>Ga0194115_10000097_pt1 | contig 133946 bp, 114 predicted proteins | sample TA2MahsurfametaG_3_FD_148656 | JGI IMG/M metagenome (GOLD analysis project Ga0194115, IMG submission 148656) | Freshwater microbial communities from Lake Tanganyika, Tanzania - TA2015002 Mahale S4 surface | ecosystem: Environmental > Aquatic > Freshwater > Lake | place: Tanzania: Lake... | reverse complement strand
TTTTTGATATTTATTTTCAACTAACTGATAATTAAATTATAGGTATGGAAAAAGAAAATGCAACTAAAGTTGGGTGTCAAGCATGTAAAAAAAGTCCCAAAGTTAAAAGCGTAGTTAACACAGTTTTCATTGCTGGAGGTATAGTAGTTTCTTTAGCAATTTGGGGTTTAGTTTCTTTGATAAGTTTTTTAGTGGGTTTATTCTAACCTCTAGTAAATTTTAAGAATTGATTTACAATTAAATCCCCAACCCTTTCGTTTTTGAACCCTTTACCTCTAACTCTAAGTGGTTTTGAGGTATCTACATTTATTGGTAATTTTATAGATAGGTCGCCATCAGGATGTGGGATTTTCAAATTACCTTCTTTTAATTCCTCCATATTCATAAAATAATTGTAAATTAAATGTTGGTTTACTCTGTCAAAATTGTTTTCTGGCACCAAGTTAACTTTAACTACTAAATCACCAAAACTTCCGTTAATAAAATCACCCATACCTTGGAGTCTTAAAAACTGCCCGTTATCTATACCATGTGGTAATGATATGTCCACATTTTTTACTTCTTTTTTCTGACCTGATCCTTGACATTGATAACATGGGTTTGTGATAATTTTTCCTTGTCCTTTACAAGATGGGCATTCAACCTGAACCATTTGTACAAACATTCCGTTGTTTACTTGTCTAACAAACGAACCTTTACCTTTACAGGTAGAACATGTGACTTTATCGCCACCAGTTCCATTACAAGGTTCGCACATGGTATTTCTTTGATAATTTATTGTTTTTTTTCCTCCTCTGTATGACTCAACAACACCAATATTGATTGTAATTGTTGTGGTATGAGCTCTAGGTCGTCTGTTGTTCATATTGAACATGTTATTGAAAAAACTGTCGAATCCACCATCGAATGGGTTATTTCTTCTATAATCGTAATCTTGTTTTTTTCCTTCGTCGCATAATGTTTCGTAGGCCTCAGAAATCTTTTTGAATTTGTTTTCATCGCCTCCTGTGTCTGGATGATTTTCTTTTGCCATTTTTCTATAGGCCTTTTTTATTTCATCTTGTGTTGCATTTTCACTTACACCCAAAACCTGATAAAAATTTTCTTCAACCATACCGTGTTATTTATTATATGAAACCGTAATTTATTATTTATTATATCCCAACTTTATGAATAATTCAGGAAACTATTTAATTGTTCTTTTTAAAAATAAAGAAAGAAAGAAAATAATCAACAAGTTTAAGACTTTAGATAGAGCAAAAAAATATTACAAATACTTGTTAAAATCAAATGAAGTTGTTTTTAAAAAATCTGTAGAGAATGGTAAAAGTTGTGATTTTGAGATAAGTTTATTGGGTGTATCCTCAAATGATAAAAATAAATTTACAGTTAGAGATAATTTGGGTAGATTAATAAATACAGAAATTGATTTCGGCTACAACATCATTAATTTGGATCCTTACAATATTGAGGAGGAGTTTTATGACGTTGCCAAAAAACAAAAAATAACTTTTTTTGTTTTTGAAAAAGAATATTTGCCTGAAAGTAGTTTGAAATTGGTATCTAAACTGAACAACAAAGTTGTAGTACAAAATGACGATAAGTGTCACTTATTTTCTTTCAAATGTGAATCCGATTCTTCTAGATTTTTAGAGGTATTGACTTATCGAACTGTGAATAACAACAGGTCTGATATTTTAATTGTACCTGACACCTCAAAAGAACAAAAAAAATATCTTTACGAGACCTTAAAAAATAAAGGTTTCAAAAAATCAGCTCTATATCGGAGATTTACTACGTATTCTCAAAGTGTTTAATATTTTTTTCCAAACAGGTGTAACTAACGAATTTTCTTTCTCAGGTTTATTTTCTTCAATGAAACCTTTAAGTATAAAGACAAGCTCTACCCCTGAAATGTCAATTGTGAACTTTTTGTGATCGTTGTCTATTTTTCTAAAATGGTTTTGTACTAACTTATAATCTTCTAAATCTAATTCAAACAAAATCAAACATCTTCCATTTGGAAAAAGTGTTTGTGCTGCGTCTGTAATCATTGCCAATTTTTCTAAGATCCCGATATCACTTTTTTGATCCTCTCCCATAGTGTTAATGAATTTTCTTTAAGGATGATTTCATCCTTTTTAATTTGTTTAATCGACTCAATAAATTCTTTTTTTTCTCTATCAAGTTCAATTTTGTCTTTTTCTACTTCATTTCTGAACAACTCCACTTCTTTTTCTATCTGTGTCGAATACTTCTTCTCCATTTGTTAGTGATTGTTCAATTATTTCAAACTTAAGTGATTGTAAATTATCTAAATTTGTTTTATCAAATATACTTTTTAGCTCTTGTATTTTTTGTTGTAAAAGTTTTTCTTTTTGTTCAATTTCTTTGTTGTAAGCAATGATGTTTTTGATATTTGTGACTATCAAATCTACATCTGACTGTTGGAATTCTGAAACAAATGAAAAACTTCTTCTGTTTTCATTTTTATTTTGTAATTCAACTACTTTTTCTTCGTTTGCATATTTTTTAGGAATTTTCCATGTTCTTGGTAACTCAATATCAAACGACAAATAGTTTTTTAGTTTTCTAACTGATATTAAGTATTCGAAAACATCTTCTAAATCTGAGTATAATCCCATGTTAAATATTTTGTATTATGTATGTTATAAAATATGTAAAAAATAAATAATTATAAACTTTTTCAATGTTTGAGTAAACTAATTGTTTCGGTGGTGTTTGTAAAACAGACACCACCAGTTTAACAATTGAGTTTAGGACATAAACACAAGAAAGAATAAAAAGAAATAAAAATAGTGTGTTTAGATCTATCTTCATCTTATTTCTTTCTTTTTTCTAAAATTTCTGATCTAAGTAGTTGAAGTAAACTTTTCAAATCTTGAGATACTTTTCTTGCTCTTGTTCCAGCACTATTGTTACCCCCGAAAAATTTATTAACGTCAACGCTTAACTGTTCAGTTAATTCTTTGATTTTTTCTAAAGTTTCCATTTCAATTTTTTTTGAATGATTTATTTCAATTAAAAATAAATTTAGGGCATGTATTAGTAAAGTCTAAACAAGTAAGTTTTTATCCAAGGATTTGTAAATATTGTATATCAGATCTAAATCTATTTGAGTGAAAGGTTTCTCACGACTGAAAAGATCGTGGAAAAAAAACTCGATTGATCCTTTAATTTTTTTTTCTTTTTGATTGTAGAAAATATCATAGAAGAAGGTATGGAAATAATCAAAATGACTTCCATTTAATTCGAATAGAATATTTTCTTTTGAAAAGTTTTCTAAATTTTTGTTCCAACACCAAACAAAATGTTTTAGGTTATCTTCTTCGGTCATTTGAATGTTGGTTTCTTTGTTGTCGTCGTCCCCTAAATATGTTGAGGTTATCAATAGGTATAACGAATGACAGAAGTCATAATACAACTCAAGTTTTTCTGGTATGATGTTATTGATTTTGAACCAAATATCTACTTCTTCAGGATCGACCTGTTTAGAAATATAATTGTATAAATTTTCCATAAGCATTCACTATGAAAAAAATTAACAACAAAACAATTTTTGTAAATTATTGTGTTTTTTGATTATAACCTATTAGATTTCTCATTATTTCAATTTCTGAAATAACTTTTTTATCTTCAATAGATTCTAATTTGATTTTAATTCCTTCACCTTTTTCTTGTCCTGATTTCTCGTTAAACACAGGTTGTGGTGATTTATTATATGCTTGTTTTTTTAGTTTATCTAAAGTTTGATTCTTTCTGAACTTATTAAAACGAGAATTAGCCTTTGACTCGAGAGCGTTACCACCTGGAGCATTACCGGTTTCAGATGAACCTTCATAATATTTATCCATCCTTTCATCATTAAACTCAATAGCATCAGGAACTGGTATTTGTAAACCAGCTATTTGATAATTAAAGTCTTCGTTATCGTCTGTTAACGAAAATGCCATTTTTTCTATTTCTTCTAATTCACCGTTACCAACAGGAAAATGTTTAGGATTCATTTCATATTTTCCTTTAGAACCATTCTTAAGATACTCTTTCATTTTTTTAGCTAAATCTTTAAAGTACTTGTCTTCTTCTCTTTTATCCTCTTTATGTACTCTTTCGTATTCTGTATACCCTTTGGGTACTGTTTGATTTTTTATATTACTTTTCACTTTCTCTTCATTTACTATGTTTTCAATAATATCTATTACTTCGTTTTCAGTAAAAATCGCACTTTGTCCATTAGAAACTATTCTGTACTTAGTTTCATCAACTTTATTTTTCTTTACGGGATATGTTTTTCCATCAACTTGAAAAGATTTTCTTCCTTCTTTTGTAGCTTTTGATAGTTCACCTGAAAATTTATTACCTTCTTCCATTTCTTCCTCTAATTCATAATCATCAAATTTTTTAGATACTTTTCTTTGGAATCTGTCTCCCACATTTTTAACCTTGCCAATTTTTTTCGGACTATCGGTGGAAAAATCCCCATATGATTTTACCGTCTCCGAGTCATCATCACCCATTGTATATTCTTTCATGTGTTTTTTTACACCTTTTCTAAGTTGGTCAAAATCATCACGAGTAAGTTTACCATAAGGTTTAGCAACGTCCAATTTTTTTTGACCCCCTTTTAAGTTTTCATTCATAGATCCACATTCACACATATCTTTTTCTATCATTTCGCCACGACCTTTATATCCCCCACACTCTGAACATATTTCTCTTTCTTTAACATAATCGAAAGATTTTCCAGGTTTGCTGAAAGGGACTTCTTTGTCTAAATTCAATTTAATTCTTTCCATTAGCTTGTCGGCTCTTGACTCTAAATTTTCTGAAAGAATTTTTTTGAATCTGTTTTTGATGTATTCTTTTTTTTCCATTTTATCTTTTTTAAATAAATATCTTTACTTTATGCTTTTTCTTATTTTTTGGAACACCAATTCCGAAATAATAGATTTATCAATTTTAAACCTGCTCGAGACACTGTCTATAGCATTTTGTACGTTCTCATTTTCGAAAATTTTGAGAGCCTTTATATCCCCTTGGTTACAATATGGGAACTTTTTACATTTTTTTTTAACTTGTACAAATTTACCTCCTTTGTATAAAGGTTTTTTGTAACCAGCAAAATCTTTTTTATTCATTGATTTTGCCCAAATTGCTGGCTGAGAATAGGACCCTGAAGATGCCGATCCTGTCGCTTCTTTAGTCTCTGTTTTTTTTGGTTTTTCACAAACACATTTTGACTTAACTCTTTCACTAGAATCGCAATATTCTTCAGATTCTCTTACGGTGGGTACTTTATTTACATATTCGTCAGGTTGAGACCCCATTTTTGTAACAAAAGCCCCTGAACCTCCTGTTCCTGTTGCCTCTTTAGACTCTTCTTTTTTACTACCCGTATTTTCTAACATGGTTTCTAAAAACTGTATTAGTTCATCGGGATTTTTCAAAAATTCACGTATGTGATTTTTTATTTGTCTGTTAGACAATTTTTTATTACTTATTAATTTTCTTATTTCAGAAATACTGTCAACGTCTTTGAGAAAATCTAAATGTTTTCCTTCACTAACGGGAAATTTATTTATGATCTCTCTTCTTGCATCGGGATAACCAGCTAACTCTCTTGTTATACTGTCTTTGAGTTTGTTTGATAAATTATCTTCCATTATATCCCTTTTAATTTAGATTCCCAAAAACTTCTCTGTTGATACATTACTGTGTAAAATTCTCGGAATGATTTTATTATTAATTCTTTTACATCTTTTTCCAATTTACCACGTTGCATGTCCCTTGAAATTTTATCAATCAACTTGTCTTCAAACTGTTTCATTGTGTTTGATCCAAAAAAATCTTTCATCTCTTTTTTTATTAGAGACTCGATTTCCCTTTTTTCTGATTGACTAAGAGCCATTTTTATTTAGTTATTGCAATGTAGGTTAATGGTACTATTATTATAGCGGATATAATATTAAATAGACCGTTCTTAATTTTTAGTCTCTTATTTTCTTTTTTTAAGTCTTTTATTTCACCATCAACTATCGAATATTTTTCATCTTTTGCTTTTATAACTTCAATGTTTAATGAATCTTTTACGACTAATGAAGAATTTGTTTTCTCAAGAAAATAAATCTTTTTATTTAATTCTATAATTTCTTGTTTATCCAATTTTGATAACTCTTTCAATTTATCATAATCATTCAAATCTAAAAGGATTTGTTTGGCAACTGAATATGGTATACACATTTGTGAAGTATCTACGGGATTTGTTTTTCCTTGTTGGGAAAACACAGTTAAAGTCACCATTGAAACCATTAAGACTAAAAAGAGTTTTTTCATATTTTAAAATTTATATCGTGCCCTTAATAAACTATCAATTTTTTGTTTATCTGCGGTTTTTATTTCTTCTTGTTTTATCGTGTAGTAATTGTTAATTTCTTTTTTTTCTACTTTGATATTTGTAATTTTTTGATCAATATTTTTTATCTTTTCATTATAAGACTGTATTGAATCATTTAAATTTTTTTGTAACCCTTTTAATTCATCTATTTTTTTATCTAATTGTTCGAGTTTGTATTTGTTCAATTCAGATCTATCGGGCACTGGTGTTAGTGTTCTAACAAGTAGATAAACAAATATAACTCCCAAGATTGTAAAAGTTATAGTTTTCCAATTATATTTTAGAAAGTCTTTCATTTATCTGTTTCTTTTCTTGTACCCAAGATTTTATTCCATTTTATTTTAAATTTTTCAAAATATTTCTGTAATTTCTCAATCAAGTCAACAATTTCCTCATCTAGTTTTAACATTTTTACATCCATATAAACTCCATTTGTTTCGTCAGTTGAAAAATGAAAATTTATTTCTTTATCGGGAATTTTCCCTGACCATTGTACCTTGTTGCTGTATACACTTAAAGGTTCGAAATCAACTATTTCTGAAATTTCACTTCTAAATTCATCCATACTTTCTTTGAAAGCATTTTTTTCGTCTAATGTTAGTTGAAGTTCTGATTTTTTCGATCCGTGTATTGTTATTATTGATCCTTGAATCTTGAAAGATCTTGTTTCATCTCGTTCTTCATTTTTTGTAAAATCTTCTTGCGAAAACTTATCGATTTGAATCTTTTCATCTTCCTCTTTTAAAATACCTTGTGATTTTTTTATATGATAGATGTCATTAATGTTTTGTTTTTTTAAAGCCTTTCTTGAAGCTTCAACAATTTTTTTTATTTCTTCGTAACTATTCATATTTTAAATATTTTTCAAATTTTTCATAATCAAATGCAGGACTCATGTTGGTTGAAAACTCATCAAAATTAGACTCAGATAAAATACCTTGAAATTTTTCTGAACCTTTTAACTTTGTATTATGTCCGATACATTTTAACTTTATATCATATTTTTTTGTTAAATCCTTAATCAAATTCACAGATTGTTTTACTTGTTCATCTGTGTAAGGTTGCCAATAAAAATAATCCCTCCACTTTTTTTCAAAAACTTTTTCTTTATAAATATTACCTATCCAATTAATGTAATAGTTTTTTAGTGGTTGTTTTTCTAACCAACCCAAATTTTCTAAAGAAATAATAATTGAGTTTTTATTTATGTTGTTTTCTATCGAATAATTACTGATCGTTTCGGTCTCCAAAAGTTGTATTATCTTACCATCCCTATCAACTATGAAATGTGGTATTTTGGAATACATCCCATTCAATCTGTATTTAAAACTTTGTACGTAATCTAACTTGTTTCTTGAAGTGTGTGTCAATAATATTTGAGTTTTACTTTTGGAGGTTTTTAGTCCTCTTTCAAACTTGTTATCAATTATGACCATATTATTTAGTGTATTTTAATATTTTTTTTGATAGTGTGGGTTCCTGAGATCCAAAATATTCACCATTTTCATCATAAATCTCACCATTTTCTTTTATGTATAATTTTTTTTCAACCTCTTTCATTATTGGAACTTCTCTTATTACCTCAACCATTCTATCAACTGGCACCTCTTTGATCACTTCCTTTTCAACAACAACTTCTTTGATTACCTCAACAGGGACCTCAACGATTTTTTCAACTTCAATTGGAACTTCTACATATTTCACTATCGGTTCTGTTTCCACAGGAATGTTTGTCTCACTAGTTCCATAACTCAATAACCCTTCTGGTACTTCAACCTCATCATGTTCGATAAAAATCTCTTCCTCTTCTTTTCTTCTATAATTTTTGAAGGCCTGATTGGTTGATATCACCAAAGCAATTGCTAGTGGATCGAAAACAAAAATCAAAGTTAAAATGAAAAAGTTTGCGGTTTTTTTAACATCCCAACCTGTAATTTCGCTAAGGTATTTGATAGCACCCAACTCACTAGATTCTATTTCCTTTGAAGTTAGATCAAGTATCTCTAAATCCAACTTTGTGATACTGTCATTAAGTCCTTCAATTTTTTTAGATAAAGTATCTCTATTTGTCTGAGCAACTTTTAATTGTGTCTCAAATGCCTTTCGATTACCACCGTTTGCTCTTGTTATGACTTGACCTGTTGTTCTATCTACTGTTTGTGTGGTAGTGTTAGTTGAAAGTGCGGTTCTAAGACTTGTTATGTCTTTATCGAGGGTTGTTTTTTCTTTTTGATAATCGCCTTTGATTTCTTCAAATCTTGTTTTTTTAACTTCGATATTTTCTATTTTCTTGTTATTGATCTCCAAACCGGCAATGTTTTTTTGAAACCCTGTCGAGAGTAGTCCATAAATTCCAACCGATGTTAAAACAGATAAAGTTACTAATGCTATGGTCAAATATATCTTTAATATTCCATATGTTTCTTTCCATTTATCGTGGAGATAGGTTGCGATTGCTATTTTTGAGATCTCTAAAAAAGAACCCATAATAATAACAGGAATGGCAACTGCCGAGAAAATAATTGATAATCCTATAACACTGTAATAGGCTGCGGTTCCCGAAAGTCCTATTGCACAAAACAATAAAAACCAAGGTAAAAATTTTTTATTCATCAAACTTGTTTATTAGATAAATATCAAAATAACTGATTTGATACCAAATATAAACCCTATAAAACAATAAAACCCCCACCGGTACCAGTGGGGGAGTGTGGTTTCATCCTACCATATAGATAGGATTGGGGGGTTTCACCCTGGTGACTTCAGGCACCTTCTGCCGAGTTGTAAGGGTAATCTCGGTTCAACCCTTTTTATAGATAGTCAAACAATTCACTACAGTCATTTCTTAATCGACGTAGGGCTTTTTCTTTAATCTGACGTACACGTTCTTTGGTTAAACCAAAATCAGATCCAATGTCTTCTAAGGTTCTTGGTGTGCCAGTCAAACCAAAATAATCTTCCACAATAATTTTTTCTCGGTCATCAAGAACACCTAACAAAGAAATCAATTTTTCTTTTAACAAATCTTTTGTGTCAAAAACTGCGTCAGGAGCGTCAGCATCTCTATTGATAATCATATCTATAAGAGTATCACCATCTTCATTGATGTTCATGTCTAAATCAATCATTGATGGTAAAGATGCGAACTTGTCCTCAAGTTTTTTTCCTGTTTGTTCAACTTCTTTCTTTGCTTTCTGTAAATCTTGGACTACATTGACGGGAAGACGAATTGTTCGTGAATTGTCATTTAGAGATTGGATTATTGATTGCTTTACCCACCAGACTGCGTAAGATATAAATCTAAGATCTTTATTCCAATCAAAATTTTTGATCGCTTTCATAAGACCTAAATTACCTTCAGCAATCAAATCCGATAAGTCTAATCCTTGATTCTGATATTGTTTTGCAACCGTGATTACAAATCGTAGATTCCCCGTTAATAGTTCTTCTTCGACTTTTTGTCTTTGATAAGTGGATGTTTCATTCGACTTCATTAGTTTAGCTAACTCTTTCTCCCTTTCAGGAGTCATTACTTTAATTTTTCTAATATCTTTAAGATAATATTGTATTTCATCTTGATTGATGTGAGGTCCTAGTGTTTTGTCTTTCATGTATTATTAATTATATTGATTTTGAATATTCTTCCAGTTTTTGTTTTTCAATCTGAGTCAAAGACTCCATTCCCTCTAAGCTGATTTTGTCAAGTAACTCGTCCAAAGTCATGTTACAAACTTTTGGTCTTTTTGAGTTTATGACTATGTCTACGATGTCCATAAAACTTTCACCATTATCTTTTGTTGGTTTGAAATCCCAATTTATCTTTGGTTCTAATGGTTTTAGTTTTGTTGGTTTGGTTTTCTTTAACGATAATAAATGATCTAAGTTGTCTTTTGGCATATTTGATGCAGAACTTCTTGGTTTTTGAATTAAAAAATACTGAAAACAATCTAACTCGTAGTTGATAATATCAACCCACCCTGACATTTCTTCGATTGAAATGTCTGACGCAAAGTGAAATATCGCGTGTTTATCTCCGAACATAAACTTCGCTTCTTTAGATGTCATTTGTTCTGCAATTCTACTTGCAATTTCATTTGTGGATGTTTCTGAGTTTTCAACTGTACTGTCGTAATAGACAAAAAGTAAGTAATTCATTTATATGTTTTTTTATTTTTTGACAAATATAATAATATTTTTTAGACAGAATAAACTAATTGTGAATTTTCTTCAACCCACTTAACACCAAATCCAATGTGTTTTGAACTTTCAGACATTCTTGAAATTTTCACTTTTGCCTCTTCTAACACTTTGTCGGTATCACATTTCCAAATTTTTACACATTTTAACCCGTCTTCTTTGTCAAATAACGCAAAAAAGAATGAGTTATTTCTTTGAATTCTATGTAAGTTATCTTCATGTATTCTGTCGAATTGGAAACTTCCTGCTTCTTTACAAGAAAGGTATTCGTATTTTTCACTTCCATCCAAAGAATATGCATCGGGACCATGTTTTGTTTTATGACACTCATGACCCAATATTTCGGATGTCAACCATTCTTTTAAAAATCCTGGTGTCAACAAATCTTGTTCGAAACTTTTAGATTTTTTTAAAAGATTAAGAGTGTCCAATAAAAGTTGTAACTTATTCGGTTCATCTTTTATAATATCAAACAGTTCCTGAGGATTCATAAATTTATTTTTGATACATTGTTTTCTTTTTTTATTTTAAGTATGTTGTCCGCCCAATTGTTAATTAAAGGGTTATGCGAAATTACAAAAACTTTTTCAAAGTATTCTTTAATCTTGATGAAAAATTCAGACACCATTTCTAAATTTTCATTTGAGATCTTACCAAACACCTCATCCATTACGACAAGGTTTGGTTTTGGTAAAGTACATATCTTCGTTAATACCGATCTTAATGCTAGTGAAGCAATAGTCTTTTCATAACCTGACCCACTTGTCATAAGTTTTTCAATACCAGTACTATTATCTATCATAATGAACTCAACCTCATTCTTATCATTAATCCTGATTTCAAGTTTGAAGTAGCAAGAATCTTCCATCAGTCTTTGTAGTTCTGAGTTGATTAGTGGCATCATTGTTTTCATTATAATTTTAGAAACCCCATTTTTACCATAAGCCTCCAAGTATATCTTATAAAATTTTTCCTTCTCCTCTTCGTCTTTTATTTTGACAATCATTTTTTTGTTATTATCGATCTTTTCATTTAACAAAGTAATTGAAACTTTGTTTCCTGAAATTACAGTATTAATTCTTGTTTTTTCTCTCTCGAGTTCCTCAAGTCTCAAATCGGCCTTAATTAGTTGTCCGTCAATCTTTTGGTTTTCTTGGATCTTGTCTTGAATTTCTTCCCACCTTTTAAGTTTGTCTTTCAACACACTTATCTTCAAATCACAACTTTCAACTGATACCTCGTATTTTTCCTTAACCAATTTGTTCTTTTCGTACTCGTCAAATTCTTTTTTCAATTTAACAAAACTTTGTTCTTTGTCGGATAAATCCTGCATAAGTGTCGTTTTTGTGGTTTTTTGCACGATTAATCCATCTAACTCCGCAATCTTTGCGTTTGTGATTGCTGCGTTCATTAACTCAATACCACAGTGTTCACACTTGATTCCACCTTCTACTTGAGACTTTAATTTGTTGATTGATGAAATCTTTGTATCAATCTGAACGATCTCTTTGTAGACCTCATTATATTGTTCTTTAACCTCATCGTGTTTGTCCTCATGGTAAAACTCACTTGGTTCAACAACTTTAAGTTCGTTGATTTTAGAAATGTAACCCTTCTTTTCAAAATCAATCGTGTTGATTTCTTCTTGAGTGTTGGTTGGGTTTAATCTACTAATTTCTTGATCAATATTTGTATGTTTCTTTTTTAACATGTCATCACGATAGTTTTTACCTTTCGTAATTGCGTCCTCAACATTTGTTAATTCTTTTTGACTTTCCTCAATTTGAGTTGTAAGTGTTTGAATTGACTCTTCGTGAGTAGTAATATCATCTTTTAATTGTTCAGATGAATATATGTTTGACAACTTTTGTTTTGAAAATTCACCGTAGATTTCTTTAGCAACCTCCTCTTTCTTTTTCAAAAACTCAAGACCCATAAATCTTGATAGAACCTGACCACGGGCCGTTGGTTTTGACTCCAACAACTCTTCAAGGTTTGACCCTGTTGTTAGAATGGTCATTAAAAAGTCTTCTTTGGTCCCAATTGAAGTTTTGATAAACGCTTCAGTTTCTCTTCGTTGTTCTCCCGTAAAGTTTAATAATGTTCCGTCAGATAGTTTTTTAAAGAAGTCTAGTTCAGTTTTAACATTCCATTCCCCTTTTTTAGACATTTTTCTTTCAATGTTTCTAACAATAACATATTCTTCACCGTCAATTGTGATTTCACCTTTAACATGAACTTTGTCTTTGTTCGAAAACCTGTTGAATATTTCTTCCACCTTTGTTGTCTTTGTTGTTTCGTTAAAGAACAAGAACATTAAAAGATCTACCGTTAGTACGGTTTTACCACCGAAGTTTGGTGGATCTGACTCTACCACTACAATACCATTTAATTTATCAAAATCTAATTTTTGATTTTCACCGTATGATAAAAAGTTCGAGAACTCGATGTTTCTAATATACCACTTATTAAAAAGAGATTGGTTTTCCTCATCACCATTCATTTTGTTTTCAACCATTCTGTTGATTGACAAAATATCATCAGTCTTATCTTTGTTTCCTTTTGATTCAATGAAGTTTTTTAACAAGTCCAACTGATAGTTTACATCACTAATGTTTACTGAAACATCAATTGATTGCATTTCTTCAGTTTGGGTTTGTTTTGCTTTAGTTAAAACATTTACGTTAGTTGTGTTATACTTTTTTGAAAAGTAATGTTTAACACTTTTTATTTTGTCTTGTGTAAAGTTTTCTGGCAAATCTTCCCAAACAACTTGTATAATTGGGTTTTCGTATGAAGAAAAGTCCAAATCTTTTATCATAATTTCGTAGTTAAATATTTTTGGTGGATTGAATAAATCCATTTTTATTCTTCTGTCGGTAGTTCTTCTTCGAATTCTTTGTTGATTTTTGCAGATTCTTCAGGATCTAAAGTAATTCTAATACCACTTTCTGGTTTATTTTCTACCTCACCTAAAACCTCAAAATTTATCTCTTTATCACCCATTTTTACTTTGGTGTTTTCTTCATTCAACATTAAGTCTTGTTGTTTTTTCAACAAATCATCAAAAACTTTTCTCATGTTTTTTTTCTGAATTTCTATTTGTGCATTCCTTTTTGCAACTTTTTTTCTGTGTTCTTTTGCTCTTTTTCCCATTTTATTTATTTTATAATTTTTACAAGTTTTATTGAGGTATAACCAGTAATACCATTTTCAAAAATTTGCACAACTTTTTTTCCACCTAAGAATAAATCATCATAAAAAATAATTGATTCTTGGATTGTATCCGAATATACAAACTTTACTTTTTTCATTTTGGTCTATTTTCTTCGAACCACTCAACCACACTGTTAATGGCCCATACGGCACCTGCAGACAACATTCCATCAAAGAATATTGAAAAATATTTATTAAGTCCAATGATCTCATGCCATGGTGCAAAAAGAGTCAAAGAAAGAAAAAAACCAACCCAAGTACTTGTACATAGGACACACTGAATTAAGTCTGATACAAATGTAAAAATTGGTCTAAACAACACCCACCCAACGTTTGGTTGGGCATTTTTATGTATCCAATTTCTTAGTCCGTTAAAAATTGATCCATAGACCAAAATGTTTGTCATTCCGTAAGCTGCGATAATCCACATTAAAATATTCATATTCTATCTTTTAAATTTGATCCCTTTAGAAGGTAAGCTTGGTTTTGATTACCGTTCAAAAGGTCTCGGTTTATTTTTTCTAATTCAATTAATTGTTGATTTTTTTTATGTAATTCATTTCTTAAATTCTGAAGAGTTTCTTGTAAGAGTTTTGTTTTATCATTTTCTTTTAAAATGTCTAAATTTTGTCTAAGTTCATCTAACTCTTTATCTTTTTTAGACATTTCATTTTTCAAGTTGGTAATTATTTCACCAAGTTCATCTTCTGTTGTTTTGTCACTAATATATTCGATTTTTGTGACAACTTTTTCAACAGGTACTTCTTTGATAACCTCAACAATTTTTTCCACCTCTTTGATAACCTCAACAGGTATTTCCACTCGTTTTTCAACAATTACCTCTTTTTCCACCCATTTTTCTTGTTCTCCACCTATTTTTAAGTCTTTTTCACCATCATTAAGTGGTTTTCCTAAAAGTCCGTACTTCTTAATATCAAAACCCTGCTTAAAGCATAAGTACATAAAATTATCAACATCCTCAATTTCTTGGGATTCACAAAATGCAGACACCGCCTGCATTATTTCTTTATTAAAGATTTTGGATTTTTTCAATTCCATTTTCAATATCTTCAAATGATTTTATCGAGAATTTCATAAAAGGTTTTGGGTTTGGTAGATCAACATAAAAATATTCTTTAGTGTCAACATCATAAATTCCATATCCATGTCGTCCAATACTCTCACCAATATTTTGTTGGATTGGTGATCCGATCATATATCCTTTACCTGTTTTGAACTTGAATTCTTGTCGTTTGTGAATGTCACCACATAATACGGTTTCAAGCCCATCAAACTTTTCAACATCGTACGCCTCTTCACCAAAGTCAAATCCAAGATCGGTTTTCATTCCTTGGATTGGCCCATGGAATAAACCAATTCGAGTTCCTTTAGATTCTGTTATGTCAGGTGGAATATTTCCTTGGTATTGTGAATATACACACCAACTAACATTATCGTCCTCATATACACCACGGTCTTTGTAGTAAACAATATTTTTACTATTAAGTGAATTGATAATTGGTGATAGTGCGTCCAATCTTTCAGTATTATTAACCAAGAAGTCGTGATTTCCAGGAATAATAATTGTTTTTGCAACAAATGAACATTCGGTTAAAATCCAACTAACCATTTCAATAAGTTCAGGAGTCATTTGATTTTTAGAATGTACCAAATCTCCGGTAAAGACAATACGATCCGGATTCAATTCTCTCCATTGTTTGATAGCATTCTCTAAAATTGACTTGTAAAGATCGTGGTCTTTGAAGAGACGGATGTGTAAATCTGAAAAGTGTATAAGTTTTTTAATCATTTAATTGTGTTTTGTCTCCGCAATATACTTCATATGGCGGTCTGTAAGGGTCGTCTGTGATTGGGAATGGGTTTACTGGCATGGGTACTCTATACGGTTCGGCAATACCAAACTTTGGTTCGTCTTTCACTTCACCCATCTTCTCAACTATTGGTGTTATATCAATATGTTTATTTTCGAGTTTACCATAGAGGTATCCTTCTAACCAGATATAAAATTCTTTGTGTGTCATACCATTTCTCTACAATAAAGGTTTATCAAAATAATTCTTGCCAACTTGAATTCTTTAACCCGATTTAATTTTAATCCGTAGTTTTTTGCGATATTCTCCAAATAAGGGGTAACTTGAGATATCGTCATTTTTCCTATTTCCATTAGTCAATAAATAGTTCGAATTCTTTATTCACATGACCACAATCATTACACATATATGTTGGGAATGGTACAAGTGTATCTTCATGACTTCCTGTTAATAATTTGAGTACTTTTTTTAACATTGTTATTTCTTTAAAGTACTTAGATCCGCAACTTTCACATTTTATTGTTTCTTGTTGTCTAAGATCGATTCTTGGTTTTATAATTTCATCTTCCATTTTTTTTATTTGTATTATAGTTTATTTTTTAGATTTAGTCAAATATTCTTTCATGTCCATTTCAAGTATCGTATTCATTGTTTTCTTTGAAACTCGGTACTCGTGAAATTCCCTCTCTTCGGTTAGTAAAACCACAATACAACCCAAAAGTGGTATACCTTCATACTTAGTTCCTTCTAACATTTTGAGTAACAATTTACCATAAAAAGGTAATTGAGTTTGGTAGTGACCTAAAGCATTATCAGGTAGATCCTGAAATGGTTTTTTCATGTTTTTAGTGTATTTGGTAACCGCAAAGTTTTTTGGTTTGTTTGTTTTCCAATCAGTAATTAAGATACCCAACTTACCGTTAGTTCCAACAACCAACCAAACCTTATCGGGTTGACCAGTATACCCAAGTTCAGGATGACCTAATACCATTTCCGTATCAATCAAGACACATCCTCTATCTTTAATTAGATCAATATATCTTTTTCCAGTGATAATCATTGTATCACTTTTAATAAGTTGTTCTGCATCACATTCAAAAATTGGTTGACGAACTTCTTTTTCAATACCAAACTCTTTTAATGTATGTTCTTCCAAAAAGAAGTGACAACGAGAACCAAGGTTAGTTGATTTTCTACCTGCTTCGGCCCATTCTTCCATAAGTCTTTCAGCTTCATCAGGATCTCCACCAGCCTTACTATAAGCAGCTTGTTCTGTTGGGAATTCCTCGTAAAATAACTTCATAACTTTGGATACTGATGGGAAATCACTTCTTAAATTTCCTTTATCGTCCAACATAGTATATTTGTGACTTTCTTCTTCAAAAGTTATCTGAAACTCTTTTTGTCTTTCAGACAAGATATCTCGTATTTCTTGTGCTATTTTTTTTAAATCCATTATCTTATTATAGTATAGTAATCATCAATTCTACCCTTAAGATCACAAACATCTTGATCAATTGGTAGTTTCAAAATTTTAATTTTATCATATAGGTCTCCACCGTTTAATTCATGGTAAAGTTTTACAGCGTTTTCCCACGCATCACCATCCAAACAAATAATAACGTTAGCCTTAGCCTTTTTGTAGATTGTTTCAAATAAAAGTTCTGACATGTGTTTACCTAACATTGGGATTGCGTTATCTAAAAACAAACCATCAAACGCACCTTCTACTAAATAAATGTCTTTTGTCCAATCAATTAAACTTTCCCAAAATATTATTTTGTCTTTTTCTGCCTCAGGATTTTTGTATTTTGCTTTAGACATAGGACTCCAACTTCTCGCAATATAATAATTTAACTCACCGTTAGAATTATATGATGGTATAACTATACGTCCTGCGTGGTCTCCTTTGTCGCAAAATCCAATTTGATATTTTTCGATCATATATTCGGAAATTCCCCGATTATCTAAATAATTTTTAGCAGATCTTCTTACGGGATAAACGGGGCTTGAGTCTTTAAAGAGGGTGAATCCTTCGGGTAATTTTAGTGTTTTTTTCTTCTTTTCTCTTTTTACTATTGTCTCTGGTCTGAAAACAGAATAAAGTTTTTTTTGTTTTCTATTTCCATATTTGTCAAAAAGTTTGGTTAAAGATCCGTGAGTATTTTCACTATCACCACAAGACCAACATTTGAAAACATTTTCTATGTAGTTTACTTCGAGGTTGTGTTTGTTTCTTCCGTCATCACACACGGGGCAATTGAAGGAGATTTGGCCTCGGTTGGGGTAATGGAGTCCATGATCCCCCAAAAGCGACTCTAACAACTCAACTAAAGCATCATTTTCTTCCATATACATACAATATAGGAAATAATAAATAATTTCTCAACTTCACAAGTTTTTTTCATATTCTATATTTATCTAAAAGTACTTTTAATGCCCAATCAAGTTACGATATCTACAATAAATGGAACACCAAATTACGACATCTATGTTTGTAATTTAATTTTTACAAATTGCATTTATATTTCCACTATAAACGCAGGTCAATTACCTTATGTTTTCAACGTACCTTTTCCATATAATAATTTGAATAGTGTTGTGGTTAAGATTATTGACGATGCGGGCTGTGTAATAAATCAAGTAATACATTTTTAATGCCCTGTAGTAATTTAGGTTTATGGTCATCAGTTCAAGCAACCAAAACAGATGCTTGTGGTGCGTCTGTTGGTATAACAATTTACGGTAATAGTTTGTCTGTTGGGGAAAGTCTTTATACAAGTGCGCTATGTACCGCACCAAGTGAGTTGACAACTGGGTTTTATTCAAATGGTGTAGTTGCCTTTTATTATTTGGGTGGTTTCAGGTATTTTACTTCTTGTAATTGTGCGGATGAATACTGTGTTGATGGAACTAATTTTTACGATGATACATATGAAGTCGCAGGTACATTCAATAATGAAGTGTATTTCGAGGGTTCTACTTGGCCTTACTTTATTTATTATAACCTCACAAATTTACAGTGGTGTTTATCTTCATCTTTAGGTGGAGTTTGTGATCTTTTTGGTCCAATGGGGTCTTCATCGCCATGTCCTGATTTGGACAGTAGTTTATTTTACTCAGGTGCTTGTCAAACAACACCAATTACAACAGATCCATGTGAGGATTTTAATTTTGAGGCGATTTTTGATTGTTTTTTTGTTCCAGTACCCGAGGCATCTCCGACATCGACTCCGACTCCTACACCAACTCCTACACCAACACAAACTAATCCGTGTGGTGGGTATTCGGCAACTATTTCAGGAATTAAAGTGACGCCAAGTCCATCGACAACACCTACACCAACACCAACACAATCACCAACAATTATTAGACCTTGTATTTTTAGTGGGAGTGCAATTTTTAATGGAGTGTCAGAAAAAATCATTTGTGGTGATAGTAAAAAATTCAAAGATTGTTTTACAGGTTTTGATTATTACACAACAGAATCTGTTTTAGATCCTTATAACAATCAATTATCTGAAGGATTTGTTTACCAAGTTGTAATAAATGGTACTAAAACTTGTGCTATTTTTGAAGGTCTTGTTCAAAACTTAAGTGGTATCGATAACATTCAGATTATTTTGGTTGTTGGTGATTCTGCTTCGGGAGCTTGTCTGTATTGTCCTGAAGAAACACCTATACCAGTTTACAATTGTTTAGTTGTTAATTCTGAATGTGGTTCTGAACAAGTAAATGCAGGTCCAATAATTAATGGAAGACCTTCATATACTTGGACTTACCCTAATTTACCACTTAATAATACATATGTGTATTCAATTTATTGGGACCCAATTAACGTTAGGTGGGTTGCAGAAGAAACAACAACAAACTTAATAGGTTCATATCTACCATTTGACACAATAACCCCTATTGGAGCAGTCGGTGATTGGGTTGATGTGACTTGTGGATACCCTAACGATTGTACGGCAATTAATTGTTTACTAAGTTTTGCGTCATTCAACACAATTGAATTACCTACAATTTGTCCGTCTATGACCCCAACACCTATGCCAACACCAACACCAACCCCTAACCAATGTATAACATCAACTTGGTTAATTACAAACAATGGTCCTGTTAATCAAGAAGTTCAGGTTGGTGATTGTAATGGTAATGTTATAGACGTTGCCGCAACCCCTGGTGATTCTTACTGGTGTTCTTCGTTTTCTCCAATTAGTAATTCTACTGCTCTTGTCATAAGTTTTGTTGATCAAAATTGTGTTGAGGATTGTTGTCCAATTGGTGGTCCACTTCCTAGAATTGGTCAGTCTTTAGTTATTAACGGTATAACATTGGCTGGAACAGGATTTGGCGATATAACCTTTACTGGACCTCAGACGTTTTCTCCAGCGTGTTACAGTCAAACAATCACTGTAACCGATTTAATTCAAGGAGGTGCCACTCTATTAGGTAATTGGAGTTATACAGTAACATTCAATGGTTTAGTAAACAACGTAAGAATAAGACTTTTTGACTATACGTTTAAAATTGACACCGCAACAGGAGTTTTAGTTTCAACAGAATCCGTTCAATTCAGTGTTAATAATGGACAACCTCAGATGACGGTTACTGAGTGTGACGCTTGTTGTTATCAGATAGTTGGCCAATCAGTTGAGGCGTTTCCATTATCAGGTTGTATTGGTAATTCTTCTTTACCATATCATAGTGGAAGCGGTATTTTTACAATTTATACTCCATCAGGTTTCAATTCATTAACATTATCATCAAACCAATTATCCTACGCTTTAGGTGGTATTAAGTTTGATATATGTGGATTTGACGTGATTGCATAAAAATATCTTCATTTGTAGGATGTTTTAAATTATTGTTATTTCAGAAGATATTATTTCCAAATTCCTTTTGATCTCATTAACCCTAACACAGAAGTATAGGCATCTGTTTGGTCAAAGTTTTCCTTTTTCAAAGTATTGTTTCTTGTATAATGCCAAGTGATTTGAGGTTCTCTTTTAGCAACCTTTTCCCAAATGATCATTTTTTTGTCAATGTCTTTGGGTAATCCTCCAAAAAGGACAAACTTTTTTTTTTCATTTTCTTGAACTAATTCGGGGAAGGCAAACTTTCTTGAGTTATAAGTTGAGATAAATTCGGGTACAATTTCCAAAATATTATAGATTTCCTTAAAAACAAAACTATTAAATCTAAGTAATGTTTGTATTGTATAAATATTATTCGAGTTTAATAGTGGTTCCTCAATTACAACTCTTACAATACCTAAATCTTTGTATAGTTTAAGCTTTTCTGCAAATATTTCAGACTTAAGAATTAATTCTTTTAGTTTATCATCATCCGTATTTTTAGGTCTTGGGGATATGTGTGTGAGTTCCAAAAGATCTTGAGATCGGATGTCAAACAAGGCCCATCCTATCGTTTTGGTGGATATATCCAAACCCAAAACTTTTGGTGAGTTTTTCAAATTCTTGGTCATATTTTTTTTATTAAGATAATAAGATAATTTTTTGAAATTTGAAGGTTTTCGACTACAAATCTAATTTTACCACGTATTGTTGGATTCCTTGTCTTAATGTGGGTGACTGTAATTTAGAAATTACTAACAAGTCTTTTTGATCGTCAAACAATCCAATTTCAGTAATGTAAGGCTGTTTAGCTGTCGACCAACTTGGGTTTTGTGAGATTAAAAACTCAGTTTGTCCCAAATTGATTTTATATTTCATTTCATAAATTGTTGCCTGGATGTCGGTTTCGATATTCCCGTAAAAGTAATACTCATCTCCAAAATTCAATGTTGGTCCTGTTTCTGAAATAGGAACTAAATTTATGTAGTTGTTCAATTTATAGTATGGTGCCGAATCATAATTATCGGGTGTAATTATAAAGGTTGTTCCTGTAAGTGATTTTTCGGTAACATAACCATTTATAAATTGAGATTCTATTTTAGTTGTGAAGTCGATGACTTTCCATTTTGCAGGATCTGGTCTTTCTCCTGTCACTACTTTTTGTGCTAAAACTTTAAATTTTGTAGCCCAAAAACCATTTTCAATATTACAAACTGGACATGCTGTTGTTGTAGTTGTAACTTGATTGACGTTAAAATTTTGATTTAACGAAGTAAAATTCTGTACAGTGTTTTGTAATGACATGTTTGACATACTAGACATCATGATTGGTGTTGGGCAAGGAAGTGTACAATGATTAACAACCACTGATCCCGGACCCAAATTAAATATGTTGTTTGCAACACAAACATCCATTTGGTCTCCGACTTGGAGTGTAATAAAAGATAACACTCCGTTACACTCCAAATAATTAACCTGTGTGGTTGTTTGAGCACTAAAGTTCACACAATTACAAGTAAGTGGACAACTTCCAGGGGTTGTTGAAATCGAATCGTATGTACTTGTTATGTACGATCCTATTGGTATATCATTGGGCGATAAACCGATTAATTTTCCTTCCACAGTTCCTGCAATTTCCATCACCCAATCTCCTGCGATTTGATTATAATATATTTGTGAATTTGTTGTAAAAGAAAGATAAACTGTTGTGCCTCCACTATTAATAGGAACAAAAGTGTCATTGTAACATGATCCAGCAATTTGACAAATAGTAGCACAAATTGTGTTATCATTTCCACAACTTGTATAGCCTGAAACTTGTAAAACACCTCCTGTCACATTTGTATCAAATCCTCCAATTGGGTCAATTGTTGTAAAAAGAATTGTTTCAATTTCAGGACTATCCACCGCTATTATTATCCAAGCCAATCCATTCCAATAAACGTTCAGTGCATGAGTCCCTAAAGTTGCACTAAATATTGGTTGACCATTTAGATACGAACCTGTGTTTTGTAAAAACAACTCAACAACATTACTTCCAAATAAAAATGTAAATTTGAATCCATTCTCCCAACATGGTGGATTAACTGTTGTTGTAGTAGTTGTGGTTGGGAATGTTGTAGTAGTTGTTGTTGGTGTATACCCTGGTTGATTCAAACATGGAAACTCAGGACCAAATCTAATTGCTACGTTTTTACTAACATCAGGAGTACATATATTATTGTTTCCGACAATCTTTGAGTAATAATTACTATGTAACCAATTTGTAAAACAATAATCGTTTTCCAATTGATAGGTAATGTACATTGTTTCGGTATGGCTAGACAAAACACCATTCAATGAGGTTGTTGTGTCACATATATTAGGTGTAATTAAAGAAAGTTGAGGTGCAGGTAATGTAAAGTTTCTGTTTGACTTATATGACATCGCGGCAACCAATTCTTCATCATCAATAACCACTATGTGTGAGTCAGGAAAAACTTTACCGACTCTATTTGGAATTCCGTTTGCATTTGGATACGTGTCCCATAGATTGTAATATCTCAATCCCGGTTCATTCATATCAGAATTTTTTGTTGATTTGATATACTGTACTTGAAACAAGTCTTTTCCATCAAATCCAGGAGGATCTACCCAAAATGTTACACCAAAACAACATTCTCTATTTTTGTGCCACATCAACCATGGAACGTGTAGTTTGAAGTTTCTAGCTTGACCGATGGTGTCTAACGGGTTTGTTGGGTCGTATGGTTCTAGTGCAAATTTTTCACCGTAGAAGAAATCAATAGTTTGATTTGTATAGTGAATTATTGCAATCGCCTTTTGTTCTTCAGGTGTTACTATAATTTTTTCACTAAAAGAATTGAAATAGTAAACAGGATCTGTTGATGTCTGTCCACTAGAACTATTGTACCCAAAATATTCTTTACTTCCAATATAATTTATAGATCCAAAGTCCTGATATCCTTTATACTGTGTTGATATTAATCCAGCTGGATTTTCAGTCCAAGGAATATTCATATTCCAAATCTTAACATTGAATTGGTCAAGATCACAAACAGATTCAAAATCAATAACGTTATCTGCCCAATGTGGTCTTGGGGTATAACTATCGTATTGAGTGGTCATATTTGGTGGATAAATAATAACTCTTGCACAACAATCAGGAGATATTTCACAATAGTCAGGTGTGTTCCTATCAAGAGTTATTAAATTATCACAAACATCAATAATTCTATAAGTCAAAATTAGATAACAACTGTTCATCGACATATAACACTCAGGAAGAGGTGTTGGTGGACACGCAGGTTGTGGAGTTGGGCTAAGACAAGGAGTATGAGTTGGTGTAGGTGTCGGGGTTGGGCTTGCGCAATTTATAGTTCCGACAGTTGCACTTGGTGTTGGGGTTGGTGTAACTGGTACTCCTGTTGAGTTTGGTGATGTTGTTGGTGTTGGGGTTGGAACATTTTCACAATAACAATTACTACATCCATTCCCATCGTAGAATATGGTTATGAAATCACCAACACTTGGTTTTCTTGTGTTTTGACCGTTACAAGGTGAATACTCCAATAAAATTTTGTTATCGCCAACAAATTGATTCATTGGGACTTCGTAGTTTGCCGTAACAACATAGTAATCACCGGTTAAAACCCTCCAATTTATTGTTGTTCCTGTGGTAATTCCATCAAAAAATCCCCTCATTGCTGCTCTGTTGTATACAGATTCTATTGCTGAGTCCATAAAAGGTATTCCGTAGGTGTTTGTTTCACCTTGATCAACCAAATATGGATATTTAACATATTGTTTATTTGATTGTGGAGCTCCTGAACTGTTTTGTGCGTTAAACTGAGGTTCTAAAACAAAACTATTTGCTTGATTGTATGAGTTGGGTAATTTATCATAAGACACTTCACTATCCCCAACTTGGAAATATGAAATTTTAAAATTACCTTGAGATAGTTTTTGTCTACCTGTGTCGGTAATTCTTGTGTTCACAAGACCTGAAGTATTTTTAATGATATATCCCATTTATTTTATAAATATTTGTTTTTATTAAATTCCAAATAATTCGACTTCACAACAAGTACAATTATTGATTTGTAAGTTAATTATTTGAATGTTGTAACTTCCCGATGCATTTTCACAATCCCCAGTTGGTGGGTTTACTATTGTATTTGTTACTGTTCCGTTTATTGTTTGTGACCCCGGCAATGTGAGGTTGGCAAAATAAGCACTATTCGACTGATTTTGTATTAGTGGTGTGAATACCGAAGTACAAGGACCACCAATGTTTTGGAAACTGTTTATTGTTTGATATAAAGCCAAAGGACCAATACCAATCAAGGTTGCTATGTTATTATATGATGGTGGTGTTGGACTTGTTTGTAACGTGTTTGGTGAATAATTAAATACATTTGTATGTGCCACTTGAAAAGAGATTGTAACTCCTGGAGGTAACGGTGGTGTTGCTATTGTAAAACTGTTAGTTGCCAAACTGAATCCAAAGGCTAATTGATAAACTGTTGAATTCAATATTGCGACGGTCACAGATGATTGTGAACTAACTCCATTTATGTCTGAAACTTGTACTAAGTAAGTTCCACCCAATAGGTTTGGAAAATATGGACTTCCATAAAAATTTAATCCTCCGTCTATTGAATATAGATAAGGTGGGGTCCCTCCGTAAGCGTTTATCATAATACTACCTCCACCTAAATTACATTGTGCGTCGTTTGTTTGTACAGTAAATCCAACAGTCGTTGTGTTAGAACAAACCCCAGAAAAAACGCTTATAGTGTCAATAGATGGGTCACCGTAAACTAACCAATTCGATAAAGGTGGTGTTGCTGAATTATTACTTGCCACCAAACTTGATGGTGTGCCGCCATATCCAGTAAGAACCCATTGGTTTGGTGTAGAACCTGTGTTCCAATATATGTCATATGTTGTACCGGTAGACTGCCAACTGGCTTGTCCGTTAACTTGACCGTTATAATATAGTGTAACAAAAACTTCCGTATAAGGGTTTTCAGGATCATTTGTGTTTAAAAGGTAAAATGCGCAAAGAGGACCGTAAGAAACAGGTGTTACAGGGGGTTCACAAGGTCCTAAATAAGAATCTATTATTTTATGTGTTGTGTTTGTCCCTGCCGACCAATAAAACGTACCGTAAGTTGAGGGATAGTCCCCGTAGTTATTATCCAAGTAGTTGTAATATGTACTGTTACCACAACTATAATTTAAACAGAACACCCAAATTCCTTGTGCCTCATCCCAAAATACAACACCATAAGATAAAAGTGGTGTTGATATTACATAACTTGGTTTACCATTTTCTACACCTGAAGATTCTACGGTAAAGTATTGATCAGGTTGACCTTTTCCTCCGTCTAACACAAAACACATTCCTGAATAGTAGATTGTTTCTGCTGTTAGAACACATGTTGTGTCAATTACAAAATCACCATAATAATCAGATACGGTTGCGTTATATTCTCCTGGCGGTAAGTTTGTTAGTGCCGGAGCAAAACTACCTATCTCCCATTCTATTGTGTAAGGTGGAGTTCCTCCTGTTATTGCTAATTGAGCAGACCCATCAAAACTAACTTGCGATTTTGGATTAATAACAATACAATCAACACCCATTGGAAATATTGTTAGTACGTCACATTCATTTACGTTTTTAACGGTTGCTAAACTTGCAGGACAACTGTCTCCAATACAAGCACTTTTTACGGTTACTTGTGTATCACCTGAAATTTCAAAAACGGGATATATTTTTGAACAAAAATTTTGTGTTTTACCTGTGGTAAAATCTCTTAGTATTAAATCGTTTTTTGAATCGATGTATGTTGTTGTTTGAAATTTAGTTCCGTATTTAACAAAATAACATAAATTCGAACAATCACATATAATATCAGGTTCTAAAGCTATGGTTGAGGTAGGAGGGCAATCTAATCCTCCCAAATAAAAAACAAAATAACACTTTGTTGGAACATTTATTGGGTCTAATAATCTAACCGCAACAAAATTTCCAACATATCCACTAAGTTGGGCGTCATTGGAGATTACTGGTTGTTCAGTCCTGTCACAAGAATATAAAATATAACAATCTTCCATACTTCTTTATAAATAATCGATTTTTGGTTTTTGTATAAAAGACTTCATGTTATCGACGTATTTTATTGTTATACTTTTAGGTTCGATAAAATTAAAGTAATTTATGTCCTCTTTTAATAATTGTATTGGATTTTTATTTATAAAATCCCCTTTAAAAAATTTTCTATATTTCATATCTTCGGTCACGCCAGCCATGTGTAATATTGGTTTTTCGAAAAATTTTTGAATGTTGTCTGTTCCCCAAACAAAATCTAACTCTTCAGATATTTTTGTTTCATGTCCTAATTTCCACAGATTCCATAATAGAGACCACATTTCTGCGGTCCATGTTTGGACACTACCCTTTTTGAGTGGGTATCTTTTTTGAAAGATCGTCATTTTGTGATACATCTCTGTCGAGTCTTCGTATACTTTTTTCCAAAAATTAGAATCTGTATTTTTTATAATGTATTGGGCACCTCCTGAATTTTCTTTGTTTTTGATAATTAATTCTTTATCAACACCAATGACTTCACACATATCGTCTATTAATTGTTCTGTTTTACAATTAGGAAAGTTTTTTTCGTATTTAGTAGAACAACTTTTTAGGTAATCGTACCCAATGTAATTTTTGGTGTCAGAAAGATAAATTATATCGTCATTCAATAAATTTTTGAAATTTGATTCTTTTGTTAAAATTATGTCAGAGTCATGTAAGAAAAATTGTTTTCCTCTTGATTCATCTTGTTCTATCCATTTATGTATTAGGTAAGGTTTTATACTTGGGATATAAAGTTTTTTTTCTCTTTCATCTTTATAAAAATGTAAATTAACGCCTTGTTTTAAAATTTCAATAGCACCATCAGATGGTTCTATTTGACCTTGTAAAATACCTAAGATGACATGAATATTTTTAGGGTTAATACCGTGTTTTACAAAGTTATGTATGTATAACTTTATTTGCCAATGAAAATAAGGAAGATCAGGCTGTGCCGACACAAAAATTAAATTTTCCATGTTCAAAATTTAATTTAAATATTTTCAAAGTGAATTAGTTAAACTTGTGTGACAGTAACTATTCTAAAAAGTCTCATGTACAGTAAATTATTTCTGTAGTTTCACAACCTGTGTTGTCAATCAGTGTCAATCTTACCGCAGGTGCGGTATCAAATTGAGGTGGTAAATTAAATAAAAACGGTATTGTATTTGCAACCCCTAAATCTCCACAATTATTTCCGTAAACATCACAAGCTATACCACTAAACGGTGTAGTAATTCCAGTTATTTGTGTGACTAATACTTGTGTCATATCAATCACATTCTACACAAGCAATGTCATAATCTATTTTTAGATTGACAATTACAAGTTCATCTTGCAATAAATTTAAAATTTCTTCTGAACAATTTTTAGGAAAATTGGCACAACCCGCAATAATTTTCAATTTATTTTGAACCAAGTCTATGGACACATCGTCTATTCCACCAAAAGATTTTAGTGTATCGATTATTGTTTCGGCCCATAGTAAATCATTAGGGTAGTCGTCGAATCCTGTTGAGGTGTAGAAGTCAACTTCTTTCGTTTCACCACCTATGTTTACTTGTATTGTAAACACTGCGGAATTTATAATACAATTGGTGTTACCAGTTGTTAAGTCTGAGAATCCTTCCCAATACATTTGTCTGATACCTCGTCTTGATAAGTTTGTATTTGGTTGAAATTGTTGTTCACAAACTGTGAATACAGAATAATTTACAAAATTTTTAGTCCCTTTTAAAGTAATGGTTTTTTTGTATGTACAATCAAGTTTATCAGTCAACTCTAACGTATAGTCACCACTAGTTAGTCCCGTCAAAATTGTACCTGTCTGACCTGAAACATCTCCACTCCAACTAAATGTAAATGGAGGGATTCCACTTGTAATAAGTACACTTATTTGCCCATCATAACCTTTTGAAGGTTGTATTGGATAAAGATCAAAATAAGTACCTGTAGAAGGTGAAATATAAACCGATCTGATTTGACTACATTGCGGCGTACCGCTATCTGTAACCTCCAATGTGTAATTACCTGACTTTAAATAATTAAAAAATCCAATCTCATTAAAGTACTTTTCAGCATGTGTGGAAGGTCCAACAAGTTTATATGAGTAAGGTAATGTTCCACCAGATGATGTAAGTACCTGACAAATCCCATTATCAAATCCACAGGTTGTACCTGTTGTACTTGCGGTAAATGTAAAGAGATTCGTGTTATTTACTGTAGTATAACCTGTAAATGTACATCCTGCAACATCAGTTACGGTAATCATATAATTTCCTGATTCTAAACCCGTAAATTGTTGATTAGCAGGTCCTGAAGTAATTGTACTATAAGTTCCATTGTCTCCAGAAAGAACAAAAGTATATGTACTAAGAGGTGGTAGACCATTGTCAATTAAAACTTGTACCGCACCATTCAAGGTCGAGCAAGTTGAGTTTGTAACATTGAATTGAACTGTTGAAAAGCTATTTGGGGTTTGTACTGAAACAGAATTTATTGAGGTACATAAGCCTGCATCTGTAACTGTCGCATAAAATAATCCGCTAGATACGTTTGTAAAAGTGAAAGACGAACCAAAAGTAATACCAACTTGTCCTGTACTACCACTAAAATAATATGGTACAGTACCTCCCGTAACAATTACCTCAACAATTCCGTCATCTTGGAAACATGTTGGTGTGTTTGTTACTTGAATTGATGCGATTCCCACTAAAGGCACGTCAGGTACAAAAATTTGTTTTGCTTTTATACAACCAAAAGAATTTGTGACCTCAACAGAGTAAAATCCTTGTGTAAGTCCTGTAATTGTTGATCCTGTTTGACCCCCGACATTACTTATCCAATTTATAGTATATGCGCTCGATGGTGTTAGACCTGTTAAAAATATTTTTCCTAGTCCTAAAGGATCACAACTTGAGTCTCCAACAACGTAATATCCAAAGTCAAACTCAGTTGATGGTTGTACTAAGACGGTTGCTGACATTCCAGTGCATCCACCCCCATCATCGGCAATTACATAATATGTATCTGCACTCAACCCATAAAAAATGTAATTGGTATCGATTGATGTTGCTGTTGTCACAAGATTATTCATAGAATCGTACAACCAATAGGTTCCTTGTCCGTACACGTTTGTTGTTGAACCGTTTATAATTCCATTGTCTAAACCACAGGTTGTCCCTGTAACTGACATTGATACTGAGGTTCCTGATGAAATATAGAAAGGTATTAATTGTGTACCCCCAGCACTGTCTTGAATTAAAACAACATAATAATTTGGTGGTAGGTTATTTACATAGTAAAAATATGTGGTTGCAGAGGTTGGTAGAAATCCCGTAGTGGTTACTTCACTAAATGTCCACGATGGGCTTGTTCCTGTTACCTCAATGTATACTTCACCAATGTTTGATGATGTACAATCCCCTGTAAGACCAAAATTAACTAAATCAATCATTATTAACTATTATATTATTCATTTGGAAGTTCAGGTTCTATCGCGTTACACTTCACTTGGAAGTCAACTCCAATATTCACTGAAAATTCTTCGTTTATCGGAACACAATTATTGTTGAACACAAAGAATTCCTCTTCGTTTTCATTAATAACATAACTATATCCAGAACTTTGTAAATTACCTAATCCCAATTCTAAAGCATCAATCCAATCGGAGTTTGTCGGAACTCCAACAGGACCTGAACCACTGAAGAATTGATCTTGACTTATAACAACCCCATTAATTCTTATATCTATGTACCACTGACTTTGTATTGTTAAATCCAAACAATCTGCAGGGTTTATTCCATTGTCTATGTAGTACTGATTCAATAGATAAGATAATAATGAACCAAAAGAAGGTATTGTAGGATTGGATGTCCACGGGTAAAGTCCACATTGAATGTATAATCCTGGACAATCGTGTACAAAAACTTGTGTTGTAATACCACAAGGTTTACAAGCCGGTGGTAAAATTTTACAAACTGTTTGTCTTCTCCATCCAAATTTTTGTCTATGAAAAATTGAATTTTCTAATCTCACACCAGTTGTCCAAATTGTTGTGGCGGGTATCATTTGTTCAATTAATCTTACCCAATAAGTTCCTAATCCATTAACATAGTCGATCATTGTTTGGTAATTGAAGTTACCGTTCTGAACTCCTATTAATTGTTGTGACTCCAAGTAGTTCCAATATATTGATGATAAGGTTGGGTAACCGCCTGTTTTACCATCTGTTATGAATTGTCTGTTTCTTACATTGATCATGTTGTGCCAAAAAGTTTGGGCAAATTCAAAGAAACTTTTTTGTTTTGGTTTTGGTTGAATAACTGTCCAATCCACACCTCCTATTTTGGGATAGGGGTTTGGTATATTACAAGGACTTGGTTCTACGTAATTTAAACCTTGTTCTGGTATTGGAAAGTTATATTGTCTTGACATGTGCCATACATCGTAGACCAACCCTTGAGAAGGATTCATAAAAATATCAACGTTTTTGACATTCAATACTAAACACTCTTCGTCAGTACGGTAATAAGCATTCATGTTAGCATCAGATACGTTTCTTAGATCAGGTTGGAAATCCGCCCAACTTTTCTTGTTGTCCGCAACTTTTCTTAGGTTATAACCCAAACTCATGTATGGGAAATATCTGTATCTGTCTAAATAAAACTGACCGTAGTTAAAAGGTAATAGTTTGGTTTGATATGTTGGGTTGTTACCTGTAAACACACTTTGTGTAATGTTTACTTCTTCGGGCATTCTGTGTTGTGGTGTTGACTCAAACCAACCTCCTCCAATTTGGAAGAAATAATTTTGAGAAACTTCCGGCATTTGTGGACAACCAATCAAATCAACAGGGTAGTCTTGTCTTTCAGTTGTTACAGGAACGGTTACGGTTGTTGTTGTGAATCCTGTTACACTATTTCCCAAAATCGAAAACACATTGTTTGACTGAAGAACTGGAATTTGTTGTGTGAGTGTACCTCCCGTCAATAACACATATTGTTGTTGAAAATCTTGCATGTTGATTCTTTGATCCGCAACATAAACATATTCGTTGAATTCGACTAACATTTCTGGCGCACCTATCAATCTCAACAAACACTCTATAGATTTTCTTGTACCTTTAGATTTGAATAGGTATGCGGAGTTCATTACCAAATTTCTATAATATTGATAATTGAGTTCTTCAGGAGTTTGACCTTTAGAAAGTCCGGGAAATAAATTTGTTGTTGGTGAAAACACACTACTTAATAACTCTTCGTTTGAAATAGGTGAAATGTTAATCTTCCAACCTAAAGTTTCTGCCAAATTTTTGAGTAATATATTTGGTATGTCATTTTTAACAACGTAATTTACGTTTGTCATGTTTGACAATGCTGTGATAAAAGTTTTAGTTTGGTCAAAACTTCTCCCATATATTTGTAAAACTTTTTCAAACTTTTGATCAGGTGTATCAAATTCTTTTAGAGCACCTGTGGTTAAAAATCGTGATAATAAGTTTGTTTTATATTCATCTAAACTGGTCGTATAAATACTTAATTTCTCTAAATAAACCTCGAAGTTTTGAGAAGAAATATCTAAGTTCCAAACCCCTGAAAGTGGAAATGTTATTAGTTCGTTCGTGTAAGTATAATTACCAGAATCATTTATTGTTGCAACTTTAAAGTTTGCGGTGTAGATAGGTCTTACATTTCTATTCAATAAGAAGTTTTCAACGGGATCGAAGTTATCTTGGAAAACTTTATTAACTTGAGAATCGTTTGGTCTGATTACCAAATAGTCATAAGATATATTATTACCTGAAAAGGGGTTACCCTCAACAATAATTGTAAAAGTTATAGATGAATCGGTTATTGGGTAAATATAATTAAGAGGATATTCACCACCATTAATATACAAACTATACTTTTGGAAATTAACTGTCATGTCCCTCAAAGGAGATACCTCAATTTCTTTTAATAAAATGTTTCTTGTTGCATTTTGACTAAAATCAATGTCAAATGGGTTTCTGATTGATGAAAGATATATTTCGAATGTCGTTTCATTCTCTTGTCCATTGTAAACACAGTTAAAGGCGGTTGTTTGTGTGAGAAACTTCGAGGAAATCTTTTGAATTTCTAAACCAGCAGGAAAGAAGTTAATTATTTTGGTAACTGATGTTGAGATTCTTTTTGTTAACGATCCATATTCAGTAAAGTTTGTTACTTGACTTAAGTCGTAGTTTGGATAAACTTTGAAGTTATTCGATAGTATTGATTGTGTTTCGATTAGGTTTTCAATCTTCATTGAATCCAAGTTCATTGGATTTGAAAACGATCCTAAATCAAAATTCCTATTTTGTTTTTCACTAATCGATGTTGTAAATGAAAAATTCGCCTGCGTGAAACCTCCTCCATCAAGTAATTGTAATCCAACTAAATTGTCAGAAAATGTTCCTTGTCCGCTTGCAGTTTGTGGTGGGCAGGTAAATTTTTGTTTTGCCATTATCCTGTTATGTTAGAAAAACTCTTACTGAAATCTATGTTTATACCTCTATCCTGTCTTACTTCATACAATAGGTTGTTGAATTGATCTTTAATTTCGTATAAATTGTACTGTTTGTAGATATTATTTGTAGAATCGTATATTGTATAGATACCATCATCAATAGACTTAGTTTGATTTCCATAAAGGGCAATTGCCAATGTGGATATATCTTGGTCAACCATTTCTATTTCAGTTGTAATTGGATTGAAATATGTGTTAGTAATAATAATATTTTGGTTTGGTTGTCCAATATATGGTGTTGCATTAGGTTTGTTCGTTGGTGATGATGAAGGAGACAATGTACAAAACATTAAGTTTGTTGCCCCTTCTACATATCTATATCTGATTGACTTTTGAGTTGTGTTTGTCAAATTCTGTACAACAGGTTCACAATAAAATGACGAAGTTATTATTCTAAAGAAATTAGGTATTTTGGTACCATCAGGATTAAGGTATTCAACTCTGAAACCAACAAGACCTTGATTTACAAATTTGTTTCTATATTGTATCGGTACTTGATTTATATCAATTACAATACCTTTTACATTGGGTAATGCCGATAAAACACCACAGTCATTTATTCTTGTTCTGATTTCTGCAGGTCTTATTAATAAAGTATAAATTCCTAATTTATTAAACTCAGTAGCGGGTAATTTTAAATTATAAAGACCACCCAATATCTCAACGCCAGCGTTTCCACCTGTTTCAACATTGTGAAAGTATGGACGTAATATATCTTGAGCATTCAAAGTTGTCAAAACAAAGTTATTTGTATCATCCCTACTTGGGGTATAAGTCATTATTATTTCAACATCTTCGGGACTTACATCCGCCCCTCTAATTGTACCATAATTACCTGTTGCCATTTTGTTTCTTTTTTAAATAAATAGTTAAGTTGGTTCTTTTATAACGTTAAAGAATTTATATCCATATTTTTCCAAATCACCCAAATTGTCTACCTCACCAAGTCTCATTATACTCTCTAAAGGGGCATATTTTCCCCTTTCTACATAGACATCTGTAATAACTTGGGGTTCATCTATAACGTTTAGAAGAACTTCATTTTTTGTTATTGCCGATAGTATAAGATCGTTTTTAGTAAATCCTGAGGACTGAACTAAGTATATTGTATAATCAGCATAATCATAGTAAACAATGTTATCTATTGTGTATGCGGTGTACTCACCATTTGGTGCAACACCCAAAAACTCCCCTATTACACCAGTACCACCAGTGACTGGTCCGTAGATAAATTTACCACCTATCAAATTAGTTACGGGTCCATACTGTTGAAGGTCATTTAAAGTTGAGGTTGTGTACCCCGAAACCGTAAAAGGTATTGTTGTGTAGTTGTAACTATAAAAGTCGTTGATATCCCAATTTGAGTCTCCACTAAAAATGTAATCATAACTTACGGGAGTTCCGCTACAAATTCCTGCAGGAACAAAAATTGCGGTACCATTTGGGTTTGGTATCGTAGTTCCTGTAAATGGAACTACAACATCTTTTTCAACGTAAGATATACCCCAAGGTGAGTTTGCGGTCAATTTTACAGTGTACACATTGTATCCTGCCGGATATGTGTGTGATAAAGGTAATGTTGAAGTTATAGGTTGGGTAAACCCGTCACCCCAATCAACCGTGAAAGCAATCAAAGAGAGAAACTTTATAAGTTCTAAATTAGATGTATTATAAAAAGAATATGTATACCCAAGTGGGTTTGTTGTTGTGTCAGCAGTGATTATAAAATTTGTAATAACGTCTTTTTGAATTACAGCCCCATCAAACACAGAATAATATCCAATATCAATTGCTGTTTGTTGAAAAAACAAATTAATCGAGAGACATTCCAATAATGAACTACCATTAGTTCCCCCACTTAAAACCAAATTCATCGGTAAATAATATCCTGTAGTACCTGTTAAAGTATTGATGGTTTGTGCTGTTGTATAACAACAAGGGTCAATATATGTGGTAATATCAGTTTCGCCAGTAAACGGTACATATATTAAATCACCTTTTATGTTCTCGGGTGATATTCTAAATTTATAATATTGTTGTTCCATTATGGGTTTACATATTCATACCATTTTATCGGTTGTGTTGCATTTCCAACTTCAATATTACTAATCACATCATTCACTTTATAAGTGAAAGACGGATAATCCAAAGTTACTTCGTAATAAAAATAATTTGAGTTATCAAAAGTAAATTCGTTCGGTAGAATTAAAGTTTGTAATCTGTTTGTCATTCTAACAAATACTCCTGTTCTGGCATCAAAAAACTTAGCACTCATGTAGAATGTGTTTATATCGATGTAATTTCTTTCTCTCAACCAATAAAGAAAAAATCCCTCTTTGTCTCCAATAAAATCTAATTTGAAGGTTGGTATTCTTATATCTACAGATGGTACAAAAGTACTTAACAACGCCGTTTGACTTAAACCTTGTTGTACTGGTATTATTACAGTAAAATAATTTTTTTGGGTTGGTTCATTAGGTGTGTCATAAAAATCCAACTTGAAAAACGACTTCGTAAAAGGCTTTGTATAGTAATATATGTCTTGAACATTAAACCCTGTATTCAAATATGTAGACGCCCAATTCAAAGGGGTTGCGATTAAAACAGGTACCGTGTTGTCAAAAAAGTTGAACTCGTAATTTATGTCTGTAAATGCTTGAAGATTTGGTTTGTGTGAAAATCTCAAAACTTCGAAGTCTTTTGGTTGTCCTATAACTTCATTTAGAATTGTTTTTTCATACTCCTCAATTGCTTGATCTCTTCCTGTAAAGTCCCAAGTCATTTCAACAGGTATGTTCAAATACTTGTTAATGTCATCCTGTAGTATTTTAAACTTATTCACACTCATCTATTGTTGGATCTTCTATTGTTGTTATGTTTGGTCCTACCACACCTTGTTGATATCGCGATAAAATATTGTAATTTTCAGGAGTAATTCTAAAAATTGTATTCACATAAGGATAATGTTTTCCGTTCAAAAATGGAAAATCAACCCCCAATCCATCCTCATCCACAATACCATATGAGTAAATATCTCTCCATCTAAAACTATTTGATAATTGAGAGAAATACGCCCAATCAGGTATATTTGACACAACAGTGGCACTACCTTCTTCTACGTAACTAGAAAATTGTCTTATTTGTATTGGTGAGTGTGGTGAATAAAAATAACCGTATTGATTAGATGGTGGAATATAGTTGGAAGAAACTAAAAACCAATTACCATTAAATTTGATTTTGTGAACATACTCAGAAATAACTCTTTCGGTTTGATCGTAATCGTTCCATTCACAATAATCACCATCCAAAGTATCACCCGAACTTAAAGTTGTATTATAGAAAAAAGGACCGGTTCCGTTGGAGTTATATGATGATTGTGGTATATTAGTAAAAGACAAAAGGTTTGCTTGATCCCACCATGGTTGTGGATTTGCGTTTGTCCTTAATGGTATGTTAAATTGCCAACCTTGTTTCATGTTTCTTGTCCACCCAAAATATCCCCTCCAAACGGTTGTAAAAAATAATTGTGTTATTGGTCTTTTTTGATTGTCTCTATACAAACTTACATCTATATCACAATTAAAAGTCAAATTATAAGATTGACTATTTTCTTTAATTGTCGATTTGAAAACTTGAGTTGGTGTAAGTGCATAGGACATGAATTTAGGGTTTGCGTTGAATATATTTTGTTCAAAACCTGAGTTAGTTAAAACCGCACAATCCAAATCGGTGATTATTTTATGTCTTCTAACATAGTATTCACTTTTTGTTTCATTTATATTGTTAATATTTATAATTCTTTTGAAAAAACCTAACACAGATGAGTTAAATGTTGCCCCAATAAATCCTACGTTCGATATATTAAATATGTAATTATCTGACCCATAACCAGCGTCTCCTAAACTTGTCACTTGAAATATGTTGTTCCCGTTGTAGTTTAGTGGTCCGCCTAAACTATTGTATAACTCCACATACTCAGTAGCGTTAAGTCCATGCATCAAAGGACATTTGAAAGAAATTATCCTTGTGTTTTGGTTAGACCCAATTTCAATAACAAATGGTATTCCTAAAGATGCCTGCCAATTCCAAAAAACTTGAGTATCACCACTATACAACTGAAGTTGTTTTTTATAATCATTTTTGTATGGGTAACTTACGTAGTGTGTCCAATTGTAAGTACTCGCACTTACATTTTTAAATAAAACGTGTTGGTTTGGGGGTTGGGTGTAACCTGGAACATTGTTGTCTGTTCTTATAAAGTCAAACTCGAAGTATTGTGGGTGTCCTTCCCACGCAGACGCAACAGGCGGAAATGGTGGTACTGCAGTTACGTTACCTCCAGGAAATGCCGTTATAGTATTTTGTAATTCGTTTGTATAATAAAGATAATCTCTGAACGGTACATAGGTTGTTGTGCCAGTTAATGCATTACTAAACAATACGGTATATTTTGTAGATGGTCTGAATATTGTTGAGTTTTGTCTTTCTTCATCAAACAAATTTTCCAAATTTAAATTAACAGACCTATCATATTCTGTTAGTAATTTTGTAGTTTGATCAACTGAAAGGTTTACAAAACTGTCAACGTCAACAGCACCTTTAAATCTTTCTCTACCTATTATTATACTTGTTGAATCTGAACTCATTAAAATTCTGGTACATAAAGTTTATAGAATTTATCTATTGCCGTGGCTCCGTTTTTCAAACCAAAATAAAAATGGTATGGTGCACCAACGACAAATGATTGTTGTTTACCTGTTGTTTGTGTTGGTGACCCAATCGGTTGACCTTGTATAACACCTGATGTCCCTGCCGGTGGAAAAGCAGGCTTTGGTTCGGGAAGTGGAGGTATAACTGTACCATCAAAGTTAGTTATGAACCCAAATCCAGCTTGTGATTGGTTATATTGTGTTAAATATTTTTCATTAAGTGAGAAAAAGTTTAAATCTTGATATTGTTTTTTGAAAAAACCTGCAGTTAAAACATCTGTATACCAATTGTTATTTTCAGTTCCGAAAATCCAAGGACTTTGTGAAATTAGCCATCTGTAATGAGGCACCTCTTGAGATTTTGGATATCCAAAAACTTCTTGAATCAAAGGAGTTTGTGAGTAAGTTTCAATACCTGGTGACATAATTTTTCTATATCTTAACTCTTGTGTTGATGAAGAAAAGAAAACCCCAAAAACCGGTTTGGTAGGAGCCCCGGGTATTTCTGTACCAAAGAAAATATAATCGTTTGCCGTCGCGGGATCTAAATTTTCTGTGATAAATGGCGAAACTTTCCATTCTGAATTTATTGATAACATTTGTGCAATGTCACCATCTATTCTCGCAGACTGCCTATTGTTATCGAAAAATTGAGTGATACTGTAACCTTCCTTTAGCGCATTTTGTGATCCAGATGGTTGAATGGTGTTAGAAACTTCTTGGTTTAACAATCTTGATAAGAACCCTAATAACAATATGTTTGAGTTATCTTGGTATGATGTCGTGTCAAGTTGATCTGCGTAGTAACTTCCAAATGCAGGATTAGAACAAATTTCTTTAATAAAACTATCTCTTGGGCCCAAGTCGACTACAGTTGTTGGGAATTGTATTTGTTTTTTGTTATACCCTGGAGGAAACAAATTTAATAAAGATGCAGGGTACATGTTTGTTGAGGGTGGGTTTTTTCCAATGAATTCAGAAATTACATAGTTCCAAGGTGAGGATCTATAATAAAAATTGTTGGTTATATCATTATAAACTATTACGTCATCACAGTATGATTTATAAAATTGAGTGTTGTATAATGGTTGATTAGGGTCAAATCCAAATATTTTTCTAGTATTAAATGAGAACATGTATAACACCCCATTTACCCAGTTGTTTTGAAATACTTGAGCAAATACTCCTCGACAAAGAGCAAAATTCATTGTAAACCTAACCTTCCATTCGTAAAGTAATGCTAAATCTGATTGGAATGCTCCGTAGACTAAATATTTACGTTTTCTTATTGTAAACTTAATTCCAAGAATAGTTTTTGTAATTGGTGGGCCTAATGGATGATCTTTTTCGTTTAAAAGACAATAACAACCATTTACAACTATATTTGCCGGTACTGAACATTTACTGTAAGGTATTATACCCCAAGTATAACCATCACCGCTATAACAAGATAAAGGTACAATCCCTTCACATTGTAAAGTTTCTGTAAGTGCTGTTATAATGTTAGAAGTATCTAAACCTGATCCATCAATAATATCTCCACCAGTAGTGTACACCGACGCGTCTTCATCTTCAAAACCATAATAGAAAAAATTGTCGTTTTGATGTAAACCATAACCACTCTCAGCCGCGGTTCCGTTTTGTACTTTTGTTGATGTAGGAATTCTATCACTTCTCATCAAATGATAATTTCTTTGACTAAAATTCACAGGCGATGTGAGATAAACTTTGTAGTACGCAGCCGAATATAAGAAGTTTAATCTTGGGAATGGTAGTGGGGTATTTGAAAATGGGGGCCAAAAGTATTGTGTTTTGGTAAAATTTAAAAATCCGGGTAATGTCGAATAACCGAAATAATTAAGTGAAAATAGGTTTGCAGAATCTTGGTCATGATTTGTTCCAATAAAGGATCCCCCAACAAAATATGTTGTTGGTAATGGGGGAACAGGATTCCATGGAACTCCAAAATTACTATTTACCCAAATCATATTTTGTGAAATGAAACCCGTCGTGAATGAGTTAAAACCTCCAGGATTGTAAAGTTGCGAAAATGTGTTTCCAACATAAATTGAATCATCATCAGTTGACAAATAATAATATGGTAGGTTCGAAGTGAATCCAGTGTAGTTTGGATTTATGGCGGACTGAGGCGATACTGTAAATGATAATGATGGAAAATATAAATCATATCCATTATTATCAGGTGTATAATGAGTAATTGGGTTTTCTGAAGTGTTGGTCACAATACTCGGTGGGTATGCTTGTATTGGAACATTTGGGTAATATGGTCCAGCCACAACATTAGTGTTTGATGGATTACCAAAAATTGTTGAGAGATCGTATTGTATGTTTTGTGTTTGTGAGTGTGGATCTACACCTCTTGTACAAATTATAACTTCATAGTTTCCAAAATTTTGCATTAATTGTAATGCTGGTGTTGTGATGGTTTCTACAAAATAGTTTGTTCCTGGCGGATTTACTAAACCACAATTGGGTCTTAAATACTTTATTTGATGTAACAAATATCCTTTTGGAAATAAATTGGAGTTAAAGGTACTGGCCTGATTTAAAAAGTTAGTAACCGTAAGACCTGTGATTGCCTGAAAGTATTCCAAGTCGGTCGGAAATCTAAGATAAGATTGTTCATACCCATTGACGCCTGCCGTTGTGGGTCCATTGTTTGCTAAAGACACAACTTGGGTAACAGGATTTGCAGTCAAGAAAATGTTAGCAGTTGAGACTACCGATCCGTTTGGTACTAAAGGGTTTGCGTAGTTGATAGTTATACCAGTGGTTCCTGTAAATGTAACTCCTGTGATCGAGTTTGTTCCAAAATCATTAAAAGATGCCCCCGTAAGGTTAACCAATCTAATTGGTGAATTTAAATCAAAATAATCCGGATTTTGGAATGTGAATACTTTGCCTGGGGTTAATTGTTGTGAAACTTCTGGTTTTGCTAACATCACTATCACTTGGTCATCAAAAGGTTGTGATCCTACAATTTGTGGATTTACGGTGGTTTTTATTCTATTTACACCTGAAAAATACTTATCTCTAGTATTAAATTGATTTAATCTTTGTGGATAAGTCTCAGAAAGTGGAAATGCAAACCATCTTCTATCAGGATTAATACCAAAAGTTTGATTTGCTGCAAACAAGAAAGGTTGTGGAGCGTGTATTAAATCTTTCTCATTAATAGTCATTTTTATTGTATTCGAAGATGAAAGTATGTCATATCCTGAAAACAACCTTAAGTAATCTTGAGAGGCTCTAGCTGCGACGTTACCATCAATTGTTCCCTGTTGTAAAGAATATTCTATTGATTGGAAATCTGATAACGGAAACCCACAATAAAAAGGTCCGTCATTAACGTTTGTTGATCCCTGAGGATTTTGATAATAATTTGGGTGTGTTGAAGTATATGATCCAGAAATACCTACAGGGGCTAAGAATCCTGCGGAAATTGTCAATTGTATGTTGGTAGGGTTTGACAGAGTTTGGGAAGCTACTTCAGCGGCACTATTAATATCTCCTTGTACTGATTGTATATTAAAATTATCATCCAATTCTGCAGTTCCACATTGACATTCACATGCCGCACAATCTGGATAATTTATCATTGGTAGTGGTATCCTTGGAAAGAATGTTATCCTTCGAATAGCGTCTAGTAAAAACAACCCGAAGGCGGTAACAACAGCAATCATGAAAGCCGCTTGTCCTAATGCCGCAAGGAATAGTTGTAAACACGCAGCAGTCATGCTGGCACCTAATGCTGGGTTTACGGCTCCTATTCCAATAGCACTCTGCTGGCATTCCGAATAATCTTGGTATGCTAAATAAGCTTGATATCCTTGATATCCCACAAGAAAAATATAAAGTAATACTATTACGGCTTTAATATATGGCCACAACCAAGCTAAAAAATGTGCCAAAAACAATATGAGAATTGCCAATGGTAATATGATTATCATTAGTAAATTGAATACAAAAAATATCAAATCAAAGTTTCTTATAATATCGTTTACAGGAAATGTATTGTTTTCAGTTTTACAAGTTCTATTATCTATTTCTTTAATACCCAAATGTTTAGCTCTTCCTAACCCATTTTTATACCTGTCCAAAAATAATGCTGTTGTATAAACTTTGTTGTAATTAAATTGATAGAATGTATCTTCACAATCTATTGCCGACTGAAAATCGGCATAGTCATCCCAATCTAATGAAAATGCATATGACCTATAAAGGTTAAATTTATCTTGTGGTATTTCGTTAAAAGTAAATGTCTGTGGGTTTATACTCAAAGGAGTTCCTACAATGTAAACTTGGGAACCCGCTGGTAAAAAAATTGATTCGACTCCACCAAAATAAGGTTGAAATCCTGATCCAGTGTCGATCCATATCTCATAAGAGATGTTATTAGTTGCCAAAACAAATTGCCAACCAACACTGTTAGGTATAACAATTGTTGGTCCTGTTTGTGCTGGATATGGTGGTTGAATTGGAGGTGGTGATGGTATTGAGTAAGTAACTGTTTGACTTTGTAATGTCAGAGGGTCAACTCCTGAGTTTTGCCACCCATACTCTTTAATATTTGGCACTAAAAATGATGCTCTTTGATATTGACCACTATATTCATCATCTGATAAACCTACCTCTTTTTTCAGTTGTCCAATTTGTTGTTGGAATCTGTTGAGTGACAAAGTTTTTTCTTTGTTAATCCATCTAAACTTAAATCTGTATTTGCCTTTTGTTGGAATACCTTTCGATGGATCGTTAGATATTATCTGATCTCCAAACTCATTTGTTACTATGTAATCGAGATTCATTGGTACGCTAGCAACAAAAGTACCATTGTTGTCAATTATTTTTCCATCATTTTCAAAGACATATTCTTCTAAAACAGGTTTACCTGTTTGGTCTGAAAAAATTGTTTGTCGAATTGCTAAGATCTGTCCTGGTCCTGCAATTAACTCACAAAAGTTTCCCGTATCATTTTTTGGTCTACAAGCAATTGACAAAGAATCATCATCAGTTGTCGACACAAGAGATCCCATAAAAACAGCATAGGGTTTAATTACAATGTTTGCAAATTTTGTTAAATCAAAATCTAATCTAGTAATACCTAATTGACATAAATCTAAATCCCCCCATAGTGGTCTTACATCAACATTGAAATTTAAATTAACAATTTGTGGTAGAGAGTCTAAGTTGGTTGAAGTTTTAAATTGTGCACTATCCACTTGAGATTCGGTTGCAACACCTTCTTGAATCAAGTCTTGTGGTGAAAGTGAAAAACAACCAATGTCGGATAAATCAACATCCATTACAACTGTTTGTTCTCCAATCGGAACCCCAAAAATCATGAAGTCTCCACTTTCGTTTGTTTTTACTGTAAATCTATAATATCTGTCGTAAACCTCAACGTAGGATGAATTCATTAGAACATCATCCCTTGTTGGGAAAGTTCCTGTGGCTTGGTGTCCAATATAAGAAGGTTCTTCAGGTAATAAATTATATCTATAACCTTGTTCGTTTCTACTACTTAGATTTACGTAAGGATATAATTCGGCAATTACAGGATTATTTACATCTTCACCTTGTAATGGAATAAAAACAGATACTCTAGCATTTGGTACACCGTAACCGTTGTTTACACTTACACGCCCAACGATTACACCATAATCAGAACAATATCTTGTATAGAGATCATTTGTAAGAATTTTTAAAGATAATATTTCTATTAACTCAAAATCTTGTTCTAAATCTAAGTTTATGTATTTGTCAACCCCTACTTCAGTCCTTATTCTAATTGATTTTGGCATTACAATTTTCGTTTTTTGATAAATAGTTTATTTCCTATTTTCAAAAAGTAGGTCTGTAATTCAAAAAATAAATTACTAAGAAAAACTAACTGTCTTATAATTCAAGACTCTAACGTTGATATCTTTTTTTGGAAATCTAATTTGATAAATTTGAGATGGTTCGGCGTAAATAACGTCAGCATATAAGTATATCTCTTTTGTTACTGGATCTGAATATGTTTGTGAAGTTTCGAATGATGAATATTGTCCTCCAACTAAATTGAAAAACTTCATTTCAGAAATACTAATTACCCCGTTTTGAGATTGTATCAGTCTTCTTAGTTCTGAAACCACAACATTTTGTCCTAACTGTCTTGTTAGTGGGTTGAAATAGTTTGATATAATTTCAATGATTTTAGCTACCACAGCTCCTTGTGTTTGTGAGTTATCCAACACCACATCACACGAAACCGCTAAGTCTATTGGTTCAGCACTTTCAATTGAAATGTAGTCGTTGATCATCCGATAATTAGATAAGTAGTTAGCCACGTTTTGTTTCAAGGTGTTAGATATAACATCTGTTAAGTTTCCACTTGTATCAAAAGACAACATTTTAATTTTAACTTTGTTATTTTCTTCAACTATTGAAACTTTTGCTGGTGCACCAAATATAGACGGCATTGTTCTAATAACGGACTCATAATCATTTACGGTTACCGCTCTGTTTTGAGCGGCAAAGTTAAAGGATACCATTTGTCTGATATCTTCCGTAGTAGGTGCGTTTGCCCCTCCTATTGCGGCAGTTACGTTATTACATCTTAGACTGTTGATTACAGTTCTATTTATGGTTTCGGACGGACCATTCACAGAAAATACTACGGTACCGATTTGGTTTATTGCGTCAACACCAACATTTGTTGCTAATCCTCCTCCAACTCTATATTGAACGAATAATGTACTATTGGATTTAAGCGCACTTCCAAGTCCCAAGTTATTTATGTATCTTGATATATCCATTCCTTTTCCGTCTCTTGCGAACTCTCTTAGTTGTTCTTCAGCAGATACATTACCACCACCAAAAGTCATTTTTAAAAATCCTTCAGGAGTATATTCGGTTATAAACTTTTGAGAAGTTGATATGTACCTACCAACTTTTATTCCTGGTTGGTCAGAAGGTTTGGTTGGATCTTCAACAAAAACTCTATCCTCGACTAAGGCTTTCACTTCATACAATCTATCAGGACCTAATGTTATAAAATCTTGAGCGGGTGGAATTGTTGTATATTGTGTTCCATCTTTTAAAATCACACTGGTTACACCTAAAACATTTTTTTCAGGTAAAAATAATTGGAAATACGGTATAATGTCGTTGGGTGTGATAACTCTTTTGAAAACTTTTGTTGATCCATTAACAACAACCTCTCTTTTTTTAATTGTATAATTCAATAGGTTACCATTAGCATCAAAATTTGGGATTTTAAGTCTGTTTGGGGTTCCTTCAACGTTTATTGCTGAAGCAAAGTCAATATCGTATACTGTCTCAAATGTTTGGCCAGCACCGTTCACCTGTGACCCTCTTGAGAGTATACCACAATATCTCAAATCCTCTTTGTCTCCAAAAGCGGGAACAGTTATTGAAAAGTCTACCAAAGCGACTGATGGTCTTTGTCCCGGTATTTTTAAACCGTAGGTTCTTGCTATGTTATAAATTGACGATTTTTGTTGTGCAAATTGTAAAACGGTCTCTTGTATACTTCTGTCAATTTGAAATTGTAGGTTGTCTGTCACCGCAGCGTTCAAATCTAATAATACCGAGAAAATTCCGGCATCATTAAAATTTTGAACAAGGTCAGGATAGTATGTTCTTGTGAAATTTATTAACTCGGTCCTTGTGCCTTGGAAATCTCTAGTTGTATAGGATATTTTTTTCTCTGCCATATTATTAAATATTAATGATTACAAAATCACTTTCATTAAATGATTGATTTGTAATTCTGTAATTTATTGTGATTTTAGCGGTGTGTTCTAATTCTGAAATACCCGAAACTTTAAATTCCTTTTGATCATACTCATTAATTGTGTAACCTTTATTTTCTAAACCTGTCGATCCCGATTCTATTTTTATTTCGGTCACAAGTAAATTAGGCATGAACTCACCAATCGCGTCTCTTATGTCAGACTCAATCTCCGAAAATGTTGGTCCGTCCAAGGGTTCAAAAATATATTCATAAAGTCTTGTACCAAAACTTGGTAGATAATATCTTGACCCTTTTCTTGTCAATAATAAATGTATTAGTGAATTTCTAATCTCTTGTTGGTTTGTATCAGAAACGTCCAAATACACACCTGTAAATGAATCTCTGAATGGAAATGTTATACCGTATGTAATACCTTGTGACATATCAAATAAATATACATCATAGTAATTTTGAATAAATAATTGTGGTAACTATCTTTTTTGTTTTTATAACATTCCGTCAATAACTTTTGCGATTTTTTGATAAACAGGTCTGTCTCCGTGTGGTTCAACATCCCCTATTGGTGGCTCAATAACGGTCGCCCCTTCTCTTTTGTACTTTTTGTAATAGTTTTTAACGTCTTTTTCATCAATATTTTTTAAAGATCCCCAACCCCAAGATCCTTGTACAACAATAAATTTCGAATTAGGGAATTTTTTTCTTAACAAACTGAACAGTTCACCAACATCGTATTTCAAATATTTTCCAAATCCACCGTTAGTTCCCATACTAATAATAACATTCTCAACATCTGTGTTTACAGGAAATTTTCTAAGGGCTCCAATCAACCAAATTACACTCATACCCCCCAACCACAAGGAACTTTCTCCACCTTTTTTATTTATCCTACTCGCCTTTTGTATCGCGTTATCTAAATAGGGAACAGTTGAGTCTCCTATGATTATATTTTTTAATTTACCGTCAGTATTGTCGGGTCCTTTGTCTTTTTCGAATTTGTTAATATTTTTTTCTATTTCTTTTTTTGTTGGTATTTCACCACTTTTAACATTATCTTTATCACCATAATTAATTCCAGTTATGTCTTTGAAGATTTCTTTAGTTTTACCCGCGATAGTTTCATAAGAAGACTTAACAAAATCTAATGCGTCATCATACCAAGACTCATTGATGTTTTTACTATCTTGTATTTTTTTAACGATATTTTTTAATTGACTTTCTGTTATCTTAATCTTCATGACATCTTTATTAGATAAATACACCCATAAAAAAAAATCACTACCTAAGTAGTGATTTTTGTATTTGTTGAGTACCTTTTTGGTATTTTGGTTTGTAAGGACAGTGTTTACACTTGGACCCGCAACAACTTCCTCTTTTAATGTGAAAAGATTTGGTCATTACAAACCTACCATTTTCATCTTTATAAAAGTCAGGTTCAGGAGATTTTTTTGTTGTCTCCTGAACATATAACTGTTGTATCCAATCGTTTGATGCACTTACTGTCATTATTATACTATTTCACAAGCTCCACCCGCACAAGCGGCTTCACCAGATAAGTTAGTATTATCTTGTAGTTCAATTACTTTCGTGAGATCAACATTTGTTAATGTTTTAAGTAATTTTTCGTATTCTTCTTTACTACAATCTTCATAAGGTGCTTGTTTGTAAGTATGGTTTGAGTAGGGTAATACTGAAAGTCCATTATAGAATTTTCTATTATTCCACATCCAATCACCTACCAGTTCCCACTCATCTTCTTTGATTGAAACTGTAGCAGATACGTTGTGTGAGTTTTGACCTCCTCTGTGTCCAAATTTGATCCACTCTTGTGATACCTTTTTGACACGTTCCAGCATTTGGAATACTGACTCGTATCGAAGAATAGATCCTTCAGGTGACTTTTGTGGGATTGTAATTACCGCAGTGTCATGAGGTCTAAAGAACTCATCCTCCACTAATTCAGGGTGGTTGATTGTTAAGTAAGAATAGATTGCTTCGTTTTTACCAACACGAATTCTTCTTAAATAGAAATCATTATGCCAAGCGTGAATACCTGAAGATGTACCTAAAACCAAAGATGAGGTTCCTGATGGTTTAACGGTAGTAGTTCTTGCGGCCTTGTTAATACCGATAAGGTTTGCAACTCTTTCGTTTTCTTCTTTCACTGCAATTGCGGCTGCCTTCATATCATAACCCAAAACAACACCTGATCCAATACCTGTCATACCAACACCAATAAGAGCATCTTTTTCAGTCGTTCTTTTCCAAACATCACGAAGATAATGGAAGTCAGTATATCCTGCTTGTAGTGTTCCAATAAATGCGGCACCTTTAACTCGTTTTTCAAAATCCTCTTGGGATTCAATGTCAGACGCATTTACCTCACACAAGTTACAAAATTGATATGGTCGAAGACCGATTTCACAACAAGGGTTTGTCCCCCAGTCCTTATCATTAGATAAGTAAATTCCTGGTTCTCCAGCTCCTGACAATTCAATTCGTTTCCAAAGATCCATGAAGTATTCTTTAGTTACTTTGTGACGAAGAAGAACTGCCGAGTTGTTTGCTCTACCTCTTTGTGGATTTGATTCCCACCAATTTCCTGACTTACAAGAAATCATTTCATCATCATCAGCAGAAAATAATGAAATCAAAGCCGCTCTACGAATACCACCTGCTAGTACTGCATCTGCAATATGACAAACAATATCGTGAGTTTCAATAGGTGAAAGTTTTTCACCGTCAACTTTGTTTTCAAATACTTTGGTAATGTTATGAATACAATCTTTTAATGGTTGTGGACCAGGAGCTTTTCCACCTGAAGTAACCAATAGGGCTCCTTTTTGACGAATATCTGAAAAGTCAAAAATTGGTGTTGATGATTTAACACCTAAATAAGATTCGATAAGAACTTTAATTGCATCTGCCCATCCTTCAATACTATCACCAATCAAATATCTTCTTGTTCTACTTGGGTTTGGTTTTTTAATTTCAGGTAGTTTTTCTACGTGATGTTTTTGAACTGAGAATCCAACACCTGTACCACCTAACAACAAGAACATTGTTTCAGAAAATGCATCAAAATGGTCAATAGGCATGTATGCACAGTTATAAACTCGGTTTGGTGAAATTTCAATTGGTTTTCCACCGAATTGTAAAGATCTCATTGAAGGAAGAATTTTTTTATCGTACACCATTTGGTAAACTTCTTCAATATCATCTTTGATTTGTGGGTATTTCTTTTGGTGCATTTTTTTGTTTCTTGTTACCAATTCTTCCCAAGTTTCCCGTCTGTTTTTCTCAGGAAGAAACTTGGCGTATTTCATGTACACCGTAATGTCACTCAATATTCTTTGTGATATATCCATTTTTGTAAAATTTATTTTTGTTAATTAGTTTGAGATTCCCTTTGCTTTCTCTTTTCGAGTAGCTCTTTAACCCTTTGTCGTTGTCTTTCTTCTTTTTGTTCTTCAAGACCCAAGAACGTTGTCGTACTTTCTGTGTCTATCTCTATCATTGCGTTATCAAATTTACAATTTTCAAACACTATTCCGTCGTCACCTATTCGAGACTTTGTTATTGCAATGGTTGCCAACTTCATTTCTTTCTGTTGTAATGTTTTAGCCACCGAAATAATAACGTGTCCGACTTGTGCCTTTTTAATTGATCCACCCATTTGATCTGTAGTTACCACTTCTGAAGATATTGATGATCGGTTCCCTTGTGTTGCGGTCCAACCAACTAAATTCATTTCGTGACACATCGCCTCAAATGCTCTCATCACCGATCCCTCACTTTTCCATTCGTCACCCAAATTTTTATCAGGAACAACACAATCAATGTAATCCAAAACAATCATATCCACTTTGACACCATCTGCAACCATCTTTCTGATTTGGTTTTTGATTTGCAACATGGTCATAGTATCTGACGGTAGTTTTTTCATAATCAAACGATTTTCCATCGTTTCATTGATTTCTTTAACTTTGGAAAATACTTCTTCTTTTTGATCTGACAAGTCGTCAGGATGTATTCCTGTCCAAAGTGTAAAATGTTTTCTCTGAATGACCTTTGGGTTATCTTCGAAAAAGATTTGTAGAACATTAAATCCTAAATTGTAAGCGTGATTAGATATTTTAGTTAACACGGTAGATTTACCTACCCCTGTTGGTGCTAAAATTACTCCAATTTCACCCTTAGCCAGTCCACCTTTAAGCAATCTGTCAATTCCTGGTATTCCCATTGGAATTGGATGTCTGTAATCTTCCTCAAGTACTTGTTCTAAGTTAGAGAACACGTCCATCATAGATGTGTCTTTGTTCCCAACAAGTAATGCTTCTCTAACCAATTCTTCTAAGGTGTCGTAGTTTTCAAACTCCCCTCCGTCAATGATCTTTTGAGCTTTAGTCATTACCCTTTGTAACTCTTGTTGTTTACAGAATTTCAATGCCTTTTCTTGAACAAAACCTACTCCATCGATAGTTACATCCTTAATTTTTTTGATTGTATCAAGAACTATTTTTGATGCAATTTCTTGTTGAAGTTCGGATTTAGTTACTTGTTCTAAGGTTTCAAATGATGGTGTGTGGTCAAATTTTTTGTAGTATTCTTTAACCATCTGAATTATGATTTTAAAATACTTATTTTCGAAATAGTTGTTCTCGATTACATTAATTATTGAGTGAGAAAAATCTTTATCTACAATAATTTGATTTAATAATTGTAACTGAAACTGTTGTCCGAGATACTCAAAATTTTTACCTGTCGCCATATTTTTTCTTTTATTTAGTAATGATAAATAGTACTAGTTTTTGATAAGTTTGGGGTAAAAATAAATTAAATTTTTGTCTGAAAAAATGTCAGTCAACCTAGCAAGTACTGATTTTAACTTTGGGCGTAGGTCTACGGTATATCTGACCTTTGGAGGGTATGGTTTTGCATCAAACTGTCTATGACAAACTGTCATGTCTCCCACCTTAATTAACAGATTAAATTTTTCAGGTCCGTCTGTAATTGATGTATTTAAGACCTCAGGATTTTCGATAATCTCATATTGATTTTCCAACATGTAAATTACTGATCTCATCTTTAAATTATACTTCATTTCTTCACAAAAACTTGTGATATAATAATGTAAGTCTTCAGATTTGGATGCGTTTTTATTGAATCCTCTAACGTTAAAAAATCTTTGAACGACAATGTTCTCATTACACATTAACAAAAATTCTACTTTTGTTATATCTTGTTCTCTCATTTTATTTTTTAGTTTTTTTTGTTTCTGAATTTTGTTTTTTCTTTTCTTGTAAGTTTGAGAAAAGGTTTTAAAAAACTAACCCAAGCGTCGTCACCCTTTGGTAAGTATTTGAAAAACCCGTCCTCCATCATAAGTCTGATTAAGTTTCTATGTCCTCTTCCGTCGGGATCCATCGACTCAGAATAATATAATCTAACCAACTCTTTGTCTTCTTCACTCAAAAGTGGATTGTCCAAGTCAACTAGTTTTTTATTTATTTCAAAAAACTCATTACCAAAGATACCTTCTTTTGTTTTACCACTCAAAAGATTCTGAAGAGCAACATTCCATTTTTCCTCATTCAAGAGTTGTTCACTCTTTTCTAAAATATAAGATAATTCAACCCTTTGTTCAAGGAGTTCGGGAAATAATTTGATCAATGTCTTCTCACCTAAATAAAAGATACCATCTATGTTATCTGAATTATCACCGGTAAGAATTTTGACCATTTTAACGTTATAGTGTGGAATCTCAACATCATGTAGTTTTATCTTATCTCCAGACTTATAATATTGTTTTGTAGATGGTGAATAAATTGAAACTTTCTCACTGATTAATTGTGTCAGATCTCTATCACTTGAGAAGATTGTTTTGTCCTCATCTAATGATACTTTACAGTAATGAGCAATTAAGTCATCGGCTTCTGCGTGTTCTGTCTCTATTTGTCTTACAAACATCTCTTCAAGGTATTGTTTAACCCTTTGTTTTTGTTCTAAAAAAGATTCTTCTTTAGATTCAGATTCAGAAGTTTTACGATTTAATTTATATTTGGGATAAATCAATCTTCTTTTGGAAGAAGAGGTTTTAGAATCCCAAAGAACTACAACCTTATTGAAGTTGTGTTCCTCTAAGAATTTACGAAGAGTGTTTAGAAAGTGCCAAACCCCACCAACATGTTTACCATTGTGATAGAATTCTCTAACACCATGAAAACCAATCTTTAATAAATTATTCCCGTCTACTAATAATGTATTGGACACTTCCTAAAACTTAAATGATTTCTACTCTACTTCTTCTTTTTCTGTTTTCAAATCGAAGTCACCATCAACTCCGATAATATTTTTCCAATAGTCAGCATATTCTTTCTTATACCTTTCTATTGATACTTTTTCTTCGGTTGTATCTTTACCTGGTAAGAATCCGTGTGGGGTTACAATAATTCTTCCATCTTCAAAACCAAGACCATTAATGTGATTTTTCATAACCGAAACTTTTGTTCTCGAAGCGAATTTTACGGTTCTCTTGTCTTTTGTTGCAGTGATCTTTGTTGTACCCGCGCCTTTTTGATTACCAAATAAGAAAACCAAAGAAGAGTTTAACCAAATTGCTTCACCACCTTTTGCCTTGATCTTAGGTTGACCAAATGGATTGTCAGGTAACTCTACCCAGGGTTGGTTAACAATGATTAAGGTATTTTCGTATTTAGAATCCGCTTTACGAGATCCTGATATACGTTGGTTAATACCCATACCAATTTTGTCTGCTAAAACACTTGCATTGTGTTGTTTACCTCCTTTACCTTCATATGTCATTTTACAAGGAACTGATCCAACTGAATCCCACATAATACAAAGTGAATAATCCAACTCACCCTTTTCTTGTGCGTCCAACAGACCGTTGATATATTCAGTGATTTGTTCAATATAATCAAAATTGTTATTGAATAAGAAGAATCCATCCCAAGTCAACTCACCCGTTTCTTCATCTACCACCTCCTCACATTCGAGTCCCATAAGTTTGGGGTGTTCAAAAGACCACTTCTGTTCAGTAATAATAAAAACAGGAAGAATTCCCTTCTTTTGAGAGTCAACTGCAGTTTTGATAAGGGCCGTAGTTTTTCCTGTATCCGAGTGACCAAGCAACATATTCAGGTGTCCTATTGCAGGACCAGGTAATCCAACCGCATCAAGAAATTCTGATCCAAGATCAAAAAATCTTTGTGGTTTATATTTTGCGTCCGCAGAGAACTTCTTCTTTATCGAAGTGAAGTCATTTTTCTTAAGAGCCATTATAGTCCGTAAATTTTAAAGTTTGTAATTGTTTTTAATTTGTCTTTTGCATCGGTGAGTTGTTCGACTAATTTGTCCATTTCTTCTGTGTGTTGTGGATGTTCTCCAATACCAACAGGATTTGTGAAATAAACATAAAGTCTTGCTTCTGCATCTGCAATTTCTGCCTCATATTTTTTTACAAGGGCTTCTTGTAATTTTTCTACCATGAAAGGGTTCATAATTTGTTTTTTAAAAATATAAATAAAAAAACGGGAACAATAAACTGCTCCCGTCATAATTTTTTTAATAAATTAGAATGGTAATTCTTCTTCTACCTCATCATTTACTTGAGGATCATCAACTTCATTAATTGATTTTGGTTGTGCCTTTGTGGAACCACCCATAGAAACTTCAGATGTTTCATCGTTTGGATAAACGTAACCACCTTTTTCTGAGTCCCAACGTGGAGTTTCTCCTCTTGCTATCGCTTCAAGATACTCGACAGGTTTTTTAGAATATACGTCCTCCCAAGTCAATTCATCAGAAACCCATTCAGACATCTGATCATTGTCTTTAGAAATTGCCGCTGGATCATCATACATCACAGTTTGAATTACGGTGTAAAAAGCCCCTTTTGGAGTTTTTGCTTTGGTAAGTTCAAGAATCAAATCGCGTCCTGTGTCAGGATCTGTGATGTCACCTTTTGCTTTCCAAATTGGAATAATTTTATCAAGGATCCCTTCTTGTTTGTAATTGTGTTTAAAACGCCAGAATTTAACTCCGTCTTGTTCGTTGTCACGGTCAACCACTTTAACAATATAAAACTTACGAGCTTTGTATTGTTTTGCAAGTTCTTTATCCGCCTCTTTACCCGTTGACATAAGTTCTTCATAAACTTCATTCAAGGGTGAACGCTCATTGTCATTTTTTCCTGGATCGTAAAATTTTTGGTATTTACCGTCCACAAGGATTTCGTGGAACCATACTTCTTTGAACGGTGAAGATCCGTCAGTTGTAGGAAGAATACGTACTCGTCTCTGTCCTTGTTTTTCATTGTCTTTCAAAAGAGCCGCGAAATATTTTTTCATTCGGTCTTCTTGAGACATTTTAGAACCGCTCGAAGCGCTGTTCTGAGTTGATTTTTCGTACTGTGCAAGTACTGCGTCTAATGAATTTGTCGCCATGTGTAAATAAAAATTAAAGGTTTATGTTAAAATTATAAGTGTATAAAAAGTTATAGTCAAATAGTGTCGCCAAAAAAAATCAAGGTTGAATTAATCGACCTTAATCATTATTTATAATATATTTCAGGGTCAAAAGGTTCTATACCTTTGTCAAAAGATTTCGCTACTTCAGAAGGACTATAGTTATCAATCTCATCAGAAGTTAAAACGTATTCATTTTTACCTGATTTTTCCATCTCAATTTTTTTATCATCAAAAAAGTCTGAAAGTTTTTGTTTGAATGGTCCAGAGTCTAGAGTTCTGAGTTCAAGTTTTTCTTCGGGAGTCTTGGGTTTGTATTTTTCAACTTTGGCCTCAAGCGAGTCTAATTTTTGAACTAATTGATCCATTTCTCCAAGTTTACTTTGTAGAGTTTCTAATTGACTAAATAGGTTGTTGAAGTACTCTTCTTGTTTATCTGACATAGATTTTTGAGTATCGATTAAATCGGTAATATCTACCTCTTCAACTTCTTCATCACCTTCTTTTCCCTCCGCACCAATTTCTTCAACTTCATCGTCTTGTGATACATCAACTATTTCGGGAGTGTCTCCTGTAGATGGTGGTACAGGTGGCGGTGGTAATGCCCCTTCTGCCGGTGGTGCTCCCGTTGCCGCATCACCTGCCGGTAGTATTGCTCCAGCGGCGTCGTCTGGTGCTGGTGGTGGGGCTAAAGCTTCAACACCTTGTTCGTTGATATAATTTGTAATGGATCTATATCGTTGTATCTCTTGGAGAATTTTCTTATCAATTGCCATTTTACCCGTTTAATAATGTTTTTATACCATTGTTGGTTTCTACTTGAATTTTTCTGAAGGTTTTCATGGTATTGTCTACTCTTTCAATCAACCCATCTTTCATTCTAACTGTGTAACAATCTCCAGTGTCCAAATCACAGACTTCTTTATATCCGTTTCCTTTGTCTTTTTCACTTACTCGGGTGTTTTTACCCAAATAATTATCTAATATAAGTTTTACATTCATCTTGTGTTGTTTTTATAATAAATATAAAGTTTTGTAAAAAAAGTTTCATTTCACATTTATAATGATCTGTAAACTCTAATCGCATCATTAAATTTCGCAACAAGTATCGCTTTATCTTCATTAGTCATTTCAGTCCAAACTTTTGGATCTCTTGGTACAGGGTATTTTGTCACATAAAGTTCTGCAAAATATTCGGCTAGTGTACTTGACGGAGTTGTATTTTGTATCAATCCACTAACTTTATTAAAAGCAAAATCAATAAACGAATTCAAATCGATGAAACTAACTATTGGAAAGTTAACATTTTGACCTCTGTTTATACAATAATATTTTTTGTTGAAATAGTTGGAGTAGTTTGTGAAGTATTGTCTTAAATCTATAGTACTATAGTTATTTTCATAAGTCTCAAATCCTGTGTTTGTGGATGAATCAACATATAGGAAAGAAAATAATAAACTAGTGTATTGTTTAAGACTGTCACCCGTATAGTTTTTACTAACTAAGAATGTACCTATACTTGTTTGCATTTGTTTGAATGTAGTTCTTGTCACTGCAGGAAATTCGGTTTGCGTAAATCCAAGATATTTCGGGTTAATTTCCGAATTACAATCTTGATTTGATGTTAATTTGTCTTCTGCAACAACGTTTGACAACACATTTGCCTTTTCTTGTTCTATGGTTGCTGGATCTGATAATTTTTTTGTTTCATTTTGTTGTATGGTTTGTTGTATACTTTTCAATATGTTTTGATTGAGTGACTGTATAAAATTATCTATCTTAGGTAAAGAATAAAAAGGTTGTCTAATTCCTTCGAAGAATGTATCAAATCCATTTTCACTAATTCTATGTCTCACAGTTGTTATCATGTAAGGACCCGAAAACATCGGTATGTTTCTAACATTAAAATACATTGTTGGTTGTATCAACGCATTTCCCATCATATCAACGGAACATCTGTAACTTCTATTTTTGTATAGATTGTATAATGAAACGTTTTGTGTTGAGCTTCTTCTATTTTTAGAAAGATTGGCCAATTGGTTCAAAACTTCCAATGATTCAGACGTTGGTTTTCCAGGATCTTGAGCCACGTCAAATTGTTTAAATATTTGTTGGTTTTGTAGTGTCATGTCGACATTAAACCCAACAAGTTTATTCGATCTGGCCCAATCTGTTTTATTTTCTTGACTCTCAACTAATGGGTTGTCACTAGCCCTTCTTAGATCAAAAGCGTCATCTCTATATCTATAATCAACATTTTCATTCATCGCCAAATGTTCACTTGGTTTGTTAGCGTAAACACAAACGTATTTTGGTGAACTGTCTCGGTAATCCACATTTAGATATGTACCAAACAAATTTCTTGCAAATTCAGTGGTACCTTCAAATCTCGGTGTTGGGTTAAGTTGTGCGTCCTGTACATTATAAAAATTAATATAAGAAGGTAACATGTATGTTACAAAATTATTGTTCTTAAGTATAGTTTCTATCATACCTAAAAGAGTGTTTTTATAAGCCCCGTCTTCAATCAATTCTTTAACCTCAAATATGTCTACTAATATTTTGTCTCCAATATCTCTTGAGGCTCTGTCCATTAAAAGAACATCTTCAAACAATGTTTTGTTCGAAAAGTCGTAACCAGAAATCCATGTGTCGTTCAAAGCCTTGAACATTTCCCACAATTCAGTTCTTGTCTGTTCTGTAAAACCTGCTTCTAAGTCTGCACGTACCGAACCTTCTTGTGGACTGATGATTACTGTTGGTAAAGTATTTCTGACTGTTGGCATTAAAACACTTATGACATTATTAAGATATTCTTTTGATGCCAATAGGTAATTATCCATACCCGAATAAAAAGATGTTATATCTATGTTTGGGTCCAAAAGTTTTTGAGTGGCAAATATTTTAATAATTGGTGCAAAATCTTTAACATTTTTTTCGTTAAATCCAACATTCATATCAATAAAGAAATCAGTAATATAAGACCCACTATTTGTATATTCTAACTGTGGTATTTTAGAAAAACCTACATATGTTTCAAGAGCTTTCCAAACATCAGGATTTTGTGTTTTTGAATTTGCCAAAGATAAGTTCGGAACGGTTCCGTCACCAGGTAGATTACCTTTTATGTATTGATCCAACACTATAGGTTCCTCAATAAATTGAGTCGAAAAAGTGAAAAATGTTTTTCTGTCAAATCCTGAAGGGTTTCCGTATTTAAAAACAACATCGTATTCTAAAAAGTTTTTTAGTACGGTTTGGAAAACTTGGTTTTGTGCTGATATTACATCATTGAGTGTTTCCTTTGGAGAAGTTTTTATTGGATTTCTTATCTTTAACAATTCTCTCATCAACCCTTGGAAGTTTTTATAATATTGTTCGCTTGGAGTTTCAGTACTACTTAGATTTTGTAAGTTTGGTTGAGAAAGATCCGCCAAATTATTTTGTAATGTTGGTGGAATCAAGTCGGTATAATCATAAATTGATTTACTGAAGTTCAGAAATTGAAGTTCAAACAAATCTAAAACATTCTTATCAAAAGCGCTAAACATATCGTCCAAATAAGAATAATCACTTTTTTGTCCTGAGATCAAGAAATTTTGTTGGGTGTTCGAGTTGTTCAATATGTTTTTTAAATACGTGTCAGGATTGTTTTTAACGACAAAAGAGTTGTTGTAATATCCGTAAGTTGGTGCATTCCAAAATAATCTTACCGACCCATTGAAGACTGCGGGGTTTTGTGATAATTCAATTCTCATAGACCCGTTTTTGAAACATTCAGAATACGTTTGGTTCTGATCATAACCAAATGATGGGAATACAAAATAGTTATCGGTTTTTTGTGATTTGACTAAAACTGACCAAGTTCTTAGTGTTAAAGTTCTGGTCAAATTGTTAGGGTCAAATCCAATGGATCCTTCTATGTTTGCGGTACTATTATTAAATAGAAGTAAAATATCATCATTTATCAACTGTTGTATGTCTACGGAACTCGGTCCATTAACAATTAAATTTTGTACTGTAAATGGTGTGGTCGAAGCACTTTGTGATAATGAAACAACATATTGACCTATACCACCTGTAGTTCCTGCTATCTGACTCAAAATTGTTGTGTTTGGTAGTATACCCAAACCAGTTATAATTGCACCAATGAATAAATTATTACTACTTACAGTAGATACATTCATCACAGAACCGCTTATTGAACAAACACCTTGTACTAAACTTGACCCTGTGAGTAATTTTGTCCCTTGTAAAAATACATTAAAGTCGTCAATTAATTGAGGGTAAAACCCAACGTTCATGTTTGTGTTTGGTGTTGGGGTATTTGTTGTTTGGTCTAAAACAATATTGTATAAATTGTTACCGACCGTAAGTGGGTAGTTGTAAGTTGTTGCCGAATTGATTGGGTCAAAGTTTCTAACCGCATTAAAGTCCTTCCATACATCATCCAAAAAGTCAATTCCAGTATCTTTCCATGTTTTATATCTATGCCAAATACCACCATACTTTAAAACCCAAGCGTATGGTAATTTATGAATTGCCCCAAACTTTTTTAGTGTTGCCAAAATATAATTTAAATCAACACTAGCCCCACCTTCTCCATATGTCTTAAATTTTTCTTTAGTTGTTGCCAATGGTAAACTATCCAAAAACAAATACGCGGCAGACTTATATGGACTTGTTTCTCCCGATCTGAACCTAAATTTAAAAACCCCGTCTTGAATTGCATTTATAAAATACGGTGTGTTTAACATTGATATTGTTTGATTGGGTTCTAAATATCCATTGTAGTTTGTATACTTTAAGTTACCTTCAGTGGTTAATTGTTTTGGAATAGTTCTTGACGTATAAAACAATGAGAAATTAACAGGTTGTAGTACGTCAGTTAAATTGAAATAATTGAAGTTAGATATTGGTCTTTTGATTGTTTGGTCTTCTCCGGCTTCAAAGCTTGCAATAGTTTTTTGGTTGTCATTGTATTCCAAAACTTTTTGTGTATCAAAAGCCTCTTCAGCAGCATTTAATGTATCTCCATTCGCCAAATTACTTTTATCCCAATTTAAATCCAATAAAGGATAAATGTCTGTAAAGTCAAAGACGTTACTAGCACTTGAGTCGGCAATATACTTTTCAATGTTTATTTTGTTTGTTTCAATTGTTAACTCAATATCAGGTTGTGATTTTGTGTTGACTAAAATGTCTTGATTGAATAGTCTACTTGGGTTTTCAACTTCATTTCTAATGTATGGTGTAACAAAAATTCCTCTAATAAAATCTTGCCAACTCTCCCCTTGTCCTTCGTTAGATATGTGTCTTAAGAATATTTCAAAGTTGGTTTGATCTATATTATATTCTTTTAATATTTTTGACATGTATGGACTTGAGGAACTTAGACTTTCTAAAATATTCAACGTTTCATTTTCCGCCTCAACGTTGTAAACACTGAAAGGATATCCACTTTGTCTATTTAATTTGCTGTAGTATGCGTTAAGAATTACTCTTTCATATATTTCATACATGTATTTGACTTGTTGTTTGTTCTGAAATATTTGATTTGATGTTGGGAAATCTATTGAATTAAGAGATACTCTTCTTGGTTTGTTTAATAAATTTGTTTGATTATCGCTCAACTCTTTGAAGTCGTCATCACGGTGAGTATATCCTTTTATAAACTCTTCAACAAACTGTACTTCAGGCCAAATTTCAGGAAGATACGACCTGTATAAAAATGCAACATCTGGAGCTCCGGGATAAACAATTTCAAATTTTTCTTTATTATCATCTTCGGTGATTTCTCTAATGACTTGCGGCCAAGGATATATTGGTTCATCGTTTTGTGTTGAGGTTTTGATATCAACACTCGGGGCGGTAGATGCGTTTCCAAAAATTGCTTGTTTTCTATAAGGTTCTTGTCTTACGTCCCAAGCTTTGGTGTGAACTTCATCCATCAATCTTAAAAACGCCTCTCCTTGACAAAAGAAAACTGCCAATATATTTCTTACGGTAGGAATAAATCCTAAACCATATTGTTTATTATTAAATTGTGAACGTAGGTTTTCTGTTATTCTTGTTTCTATTTCTCTTTTAAAACTTTCTACTTGTTTACCCATTTTGGTTGTAATGTACATGAAAGAACCAGGTCCTTCAAAATAAAACAAGTTACCTTTCAATAGTTCAATTTCGGCAAGTTTACTAGTTTTAAATGCTCTTACTTTTTCAGGATATAAATTACCAAAGACACTTTGGGTTGGGTTTTTTAATCTATATGTTTTTTCCCAATCAATATCCGTTTCGGGATTTATCTTTCTAATAAAAGTCGTGTCTTTGATTGAGAACTCTATTCTACTTGGGTATATTGTACCACCAACGCTGTAAGTTCCAGGAGTTTTTCCAAAAACACTATTAGTATTCAATTGTGTGTTATATTTTTGTATTCTACCTGTCAACTCTGAAAACCATTTGTCTTTGTTTTCAGGTGTTAATGTTGGTTTGAATTGATACATTTTTTCACCGTTGGTAAGAACAAAAGGTTCTTTAACATCCATAAATTGGTTGAACCATGATGTTGTGGTGTACGTATAAATAACTTGTTGGTAATTCAACAACGAATTTAGATAATTATTTATTTCTGTTAGTACTCCCAAGTTTTCTTTTGTAAACTCCGACAAAACTTTTTTGATAAATTCATCTAAACGATATCTCAATTGATTTAATGTCAGTTCAGGAAAATCTTCAGCAATCATTCCTTTTGATTTATAATCTGAATATATTTCCCTCATTTTTTCATAACCTTTACTACTCAGAAATGAAGTTTGGTTTGTGTTTTTCGCAGTTTGATTTGTTTCGTTAATTTTTGCGGGTATTGTCACCAAATTTTTATACATGTGTGGAACCGCTGTTAAAGAACCAAAATTAACAGCAGACAATAAAGTATACTTGTAACCAAAGAATTTCAGTCTTATAATAAAATTATGTGACGACGGATCAAAATTCGAAGTAAAAGATTTCAACATCAAAGGATACTTTACCGCCTTTCCAAAATATCCCTTCATTGTTAAAGTAAATAAAGGGTATGGTAGTTGGAAGAAGGCGGCGTAAGGAGAGTTATTTCCTGATTCGAAAAGGGCTCTTCCTTTTACGTCCTCTAAAGTTATTTCAACCACAGGTAGAAAATCTTGACCCATACTCATATTGATGTCTTTCATACCTAAAAGTCCGTTGTCGGTTGCCCCAGGTTTTCCATCAGAGTAAGTTCTTTGTGTGTAGTAATACTCAGGTGACTTATCAGATTCTTTGACCGCAGTAATTCTTGGTTGATTTTGTCCTCTACCTTGTATAGTATCTTTTCCTGTTAATTCATTGGACCATCTTGTATCCAAAAAGTCTTTGAACCCTGGATTTAAAAAATTAATTTTTCCAACGGATATTGTTCTTTGGTTATCACCAAAAGAACTACCAACCGCCAATTTTGTTCTAGGTAAAACACTACACTCTAAATTAGCGTAGTAAACTAAGTTTTCTTGTTTAACTAATCTTTCATTAACGTTTCCCAAATTGTCAACAACTTTGTTTGGGTCAATTATCGTTATGTTATCATAATCAAACTCTACTAAAATATTTTCATTACTATCTACCATAATAAAAGAAATAGTTATCTAAACCATTTTTATAGTCCTGTAATGAAGCTATCAAAGGATATGGTATTGTCAATATTGCACCATCAGGAATGTTTTGTTCCAATCCACTATATTGTGGATTACCTTGCATTATCAACCACCCAAAAAAAGGACTGTTATAATATTGTTGTGATATTTTATCTAATCTTGATTGGCCAACAATATAGATATGATTCATGTCACTACTTTTACTTTGTAATGGTATGAACGGAACAACAGTTTGTTGTCCATTGATTAGAAAATCTGAGTACCTATTTGTATATTGATATATCATGTTTATAAAAATGTAACTTTACCATTAAATGTTGTGTCCGTATTCAAATTTTGATTTGCATATAGATCTTTAATTTTAACTTTTTTCTGTTCAACGTCTACAGTTGGTGGTGATGTCCATTTAGCAACGTTTGGTATAACTGGTAGTGTATACTCAGTTAAGGTTTTGAAATCTTGAGATGTTTTAAGATCATCAAAATATTTCTTTTCTTTTTCAAAAATCTCAGTGTATCTAGTACTCAAAGTATTTACAACGTTGGTCAAGGCAACCAAAACCTTTGGTTCTTTTTTAACTTCTTCTCCGTTTGAAAGTTCGGTTAGAAAGGTTTCTTTTTTTGTTTTGTCTGTTAAAATAGATGACATTGCTAAATAAAATCTATCGTCCTCAACGTTTGTAAATGATGGTTCACTAGAACTTCCACCAACATCGGTTAATAACCCATCCCAATTTAATGTTGTAAGAGAATCGTTAAATGTGTCAGGTCTATTCAATTTCATTTTTGCCCAATCGTCAAATTTTTTAAGTATTGTATAACAACTTGCAATTTGAGCTTCGGGAACAAAATCACCCAAATAAAGATAATTTATACTTTCTTTATTAACAGCATCCCCAAAGAAAGTATCACCACTCAAGTCGTAAATAACAGGATTATTAGTGTCAACCAATACTCCATCTAACTTATTACATACTAAGTCCATTTTTCTAAAAGTGTAGTTGAGGTTCTGTTGATTTGTTACAAACGTGTTTATTAGAAGATTAACAGAATTTGATATTTCACCACTTCTTTTTTCTACTTGAATTATTAATTTTTCCTCTATCTCTCTAAGTACTTTATTTTTAAATTCGTTTGTATTGTTTTTCAACGATTTCATAATTGGGTCTTCTCTTTGTTTTACATCTTTTGAAACATTACTTATTAAAGCTCCTACCAATTGTTCGGGGTTACTTGGTTTACCATAGATTATTACTTCTTTTGGTGTGGTAAGGTTTGCCAAATTTCCCTTCGAATAGTTTACTGATTTGTTTGCTAATTGTACAATACCTAAATTATTTTGTTGTTGTACACTTGACATGTAATCAAAATATGCATTTATGTATGATTTTAAATTGGCATCCAACTCTGTAAATAATACCTGATAATTAGAATCATTGGTACCTCCTAAGGTTCCGATAGTAGATTGTCCTTTTTTTGGTTGTTGTGTGTTCACTGGTGGTGATACTGTAGGTTGGTTTGCAGCAATTTTACTTACAACATATTTGTCTAATTTTTCAACACTTTGTTTGTCGGTTGATGTTGCTCTCTCGTCGTATATTTCTGTATTTGCATAAAAATTAAATGATAAAGCATTTTGTAATTCTTCAACAGGTTCTTTAAGACCCATTCCTCCAATTATATTGAAACCCATTGAGATTTTTGCAATCATCGGTTGTACCCCTATACCCTCGGGATTGATGTCGTATATTAGAGGTTCATACTGTATACCTAAATTTGTTGGTACAATCTTAGTATGATAGAAGTCACCAACCCTTAAAACCAAAATTGGTGGTGAACCAAATGCCGTATTTAAAGCGTCGTTATATTTTGGTCTACCATCGGGTCCTATAACAGGTATTGTTTGACCAGGTCTCATACATTGTTGTAAAAATGTAAGTCTTGAATTGAGACCTTCAGGTGTCATCGAGTGGAAAGCAGGATTAAAGTATTTTATTTTTTCTTTTATGGTATCATACACCATAGGGTTATTTTCTTTTATAAGTTCAAAATAATCACATTCAGAAAATAAATGTCTTAAAACTTTTTTTGATATTCCGTCTTTTATTTTTTGTTCAATGTTAACTTCTGCCTGTGGTTTAATTGTTCTTGTATATCCAGTATACTTTACATCAGTCTGTTGGATCTCAATCTTAATTTTTTCATCATCACTATCTTCATCCTCTTTTTTATCTGGCGGGGGAAGAATAGGTGTAATCCTTTTCATAACAACTCTTCTACAAGCCATAGCAGGAATACTGTATACTTGTGCCGCATTTGTTACAACATATGATGAACCGTCTTTTTCTTTTATATCTATTGTACAAGTAACCTCAGGGTAATCACCAGTCTCGGGCCCTTTTGGGATTGTGGCGGTTTCTCCTAAAGCGTTATCATCAGTGATAAATTTAATTTTTGGGGTATCTCCAGTTCTATACTCCCCAAATGTTTTACCATTTCCAGCGGATTGTTTGTCAAACCATTGAATAACGCTACTAATTCTTCGTGTTGATAAGTCAACATTATACTCTGGAGATTCAGGAGCCGATGCTGATCCAACTAATTCAATTTCAACACTTCCGTTTTTTTCTATAATTATTTTTTTAATAATATCTAAAAATTCACTTTTAATTATATCAAAATTTGCTTCAATAATATCTCCAAAAAAGTTTTGTATGCCAGCTTTGGTGTAAGCTCCCGCGGCACTTAAATTGTCAGTATAAACCTCATCGGGTGCTTTAGTCACATATGACGTACTCTTTAATGCAATATATTTGTCATACCAAAAATCAAAAGGTTGGGTCGCAACTTTTAATCTTGTATCTGGATCGGGTAAATCATTATGAAAGTAAAACGCATAGTTTTCATATTTTTTTACTTCAGATGTAAAAGGGTCTTCAGTTTCTTTTTCAATCCAAGAAGTTCCACCCAATTCGAGAGTATTACCGTCAGAACCAAATGCGTTATCTTCAACAAGACTACCTTCAGGATTTGTTCCAATACTTGTTAAAACTTGAGCATATTCTTCAGTTGTTAATCTTGGGTTATTTAAAATTTGTTGGTAAGTGTATAAATCTTTTGTTGGTATCTGATTAAATTTGATACCCAAATCATAAATGTCATATTTTGTACAACCAGCAAAAAACGAGTCCATAATCGAATCTATTCTTTCTTTGGCGACTCCTTTAAGTTGTTTTTCAATAATTGTGTTTAACATAGCAGGATTATCAACAATAATTGTCCAACTTAAAGATCCTGACCTACTTGTATTCTTATAAGTGTAAATTGGTTCAGGTCTACCTAAAAAAGTTGTTTCATTAAACTGAGGTCTTGAGTCGTCATTAAATTTCAAATCGTATGGTGGAAACCACATTATTCTTCCTCCGTTTGGTCCTTTTTCACAGGGAGGTAAATCATCGTATCTAAACCCTGGTCTATCTGAAGTTCTCCAAGCTAAATTTTCCAAAGAGAACATATATTTTTTTACCTTACCATTAATAATGTTTGTTGATCCTGGTTGTCTGATAGGGGCGATGTTGAGATTATATGTGTTGTTGAATATTGAATAGTCAAATTTTCTTCCGCTCTCAACTATACCATCAGTTTTTTGTAAATCGGCATACGTAAAATAAGGAGTATCTTTAGTAAAAATTCTACAATACTCTATTCCTGCTTCTTGTCCTGTAGTTTGATCAGTGTAGGACATTACTTGAGAACCTTTTGTTATTTCTTTGTATCCGTCATTAAACACTTTGGACACTTGATTTATCGCGTTTCCTACATGTTTTAATCTTTGTACTCCTTGTACGCTATCTGCAGATTCAATCAATCTTTGTGTTTTATCGAGTATTGAACCTATCTTGAAGTCTACGTCAGTAGATTGATATTTGTTATAATCAGCAGAAACTACATTGAATTCTTGATCTACAAACTTTGGGTCTCCTCCTTTACCAACTTTCCATCCCGCGTTTGGTTTGTATTTTGGTGAGGTCCAAACAAATTGTCCTGCAATCCCTCCATCATTAGTATATGATTTACCGGCTAAACCAAACTGAAGTTGTCCTATATTACCTTCGTATAATTGTCCCAATTCTTGAGGACCATATACAATAGATTGTTGTTGTTGACCGAACTCATTTACAGGAACTTCGTTGGGTGGTGAATCAATTTGACTCGGTTCTGACTCTCTACTACCAACATAGTATCCACCACTTGATTTATTATCTTGATTAAATAGGTTGGATACCGCTTGAGTTAACCCTAAGAATATTCCTTTGTTGTAAGTTGGTTTGTATTTGTTGTAATCTAAACTGGCAAATAAAACAGATTTTTGACCGTTTCCTGTATTTGCAATAAAAATTTCAGAGGGGTTTCTTGTCTTATTAAGTATCGGACCTAACAATCCGCCAGTAAAATTATTTATTGTACTAAGGGCCGCAATGTTTTGTGGTAATTGCTCGTTTACGTTTTCGTTAAAGTAATCTCCAGGTATTAAAGACACAGGAAAATAAGTTCCTGTTAGTCGGTTTGCCAAAGATACCGTGGCTAACAAAGGTCCTTCGGGTACTGTAATCTTCCAATTTTTTTCAAAAAAAGGTTGTTTACCTGTTGCCAACATTGAGGCAGAAAAAGGATCTGTAATTGTATCTAAATTAATTAAACCGACAGTGTTTTGAATTATTTCTGATGCAATCCTCTCTTGAAATAGTCCTTGTAGTTGTTTTGCAGCAAGGTTCATCATTGGGGTATCGCTAGATAGCAACCCGTTTGATCCTAAAGGATCTTGGTAAAATATAATATCAAAAGTACTATATGATGATGTGTTATAATAACCCAAGTACGGTTGATAGATACCCCCAGGTACCGCGTCTAATATGTCGGTTATAACAACTAAATCTTTGTAACCTCCTGTTGGTCCCCATGTATTTGTAATATAGGCGTCATCAATAAAAAATTCATTAACTAACTCTAGGGGTGAATCATTACCCACAGGATAATAAGGTCCTTGATTTGTCCCTTCAGGGTTATTTGTCGATGCAACCGAATTAATTCCAATTGGGTCCCCAAATCCTCCTTCGGGTCCATATTCATTTAGCGGATATAAATTTTCTGCAAAAACATTTGTGGAAACTAAAGTGTTGTCAGAATCAATAACATTTGATACTGTTAAATTTGTCTCATAGTTTACTGCCGGTTGTGTTGGTGTATACACACCAGGTACATTGTATGGTTGTAAATTTCTAGTTAATAATTTATTTCTAAAAAATTCTGAACCGGCAAATGAAAGAGTACTTTCTGACATAGTTTGTTTTTAAATAAATACTCTTTTTTCAAATTTTATCCGAATTCAGGAGTCCTCAAAATATGTTTAAGTTCTGCAGCAGAAGCATTACTTTCTTTTAATCCTGTTATAGTCGCTTCAGTAATTTCTCTAGGACTTAGTTTATTAAGTACTTCGGGATTTCCTTCAAATTTAAAATTATGATTTACTGTAACTACGCTGTTATTACCTGATGCGGCGTTTTTCTTTTTATTCTCTTCTTCTATTTTATTAATTACTGGAGTGTATATTTCTTTTGCCTTGTTAATTACGTCTTTTCCATAATTATTCAAAATTTGTACTACTGATTTTTCAAATTTTGGTCCTATTTCTTTCAAATCCGGACCAAATTTCTCAAATTGTTTTATAACATCCTCCAATTTTGCATTACCAGTTGCGTATTTTACTAGAACTTCTTCAATCGGACCAAATAGTGTTTTTGAACTAGTTTCCCTTACACTTTCAACCGAAAACTCTTTATCTATTTCTTTAAATAAACTACTTATAGTTGTGTTTCCGAGTTTTTGAGCTCTTAGACTTTCTTTTGAGGTTGCTAAACCTAAACCAAACTCTGAAACTAAAGCACTAACATTCGCATTCAAATCTTCTAATTGATTTAATTGATCTCTTGCCAACTCTTCTATTGATTTATTTGCTTCTGCCTCTTGGTCTTTTAAACTTTTAATGTCGTCAGATGTAAGTTTACTTACGTCTTTCATTTTACCTTCTATTTCAATAACCGCCGTACCACCACTTATTTGAGAAAGGCTCGCGATTAATTCTTGTTCTTCCTTGTTTGCCGTAGGAAATTCAATAGACTTCATTTTTCTATCAAACTCCGCAGCTTTAATTGACATCTCGGCCAATTTTTCGGGAAGAATCCCCATTTCTTTCGCTATTTCTCTAATTCTTCTTTTTTCACCAGGTAGGATTTCAAACTTACCCGATTCTTGGTTAAATTTTGTGAAGGTTTTAGTAAGATCTACTAATTGGTTTTGTAGTTCCTCTGGATCGTTTTGAGCCAAATCCATCGCTCTTAATGGGTCAAGTAAATCGTTAGAAGCGACTCCTAATCTTTGTAATGAAGCCGCCAAATCGATAGCTCCTTCAGGATCAAATACTTTTTCAGCTAAAGTAAATGTTGTGTTCAAATCAATTCCGAGTCTTGCCGCTTGTGCTGCCATCTTGGTAAGACCTTTAACTCCATTGTCAAAGTTGAACAGGTTCATTTTACCAAGGTTACTAACTACTCCATCTGAAACTGCTTTAACAGAAACACCAACACTTTTTGCGTAATTAGCAACCTCTTTCATTGTGTCACCTACATCATATATTGAGATTCCGACTTCTCTAAAATTGGTCGCCAATTTTGACGTTTCAATACCTGTAAGTTTTGTTGTTGCAGCCAACTCTGTTATTGCCTCTTTTCCAATAACTCCAGTGTTACCAAACGCATTTCCAACGTCAACTATAATATCTTTGGCCTCATCAGCACCAACACCCATTCTTAATAATTCAGGGGCAGCGTTAGCTAACGATACTTTAAAATCATCAATTCTCTCTCGAGATAAACCAAATGCTTTTTGTATTTTGTTAGATTCCTCAATTGTAAATTTTAGTGGTGTTTCAAAATCTAGTAGGGATTTGACTGCAGCTGAGTAAGCTTCACTGATTGTTTTAGTTGTTGGAATAACAGTGCTAGCATATGAGTTGAATAAATTTTGTTGTAACGATATACCTCTGTTACCCCCTGAAATAAATTCCTCAATTCCTTGGTATTTCTTCTTTTGTTCTTCATAAAGTTTTCTAAAATCTTCTTGGTCGTTGAAAAACATGTTTTATTTGATAAATACTTTATCTCAAGTTTTGTGTAGTTCAATTATTTTTTGAATAAAATATTTTCTTTCAAAAGTTGGGACTTTCCAAAACTCAGAATATTGTAAATTCATGTGTTTGGATAAAAAATAAAGTTCGTCTAGTATATTTTTTTTATACTCCAAAGAAAGGCCGAAAAAACTCCACCCCAAAGGCGATATTGAAATTCACCTTTTCTCCTGACGGGGCTGTTGTTGTTTTGGTTAAATCTAAACCGGGTTCATTTTCATTAAGAAATTTTCTTATAAACTTAGAATCAGCAATTGGCATGTTTTCTGAAAAAACAGATATTTCAGATAAATCACGTTTTCCGTTAATCTCAACTATTTGTCTACTCAATTTTAAAGTTACGGTAGGAGGAACTCTATCTATAGGATATGATGATATTGTGTTGTCTAAATCAATATTATCTTTCAAGTTTAGAGGTTTCAACTTTACAATTTTTTTTGTAATTGGTAATTCAACAGAGAACAAACCATCAGAATCTGGTTGGGTTTTAGTTCTTTTCATATTTAATTCTTCTAAACTAAATTCAAAATTAAACTTTTTCCCCGTCATTGGGTCTTCTAGTTGAGCCTCATAACTTGGTCCAAACGATGTGTTTCTCAAGAAAATTAAAATTGCTTCAATGTCACAATCTAAAAGTTCTTCCGGTCTCAAATCTTTTTCATAAATTTTATTTCTAAGAAGTGGGAGAATTATTGATTCCTTGACACTTTTTTTAAGACCTAAATTTGCAATTACATTTTCGTCAGCTGCGGTTAGGTAACCAACTTTCACCGATTTTTTTTTGGATGGGTAGAAAATCCCACCTGAAGGTAACTGTACCACGTCGTGTGGTAAATTAAAATCTTGTTGACCATATTTGTATTCGTCTGATGTTTCCATAGTTTTTTTTTTAAAAGGTAAAAAAAAACCGTACACTGTAAAGTATACGGTTTATATTATTATATTAATTTATTAATAAACTAAAATACAACGGTCCATTCTCATATTACAAGTAATTTTTGCAATACCATCTGTTGCATAAGACAATGAACCCCCATCGTAACCAAGAAGAAAACATCCTTCTAAAATCCATTTTTCAACAACAACTCCTGTTGGGTCCAACATTTCAAGGTCAACATTTTTTTTGTAACCTGCTGCATAACCCATACGACCTGTAACTGATTCAGCACATAAACGGATCCATTCCATAACCGCTTGTGAAGCTGAAGGTCCAATTGGATCCCTAAATGTCACCCCTAACTCTTGCCAATTAAATCTACCAGCAACATATGTTGAAGTATTTAAAAACTGTATCTCTGTCGAACCGATTGTAAGTTTCGGTCTTGATGTTGTTTCAACGTACCACTCATTAATACCAAGTGATGAAGGGAATCTTAGAATCCAACGGTTCTCCCTTTTCGGTTCGTAGGGAATCGGCATTTTCATTAGTAAATCAGCCATGTCTTATTTTTTAATTTTTCTTTTTATTTTTATTATAAATATATTCATTTTAAATTTTTTCTATTTACTTCAATAATTTTTAAAGTTATAACTTTTATAAGCCTAGTTTTAATTAAAATTTAGTTTTTTTACCTCCTCCTGTATGATAGATATCTAAACCAGATTCGTCATCAAAATGTTTCTTCATTGCTTGTACATTCTTTAAGTCGTCATCTGAAAAACCAACATAAGGTACAAAGTAATTACTTATTTTGTTCTTAAGGTAAGCCTTTTCTTGTAGTCTTTGAGATAGTGTTCTAACATATTCCATGAACTGTTTCATCGCACTTACTTTAAGTTCTTCGGGATTGGCGGCCGAACCCTCACCGAAACTAACAGGATGATACTTACACATTTCTAAATAAGATTGGATTAATTCTTCATCAGACAAATCTTCCTCGTCATTCATTTCACGATACTTTCGAAGGTTTTTTACTAACTCATCTTTATTTAATCCGTGCATATTTTTTTTAATAAGTTGATATATTGCAGTTTTTAATATACTTGGTGTATGTCCTCTTGCGGTAATTATTGCAAAAATTGATCCATCATTTACTGCCTCCACAAAATCACTCCATGCTGGACCCGTTGGGGCTTTCATAGAATCCACTAAAAATTTTTTATCACCCGTTACCGTAAAGTCACGAAATGCGTCGTTATCGAAACCAACAATGGTATGTCCATCGTAATCAAAAGGTTCTTTTCCAATTTCAGTTCTATACTCCGCAAAATCATCCGTGGACATACCAACACTTTGACCATTGTCATCTTTTAAGTAAATCTTTGTTGGCATATACATAAGATTATCATCCCAATCAAATGCATAATACTTCATTGTTGGTGTCAGTTGGTCTTGTATTATTTCTGATATAATACCTCTTACTAATTTTTTATAATCCATAATAATAAATATCCTATAAATAAAAAAAGGGGGAAGACCCCCCTTTTTCCTTTTTCATTGTTTTTTAGATGTTCTCGAAAGAAGCTCCAGTCGGTGTAATAAAGAACGTAATATCGATAAACTCAAGTGAACGTGTAGGTTTAATATAAATTTTACCTGTCATTTGGTTTCTGTCGATATCTTGTGGATCACTAGAAAGTGTAACTCTAAAGTCATATAGACCTCGGTCTCTTCTAATCGAATCTAAGATTGGGTTTACAGCGTTTAAGAAGTCTTGTCTTACTTGTGCGTCGTTTTGTTCAAACAATAATCTTACAGATACTGCTGAAATCAACTTACGTGCTTGTAACAATAATCTTCTAACATTGATTCTATCAAGAGCTGATTCTCTAATTTGTAGAGTTTTGTTACCCCAAATTACACAACCAACATCAGAGAAAGTTGCGATTGGGTTTATTCTACCTGTATAAAGAACATCTCTATCTTCTTGTGTCAACTTCTTACGAGCCTTGATACAATTAACAATACCACGAGTGTAACCCGCCGCAGCGAACCATGGGAACGCAATGTTGTCTGTCAATGCCAAGTTTCTTGTTACCTCAGCAGTTGGTGGGATGTAGATTTGAGTGTTGTTAACACTGTCTCTTGTTAATACCCAGGGGTAATAAGTTGCGGTATAGTTAGAGTCGATACCTGTATCTTCTAACAAGTTAACCGCTTCTTGAGGGTAAATTAATCCATCAACACCAGTTGTAGTTGGTAAGAACAAGTTGTAATCAGGACATGTAGTTACATAAAGTGAATCCGCTCTGTTAAACTCAATCATATTAATTGCTCTTTCTATCAAGTTACTATTGTTTGAGAAATCAATACCTGGAGTTGTGAAAACATTTATATTAACTGATTCAGGGTTTGCAAATGTTTGTTGACCTAAAAGATATGCGTAGAAGTCAGTGTTTGCATAGTCTTGTGTACCATCACCAATTGCGATTTGTTTGAATGCTCCCCAACCAGTTGCATTCGGATATCTGTTGTCAGGACATGCTCCGTAAAGGTATCCTGTTCTTCCCAATTCGAATCGGTCTGAGTTAGTTCTATATTCTCTATAAATATCCCATCCATCGAACCCTCCTTGAACCAAGAATGTGAATTTTCTTGAGAACAATCTGTAATAATCATTTGTTGGTAATTGAGGTTCTTGATCGAAAGTTGAACTACCACAGATAAATCTTGGGTCACCACTTGTACTGAATGCTGCACCTAATGTAATACCAGAAGCGTTTTTGTCCATGTGGAAACCTGATGATCTGTAGTTCCAATCAATTCCGTCAATATCACAAGTATTGTTCGGATTTCTCTTTCCAATATACTCATAATAACTTGGATCCCAACCATAGAAGTTTCCAATACCTAAGTAAGTCCTTCTGATGTTGTCACCGGAACTAACGATAACATCGTCAACTCCAGTACTCAAACCAAAGGGCGGATTCCAAATAACTTCACCAGGAAAGTCATATTTTGCTTTGATAATTGGGAACGGTGGTTTTCCTCCTTGATACAATTTGAAATTGTAACCGTTAAATCCACATGGAAGAGCATCAATAGGAGCGTCCTCATGAATCTCAATCATAATGTATTTAGAGTTTAAATTATACTCACCATCTACCGTACCAATTTTAACACCAATAAAGTTGTTTTGATTTGGATCCATAGAACAATTTGTAAATTTTTCTAACACAACAGGGTTAGAATCTGTATCGAAATAATCTCTTACTAATAGTGTAAAGTTGTTATTAGAGAAAGATACGTCTGCGATCGACACTTTAAGTAGAGTATTTGCTCCATCACCATCAGAGATAGTATAAACTTTAAATAAGTCGAATACTTTATTACCTCTAAGTTCGGACACAACCCATGGAGAACTCGGAGTTTGGTATCTGTCTAAGTACCATCCGATTGAGTGCACATTTCCACTTTGTGCTGAATCTAATCTTACAAGACTTGGGTTCAAACCTCTGATGTATCCTTTTTTCCACCCGTAGTTCAACCATGATTGGAATCTTTCTTCACAGAATAATGGAACTTCTAAACGAGGTTTTTGGAAGTTTGTAACTCCAAATACTTTTGTAACATAACTTGGGTCATTTTGAGAGAATGAAGTTTCAAAAGTATATTGTTGTCCATATCTATTAGTACAGTTAATTGCAAATTTCTCATAAGGATTTTTTAATACTGAAACATACTGTCCTGTCATATCAATGTTAACATTGGTAAGACCAGTAATCTCATAAGTTGGGTTTTCAGAACTTGTGTAGTATGAAATACCTCTCGATCTGAAAGTTCCAACTACAACATCATCATATTGTGTATATGAAGTTCCTGTGTAATAGTACACTTTAATGTGTAGCTCACCTGAGTAACAGTTTACAGGGACTGGAGATGGTGTTGGTGTTGGGTTAACATGAGCCGATGGTGTAATACATGGGTTCTGAGGAGATGGTGTTGGTGTAGGTGTTACTGAAGCCAACGGTGTTGATGTTGGTGTAGGATACAAATACTGAAGATTCTGTACAATTGAAAAGAAAGAGAATCCTGTATACCCATTTCCGTTTAATTCGTGTTCGAATTGTGAGTAATACCAAGGATCATTGAATCCTGAACACAAAGTGTTTGCTGAGAAACCAATATTTGGTACATTGTAAACATTTGTAGAAGCTGTGAAAATAGCATCCAATGTATTATAATCACCATCTTCAATCGAACCAAAATAAGAAATTGTATGATCTTCAGCATCAAAAGGTAGTGGATCGGTGATCACATCAAAAACCAAGTCTTGAAGTTGTGTTCCAATTGTTGAAGTTCCTCCATCACCAGTTGTATATGGAGTATTCAATAAGTTTGCGATTTCCGAAGGGAAGGTTCCTTGGAACTCAACTGTTGTGACTGAGTTAGAACATGCCGTAAAAGGGATGATAAATGTTTCAGTTTTAGCGGATAGACAAACAGGAACACAATCAATTGTTGCTCCTGATAAACACCAAACGTCGATTGTTGAGCAATCAACATTTGCCGTTGTGGTAATTGACCAAGATGGTCCTCCGTCATACCCAGAAAGTCCTAATATTCTTGTAACGAACAATTGATTGGATTGTTGTAGATAAGCTTTAGCAATGTATCCAGCTTCATATTTTGGTATTTGTGTGTTAACAAATTTTTCAGGAGATACACCCCCAAAATAAGTTGTAAACTCATCATAGTTCGTTATGAAAATTGGTTCGAAAGCAGGTCCGATAATAGTTTCCCCTACAACACCAAGTGTGGTAACACCAACACTTTGAGCAACAAAACTTAGATCAACTTCTGATGTATAGACTCCTGGTGAGACAAAAACCTTACTGTTAGATGAAGTAGCCATAATTTTAATTCAAATTTTTATTTATTTTCTTTAATAAATATTCACAGTTTCTGTAAAAACTTTACATAATAAAAACTATTTATATTTTGGTAAGATTTTATTCTGCCTTTTTTCTGCCCTATGTCCAAAGATAACAAGAAGATAAAAAACCTTAAGATTGACTCCGAAGTTCACGAAGTCCTGAAAAAATATTGTGATAAAAGAGGAATAAAAATGTATAGATTTTTAGAATCTCTTATATTGGAAAAGTGTAAAGATAAAAAAGATATCTACGGAGAAAATTAAAGCAAATTTTCATTAAAGATTAACTTTGATTCTGAGGATATAACCGAAGGAACGATTTCAATTTTTAACTCGTCTTTAGTATTGATTTGAATGTATTCTTGGTCTAACCCATAATACAGGTTATTAATGTAAACATCAAAGGAAGATACGTTAGTCGACTCAATCAAGTTCAAATCACAAGTATATTCAAATATTGTAGATGCGGTGACTGCAGAAACTTGGTAATTGAATATTGTTTCTTTTGGTGTGTTTGATACAGGTCTTCTTTTGTTTTTCACTTGGTTTCTAAGGTCTGTTTCAATCATTGTAAATGTTCTTGATATTGCGGGAGATACTTCAAAGTCATCTTCGTCCATCAAAAATCCCATCATAGTAAAATCATATTTTTGTATGTAATACTTTCTTTTGTCAACATCCATAACTGATTCGTCAGTAATACCATCATTAATAATTGGAATATAATGACCCTTAATTACTTGATAAGCCTGACGAGATGCAAAAGTTTGATTAACAATTTGATTAAATTTATTTATTTCTCTCATTCGATTACAAACAATAGCCACTTGGAACTTGATGTCAATTGGGACTGGTTGTGGAATTTTATAAATGTTCATCCCGTTTCTCTGACCATCCCAAGTAGGAACTTGCATATAATAATAAGTTCTTCTGTTTGGGATATTATAAGTCACAGATGGATTATTACCATATTTCACTTCAGGAATTCTTATGGTTGTAATAAATGGGGGCTCAACGTTTTTATCAATATTTTGAAAATCCCAAGTTTCAACAAACTGAGACCAATTTTGTGAAGTTATCAATATATCAACCACAGGAATTTTTTGTCCTTCAACTATTGTCTCCAAAGAACCTTTGACAAAATCTAAAAACCCTCTATCTAAATCGGCATGTAAAAGTGATTTGGGAAGATAAGTACCATCTTCAGAAATCATATCCGCCATTTGGTATCTTCTCGCCAAAAGGGTTTTTGGATATTTTATTGGTAAATAAGGTTTAACTTTTTTATTTGGTAACGCCATAATTAAATTGATTGAAATTCATTCGGACCAACGTATGAACCAATTATTGATCTGTAGAAAGGTTTATACCCTTTATAAGTGTGTTTCAAGTCAGAGTATACACGTCCGTCGTCTACAACTGTGTAATATCTAACAAAATTTTCTGAATCGTAATAACCTATGTAATCACCTAAATTTACATCAATCTCTAGATCTTCTAAAGTTTTAATGTAAACGTAAATTGAAATGTTTCCAGGTTCCGATTGTTGTATTTTTGAAGATCCAATTTTCGCAGAAGTTGGTTGAGCGATTGTTATGTAGGCATTAAACTCTACAGGGGGTAGAAATTTAATTCCATCCTCTAAAGCCTCACCATAAACGTCGTCTACTTTGGTTTTGTTTTTATCAACACGATATAGTACACAAGTGAAATTCATATCACCTATTAACCACTCTTGACCCATATCTATTTCTAAATCAAAGTCCTGACTCCCAAAAAATTTACCTAACCTTGTAATAGGAACTTTACCGTTCATAAACTCATTTATTGATAAATATCTTTTTTTTTAGTATTTTTATTAAAAAGTAGTATTGGAAAATATACAAACACTTTTAGAACACAAATCATTGGAAATGCTCGAGTCATACTCGGGGGCAAATAACTATATCCTATACCTAAAAAATAAAAAATTAGTTTCCAAAAAGTTTTACCTTACAAGATCACAAGCGGACTACATCATAACCTATCATGATACCAGACCTAAAGTTGCGAGAAAGTGGGTTGACTTGGATAGTTACTTTGCAAAAAAGTTTGCTGAAGAAAAATATCTTATAGAAACTCCTGATAAGATCTTTATCGAAAAGTTGTTAGTTGAAAAAGAAAAATCTTATCATGTTTGGGGTAAGTTTTTTGAAAATGATCCTTTGTCTGAATTTTGGGTTCCTAAATCTGCTTTGATTAAAACACATACAGTAGAAAAAGTGGAAATAGACTACTCGAAATATAGTCATAGACCTCCATTAAATCACCAAAAAGAAGCAATTGAAAAGTTGGTAAGATCAAAAAGATTTATATTGGCAGATGACATGGGTCTTGGAAAAACAACCTCAACAATTATTGCCGCTTTAGAAACAGGAGCAAAAAAAATATTAATAGTTTGTCCAGCATCTCTTAAAATTAATTGGCAAAGAGAAATTTCAAACTATTCAGACAGACCCGTTTTTATTTCGGAAGGTAAAAAATATTCAACAGAATCAGATTTTGTTATTGTTAACTATGACATACTGAAAAATTTTCACACAACTGACCCTAAGAAAAAAGATGAATCTTTATTGTTAAAATCAAATTTTGATTTAGTAATTTTAGATGAGGCACACATGATCTCTAATGTTCAGGCACAAAGAACGAAGTTAATTAATAGTTTTGTAAAAAAAATTAATAGAGTATGGTTGTTGACTGGAACTCCAATGACATCAAGACCTATGAATTATTATAATCTTCTAAATATAATCGAAAGTCCTGTTGCTCAAAATTGGATGGCGTACGCAATTCGATACTGTCAAGGATATCAATTCAAAGCTGGTAACAGAAAAGTTTGGAACGTAACGGGAGCCTCGAATTTAGAGGAGTTAAGGGAGAGAACATCAAAACAAATTATACGAAGACTGAAAGAAGAGGTTTTAGATCTACCTGACAAAATCATTACACCAATTTATTTAAGATTACAATCAAAACAATATGAAGAGTTAATGGGTGAATATTACGATTGGTATGATAAAAACCCCGACGAGTCTTCTTCTCTTACAGTTCAGTTTTCAAAACTAATGAAAGTTAGAAAAGTAATAGCGAACGAGAAGGTAAACCAAACTATCGAATTTGTCGAGAACATTATCGATCAGGGAAAAAAAGTTATAATTTTTACTAATTTCACGGACTCATTACAAACAATTTACCAACACTTTGGTAAACAAGCGGTTTATCTTGACGGTAGTTGTACCAATGCGATGCGTCAACAAGCGGTTGATTCTTTTCAAAACGATGAAAAAATAAAAGTATTTGTTGGTAATTTAAAAGCCGCAGGTGTAGGTCTTACTTTAACTTCGGCTGAAGTTGTAATTATGAATGACCTATCTTTTGTACCTGCAGAACATTCACAGGCAGAAGACAGAGCTTATCGTTATGGTCAAAAATCGAATGTTTTAGTTTACTATCCACTTTTTGACAACACAATTGAAGCGGCAATCTACGACATTTTAAATAAAAAGAAAGAAATTATTCGAACCGTAATGGGAGATCAACAAATGGAAAATAGTGGTGATGTTGTTGAGGAAATACTATTTCTTATCAATAAGTCACGTTGATGATATTTATCATTAATGAAAGTATCTATTTTATTCAAAGACACAAAATTTAAAGATTCGGATAAAGAATTTATTGAAAAATTTTTAAAGTTTTTGCAATCCGAGTACCCATTAAAAAAAGACATCAAGGTGCGATTTTTGGGTGACAGAGAAGGTCAAATGTCGACTGGATCAAGAACTGAAGGATCAGAAATAAAAGTTTTAGCAAAAGGAAGACTAAACAGAGACATAATGAGAACCCTGTCTCATGAGTGGGTTCATGAACACCAACGCTTAATTCTAAACAGAAAAAAAGGGCCAGATATTGGTGGTCAAAATGAAGATGAAGCAAACGCATTTGCGGGACAATTAATTAAAAAGTTTGAAAAAAAGTATCCTGATTTAGAACATATGATGTATGAGTCTAAAACTATAAACACCAAATTAGGAATACTCCAAGAACAAATTCTTTTCGAGGAAAGGGAAACTATTAAAGAAAATTTAATAGTTGAAATGAAAAAAATAGGGATCGAAAAACTACCATACTCTTATTCTTCTTTATCACGTTTTATTGATTCCAAAACCATGAACGTTCACTATAATAAACATTACAAAGGTTATGTGGACAAACTAAACAAATTCTTAAAGGACAAAAAAGGGGATTTGAGTTTAGAGGAAATCATTAAATCGATTAATAAATTTGACGATAAAGTCAGAAATAATGCTGGCGGTGCCTTTAATCATGCTTTATTTTGGAAAATGTTGTCACCAACAAAACAACTACCCAAAGGTGAAATTTTGAAAAAAATAAATCAAGATTTTGGTAACATAAAAAAAATGAAAGATGAGTTCAACGAAGCCGCTAAAGACAGATTCGGTTCGGGGTGGGCGTGGTTATATCTTGGTAATGATAATAAGTTGAAAATTATGTCGACACCTAATCAAGATAATCCTTTGATGAACATCGTAAAAGGCGGTGGATACCCATTATTGGGATTGGACGTTTGGGAACACGCATATTATTTGAAATACCAAAATAAAAGAGATGAGTACATCAAAAAATTTTGGGATTCAGTAAATTGGGAATTTGTGGATGAACTATACACCACTAAAATTTCAAAAGAAAAAAACAAAAATTGATTTTTTAAGTAAAAGATATTTATAGAAAAAAGCGATGGCAGTAATCAACGAACCAGAAAGATCAGAATTTTATCAAAAAGTGAGACATTTATTAGGTGCCCCTCTTAGATCAGTTGAGTTAGAGGACGAAATGATGGATACTCTTTTAGAATATTCTATTGACGATTATTCACAATACGTACAAGATTGGTTGATAGAATCACAATGGACATCACTTTATAATTTAAACTTGGATACACAATCTTTATCAAGAGCGTTTCTTACAAAAAGTTTAGATTATGAAACAAGATACACTTACGCATATTCTAAAATTGTTGGTCTACAAGCCGGCGGAGATTGGGTTATGAAAAAAGATTATGTCCAATTAGTACCAAACCAACAAATTTATGAAATTCCAGCAAACAGAGAATTAAATGAAATTTTATGGTTCACACCACCAACATTAAATAATTTAATGTTTGACCCTTGGGCATTCGGTGGTATTGCAGGTGGTGGTATTTCAGGTCCTGCAGGTTACGCACAAATGGGAAACATGTCAGGTAGTTATTTTTTGATGCCGGCATTTGACATGTTACTTAGAATGCAAGAGATTAACATTCAAAGAAGAATCATAGCGGGTGAAATGACCTATAGAATTACAGCACTACCTGAAGGTAAAAAAGCACTACATCTAATGAACACACCTGGCGGTAAATTTGACTTTGGTAATGCAGAATTGATGCAAGGTAGAGTTTGGTATTGGTACTATGATATAGGTGATGGTGACAGAGATCAATGTTTAAAAGACAATCCTGATATAATTAAATTACCTTCCGACATACCATTCGAAAAAATTAGTTGGTACGAACTAAATAACCCTGCACAGATTTGGGTTAGAAGATGGTTCACTGCATATTGTAAAGAAACCCTTTCTAGAGTAAGGGGTAAATTTAGCGGAAGTCTCAAAACACCCGAAGGTGATTTGACCATGGATTATACGTCATTGGGTACTGAGGCAAAAGACGAAAAAACTAAATTAATTGAAGAACTAACAGGTGCAGAAGGTAGATTAACAAGGTTGAAACCTGAAAAGGTTATGGAAAGAGAAGCGTTGTTGGCAGAAAATCTTAACAAACAACTTAAATTTAGGGCAATGCCAAGACAGATATATGTAATTTGAAATATGAAAGGTCGAAAACCACATAGAAAAGTAATAATAAAGGGGGATATACCTGAAACCTTGAAATCAACTTTTACCTCAATTGTTAAACAATCACATTATCAAAGTAATGGTGAGGAGTTAACAATAATAAAAGAAATTGATTTTTGTGAATTTTTACTCAACTCTGAAAAAAATCAAAAAATAACAATTAAAACATTAACCAATTGTAAAGTCATACCCGATCAAAACAAAATTGACGAAGAGTGGGATGAAATATTACTTTCAAAAGGGGCTTGTGTGACCTTCCAAGTTGTAGAGAACGTTTGGTACATACTATCTTCAGACGGACTCAAGCTTGAATAATTTTTGGTCAGGTAGATATTTCCACATAAACTCATCGGCATTTTTGTACATGTGGTATGGAGTTTCACCGACCCTATTCCAAAACAACATTTCTTCATCTGAGATTTCCATCACGTCTTCCAACTTATCTTGATCACTTTCATCGAAAGGTTGTCCATTGATTAGTTCACACTGATCTTTAGTAAAAAAAGGTCTGTCTTCAGGATTCTTAACTAACAATCCGTTTCTTACTTCTTGTTTGAATACGACAAGTAATGGCTCCACCCTTTTGTTAAATGTTGCAATTGCTCTTTGGATGTTGTACTGGCCTTTCATTGTTGGGTTATTTTCTAAATCCAAAGGGTCAATACGGTAGCAGTTCAACTGAATTATAGAATCTAAGTTATTAGGAATAGTTCCACCGTAAGTGTCAATATGTTCTTGGGACCAACCTTTCTTTGGTTTGTTAACTTTCTGAACATCTCCGTGGGATACTTTAGTTCCGTTGTTAACATAAAAAATTACATCACCAAGATTAACATTAAGACCTTCCCTAATTGCAAGTTCCATGTGTGCCTGACGAGACATTAAACTTCCTGCCCTTGTTGTTTGTTTACTACGAATAATGTAGTCATCAATACTTTGTTTTACTTTTGCCTTGTTTGCAATATCCATCAAAGGAATTTGTAAGTCAAAAATTTGTTGTACATACTCGTAATACCATTCAACAAACTCTTGTCCTTTACCATCAAGGAGTAATTTAATACCTTTATCCAAGAACTTTTCAATATAGATTGGCATTTTTTTAGATTTAATTGAGTTTCCTGTAAGTTTGATTTTACCTTTTGCAGTGATAAGAGCGTAGTTCTTACGTGACAAGTTAATACACGCCGGCCATTGACCATCAGTATCAAGAGCCATCTCACCCCTCATCGCAAGATCGTTAAACTCCATCACATCAGCTTCTTCACCTACATATTCTTTACCCTCAACAACTTTCCAATTCAGACCTTTACCAACATACTTTCTTTCCTCTACCCTTTCAGGAACCGAGAAGTTAATACCGTCCGTGTCCATTACCAAAGGTGTATAACCACGATCCATAAAGAAATTAATCATCATACGAAGATACTGACGACCTGTACAAGTAATCATCTCACCTTTATCCATGTCACCCCAATGAAAAACTTGTGGAGCTGACAACGCACCGAACATCGAGTTGATGAAAATCTTAATTGGTAATTGTTTACGGTCATAAGAAGTTGATTTCTTTTTGTCAATAGTCGCATATTCCTCAGATAATTGTTTGTATTTGATACGAGTGTTACGGAAGTAGGATAGTAAACCTTTCATCGCACCTGTGACATCACACTCGGGGAATACATCATGTACCAACTGAATACACGGGTATAGAGACGAGTAGTCAAGTTTTAATACATTCTTTGAGTATCCTGTTCGAATTAGACGAGAAAGTCCTCCTACGAAGTTCCCTTTGTCGTTTTTAGAAGGAATTGCAAGTCCATGTTTATAAGACCAAGCTAACATCAACATTTTCCATAATGTTGCAGTACCCATCGTTGAAACTCTTTCATATGTTGTTGGAAGAAGTGATGCCAACAAGAATGAACCTTGGTTGAATTCTTCATCAACCAATAGAGTTTCTTCCAAGTCATCGTCAAGATAACGCTCAATAATGTCGTCCCCAGTTGTTTTGATATACACTTTAGAATGTCTACCACAGATATCATCAATCTTTGGGTCTACCCCAACTTTTTTATATTTACCATTTTCAATATTTAACCAATACTCTTCTTTCTCACGATACATTGACCCAATTTTGTTATGCTCAACATAAATACGATCAGTAGCCTCAGCCTCAATATATTTGGTAATATACTTCAAACCAGCTTCTTTGATGTTTGAGTTAATCGCCTGAGCTCTTCTAACTGAATGTAGAATATCAATAATATTGTAACCCCACATTTGAGTTTGAGTGAATTTCTCTACCTCGTTTGCAAGTTTCAACATTGACTCTTTTTGTGAAATAGATTTCTCAGTGTTAAGAGATTTTGCAACTCGTTTAATATCAAGATTTAAAATTTTACATCTTTCATAAATCCAATACCAGTCAAAGTTAAATGAGTTGTACCCTGAAAGAATGGAAGGTTTTTGTTCCTCAATAATATTAAAGAACTCCGTAATACCTCTACGTTCTTCGTCTTCGTTGGTACACTCAATAACTTTTTTGAATCCTTTGTTTGTTTTGATTCCGATCATGAAGATACGACCATCCTTGGGCTCAAGTGAGGTCGTCTCAAGGTCAAATACCATCCTCGTAATGTCGTTGTATTCCTCAAAACCTTTGAATAATCTTTTTTCTTTTGAGATGAGGTATTGTTCAACGGGAGGTAATACCATGATGAGGTCTCTTACATTTTCACCCCAAGGATCTACCCCACCTTCTCTAAAGAACTGAATCAGGTTTCTATAACCTTTCATGGACTTAACAAGAAATGTTAAACCACGTTCTAAACGATCATTACCATCAGTTCGTAGTTTTTCTATAATAATACCATGTTTTGTCATGGCTTCTTTTTGTAATGCTTTGGATTTTGAATAGAAGTTAAGATTACGTAGATCTCCTACCCAAGCAAAAGATATCAATGTATCTCGTTGGATCTGTTTTCCTTTTTCAGGAACTTCTTTAATTTTAAAAATCTTGTCGGATAAGTAATCGTATTCTACCGATACGATGAATTCTTCAGGATCATTTCCCTGAAGAAATTGTTCAATTTCTTCTTGTGATATCATAGTTATTTACTTTTGGTGTATTAGCTACCGAATAAGGTCGGCATTTACCTTCGTAAATAAATATAGGAGTAAAAATTACTCTTGTCAAATTATGATTGACAAGTTCCACAATCAACATATTCTGTGGACATGTTTGTAACGGTGAAAGTTTCTGGACCTGTCGTAATGTTAAGAATATTATAACAAGCATCAAAATCAGCAAAGTCTGTTGTTAAATAATAAGTGTAACCAACTATTGGTACAAAATAAGGTGGAGTTAAAGAAAACTTTGCAACCCTAATTTCAAAATCAGCACAACTTGAAACACTATAATAAACAAACAGAGGCTCTGGAGTCATTGTAGGTGTGGGAGTTGGTGTTGGTGTCGGCGTCTTAGTTGGTGTTTTGGTTGGTGTTGGGGTTGGCGTTGCAGATTTTGTTGGTGTTGGTGTAGGTGTGGTTTCGGGACCAAAGAAAGAAATAATTTCCAATGTGATTTCCAACTCTTCAAGAGGCGGGTAATTCAATTGGAAAGTTCCAAAATCCGTTTGTTTTGTTAAATCATCATAATTTCTGGCAACAGTTTCTTTGTAAGTTCCAACCGTAGTGTTACTTTTAATTTCGATAGTTGGGTTGATCACAATTGGTTCACCATTTATAGTGGTCAAAACATTGGAACAACTGAAAATGTAATCAAAATTAACAGCGCTTGAAGCTTCTAAAACATAATCACAGACAACCGAACCTTCGGTGTAATTTGCATATAAAGTTAAAGACACGGCATTAGCACAAGTATTTGACAAATTACTTGCTCCGACTTGCCAATAAGTTGTTCCTGAACATATTTGGGTTTTAATACTATTACCTCCCGCAACCGTAATATAATCTATAGTGTCAGGGTCAACTAACGGTTTACTTGTACCGTCCCAAGAAGAAATGTTAAGTTCTGCGGCAACGTGATCAATTCTACACGCAAACCCAACAGTATACCCACCGGCAAAAACTAAACCAATTATTTTTTGAACCCCCGAAAAGTTGGCAATTAGTGCTGAACCTGAGTCTCCACCGTCAATTGGGTGTGGACATACAGTTGCTAAATTCGGGTCATTTTCTGGTCTAACAAACTGTATTACATCTGTAAATGTTACAGTCTGTACACTACCTTGTAATTTAAAACCCCCAACAGGTATGGTAACACCAACTGCAAAAACCCTCAAAGGGCACGGTAATCCTTGTTTAACACCGGTTCTAGCACCAGAACTAAACAACATCGGATTTGTAGATAAGAGATTGTTTATTTCAGAGGTTGTTGCAAAGGGATAGGGAGACCCATAACTTATCCCAAATTGTTGTGAAGAACCAGGTATACTTACAACAGGAGCACAGTCCAAAGATATTAATGCCCCATCTACTTTATTTACACCACCAGTCAAGAACATTGGCACATACCTTACAACCTCACCAATTTTCCAAGCATTCGGGATAGGCCAAGGAGAATTAGATGGACTATAAACAAAATCCTCATCTCTTGATCCTGTATTACCTAAATCATACTCATTTTGAATTACACCTGACAAATTTCTTTGACTTGTATAAAAAGCATCACGTATAACAACGTGGTTATTTGTTACACCAACTAAAGCCTGAGTTTGATTGTCAACGGCAACAAACCCCAAAGTACCCAAAGAATAAGAACCGGCAGGAAGTGACTGAGCAATACCTTTACTAGCAATCATAGTTCCACCTAATATTGGTCTTATGTATTGTCTATTAGGACAGGGATTTGATAATGTATGACAAAAAAGACAAGTCGGGTTACAAGCCATTGTTTTAATTTCACCCACCTCAACAACGTCTACTTTTAAAACTTCACCATTTACAATAAAATCATCGTTTGGTAGTAGTTCATTTTGTGGTATAACATCAACAGGGAACTTTGTTGGGACTGTAAAAACAATTGCCATTTCCCCTGTCATTTCTCCATTTTTTATTTTATGACCATAACCTACACCCACATAATCAGGTGTAGTTATGTATAAGTCATTGATTAACTTTTGTATTTCACTATTTAACATATCGGTTTAGTTTTAAATGTCATATAAATTGTTGAGACACCAGCTACCGCAGCACTTGGGGTTGGTGTTGGAGTAGGTATTAAACCTCTTGTTGGTGTCGGTGTTGGTGTTAATCCTGAAGTTTGTGTTGGCGTTGGTGTCGGTGTTGGGTTTGTATCAGGAGAAACACTTGGAGTTGGTGTTGGTACAGGTACTGAAGGTTCAGGTGTTGGCGTTGGTGAAGGCGTAATTGATGGTGGTAGTGGTCCAGGTCCGATACAACAAGGGAATTCAATAACATAACAACTTTCCCAAGGCAAATCGTCAGCTATGAAACTTTCTTGTACATTTATGTATAACCTTTCTCTTATTGGAAGAAGTAGGGTACCTTGGTCATTTCTGAATAAAAATTGACCTTCGTATCTTCCTGTAGTACTAGTATCTCGTGGTGTAAATTGGTAGTAAACATAATACTCAGGACTTGCGTTTGGCTCGATAAGAATTTTTTCTACAAAACCGCAAGGTCTTGTTGATATCTTTGGAATACCTGTCTCTGTGTTAACCATCGAAAAGAATATTGCAGACTCTTCGATGAAATCCATCATGTTGTTGTAATCACTTCTCCCATCTTTTATAACTTGCATTTTTAAAAGAGGAAGCGTAGCATTTTTCTTTATAAAGAAATCCATTAACAGTTTTCTTTATAAATATAACAACTAACATTCTTTTCGCAATTCTGCAGCATAAAAGTCAAATCTGTTATGTTCAGTTGGTGTCATCAAAAGAACCCCCGATTTTATTCTTCCTTTGACGGTTTCTTGGTAACAATGAGACATTAGGGTTTGTTCGTAAGGATTTGCAAATTTTGTTTCCAAGTAACATTTATAATTACCTTCTTTACTCATTATAATTGGCCAATTCGAGAGATATATTTCTCCAGTCGCATAAGGAATTCCTTCTACAGATTTAATGTTTTTAAATTCTAACGATGGAGAATTCGGGTCTTGTCCGTGGGTTGGTAAATTTTGATTCTGTGGCCAATGTTTAGATCTGAAAGTTTGAGGTACGTTATACCAAGACCATTGTTTTTCGTGACTGCCATAAAATTCGGTATAGTTAAATTTTAAAAAATCGAGATTTTCTTTTTTTACTATAGATAACATTTTGTTGTAAAAGTTTTCAACGTAACGATTAAATCCATTTTTACAAACCCCTTTTCTTCCAGAATAAAAAGACATATCGTCTTCAAAAAACATATAATATGACATTTCTGATTGGTCAAAATGTTCTGCAACAAAAACCCTACCTCCTGTAATACCAATGTTATCTTTTTTTATGTGTTCAAACCCGTATTGGTCACATAATGATTGATATCTTGAAAATGTGTTAGGGTCTGTAGAATTGTTTAATAAATATTTTTTTGTTTTCAACAGTATATTTTCATCATAGTCATCCATTGATTTTAATAAAAATTCAAATTGTTCGGGACTATTAAATGTTATTACATATAACCCTACTTCACCATTTGTATTATTACTCACAACTTTTATTTTGGATGCGTTTTTTAAAACCGCAGAACCGTTTTTTAAATTTTCAAAAAATGTGTATAATAAACCATCAGGTAATATTTCAAAGTAGTCAATCAAAGTTGGGTTATTATAAAGTAGGATTGTAAATAAACTTTCCTCAGTACCCATTAATCCTTTGTTTAAACTATCTTGCATTAAAGAATAATACATCGTATTTAGAATCTCGATCGTTTTTTTTGGACCACCAAAAAAACCTCCTCTTGCAACTTTGTCAATTTTTTGATTGGTATAATCATTCATTTTTGAATACTCGAATCCATGAATCTCATTGTGCGCGTTGTATGGAAAACAAACAAAGAAAAACTTATCAAAAGATTCTATTTTATCTAAAACATTATCATGAGTGAAATAGTTCATACTTACCGTGTTGGACAGACCGGCATCAATCCAATATAAACTTTCAGAATCGAACTTGTCTAATATTCTAGCATCGTTTAATAAATACATTTTTGACATAACCAATGGGTTATACATCTCTAATTTTGCTTGTGTTGAGTCCCCAAGCCAACCCGCTAAACTATACCAATTAGGGTTTTTTCTTATTTGTTGAATTTGATTATAAAACTCATTGTTTTTAAACCAACTTATATCTCTGAGAATAAATTGTGTGTTATCGGGCTCTCTTTTATTGAACACAAATTTTTCTAATTCTTCGTCACCAAAAATTATCAAATTACAATCGATATCTAATAAATCTGAAAATTTGTTTAGATAGTGATCATAACTTCTTGACCAACCTTCTTTTAATGAATCTCGACCTATATTCCAAAGACCTGTAACCAAAGTAATTTTTTTACTTTTTACAACAGGTATTGGTCCGCCAACAACGTGTCTGCCTAATTGACTACACACAACTTCTAAATTATATGGAATATTTTTTTGTTTGAAAAAAACTTTAATTGCAGCGTCAACACCTGGCAAATCAAATCTTTTAAAATCGTGAAAAAGAATAACTCCACCGTCAACCATTCTATCATATATCTTTTTCAAACTATCGTATATTGAATCGTAAAAATCTCCGTCTAAAAAAGCAAAACAAATTTTTTCAGGTAAATCTTCTTCATTAATGTCTTTGAACCACCCTTTTACTATTTTTGGTGGTGTCAACCCATTATTTTCAAAGTTTCCTCTAAGTACGTCTTCTGTGGTTTTTAACGTTGATGGTTTCCATCCTGTATTAATTTCATACTCACTCAAAGGAGGTAAACCCTCAAAAGAATCAAACACAGTTAGGGTTTTTGAAGATTCGAATACATCCAATGTTTTTCTAATATATTTGGATGATTCTCCAACATAACAACCCAATTCAACCACATCCCCTTCAAGATTTTTTTGTAAAACTTCAGTTAAGTTTTTTACAATATGAGAAATTTGTTCACTACTAATAATTGAAGCGTCAATTTTGTTGTTTTCAAAATTTAATATTGATTTTATTATGTTTTTCATATTATTTAAAAACTTTTTTTAATTGGTGTATTTGAATTTTATTTGGTTCTACTTTTTTTATTTTAAATTGTTCTGTGTCGTACACAAAATTATGATAGTTCCCTTGTATCCATACATCGTAATTTACTGGACCTCTTGGTTGTAATGTAGATACAAAACCAACCGCATGATTGATTAATAGGGGTACCGTCGTTAATGTTGTAAAACCTTTGGAATTTAATAAAGGTAAATAATCGTCAATTGCTATGTAATCTTTTCTATAATTCAAATTATCTAAAATGTATTCATAAGCATTTTTTTTAATAATATAAGCCCAAGCTCCAGTACTTTTTGGTATTGTGTAAAGACAATCAGTTACTTTAACCATAGTTTCTTTCGGATTACAACCAAATAATAAAACGTCCCAATGAACTTTTTGTAAATCTTTGTGGACTTGTTGTAGAGTTGGTTTTAAGTGTTTACGTTGACCGGGATAGTAAGAAGTGTCTTCAATGTTAAAATCGTCTTCTGCAACAAAAATAGTTTCTAAATTTTGTTCTTTGGAATTTTGAAATATTTTCAAATGACTTTTAGTACAAGAATAGGCATGTAATTCATCCGTTAGTGCTTCAAATCTTTCTAAACCTTTGATGTTGTATTTTTTTTCTAAATTACGAACGTTTTTCAACCTATCAGTACTTTGAGGTAGATTTATAAAATAACCCTTGTTAGCAAAATTCAATCCTAAAATACTAAACATTTTTATATTTTTTTATGTAATTTTCTCCATTTATTTCTGGTTGGCTTTTACTTAATCCTTGATATCTTTTTGATGCGTCGGTATGACCAACATAAGGACCTTCATTAAAGTTACCATACAAGTAAGTACCCCAATCATCTTTGATCTCGTCCCATTTATTTTTAGAAATATATTCTCTATAAACAGAAATCATTTTTTCCTCAACATTACCTTGTCTTTGATTTAGTTTGCCCACGTGTTCATTATTTATAAAATCACTAAACCATTTTTTCATTTTTGAAGTCCGAAATACTACAGGGTTGTTAGACCATCGACATGTTGTAATTAAATTTAATTCTTTAATTCTTTTTTCTAAAGCAAACGGAGTAATATTTCCCGTAAGATCCTGACAAATTTCAAACCCACGTTGGGTGTTGTCGTCTTTACTAAACCATACACAATTAACAAAATTATATTTGTCAAAAACCTCAACAACTTTATTAAACTCTATATTAGTTTTGTTTAAGAAAACCCAATCATGTTCTAAAAACAAATAATAATCGGTTTCAATTTTTTCCAAACATTTTTTTATTGAGGAAATTAAACCACCAAAACTAAAACTTAATTTGTAATTTAAATTTTTGGAGTTTAACAAACCTTCTATTTCATTACGAGATTTCGTTTCATCAAACCCGTCACTATTATCATAATGTACAATAAACTTACAATCTTTAAGACTTTCAGGTAAGCTATGTATTAGATATTTTAAATAAAAAATAAAGTTATCAAGCAGATGACCGACAATAACTACCGTTAGTTTTTTCTCCATTAGTACCTATCTTCAAATTTATGATCCGTAACAAATGGTGTGTGTCTATGAATTAGTCTAAATCCCGACATTGGTATTATAAATGAAAGATTAGATAAGTATCCTGTTTTATAACCGTAACCTTTTTGATAACCGTAGTCACAAATAAAATCCCAATTATCTAAAAATTTTAAAAGAGAATTCTGAGAATCACCAAAAAATAATTGATTAGTACCGTCTAAAGTGTCGTATTGATCATCATTAAAATTTAATTGTAAGTCCGTTATGTAAGTTGGGTGATAGTAAAATAACTCTTGATTTGGTTGCCTATCTTTGTATACAAATCTAGCAGAAGAAGTTTTAACTGTGTTTGGTTCATAAATTTCATTCATAAAAGAAATCAAATCTTCTTTTGTTGTGTGATCAGATATTTTTGTATCACACTCTAAAAAAAATAGTCCATTGAATCCGTCCTCGATTGCCTTTCTTAATATAAAACGCCTAAGATTCCATGGGTACCTTGCGGGATAAATTCCTTTAGGGTCCGTTGGTAAAGGTTCATTAAGTTGTGAATTTTTATTATTTTTTCTTAAATCCTCAATATCAAAAACTTTTATCAATGGGTGATTTTCATACTCTAAAAAATCGTAAGGTCGATTTGTTGAGATATAAAATGGTATATCAAGCCCCAAATCTAAATAACGTTTTAGGTTGTAGTCCTTGAGTCTTTTGGTATAGTTAGGGTAATTAGCTTCAGATAAAAAACAAAATTTATTCATATTATTAAAGTGCTCCTACAATTCTTTCACACCATCCTTTGGATGTTGAGTGTGGCCAAACTACCCAATAAGTTGGTCTTTCTTGGGTATTAAATTCTCTCCATATTTTAGCAACACCGTCAGGATCTGTTTTCAATCGGTTTATTTCGTCAAGACCTGCGTCTTGTCTGTATATTGTTTCATCGTTTTTGTCGTGAAATGCAACAACCCAAAAATCATAATCAGTTTCAGGTAGTCTATTTAAGTCAACGTCAATACAATGTTTGAATATTGATAAAAAAGTTTCTTTCCACTCATCTTCAGTATTATAATCATATGGATTTGGTGGATAACTTTTATCTAATGTATATTGTTGTATTGCTCTTTTTTCAAACAACAACCCCGAATACTTTTCATAGTCACGTATACTTCTTTCAGTACCAAACCACTCATTAGTGTCTCCACTATAAATTTCACCGTCAACGCCTAACAACTGTCTGTTTTTTATATGACACGCCTCATTTTTTTTATACCAATTTTTGTCATCGTCCCATTGTTTAGTCCTTCCTTTTCGTGTGTATTCGTGCCATATAACAACTTTGTGTGGGTGAAATAAATCATAACCATGAGTAAATGATCTTACAGTAATTGATATTTCTTCGCCGTGGAAATAAAATTCGGGATCATGTTGTACTTCTTTAGAAAATTCACCTAAAGTAAAACAGAAGTGTGCCGAATAGAATCTTGCAGGTATAGGACCATCAAGTTTTTTCCAATTTGGAATGACTTCAGGTAGAAAGAAAACCACACCTTCAGGTGTGAACCTGTCAAAGGCCATTCTCCAAGGCTCCATAACCCTACCTTTTGGGTCATTGTCAGGGTCAAAAGATGACACGTAACCTGTCAACAAAGGTTTTTTGTGTCCTTTTGATTGTAGATCTTTTATCATATCAATCAAAGTTTTGTCCCAATTTTTTTCAAATCTCATGTGAGAGTCTATTTGTAATGTATACTCTTCTCCATCATATTGTTGTTGAGTGAGGTATCTTGCCCAACAAACACCTTTTGATTCTTTATAATCTATGTTTAAAATTTTAAATCTTTTGTCATTTTCATACTCCGAAAGGTCATCAAATTTATCCTCAGGATTAAATTGTCTTGCAATTGATATGACTAAATTATTTGGATTTTTAGCATTTTCCAACATGTTTTGAATTGTTGGTATTAACTGTGGGTCTCTATAAGACGCAATTTGTACAAATATTTTCATAAAAATAAAAATATTGTAAAATACAAGAAATGTAAATTGTTTTAAGCTGAGGTATCCAGGTAAACATGATACAAAATACACGTTCACCGAGTCTACTCCTTCGACATAACATAAACTAGTTTACCGTACCAAGAAATGTTTGTCCCCGCTTGTCCTGTAACTCTTAAACGTATTGTTGTTCCGCTGGTGTCTAAGGTAAAGGTTGGGGGACCAGGAAAATCTTCAAACAACGTGGTCACTGGACTTCCCACAACAGCTAAAACACCTCCTACATGTTCAAAAACCCCTAAAACTTTTCCACCGATTGTATGGTTTATTGCCCCACCAATTACCCAACCTTCGACTGTATATCTTCTATTATTACTTGTTGTTATTGTAACTAAAGTAGTTGGTGTTGCGTTAGTTGTTGTAACCCCCCCCTCTAAATCAAAATTCATTGAACCTGAAGCCCCCGCACCCAAATTGACAGTACCAACATTATCAATAGACATTCTTCTAAGACCACCCGTTGTTACACCAACGGTATCTTGTGCTATTCTATAAAGACCCAAATTGGTGTCCGAACTAAAAGAAAAACTTGGTAAAGAAACACTACCATTACCTGTTCGAACATAGCCGTCAACCTGTAAAGTATTTGTTGATGGATTATATGTAAATCCAACGTCTGTGTATAAAAACTCTTGAACAGCGGTAGGGTTATTGGAATCAACAAATGTAGGAAAAAATGTTTGGTCATTGTTGTTTGTAACCGTATCTACTTGAGAAGGTAATGGTGTAGTACCTGATGTTCCGTTAGTACCGGCGGATCCATCTTTACCTGAAGTCCCATCAGTTCCACTTGTTCCAGAAGTCCCATCAAAACCATTAGTTCCTGATGTTCCATTTATTCCACTAGAACCGTTGATACCAGAAGTACCGTTTGTACCGTTTGTACCACTAGTCCCATTAATACCTGATGTTCCATTAGTACCGTTGGTGCCCGAAGTTCCATTAATCCCGTCAGTCCCATTAGTACCTGAAGTTCCATTAGTACCACTTGTCCCCAAAGCAGAGGTTCCGCTCGTCCCATTTGTTCCATTTGTACCTGAAGTTCCGTTTGTACCCGATGTTCCATTTGTACCTGAAGTTCCGTTTGTACCCGATGTCCCATTTGTTCCGTTTGTACCCGATGTCCCATTTACACCCGAAGTTCCATCAGTACCTGAAGTTCCATCAGTACCTGAAGTTCCATTTGTTCCAGAAGTCCCATCAAAACCATTAGTTCCTGATGTTCCATTTATTCCACTAGTACCGTTGATACCAGAAGTACCGTTCACACCGCTAGTTCCATTAATACCTGATGTTCCATCGGTACCACTTGTACCTACGGCTGATGTCCCACTACTTCCATTAGTACCGTTGGTACCTGATGTCCCATTAATTCCGTCAGTACCTGATGTCCCATTAATTCCGTCAGTACCTGAAGTTCCATTAGAACCGCTAGTCCCATTAGCACCACTTGTCCCGTTAGTACCTGAAGTACCATTAGCACCACTTGTCCCGTTAGTACCTGAAGTTCCATTAGTACCACTTGTCCCCAATGCAGAGGTTCCGCTCGTCCCATTTGTTCCATTTGTACCCGAAGTCCCATTTGTTCCATTTGTACCCGACGTTCCATTTACGCCTGAAGTTCCATTTGTACCTGAAGTACCATTTACGCCTGAAGTTCCATTTGTACCCGACGTTCCATTCACACCTGAAGAACCGTTGGTTCCCGAAGTACCTGAAGAACCGTTAGTTCCGTTAGTACCCGATGTTCCACTAGCACCTGAAGTTCCATTTGTACCATTTGTACCTGAAGTTCCATTGATACCTGACGTACCATTTGTACCTGAAGTTCCATTCGCTCCCGATGTACCTGATGTCCCTGATGTACCTGATGTCCCACTACCAATTGCCGTAGCAACTTGTGCCAAAGTTGCCTTGTAGGACGAACCAGCAGGGTTACCTTGAGACAAGTCAGTTGGTATTACAACGTGAATTAAATCCGTTGATGTCAAAGGAGGTGCTGGTAATTGATCCGTAAGAAAAGCGTAGTTTGGCATTTTATTTTATAAATATTATTGATTCTGAAATAGATAGACATCACCATCCATCATCAATAAAATTGTACTGTCTTGGAATAGTTTTGCTTTGTCAGGACATTCTAGTACAACAAAAGATGAACACCCACAGGAATCTTGTATTTCCAAAATAATACTCTCGGCAACATCAAGTGGTGGTGGTGGTACAAATGAAATTAAAGGAGGTAGTGTGATTGAAGAATAAACCAAAATACACAAAGAATATGTAACATCACAAACTATAATATTGTAAGGTGAGCATCCTGTTATTCCTGATAGTTGTATTTGTGGCATTTTTTAAAAATTAACTGTGTTACATGTTCTTGATGCTGACCAAACTCCGTAATTTGTACTTGTTGATGACCAAACAGGTGTAAATGTGTGAGGCGGAGTTAAACCAACCAAGAAAATAGAAGTCCCTGTTGAGTCCATTCTAACAATATAAATTCGATTAGATTCTTCAAATAAAGAATAATATCTCGATATACTTGGAACTCCGAGAGGTAAAGTACTTATGTCGAATTCCAAAACACCGTTAGGGTATGAATATTGTTGTATAAAATATAAATCCGTATAAGGGGCCGAGTTTTTTCTTGCCATTAATATGATTTTATTGTTCGAGGTATACATTATTGACTCACCTAAATTAAGTGCTTGTACTTGAAACAATTGTGTAATTTCTGAGTTTGTGACGGTATTGAATGTGATATCCATCTCAATTACATTTATACTATTAACTAAATTTGTTGTAAACATAATTAATCTTGTGTCTGTAATTGATCCCATAGGCCATAACCAACCATTTCCTGGTAAGGTTGCCGTAACCGTTATTGTTCTTACAAATGACATAGAAGCCGGAGTTGATGTCGTCCATTCATTTATTAGTTTATTGGCCTGATCGGCTTTCCACAATTTAGTAGATGTATGTGTTATAGGAAAATTACTAAAACTATCATTTGGTAATGTAACTTGTGTTAAAGTGTTGTTGATTAAATCGTAAGTTTCAATGTAACCATTAATACCTCTACTGTAAACCGCACAACTTAATTGAACTGGATCAAACTCCAATGTTACACAACCGGGTATTTGAGAAGACTCTATTGTTTCAGATTGTAAAAGATTTCCAAGAAATGTGGTAGTATATGGTTGTGAAGTTTGTATTAAATTAAGAGCCCCAAAACCTAAAGGGGTATATGAACCAATATAAAAATCATTATTCCATTGAAATAATGAATGAATTAAAGTTGGTACTGGAATCAATATGTCAATATCCACTTGCCAAGAACCCGAAACATATTTAAATTGAGTTACATATTTTTGAGATAAAGTTGTATCAAAATTTAATGTTATCATTTTAGAATTAGTATTCATAACAATAGCACTTACTTGTCTATCGGCACTCAACGTTGTTAAATTGAATATTGGTATTTTACTCCATACAGATCCACTTATATCAACTAAAACAAGTTCAAAACCACCGCCACTACGGAATCCCATGGATACTAAAAGATTTGGATTTACAATGTTTGTTATCGGATCTCTATAAACACAAAGAGCCCCTGCCAAGGCCCCCAAACTTGGAACCCCGCTAGGTGATGTAATGTCTCTTGAAAAAACTGCCGACCAAGGGTTAATTGTTATGTCCCATTCTCGAATTGTGTAAGTTGAATTTTCACAAATCCACAATTTATTAGATGTTTGAGCCATTATTAAACCAAAAAATCCTGAAGACAAAGGTAGTGCTAGCGAAGTTGTGATATTTGTTGTTGGGTTATAAGAATATAAATTTGATGATGATGTTGCATTGTCTCTGTCTAAAAATAATGGTACACATAGAGAGGCAGCGTCAGTTGTTTCTGTTGGGGTTGGTGTGGGAGTTGGTGTGTTAGTTGGTGTGGGAGTTGGTGTATGAGTTGGTGTTACCGTTGGGGTTAAAGTACACCCACAAGGGTTTGTACATGTAGGTGGTGGAGGTGGAGGTAAAGGTGAATTTGTTGGTACGGGTGTTTGTGATGGGTTTGGACACCCACAAGGGTTTGTACAAGTTTCTGTTGGGGTTGGTGTAGGAGTTGGGGTTATTGTTGCAGTAACAGTAACTGTTGGTGTGGGTGTTGGTACCAAACAAGGATCAAACGTAGGTGTAGGGGTCATTGTTGGTGTAGGGGTTGGTGTCTGAGTATGAGTCGGTGTTGGTGTCGGTGTAGGTGTTGGGGTTGTTCTTGGTACTCTAAGGAAGTTTGTACATCTTGGGTTATATGTCAAAATTGTATAGAATCCGAATCTTTCTCTTGGAGGTACAAGATTACAAGGCTCAAATAAAAAGGGTAACACAACATCTCCTAAATTTATTGAGATATCTTCATTGTCTGGCGTAAATATAATATTAGCCAACTCACCATCGTAATTAACACTTTCAATAATTAATGCGGAACAATCCATACAACTTTACAATAAATACTTTGTAAAGTAATTTGGTCCTTATTAAATTATCTCTAATATTTTTTTATAAACTTGTATTACTTGAGGATGACACTCGAACGATTCTTTTTTTTCTAAACAATCAACCAATGAAGGCACCCCTTGAATGGAACCCCATTCTCTAACTCCGTACTTCATGTCAGAAGCGCAATGTAGTTGACACCCACCTATTACGTAACGATATTTGTATTCTTGAGATCCGTTTCGATATGGTGACCTAAACTCAGGATTTATTGAGCTACCTAATTGTAATATTTCACAGTCAGTTGTTCCTGCTAAATGTAAAAGACCTGAATCCATGGTAACAAAACAAGACGAATTATTTATGAGGTGCCAAGTTTGATCCAAAGTAGTTTGATTCATTAAGTTATATCCGAGTTTAATTGGGAAGTTGAAAACTGGTTTATCAACATTTGACCCTCCTAACTCAGAAGAATCTTTTCCAATAGAAATAACATGAATTCCTTTTTCATTTAAAAGTTGGGTTAATATTTGCCAATTTTTGGTAGACCAAGTTCTTGAGTTCCAATTTTGTACAGGATGTATTAAAACATATTTTTTTGGTAGATCTAGAAGTATCACATCTTTCGGGAAATAATCTAAGGTCATTTCATGTTTTGTTAACATGAATCCTAAATTTATTGCGTGAAGTTGTCTGATGTCCATAACATTATGTTTGTTACAAACACCATTTTCTTTGTATGAAACATCAAAAGTTGAAAGAACTTCGCAATTGTCTTTTAGCCAATTCAATATAGTTGTGTCATACCCGAAGCTGTTTTCAACATAAGGAGAGTTGGAGAATAATTCAGGGTGGTGAGATATTACCGTGACTTTTTTATCATAAGTTTGACATATTTTTCTAACAACTGGTGTAACGCATAAAGTATCTCCCAAAGCTCTACAACCCGTAACATCAATACAAATATTTTTCATTATAAAAAAATATAAATCAAAATGGTATAAAATCTATCTTTTTTAATATCCAAACCTTGATTTTTGTGCATTCCAATTTTGTGCCACTTCAGATGATAAAAATGCTCTATTATAAACTCTAACCACCGCAATGTTTCCATACATAACCAAAGGTGCGTTTGGGAAATAACCAACATATACTGGGGTGTTATAATAAGTTATTGTCCCTGTTTGAGATCCGAAAGCATACAAACCGTTGTTTACATAAATTTGTTGTCTACCACTTTCAACTACACCGACAACATAATACCAATTACCTGCAGTAATTACGGTACCTCCTGTTTGAATACTCGAACCAAATCCACCCATATTCCAACCCAAAAAAATCTGACCTGTTCCTGTGTTTCTAAGGTGTACTGAGTAATATGGTGGGTTAAAACTTGTGAAGTCATAACTAAAGATTGGGATGTCACCACTATTACTTGTGAATTTTACTCAAGCTTCTATTGTGTATTTTTGATTATTGAATGTCCCAAAACCATTTGAGGTAACAACACATTGATCATTAGTACCATCAAACAACAAAGATCCCCCATTAGCCGAATCAAAAGTTGGCCCATTGACTAATGTTGTGGATAAAGAATTATATGATAAATCGTAACATGTATTCCCTGATGTAAAATATGATGGTGTAAATGAAGCATCTAAACAAAGAGTCAAACCTGAAGTTATAATTGGGTCATAATCTTTGTTGACACATACGTAATTAGTTTGAGTGTTAAACTAATTAACACATTCAGTTGCCGTTGAGAAATCTTGATTTAAAAAATTGTTTGTGTACGTCACCAAATCAGATCATGTTGGGTTGATATAAAATGCCAATTTACTATTTTCAGTTGGTTCATATCTATAAACAGTATACCCATTAGTTGCAGGAGTAATACCATTGTAATAGTTGGTGTCGGCACTTGGCCCTTTTGGAACATCCCCAACACCAAAATATAAATTACCCTTTTTTATTGATTGGGTATCTCCTGTTGTAGAGTATTTTATTGAATTTGGCATTTTTCTTTATTCTATAAATACTTTAGTTTACCAACTATAAACTTATTTTTTATCCATGAAAAAGATTAGATTGTTATACTTAACACCCCACCTATCAACTGGTGGAATGCCACAATTTGTTTTAAAAAGAATTGAATTACTACAAAAATACAAAGATGAGATTGAGATTTTTTTGATCGAATATTCACAATTTAGTGACACATACATTGTCCAAAGAAATAAAATCATAGAGTTATTGGGTAAAGATCATTTTTATTCGTTGGGTGGTACAACAGAAACCGAAAAAAAATATAATCTTATAAAAATTATAAAAGAAAATAATATTGATATTGTTCATTCAGAAGAATTACCTGAGGCGTTTGAGAGTTTTAATAAAATACCTTTTGAGTTGTTAAATGAACTTTATGATAACTCAAGATCATATAAAATTGTTGAGACATGTCATAACATTTGGTTTGATGGTAACAACAACAAAAGATTAAATCCTGATTATTATTGTTTTGTAACACCTTACCACGGCGAAGTTTCATTTAAAAATACGGTATCACCTAAAGATTTAATAATTTATCCATATGAAGATAAGGTTAAACCAATTCTGAATGAATTAGAAATATTTTATGACGATCATAAAGTTCCACTTTTGAAAAAAATTGAGGTAAGAAATGAATTGGGATTGGACTCTATGAAAACACACATAATAAATGTTGGGTTATGGACATCAGGTAAAAATCAAAAAGAAGGAGTTGAGGTTGCAAGACTTTTAGAAAATTCTCATCCTGATATTCATTTTCATTTCATTGGAAATCAAGCGCCAAATTTTGAAGATTATTGGAAACCTATAATGGATAGTTTACCAAGTAATGTAACTGTTTGGGGCGAAAGAAATGACGTTGAGAAATTTATGATTGCGTCTGACGCTTTAATGTTTAATTCTACTTGGGAATGTAATCCTTTAGTTATTAGAGAATCAATAAATTATGGTTTGAAGATATTAGCAAGAGATCTTCCTCAGTATGTGAATATGTTTTCAAATTACATTTATCCAATATCTAGTAATAATCCCGAACAAATTAAAAACGACTTATTAAATTTAATTTCAGAAACTAATAGTTACAAGTTGAAAATAGAAAAAGATTTTGGTACTCAATTGTTGAGTTTCTATAATAAAGTTATGGAGTCACCGTTTGTTTCAAATTTTAAAATAAAAAATGATTATGTGATTAATCAACATTTTGTTGTTAATCCATTTTTAGAAGTCTTAGGTGAAAGTGACAATGATTTTGAAATTAAATATTTTGATGGAGAAGATTTAATATATTACAATAAATCAAAAATAAATCATTGGGTAAAACTTAATAGAGAATATTACACAAAATGGAAAACTGAAATTAGAGAGAACAATGAATTGATTTATGAAAACACTTTAGATTTAAAAGGTCGTAGGGTTTATATTTCATTTGGTTCTAAATCATTGGGTGATACAATGGCTTGGTTTCCATATTGTGAGGAGTTTAGAAAAAAACACGACTGTGAACTAATAGTTTCTACATTTATGAACTTCTTGTTTGAAGATCAATACCCCGATATTGAATTTGTAGAACCTGGTGAACTTGTTTATAACGTTTATGCACAATACAAATTAGGGTGGTTTTATAAAGACGACGGGGAAATTAATTTAAATAATCACAAATTCGATGTTAAAAGTCACCCACTTCAAAAAACAGCTAGTGACATCTTAGGATTAGATTATACAGAAATTAGACCCAAATTAAATTTACCAAAAGTAAAAAAACAAAAAAAGGTTGGTATTGGATTTCACTCAACGGCACAGGCAAAATATTGGAACAACCCAAATGGTTGGCAAGAAGTTGTTGATTATCTCACATTACAAGGATATGAATGTATGATTTACTCAAGAGAAGGAGATAGTTACATGAATAACAATTACCCAAAAGGTGTAAAAATATTCAAAGGAGGTGATTTACAAGAAGTTATTGACGATCTGTCAACTTGTGAATTTTTTGTTGGTCTTGGGTCAGGGTTGTCATGGTTAGCATGGGCTTGCGAACTACCAATTGTTTTGATTTCAGGTTTTAGTGAAAAATGGACAGAAACTACTTTGGACACTTATCGGGTAATAAATGAAAACGTCTGTCATGGATGTTTCAATAAAGAAAGATTAGACGCGGGTGACTGGAATTGGTGTCCATTACATAAAGAAACTGAAAGGATGTTTGAATGTACAAAACAAATAACATCCGAAATGGTTATTTTTGAAATAAACAAAATAATAAATAAAAAATTAATGAACAAAAATTTTAACGACCATTCATTTGATTGGGGAAAGAAAAGTGAATGGTATGTAAATGCCGTAACCAAAGAAATATTTGAGGGTAATATCTATGAAAGAATTTTTCAGGTTGAGGAGGGGGATGTTGTTGTAGATTTGGGGGCTTCTTTAGGGCCGTTTACATATTCAATATTACCAAAAAATCCTAAACAATGTTTTGTTGTGGAACCTTTATCATATCAAGTTGAGGTATTGAAAAAAAATGTTGGTCGAGAAAATGTAAAAATAATTCAAGGGGCAATTACAGATAAAAAGAAAATAGAAATCAGTTGGGACAACATTTCTGAAAGTGTACCAACATTTAGTTTTAAAGAATTCTTAGATGACAATAACATTGAAAAAATCGATTTTTTGAAATGTGATTGTGAGGGAGGTGAGTATGATGTTTTTCAACCATCAAACATTGAGTTTTTAAAAACTGTACCAAAAATAGTTACTGAGTTTCATTTAAGAGATGATGAGAATTTTCACAAATGTAAATTCAGATGGTTCAGAGATAACATCTTACCACTATTTGATAACTATGAAGTTTACTCAGTAGATGGTGTAGATATAAAATGGGATTTATGGAATGAACATTTTATTGAGTGGTATTGTGAAGTCATAATTTATATTGATAATAGAAAATAAAATAAAAAACCCAACTTAAAAGGTGAGGTTTTTTATTTCTATGCTGTACATGCGTTAAAAGAAATACATACATCACAATCAAGATATGGAGTAATCGTACCTAAAGTTAAAGTTGCAGGCCCTGTAGTGTAACTAACAAAAGACCAACAATTATCACTTGTACTGTCGTAGAAAGTACCATTTAAAATAGAATTTCCATCATTATAGACTATTTTATTGGGTAATAATCCACAACAATCTGAAATCTCAACATAAGAACATGGATATGTTTCGATACAATCCTCACAAGATTCAAAATGCAGGCTAAACCAAAAATTCATTGTAGGTGTACCAGTAGTTAGAGATACACAAGTATAACAGTTACTACTTGGAAATGCTTGGTATGTTGCACCTGTAATAAACACACCGTATGCAATTTCTGTAAATCCTGTTTCACAACATGCTGAGAATAAATAATAATCAGGACATCCGTTTACCGTTATTAAGCAATTTTCACAAGTAGAATAACTTTTGAAAACTAAAGGTGGTTCAATTGTTATTGTTCCAGTAAATGCCCACCCGACTACTTCCCAACAAATACCATTAATATCTTGGATTATTGAACCTACTGAAATAGTTGTATATGCTGAAAAAGTTTCAACTTGAAGCGGGTCACAACATTGTCTTATTGTTGTGTAAATAACTTCAGGACAAGGGTTATCATCATTACATTCCGTACAATCACGAACAGACGAATATTGTGTTACTAAAGTTATGTCGTAATTTGTTGGTAATGAATTTGTTTTGCTACCAATTGCCCAACAGTATCCATCTGAGTCTATCCATGTTTGACTATTCGAAACAGTTCCTGCAGGAATTGATATGACTTCAGATGGTAGATTTTTACAACAAGACTCAATTAGCCAAAATTCAGGACAAGGGTTTGTAACCTCACAATCATCACAATCGGTATATCCAGTTGTTCCAATTGTAATTGTTGGTGCAGTTACAGGTGCGGTTGTCCCTGTAAGTACTTCCCAACATAAACCGTCATCATCAACAAAAGTGTCACCTATTGTTAAACCTAAAGATCCTGTCACAAATTCTACTCCCTCAACACAACAACTACTTATAACTGCATTATCAGGACATTCATTAGAAGAAATACAATCCGCACAACTTGCGTAATTATTAACTAATGTTCTAAAACTATTTGGTGCCGTGAAACTAGTACTTTCTATTTCCCAACAGTTACCTTGAGCGTCACTCCAAAAAGTACCAAGTGTAAGACCGTTTCCTACTATAATTTCTGTTACAGTAGGTTCACAACAGTTTCTTAAAACATAAAATTCACCATCAGGAATTGAACAATCTTTTTCATAATTTAATGTATATGTGAATCTTGGGTTTGCTGCATCAGGACTATCTTGTATCATATTAAACCCTACAACAAAAAATACATCACAAGCATTTTTATATTCCGTAAAAGTATGTGAAACATCAAAACATAACCAATCCGAAGTCCAAGTATAATATGTTGGTGATATAACTGAGGTAAGTGGTATAAAGTCTCCTAAATCATTACATTGGTAATAATATAAAGAAACGACAAACGAAGGTGTATAACTTGTTTCAGAAGGGGTTTCCCAATATATGTTTCCACATAATCTAATACTATCTCCTGATCTTACGTCAACTGGTGAAGGTACACCAAACCAACTTTCCGAACCTCTAATAGGTCTTGGTGCTAAACCAAATGAAGATCCGTTGTCCCAATAACAACCATTCCAACCACATTCCGAATTTCCCATAAAAAGAAATTCCGTACTACGATCATCTTGTATACGAATATTGAAACTACCTGAATTTGATGCAATTAAAGTATTTTCGGTTAAACAACCACCTCCACCTCCACCACTTGTTCCTGAAGATCCATTTGTACCGTTGGTTCCATTTGTACCACTTGTTCCGTTAACACCTGAAGTACCGTTAGTTCCGCTAGTTCCATTCGTTCCTGATGTACCATTTGTTCCGCTAGTTCCATTTGTACCATTTGTTCCTGAAGTACCATTCATTCCGCTGGTTCCATTCGTTCCTGATGTACCATTAGTACCACTTGTTCCGTTAACACCTGAAGTACCATTTGTTCCTGACGTTCCGCTAGTTCCATTTGTACCACTTGTTCCGTTAACACCTGAAGTACCGTTAGTTCCGCTAGTACCATTTGTCCCGTTTGTACCTGAAGTTCCGTTGGTTCCACTTGTACCATTGGTACCGCTTGTACCGTTGGTTCCATTTGTTCCTGAGGTTCCGTTTGTGCCCGATGTTCCATTTGTACCGCTAGTACCATTTGTTCCATTAGTACCTGATGTACCATTTGTTCCTGAAGTCCCATTGGTGCCGCTTGTGCCGTTGGTTCCATTTGTACCTGAAGTCCCATTGGTTCCATTGGTTCCCGAAGTACCATTTGTACCGCTAGTACCATTTGTTCCATTAGTACCTGATGTACCATTTGTTCCGCTGGTACCATTTGTTCCGTTTGTACCACTAGTTCCGTTTGTACCACTAGTTCCGTTAGTTCCATTTGTTCCCGACGTTCCACTAGTACCGTTGGTACCTGATGCTCCGTTTGTACCTGATGTTCCATTTGTTCCGTTTGTACCTGATGTTCCATTTGTACCGCTAGTACCATTTGTTCCATTAGTACCTGATGTTCCATTTGTTCCTGATGTACCATTTGTTCCGCTGGTACCATTTGTTCCTGAAGTACCATTCGTACCGTTCGTTCCTGAGGTTCCATTAGTTCCATTTGTTCCTGATGTACCATTTGTTCCGCTAGTACCATTTGTACCCGAAGTTCCATTAGTTCCACTTGTACCATTTGTACCATTTGTTCCTGAAGTACCATTCGTTCCGTTTGTTCCATTCGTACCTGAAGTTCCGTTGGTTCCTGAAGTCCCATTCGTTCCGTTTGTTCCATTGGTTCCGCTAGTACCATTTGTACCATTTGTTCCTGAAGTACCATTTATTCCGCTGGTTCCATTAGTTCCGCTGGTACCATTAGTCCCTGAAGTTCCGTTTGTCCCATTAGTCCCTGAAGTACCATTTGTACCTGATGTTCCATTAGTCCCGCTAGTACCGTTCGTACCATTTGTTCCCGATGTTCCATTAGTCCCTGAAGTTCCGTTTGTCCCATTAGTCCCTGACGTGCCATTTGTACCTGAAGTTCCATTTGTTCCGCTAGTACCGTTGGTTCCATTAGTCCCGTTAGTTCCAGAAGTTCCATTGGTGCCTGATGTCCCGTTTGTGCCTGAAGTGCCGTTTGTTCCGTTCGTTCCACTAGTACCATTTGTACCATTTGTTCCGCTAGTACCATTAGTCCCCGAAGTACCATTTGTTCCATTAGTCCCCGAAGTACCATTGGTTCCATTAGTACCACTTGTACCGTTTGTACCAGAGGTTCCATTAGTACCGCTTGATCCTGATGTTCCGTTAGTTCCTGATGATCCGCTAGTACCATTAGTACCACTTGATCCTGATGATCCGCTAGTACCGTTAGTTCCTGAAGAACCGCTAGTACCATTTGTTCCTGATGAACCCGATGTCCCATTAGTTCCGCTAGTTCCATTTGTACCTGAAGATCCAGAAGTTCCATTAGTACCGTTAGTTCCTGACGAACCACTTGTTCCATTAGTCCCTGAAGTCCCGTTGGTACCACTTGAACCATTTGTCCCATTAGTTCCACTTGTGCCATTTGTCCCGCTAGTACCGTTTGTTCCGTTTGTACCTGAGGTTCCATTAGTCCCCGAAGTACCATTCGTACCATTTGTTCCATTTGTACCACTTGTTCCGTTAGTACCGTTTGTTCCTGAAGTTCCATTATTACCGCTAGTTCCATTAGTTCCGCTTGAACCATTTGTACCATTAGTTCCTGATGTACCATTTGTTCCACTAGTCCCGTTGGTTCCATTTGTGCCGCTTGTACCATTTGTACCAGAAGTTCCATTTGTTCCTGATGTTCCATTTGTTCCACTAGTACCATTCGTTCCACTTGATCCATTTGTCCCGTTAGTCCCATTTGTCCCTGAAGTTCCGTTTGTGCCATTAGTTCCTGATGATCCATTAGTACCTGAAGTACCATTTGTTCCATTAGTCCCTGAAGTCCCGTTGGTTCCGTTAGTACCTGAAGTTCCGTTAGTGCCACTTGTTCCATTAGTTCCATTTGTACCTGACGTACCGTTGGTACCCGATGTTCCGTTGGTTCCATTAGTTCCGGACGTACCATTTGTACCGTTAGTTCCATTCGTGCCGCTTGAACCATTTGTTCCATTGGTGCCATTTGTTCCCGATGTTCCGTTTGTACCATTTGTTCCTGAGGTACCATTAGTTCCGTTAGTTCCTGAAGTCCCGTTGGTTCCATTTGTACCACTAGTTCCGTTTGTGCCCGAAGATCCAGATGTCCCATTGGTTCCTGAAGAACCACTTGTTCCATTCGTTCCGCTTGTTCCGTTAGTCCCTGATGTACCACTTGTTCCATCCGTTCCGCTTGTTCCATTTGTTCCGCTAGATCCTGAAGTTCCATTTGTACCTGATGTCCCATTGGTTCCGCTTGAACCTGATGTTCCGTTTGTACCACTACTACCTGATGTGCCATTAGTCCCACTTGTACCATTTACACCCGATGTTCCATTTGTTCCACTTGTGCCATTTGTCCCGCTAGTACCGTTTGTTCCATTAGTACCCGACGTTCCGTTTGTACCTGAACTTCCATTAGTACCGCTAGATCCTGATGTTCCGTTTGTACCCGACGTTCCATTAGTACCGCTAGTACCATTAGTTCCGTTTGTACCCGACGTTCCGCTAGTACCATCTGTACCATTAGTTCCACTTGTACCATTGGTTCCGTTAGTACCTGAAGTTCCGTTAGTGCCACTTGTTCCATTAGTTCCATTAGTTCCTGATGTACCATTCGTACCACTAGTTCCGTTTGTTCCACTTGATCCATTTGTACCATTAGTTCCTGAAGTCCCGTTCGTTCCGCTAGTACCGTTAGTTCCATTAGTCCCTGAAGTCCCATTAGTTCCGTTTGTACCCGATGTACCGTTGGTTCCATTAGTTCCTGATGTACCGTTTGTTCCCGAAGTTCCGTTTGTACCAGATGTTCCATCAGTTCCGCTTGAGCCGTTTGTTCCGTTAGTACCTGATGTACCATTAGTTCCTGACGTTCCATTTGTACCGTTCGTTCCCGATGTTCCGTTAGTACCTGATGTGCCATTTGTACCTGAAGACCCACTTGTACCGTTTGTACCACTAGTACCATTAGTTCCTGAAGAACCGCTTGTACCATTAGTACCGCTAGTACCGTTAGTTCCACTTGATCCTGAGGTACCGTTTGTGCCTGAAGTTCCATTTATTCCACTTGACCCTGACGAACCGCTCGTACCGTTTGTACCTGAAGTTCCGTTAGTTCCTGATGTACCATTAGTTCCTGATGAACCCGATGTCCCATTAGTTCCGCTAGTTCCATTTGTTCCTGAAGATCCACTTGTTCCGTTTGTACCGCTAGTACCATTCGTACCACTTGAACCTGATGTTCCATTTGTTCCGTTAGTTCCTGAAGAACCGCTAATTCCACTTGATCCTGATGTACCATTTGTACCCGAAGATCCTGAACTTCCGCTAGTCCCGTTTGTACCGCTAGTACCGTTAGTTCCTGATGAACCGCTTGTACCATTTGTTCCACTAGAACCTGATGTTCCGTTTGTACCTGAAGTACCATTCGTACCACTTGTTCCGTTGGTTCCTGAAGTCCCGTTGGTTCCACTTGTTCCATTCGTACCATTGGTTCCTGAAGTTCCATTAGTTCCGTTAGTCCCTGAAGTCCCATTTGTACCTGACGTACCGTTAGTTCCACTTGTTCCATTCGTACCATTGGTTCCTGAAGTTCCATTAGTACCTGAGGTACCATTAGTTCCGTTCGTTCCACTAGTACCGTTTGTTCCTGAAGTCCCATTGGTGCCGCTTGTGCCGTTGGTTCCATTTGTACCTGAAGTCCCATTGGTTCCATTGGTTCCCGAAGTACCATTTGTACCTGAAGTCCCATTTGTTCCCGAAGTGCCATTTGTACCATTTGTTCCTGAAGTTCCGTTTGCCCCACTAGTACCATTAGTTCCACTGGTACCATTGGTTCCACTTGATCCTGAAGTTCCGTTAGTACCATTTGTTCCTGAAGTACCGTTAGTTCCACTAGTCCCGTTAGTTCCATTTGTTCCTGAAGTTCCATTAGTACCGCTAGTTCCATTCGTACCATTTGTTCCACTAGTACCATTTGTACCTGATGTTCCATTAGTTCCACTTGTACCATTAGTACCTGAAGATCCACTTGTTCCCGATGTTCCATTCGTACCGCTAGTCCCGTTAGTCCCTGAACTTCCACTTGTTCCGTTTGTACCACTTGATCCGGAAGTTCCATTCGTACCGCTAGTCCCGTTAGTCCCTGAACTTCCACTTGTTCCATTCGTACCACTTGTTCCATTAGTACCTGAAGTACCGTTAGTACCATTTGTTCCTGACGTTCCGTTAGTACCGTTGGTACCGCTTGTCCCGTTAGTACCTGAAGTACCGTTAGTACCATTTGTTCCCGACGTTCCGTTAGTACCGTTGGTACCGCTTGTCCCGTTAGTACCATTTATTCCGCTGGTTCCATTTGTACCGTTAGTTCCACTAGTACCATTTGTCCCTGATGACCCGCTCGTTCCACTTGTACCGTTAGTTCCGCTAGTACCATTTGTGCCTGATGTACCATTCGTTCCATTAGTCCCATTAGTTCCTGAGGTACCGTTTGTACCATTGGTTCCGCTTGTACCATTGGTTCCTGAAGTTCCGTTTGTACCTGATGTACCGTTAGTTCCACTAGTACCATTGGTTCCTGATGTACCGTTGGTGCCGCTAGTACCACTTGTACCGTTCGTTCCTGAGGTTCCATTTGTACCTGAAGTTCCATTTGTTCCTGAAGTTCCGTTAGTACCATTAGTCCCTGAAGTTCCATTTGTACCGCTAGTACCGCTAGTTCCGTTGGTTCCTGATGTACCGTTGGTCCCGCTCGTACCATTTGTTCCGCTAGTTCCACTTGAACCATTTGTGCCATTTATACCGCTAGAACCATTTGTTCCGTTAGTTCCTGATGTACCGTTAGTTCCCGAGGTTCCATTCGTACCGCTAGTACCATTTGTTCCGTTAGTTCCTGATGTCCCATTTATACCCGAAGTTCCGTTAGTTCCTGAAGTTCCGCTAAATCCATCTATACCTGAAGTTCCATTAGTACCTGAAGTTCCGTTAGTACCCGAAGTTCCGTTTGTGCCGTTAATACCCGAAGTTCCGTTTGTACCGCTAGCTCCATTAGTACCCGATGATCCATTTGTACCGTTAGTACCTGAAGTTCCGTTGGTTCCTGAAGTACCATTAGTTCCTGAAGTTCCGCTAAATCCATCTATACCTGAAGTTCCGTTGGTTCCTGAAGTACCATTAGTTCCTGAAGTTCCGCTAAATCCATCTATACCTGAAGTTCCGTTTGTGCCGTTAGTACCTGAAGTTCCGTTTGTGCCTGAAGTACCACTTGTTCCATTAGTACCTGAAGTTCCGCTCGACCCATTAGTACCTGAAGTACCACTTGTACCCGTTGCTCCCGACACACCAAAAAGCCTCCAAACAGCAGTTGATGCGGTTTCACCACTTATACCCTCAATTTTGTTAGATAACCATTGATTTATAAATTGAATTCCACTTGGTGAATTTGATTTTATTGTGGTGCCAAAATTTGATATTACAACAGTTGGTCCACCAAGACCTGTGGATCCCGTAGCATTTGACCATAAAGTTTGATAATTGTTTATATGATATTGATAAAATGTATCTGTTTCATAAACGTACACCAACATACCCAATCGCCTTCTACCGGAAGAAATATTATCGGAGTTTAATGTTAATACATCAGGAGAAAATGAAGAACCTGTACCTTTTGAAAATTGTATTGGAATAGTATTTCCGCTGTTTTCTATACTTCCTGTTGTTGACAGTGGAACGGTAAAATAAAGATCACTTAAATTGTAAACCTCCATGTATCCACCAACCCCTACAACGCTAAAATTGGTGCCAAAAGGTTTTATTCTAGGTACCGAACTTGGTCCTAATACTGATATAGGTGTGATTGGGTTTTGATATAATCCTGACATTACGGTTCTACTTCGTTTCCTCTAAAATAAATAGTTTTGTTGTTCAATATTTTAAATATCGGACTTGGGTAAGTTGTATAAACACGGTAAGTTGCGGTCGGAAGTGTCGTTCCTGTATACGTAAACGTATAATAATTTATTGTATCTTCTGTGTGAACGGCAGTTAAAAGATTAGGATTTCCATTGTCATTTAGATCAATTATTATTTGCCTTTCAAAATTAGTAGCCGCCACTGGTATAATCCAAGTATACCAAGCATCAACAGGTACCGTATTTTCAAGAACTTCGGTTGTTGTGAAGTTAAATGCAACTATTGAGTTCCCAAAAGAATCTAACCCTCCAGATGAAATAGGAACATTTTGAGTTATTATTGTTGGGAATAAACCTGAAGTCCATCCTGTAAAGTCAACATATCTGTTCATATCTAAATTAAATAATGGTACATTTTGAGTAGGTTGACTATAATTTGTAAATCCAAAGAAGTCTCTTCCTCCGTCGAACATCCATTGACCAATATTTGTTGCTCCTGTTACAGGCTCTATGAATAGATATGATGTTTTTGCTGCCGCCGCGGAAGGTGTTGGTGTAGGTGTAATTGTTGCAGTTACTGTAATTGTAGGTGTTGGCGTTGGTGTTAAACCAGGAATAGGGCTTGGTGTGACCGTAGGTGTCACGGTCATAGTAGGTGTTGGTGTTGGTGTTACTGAAGGAGCTGGAGTTGTTGTTGGTGTTGGTGTTGGCGAAACAGGTATAACAATACTAGTAAAGTCATTTGGTTCACAGAACTCTGTATCACAAACAGGACAATCAGGATCAAACATCAAAAATTTATCCTTCAATAACTTGAAATTGTGTTTTACCTCATCAGCACCTAAAGGTTCTACATAAAATCTAAACTGAGAAATACCTCCGTCAAAAGTACCACCAAAATTTTCTTCCAATAAAATATTTGTAGTCATACCAGACAAAGAAGATTGGTCTAAAATGTTTGTTGGGAAACATTCAGGATCTTGAATATAGTTTCCTAACAGATCCGTACAAGCAGAGAATGTAAGGTTCTCGTGTAATCCTTGTGTTCCTCCACCCCAAGACATGTTAAATGGTACACCAAGTTGTCTTTCCTTATCCGTACTTAAAGCCCTTGGAATCATTTCTTCAAAATTTTCTATTGTGAAGAATTTTCTACCGTTGACATAAATTTTTAATCGACCTCTTCTGAATTTTTCTTGTTCTAACCACAAGTTATTCATTTGAATCAATGTAATTTTTTCTGCAACCGCTCTATCATTTGTATATGGAGGTGCAATCAAAGAAGGTGCGTTGTTTGCCAAAGACTGAAGATATTCTTCTCTTGTCAATACACCTAAACCACCATACCAAAATAAATCGCAAGATTCAATATAGGTATACCTCTCCCAAACGGCATCTATTTGGAACCAATGTTCAAGTTCTAACCATGCAGGATTCACTTCCAAACAGTATGGGTAGATAGGTGGAGTACAAATTTCAGTAATAGTACAACCTGTCTCATAAGTCACTCCAGTGACACAAGTTCCTGACACCTCACATGCCCCTGTTATTTTAAGTACTCTTACACAAATTGTTGGGTTTTTAGGGTCTCCACCTAATTTGAACGCAAGATTATTAGATATGGTATCGTATTTTGGATCTTTTTCGCAAGTATCCTCAACCGAAGACCAAGGGTTTGGTTTTGGTTGATTACATCCACAACCACATGAACTACATGTTCCACCGTCACAATCATCAATAGGGAAACCACAACTATTACATATATTCGCTTGAGGACTACATGTTGGACTTGGTTTATCAGGTGGACAAACAAACTCATAGGGAGGTAAAGTTGGCGTAGGTGTTGGCGTTGGGCTTGGGTTTGGGAAATCAAGTTTATCGACCACATATACCTCTTCAGTCCAATTGTCATTATAAAAATTTTCAGATAAATTTTCAGGTACAATTGTATTTGATCCACTGAAAGATAGATATTGATTATCGCCAACTATTAAGTAATAACCATCTTGAGTTATTATAGCGTTATTAATTTCAAGTGGAGTATGGTCACAAATTGTGATTAAAGAACCTGAAGATCCTCCATTTCCTGATATAGTTAATGATGTAAAAGGTTGTGAATTTCTTATGTTGAATTGTCCCGCACCGCTATTAGTCTCAGGAACACAATCACCATTAACATTACTAGCGGTTATAACATTACCTGATATTGAAGCGCAACATCCAGAACATAATGTGATTTCAGGTGTATTATTACCTGTATTGGTTGTAATTACGAAATATTCAGTAGGACTTGGACCAAAAGCAATGTTATATCCAAGTAAAACAATTGAAATATTATTAACAGGTTGACTAAAAGTCAAAGTGTATGTATAAGGGGATCCGAACGGAACATTTTGACCTAAAGCTATTGAGTTTTGTAAATTTATAAAACCACAATCATCAATGAAACCTGTTGGTAGTCCGTTTGTAGTAATGTCTCCACTTCCTGAAGCCGAAATTGTGATCCCGCTAACATAAGAAATACTGTTACCTGGTAATGGTAAATTTATTTGATTTTCACAATTCTCGCAAGAAACCGGTACTGTCGTCGGTGTTGGGGTTGGTGTTGGTGTTGGTGACGCAGGTGCGCAAGTATGGGTTTGGCATTCCCAACCACATTCTAAACAAGGTAACTGACCACAACTACAACCACATTGTGGTGTTGGGTTTCCATTACAAACATTACAACCATAATTAACATGTGGGTCATGTTGATTGTTTTGAGATCTTGGTGGGTAAACGTAAATACATCTACTATTAGTAACTCCTGTATTACAACAAGCACATGTCTCAATACAATTATACAATGGACTAGTTACTCTTGTGTACCCGCTATAATTCCAAGGACTACCATTAGCGTGGTGATAAAATTTATTTTCAGCTCTTGTTCCCCAATAAAAAAACATATTTTTATTTCGAGGATAGATCTCGTTCAAAGTGGTCTCACCAGGTCCAGGTTGATATTCTTCAAACAACCTTGGTTTTAATAACATTTCTACAGTCCAACCTTTGTTTACACGATTCGGTAAAATGTCATAATCATATCCAAAAAGTTTGTGAAATCCTTGATAAAACCCACCATATAATTCATGGTATTTTCCAACCGCAATGTTGTCTTTTGATACAACCTCATATAAAGTTTGTTGAGTTATGGCAGAAAATCTGTTGTAAGTTCCAGTATATCCAGTAACTTGGAACATTTTTAAACGTCTGTCAAAATATAATCTTTGAAATTTTAGAAAATCATTAAAGAGTCCGTTTGTAAAAGTTATGGTTTTTCCTGTCATTTGGTTAACAAGACCATTGTCAATTCCTGTCAAACCAATATCACAGGCGGTATCAACTTTAAAACAATCTAAATCTAAACCATCAGGTTCGTAATAATTTTGAGAAACAAAAATATTTGTTTGATCGTAATTTTTATAGGTAAGTTCTTTTGGAATCCATGTTAATGGGTTATCAATATCAAAATATACAGGTAATTTTTTACCGTATGTTTGTGCAATCAAATAAGGCGAAAAAACAACTTCCTCATTAAAATTTTTTTCGTCTGATGCAAGCGACATGTCTTGTCCATCATAAACAAGTTGTAATTTTAATTTGGGGTAGTTATATTGATTTATATTTTGATACGCCATCTTTTTAAATATAAATACCATACATCAAAGTATTTATTTATAAAAAACTGACATGATAGAATTCGGGAAAGAATATTTCAACAAGCCATATTATTTTTATTTGAAGGATAGAGGTAATACATTTAGCGTGTATTTTTCTGTTTCAGAGACATTAAACGAATCAAGAAAAAGTGATGAAGAAGTTGTACTTCTTAAAGAAAGTTTAACAAAGGTTAAAAAATTTATAAAAAATCTTTTTACCAAAGGATATAAGTTCACAAAAGAACAAATAAAAAAAATATTAAATTGGTTCAAAAAAAGAAAACCAATTAAAAAAACCGAAAAAAAAGAGGGTGAGATACAAGAGTTTGTGGGTGCTGATGGATCATTTATGAAATCTAACATACCGATGTTAAATCAAAGGCAGATCGCAAAAAGTACAACTGACCAAACGGTTCACATGACAAGAGCCAATCAATTCCCATTCATTCGAGTATATTACGGAGAATCTGAAGATGAAAGAGATAATTTAATTGATGAGGTTGATCAATCAGAGGCATTTGGTTACGAAGAAACAAAAGACGCAAAAAGTTACAAGGAAGCATCCCAAATACTAAAAGATATGGGTGTTGAGGATCCTTTTGAAAGACATGAAAGATTAGAGGTTATGGGATTCGATCCCGAGTACGATAAACAACTTCGAAACTACAAAAATAATGGTCATTGTAAAAATTGCGTGTCAAAAAGAAGATTGTCAGAATTAGAGAAAGGAAAAATGCAAAAAATGATTGATGAAATTATTTTAGGTAAAAAAAATAAAAACACCGACGTTATTTCAAAAAAAGACAATGAATCTACCGACGTTATGGAAAAATTATTAATTAGAAATTTACAATCAATTAAAAAGTTAGCAGACAAACAAGGTTTGGAATTAAATGATCTTTTAAAAAAAATAAATAAAAGTGAATAAAGACCTTTATAATAAAACAATCGAGCTACCAAAAGAAGTAACTGAATACCTACAGTCTTGTTTTGATACGGTTCCAAACTCAGATCCTTCTGTTGAGGGTCATAAAAGAAATGAGGAGTTAAGGAATTCGGGTTATGTAACCTATCAACAACTTGGGAGGATGAAAAATTGGTTCGATAATTATCAAGGAGATGGTAAAGACGCTCCTTATATTTTGAATGGTGCGGATTATGTTAGAAAATGGGTTGACTCTACATTGGATTTAATGAGAAAAGGGGACAACTTCAAAAAAAGTGTTAATAAAGAATATATGCCAGACGATGTGAAACAGGATTTAGCAGATAAAATGGGTTGGTTAGCGGATATGAATAGACCGTCAAAAGAACACAGCACATTTGTACAAGACGTTAAAATTACTGAAGACCTCGAAAGGATAAACCAAATAATGAAAAAAATAATTTAAAATGCCTGAAGTAGAAAGATTAGATTTTAGTCAACCCGCTAATGATTTGACTGCAATTGCCGATATCGAAAGAAAAAGACTTACAGTAAAAAATGATTATCTAACCACTAATCAATATAGTGCCGTTAATAAGGATGCAATTTCTGACGGTGATGAATTTGGTAAGGGTACGGGAATCTTTTTGGATACCGCAAACGGTGGGTCAAAAGTTGATTTCTCAGAAAGAATTAATGAAATAAAATTGAATGAGTACCAACCCAACAAACCTTACACAACGCCATCCGCATAATGAAACTTTACAATACTTTTAGAAGTCTTATCGTTGAGGTAGCATCTGTCAACAGTGTTGTTGATGCGATAAGAAATAAAAAAAAAATTGTAATTTATTATGATGGGGACGAACCTGGAGGTAAAGGATTAAGAACTATAGAACCTGTGTGTTTTGGTTATAGTAAAAGAGAAAATCCTGTACTAAGGGCTTGGGACTATGAAGGTGCATCACACACGGCATACTTAGGAGAAAAACCTTTACCTGGTTGGAGGTTGTTCAGGTTAGATAAAATAACATATCTACAACCAACGGCCGAAACATTTGATGAGGTCAGACCAAATTACAATCCTAACGGAGATAGAAGTATGGCAAGAGTTGTAGTAAATGCCAATTTTGATAATGTAACAAATACGTAAGATGAATACAGAAAATGATTTAATACAAAGATTAATGGTTTCCAAAAAAATTATGGAAAGACATGATCAGATGGAACGAGGTAAAACACCTCAGACATCATTCAACACCCCAATGTTAGAGGACTACCAACCTGTAAATGCAAAATATAATTTACCGAACGATATTTTACAAGAACAACAAATCCAATCGAGACCTCAACAACAAAACGCCACAATCACAGCGGATAAAATAGCAAACTCTAAGTTACCCGATGAGATTAAAAAATTAATGATGGAACACCCAATAGAAAAACCTAATATGGGTATGAATGGGCCAACATTATCTAACGAATTGGTTGATAAAGCCGCTAGATTAATGAGTGTTGACGCCAGTGGAAAACAAGTTTCTGATATTCCTAAAATAAAAAATTTGGTTCAAGAATCTACAAACAATAACGAAAGTCTAAAAGAGATAATTAGGGAAGTAATTGAAGATGTTTTACATGAAAATGGTTTACTAATTGAGTCAGAAACTAAATCTAACGACATTTTTAAATTCAGAGTCGGAGATCATATATTCGAGGGTAAAGTCACCAAAATTAAAAAGGTAACTAAATAATTATAACCCACCCTTGAGGTGGGTTTTTTGTTGATATTATCAATAAATAGGTTTATATTTCTTGTAAACTTGTTTAATCATAATGAAAAAAATCAAAATTTTAGTCTTACCATCAGATAGGGCAGGTGTTGGTAGATACAGATCGGTAGATCCCCACGTTAATTTACAAAATAATTTTCCTCAAGATTTTCAAATTGATATTGATTACGAACCAAAAATGGAAGATGAAAATTATTGGAAACAATATGATATTGTTCATTTTCATAGGTCAATTGGTCAAGACTTTGATCAATGTTTGGCGTTGATTGAAAAATTAAAAAAAATAGGGGTTATAGTTATTGGGGATATTGACGACTATTGGTTACCAACTAAAGAGCACCCAATTCATCAATTAATTGTTTCTACTAAAATGAATCAAAAAATTATAGCAAATCTCAAAGCTTGTCATTATGTAACAACAACGACAAGTCTTTTTGCTCATGAAATTAGAAAGTTCAATAAAAACGTAGTTGTTTTTCCAAACGCAATAGATCCTAAAGAACCTCAATTTAATGAACCAACATTACCCTCAGAAAAAATTAGAGTTGGTTGGCTAGGTGGATCATCCCACTTACACGATTTAAAGTTGTTAGATACGATGGTGGGTAAACTAAGTCCTCTTCAAAACAAACTTCAATATTACTTGTGTGGTTTTGATACAAGAGGTGTGGTTACTGAAATAAACCAACAAACAGGAGAAAAAAAACAAAGACCAATTAAACCTGAAGAAACTGTTTGGTCACAATATGAAAAGATTTTTACAGACAACTACAAAATAATCACCAAAGAGTATAAAGAATATTTAGATAAGTTTGTTGATGGAGATTTTCCCGCAATTGAAAATGAAAACTACGTCAGGGTTTGGACTAAACCTGTGGAGTCTTACGCTAGAAATTACGCTAAGTTTGATATTTCATTAGCGCCCATAAAAAACCACGTATTTAATAGGTTAAAATCTCAACTAAAAATAATCGAGGCGGGTTTCTATAAAAAAACGATAATCGCATCAAACGTAGGTCCTTATACCATTGACCTAAAACATGCAATGCGAGAAGGAAAATTCGTTGACGGTAATGCGTTATTAGTAGAAGATTTTAGAAATCATAGTGATTGGGCTAAAAGCATTAAAAAATTAGTCGAAAATCCAAATATGATTACCGATCTTGGTGAGAAATTATACGAAACGGTAAAAGATACCTATGACCTAAACAGAGTATCACAAAACAGAGCTGAATTTTACAAATCTTTAATTAAATAATTATGGTCAATATTCCTTTAACAAAAATTTTATTTTTAGACATTGAAACCGTTGGTGGTTGTCCTGACTATCAACAGTGTATAAAATCTAACCCAAGAGTTGCAGACCAATTCGACAAATATTTTGATTGGTTTTTGAAAAGATTTCCTGAAGACAAAGAATTGGCAACTGATAGATCGACAGAAGAACATATGGACATTGTTTTTAGGAAACGGGCAGCGTTAGTTCCAGAGTTTGCAAAGATAGTTTGTGTATCGATGGCGTTCGTTTTAGATAGTGGAGAAGTTAAAAAACAAACTTTTTCAAGTGATGATGAATATAAACTACTAATTGATGTAAGAGACCTTTTAAACCGTTGTCACAAATTAGATTTCTACATGTGTGGTCACAATTTAAAAAACTTTGACATCCCCATGTTAGCAAAACGTATGATTGTAAATGGGATCATGCCGGCTAAAATACTCCCGTCATACGATACTAAACCTTGGGAAGTTAAGGCCATTGACACAAAAGAAATTTGGCAATATGGAGCTTACACTGCGATCGGTTCTTTAGATTTAATGTGTGCATGTTTAGACATACCAACACCAAAAGACGGACCAATCAACGGTAGTTTGGTACATGAGACTTATTGGAGTCATAATCGTCTTAAAGAAATTGCCGAATACTGTGAAAAAGATGTTGACGTTTTAGTTGACGCAATAATGAAATTAAAAAGTTTAAAATAATGAGTGAACAAAATTTAGAAAAAGATGACTTGGACGATCTGTTTGAAAGTTTACAAATTGAAGATGCTGAGAATTTGGACCTTGATCAACTGAATGATTATTTTGGGTTTGATATTTTTGGATTAGAAAAAGATATGGATGATTTCCAAGATACTTTGGAATTTAAATTTTCTAAGTCGCATCCTGATGCGGTCAACCCAAAATACGCTTACACGTCAGACTCTGGATTTGATTTATGTTCAACAGAAGATGTATGGATTCATGCTTCTGACCGTAAACTAATACCAACAGGAATCCATTTGGACATACCTGAAGGATACGAAGTTCAAATTAGATCAAAAAGTGGATTGGCTTCAAAACAAGGATTGTTTGTTTTGAATTCTCCAGGAACTGTGGATGAAGGATATACGGGAGAAATTCAAGTAATTCTTTTCAACACCACTGATCAAAAAATCAAAATAGAAAAAGGACAAAAAATTGCACAAGCAGTGTTGTGTCCTGTAGTTAGTGGTAAATGGATCAAGTTTGTTGAGATAGAGAACATTCTATCTAAAGACAGAAATGAAAATGGTTTCGGTTCTACAGGTGTATGACAGAAATAGAAAAAATAAAAGAAGAAATTAATAGAACTCGAGTTGAGTTAATTATGTCTGGTTGTAGTGATGGTTGGTGGAACAAATACATGGAAGAAAAATTAATAACTCTTGAGGATAAACTAAAAGAATTAAACAATGATAACAATAGGATTCTCGACAAGAAAGACTAATCCTGAATTTTTAGAACATTTAAGAAAATCTTGTGGGATTAAAAAAGTTCAAATAATAGAAAAAATTAATAACGGTGAAAAGTCTTTGGCTCAAGTTTATAATGAAATACTAAATGAGTCGGAAAATAATCTTGTAGTTTTTTGTCATGATGACATTGAGTATGATACAAAAAATTGGGGGGATAAAATTATCAAATTATTTAAAAGAAATGAAGAATATGGTATTTTGGGAATCGCAGGAACTACCGATATGATTGATGGTAGATGGTGGACTTTGCGTGAATCCATGACAGGAATAGTATCTCACAAACATGAAGGAAAAAAATGGACCAACACTTATTCACCCGATCAAGGAAACAAAATAAAGGAAGTGGTTGTATTAGACGGTTTGTTTTTTGTTGTTGATAAATCTAAAATCAAAAAAACTTTTGACGAAGAATTCAAAGGATTTCACTTTTATGAAATACCTTTCTGTTTTTCAAATTACTTAGAGGGAGTTAAATTAGGTGTAACAACAATGGTTAGAGTCACTCACAAATCAATAGGTATGACCAATGATCAGTGGGAAAATAATAAAACTTTTTTTGAAAAGAAATATGATAAAGACCTTCCGATAAGATTATCAACGAACAAAACCATAGAGGAAAAAACTTTTATGGATATTGACAAAGTTGGTTTAGGTCTTGTGACATATAACTCTCCACATAGAATAGTTAAAAGTGCATTTACGGTTCCAAAGTGGATTAAAAACTTTGTAATTGTTAACGATGGGACTCCTTACCCTGAAAACTGTTACCCCGAACATGCAAAAATTATCCAACACGAAAAAAACCAATGTGTTGGGGCCGCAAAAAGTACGGCAATTAAATATTTGATGGAACAAGGGTGTGAACACATTTTTATAATGGAAGACGATATATTAATTCAAGACGAAAACGTATTCAAAGAATATATCAGACATTCAGCATTGTCAGGAATTAAACATTTAAATTTTGCGCTTCACGGTCCCGCAAACAAGAAAGGGTCAACTGGCTTTAGAACTCTTTCGGAAAGAAAAGATACTGACGGAGATCCTAATCCAAGAATGATTATTCCATATCCAGATGGTATTGAAATGGTTTTTTACCCTAACTGTGTTGGGGCTTTTTCATACTATCACAGATCTGTAATTGAAAAAATTGGTTTATTCGATCCTGCATTTAAAAACGCTTGGGAACATGTTGACCATACATATCAGGCGGTAAAACATAATTTTCATCCTCCTTTTTGGTACTTTGCTGACATTCCTAAAAGCTGGGAGTATTTAACGGATATACCAAACTCAATTGAAAACTCAACAATTTCAAGAACCCCTGAATGGAGTGAAAACTATAAAAAAGGAACTTTATGGTATAAGAAAAAACACGGGTATGTACCAACTGATATACCTTTAATGGAACCTAAAAGTGCCCAACAAATAATCTCAAAATTATATGCTTTAAGATAAAATGGTAGTAGATGTTATAATATTAAGTTACGCTAAAGACCCATCATTTGAGAAAATGAATCTCAATTGTATGAAAAGTATTTATGAAAGTTCGACTGAACATAAATTCCAAATCTATTTGATAGAAACCAACAAAGAAAAAGAATTTGTTTATGAAGGGTGTGAGACTTGTAAAGTTATACAACCACAAGAAGAATTTAACTACAACAAATATTTAAACATTGGTTTAGAACATTCTACCAACGATTGGGTGTTAATTTCCAACAATGATACAATATACCATAAAGGTTTTTTAGAAGAAATGTTAAAAGCTCATGAACAAGATCCTGAATTATTTTCAATGTCACCTATGGATGATGATTGGCACAGACACAAGTTATTCAAAAAAACAACACCAATATACTATGGTCATAGAACTTCATATGAAATTGCCGGATGGTCAATCTTTGTTAAAAGGGATATATTAAAAAGAATGAATGGGTTCGATGAAAAATTTAAATTTTGGTACCAAGATAACGACTACGCACTGACTTTACAAAAATACAAATTAAAACACGCCCTAATTACCAACTCTAAAGTTACTCATCTTTTAAGTAAAAGTCATAATCTTATAGAGCCAGGTAAAAAGTTTCAGATGACTGATGGTATGATTAATGATTTTAAAAATAAATGGTATACACAAAAAAAATGATAACAATAGAACACTATTATAATAATTTCAAATTAACTCCTGGTGATATAAATGAACATATTGATACGTTAGTAGAGTATGCAAAACTATGTGATCACGTTACTGAAATGGGTGCTAGATGGGGATGTTCAACTTTTGCATTTTTACATGCAAACCCAAAAAAGTTTGTTAGCTATGACATTAATATGTCAGAAAATATTTTAAACGCAATAAATCTATCAATTAAGGAAAACGTAAATTTCAAGTTCAATAAAAAAAATGTTTTAGAGGTTGAGATCGAAGAGACTGATTTATTATTTATTGATACTTGGCATAAGTATGGACAACTAAAAGAAGAATTATCATTACATTCAGATAAAGTAAAAAAATATTTAATTTTTCATGACACTGAAAGTTATGAATTTACCGATGAACCAAGTTGGGGTGAACTATACAAAGACGTTAGACCTTTATCAACAGAAAAAATTGGTATTTGGCCAGCAATACAAGAGTTATTAGATGATGGTCAATGGGTCATAGAAAAAAGATTTACAAATAATAATGGACTAACTATCTTAAAAAGAAACGATAAGATTGATGAACAATAGAAAAAAAATAGAATTTATCAAATACATTTTGATCGGTAGAGTTTCAAACACGGACTTTATCCAAAATTGGAAAGACAAGAATCAGTACCCATCTGAAAAGGAAGTGGATTCGATAATTTCACAAGAAATGGACCCCGCAAGACTTGAAGGTTTAGATTGGCCCACAGACGCCATGACTATGATTGGTTTGAAAAGAATGAACAATCTTCATGACATGTTAGATTACGTTAGAAAAAACAATATTGAGGGTGATTTTATTGAAACAGGTGTTTGGAAAGGGGGAGCAACAATTTTTATGAAACTATATTCAGACATTTATAATTTGAAAAAGAGAGTGTTTGTTTGTGATTCTTTCCAAGGACTGCCAAAACCAAGTGACAAATACCCTATGGATCGAGGAGATATTCATCACACGTATACCGAACTTGCAATATCACTCGATGAGGTAAAATCAAATTTTGAATCAATGAATTGTTTAGATGAAAATGTAATTTTTGTGGAGGGATTCTTTAGTGATACTCTACCAAATAATAATCAGATTGGCAAATTGTCTATTTTAAGAATGGATGGTGACATGTACGAGTCGACTCATGATGTTTTTCATTCTTGTTATGATAAACTATCCGATAAAGGGGTGTGTATAATTGACGACTATTGTCTTGGTGGTGCAAGAATTTGTACTCACGATTATAGAACAGAAAAAAATATTAACGATCCAATAAATCAAATTGATGTTTGTGGTGTTTATTGGATTAAAAATAATGAATCTTAATTTATTATGATAAAACCAAAAGTTCGTGTTGTAACTGCAGATTTTGGTAATCATATCAATAATTTTAATTATCAACTTCCTTACCAAATCACAAAAAAGTATGAGGTTGAGTACATGTGTTACACAGATCAAAATACTGAATCAAGATCACTATCTTTACATCCAAGAACAAGGGCTAAAATACCAAAAATGTTAGATTGGATTGAAAATCCTGCAGATTATTATATTTGGTTCGATTCTAAATTTAAAATAGTCAGTAACAACCTTGTTGAAGATGTTGTAGATTCGTTGGGGGATTTTGATATACAAATCTTTAAACACCCACAAAGAAAAAACATCAAATCTGAACTTGAGTATTTAGAAAATGAAATGTATAGATCAAACAACACATATTTAATTGACAGATATGAAGGTGAAAGAACAAAAGAACAATATCAGTTTTATCTTAAAGACCCAAACTTTGTTGATTATGGTTTCTATTCCATGGGATTTTTTGTTTATTCAAAAAATTTAATAAAAAACAGAGATAATAATTTGATGACCGATTGGTTTTTTCATAACTGTTATTGGTCAATACAAGACCAAATATCTTTTCCGTACCTTTTACATAAACACAAACCAAAATACAGAACATTTGACTTTCAACTGTTCAATAATAAATACCTAAAATGGGGTTAAAATATGTCACAAAGAAGAAAAATTAACACAACAGAGGAGTCTGTAGATTCCCCAAATCACAAAAGAGATATTATCTCCCAAGTAGTTAAAAAAAGACCAAAAAGTAAATTTCTCACAGAAAACCAAAAAGTTTATTATGAAACATTACTTAACAACCAAATTACAATTTGTTCGGGACCTGCCGGTGTTGGTAAGAGTTACATAGCAATGAAAACCGCTGTGGATTTACTTCTTGATGAAGACAATGGATATGATAAAATTATTATTGTAAGACCCGCTGTTGAGGCTGAAGAAAAATTAGGGGCACTTCCAGGAAATTTAGAAGAAAAATTAGACCCTTATATCTTTCCTTCTTACTATTTGTTAAATAAAATTATCGGTAAAGAAGCAAGAGAAAAATTAAAAGAGGCCGAGGTGGTAGAGGTTTTTGCTTTGGCATATATTAGAGGAATGACAATTGATAATTCTATTTTAATTTTTGAGGAAGCTCAAAACGCCACACCAAAACAAATGAAATTATTATTAACAAGAATTGGAAGTAATAGTAAATTCTTTATTTCAGGAGATATTGAACAAACGGATAGATACAAAGACAAAAAACATTCGGGGTTGTATGATGCGATAACCAAATTCGATGGAATCGGGGGTATTGGTATCTTTGAGTTTGGTGATAAAGATGGGGTTAGAAATCCTATAATAACAAAAATACTAAAAAGGTATGAAGAGGATCGGGATTGATATTAATGGGGTACTTAGAGATACTATTGGTAAATTTACGCAACTTTATGAAAAATATTTAATAGAGTCTGATGAAGATCAATATATGGGACAAACCTATGAGATTGATTCGTCAGGAAATACTGAACCTATTGAATCTCAAGTTACAAATTTTGAATATAGGGTCCTATCTGAGGTAAACTCTTTAGATTTAATGAAACACTTCTCATTCAATAACAAAGAAGAATTATTCAATTTTATGTACGAGGAATATTCAATGGAGTTATTTGGACATGCACCTTCAACGGAAATGAACACCTTTAATATATTAAATGACATATACTTTGAATTAAGGGAAAATAATCAATTATTGTTGGTTTCAAATGAAATTGGTAAATCAAAACCGGCAACACTGTTTTTTGTTTCTAAGTTTGGTTGTTTATTGGAAAAAATCTTTTTTTTCAGTGAATATACAAGAAAATCCATGTGGTATGAAGTTGATATTTTACTTACCGCAGATCCTACCCTATTATTAGAAAAACCTAAAGATAAAGTTGTAATAAAATTTATTACAAATTATAACAAAGAAATAAAAAATGATTTCGAGATTACCTCTTTATCTGAGTTTGGTCAAATAATTAAAAAAATATTATAAATATGATTAAAATATTAGGTGAAAATTACTATTTAGATTTAGACAAATTAGACTCTGAATTACAAATACAACCCACCTCAGGAGAAACACAAATTCATTTAGTGAAATATGAAATTGTAAAAATGATGATCGAAACAATTATAACTGAAGTAGATCAGATAGATGAAAACATGGGAATGAAAAGTAGTGAACTAACAATACCCTTTAAGTTGGCATTTAATACATTACTTTTCAAAAAAATAATAAACAAAATATAAATAAAAAATGACTAACGAACAGATTTCCAAATTAGAAACGGCTATTCTTAACATGGAACAAAAAAAATCACGAATTTATTTTTTAGTTCAGGATACCAAAGGTAACGCTAAAGCGTCAGTGAGGTATATCTATCAGATGGCTAAAACACTTAAAGACAACGGATATAATTCCATAATTTTACACGAGAAACCTGATTATTTTGGAGTCTCTACATGGTTGGGTGAAGAGTACATGGAAATTGAACACCAACCGATTGAGGGTACAAATTTAGAAATATCGCCAGACGATTTAATTGTTGTTCCTGAACTTTATGGTTTTGTGATGGATCAAATAACAAAATTACCTTGTGGTAAAATTGTATTGAGTCAGTGTTATGACCACATTTTCGAAACTTTACAACCAGGTCAAACATGGAGTAACCTTGGGTTTTTGAAGTGTATTACCACAAGTGAAAAACAAAAAGAGTATTTAGAGGGGGGTATGAGAAACGTATCTTTTGACATAATTACACCTTACATTTCTGATAATTTTACTAAAAGTCAGTTTCCTAGTAAAACCATAGTAAACATTCACACAAGAGAACATAGAGATACTGTAAACCTTATAAAACATTTTTATGCGAAATTTCCTCAATATAGATGGATTACTTTCAGAGATTTGAGAGGTCTATCAGAAGCTCAATTTGCTAAAGCAATGAAAGAAAGTTTTGTTTCTATATGGATAGATCAACAAAGTTCTTATGGTACATTCCCATTGGAGTCAATGAAATTGGGTGTTCCTGTAATTGGTTTGGTTCCCGATTTGGTTCCTTCATGGATGAATGAAAATAATGGAATTTGGATCAACAACAAATTGATGGTCACTGACGTACTTTCTGATTTTATACAAAATTGGTTAGAGGACAATTTAAATCCTACATTGTTCGAATCAATGGAGGATACAGTTAAAACCTTACCAACTAAAGAATTTTTTGAGAAAGAAGTCTTGGACTTATTTTCGAGAATGTTCGAAGTTAGAAAAGGAAACTTTGTTATACAATTAGATAAATTTCAAACAATAGAAGAATAATATGGAAAATGTGAATAAAATATCAGTGGTATTACCACTCAAAACCTCTTCCGCAATTGGTTTCGAGGATTTCTTTGACAAAAGTATTAAATCAGTACAGTATCAAAATGAATTTGTAGATGAACTAGTAATTGTTTATTGTAACGACACAAATTTAGAAAGTCATCTAAAGTCTTATGATTTTGGTGATCTCAATGTAAACTTAGTTTCCTACGATCAAACACCAAGTTTTCAATCACAAGTCAACTATGGTGTAAGTGTAGCAACTTCAAATTGGGTAAGTGTGTTAGAGTTCGATGATGAATACTCTAATATTTGGTTTAAAAACTCTAAAAAATACATGGGATATTATCCTGAAGTTGATGTGTTTTTACCAATTGTGGTAGACGTAGATGATAAAGCGGTTTTTGCTGGATTTACAAACGAGGCGACTTTCGCTGCAAACATTTCTTCTGAAATTGGTATTTTAACAAATGAAACTTTACAAAACTTTCAAAATTTCCAATTCTCTGGCTGTGTGTTCAAAAAAGAAGTTTTCGAAAGATTGGGTGGTTTAAAACAAAATATAAAATTAACTTTTAACTATGAGTTGTTTTTGAGATTAACACAAAACTCTTCAAAAATTATGAGCATACCAAGAGTTGGTTACAAACATATGAACCTTAGAGAAGGATCAATTTTTTGGAATTACAAAAATGGTCAAAATCAAATTACCGAAGATGAGGCCCGTTTTTGGATTGAGTCGGCAAAAAAAGAATCTTTTTATAATGTTGAGAGAGATATAAAATATGAACCGCAAACTGTTTAATGTTTGAAAATGATTACTCAGATCAAATAGAAAAGAAAAAGAAAGGAAGAAAACCAAAAACAAACAACTATTTCGATGAACGTGAGGAAAATGCGGTCAAACTTTTTTTAGTTACCGATTCGGATTATGAAAGAAATAAAATTTACAATGAGTTTTTGAGACACCCTTTGGACAAAATGATATCTTCCATAATCCGAAGATATAAATTGTATAGGAAGGATATGAATTATGAAGAAATTCATAATGACACACATTCTTTTTTGATGACAAAAATAGAAAAGTTTAAGCCTTCTAAAGAAAAGAAGGCTTATTCTTACTTTGGTACTATTTGTAAAAATTACCTTATGGGTCAAATTATGAAAGATCAGAAAGAAATAAATCGTAAAATTTCTTACGAAGATATTTCTGGGGATCTCAGTAATAACATGAACATGTCCTATTACATAGATTCAGATGAGGTTGGTTCTGAAGTTATAATTAAAAAGTTTTTAGATAAATTGAAAGAAACTTTGGAGGATGATAATGTAAATGAACAAGAGTACAAATTAGGCTCGGCAATACACGATTTGTTTGAAAATTACGGTACAATATTTCCTGATTCAAACAACAATAAGTTCAATAAAAACATTATTTTATTTGAGCTTAGGGAAATGACAAACCTATCAACTAAGGAAATTAGAACGTCTTTGAAAAAATATAAAAAGATATACTTTGAGTTAGTTCAAGAAATTTTAAAAAAATAATATTTATAGATATGCCAAGACCATCAAAAAAACAAATCAATTTATCAAAAGAATCAATGTTGTCTTTGATGCAAGAAATCTATAATGAACTTGTTGAACAAAAAAACACGGCGATTAGAATTCAAAATAAAATGTTAACAATGATGAAAGAACCTGAAGATATGATTATTATAGGTCCTGTTATTGAGAAACAACAAAAAATTATAAACGACTGTGTTGAAAAAAAACTTACTCTTTCTAAGCTACAGGCTCAAATGTGGCAAAAAAACACAGAAAAAGAAGAGGATTTTACGTTATCAGATTTAGAAATTGACGATGATACAATTCAGAATTTATTAAAAAAAGACGCGAATTCTGACTACAAATATAAAATGCATAAATAATAAAAAATGCCAATAGACGTTCAAAGTAGTTTTCAGAAAGTTGATAAAGAGGCACAAATATTTCCCATATACAAACAGTTAAGGGAAGATCAAAAAAAATTAGAAAAAAAGGTTTCTGACTCGTTTGATAAATATGAAAACAAACTAAAAACTCAATTATCTGAGTGGTCAGAAAAAAAACAAGATTTCCAAGACGATGTCAAAACCGCCTTTACTGAGTTGGTTAAATTATCAAAATTAATCAATGGTAGTGGTGCTGATACAAATTCTTATTTAAAAAAAGTTTTTATTAAATCATTAAAAGAATTACAACCAAAATTAAAATCAATTCTCATTGACGCGATTAAAAAAACTTTAGGTTGTTCTTCAGATTTCATTCTTCCGGCAAACACACCTATTTTCATTAAAGTACAATCGATAGATTTTTTCAATTACCTTACGTTAAGTGCGGATACACAGTTAGGAAAATTAATTTATGAAAAACCTGACATAAATTACTTTTCATATCCGTTTGCAATGAATAGGTTGTTGTATAACAGAATACAAAACTTAAACCAACCACTTTCTGTGGTTGCTGGTACACCGTATGTGGGTAAATCGACACAGAATATTTTTGACATTGAGTATGTACAACAATACAATACTCCATTGGGTGTGGTACAAGGAAATTTTTTTAAGTTTACATTCTCTTCCAGATCAACCCCACTTACAGTGGATGAATTCTTAAGTGATTATTTTGATACCTTAGACCTGTTTGATCCATTAAATGTTTTCACTCAACTTATAAACATTATTACTGGTGCCTTTTCTGTTTCAAAACAAAGTGGTGATGGTGAAATTACAGGGTTTCAAAAATTTCTAAAAATTTTACAAAGGATATTAGGGTTATGTTACGATCAAACTCCTGAAATTGATGTTAGTGGTGTTGCCAAAATTTCAGAAAGAGACGACCTATCTGACGACTTTTTTGAATTAAGTAATTTGGATTTGAGATTGATTGAAGAAAAAGTATCTGATATAAAATTGGGGGTTTTACAATTCGAGGAATGTGACAATATAAAACTTACAATGAATACGGCCGCAGTAATTGATGCGTTAAGTGAATTGGTTTTTAATGAGGGTGTAAATGAAAATAACGTAATTAATCAAACATCTAATGTAATTAACAACGTGACTAATCAAAAGTTTAAATTGGCATATGATGACGCGTGGATTAATGAATTCCCAAAAGCTTTGGCAACGGCAATTCTTTCCCCAAAGATAATCCTACCTTTTATGGCAACCGCAAAGTCACTCTCACAATCTTTTGTAGATAATACAACAACCTTAGAAGATTTTCAAAAAAACTGTAAAACTTTCTTAATTGAATTTATGTCTCAATTAGGTGCGGTATACACAAGAATAATTTTCGAAATAGTAAAAAAAGATATCAAAAAATTGTTAAAGGAAGTTTTAAGTGATATATCAAAAGAACAAAAAACGAAAACCAAAAGAATGATACTTCCACTGACTTTACTTGGTTTAGGGGCGTCTATAAAAATATTGAAAGATTTCAGAGATTGTAAAAGTATTGTAGATGATCTAACAAAAATTTTAAGTTTAGTTATTGAAAGAAAAATTAGTGCTCTTAAGGCTAACCCAAATGCTGATATACCACTTCCACTTTTGTTTGCCGCAAAACTATTAGAAGGGGCTTCCCCAACAAGGTCTTATATTAATACAATACAAAGATTAGAAGAATTAGGGATACCGACATCTCCTATGCCTGATGGAAGTCCCAATAAATTTCTTGCATCAATATCGGCAATAATAGACGGGATTGCGAAAGAAAATGATGAAAATGGTAAGTCAGTTGTTGCGATTGGTCCACTCACGGTAACACCATTATTCACTACAACACCACAAAAAGCGTATGGAAAATCATTTTAAATTCGAAAGGGAAAAAATTGATCCTAAAAAAATTATAGAAATTGTTCATGACTATGAAAATTCATCGAACAAAGATTTGAATTTGGCATTACAATTTATTCAAAAAGACTTTGAGTATACAAAAAATATGTTACTCAAAATGAGTGAACATTTAGATAAATTGGAAAGCACTTATAATTTATTACATAAAGAATACATGTCTAGAAATGTTTGATAATAAGTTAATATTTTTTGGTTATGTCTTAGATAACAAAGATCCTCTTTTTTTAGGAAGACTCAGGGTATTTCCTCGACATGAAACTAAAGATGATTTGGTTCCTAAGGATGTAAAAGGAAAACCAATTCCTGAATCTATATGGAAATGGACTTCAGAAGACCCGTTTATTTTTTTACCTTTGATACCTTACTACGTTAGTCAAGTTCCCGAAATAGATGAGTATGTACACTTATTGTATTACAATGTAAAAGAAAGAACAAATAATAGTAAATTCTATATTCAAGGACCAATTACTAGACCACAAAACAATGCTTATGAGATTAATAATAATTCTGAGTCTATATTGGCCAGTGGTGAGTACATGAAACTTTCGAACAAATTGAGGGATATTACAGGATCTACACTTCCAAGTGTTTATGGAATTTACCCTGAACCAGGCGACAACGCAATTCTTAGTAGAGGTACCACTGACATGGTTTTGAAAAAAGATACCGTTTTAATTAGATCAGGAAAAAATATTACAACCCAAACTGCTAATTTTAACATACCAAAAAAAAATCCAAATTGGGGATTTTTACAAATTTCAACATTTGACCAAGAAAGGGTTTTGTTAGAACCTCTAACATTAGAGGAATCTATTCAAGAACCACTTCAAATAAAAAAGGTAATTGAGTGGTCAATCGACGGGTCACAATATATTTCAGGAATTACATCATTCAACACGGTAACAGGAGACACATTTTATAAGGGTTGTATTTACCTTTATTCTATGATTCCAAACTCTGTCGCACTTTCAACAACAATTGATCTTGACACACCAATTAACCAATACTTATCAACTGTAGACTACTCGATTTGTTTTTCGGGGTTGAATTTCAATGATTCGTTGAACATTATCAATACGTTTATTCAAAACGTAAATGACAGTAAAATTAATATTAACGGATATCCACAATACCCACCAACAAACGATGATATAATTTTAAATCAATTTCCTTTTTATGTAAAACCTAACTATTCAACATTAACTAAATTGAACTCAACAGGGGCTACAGATTTTAATTTGGTTTCTTTGTTTAATCAAAAAATAAAATTGAACCAATCAGAATCAGAATATGGAAACTTTTTGGTGTGGTCAAGAGGTGTAATTGGTCAACAAACAACAGTTAGAGAAAACACCGTAGAAAGAACGGAGTATAAAGCAAAACCTGTATCGTTTGGATCTTTAGTTGCTGATAACGTTTATTTAATTTCTCATAAAAGTCAAATTCCATCTAAAGGAGACAAAGTAAATTTACAGGAGTCTTTATATGGAATAACACAACTTCAATATACAGAAGAAATCTTAGATCGAACGGATCCTATGGTTAGGGGTGAAGAATTAATGAAACTTTTAAATAAAATTGTGGACTTTTTAGGTTCACATGTTCATAACCCAAATGAAGCTCCTATTGGTATTGGAACTGACGGCACTGAGTTAGTAGAAATTAGAAAAATCTTACAAGACGCAGACGCAACTATTTTAAATCAAAATATTCGACTTAATTGATATTTATAAATAAAAAGTAAATGTCAATAAACAATTCCTATTATAGTAAAAATAATACTATTCTCTCAAACAGTTATGTAAACACTGGTAGAAATCCTGTCATGCAACTTTTATACGGTGATGGGGGTATTTCTGAGCCTGTTGGTTATTCGAGATTTATCTTTGGTCTTAATTTGGATTTGGTCAAAGAAAAATTATTAGACGGTACAATATCAATGAGTTGTGCAGACGCATACATGACTCATGTATTAAAGATGACCAACACTTCTTATTTTGATAAGGACTTACTTAATACGTCTAATCCTGATGGTAGACAAAGATCAACTTCTTTTGATTTGATTTTGTTTCGTGTACCATATTTGAATGACGACCCAACTACACCACAACTTTGGGACGAAGGTGTTGGATATGATTTTTACGATGTTAAAGATCCAATTGAAAGTGATCGAAACTACTCAATAAGACCATCAAATTGGTATCAAACCACAACAATTAATAAGTGGGGTGAACCCGGTACATATAATAATATGAACATTGGGGCATACCCTTTTTCTGCCATTACAATCATCGACATACAACATTTTGAATTTGGTGATGAAAACATTGAATTTGATATGTCAAGTGAAATAAACGATATTTTAAATGGAGTAACACCCGAAGAAACAACTTGGGGAATTGCATACTTACCTCAAGTAGAAAATTTAACAGGTACGGATGCGATGTATTCTGTAGGATTTTTTACAAGACATACTCAAACTTTTTACGAACCATTTTTAGAAACCACTTACAATGATTTGATTGAAGATGATAGAAATTACTTTTCTATGGGTAAAGCAAACAAACTATATCTTTATGTATATGAAGATGGTGATTTTGTAAATTTAGATCAAAACCCTCTTGTTACAATTAAAGATCCGGCAGGAAATCCAATAACAGGTTTAGTTAATCTACCTTCTTGTAGAAGAACAAGAGGTGTTTATGAAATTACGTTACCGGCCTTTATGGGGTATAAAGTACCTTGTCAATTTACAGATACTTGGTCACAAATTCAATTAAACGGATTTTCATTACCTGATGTAATTAACGATTTCACTTTGTACGGCATAAAAAAATCTATTCAGATAGGAACAGCAACTTTTGACCCGTCAAAGTTTGGGTTTGAGTATTACGGTATTTTACAAAATGAAAAAATATTGAGTAGTGATATTAGAAAAGTTGGTGTTATCATAAAAGAGGCATATACAACAAATAAGATGTTACCCAATGTTGATGCCAAATATAGAGTTTACGTTCGAGAAGGTCAGACCGAAGTTATAGTTCAAGATTGGACAAACATAAATAGAACACCAAATGAATACTATTTTATGTTTGACACAAGAGACAAAATTCCTAATGAATATTTTGTTGACATACAGGTAAAAATGATGGGTCAAACAAATACATATAAAAAACAAATCCAATTTCAGATCGTAAACAAAAAATAAAAGTATTTATAATAAAAAACTAAAATGGCAAATTTTAATATGGTGATATGTGGTTACCCTTTGATTGAGGTTACTGTAGATTTTGGAGGTATTACCCCAAGTACTGGAGACGTTTATTCAATTCAAGACGAAAACGGTAACACTTTTTGTGCCACTGTGACTAATACAGAACCTGGTGTCCCAAGTTATACAGTACTATTACCATATGATACTTGCGAGGCATGTACTCCTCAGGCTGTGAATCCTGAATATACTTTGTGTGTGAAAGATTGTGATGGTAATGTTGTAGAGTTATTTTTTCCTCATCCTGTTTGGACAAATGAATACGGAACTGCTGTAACTCAACTAAACGCGGTGGCATTGGGCGGACCAAACGGATTAAATAATTAATTATGA
>Ga0194115_10000094_pt1 | contig 134090 bp, 130 predicted proteins | sample TA2MahsurfametaG_3_FD_148656 | JGI IMG/M metagenome (GOLD analysis project Ga0194115, IMG submission 148656) | Freshwater microbial communities from Lake Tanganyika, Tanzania - TA2015002 Mahale S4 surface | ecosystem: Environmental > Aquatic > Freshwater > Lake | place: Tanzania: Lake... | reverse complement strand
AAGGCAGGCACTGTGTCTGCCCTATGTCTGAGCCCCTTATGAGCGATATCTCCCAAGAACTTGACGGCATGCTGCAGGGGGTAGACCGGCTGCTGCATGCCCGAGACCGGGCGAAACACCCGGACGTCGCGCCGGAGGATGCGCTGCCCATTGGTTCGGTCAGGCCAGAGTTTTTCACCCAGTGGATGGCTGTTTTGGGAGCCAGCAGCCTGGGGCCAACGGGCACGGGGGGCATTCAAGAGGCGGCCATGCGGTCCCTACGGCATCATCTACAGACGCGTGCCATCTCGGTGAGGCTAGCCACGGGGCGAAGTCTGACGGTTTCTCCGTTGTGGGCTCGCCTGGTGGAAACATTGCCCGCTGGGTTGGAATGGCAGGCCTCTGATGACAGCAACTGGCTATGCCTGGGTCACTCCCTAGACACTGCCGTGGTGCTACCCGGATGCAACACCACCGAACAGAGCCTAGCGGCCTTAAGAAAGCTGGCAGGGCCTGTGGGGCAGACCCTCTGCTGGCTACCTGAAAACAGTCGCATCCGAGGCTTTCGTTTACCCCGCTTTCCAGAGATCGGTTACTGCATCTCGGCCGAGTATCAGGGACGATGGGCCGGTCAGTGGTCCGAATGCGGGGACCCAGCGGTATTTTTCTGGCTTTCGACTTCCCAAACCGATCTTCACGGCGCACTGGGCCTGGCCATGCTGGCGGAAAAACGGATAGCAGTTGTTGTTGACCGGTTTCCAAGAGAGCCTTCGTGACCCTACTGCTAGCCTTCTTTCTTCTGCTTGTCCTGGCTCAGATAGCCTGGCTGATGCAGTTTTCAGCTCAGGGGTCCTTCGACCTTGGGTCGGGTTTGGGGCAACGCCGCCGCCTTCTCATCTGGGCCCTGGTGCTCGGCCTACTCCATCCGGCCGGGATGCTAGTCATGGTGCTTGCAGGGCAGCCAACGCCCTTTCAAAACAGCCTCGTCCTGGCAGCCTTTGACTTTGCGGCGATTCTGTTCTTTGCCCTGGTGGTTGCCAAGACCTATGGTCGGCATCACCAACAGCTCATCGGCTGGGTGTCTCTGAGTACGCTTCTACTGTTGGCTTACCTCATCATGCTCTGGCAGTCTGGCTCGACGCTGCCCCTCTTTCCAGCAGTTTATGGTGCCCTGGTTCTTGCCCATCTGGCTTTGGGTATTGAGGCGGCCCTTGATTGCGGAGCAGCCCCAAGGAAAACTCAGACACTTTTTTTGATCGCAGTAACTGGCTTTGGCCTGCCCCTGGCGCTCCTAGCCCCAGCCGCAATGCGCCTTGATGATCTTCCTGCGCTAGGCGCCGGTTTGTTCTCCGAAGACCTTTATCCGGGGGTGGGCCTAACCACGGCTGATCTCACCCTATTCATTTGGCTCTTCGGAAAGCTATGCCTTAATGCGCTGCTGATTTCCTTGCTCTCTTATCAGTCACAGGCCTCCAAAGACAGCCTGGAGGCGGCCCTGACCAATAAGATCAATGAGATTAGCCGGCCGTTTCGGGCTACCGCCCAGGCTCTCTACCATATGCCGACCCCCATTCTGCTTGCCGCAGGCAGCCCAGCAGCACTACTGTATGCCAATGGGCAGGCAAGACTCCTTCTTGGTTCCAGCCAGCTTTTTCAAAGAACGCTCGACGAGCTCTTTATTGCGTTAGTCTCGGCCGGGGCGAACCAGTACCATGCGGTCTTTGAAGGAGCCCAGCACGAACTCGAGGTGTTTCATCTTACTCAGATCAACACACAGGGCACCGAAGGCGCCCTTCAGGTCTTCCTCATGGATCGCGAGACTGTGCAGTTTGAAACAGTCGCCTCGCTTCTTATCGACAATCGGCAGGACGCCCCAGGTAGCGGTGCGGCCCTTCTTGACAGCCGGTTTTCCTTGCTACGAACCTCTGCGGGCTGGCAGCAGGTTTTTGGTCGCCAGGACCGCTATGCCCAGTCGGGGCTGCTCTGGGACAAGCTACGATTGACAAGCCCAAGCCATGCAGAGATTGCACGACTGGAAGATGCGTTAATGCAGTTCTCTGTAGCAAGTGGCAGTATCGCAAACCTTGACGGACATACAATACAGTTTGATATCCGTTTGCTACGACTGCCCGATAGCCGCCTGGTCTATCTGGCCCATGCGCGCACCCAAAGGGAGGAAAATGAAACCGAGCCAACGGGAGCACGTTAGTTCTCCCCAAGACACCCGTCTGGTGCTAGTGCCGCGCGCGCAATGGCGTGACCGTGCCCTGTCGCGCGCCGAGCTTCTAAGTCATGTCGAAAGTGTCTCCCTTACAGAACTCTGCCAGCAGCGCCGTGTCTCCTCCGTACTTGTGGTGGCCTGGCTGGTTGGGCTGGGCTGCCTCATGCATGGCGGCTTCCTAATCTGGACATTTCACCTCGCCTAACTGCGCACCGCAATCTAATGCCTGAGAAATCCCTGATCGCCCTGGTCGACGATCACCCACTGGTCCGTCGCGCCCTCTCAGACGCACTTCGCGCAACATTTCCCGGCCTTGAAATAGCCACCACTGCCACCGTAGAAGAGGCACTGTTCTCTCTCAGACGGCGGCTTAGCAGCCCCGACATTCAGCGCGCCTGGGTTCTCCTTGATCTGGGTCTGCCGGGCCTGTCCGGGCTTGCCGCCATCATGGCACTCAAGGCTCTCGATCCTCGCGTCACGATTCTCACCCTCTCGGGTTCGGATGATGACCTGCAGGTGGGTGCCTGCCTGGGCTGCGGAAGCTATGGCTTTATCAGCAAAGGGGCGCCTATTGAAGACCTACTTGCGGTTGTTACCGATGCCATACATGGTCGGCTTTTGAAGGGCACGTGGCTCAGCAGCGTTGGCCTAAGAGACAGTCAGACCCTTGAAAAGCTGGCACTCACAGAGCGTCAGTTACAGGTGTTATCCATGGTATGCCAGGGAAAGACAAATCGCCAGATCGCCGATGGCCTTGGGATTACTGAGATAACTGCCAAGGCGCATATTGGCGCTATTTTCAGAACGCTTAAGGTATCCAGCCGCACACAAGCCGTACTGGTGGCCCAGCGCATTGGAGCGGCCCTCTAGACTAGTGCTCGTGCGGGCTGCGGCCTGGAAGTTCCAGAAAAAAAATCGTTCCCAGTGACGCATGACTGGAGACTCTGAGACGCGACCCGATCAGTCCAGCCAAACGCCTGCTGATAGACAGCCCCCAGCCCGACCTAGTCTGCAGACTAGGCCCATCTGAGGGTAGGGCGCCCTGCAGCAACGCAATCAGGCGCTGCCGCTCCTGTAACGGGATCCCGGGAGGCCCGTTTACCACGGCCAGCCGGACCCCACCCGGATGGGCCCTCACAGAGAGCCGAATACGGGCGGCCTGGCTATGACAGAGCGCATTGGTGAGAAGGTTGCGCAGGATACGCTGCAGCAGGTCGGGATCAGACCTCAGGCTCATTCCTTCCATACCGTAAAGCCGGATCGAGAGTTCTCGGTCCATGGCCAGCGCTAAGGGCTGGAACTGGTCAGCCACCGCCTGGCAGAGGTCGGCTATGGATACGGGCTGCGACTGAACCCGATGCCGCCCCGAGTCGATGCGAACGGCATCCGCCATCGACTCAACGAGCACCTGAATACTCAAAAGACTGGAGCGAATCCCCTGAGTCGCCCTTGCACCAGCCGGATCGGTTGACTGGGAACCCGCCACAAGATAGGCCGATGCCGCCTGGATTGGCTGCCTAAGGTCATGGCAGAAACCGAGAACCAGCTTTTTTAACGCCATTAGCTCAGCCTGCAGATCTCGCTCGGGGCTCTCTGATTCCTTAGCCCCTGCACTTTCGGCTCCGGGCTTGGCAGCCCCCATGAACCAGGCGCGAAGCTTCACACGGAACCGCTGGCGGATGCGATCGGTGAGCATTGCCCGCACCAGCACGGCCACACCGGCCAGAGCCAAAAGAAAAAGGGGCAATACGGTCGCCTTGTCCACTGCTGAATAATACTTTAGTATTTGTTTCATGACCCCGCATCGTGAAGACACGCGCTTCCCACCCCAAGAGGATATCGCCCCAGAAGTGCCCGGATTCCTGCCGCCAGAACCGGTGGCGAACGAGGGCACGCGCAGCGCTACGGACAATCCTTCGGTGCGTAGAGACCTACGGTCTTACCAGACAGTCGCAAGCCGAAGGGCCGAGGGGTCCGGTGGCATGAGGGAGTCGTCTGGCTTTACTGCCCCCGCACAAGCCCGCCCGACGGGCTACCGGCCCTTGGTTCGCCCCCCTGATGGAATGCGGGGGCCGGCCGTTGACCCAGGCGCCCAATGGCGAGCGAATCCACCCCCAGAGCCGGTAGACGATCCCAGCAGGATGATGACCCAGCAGATTGAGGAGGTTGCGCAACTCCTTGATGAGTCACTGGCATCGCTGCAGTCTTATTCGGCTGACAACGTCACGGCACAGGGCCTGACCGAGCTCGGACAGAGCCTCAGGGCCTTCTTTGACCAGCTTTCCCAGGCGGCCATGATCGGGCCAGAGACGGCCTGGCAGCCGATTGCAGACTCTCTGGCAGACCTTTCCACCAAGGTGGACCGACGCGAGCGGCTGAAGGCGGAACTTGCAATGACCCAGGACGCCATTAACCGGGCCAAGGGCCGGCTGCTTCAGGAAATTCAGTCCATGGCCAGGACCGAGCAGGAGCGGCTGTCAATGACCCAGCTGCGCAGCAAAATGGTGGCCGATCTGGCCGAGCGGGTAATTTCCCGATTGCGCTAGAAATTGTCCGTGCTTGAATTATATACTTTAGTATGATAAAAAGGCGTCAGGTGGTTGTAAGGGAGCACAAGTTACGTTCAGTGTCGACACCGTCGACGGTTTTGCAAAGCCAAGGAGCAGACCATGGGTGACAGTCTTCAAAAATGGGTCGGTCGTAATCGCCCTCCACGCGTTCAGATTACCTACGACGTGGAAATTGGCGATGCCGTAGAAAAAAAAGAGCTGCCTTTTGTGATGGGCATTCTGGCAGACCTTGCCGGTCACCCAGACCAGCCCCTTCCAAAGCTCAAAGACCGTCGGTTTGTGGAAATCGACCGGGACAACTTCAACGACATTATGGAAAAGATCGGCCCTCGACTCGATCTGTCCGTCGACGACCGACTCAAGGGCGAAGGCAATCTGAAGGTGGAACTGCAGTTTCGAAAGTTCTCCGACTTCCATCCCGAATCGATTGTCTCGCAAGTGCCACGACTCGCCCGGCTTCTTGAAGCCCGCACCCAGCTGCGCGACCTGCTTTCTAAGCTCGACGGTAACGACGAGCTCAACGACCTGCTCGCCCAGATCGTCGACAAAAACGACGACCTGAAGCAGCTTCTGCCTGCCGAGGGGCAGGCTGCGCCCGAGTAAAGCGCTCCAGGTACAACGCCCCAAATAAAGCGCCTGATGACATACAGCCCGTCCAGTACCGGAACCAACACAGCAGCATGGCAGCGGTTATTTCCTAACTTCCCACACGATGGTGACCAACATGGCAGAACCAACTTCCTCTAAGGCCAGCCCAGCAGCCGACTCTGATCTCGGTCTTCTCGACCGAATCATTCAAGAGGGGCGCATGGCCAACGAGCCCTCGCAGGCCGACTACGCCAAAACGCTGCTCGGCACCCTGGCCGGACAACTCCTGGATGAGGACATGAAATTCAGTCCCGATAAGGGTGTGGTGGCAATGATCAACGAGCGAGTGGCGCAGATTGACCAGCTATTGACCGATCAGGTCAATGCGATCATGCACCATCCCGACTTTCAGGCCCTGGAAGGCTCCTGGCAGGGTCTGAAAGACCTGGTCTTTGGCAGCGAGACTTCCACCCGGCTCAAGCTTCGGCTCATGGTGGCATCAAAAAAAGAGCTTCTGGCAGACCTGGAGTCGGCGGTCGACTACGACATGAGCGTTTTGTTTAAAAAGGTCTACGAAGAGGAATACGGTACCTTCGGTGGCCACCCCTATTCCATGCTGCTGGGTGACTACTACTTTGGCCGGCATCCGCAAGATATTGCCCTGCTCGAGCGCATCTCTAAGGTGGCCGCCGCTGCCCATGCGCCGTTTGTCGCATCGGCTGCCCCAGCCCTTTTTGATATGCGATCGTTTACCGAGGTAGGCACCCCGCGCGACTTTTCCAAGATCTTTGAGAGCGCCGAACTCGTTGCCTGGAATGGCTTTCGCGAGTCTGAAGACTCACGGTATGTGGCACTGGTACTTCCGCGATATGCCTCCAGACTGCCCTATGGCGAAAAGACACGGCCCGTAGACCGGTTTGCCTTCGAAGAAGAGGTCGATGGCAAGGACCATGCTAAGTACCTCTGGACCAATGCCTGCTATCTGCTTGGCCTTAGGGTCACCGAGGCCTTTGCTAAGTACGGCTGGACCACCGCCATTCGCGGTGTCGAGGGCGGGGGGAAGGTGGAGGGCATGACCGCCCACACCTTCAAAACAGACGAGGGCGATATTGTGTTGAAGTGCCCTACCGAAGTCACCATCACCGACCGGCGGGAAAAAGAACTCAACGACCTCGGGTTTATTGCCGTGGTGAATTCCAAAGGCTCAAATTTCGCAGCCTTCTTCGGCGGCCAGACGGTAAATAAACCCAAGACCTATGACAAAGACGCGGCAAATGCCAATGCAAACCTGTCTTCGCGCCTGCCCTATATTCTCGCGGCCTCGCGGTTTGCCCACTACATCAAGGTGATTATTCGAGACAAGGTGGGCAGCTTTCAGACCAAAGACAGCATCGAGAAGTATCTCAATAACTGGATCTCGGGCTACGTCTGCCTCAATGCGGGAGCCCCGCAAGATATCAAGGCAAAACTACCCCTGGCCAGTGCCCGAATCGACGTGTCGGAAATCGCGGGGCGGCCTGGTGCCTATCAGGCGGTGGTCTTTGTGCGACCGCACTTTCAAATGGAAGAACTCAAGGCCTCGATTCGTATGGTAGCTGAACTTCCGGCGCCTGCGGCCTGATGCTGATGCCCTAGCCATACTGCAATTACCCAACCTCTTAATCGTCGCAATGGACTTGTAACCTGGAGTAACTCAGATGAGCCAACCTGAACTGACCGTAGACCCCAAACTAGCCCGTGGAGACGTCTATGTCTTGGTGCTAGAAGACGTCGCAGGACAATCCCTCATCAGTGGGGCGGGCGACAAGGGCATGATTATTCGCACCTGGGATATCGAAGCCACGCTGCCGCTGCAGATCGATGTGGCCAACCTCGACCGGGTCGCGGGCCGGGTGGTTATCAGCGACATGACCATTCGCAAAATGTCAGATGTTGCAACCCCGGGGCTTTACTCAGCCTGTGCCGAGGCCAAGGTCTTTGGCAAGGCCACCCTCACCATCGGCCGCACCATTGCAGGCGCCATTAATCCACGCATGACCTGGGTCATGGAGCAGGTGATTGTTGCCAGCATTACCACCTCTGCGGATGCGCGTGGTGAACCCATGGACCTTTTTAAGCTTAATTTCACGAAGATCTCGCTTGACTACCAGCAGAAAGAAAATGACCTGGTCAGTGGGGGGAATGACGGCTTTGCCTGGGATATGGCGAAAAATATTCTGCCCTAATGCGTATGTTTAAGCGCATTTCTCCCTCGCCGGATCCTCGGCCGAGCGTTTTTCGGATTAAGGAGATTCCGATTGGCAGCAGTCTCTTTCGGCGGTCACACCCCTTTATTTGATCGGCTGGCAGCAGGCGGAGATTCCGTTCGATTCGGGCTTGAATTCAACACGGTCAATCAGGTACAGGCCTCGGTGCAGGCCGAGGTGGCGGTCCTCGTCAATACCCGATCCCGGTTATCGATTGATAACTTTCTCAGCCAGCCACTCACCGTCGTGGACTGGGGCGTACCCGATTTCACAAGCCTGTCTTCCGAAAATGAACAAGACAGGAGGATCATCTCAAGGTGTTTGTTAAAGGCTATCGAGTGGTTTGAGCCTCGTCTGAGTGAGGTTCAGATCGACCTAGCCCCTGCCCAGGCCGGTCAGGGAATCTGTCGCTTCAGCCTGCAGGCAGCCCTGAAGCTTGGCCAGGTCAGTCACCGCATCAGCTTTTCCGTGGACCAGCCATGAGCCCTGATGCCGCAGACCTTCAAGCCTATTACCTGCAGGAACTCGAGGCCCTGAGAAGCCTGGGAACGGAGTTTTCTCGTCGGCACCCTAAGGTTGCCGCAGAGCTTGACCTGGGTCGACAGGAATCGAAGGATCCCCACACCGAGCGGCTGATCGAGTCTTTTGCCTTTCTCACGGCCCGTCTGCAACGTGACCTTGACCGCGAGTTTCCAAGAGTGGCCCAAGGGCTCATTGAAAACCTGTGTCCGGCGCTGATGCAGCCGGTGCCCTCCATGAGCATTGCCCGTTTCGACTGGACCGAGCGGGCCCCAGGCGCGGCCACGGGAATTCTGATTCCCAGGCATACAGGGCTCTCGGTGCGCGCCGCGCGGCCACGGGAATTCTGATTCCCAAGCATACAGGGCTCTCGGTGCGCGCCGACCAGGGCGCGCAGCTTCGGTTTCGCACAGCATGGCCGGTAACGGTGATGCCCCTATCGGTCGTCGCCCTACAAAGAGAAGAGCCGGGGCAGTTCAGCCTGGTTCTGCAGTGCATGGCTGGGGCTCAGTTGAATAACCTGCCCCTGTCGGATCTGGAATTTTTTATTCAGGGCCCAGGCGGGCTGGTCAGCAGGCTCTTAGACCTGCTGATTGCCGGTCAGGTGACTGTCCTGGCGGGCAACGACCCCGCTCGGCTGCGTGCCCTTCCTGCAGGCTGCTTAAAGCTGATGGGGCTTGACGAGACCGAGACCGCCTTGCCAATCCCTGCAGGCAGCCATCCAGGATATCTTCTGCTGCAGGAGTATTTCTGTTTTCCGCAGAAGTTTCAGTTTCTCAAGCTCAGCGGCATCGACAGTCTCGCGCTGCGCGGGGATCAGCTGCACATTCGGTTTGACCTCGGCCCTGCCGCCGAAAAGATGACCGGTCTGGATGTCTCCACCTTCCAGCTAGGCTGTGTGCCGATTGTCAATCTGTTTCCACGCACCACAGAACCTCTGGTCATCGATGGCCAGTCCCACGAGCAGTTGTTGGTAGCCGACCGAGACCAAGAGGCGGCCACTGAGATTCACAGCATCAGTCGCGTGACCCTGACGCCGCCGGAGTCTGATCAGGTGATACGAATTGCGCCCTTTGGCGCCATGAGCGATGACAATGGCAGCACAGACAACCTGTTCTGGGTGGCACGTCGCGACCATTCGCTGCGGCCGGGGTTAACCGGCACCGATGTCTTCATCGGATTCGTCAATCAGGCCAAGCAGCCCCAGCTGCCCGCTGCGCCCGTCGTGTTTGCACAGGCACTCTGCACCAACCGCGGCCTGGCCGAACAGATCCCTGCCGGCATAAGCCTCACCGTAGAGGCAGGTGTTCAGGGTCTTGGGGTGACCCTACTGGTCGAGCCCTCGGTGCAAAAAAGCCCCCCCATTGATGGCGATGCGGCCTGGCGGCTGACCCGACTCCTGACCCTGAATCATGGCAGCCTTGTGAGCGGACCCGAGGCCCGCCAACGACTGCAAGAGCTGCTCTATTTTTTCTGCAGCTCCGCGCGCAGAGACACCCAACAGATCGCTGCGCTGCTGGGCGTACGGACCCAGCCCACCGCCCATCGACTGGCCAAGACGGCCTGGCCTTCGTTTGTAAGCGGCACACAGATTCGCCTCGACATCGACCCCAAGGCCTTTACCGCCAGCTCTTGGGTGGTCTTCTCTGGGGTGCTCTCGCGGTTCTTTTCACTCTACACAACCCTCAATAGCATTACCCAGACCAGTGTCTACCGGGGAGACGACTGCCTGATGCACTGGCCTGCGGCGACCGGCTATCAGGAACTCATCTAACCATGGCCGCGCTTGATCGTCTGCTCGATGGACCCGAGCGCTACGAACTGCTCACCGCTATTGCCCTGCTTGACCGACAGGCAGCACTGCTGGGAAACGCACCGCTTGACCCCCGTGACGATGCCACTCCTGCCGTTGCTAAGCCGCCTGGGCTCAGGCTATTGGGCCATACGGCGCTGGGCTTCGTGCCCAGCGATATCGTTCGGATACAGACTGCCCTGCCCTCGGGAGAGGCCTATGGGCTGGTGACCGCCGCCATGTCTCTGGCGGGAAACTCCGGGCCACTTCCAAGCCCCTTCGCCGAGATGATTCTGGCCCGTAACAGCCAGAAAGACTTTGCCACCCGAGACTTCTTAGACATCTTCCACCATCGACTTCTCAGGCTCTTCTATCTGATTCGCAAGCGTTCCCGACCAAGCCTCGGCTGGTCGGTCCCCGGCCAGCCGGCCATTGGCCGCCTGACCAGCCACCTGGCCAATCTTCCCTCGGCACGGGTAGAAGGATTGCCCGTGGCCTGGGGGCGCCATGCCGCGCTGCTTGGCGGAATTCCGCGATCGGTGCAAGGGCTGACCCAGTTTTTGAACGACCGACTTGGGCTTCCGTTTCGGATTCGATCCTTGACCGGCGGCTGGAGGCCACTGCCCCCAAACTACCACTGCGCGCTCAGCCGCAGCGCCCCGACTCAATCTGAAAAAGGGCAAACGCCACGGGCAATGAAAAAGGGCAAACGCCACGGGCAACAGACACCGCGCTCACCCCCATGAAACTCGGACAGACAGCGGTTCTGGGACGACACTACTGGACACCTGAGGCGGGGCTGGAGCTTCGTCTGCCAGACCTTCCCTATTCCCTTCTCGAAACCTTGCTGCCAGGACAGCCAAATGCCGAGTTGTTGTCTGGCTGCCTCAGACATTACCTCGCTCGCCCCATGCAGGCCTGCCTAAAGCTTAGGCCTCAGGCCCAGAGCCTGCCTGCATCAAAATTGTCGCAAGCCGCAGGGCTGAGGCTCGGTCAGACCGCCTGGCTTTGGACGGGTCAGGAGCCCAAGGCAAAGCCCTCTCCCCTACAACTAACGCTTGCGCTAGGCTAGGCGGTGATGGCTGACACCAAAAAACTCATTCTGCGGCTTGACCCCGAAAGCCGTCGACAGCTTGAGCATGCGGCAGGCCTGTGCGTGCAGCGGGGGCATTTCACGGTGGAGCCCGAGCACCTGCTGCGGTCAATGGTCGATGCCCCCACCAGTCCCTTAACCCTGCATCTGGAGGCAGCCGGCCTAAACGCCGACCGCGTGGCCCACGACCTGGATGCTGCCCTGGCGGAACTCCAGACCGGCAACACGCGAACCCCAAGTCTTTCCGCCCACCTGGTTGGCCTGCTGCAGCAGGCCTGGCTGATCAGCTCGGTCGACTATGGCTTTAGCCGAGTGCCCCCTGCAGCGCTGCTGCTGGCCTGCCTGCGGTCCGACCGACATCGGGCACTCTTATCGCTATCGGCACCCAGTCTTCTTGAGATCTCCGAGGAGGCGCTGCGCAAGGACCTTCTTCAGGACCAGTCCCCGCACAGCCAGCAGCCTCTGGCCGAACGGCCGTCGGCAGACCAGGGCGCATCTGGCGCCGACGAGACACCTGCAGCCCGTCCTGGCTCAGAGACTTCAGCCTACTGTCAGGACCTGACCAGACTGGCTGAGCAGGGACAGATCGACCCGGTCATCGGCCGCGAGACCGAGATCGCCCAGCTCATTGAAATCCTGATGCGTCGCCGACAGAATAATCCTATCCTGACCGGCGAGGCGGGGGTGGGCAAGACCGCGGTAGTTGAGGGCTTTGCCCGCAAGGTTGCCGAGGGGGATGTTCCAGAGGCCCTGGCTGGCGTACGAATCTGGATGCTTGATCTGGCACTAATGCAGGCCGGCGCGAGCGTACGGGGCGAGTTCGAGTCTCGGCTAAAGGCGCTGGTCAGTCAGGTGAAGAAAAGTGCCGGACAGATCATTTTATTTATTGACGAGGCCCACCAGTTAATCGGCTCGGGCGGCCCCGAGGGGCTTGGCGATGCCGCCAACATTCTGAAGCCCGCACTGGCCCGAGGCGAACTCAGGACAATCGCCGCCACCACCTGGGCTGAATACAAACGGCATATTGAAAAAGACCCAGCCTTAACACGCCGGTTCGAGGTTGTTTCAGTGGCCGAACCGGACCAGGCCCGTGCTGAGCAGATGGTGCTCGGTCTTGTACCACGGCTTGAGAGTCATCATGGGGTTGTGGTGGCCCCCGAGGCCGTGTCTGCAGCCGTGACCCTGTCATCTCGATTCATGATCGGGCGTCAGCTGCCCGATAAGGCCATTAGCCTGCTCGATGGGGCCTGTGCCCGGGCGGCGATTCGCGGTCTGCCTTCAGTCACGGCCGACCTGATTGCCGAACGGGTCTCAGACCAGACTGGCATTCCACTGGGCCGGCTTCTTGAGACCCGAAGGGTGATAGCCAATAGCCTGCAGGCACGCCTGGCGGCAGGGCTCGTGGGCCAGGCTCAGGCGCTGGCCCAGATCAGCCAGCAGATTCAGGCAAGCCAGGCCGGGCTCACCAGCCCTGCAAAGCCCATGGCCGTAATGATGCTCGTGGGGCCCAGTGGCGTGGGAAAGACCGAGACCGCAGCGCAACTGGCGGAGCTGCTATTTGGCGGGCGAGACCAGCTCATCACGCTGAACCTATCGGCCTTTCAGGAGGCGCATTCAATTTCAGGGATCAAGGGGGCGCCGGCAGGCTATGTGGGCTTTGGGTCTGGTGGGGCATTGACCGAGAAAATCCGGCGGCGCCCCTACGGTCTGCTGCTCCTGGATGAAGCCGAAAAGGCCCATCCCGATGTGCTGGAACTTTTCTACCAGGTCTTTGATAAAGGCCTTCTCGAAGACGCAGAAGGTACCCCGATTAACTTTCGAAACTGCCTGGTACTGCTCACCAGCAATGTCTGCGACGAGAAGATTCTTTCAGTCTGCAGAGCCAATCCCCAGATTAGCCAAGAGGATCTTCTGGCGGCAGTCACGCCGGATCTGATGCAAAGCTTTCCCGCAGCACTGCTCGGCCGCATGACGATCGTGCCCTATCGCCCCTTGGGGCCAGACGAGGTGCATGCAGTGGTGCGCAGACAGCTGCGACTACTTGCCCAAAGACTTGAAGACACCCACCAGGCAAAACTCGGCTGGTCTGACGCGGTGACCGACTGGATTGCCCTGCAGTGCGCAGAGCAGACAGGCGCACGGTCTGCTGAGCAGATCCTGGCCCGCCAGCTAATGCCCCGTGTCGCGGCCGAACTCTTGGATGCCATGGCCAGTGACCAGATGGTCCATGACATGCAGATTCATCTTGAACACGGGCAGCCCGTAGTCACTACGCAACGCCGGCCGCGGCCCAGTCAAACCCCATGAGCGCCGTGCTTCAGCCCGCCCGGCAGGGCTTTACCCAAAAAGGCGCTGCAGCCCAGTTATCGAGCGTGCTTGCCGAGAACGATCTGCTCATTGAGCAGCTCACCGCCTATGAGGCATTCTCAGAGCCTTTCGTGGTGCAGCTCGCCATGAAATCCGGTCGGGTCGATATCTCCCCCCATCAGATGGTCGGCAGCAGTGCAACGGTTCGCCTGACACGGCCCAGCGGGCTGGCACGTTTTTTTAACGGCGTGTTCCGATCCTTCAGTCATGTGGGGGTTGATGCCAGCTTTGCCTACTACCGGGCTGAGCTGGTTCCGAGCCTATGGCTGATGGGGCTGGATCAAGAGCGACGGATCTTTCAGTCGATGTCGGCCCTGCAGATTATTGAGGCCCATTTGTCCCGTTACCCTGTGGTGGTGGACAAGCGTCTCACCGAGACCTGCCCGGTTCGCGACTACTGCGTGCAATACGATGAAACGCCTCTGGCGTTTATTACCCGCCTCATGGAAGAAGAAGGCATCTGGTATTTTTTTGAGCATGCAGCCAATAGCCACCGCCTGGTACTCGCCGATGGGCTGAGCGCCCATAAGCCTAGCGGCGCCAAGGGGCCACTGGTCTTTCGCGGGCGTCAGGCCAAGGTGGAGTATGACGATAGCCTGCTGCGACTGGAACAGACCGAGCAGCTGGTCACCAAGACCTGGGCAAGCGGCGACTACAACATGACCACACCGCTTACCGCACTGGATTCGCAGGCCAGCGGAGAACTGGGCAAGGGGCGCTGGTTCACCTATCCCGGCCCGCATGACACGGCAGGCCGCGCAGCAGATATTAACCGTCGCGCGATGCAGGCGGCCCAGGCCCGCGCAACCGAGATCTCTGGTGACAGCGTGAATTGTGGCCTTTGGCCGGGCTCCACCGTCTCGGTCACAGAACACCCCCAGACAGGCCTCAACAAGGACTATACCCTCTGCCGCGTGGTGCATGAACTCAGCGCCGAGGGCTACCGCAACCAGTTTCACGCCCTGCCCACGAGCCAGGCCTATCGGCCCGCCCGCACGTCACCTCGGCCACGGGTCACCGGAAGCCACTCCGCAGTGGTCGTCGGACCCGAGGGCGAGGCGATCTGGACCGATTCCCTGGGGCGGATTCGTGTGCGCTTTTTCTGGGACCAGTACGCCCCCGCAGACGAGACCAGTTCCTGCTGGGTTCGGGTGAGCCAGTCGTGGGCCGGTAATGGCTGGGGGGCCCTGTTTATTCCACGCGTGGGCCACGAGGTGCTGGTCTCGTATATTGACGGTGACCCGGACCGCCCCGTGGTCACAGGTTCTGTCTACAACGCAGCAATGGCACCGCCTGTAGACCTTCCAGGCTCAAAGACCCAGAGTGTCATTGGCTCAAAGTCAGTCAAGCAGTCCAGTTCACTTTTTGATGCGCTCAAGAAGGCCGCAGTGGTGGCCCTGACCGATTCGGTCAAGGCGGGCGCCCGGTCCCTGATCGATAGCCTCGTGGCGGGAAAAGAAGGGCGATGCCACGGCAATCAGATTCGGTTTGAAGATGCCAAGGGAGATGAAGAGCTCTATTTCCATGCCCAGAAAGATATGACCATCGATATCGAAGACAGCCTGTCGACCACCCTCTATGAGGGCTCTGAAGAGCATCTGCTCAAAAAGGGCGATCGAACGGTCACCGTGGAAAAAGGCAAGGAGACCCACTTTGTGAAGGCTGAACGTTCTGTCTCCGTAGAAGGCGCAGAAACCCACCAGAACAAAGACGACTTTAGCCACACCGTGACCAAGAACTACACCCTGAAGATCGATGGCGACCTGACCATTGAGGTCGGAGGTGCATTCCAGCTCAAGTCTACCGGCGCGCTGAGCGCCGAGACCGCCGATGCCATGAGCCTGAAGGCCGCCACTGCGGTGAGCGCCAAATCAGGAACCGACTTTGAGATCCAAGCCGGGACTGCGGTGAGCGCCAAATCGGGAACCGACTTTGAGATCCAAGCCGGCACCGCATTAACGGCCAAGGCGGCAACCCAGGGTCAGATCGATGGGGGCGCCACCCTTGCCATCAAGGGCGGCATGGTCAATATCAACTAGCCCCTGCCATCGACCATGCCCCAGAACAACCCCGTCTCAGACCAGACCAACGACCCGTTGGCAGTGGCTGCATTTTCTCGATACGACGATCAACAGCAGCTGCGCGAAAAAGGCGAGCGTAGCCCGCAGGGTGTGCATGGGCTGGTCGAGACCTACGATGCCAAAGGCCAGCTTACCGCCCGTTGCCTGTTTGAACATGGCAAACGCACGGGCCTGAGTGAGTATTTTCAGTCCGGTAGACCGCTGCTGAGCCAACAGATGCGCAATGACCTTGCCCACGGGCAGACCATTAGCTTTGATGCCGCAGGTCAGGTATCCAGCCGGCTGCAGTATGAAGAGGGAGTGCTGCACGGCCCGGCAGAGTATTTCTTGCAGGGGCAGCTGGTCCGCCGGGCGCAGTTTCACCGAGGGGATCTGCATGGCAGGGCGGAAGATTTCTCGGCCACCAAAAGCCTTGCACAACAGGCCGACTATGAACAGGGTCTTCTGCACGGACAGCGTCTTTTATTTTGGCCCAGTGGTGTGATGATGCAACGCCAGCAGTTTGAAAAGGGAGTGGCCAAGGGACCGCCCGAACAGTTCAACGAGAAGGGCGAACCCCTTCAGCAGCCTGACTCGCCCGATGCCCAGGCGCAGCCATCGCGGCTCACCCGGCTGCTCAGAGGAGACTAGGCCATGGCCAAACAAGTCTGCGCAGGCGCCTTGCTCGAATGCTCCATGGGAATGGCTCCGGCGGCCATGGTGGTTCTGCCCCTGAACCGGGTGAACACCGGCACGCCAGCGGCCAATATCATGGACCACATTCCCATGCTCAATATCCCGCCTTTTGGAATGTGCCAGTCGCTGGCCAACCCCACCGTGGCTGCCGCGACAGCCGCAGCTCTGGGGGTTCTCACGCCCATGCCCTGTATTCCTGCCACGCCCGCGCCATGGGTACCGGGATGCCCCACCGTCAACCTGGGCGGAATGCCTGCCCTGCAAGACAGCTCCAAACTAAACTGCCTGTGGGCCGGGGTGATCTCGGTCAGCCAGCCTGGTCAACAGACGGTGAGCGAGCCCTAGACCATGGCCGCCACCGAGCTTCGTCTTTCGATCACCACCCGACTGCGCAGCATTCTGCTGCTTGGGTCTGTCCTTTTTCTCTTGCTCATTGGTCTGCTCGGCTACCGTCTTGGGCTGGACCATGGGCGTGAACTGGCCCGCAAAGAACTGCAGCCCAAGACCACCGCCTCAGAGCCTGTCGATCAGGCAAGTCCCCAACAAAAGGCCCTTAATAGTCAGTCCGGCCAGCCAAAGAACTAAGCACTAGACCCATGAACCCGCACCAGCCCCTCGAACAGACGCAACACGACTGGCTCTCCGTATTCCGTTTGCGCAGACTTCTGACCATGCTGCTATGCACTGCCGCAGTGACGGGGCTCGCCGGTTGCAGCACCTACCAGTCGGCCAAGAATCTCCTCTTCCCACCCGGAGAAAAGCTCAACTGGTCTGAGCTTGGATTTTTAGTGGAACCCCTGGTCAACGAAAACTCGCCGGTGGCCGTTGACCTGGTTCTGGTACGGGATGCGCTTCTGGTCCCCCGACTAGACAAACTCTCGGCCCAGCAATGGTTCTTTCAAAAGGCCTCTCTCCAGCAGGCAGCGCCTGATGACCTGGTTATTCGCAGCTGGGAGCTGACCCCGGGGGACAGCCTGCGGGTGTTACAGAAGGATCTGCCTACCGAACGGGCTCTGCGGGTTTTTCTGTTCACCGGCTATCGCTCCCCCGGAGATCACCGCCTCACACTCGACCCCTTGGCCCCAAGGGTGCTTATCGATTTCGGCCCGAGCCAGGCCGTTCGTCAAGGAGTCCCCCGATGACCATTCAACGACCCAGCCTGCCAGTACAGTGGCATGAGGGGATGCTTCTGAGCCCCCAGCATTTTCAGCAAGATGCCCTGCATCGAGCCACTGATTCTGCGCTCAAGGCCTATCTATCGCAGCCCATGGGCTGGGGCGTGGAGAGGCTGGAGTTCGATAACGCGCTGCTCAGCGGCGGCCGAATACGGGTGCTCTCGCTACGTGCCGTCTTCCCGGATGGAACCCCGGTCTGGTACGAGGCCGAGGAAGACCCCCCGCTTGAAATCGATGCAGCAGATGCGCTTAATCAGACGACAGACGAGCCGCTTGATCTTTTCTTGCGTCTGCCAACCGCCCATGCCGTCGAATCAGAGGACCGACCGGGTCGGTACCTGTCGGCCCACGAGCCGCCAGTAGCAGACCTTGTCTCCGAGGCGATGCCGATTGACGTACCCAGGCTAAAGCTCAACCTGTCACTGGCCCTTGGTCCACCACCCTCGGGGTCGTTCACCCGCCTGCGCTTAGGCGCTGTGCGCAACGAAGGGGGCTCGCTGCGAATGACTCAGACGCTACCAGCCCTGTTGCGGTTCTCGGCCGCTCCGGCCCTGGTTGCGCGGCTGCGCAGCCTCGCAGCAGACCTACGGTCAAAGGCGAGCTTTGTGGCGCGACAGGTGGCTGGCATGACCGACCCCTCGCGGCTGCAGGAAAAGCTACTGGTCCAGCAGCAACTGAGCTGCATGGTATTGGCTCTGCCAGCAGCAGAGGCGATTTCCCAATCCACCGAGATTCACCCATGGAACGCCTACACGGCATTAGTGGGAATGTCTGCGCAGCTCAGTCAGTTGCATTTGGCAAGCGTTCCCCCACCGACACCCGCCTACCAGCATGAGGACCCCTATTCGGCATTCGACCGGCTGCTCGGTCAGATTGAACAGGCAGTCCAGGAGATTAGCCAGAGCTACCGAGAGATCCGCTTTGGCTTTCGTGAGGGTGTCTTTGCCCTTGACCTACAACCCACTTGGATCGATGGCCGGCTGGTGGTCGGGGTGCAAGGACCCTCGACTGAAAACCTGGTCTTGTTTATGGAGACCGCCGTCATTGGGCCGGCAAGCCGTTATGCCGAGCTACAGGAGCGGCGGGTCCTGGGGCTGCGCAGGACACGGATTGCGGCGGCCGAAGAGCTCTCGCTCAAACCCCTGCCTGGCACAGTCTTTTATGAGCTGATTCCCTCCGAAGAGCTACGAGAGCCAGAAGCCCAACTGGTTATCGCCCCCACCACACGTTCTGCGCAGATGCAGCCGCCAAAGGCGGTAGTTCTCTACGTTGCCAACACCGCACGGCCTGCGAGATGACCGCTATTCCCTGCAGATCCCACTCCACTGCACGCCTTTGTCATGCGCGATAACGCATTTTCTCTTGAGCCAGTGGCGGGGTCCCAACAGGCGCAGGCCTACCCTATTCACGTGCGTCATCTGCTTGATCTTCTGGCTGCTATAGAGAGTCTGCTGAACCCGACCCAGGGGCCCATACGCACCGATGGCGATGCCTCAGGCCAGCCCTTAACCGCGGGCGCTGGTCAGCCTGAGGCAAATGCCGTGGCAAGTCAGGCCAGTGCCGAGGTGATGAGACTGCTGTCAGCCCAAGACCTGGAGCTCGCATCAATAGGGCAGCAGTCGGACCGGGAGATCGCTGACGAGGTGCGATTTTTGAAGGCAGCCGTTGCAGACGAACTCTTGCTACACCGGCCCTGGCCCGGCCGAGAGGTGTTTTTTCGCTACCTGGTTGAACGACAGTTATATGGCTCAAGTTTCTCGGGGGACCATATTATCGACCGGGTCGAAGTATTGCTCTCAGACCCTTCGGCCCATGCAGACGCACTCGCGGCAGTCTACCTGCTGGCCTTAAATGCCGGATTCGAGGGTCGGCTGCGTGATGGCGCAGAGGCAATGGCTGCGCGGGCCCATCAGATGCTGCGCCATGGCCTGTTTCGCCGCGCCTATCGGCGCGAACCTGAGGCGCTTTCGGCCCGTTCCCGTATCGCATCCGCCCAGCGCCGGGTGGTGAGCGAACAGGCCTACCGGCACGTGCTGTCGCATCTGGTTCCCGTACGGGTATTTCGCATAACCCGAGGGGTTGCGCTCTTCGTGGCGGCATGCCTATTCCTGCTCGCTGCCTCACAGATCATCTGGCTGGCGGTCTCCTACCCTGTGCGTGATGCCCTAATGGACCGTCCCCAATCCCGACTGCAGCACCCTTCACCAACAGGGCATGCCGATGTTTAGTGGGCTGCCCATCTGGGCCATCATTCTTCTCATCGTCTTACTGCTGGTCATCCTCTGGCTGGCAGTCGCTGCAGCACTTCGACGAGGCGAGCAGACCGATGGTGTGAAGCTGCTGCCACAGGCGGCGATTGCCACGCTTTTCCAGAGGCTGTCTGGTCGTGTGGACCAACAGCTCGGGGCGGCAAAAAAGCGCTATGACGTGCCCTGGATCGTCGTGCTCTCAGAAGATAGAGCCGATGCTCTGCTGCTGTCTCAGACACCGCTGCCTGGCAGTCAGCAGGTCTCGGAGGACGCACCGCGTGACCCGCATCAGCCTCTGGCCATGATCTTCGATCAGGGTGTGGTCATCGGCTTTTCCGCAGACAGCCTTGGCGCGAGTGATCGACCCGCAGATGAAAAGCGCTGGGAAGACTTCGTGGGTCTTGCAGGCAGCTATCGACCCTATCGGCCGATTGATTCGATCGTCGTTAGTCTGCCCGCCTCACTGCTGTTGCAGGCGCAGACGCCCGAGGGCCGAGCTGCGCTGGAGTTGCGGGCCAGCCGGGCATCTCGCCGAATTGGTATCGCACAGAATCGCTATGGCATCCGGCTGACCGCCTATCTGGTCGTCACTGGCATGGAGGAACTGCCCGGCTTTCAGGCACTGAACTGCCTTCCGCAGGATATGCGTGACTCCATGCTGGGCTGGTCCTCCCCGTATGACCCCACGCAAAGATTTCACACCCACTGGATTGGTGAGGCAGTTTCCAGCCTCCAGGCTAGCCTTCTGCTGCTGTCGACCGAACTGGCCTGCGGCCATCCGCCTCAGGCTCAGACCGCTCTGCTCCTTCTGCCCAAGCAGATCGAATCACTGTCTTGGGGACTCAAGACCTTTACCCAGCAGCTCATGGGCAGCCAGACTTTTCACGAGCCTTGTTTTTTTCGAGGGCTTTATTTCACAGGTCAGCACGAGCGGCCAGTCTTTGTCAAAGACCTCTTTACTCAGAAAGTCTTTGCCGAGTTTGGGCTAAGCCGCGCAGCCCGATCTAGCCAGCTTGCCCGGCCGATACAGGGCAAGGTGCTTCGGGCTGTCGCGATCGGGTTTATTGGCCTATGGGCCATTGGTCTCACCTACGCATCGTTTCAGATTGGGCGAGTCTTCCCAACCTTGGCTGAAGGCATTGAAGGGCTTAACCGAGACGCGGAGCATCGGGCTGCGAGTCAGACAGACGATGCCACCTTTGGGCTCGACTGGCGCAAGAAGACGGCTGTATCGCTTGTTTTGGGCCTTGAGCAGCTGCAGATGAATCGGGTTTCGGAAGTTGGCGCAGACAGAAGCGGGATTAGGATCAACCTGTTTCTGCCTGGAAGCCTGCCCATCTTCGATCCCTTGCTCAGTCAGTTGCAGCTCAGGCTAGAAGAGGAATTCAAACAGGTAGCCCTTGAGACCATTCGACGCTCCATCTACCGCAAAGCCGCTGAGTTAACTGGGGTTGGTTTCGACCCTCGGACCGATGCGTTGATCTATGCGCCGTCGGAATGCCGACCGCCCCTTGCGCAGGTCTCTGCGACGGACACCGCAGCGCTGCGCACCCTTGCCATTGATCAGCAGCCCGAATACCTGCGGCTGGTTCATTACCTCAGGGAACTGGTCGCGCTAGACAAAAGCCTCTCTGCCCTAAAGCGACTGCAGGCCAAATCACCAACCGCAGAAGAGGACCTGAGACTGGTTCTGCGCTATGCCCTTGACAAAGAATTTCTTGGCCCCCTAACCGATAGCACGGCGCTCTTTCAGGCCAGTATCCAGGCCGTTCCCCAGCTGATTGACGCATCGCTGATCAGCCAGGTTAGCCAGTGCGGGCTAGCGAAAGTACACCAGGCGCTTCTGACCCAGCTGGTGGAACGGAATCCCTTATTGGTTTCAGAAACGAAGGTGAGAGAAATCGAAGAGGACCTGCTTGATAAATCGGAGCAGACCTCGGCAGAAATCCTCGCACTCATTACATCGTTTCACCTTAGCCTAATCGAGCAGCAAAGACTTCTGCAGGCGGGCGGGGGTGAATGGCTGTCTGGGCCCGAGCCGTCTCTCGGGCAGGCACTTGAGTCACAGACCCGACTCGCGCGAACGCTCGGCATTCTTGGACCAGGCGCTACTGAGCAGATGCAGCTAAATACCTCGCGTGCGGCGAGTCAGCTCGCAGGCGCCATTAAAGACCTCGTGCCACCTCCTGGATTTCCAGGCCTTGTGATCAGTCAGGAGCCCGGCGTTGCGCCGGTGCAAAATGGATCGAGAAAATCACTTGCGGCAAGCATAGAGGCCCTGCGTCTGCAGCCCTTTATGGTACCGGTCAATACCGGTGTCTTAGTCGCCTCCCCGGAGGCTGAACTCATCGCATGGGATGCGGCAGGACTATCCAGGGCTTCATCGATCGTCGGCGCGTATAAGCGATTCCTCGCAGATGAGCTGCATAGATTTCCCAACGCCTTTCAAGAACCGATACAGCGACGCGTTTCTTTTCAGACCAGCCAAAAGGTCGACGATATTCTGGAAGTCGCTCATCAATCCAGGGCGCCTAATTCCTCAGAGCCTCCCATAGCCCTTGAAGACTACGAGGCGACTCGCACCCGTCTTGTAAGCCTAGCCAATGACCTCAACGCCATGGGAGATTCACAGGCCTCGGCAACCATCATGGCCATGCTGGCCTCTGACGCGCGCACCCGGCTTATCGATCTTCAGGGGTCATTTCTACAGCTCTCAGCCTATAGCCTTATCGGGCTTCCCCAGCTCGGCGAAAACCTGGGAACGGCGCTGCTGCCCTTTGATGCCGCCGCTCTGCAGGACTACCTCGGTGCCCAGAGAGAGCGTATGGAAGCGTTTTATGTTCGAGCGTCGGCCTACCGTCGTGCGCTGCCGGCAAACGCACGGGCGGACCGAGATTTCTGGGCGAGCTTTATCAAAGACATCGACCAGTACCGGGCGAAAGACCCGCGTTCCGGGCTTTCTCGGCTTGAAGGCTTTCTAACCATGGTCACAGACAGCACTAGCCCCAGAAGCTGCGCAGCACGCCTTTCGGCAGCGCCAGCCCCGCTTCGTCCTATCGGGTTTTTCGACCATCGGTATGCAGAGCTGCACCGAGCCCTTCTCGCAAACTGCCAGATGGAAAGTCTCGAGGGATTTGCCCAGCGCTGGTCGGCCTTCTCCCAAGATTTCAACCGTACCCTGGCCAATCGCCGTCCATTGGCGGCGCTCACTTCTGAGATGCTGGCCAATGAATCCGGCCAGCCCTTAGCCGCGGACCGAGCCGCCATGAAACGGTTATTGGAATCGACCCCAGTGCTCAACGGCAAGCTCTCTCTAGAGAGTCTGCCCCCGGGTCAGAGAGACGCCATTCAGGGCTTCCTCACCCAGTGGGAAGGAATACGTCGCCTTCTTCTGCCGCTCTACAGCCCAGAGACTGGTCAGGTGCCAGGACTGGCGGTGACAGTGACGCTGCGTGACCATCCGCAACAAGAGACCGAAGGCAATAAGATTGCGAGCTGGACTTTTGGAATCGGCCGTCAGTCAGTAGAGACAACCGGCCGTTCTGAAAAACCTATGATCTGGCGCCCTGGAGACGACACGCGCCTGGTGCTTCGATTTGCAGACCAGTCCCCGCTCATTCCCTCGGCAGTCAAACCGCCAGCACTGATGCGCGTTTCTGGCCGCACCGTCAGCCTGCGCTTGGGAGGCCCCTGGTCTATTTTCGATATGGTGGCGGTCTTCAAATCGTCTGTCATTGAGGAAGCCGATCCCGGCAAGATCACCCTCGTCTTCACCATTCCTTTGGTTCCTGCTGATCAGCCCAATGCCCTGTCAACCCAGGCAGCGACAGTCTTTGTCGGTCTGAGCTTCTCGGCCCCAGGCAGCCAGGCGCCTCTGGCCTGGCCCAAGACCTTTGCCATACGGGCTCCGAGCCTTGCGCAGCGAACGGGGGAAGCCCGTGACTGAAACACTCGACCGCTTCTATGCGCCTATTTCCGCAGACCAGCCATGTGGGGACTGGCTTCGGTATGCAGAGGTCTATCAGCAGATCAGCCGCATGCGCATTCAAGAGGACCCCACGCTGCCCATGGGGGAGTGGACTCGGCCTCTGCTGAGCGCCGACTGGGAGGCGATCGAGCAAAAGATCGGTCTTATTTTGGAGCAGCAAAGCAAGGACCTCAACCTGGTGGTCTGGCTCTGCGAAGCCTGGATTCACCGGCACGGGCTTGTGGGGCTTGATCACGGGCTGATTCTGCTGACCGAACTCTGCAGTCGATTCTGGCCGCATCTCTGGCCAGCCGATGATCAGGAGGACAATTCCCCGCGGCTCGCCCCTTTTCTCTGGCTCAATCAAAAACTACCGGCCACCCTTCGGCAGAAGGTCATGCTCCTGCCCCAGACCGCCAGTCGTTCGTATGGCGTTTCGCTTGATGACTGGGAGCGGTTAGCAGCAGGACAGCAGACTGGCAAGTTAACAGCAAAGCCCACCGCAGAGGCCCTTCGGGCAAGCCTGTCACAGTCTGACCAGGCGCAGCTTCTCGCGGTCAGCAGTCTGGTCGATGCCATCCGAGGCCATCTCACGGGGCTTGCTGCACTATTGCAGGAACTTACACCTTCCCGCGATCCCAGCTTTTCAGCGCTCGATACCCTGCTGGCACAGACCGCAACAGCCTGTGGCCGGCTGCGCAAAGATGTCAATCCTGAAGAATCCTTCGACCAGCCTGCACACCTGACTGAGGAGGCAACGCATGCTGCGGCGGCCGACACTGGTAGCCGGCAGTCCCGCGATCCAGATAGGCGTCAGGCTTATTTGGAACTAGCACGGCTGACCGAACGCCTGGAAAAGCTCGACCCCCACAGCCCAGCACCCCTGCTATTGGCAAGGGCCGTTGACTGGGCGGGCCTGTCCTTAGCTGAGATCGCCCAGGCAGAGGCCGCCCGTGGCTCGTCACTGTGGTCTATTCTCACCAGCCTGGGACTGGAAAAAGGATTTACTCCTGAAGACAAGGAACAGTCGAGCAGCCCGCCCCAGTAATGCAAGCCATACACCGCTGGTGGTATGCAAGCCGTATGTGGCCTTAAGTGCCAGTAAATGGTTAGGTGACCCCACATGGCCCCTCGTGGCTCTATTTGGCCCTAATGCAGCCGTCTGTAGATCTCTTCGGCAAGGCCGTGCGAGACCCCTTCGACGGTAGCCAATTCGTCGACCGAGGCTTTTTTTAGTCCCTGCAGGCCACCAAACCGAGCAAGTAGCCGTTGCCGGCGTTTCGGGCCGACCCCTTCGATCTCATCGAGTACCGAGCCGATCCGGGCCTTGGCCCGCTTGGCCCGCATTCCGGAAATGGCAAACCGATGGGCCTCGTCGCGTATCTCAGCGATCAGCATGAGCGCACCGTGGTCTCGTCCGAGTGCGAGCTCTCTCCCGTCAGGAAATATCAGCCGCTCCAGACCCACTTTGCGGCCTTCGCCCTTGGCCACGCCCAGCAGAATACCGGTGTCATGGCCTAGCCCTGCAAAGACATCCATGGCTACCGACAGCTGGCCCTTTCCACCATCGATAAGCACCAGGTCTGGTAGGGTCTCAGCCTGCTCATAGCGACGCGTAAGCGCCTGGCGCACGGCTGCATAGTCGTCGCCCGCGGTGATATCGCGAATATTGAAACGTCGATAATCAGACGACTGCATGGCATGGTGATGGTAGACCACGCAGGAGGCCTGGGTTGCCTCACCACTAGTGTGACTGATATCAAAACACTCGATGCGAAGTTCGGCCAGGTCTTCGGTGTCACTGGCCACTCACCACTAGTGTGACTGATATCAAAACACTCGATGCGAAGTTCGGCCAGGTCTTCGGTGTCACTGGCCAGGCCCAGGGTCTCAGCAAGCAGCTGGGTGCGGGCTTCTGCCCCCCCCTGCTCCTGCGCCCGCCGCACCAGGGCAAGCCGGGCATTGTCTTCTGCCAGCCGCAGCCAGTCACGACGCTTGCCCTGCGGTGCATGGAGCACACGCACCCCTTTGGCCTGCCCTGTCGCCAGCCAGTCTAAAAGCGCAGGCACAGCCGACTCACGGTTGACCACAAGGGTAGAGGCGGGCGGTGTATCGAGATAATGCTGGCTCGCAAAGGCTAAGAGGGCCTCATCCAGGGTGTCGTCTGATTCGGGGCCGTGTATCGCAGCCGAAAAGTAGGGACGATCGCCCAGATGCCGTCCCCCGCGCACCATCGCGAGGTTTACTACGGCCCGCTGGCCATCACCCACCACGGCAAGAATGTCGCAGTCCTGCACCGACTCCGTTTCCATAGAATGCTGCTGCAGTACGCGCGAAAGCGCCCCGATCTGGTCACGGTAGACCGCTGCCGCCTCAAAATCGAGCTGGTCTGATGCCTTCTGCATATCGGCCTGCAATGCCGATAGCACCTCCTCGTGGCCGCCGCGCAGAAAAGACAGGGCCCTGCCCACATCTCGGCCGTAGTCTTCGTCGGAAATCTCTTGGGCCGCCGCGCAGAAAAGACAGGGCCCTGCCCACATCTCGGCCGTAGTCTTCTTCGGAAATCTCTTGGACACAGGGCGCGCTGCACCGGTGTATCTGATGCAAAAGACACGGCCGCGAGCGATTCGACAGAACGTTGTCCGTGCAGCTACGCAGGCGAAAGACTTTTTGCAGAATCTGAATACTCTCTTTTACCGCCCAGGCATTGGGAAACGGACCGAAGTAATCGGCATTTTTGTCAACCGCGCCGCGATAGTAGGAGATGCGTGGATACCGATGCCGACTCATACGCAGAAACGGATACGACTTGTCATCGCGGAAAAGAATGTTGTAGCGTGGCGCCTGCGTCTTAATAAGGTTGTTTTCTAGCAGCAGGGCCTCTGCCTCGGAGCGCACCACGGTAAATTCGGCAGCCGCAATCTGCGAGACCATATGGGCGATGCGGGGGCTATGACCTGTCTTCTGAAAGTAAGACGACACCCGCTTTCTGAGGTCCTTGGCCTTACCCACGTAAAGCAGCTGGCCCTGGGTATTGATAAACCGATAGACACCAGGCAGGCCTGGCAGATTCGCCATAAATGCCTTGGCATCAAACGCGTCTTGGTTGAAATCGGTTGACGAGGGGGCGGAAGTCATAGCGATTGTGCTGTTACATTTACAAACGTACGGGCCCGGGCCACAACCGCCTTAAACATCGCCTCTGTGAGCCGTCCGGTATTGATGTTGTATCGGCTGGGATGGTAGCTATCGATGACTACGAACCTACCCAACTGGTATTCCGCACCGTGGGCAAAGGCCAGATCAGCGCGCCTTATACCCCACTGGGTCAGATCGAAACATCGCACCACCGCATCGTGCGAGACGGCGCCTAGGCAGAGAATGACACGCGGCGCAACTGCGGCGATCTCTGCCTGCAGAAAAGGCCGGCAGTTGCTCGCCTCTATCGGAAGCGGCTTGTTATCGGGCGGAAGACATTTCACTGCGTTGGTCACGCGGCAGCTCATCATCGTAAGACCATCTTCGGCGCAGCTCATCATCGTAAGACCATCTTCGGCATGTACCGACCGCGGGCCAGTGGAAAAGCCCTGATCGTATAGGCTGCCATAGAGCAGATCGCTACAGGCATCACCGGTAAAGGGACGCCCAGTCGCATTGGCCCCATGCATGCCGGGCGCCAGCCCCACCACCAACAGTGCCGCCTGTGGGTCGCCAAAGGGGGGTACCGGCCTGCAAAAATAGCTGGGGTGCTTCTGCTGCACTTTGCCAAGAAAGGCCACGAGCCTCGGGCAGCGCTGACAGTCAGGGTCGTAGATCTCAGGCGTTGACCGCATACACTATGCCGCGCCTGAGCTACCCAAAAACGCCATCACGTGCGTACGCCTAGACCGAGGTCGCCCGGGGCATCAGGAGCGACAAATGCCGACGCAGGGGGTCATGCAAGAACCCTGGCATACGTGCTGGCACCGCGTCGAGCGCCTGAATCGCCAGGTCGGGCCGGTTGCAAATAAGCGTGGCGTCACAGCCTGCCTCAAAGGCAGCCTGGGCACGATCGGCCACATCGGCATAGACGGCGGCACCGGCCATAGAGAGATCGTCGCTAATCACAACCCCTTCGAACCCGATACGGCCCCGCAAGATCTCACGTATCCACCGTGAAGAGAACCCCGCGGGCTGGGCATCGACCTGGCTATAGACCACATGGGCAGGCATCACAGCCTGCACCAGCGCACGATCGAAAGGCCCAGAACAGAGTCGCGCGTAAGGCCAGACATCGTTCGCGAGGATCTGATCGAGTGGCCGGTCATCGACCGGCAGCGCATGGTGTGAATCGGCCTCCGCCCAGCCATGCCCTGGAAAATGCTTTCCGCAGGAACGGAATCCCGCCTGGGCCAGACCCTGCAATACGGCCGTGGCCGCAAGCGTGACAATCTGCGGAAGCCTGCCAAAGGACCGATTACCAATCACCGCGCTGCGGCCATAGTCGAGGTCGAGCACGGGGGTGTAGCTAAAGTCGACGCCCACCGCCTTGAGCTCAAAAGCCAGGTCTTGGCCCGCCTGCCGGGCAAGCGCCAAGGCCGCCTCTACGGCGCCAGTTCGGGGCACCCCATCGGCATCTGCCAATGCCTCGGTGAGGCGCATGCCCAGCGTGCCAAAGGCAGGCAGTGCTGTGAACCCTTCGCGAAAGCGTTGTACCCGGCCGCCTTCATGGTCTACGGAAATAAGCAAAGGCACACCATCGGACCGCCGCACCTGACGCAGCTGCTGCGTGAGACCACACAGCTGATCACGATCGGAGAAATTTCGCGTAAAGAGAATGACGCCGCCCACCCAGGGGTGGGCGAGAATCTCAAGCTCCTCGGCGGTAGCAACCAGGCCTTGCAGATCAATAATAAAAGGACCAGACACGGTAAGGCTTACCCCCTAATGGTTTTGGATCGGTGCATATTCAATGAGGGCAAAGGCAATTGCGGCATCCTGCTCGTCAGACAAGGAGACAAAGCCTTTGAGCTGCTGCCTCTGCATATGCTCAGCCAATGCCTTATGAAACACCGGATACGGAGCCCCCTTGGGATTATTGAGTACCTCGAGGCTATGTAGGCTCATAGGGAAAGCAAGCCCACAGCCAAGCGCCTTACCAAAGGCCTCTTTGGCGGCGAACCGTTTGGCCAGGTACGAGGCCGCACGCAGTTCAGACTGGGCCTTGCGTCGATAAAACTCTGACTGCTCTAAAGGGCCCAGTACCCGGGCCACAAACCGGTCGCCCCAGCGCAGGAGAATCGCCTGGATTCGGCTAATAAGCACCCGATCAGTACCAACACCGGCGATCATTGACGGCCCGTATAAGCAGCCTCACGCATCAGCCGCTTCATCTCGCGCACAGCCTCGCGCAGTCCCACGAAAACCGCACGCGAGACGATGGCATGTCCGATATGCAATTCGCGTACCCCAGCAATCGCCGCGACTGGCTGCACGTTAAAGTAGTTCAAGGCATGGCCCGCGTTAAACCGCATGCCGCGTTCTTGAATCGCCCGGCCAGCGACGCGAATCTTTTCGAGTTCGGCACGCACCGCGGGCTGCTCAGCGTCACGCCCTTGGGCATAGAACACCTCCGCATAAGGCCCAGTGTGCACCTCACAGACCTCTACGCCCAGGGCGGCAGCCATGTCAATCTGCGCCAAGTCAGCATCAATGAAGGCGCTCACACTAATGTCTGCCGACTTCAGCCGATCTAGCGTAGACCGCAGCGACGCCTGCTGACCAATAAGATCAAGGCCTCCCTCGGTGGTCACCTCCTGCCGTCCTTCAGGCACCAGCATGGCCATTTCGGGCTTGAGCCGCACGGCAATGCCTACCATCTCAACGGTGGCCGCCATTTCAAGGTTGAGCTTAATCTGGGTAAGGTCGCGCAGCCGGCCCACATCTTCGTCTTGAATATGACGACGGTCCTCGCGCAGGTGCACCGTAATGCCATCGGCGCCACCCAGATGGGCCTCCACCGCGGCCCATATCGGGTCGGGGTCATAGCTGCGCCTTGCCTGCCGCAGGGTCGCAACATGGTCTATGTTCACGCCAAGCTCTATCATGGTGATCTTCGTCCTATTTTTTTGGGTCAGAAACGCTCATCGCTATTGTCCGCAAAGCTGGCATCCGGTGTCGCCCCAACACTCTAATGAGGTGTCTCTGACCCGATACCAAGCAGCCGCTGCCGCAGTCGTGCAAGCCCTATCATGGCCTGCCGGGACTGCAGACCAGACTCCCCAAGCTGATGCCGAATCAGGCCCCGAAGCAGCCTTTTTGCCTCAAGGCTCACCTCTGCATGCATGTCGTCTAACCTCTGCCCGTTTGCTGACGCATCGTATCGCGACAAGGCCAACAACGTCTGACCCGAGACCAGCATGCCCGCGGACTCCGCAATTGCCTGCCCATTTGCCACAACCACCGGCTCGCCAAATACCAGCGCATACTGGCCTGCCGCCTCCACTGTCATACCCTGCACGGTATCGAATTCGGGAGCAACGCCCATTTCCCGTAACAGCCGACATTCGAACCAACGCAGAACCGCACCCACCTCTGGCCCAGCCTCTGACAGTCGGTGCATGGCCGCCTCGTAGGCATCGAAGAGCAATGGGTGGGGGTCTTCGCGGGGCATCAGCCGCATCAAGAGCTCGTTAAGGTAAAACCCTGCGAGAAGGCAGTCGCCGGAAGGTGTACCCACCCCCCCCAGCCATTCTGCCCCCATGAGGCTACGCAACTCCCCCTTGGCAGAATACCGAAGCCCAAGTGGCTGAAAAGGCTGCAGCAGGCCGCGCAGCGGAGAACGGGGGCGTCGCGCCCCGCGGGCAACCAGGCCCGCCCCGCGGGCAACCAGGCCCAGCCGTCCTTCTTCCCGAGTAAACACCTCCACAATAAGGCTCGTTTCTCGCCAGGCCAGACTGTGCAGCACATAGCCCTGAACCATGTCTAGCGCCTCGCCCTATTCCCTATTCGTAACCAAAACTGCGCACCAGCGACTCGGTGTCAGCCCAGTTTTCTTTCACCTTCACCCAAAGGTCAAGCCGCACCTGCGCATCGCAAAAGGCTGCAATATCGTGGCGTGCCTGCGAGCCAATCTGCCGCAGCCTAGCACCGCCTTCGCCCAGCACCATAGGTTTGTGTGAGTCTCTTCCCACAATAATGGTGGCCGCCACCGCAAGCCTCGCCGGCCTGTCCGCCTGGGCCGGTTCTTCGGAGAACTGGTCGATCACCACTGCGGCCTCGTAGGGAAGCTCATCCCCTAAAAACCGAAAGAGTTTTTCACGAATGATCTCGGCCACAAAAAAACGCGTACTGCGATCGGTGACGGTATCGGCATCCACCTGGGCAGGGCCCTCGGGAAGACAATCGGCCAGCGCCTGGGCCAGAACATCCACCTGAAACCCCGTGACCGCCGATACGGGAACAATTGCCTTAAAACCGGGCCGATCTGGCTGGTTTGGCCTTAGGCTTTGCAACTGCGCAACCAGGGCAAATGCCTTTGCCTTGTCAGCCTCAGTAGCCAGACGGTCGGCCTTGTTCATCGCCACCACCACCGGCATGGCAGGCGGAATACGGGCCAGAACTGCCTCGTCTTCGGGCCGCAGTTTATGCGCCTCAATCACCCAGGTCACGGCAGATACCTCTTGCAGGGCCGACAGTGCGGTGCGATTCAACTGCCGATTAAGCGCAGCCGTGTGGCTGTGCTGAATGCCAGGGGTGTCAACAAAAAAAATCTGGTGCGACTCCGTGGTGCGCACCCCAAGAATACGATGCCGTGTGGTCTGCGCCTTGCGCGAGGTGATGGCCAGGTTCATGCCCACCAAGGCATTCAGAAGACTCGACTTCCCCACATTGGGCCGTCCGACAAGCGCCACAAAGCCAACCCGGTGAGCCATGTCAGCCTTCTTCGAGCCTCGGCGTCTGCTTTGGCAACAAGAACTCGAGCTTGCCCTGAGGGGCGGGCTCTGCCTTTTTGGAGCGGCGCCCTTTTTTCGGTGCCTCGGTAAGCGCACGATTTACCGCCTCTAGCGCTTCCGTAGCCGCCACCTGCTCTGCCGCCCGGCGAGACGATCCGGAACCCAGCACGGTGATGGCAAGCTTGCTTACCAGGCATTCCACTTCAAACACCTGGTTATGGGCTGCCCCATGCGTGGCCACCACCTGGTAAATTGGCAAGGGCATGCCGTGGCCCTGCAAAAACTCTTGCAGAAGCGTCTTGGCATCTTTACCCAGGGTCTTGGGGTCTACCTGGTTGAGAATCGGACGATAAAACCGCTCGACCACCTGGGCGGCCGCATCATAGCCACCGTCGATAAATACGGCCCCGATCAATGCCTCCAGGGCGTCGGCAAGAATAGACGGACGTCGCAGCCCACCGCTCTTGCGCTCGCCATCTCCCAGAAAAAGATGCTGGTGCAGAGACAAGGTCTGAGCAATATCGTGCAGTGCCTGCTGGCGCACCAGGTTTGACCGCACGCGGCTGAGGTCGCCCTCGGTAAAGCCATGCAGTTCTCGATACAAAAGGCTCGAAACCGCAAGGTTCAAAACGCTGTCGCCAAGGAACTCCAGCCGCTCATAATGCTGTGCGCTATAGCTGCGATGGGTAAGGGCCAGCCTGGCCCGTTCGGGATCATTGAAGCGATACCGGATCTTCTCCTGCAGGCCCTCAAGACAAGAAAGAAAATTATCATCGGCTGCAGACATAACCGGCTACTCGAAAAATCCCAGACGGTCGAATTGCCCAGAGAAGACCTCGCCGGCATTAAACCAGACCATAAAGGCCTGCCCCACCAGATTGGCCTCGGGTACGAATCCCCAGACACGGCTGTCGGCAGAGTTATCGCGATTGTCTCCCATGGCGAAGTAATGCCCTGCAGGCACTGTGCACCGCAGCCCAAGCGCTGTCCGTTGGCAGGCGTCTTTATGGGGGAACGACTCCAAAAGATAAAAATCGCCAGAACCATTGTCGTTTAAGGTGCTGTAGCTGCGGCGATCAAGGGTCTCGCCATACTGACGCGACACCCTTGCCGTAGTGCCATCGACAAAACTGCCCTGAGCCTTTTTAGAAACAGCCACTCCGTTGATCGTGAGCTGCTTATTCTCATAGACCACCGAATCGCCCGGAACGCCCACGATGCGCTTGATGTAGTCCACAGAAGTGTCCAGCGGATAGCGAAACACTGCAACATCGCCGCGCTGGGGCAGCCCGGTTGCAAATACCAGCGTATGCGATACCGGCAGCCGCACCCCGTAGCTGTACTTCTTCACAAGAATAAGATCGCCAATACGGAGCGTAGGAATCATCGACCCCGAGGGAATATTAAAAGGTTCAAATAAGAAAGATCGAATAACAAAGACAACGAATATGACCGGAAAAAAACCTGCTGTGTACTCCAAGAGAGCGGGCCGTGGGGCGCCTGCTGGGCGGGACTTTCTCCAGACCAGACGATCGGCGAACCAGAGCAAGCCCGTTACCAGACAGAGCACCAAGAGAATAAGCGCGAAGTTCATGGTGCTAGCCGTCCACCTTTAATATGGCAAGGAAAGCCTCCTGCGGTATCTCTACCGTTCCGACCTGCTTCATACGTTTTTTACCTGCCTTTTGTTTTTCTAAAAGCTTGCGCTTGCGGGTAATGTCACCGCCATAGCATTTGGCGAGCACGTTTTTGCGCAAGGCCTTGATATTTTCGCGGGCCAGAATATTCACGCCGATTGCCGCCTGTACGGCGACATCAAACATCTGCCGGGGAATAAGCTCGCGCAGCTTGGCCGCAAGCTCGCGCCCACGCGCCTGCGCCCCGCCACGATGCACGATTACCGACAGGGTATCGACCCTATCACCATTAATAAGAATATCCATCTTCACCACGTCGGAGGCACGATACTCTTTGAATTCATAGTCCATCGAGGCATAGCCACGTGATATTGACTTTAACTTGTCAAAGAAGTCGAGCACGATCTCATTCATGGGAATCTCGTAGGTGAGATTTACCTGGCGGCCGGCATAGGTCATGCCGGTGTGAACACCCCGCTTACCGGTGCACAGGGTCATCACCACGCCCACATAGTCTTGGGGCATAAACAAAGACACGGTCACAATCGGCTCGCGAATCTCTTCAATACGCGATGGCTCTGGCATCTTGGATGGGTTGTCAACATCAATTACCGTGCCGTCCTTCATGAGCACCTGATAAACAACCGTGGGCGCGGTGGTAATCAGGTCGATGTCGTACTCGCGCTCTAGCCGCTCCTGCACAATGTCCATGTGCAGCAGCCCCAGAAATCCACAACGAAACCCAAAGCCCAAGGCCTGCGACACCTCAGGCTCAAACTGCAAGGCCGCATCGTTGAGCTGAAGCTTCTCTAGGGCATCGCGCATTATGTCGTACTCGCTTGATTCCACCGGATACAGCCCCGCAAATACCTGCGGCTTCACCTCTTTAAACCCCGGTAGCGGCGCGGCTGCGGGCCGGCCTGCCAGGGTAAGGGTATCGCCCACCTTGGCTGCTTTCAGTTCTTTAATTCCGGTAATCACAAAGCCCACCTCGCCTGCACTGAGCGACTCTCGGGCTACCGACTTGGGCGTAAAGACACCCAGCTGCTCTGCCGGATGGGTGCTTCCGGTGGCCATCAACAGAATTTTGTCGCGGGCCTTTAAGGTGCCATTGACCACCCGCACCAGCATGACCACGCCCACATAGTTATCGAACCAGGAGTCAATAATCAGCGCCTGCAGCGGCGCCGTGGAGTCGCCTTTGGGCGGCGGAATCTTTGCCACAATCATCTCAAGAATGTCTTCGACGCCCTCGCCTGTTTTGGCGCTCGCGCGGATGGCATCGGAGGCCTGAATACCGATGACGTCTTCGATTTCTTGAATGGCCTGCTCCGGATCGGCAGCAGGCAGGTCGATCTTGTTGAGAACCGGACAGACCTCAACGCCCAGCTCTATGGCGGTGTAACAGTTCGCCACCGTCTGAGCCTCTACCCCCTGGGAGGCATCTACCACCAGAAGCGCCCCTTCGCAGGCGGATAACGACCGGCTTACCTCGTAGGAAAAGTCAACATGCCCTGGGGTGTCGATAAGGTTTAGGGCATACACCTGGCCATCACGGGCTCTGTATTTCAGCGCGGCCGTCTGCGCCTTGATGGTGATGCCACGCTCGCGTTCGAGGTCCATGGAGTCGAGCACCTGCGCCTCCATCTCGCGGTCGGGCAGGCCGCCACAGATCTGGATGATGCGGTCGGCCAGGGTGCTCTTTCCATGGTCGATATGGGCAATAATCGAAAAGTTACGAATGTTTTGCAAATTAACAACACAGGCTTATATACGCCAAGTCATTGACTTGGCTACGGTTTTACTACAATCCAGGAAGATGCGTTGTCCCGATGCACCAGTAGTGCCACGGGCCGCTTCCGGTCTAGCCGCTCGACTAGGGTAGAAAACTGAGCAACCGAGCCTACCGAAGTCCTGTCCACGGACAGGATTATGTCACCCTGGCGGATTCCTGCCCGTTCGGACAGGCCCGAGGCTGCCGAGACAAATACGCCCTGGGTTAGCCGAAGCTGGCTTTTCTGGGCATCGGAGAGCTCAGACACTCCCAGACCGAGCCAATTCACCGCAGCAGGCTTTGGGGCGTTGGAGGCGGGGGCTGCCTGCGCCCGGGCCTCAGGTTCCAGCTCGACCACCTGGATTCGCAGCTGCTTGCGCTCCCCGCGGCGCCAGACCTCAATGCTCTCAGTGCGGCCTGGTACGGTATTGCCCACCAGCCGAGGAAGGTCTGACATTCGATTTACCGGCCGCCCGGCAAAAGCCAACACGATGTCACCAGGCTCAATTCCGGCCTTTGCCGCCGGGCCATCCGGATCGACATTGCGCACCAAGGCGCCATTATTGCCCTTCAGGCCCAAGGCCTCGGCAACCTCTCGGGTAACGTCACCGATGGCCACCCCGATACGACCACGTACCACCCGACCGGACTGGCGCAGCTGATCGGCTACCCGACGGGCCTCATCGATCGGAATCGCAAACGAGATGCCCATAAAACCCCCGGTACGGCTGTAGATCTGGGAGTTAATGCCAATTACCTCACCATCCATGTTCAACAACGGCCCCCCTGAATTGCCCGGATTCACGGCAACATCGGTCTGGATAAACGGAAGGTAGTCGCCTGTTTCACGTCCTTTGGCACTAACAATACCAGCCGTAACGGTGTTTTCCAGGCCAAACGGGGACCCGATGGCCAGGACCCAGGCACCCACCTTTATTCTGGAGGGGTCCCCCAGCGGCAGCGTAGGCAGGCCGGAGGCATCGATCTTGAGCAAGGCCACATCAGTGCGCTGGTCTGAGCCCACCACCCGGGCCTTAAACTCACGCTGATCGGCAAGGGTAACGATTACCTCATCGGCACCCTCGACCACGTGATGGTTCGAGAGAATATAGCCATCGGCAGAGATGATAAAGCCGCTACCAACCCCGCGCGGGCGCTGGGCCCCGGAGTCTGGGCTTCCGGGTGCCTGGCTATCGGGGCCGCGCTCACCGCGGCCGCCACCGGGCGCGCTGGGGGCTCCGGGTGCGCCCGGATGGCCTGGGGGAAAGAACCGGCGAAAGAACTCATAAAACGGATCGTTTTCATCCATGCCTGGTGGCATTCCACGCGGAGCCGACGGGCCTGACCCCTGCCCTCGAGACTTCGCCCGCTCGAGCGTGCGAATATTAACCACTGCCGGTCCGGCCTTCTCGACGAGTTCGGTGAAATCGGGAAGCCCTCGCTGGGCGAAAGCCTGAGATACGCTAAGAGACAGTGATACCCCCAGAATCATCGATACCAGACCAGTGACAAAAAAACGTCTATTCAAGCGCATAGTGACTTCCTCTTTCTGAAAAACGAGGCCAGGAAAACCTGGCCAAAAAAATTATCGGTGCCGCACAAGGCGAAAAAACACTGGGCTACTGGGGCGTAAACCGCTCCACAAGGTCTTGTACGGTTTCGGTGGGAACCTCGCCGATGGCAGTTATGGAATGGCTGCCTTTCTTGCGCACGACCATGCTCAAAGAACCCTTGCGAGAGACCTCTGATGCCTGTGCATCAGCCCCCACCAAGGGGCCAATAAAAATCGAGACCACGGCCAGCCCGTCAGACAGGACATACTGCTCAACGGACCTGATCGATGGCTCAGAGACCATGGCCGAGGCTACTGGGCGAAAACCGATCATAGGCCCAGCCGCGGCAATCGACTGAGACACCTCTTTGGGCACCATGGGTGCATAGACCCGCTTCCAGTCGGATACCCCCTGAAATGACGGGGACACCTGCGGCGACTGCGACGGATTGATCTTCACTTCGGAGAATGCGTACTCTTCGAGCACCAGTCCCTGAGGGTCAAGCAGCTGGAGTTTTACCGGCAGATGATGGCGTTTTTCTAGCCAGCAGTGAACACGCCAACGAAACTGGTCTCTGGGAACAAACACCAGCAGCTCGGTTTCTTGGTCCGCAATGCGCTTACCGGGGCGCCGCTCAATTTGGTAGTGGTCAAGCACCCAAGACGGGTTGGCCACAAACATAGCGGGGAAGTCGGGCCGCACCATGGGACCCTTATAGATGCGAATGACCTTTTGCTCGGGAAGGTAGGCCCGCATCTCTCGCGAAGAACGGATCACCTCGCGGCTCGGACCATCAAGCGACTGCACGCGCGTAACGCGCTCTCCGTTGGCAGAGACGCGGTGGTAGACACGGGCGGTGTAAAGGCCACCGTCTTGCTGGTGCACATAGGTACCCTCGAAATTTAGCGACTGAACAGACCGACTAATCTTTTGCACCAACTCGGCGTCAGACTCCGCCCATGCGGCACCCGAGTAGGCCGCACCGCACGCGATAAACGCGGTCGCAAACAAGGACAACAGGCCCCTCATGGAAAGGTGACCGTATGGCAGGGAAATGACAGAGCGCATAGTGGAAGGCTACCGGTCGTCCATTCTAAGCCGGACATGGGAGGCGCCATGGGCGTCGAGCAGGGCCCGGGCCTGCGGGCTGTCAAAGGAGGCACGCATCACCCGCGGGTCAAGCGCTGGGACAGAGCCCACAGCCGGGGGAGTACCTGTTCCAGCCAATAGGGTTTCGGAATCCGGCGCTGTGGGAAGGCTGAGTAGAAAAAAGGCACCAGCACCCACAAATGCAAGGCCGGCAACCGAGGCTGCAAGCCTGAGCCCAGGCCCCAAAGAACGGCCCGACGACCGGGCAGGCGCGGACCGAACCGGCTGGGGCATGAACACAGGCTCCTTGGAAATACGGTCTGCAATCTTGGCGCAGAGGTCGGGACGGTGGTCGGAAGAGCCTACGGAACCGAGAACATCAGAGATCAGCCAGTACCGTAACGCAGCGGCCCGGTAGGCTTCAGACCGAGAAAGCCGCTCAGCAGCCCGAAGCGCCTGAGCCTCGGTGAGGCTGTTGTCAATAAAGGCGGAAATGGATTCCGCCGCCACGGCTTGCAGGCCGCCGCTCGGCGCGTCTGCGGCGGAGGCGCCAGGGCGGGAGGCTGCGTCGCGGGGAGGGTTTGCGGGCTGCATAGAGGAGGGTGCGGGGGATTGTGACGGGGGTCGTGAGGGGGAGTGGGGCATAGGCATCACCAGCGTTTATGGTCAGGGGTATCGAGCAAAGGCCGCAGGGCGGCCGAAATAAACTCCCGGGCACGAAAGATGCGCGACCGGACGGTACCAATTGGGCAGTTCATAGCTTCTGCAATCTCCTCATACGATAAACCCTCAATTTCCCGCAAGGTAATCGCCGTGCGGAGCTCGGCCGGAAGAGACTCAATCGACTGATTCACTGTTTCGGCAATCTGCCGACTCAGCAAGAGCGATTCCGGCGTCTGGTTGTCTGTTACGACAGACCGGGCCTCAAAAGATTCCGTATCATCCGCGTCCGGTGTAAGGTCTGTCATGGGAATCGGCTGCTTGCCCAGAGACACCAAATGGTTTTTAGCGGTGTTTACCGCTATTCGGTAGAGCCAGGTGTAGAAGGCGCTTTCGCCGCGAAACTTGGGCAGGGCCCGGTAGGCCTTCACAAAAGCCTCTTGCACCACGTCTTCCACCTCAGAAGGATCGCGCACGATTCGCGACACGAGCCGAAGCACCTTACGCTGGTACTTCAGAACCAGAAGGTTAAAGGCAGCCTGGTCGCCATCCTGAACGCGGCGGACTAAGACCTGATCGGCCTCGCGTTCCATAAACCCTTAGATGCGCGAAAAGACCAAAGTGCCGTTGGTTCCCCCAAAACCGAAGTTGTTTTTTACCGCCACCGATATCGGCATTTGACGGGCCTGATTGGCGCAGTAGTCGAGATCGCACTCAGGGTCTTGATTGAAAATATTGATGGTCGGCGGGCTGACCTGCTGGTGCAAGGCCATTACGGTAAAGACAGACTCCAGGCCACCCGCACCGCCCAAAAGATGGCCGGTCATTGACTTGGTGGAATTGACCACCAGCTTTCGCGCCTGATCGCCCAAGGCAAGCTTGATCGCCTCGGTTTCGTTTTTATCGCCCAGGGGCGTTGAGGTTCCATGGGCGTTCACATAGTGGACCTCTTCGGCAGACACCCCGGCATCTTTGAGGGCATTGACCATGCACCGACGGGGGCCCTCGCGGTCTGGCGCCGTCATGTGGAATGCATCACCAGAGAAGCCCACCCCGCGGAGCTCTGCATAGATAGTGGCGCCACGGGCCTTGGCATGCTCATATTCCTCAAGCACTACCACCCCCGCGCCTTCGCCGAGCACGAACCCGTCGCGGTCCTTGTCCCAGGGCCGAGACGCGGTGGCGGGGTCATCGTTACGTGTTGAAAGTGCCCTTGCCGCAGCAAACCCCCCGATACCAAGCGGAGAGATCGTGGACTCGGCCCCGCCTGCCACCATGACATCGGCATCACCATACTGGATGAGACGGGCGGCTAGACCAATACTATGCAAACCGGTAGTGCAGGCCGTTACTGCGGCCAGGTTCGGCCCCTGCAGATTGCGCAGAATACTGAGGTGTCCGGAGATCATGTTGATGATCGAGCCGGGAACAAAAAACGGCGAAATACGCCGCGCCCCCCGATTGGTGTATTCGGAATGGGTGTCTTCGATCATCGGCAGGCCGCCAATTCCAGATCCCACCATCACGCCAATGCGCTCGGTGTTGGCATCGGTAACCACCAGCCCCGAATCGTCGAGCGCCTGTAAGCCCGCCGCAATGCCATAGTGGATGAAGGTATCCATATGGCGCGCCTCTTTGGCAGGGATGTAGTCCTCAATCGAAAACCCCTTGACCTCACCGGCGAAGTGCACGGGCAGACCGGAGTGGTCAAAACGAGTGACCGTTTGAATTCCAGAGGAACCGGCAAGCAGCGACTGCCAGGCATCCAATGGCGTGTTTCCGACTGGAGATACACAGCCCAGCCCGGTAACAACTACCCTGCGCCTAAGACCGGGATAGGAATGGGCCATGTGCGGCTGTGGTGAGGGGTTGGCCCGGAGGAGCGCCCGCGTCGGAGCGACGGGGCCGCCACAGCCACCCGCTGCTGCTACTTTTTGAGGTTGGCGTTGACGTAGTCGATTGCCTGCTGGACGGTGGTGATCTTCTCGGCCTCTTCGTCGGGAATCTCGCACTCAAAGGCGTCTTCTAGGGCCATTACCAGCTCAACGGTGTCGAGCGAATCGGCGCCGAGGTCATCAACGAATTTGGACTCGTTTTTGATGTCCTCTAGCTTCACGCCAAGCTGCTCAGAAACGATCGCCTTGACGCGCTTCTCGATATCTTCCATGGTTTATTTCCTCTCGTCACCAAAGGGAGTTAAGACAGCGGATTGTATCAGTTCATCACCATGCCGCCGTTGACATTCAGGGTAATGCCGGTGATGTAGCCGGCATCCTCGGAGGCCAAAAAAACGACAGATGCGGCGATATCGGTGGGTTTTCCCAGACGTTGGGCGGGAATCTGCGCAGTGAGGGCGCTGATCTGGTCTTCGCTGAGCGCCCGGGTCATGTCGGTATCGATAAAGCCCGGGGCCACGCAATTGACCGTAATACCGCGGCTGGCGATCTCGCGGGCCAGGGCCCGACTCATGCCCGCGACCCCTGCCTTGGCCGCCGCGTAGTTGGCCTGCCCGGGGTTGCCGCTCACGCCCACCACGGAGGTGATCTGAATAATCCGCCCCCATCGGGCTTTCATCATCGGGCGCAAGACGGCACGGTTTAACTTAAATACCGCAGTGAGGTTGGTCTGAATCACCGCATCCCACTCTTCGTCTTTCATGCGCATCGCGAGGTTGTCGCGGGTGATCCCTGCATTGTTCACCAGAATGTCGAGACGGCCATAGTCTTTCAGAATGGCCTCAATAAGTGCCTCACAGGCGCCGGGCTCGGTTACCTGCAGCCGCATGCCCTTTCCGTGCACGCCCGACTGCTCAAGAAAATCGCTGATCGCCTGGGCACCAGCATCGGTGGTGGCCGTGCCAACAACCTGGCAACCCGACTGGCCCAGCGCTAGCGCAATGGCCTGGCCAATTCCCCGGCTAGCGCCAGTGACAAGGGCAACACGGGTCATTGCAAGGCCTCCCTACAGGCGTCAAGCGAGGCCTGGTCAAAGATGTTGAGTACCCGTGCCTCGGGGCTGATTCGCTTGACCAGGCCCGCCAAAACCTTGCCCGGACCACACTCTACGAAGGTGGAAATTCCAACCTTGGCAAGTCCCTCGATCGTCTGTGTCCAGAGCACGGGGCTCTTGGCCTGTGCGGCCAGCGCCTGCCGGATTGCCGAGGCATCTCCACAGGGCTGGGCATTGAGGTTGTGCCAGACGGGTACCTGCACGGGAGAAAAGACCACCTGTGCGAGTCGATCAGAAAGCGCCTGGGCCGCCGGGGCAAGAAGTGACGAATGAAAGGGGGCAGACACCGGCAGCATTAGGGCTCGCTTGGCACCGGCAGCCTTGAGCGCCCCACAGGCCGCCTCCACTGCCGCCAGATGGCCGGCAATCACGGTCTGATCGGGCGCGTTAAAGTTCACCGCCTCAACAACTGCCTGCGGCCGGGACAGTCCACGGCAGACTTCTTCTACTTTCTGAGAGGCAAGACCCAGGACTGCCGCCATTCCCCCCTGACCTACCGGTACCGCCTGCTGCATGGCCTCGGCCCGAAACCGCACCAGCGAGGCTGCCTCAGAAAGCGGCAGCGCGCCGGCGGCCACCAAAGCCGAGTACTCCCCCAGACTATGCCCCGCCATGGCAGAGGGCATGGGTCCACCGGCAGCGCGATAGGCCTGAAAAAAGCCCACGGCGCAGGCGAGCATCACGGGTTGCGTGTTCACCGTGAGGTTGAGCGTCTCTGCCGGACCCTCTGCCACAAGGCCGGCAATATCGAGTCCGATTGCACCGGAGGCCGCCGCCACAGCCTCGGCGACTGCCCGATTCGCACCGAATCCGGCGAGCATACCCACAGCCTGGGAGCCCTGACCCGGAAATAGAAATGCCAAGTCTTGTCTATTCACTGGTATTGCCCTTCTTCATCAGCCAGAAAGTAGTCATTCAGAATGCGGCCGGAGGCTACATGCGTACCAGGGCAGCACCCCAGGTAAAGCCGCCGCCAACACCTTGCAAGAGAACATGGTGGCCAGGCTGCACGCGTCCATCGCGACGCGCGACATCCAGGGCCATGGGCACCGAGGCGGCAGAGGTATTACCGTGCTGATCGACCGTCACCACCAGCTTGGACAGCGGGAGCCCAAGCCGCTTGGCCGTGAACTGCAGAATGCGCACGTTGGCCTGGTGGGGAATGAGCCAGTCGACCTGGTCTGGCTGCATCTGCGCATCGGACAAGACCTCGCGCGCAGACGACTCGAGCACCTGGACTGCGAGCTTGAAGACTGCCTGTCCGTCCATGGTCAGAAAAGGATGGCCCGTGGCATTACCATGGCTGATCTGCCCTGGCGTGCGAAGAATGCCTTCGTACTCACCTCGGGCATGCAGTCGGTGGGCAAGAACCCCCGGGGTCTGGCTTGCCCGAAGCACCACAGCCCCGGCACCATCTCCAAAGAGAACACAGGTGCCACGGTCATTCCAGTCGAGAATGCGCGAAAAAACCTCGGCGCCAATCACCAGGGCATTGCGGGCCTTCCCCGCACGAATAAAAAGGTCTGCAGTTGCCAAGGCATAGACAAAGCCACTACAGACCGCCTGCACATCAAATGCCGCGCCCTGCGTAATACCCAGCTTTTTCTGCACCAGGCAGGCAGTGGAGGGAAAGATCATGTCGGGCGTGGACGTCGCCACCAGAATCATGTCGATCTGGTCGGCCCCGATTCCCGCATCTGCCATGGCGATGCGCGCCGCGTTTACCGCAAGGTCGCTGCAAGAGACTTCCGCAGACGCCAGATAACGCTGCGTGATACCGGTGCGCTCTTGAATCCAGGCGTCGCTGGTCTCAACACCATGGCCCGCGAGCCGCTGGGCGAGCGCATCGTTGGTAACCGGCTCACCGGGCAGAAACCGGCCGGTTCCTACAATCCTTGAGAAGGGCGCCCCACCCTGCAGATGTGAATTGGCCATAGCCCCAGAGTTTAGCCTGCCTGCAGGGCCCCCGAGATGCGGGCAATCAGGCCATGTTCCGCGGCATCGGCCGCGCGTTCCAAGGCATGGCGAAAGGCATAGGCATCTGCCGAACCGTGGCTCTTGACCACCACACCGCGCAGCCCCAACAAAACCGCGCCGTTATAGCGGCGCGGATCAACCCGTGCGGCAAATGCCCGCAGTACCGGGCTGGCCACCACCGCGGCAAACTTGGTTGCCCAGTTGCGCTTGAATTCCTCGCGCAGAAATGCCCCAAGCATCTGGGCAACGCCCTCGGAACTCTTCAGGGCCACATTGCCCACAAAGCCATCGCAGACCACGACATCGGTGCCGCCTTTATAAACATCATTACCCTCGACATTGCCGATAAACCGCAGTCCGCTGGCTCGCAAAAGGTCAGCAGCCTGTTTCACCACCTCATTGCCCTTAATAGCCTCTTCGCCTACGTTCAGAAGTGCGACAGTAGGGGTGGGCTTGTCCTGCATAACCGAAACCAAGGCCGCGCCCATTACCGCAAACTGGAAAAGATGTTCCGGCCCGCAGTCGACATTGGCGCCAAGGTCGAGCATCAAGGTGGATCCACCCTGGCGATTGGGAATAGCGGTGGCAATGGCGGGCCTGTCAATGCCCTCGAGGGTCTTCAAAACATAACGCGAAATGGCCATGAGAGCGCCTGTGTTTCCGGCGCTTACCGCCGCATCGGCCTTGCCGTCGGCAACCGCCTGAAAGGCATGGCGCATGGAAGACTGCCGTTTGGACTTTAATGCCACTGCCGGCGGATCGTCCATACCGACCACCTGCTCTGCATGCACGATGGTCACCCTGGCGGAATCTTGCAAGACGCTGAACTGCCTGCCTGACCTGCCCACCAGGCGGGCAACCTCTGCCAAGACCGCCTGCTGCTGTCCTACCAGAATAAGACGTGCCTGAGGGTGTCTATTCAGAAAATCCGCAGAGGCGGGCAGCGTGACCGAGAGGCCATGGTCACCCCCCATGCAGTCTACGGCAACGCAGACCGACATAGCGACTGGCTAAGGCCGAAACGAACGGAGACTTCGAAAAACAGAACGCGCGATTACGCGTCGGTGCCAGGCGTTTTAACTACCTTTTTGCCGCGGTAAAAGCCCGATGGACTGATATGGTGACGACGATGCACCTCGCCCGTGGTGGGCTCTACCGCCGTTGGGGGGTTGCTGAGAAAATCGTGGGAGCGATGCATGCCACGCTTCGAAGGAGATTTTTTGTTTTGCTGAACGGCCATGGTATTTCGGCTCCAAGGGCTTGGAAAAATCCTTCGATTATAGCGGCACTTACGACCCTTTGCTTGGTCTTGTCTGGGCCAGGAGTTCGCCGAGCCCGGCAAAGGGCCGCTGACGGTCGTCGGCCTGACCATCAGCCCTTGGGCTCGCGGCAGCGCCGGGCAGCGCGCCCGCCATTGGTGCGGCACCGCTTGGTATCGCGCAGTCGGTATGCAAAACCGGTTCGGTCATCTGCATCAAGACCTCATCTTCAATCAGGTCCACAAGACTCTGGCCGTCGGCATCGCATACCGGCTCTTCCGGATCTAAGGCCGAGACGGCCTGGTCTGCCTGAGCCTCTGTCTCAAAGAGACGAAATCGACAGTCGGCCGAAATCTGCTGGCCCGCCGGCGCAAGGCATCGGGCACAGGCAACTGTTGCCTCCCCAGTAAGCTGGATTGCCAAGCGGTCTCTGCCATTGAACTGGGCTGTCACCCTAAGCGGCCCGCGCAGTGCAATGCCCGCTGAGGCCAGGCGCCGAAAGTCATCGACAGCAATGTCTGTGTCTATCGCAAAACCGGACGGGAAGTCAGCCTGCAGGCGTTTCTTGGCTATAGGCTGAAGGAAGTCTGGTTTGGCTGGGTTCTGCATGAATGCGATGATAACGACATGGCCACTGACCGCGACTCCCCCGCCATTTATGTAAACCAGCCACCGCCTCCCAGTGCCTCTGTGGTCCAATCGCCGGTCATTCTGGCCTCAACCAGCACCTACCGGAAGATGCTGCTCTCGCGACTGGGCCTGCCCTTTACCGCCGAGGCACCCGGTGTAGACGAAACCCCTGTCGCCGGGGAGGATGCCCCTACCATGGCCGAGCGGCTCGCCAGGGAGAAGGCCCTGGCCGTTGCCCAACGCCACCCCGGAGCAATTGTTATTGGGTCAGACCAGGTAGCCGTCTGCGCGGGCAGACGCCTGGGCAAACCGGGCACCGTTGAAAAGGCCCTGGAGCAGCTGCAGTTTCAGGCAGGTAAGACCACGGTCTTTCACACCGCGGTCTGCCTTGCCCGGGTATCCCCGGTCGAAAAACTGGCTGACCAGGGGCAGAAAGGAAAGATAGGGCAGATCCAAGACCTTCGAATCGCCTCGGTGGGCACTACGGTTACCTGGCGTTCTGCCCAGGAACTACCCCCCGAAAGACTCGCCCGTTATCTGGCACTGGAAAATCCAATCGACTGCGCTGGTGCTGCCAAGGCCGAGGGCCTGGGGCTTACGCTGATCGCCTCGATCGACTCGGACGACCCGACAGCCCTCATTGGCCTGCCGCTTATCGCAGTAACCGACGGCCTTATCGCATTGGGGCTAGACCCGCTGGAGCCGAGCCCATAGTCTGGGCCAGCGTCTGCGCGATAGATGCCCCCAGCCTTCTGGCAAAGACCTCCAGAACCGTGGCCCGGTAGGTATAGTCAATCAGCTCTTCGGCCTGAAAGACCTCACGGGCAACACTCTCGACTGAGCCAAGACCATCTGCCAGCCCTACGGCAACGCTGCCTTCTCCGCTATAGACCATTCCCGAAAAAATCTGCGGGTCGGGCTTTAGCCGGTCGCCTCGGCCCTGCTTCACCGAGGCAATGAAATGCTGGTGCACCTCATCGATCAGCGCCTGGGTGGCCTTCTGATGGGCGGGGTTCACTGGCAGAAAGGGATCGAGCATGGCCTTGTTCTCGCCGGCGGTGATAAGACGTCGCTCAATGCCAAGCTTGTTAATCAGCCCCTGAGCGCCAAAGCCGTTCATAAGAACGCCAATCGACCCCACCAGGCTGGATTGATTTACGACAATCTGGTCTGCGGCAGAGGCAATGAAGTAGCCGCCTGAGGCGCAGACATCCTCCACCACTGCAATCAACTTCTTATCAGGATGTAGGGCGCGCAGCCGAAGAATTTCCTCATAGATTAAAGAGGACTGAACCGGGCTCCCCCCCGGGGTGTTCATCCGCAGAATAATGCCGGCGGCCTGCGGCTCATCAAACGCAGCCCGAAGCGATTCATTCACCTGTACCGCATCCACCTGCCCATCGACCTCAATGGTGCCGTTTAGACTAATGACCGCAGTATGCCGCCCCTCTGGGCCACCGGAGGCGGAAAAGCCTGACAATGACTGACTGAGGATGACGGCAATCCCTACCAACACCCCCAGGGTAATGAAACGACGCAGCATCGCCCAGCGCCGCGCGCGACGCTGCTCCTCCAAATGCGCCATGAGTATCTTCTCCATGACGGTAATCTGAGTGGATGGGTCAGAAAGGCTCGGCTGTGTATCCATAGTGGGTCTCGCAGAACAGGAAAAAAAGGGGTTAAGGGGAAGGCGGGGGCGGTCGGTGAAGGCCGACCGAAAAATCAAGCAGGTGCCTGCGAACCCATAGGTCTAGGGCATGCACTGTCTCTAGACAGTCGAGCGGGGAAAGGCTACGCAGCGCCTCAGGCTCATGCGCGCCATAGCCGACCGCAAGCGCCTGGGCCCCGGCCGAATGGGCCATCTGAATATCATGGGTGGTGTCCCCAACGACCAGGGCATCACGCGGATCACAGTCGAGGTATTCGCAGATCTCCAAGACCATCTCTGGGCCGGGCTTAGGAACCGACTCGTCGGCACACCGGGAGAAGGTAAAGAAATCCCGGGTCTGGGTGGCATCAAAGGCCCGCTCTAGGCCCTGGCGGGATTTGCCGGTGGCCACGGTCATGACCACCCCGGCGGCCTGCAGGTCCTGCAGCAGGGGGCGAATCCCATCAAACGGCTCAAGCAGATGATCGCGCGATAGATAGTGATACCGAAAACGCAGGCTGAGTTCGGGCGCTCGTTCGGCAGGAAGGTCGGGCGCCACCCGACGCAGGGCATCCTGCAGGCCCAGCCCAATCACATACTGGGCGTCTTTCAGAGATGGCACTGCAAGACCGAGATCCTGGCAAGACAGGCGAATCGCCTGGGCGATGGTCTGGGTGGAATCGACCAGGGTGCCATCCCAGTCGAAGATAACCACCTGGGGATGCCTTATCGGGCCGGCCATGGCAAACCTAGTGCATGCAAACGAGTCACAAAATCCTCATCCGGTTCGGCGGTAATGGTGGTGCGCGTGGTGCGAGAGATAAGCCCCGAGTCTGGCAGGTCAAAAGACAGCTTCCAGGCATGCAGCATCATACGGCGCCCAGAGACTGCACCGGTAAGCCTTGTCATTATCGGCGTCTTCTCTTGCGCGGGGCCGTATTTCAGATCACCGAGAATAGGAAAGCCGCGGTGCATCAGATGCACCCGAATCTGATGGGTGCGGCCCGTCAGCGGCTCGCAGAGCAACAGGCTGACCGGGCCAAAGTCTGGGTGCTGTAGCGATGCAAGCAGGCGTGCCTTGGTCAGCGAAGGCTGGCCTTCGGGGTGGACATGCACCCAGCGTTCACCATTGGCTGCGACGGTCTTACACAACGGCTCCTGCATGGGCCGATCCAACTGACCATCGGCTGACCAGTCTCCCAGCACACAGGCAAGATACTGCTTACGCATCCTGCCCTCCTGAAGCTGGCGGTGGGCGTGCAGGAGAGACTTGCGGGCTGTTGCAAGCAGCAGTACCCCCGAGGTGTCGCGGTCGAGCCGATGGACGAGCTCAAGAAATCCCGGGGGTCGGGTGGCCCGAAGGGCCTCGATCACCCCCAGCGAAATGCCGCTCCCCCCATGAACCGCGATTCCTGGCGGCTTATGGACCGCGAGCAGCCCCTGATCCTCAAGCAATACCGACAGCCGGCCCGAGAACTCTGCTGCCCTCTGCGCCTGCATCCGGGAAGACTCCGCAGACTGCTCGGCCGGGGTTGGCACCCTCACGGGGGGCAGCCTGAGCCACTGGCCGGCCTGAAGCCGAAAATCGGGCCTGATACGCCCCCCGTCGACACGGACCTCGCCGGTCCGCAGCATGCGGTAGACCCGGGTTTTCGGAACCCCCTTAAAATGGCCCAGCAGAAAATTATCGATACGCTGTCCATCGGCATCCTCAGTAACCAGAAGCCGCTGGCCCGACCGCCCAGCCGCAAGGGGCGCGGGAACAAGGTCAGGATTCACGGGTAAGGGTCGGTTAGAAAAGGGGTTTTTATCCATTCTTGGGTATACTATGCCTTAGCCTTATGTAAAAAAGGCCTGATGTGCTGAATTCCGGACACCCCTGCCTTGGCCTTTTCCGTCCGATGAGTCCGTACACAGAAATGAGTTTTGTCCGTGGAGCACTCACCTGAGATTGCGGCCCGGCCTCGAAAGTCGATCAGAATCGAACCTATGAATTTGGCGGATGTTTCCAGTAACAGGATTCCTAAGCGCCCCCCTTTTAGTGCGGGGCTGCTTATTCGTTCCCCCATGTCTCCCCCTTCGATCAACCCCCTGGTTCTCGGGGGGCTGTGCTCTGCTCGGCTAAATAGGCCACCTCTGCCCCTTTCCCAGACGCTCTTTTGCCGACAGTAGATCGGCGTTACCCCTGCTAGCGCATCGCAAAGCTGCGGCGCAGGGGGTTGTTTGGGAGAAGTCTGCATGAAACGTATGTTGTTTAACGCCACGCACTCTGAGGAACTGCGTGTTGCTATTGTCGATGGCCAAAGGCTCGTCGACCTCGATATCGAAACCGCTGGGCGCGAACAGCGCAAAAGTAATATCTATAAGGGCGTGGTTACTCGGGTGGAGCCCAGCCTGGAAGCCTGCTTTGTAAACTACGGCGAGGAGCGGCATGGTTTTCTGCCGTTTAAAGAAATTGCCCGTGAGTACTTTAAGCCTGGCGTGGATGTCGGTCGTGCCCGGATTCAGGATGCGATTGCCGAGGGCACCGAGCTTCTGGTTCAGATCGAAAAAGAAGAGCGCGGAAACAAAGGCGCCGCTCTGACCACCTTTATTTCACTGGCAGGCCGCTATCTGGTGCTGATGCCCAACAACCCCCGGGGTGGCGGCGTCTCTCGCCGCATTGAGGGCGAAGACCGGCAGGAACTCAAAGATGCCATGGACCAGCTGGCCGTACCCAACGGCATGAGCATGATTGCCCGCACGGCCGGTATCGGGCGCACGGTGGACGAGCTGCAATGGGACCTCAATTACCTGCTGCAGCTCTGGAAGGCCGTAGACGACGCCCGTACCCTGCAGCCCGGTGCCTACCTGATCTATCAAGAATCCAGCCTGGTGATTCGGGCCATCCGTGACTACTTTCACCCCGATATCGGCGAGATTCTTATCGATACCGATGACATCTACGAGCAGGCCCGGCAGTTCATGCTGCACGTGATGCCCGATCTCGCGCCGCGGGTAAAGCGCTATCGCGATGACATTCCCCTCTACTCCCGGTTTCAGATTGAGCATCAGATCGAAACGGCCTATTCGCGCATGGTGCAGCTTCCTTCGGGAGGTGCCCTGGTGATAGACCATACCGAGGCACTGGTCGCCGTCGATGTGAACTCGGCCCGGTCCACCCGCGGCTCGGACATTGAAGAAACCGCACTGCGTACTAACCTGGAGGCGGCCGAAGAGGTGGGTCGCCAGCTTCGGCTGCGCGACCTCGGCGGGTTAATTGTCATTGACTTTATAGATATGGAGTCGGCCAAGGCCCAGCGCGACGTGGAGCAACGCCTACGTGATGCCCTTCACCACGACCGTGCCCGAGTGCAGATGGGTAAGATTTCGCGGTTTGGCCTTATGGAGCTCTCGCGTCAGCGACTGCGCCCTGCCCTCAACGAGGGATCGCATATCACCTGCCCCCGGTGTAATGGCACGGGCGTAATTCGCGATATCGACTCCAGCGCCCTGCATATTCTGCGTATCCTGCAGGAAGAGGCCATGAAGGAAGGCACTGCAGCGGTACACGTGCAGGTGCCTGTGGAGGTTGCAAGCTTCCTGCTCAATGAAAAGCGCACCGATATTGCCAAGCTTGAGGCCCGCTTAAAGGTCACGATTGTCTTAATCCCCAACAAGTTCATTGAGACACCCAACTACACCATCGAGCGGCTGCGCCACGATGATCCGCGCCTGGAAGACACCAAGGCCAGCTATGCCATGGCCGACCAGCCGGCCTCCGAGTCTCCCTACGAGGCAAAGAAAGAAGACGCGGCCCCCGCAAAGCCACGACAGGAGGCTGTGGTAAAGGGAATCACGCCAGCAACCCCTGCACCGCAGCGTGAGGCCGTGGCAGAGACTGCGCCGTCCTTTTGGTCCAAGCTCTTTGGGTTTTTCAAGACAGAGCCCCAGGCGCCCGCCAAGCCCAAGACAACCGCACACAGTCGCCCTGGTAAAGGGGATGCCAACGGTAGCCGCAGCGGCAGAGGGCAAGACCGTCGGCGAGAGCGTGATCGAGGTGAAGGCCGCAGTGCCTCAGCCGGTGAGCCAGGCCATGGTCATGGCAAGGCGCGGGAGCAGGGTAGAGAACCCCGCGAAGCCCGAGAGCCTCGAGAGGGGCGCGAGGGACGCAATGGCCGCTCCCACGGGCGCGATACCAAGGAGGCGCAAGGACGCGAGCAGCGGGAGCCCAGAGAGCCGAAACAGCCGCGAGAGCCCCGGGAAACGCGAGAGCCGCGCGAATCCCGAGAAGGCCGTAACGGCAAAGAACGCGAGCAGAAAGACCGCCGTGAGCCCGCAGCGCCCCTGCAGGACCAGCCCCTCTCGCCCGTTGTAGCCGACCTGGCAGAAACGCCCGAGGGCTTGGATAACCGGGCCTCGCTATCGCAGACAGACTCTGGACCGGATGCTGTGGGCAATGCAGAGCGCCCCCGCCGGCGTCGCCGTCGCGGGGGTCGTTCAGAGGCCAGCGCGGGTACCGATATCATCTCCGCAGAGGAGGCTGGCAGTCAGCCGCCCATCCCCGAGATGGCCACCGACCCCATCATTGTTCCCAGCCTTCCGGAATCGGCTGCGGTAGCATCTTCGTCGGCGCCGTCTGGGTATTCCGAGCCTGTTACGGGTTTGTACGCCTCAGCCGTCGTGCACGAACCAACCGAAACGCGCAAGCCAGCGCAGGCGGCTCAACCGGTTGAAGCGATTGAACCGCCTCAGGCGCCTGAGACACCTGAGCCACCTGCGACGCCTGAAGCCTCTCCGAGATTCGCAGTCGACCCCGAGCCAAGTGTGCTCCCCATTGCGGTCGCGGTCAGCCCGGCTGCACCCCTGGAAGAAGACCTCGAAAAGGCTGGTCTGCAGTGGGTACAAACCGACCCCGAAAAGGCGATCGCCCTTTCGCAGGACCCAGCAGAGCCACCTCCAGCCTTAGGCCGTCGGCTCAAAAGAGCAGCCCCCGTCAGCGCGGATGAGCCTCTGACCATGGTCGAGACGAAGTCATGAAAACGATGCAGCCTTAGGCCAGATATGAGCGAGGGCCACCGCATTATCCCCATCTCATCGGACGCCTTTCGCCGCAGAGAGGTTCCGGTGGTCGATGGACAGGAACCGGTGGCAGACGACGGCTCTGTCTCTCTTGCGGACCGCCGCGGCCGGCCATTGCGAGATCTGCGTATCTCGGTTATTGATCAGTGCAACTTTCGCTGCGGCTATTGCATGCCGAAAGAAGTCTTCCACAAAGACTATGTCTTTCTGTCGCGCGATGAGCTCTTAAGTTTTGCTGAGATTACCCGTCTGGCGCGGGTTTTTCTGGGGCTAGGCGTAGAGAAGCTGCGCATCACCGGCGGCGAGCCACTGCTGCGCAAGGGGCTCGAAGAATTGATCGCAGACCTAGCAGCACTGAAAACAATCAGCGGTCAGCCTGTTGAAATTGCGCTCACCACCAACGGGGTACTGCTTGCGCAAAAGGCGCAGGCCCTGCGTGACGCCGGGCTTAATCGCGTTACCGTAAGCCTGGATGCCTTAGACCCCAACCGGTTTCGACAAATGGCAGGGCTCACCGATAGCAGCCCCGATCAAGTACTTGCGGGAATTGCAGCAGCCCAGGCAGCCGGTCTTAGGGTGAAGGTAAATACGGTTATTCAAAAGGGCGTAAACGACGCCGAGATTCTTCCGATTGCCGAGAAATTTAGGGAACTGGGCCCTACGGTGCGGTTCATTGAGTTTATGGATGTCGGAAACTCCAATGACTGGCATGCTGATCAGGTGGTAGCGTCTGAAGAGGTAATCGCACGCATCTCGCAGTCATTCCCGCTTGTGCCGGTGGGGCGGTCCACTCCCAACGAGGTCTCCGAGCGCTGGCGTTATCGTGACCTGCCCAATGTAGAAGTGGGCGTGATCTCTTCGATTAGCAAACCCTTTTGCGGTGAATGCTCCCGCGCGCGCATCTCATCAGAAGGGCTTTTGTACACCTGCCTTTTTGCCTCCTCGGGCTTTGACCTGCGCCAGGCGGTAAGAGCCCAGCCCGACGATGCCATGCTCAGCCAGATGATTCAAAAAATCTGGCGTCACCGAGAAGACCGGTATTCCGAACTGCGAGATGCCATGCTGCGGGAAAAACAAAATCGCCCGCTGGCGCGGGCGAAGGTGGAGATGAGCTATATCGGGGGCTAGCCGATTATCGCTTGATAATCTTTAACGGGCCCGGAAGCGAGGCGTAGTAGGCAGCCAGATTAGCGATTTCTTCTTTGGTAAGCGGGGCGGCCATGCCAGCCATGATGGCATTTTTTCTGGCACCCGTTTTGTAGTCGGTAAGCGCCCGAACTAAAAAGTCTTCGTACTGACCTGCCAGAACAGGATAGCTGGGATCAATTGCCTTCACTCCATCTGCGCCATGACAGGCCACGCAGGCCTGGGCTGCTTTTTCTTTACCAAGGACGATGTTACCCGCATGGGCAAGGCCCATAGACAACCCCAAGCAGGCTGCCACAAGGCCCCCGAGCACAAGACGCCTTAACGCACCGCTTACTGCAAACGTGTCTGATGTCATTTTTTATCTTCCCCGGTAGTTAGCGCGCACCGCCGCGGGCGTAAAAGGCCGCAAGGTCTGCAATGTCCTGGTCTGTAAGGGTCTTGGCGATTGCCACCATGCTGGGATGACTACGCTCACCCGAACGGTAGGCGCTCATTGCAGCGACAATATAGGCCTCGCTCTGACCGGCAATTTTGGGAACGCGGTAGAGATGCGGAAATGCCGTTTTGTACTCTGGAATGCCATGGCATCCTATGCACATGGAGTTCTTCTTCGCGCCTTCGGCCGCGCTTCCTGCAGCCGAGGCGGGCAGCGATACTAAAGCCCCGGCCGCCAGAAGCAGCCCGCAGCCAATGCCCGCCACAGATGTCTTTATTGTCATGTTGCCCCCTTAATATTCACACTCACGCATATTACCAGAGGCGCCCCCCTCCTCACCCGCTTGCAGCGCAGCACTACTGGCCAGAGGGATACTGATTCATGACCTTGCACCCACCCCCAGTCCTTTGAGCAGAAAACCATTGAGCCGACGGACAAAGCTCGCGGGGTCTTCGGGCTGGCCGCCCTCCGAGAGGAGCGCCTGGTCGTGAAGAAGCCATACCAGATCGCGCAGGGTGTCTGAGATGCCCTCGGAAACGGCCTGGCCATCGCTGCCCACGATCTGGCCACCCCCCGCATCGCTTTCGGCGATCAGGGCCAGCACCAGAGGGTGCTGCGGGTTGAGCTCCAAGATCGGCTTGCGGTCCGGGGTCTTCTGGCCCGAGGCCTTGAGCAGTCGCTCCAGATGTCCGCTCATGTCATGGTCCTCAGAAACCAGGCAGCAGGCCGAATCGGTGAGCCGCTGGGTAAGACGCACCTCTTTTACCTTGTCACCAAGAATCTTCGATGCCTTTTCGATGGCAGGCTTGGCCTTTGTCTGGGCATCCTTCAGAGCCTTCTCTTGTGCCTTGGCCGACTCGGGCGCCTCGGCATCCTTAACCTTACTGAGGTCGAGCGCGCCCTTGGCGACAGACTGAATCTGCTTACCGTTGAACTCGGTGAGGAAGTTAAGCACCCATTCGTCGATGCGGTCGGTGAGCAGCAGCACCTCAATGCCCTTCTTTTTGAAGATCTCAAGGTGCGGGCTTGACCGCGCGGCTGTCAGCGAGTCGGCCGTGAGCACATAGACCTTCTCCTGCCCGTCTTTCATACGGCTGATATAGCTCTTAAGAGACGCCTCTGGGGTATCGCCAGAAGACTGGGTACTCACAAAACGGGCAAGACCTGCCAGACGATCCTTGTTCGCAAAGTCTTCGCCAAAGCCCTCTTTAATACACTGCCCGAACTCCTGCCAGAAGGTCTTGTAGTCCTCCGGTTTGTTTTCTGCCAGGTCTTCAAGAAGGCTGAGAATGCGCTTGGCACACCCCTCTCGGATCGCCTTGATATCACGGCTCTCCTGCAGAATCTCCCGCGATATGTTCAGCGGGAGATCGGCGGAATCGACGATACCGCGGACGAAACGCAGATAGTTGGGCAGCAGCTGCTCTGCATCGTCCATGATAAAGACACGCTTAATGTAGAGCTTTAGGCCATGGCGTGACTGCCTGTCGTAGAGATCGAAGGGCGCCTTGGTGGGCAGATACAGAAGCTGGGTGTACTCGGTGCGTCCTTCCACCCGGTTATGGGTGTAGGCCAGAGGGTCATCAAAGCCATGGGCCAAGCTCTTATAGAACTCTTTGTACTGGTCTTCGGTGATCTCAGACTTTGACCGCGTCCAGAGGGCGGAGGCCTGGTTCACCACCTCCCATTCGTCCTTCTCCTCGTACTCTTTTTTCTTCTCGTTCCAGTCGCGCTTTTTCATTTCGATGGGAAGCCCGATGTGATCGGAATAACGCTTCAGAATCTCTTTGAGCTTCCAGTGCGAGAGCAGGTCGTCATGGCTCTTCTGATCTTCGCCCTCACCTTCGGGGGCCCGCAGCTTGAGAATAACCGCAGTGCCGCGGGCGGTGCGATGGGCAGACTCAAGGCTGAAGTCTCCGGTGCCATCAGACTCCCAGCGAACCGCCTGGTCTGCAGCAGCCCCCGCGCGACGGGTGAGCACCGTTACATGTTGGGCAACAATAAATGACGAATAAAAGCCCACGCCAAACTGGCCAATAAGGGCAGAGTCTTTTGCAGAGTCGCCAGACAGCTTACTAAAGAATTCCTTGGTACCAGAACGGGCGATGGTTCCCAGATTTGCAATGACCTCATCGCGGGTCATGCCAATGCCATTGTCTTCCACGGTAATCGTCTTTTCCTGAGGGTCAAACGACACCCGAATCTTTAGCTCAGGGTCGCCCTCAAACAACCCATCGTTGGCCAGGGCCTCAAGCCGCAGCTTGTCGCAGGCATCTGAGGCATTGGATACCAGCTCACGCAGAAAGATATCGCGGTTGCTGTATAGGGAATGAATCATGAGGTGCAGAAGCTGCTTCACTTCTGTCTGAAAAGACATGGTTTCTTTAGACATGCGCTACTCCATGGTCATATAGGTAAAGCCATTAGCGGCCTGCCGCAAAATACTGGGCACGGGCAGAACCCTCCAAATTTCAATTGGGTAACGTGAGGGCAGAGCCCCGGATTTCAAGGGTCAGGGCTTAGCCTGCGGCGCCGCAAGCCCGAGGGGTCGAAACTTTAAGCCCAAAGACTTGCCCTTACGGGCACGCTTGCCCACAAAAGGCATAAGCTCCTTTCGCGAGAGCTGCTGCTCGGCAGGCCTACCCGACCGCCCCTCGCCGCGCACCACAAGGCCCGAATCCGGAACCCAGGCCAGGTCAATCAGGCTGTCTTTAGAAGACTCAAGCTCCATCAGGATCACCCCCCTTCCCCCCGTAGGCAAGTCTTTTACCTCATCAAGACCGAAGATCAGCAGCCGGCCTTCGGCGGTGAGACCTGCCAGGGCACCCTGAGGACTTGGAAGCAGCCTGAGAATGCTGGGCTCGTCACCGGCATCAAGAGTCATAAACTGCTTGCCGCTGCGATTGCGGCCGACAAGTCCCTCGAGCCGGGTAAGAAAACCTTGGCCACGGGCGGTGCCAACCATCAGTGTTGCTGCGGCATCCGCAGCAACAAAGGCAACGAGCCGGCTGCCAGCCTCTAAGTCAATCATGGAGGTCATGGGCGCGCCATCGCCTCGGGCTCCGGGAAGGCCCCCAACCGCCACGCTATAGCTTCGGCCGGTATTGGATAAGGCAACCAGGGCATCCACGGTGCGGCATTCGAAGGTGGCGTAGAGCGCGTCTCCCGTCTTAAAGCCAAAGGCCATAGGGTCGTGGCCATGCCCCTGACGGGCGCGCACCCAGCCATTGACAGAGACCACCACGGTAACCGGCTCATCAAGCACCGGCACCTCCACCGTGGCCCGGGCCTCTTCTTTAATGATGGTGCGTCGGTCATCGCCAAAGGTCTTGGCATCTTCGGAGATTTCTTTGCCGACCGCCTTCTTCAGTGCCTTTTCATTGTCGAGCAGATGCCTCAGCCGATCGGCCTGCTCGCGAAGGTCTGCGAGCTCTTTCTCGATTTTAATGGCCTCAAGCCGGGCAAGCTGGCGCAGTCGAATCTCGAGAATGTCTTCTGCCTGTACCTCGGTAAGCCCAAACTCAGACATGAGTGCCGGCTTGGGCTCGTCGCTCTCGCGAATGACACGGATGACATCATCAATCCGGGCCAGGGCGATGGTGCGGCCCTCAAGCACATGAATTCGTTTCTCCGCCTGGGCCAGTCGATGGGCAGACCGTCGTCGCACCGTCTGTACCCGAAACTGCAGCCACTGGCCCAGAATATCGCGCAAGGACAAGGCCCTTGGTCGGCCCTCGAAGTCAACAGCCACCAGGTTCATGGCCACAGAACTCTGCAGCGAGGTATGGGCCAGCAGCAGAGTGACAAACTCGTCACGATCCAGCCGCGAGCTGCGCGGCTCAAAGACAAGTCGTACTGCGGCATCCTTTCCCGATTCGTCGCGCACCGACTCAAGCTGACCCAGGATAAGCTGCCTGGTCTGCTGCTGGTCTGGTAGGAGAGACTTCTTGCCGGTTTTCACCTTGGGATTGGTGAGCTCTTCGATCTCTTCGAGTACCTTCTGGGCCGAAACGCCGTGGGGCAGCTCAGTAACCACAAGCTGCCACTGGCCGCGGGCAAGCTCTTCGAAGACCCACCGGGCGCGCATTTTTAGAGAACCCTTGCCCGCGCTATAGGCAGCGACAATCTCGTCTGCAGAAGAGATCACCTGCCCCCCGCCAGGAAAGTCGGGGCCAGGCATGAGCCGCATAAGGTCGGCCATAGAAAGATCAGGCGTGTCCAGCATGGCCAAGGCGGCGGCGGCAACCTCACGCAGGTTATGCGGCGGAATCTCGGTGGCCATGCCCACGGCAATGCCCGAGGCGCCATTGAGAAGACAGACCGGAAGCCGGGCGGGCATCCGCAGCGGCTCGGTCATTGAGCCATCGTAGTTCGGGCCGAAGTCAACGGTGCCCTCGTCGATCTCGGAGAGCAGTAAATCGGCAAACCGTGTTAGCCGTGCCTCGGTGTAGCGCATAGCGGCCGCACCATCACCATCGCGCGAGCCAAAATTTCCCTGGCCATCAATAAGGGGGTAGCGCACCGTAAACCCCTGGGCCAGACGCACGAGCGCGTCATAGGCAGACTGGTCACCATGCGGATGGTATTTGCCCAGCACATCTCCAACTACCCGGGCCGACTTCACTGGCTTGGCATTGGCGGCCAACGACATGCGGTCCATGGCGAACAGAATGCGACGCTGCACCGGCTTTAGACCGTCGCAGAGATCAGGTAGGGCGCGGCCCTTTACCACCGACACCGCATAGTCGAGATAGGCGCGCTCGGCAAAATCCGCAAGGGATATCGATTCGCCATCGAATGCAATGCCCCCGGGCAGACCGGACTGCGGGGGCGCGGGCGGCGGGGGTGTGCCCCGCGCCTCAGGCTCAGAAAACAAATCAAGCGTGGGGTCTTGCGACCGTGGTCCTGGCATTAGATATCTACCTCGGCCTGATGGCCTTTTTCTTCTAACCAACTGCGACGCGAGGCAGCCTCGCCTCTGCCCATGAGCAGGTTAAACCGCTGCCCGGTCTCGCCCACAGACCAGGCACCCAGGCTAATGGGCAGGAGCCGCCGGGTATCGGGATTAAGCGTGGTCTCCCAGAGCTGCTCGGCACTCATCTCGCCCAGGCCCTTAAACCGCGAGATGCTCCAGGCCGTTTCTCGGAGCCCTTCCTGCCTGAGCTTATCCAGCACATGGGTAAGCTCTCCTTCGTCAAGGGCATAGATCTTACGTGCAGGCTTTTTGGCACGGGCCTCAACATCGACCCGAAACAGCGGGGGCCGAGCCACAAAAATGTGGCCGCGGTCGATGAGCTGCGGGAAGTGCCGAAAAAAAAGCGTAAGCAGCAAGACCTGAATATGGGCGCCGTCGACATCGGCATCCGAGAGAATGCAGACCTTGCCATAGCGCAACCCTGAGAGATCGACCGCCTCCTGCGGGCCATGCGGGTCCACGCCCAAGGCCACCGAAATATCGTGCACCTCCGCATTGGCAAAAAGCCTGTCACGCTCAGCCTCCCAGGTGTTCAATACCTTGCCGCGCAGCGGCAGAATGGCCTGAAACTCTTTGTCGCGGCCCATCTTGGCAGAGCCACCGGCAGAGTCGCCCTCGACCAGAAAAAGCTCGTTGCGCTGCAGGTCGGTGGACTCGCAATCGGTAAGCTTCCCCGGCAATACGGCAACCCCTGAGCCTTTTTTCTTTTCAACCTTTTGGGCAGAACGCTGTCGTGACTGGGCCGCGCGAATGGCGAGCTCGGCAATTTTCTTTCCGGCCTCAAGGTCACGATGCAGCCAGAGCTCAAAGGGACCCTTGGTCTGGCTGGCAACCAGACGCAGCGCATCGCGACTAGTGAGTTTTTCTTTGGTCTGGCCCTGAAACTGCGGGTCAAGCACCTTTGCAGACAAGATAAAGCTCACCCGCGCAAAGACGTCCTCGGGCAGGAGCTTGACACCCTTGGGCAGCAGGCCATGCTGCTCGACAAAGCCCTTTACCGCCTGAAACAGGCCGTCGCGCAGTCCGGCCTCATGGGTACCGCCTGCCGTAGTAGGAATAAGGTTGACAAACGACTCACGCACCACACCACCTTCTTGGGTGAAGGCGAGTACCCATTGGGCTCCCTCGCCTTCGGCAAAGGTGTCATCTGCTTTTCCCACGTAGCCTTCGTGACTCCATAGGGGCACCACCAGCTCGGCATCGGCAAGCGACTCGCGAAGGTAGTCTTCAAGGCCGCCGGTGTATTTCCATTGCTCGGTCTGCCCGGTTTTCTCAGACAGCAAGATCGTGGTGACCCCTGGCAGCAGCACAGCACGGGCCTTGAGGCTGCGAGCAAGTTCTTGGTGCGGAATAACACGGTCGTCGAAATACTTCGGGTCTGGCCAGACCTGCACCTTTGTGCCCGATCGGCTGTCTTTCAGCCTGGAGATTTTTTGCAGCGGCGCAACGACCTCCCCGCCTGCAAAACCGATCTGCCACTCGGCCCCATCACGCCATACGGTAACGTCAAGCCTCGTTGACAGGGCATTGGTGACCGAGACACCCACCCCATGCAGACCGCCCGAAAATGCATAGGCCCCGCCAGAGCCCTTATCGAACTTGCCCCCGGCATGCAGCCTGGTATAGACAATCTCGACCACCGGCACCTTTTCCTCGGGGTGCGGCCCTACAGGTATGCCCCGGCCGTCATCGGCAACGCTAACACTGCCATCGACATGTAAGGTCACCAAGATAGTGCGCGCATACCCGGCAAGCGCCTCATCGGCAGCGTTATCAATTACCTCTTGCAGGATATGCAATGGGTTCTCAGTGCGGGTATACATGCCGGGCCGTTGGCGCACCGGCTCAAGACCCTTGAGCACCCGAATAGAGGATTCGTCGTAGTTAGATTTCGTCACACAAAAAAATTTAAAAAAGTTATCCCCAGGCTATGTGGAAAAAACCGGGTTTGTTACAAAAAAATGACCCGTATTCGGGCTCGAGCTAGGGTGGTTAAAAATTGACCGCCTGAAATTCTTCATTTGACAAATGGCCAGGCTTTTTATCCGGGTACCAATTTGTCAGACGCTAGACCCCGCGCCATGCAGAGACTTTTGCGACACCAAAATACCATCCGCGTCGGCATAACACCATTCGCCGGGCTGCACCAGTACTCCGGCCATATCGATCGCAATGTCCTGTTGGCCCAGGCCCAGCTTCGCTGCACGCCGGGGGTGCGAGGCAATCGCCCAGATACCAAGCTGCGCCTCGATAAGCTCCGCAAGGTCTCGCACACACCCATGTAGCACGATACCAGCCCAGCCTTTTGCCTGGGCAATCGCGGCGAGGTTTCCCCCTACCAAGGCGCAACGATCGCTTCCCCCAGCGTCAACCATGAGGACACGACCACGACCCTGGGTCTCCAGGGTGGAGCGCACCAGGGCATTGTCCTCAAAGCACTTCAAGGTAACCACCTGACCCGCCATCGACTCCGCGCCGCCATAGTTCTGAAAAACCGGCGGGAGAACCCGAAGAACCCCAGAGGCCAAAAGCGGCTCGTGGGCATCGCAGAGGTCGGTGGTGGGCGCAGCTTTCATCCCGATTCCTTTCAAAAGCACGTGAATTGCTGCAGAAGTATGCCCGAGAACATTCATGCCATGATTGCGGCTTTGGTTTCTCAACGCGCCGAAGGATCTTCCGTGTCCGATCTTTTTTTGTTCTTGCTTGGACTTGAATATTTTCGGATGCCTTGATGGGATTTGTTCTGCCCCTCACAGTGATCACGCTGGTGGTGACCATGCTTAGGCCAAACAAGACCTAAACCAAGAAGCGGTCGACGCGCAAGAAATTTTGTCTGCCACCGCGCATTAGACCGGGCACAAACGGGCACGGGCGACTTCCATAGGGTCCTGCTTGCCACGAATCGGCTTCCAGGGGGTGGTCTCGCCCCCGGCCTCGCCCAGGCTTGACCTGCCCGTTCCGCGTTTGCCAGTAAACAAGGCATAGGCCACCGTGCGCGCACGCTTTCCCAGACAGTCAATCTCCTCCACATGCCGCCGGGACATGTGACCGAGCAGGTCAGGGTTTAAAAAGTCGTGAATCACGAGAAACTTTCGGCCCTTTTCGGTTACCTGAACGGTGGCAAGATCCACGTAGGCAACCTTATACCGGTTACGCTCAAGAATTAGGTAGGCAGCCTCCGTGCCTAAGGGCGCCAGGAAAAGGCCAACAAAGAGAAGGGTTGCGAGGCGTAATCGCGTCAGCATTTCAGGGCAATCGGGTAACTTTCCATAATTTTGCATCGACAGTTGTACGCAGATATTGAGTCGTAAGCAGTTAATATTGGGCGATGGTAATCAAACCAAGAAGCCTGGAAGAGATTGCTGCGGAACAAGAGTCTGCCGTTCCCGTCGTGCCCGGCGCGCCCGCGGCGGCCACCTCTGGCCCGGTAGCATCTCAGCCCGATCTTCCCCCCATCCCGCCGCAGGCGCTTCCACCGGGTGCGACCAAAAAGCCAAGGGCATCCCAGTCTGCCCGGGGCGCCGACTGGTTTGAGCCTCCCGAGGCAGACAACGAAGGGTCTAAAACCGCGGCTAGTACGAGCGGCCCGAGTGCTGGAGAAGACCTTTGGGACCCCTACCCTGCGCCGCCCTACGATGCCAACCCCATGGCAGGCGGTGCGCCGCTTAGCCCACCCCTGGAAGACGAGGATGCACCGCGCAGGGCAAAGGTACTCTGGGTACCGCCTGAGGAGCCCTCCGATCCGGTTACCCGCCTTCGCAACTGGGGGATAGCCTTAGGCGCAGTCTCAGCAACCGTCGCCGTCATCTGGCTGGGATTTAACCTCACGCGTCTATTGGAAACAGAGCCTGCCAAGGCAGCAATCGGCCTGTTCTCGAAGGTTGTCGCCCCGCCCCAGCCCATCAGGGTCTCGGTCACCCTCATTAATGAATGCCCCTTTCACGAGCGCGCATTCATGGCAAAGGTGATGCCAGACGGGCCAACCGCGGAATTCGCCGATGGCAAGGCCAGCCTTCAGGCACTGCCCAATCAGCGCATCAAGCTTCTCGCCAATGCTCGGTTTCCAGACTTCCACTACGACACGGGCTCGATTCCTGTAAAGCCTGAGGTCACCCTCACCGCGAACTGTGACAGCATGGAGGAGCGCGCGAAGGCGATTTCGGAAAGTCTGCGTGAGACATTTAAGAAATAATCTTTAGGAGAACTGCCATGAGCTACAGCGCCGAAATTAGCCGTACCAGTCCTACGGCGTTTTTATTCCTCATAGACCAGTCTGGGTCCATGGCAGACCCTGTAGGCCAGACCAAGATGTCGCGCGCCCAGTTTGTCAGCGACGCCTTAAACCGGGTGGTGGTCAACCTCATTGCCCGTTGCTCAAAGTCTGAGGGCGTTCGCGACTACTTTGAAATCGGTGCCATTGGCTACGGGGGGGCACAGGTAGGAAATGCCTTGAAAGGCCCCTTTGCATCAAAAATGTTTCACCCGATTTCTGACTTTGAGAAGAGTCCGATTTCGATTGAGCAAAGGCGACAGAAGGTTCCCGACGGCGCGGGCGGAGTTATCGAACAGACCATTCAGTTTCCGATCTGGTTTACGCCCCAGGCCGATGGCGGCACCCCTATGCGCAAGGCGCTCCGTATCGCTGCGGAGTCTCTAGCGGTCTGGTGCGATGAGCATGCCGAGTCTTATCCCCCCACGGTCTTGCATGTCACCGATGGCGAGCCCTCCGATGGCGACCCAGAGCCGGTGGCAGAGCAGCTGCGACAGATTGGTACCGATGATGGCGACATCCTGCTGTTCAACCTGCATAGCGGTCAGGCCAAGGGCAGTCCGCTTAAGTTTGCAGACGATGAAAACCATGTAATCGACCCTTACGGCAAGAGCTTGTTTCGCATGTCGAGCGAGCTTCCCGCTGCGGTTGCCCAGGCCGCCAGGGAAAAGGGCTATCAGGTGTCACCCCATGCCCGGGGCTTTTTTTTCAACGTCGAGCCAGTCGAGGTAGTGGAATTTTTCGATATTGGCACCCGAGCCTCTTCGCAATCCCTGATGCTGCGTTAAGTCTCTATGCGGGTAGTTCGAAGCCTCTCCTTCCCGAAGGATCCCGATTACCCCGACGCCAACGATGACTTCTTTTTCTGGACGACGGAAGGGTTTGCATGTGCCATGAGCGATGGCGCCAGCGAATCGTTTGATTCGCGTACCTGGGGAAGGCTGCTCTGTCAGGTCTTTACCCAGACCTTCTCCCAGACTCCAACACCTGCGCTTAACGACACCGCCATTCGCAGCATCGTTATACAGGCGCGCACAATGTTTCTGGGAATCGTTGCCCAGAGGAAGCTGTCCTGGTCGCAGCAGGCAGCCTTCGATAGGGGCAATTTCTCCAGTATTCTCGGTCTGGTCGATGCCGGCCCAGACGTTCTGGTCCTTGGCATTGGAGACACCGTGGCGCTTTGGAAGGATCCCCGGGGCCAGATTCAGAGTCATGTGCTGCAGACCCCGGATGAATTCAAAAAGCACCCGGTGCTTTTGTCTTCCGATGCACGCGGCGACAGTGTGGTCTTTGAACGGGAGCGCAGCCGTTGGTCGGTCAGACGACTGCCCAAAAGCGAAGTCCTGGGACAGCGGATGTTCCTCATGACCGATGCCCTGGGCTGCTATGCCCTGGAGCTTGCCATAGCGGGAGAATGGACGCAGTGTGAAAAGGCATTAAACCTCCCTGAGAACGATTTTCGCTACTGGATCACCCAGTCGCGATTGCAAGGGAAGATGCGCAAAGACGATACCACCCTGGCTATCGTAGACCTCGGATAATGGCTCTCACCCTGCCCAACCTAGAGCAGTACCTGCGCGCGCTGCAGCAGCCACCGCGTCAGGTATTCGCAGACCCCGATCTACATCAGGCAAAGATTGAGACCAACGCCCTGGGCATGCCACGGGCACGTTCGGGTAACTTCGCACTGGTGTTTAAGGCAACGGCCCATGGCAAGGCCCTGGCATTGCGCTGCTTCACGCGGGTTTCCAAAGAGATTGAACAGCGCTACAGCGCCATTGCAAAGGCAACCCATGCGGCAAACCGCACCCTGGGAAGAGAGACCTTCGTGGCCTTTGACTACGAACCCGGAGGTATGCTGGTGGAGGGCAACCGGGTGCCATTGTTAAAGATGGCCTGGGCCAAAGGCCAGACCCTGGGAGACTATCTGGCTGTTCATCACAAACATACGCTCAAACTCCGGCAGCTGCGGCTATCCCTGCGAGACCTCTGCGCAGACCTGCGCAGGCTTGAGATTGCCCATGGCGATATACAGCTCGGAAACATACTGGTGAGCCCCGAGGCCGATAGCCTCACCCTTATCGACTATGACGGTATGTTTGTTCCCCAACTCTCAAGTCTAAAGGCCTCTGAGCTTGGGCATGTGAACTTTCAGCATCCGCTGCGTAACGAAAGCTTTTTTAACCTTCGCCTCGACGACTTTGCCTTCATTGTGCTCGATCTGTCTTTGCGCCTACTGGAGGCTCTACCCGAGATCTACGACCGCACCTATAGCGATGAAGAGGGCCTGGTCTTTCGCGGAACCGACTTTGCCGACCCCCTTGCCTCACAGACGTTCGGCATGGCCGCGCGGGTTGCCAGTCTGAGCGTGCCAGTCAAACAGTTCGCCCTCATCTGCATGGCCCCCATCGATCGGGTACCGCGCGCAGAGGACTTTTATCGGGGAAATGTCCCCGTCAAAGATCTGGCTGCGGCCCGCCCTGTCAAGCCTAACAGCGCTGAGCAGGCTGTCTCCCGATCGGCCCTGCCCCCACCCCCGAAGGTCTACCTGGGATCATTTGAAGTGGTTGCCGCAGCAAGCTTCCCCAAGGTGGCACGGCTTGTTGGTCGGCGAGTCGAACTCATTGGCCAGGTGGTAGAGGTGCGCGCCGGAAAGACCCGGTTCGGATTGGAGCTTGCCTTGCGGCCTTATATCTACATCGACTTCCAGGCGCTATCCAGTGGTAATGTGGTGCGGGTGAAGATTCTGCCGGAACTCCTCGAAACCCCTGGACTCGATAGCAGGCTCTTACCGAACTATGCCTGGGTGGGGCAGTGGGTGGCAGTGACCGAGGTGGTTCAGCCGATTCAGTATCTCTCGCACCCTTCTTTCTCCCAGGGTATCGGGGAGGCGAGCCTGGTGGTCAATAGCCCCGCGCAGATCCACCGCATACCCGTGGAGGAGGCGCGTTTCCGGCTTGCCGGCAATAACCAGGCTGCCAAACAAAGGCTTAAGACGCGGGCTATCTCCACCCGGCTGCCCCGACATCGCAACCAGCAGATCCTCGCGCAGATCAAACGTTCCTAAAGGGTAGACTGGGCATGCGCGTGCATACTTCTTGGCGGACACGTAACAATCCTCTAGGCTTCGTCTCATGACCAATGTCACCCTGCTTCTCGAGATTCTCTTTATCGCCAGCATTGCTCTGGTGACCCTCTTCTTTCATATTCGGTTCGACCGGTTCAGCGTAGTCCATGGCCCCGAGGTGCTTACCACCATGGGCATTCTCGGCTGCTTTACCGGAATCACCGTGGCACTCTTCGGCTTTAACCCCAACGACATTCAGTCTAGTGTGCCTAGCCTTCTGGGGGGCATCCGTACCGCATTCTGGGCCTCGCTCGCAGGCGTCTTCGGCGCCCTCACGCTGCGATTTGCCCAGCGGTTTCGTAAGGTGCGCCAAGAGATCGAAGAAGAAGAAGACGGCCCCGCCGGAAACGCCAGTCTCAACGATGTGGTCGTGGCCCTGCAGGGTCTGCGCCGGGCGATTACCGGCCCAGAGCCCCAGAGCCTCAGCAGCCAGATTTCTGGCGGTCGTGAAGAGGCAAGCGCCCAGTCTGAGGCCCTGATCGCCGAGTTCCGGGGCTTTGCCACCCACATGGTGGAGAACAACCAGAAGGCAATCGTTCAGGCGCTCGAATCAGTGATTCGTGACTTCAACGAAAAGCTTAGCAGTCAGTTCGGCGACAACTTCAAACAGCTCAACCTTGCGGTGGAGCGCCTCGTGGTCTGGCAGCAGCAGTACAAAGACGAGCTCGACCTGCTGCAGGCGCGCCAACGAGAGGCCGCTGGCGAACTGGCCCAGGCAGCGGCCACGCTGCAGACCATCGTGGCCAGTGCTGGACAATTCGAGAAGGTCGCCCAGGCCTTGGCCGAGCAGATCGAGTTCTTAAATAATGGCCGCGACATGCTGCTCGCCCAGCAGCGCGCCCTTGCCGATGTGCTCGGTCAGATGAGTGCGGTAACGCCTACCTTCTCGCAGAAGGCCAGTGAGATGCTCACCCAGGTGGAACAAGGCCTTGGTCAGATCCGAGACAAGATCATCGCAGTCTCTGACGAAATGGCCGGTGAGATTCTGGGTGCCAACCAAGAGCTGCGTGGGATTGTCGCCAGCACCGCAAAGACCCAGGAAGAGGAGCTCGCCCGCGTGCAGCAGGCCATGGCAAGGGCCACGGAGAACCTTGGGGTGCAGATGCAGCTCAGCCAGGCAGACTTCCGAAAGCAGATCAGCGAAGTCATCAGCCAGGCCCAGGACGAACTCAAAAAAGGCCTGCAGGACAATGCCCGTGTCATCAAAGAAGGGGTGTTAGCGCTCGATAAGGGCCTGCAAAAAGAGCTTAACGACGCCCTGGAGGCTCTGGCGGGTCAGCTTGCTGCGCTTAGCAACCGGTTTGTAGAAGACTACCTGCCCCTTACCGAGCGGCTACGCGAGGTGGTGCAGATGGCTCGGAAAATCTAAGCGCCCTCAGACGCCATAGCCCCGCAGCCCCCTTCCCAGACTCTCCCATAAGAGCACCCCCTCAGGCCCCCTGGTATGTCAGACAGCTCCGGTAACAACAGCCACTGGATTCCGCTAAGCGACCTCATGATGGGCCTGATGATGGTCTTTCTGCTGCTGGCGGCCCTCTACATGACGCGGGTTGAGCAGACCACTACCCTTATCGTCAAAGAGTATGAAATCACGCGGGAAGACCTGCACCGTGCCCTGCAGAGCGAGTTTGCCGAAAACTTTCAGGAATGGGATGCAGAGCTTCTGGGAGATATGACAATCCGATTTAAGAATCCTGAAGTTCTCTTCAGTACCGGATCCGACCAGCTCAGGCCGCTCTTTCAGAACATCCTGAAAGACTTCATTCCCCGCTATCTCGCAATTCTTACCAACGAGAAGTTCATTGATACGGTGAAAGAGGTTCGCATCGAAGGACATACCTCCACCTTCTGGTCTGCCGCGCCATCCCGGCTAGATGCCTATTTTAAGAACATGGCCCTGTCTCAGGCGCGAACGCGCTCCACATTGGAATATGTCATGCAGCTGCCCAGCGCGAGGGCTCAAGAGGCCTGGCTTATTGAGCGCCTGACCGCCAATGGCCTTTCCTCATCGCGGCCCATCTTGAGCCAGGGACAACGTATTGACGAGGCGGCCTCGCAGCGGGTGGAATTTCGAATCGTTACCAATGCGGATGAGCGGCTGGCGAAGATCGCACGGTCCATCGCAGCCCCCGCATACTGATACCGCGCGATGAAGCTCAGCAACTTTCTGGACCACCCTGGCCTCAACCAGTTGCGGCTCTCTATGGGCGCAGACAGTCTGGCAGCCCCCCCTCGTGGATGGACCCCTCGACTGCTCGACGCCGAGTCGGTGATGCGGCTCGGGCAGCCTGACCCTGCACCGCCGACCCAAGCAGGTGTCGGAGCGGGCGCGCCCTCCGCACGCCGAATGAAGACCGCGCCCAAAGTGCCTGTGCACTACAGCCGAGACCGCACGTCTTCGAAAATCCTCAATCCCATCGGCCTGCCCAAAGGCGCCCTGGCCGATGACCTTCCGGATCTGGAAGCTCAAGACCAGTCAGCTGCGCCTTCGGCCCCCACCGATCAGGTGCCAACACCGCCCCAACAGGCCATTGCCATGAGTGCGCCTGCTGCGCCACCCTCAACGCATAAGGGGCAGCCCGAAACTGCCGAACCAACCGCGAAAGCCTCGCAGCCCGCCGAGCGCCAGCAGCATGAACGTCGTCGACGCCGGAACCAAGACGCACTGAATCGACTGCGCAGCCTTCAGGGGGACTAAGCTAGGGCAGATCCAGACCCTTTGGGAACTGCCAGCACCAGACTTCGGCTTACCCTGAGGCATCGGGTCGATGCACCAAAAGAGCAACCCTCTGGCCATCAAGCACATCCATGGCCAGAGAGGCTTCTGTGGAACGCACCAAAAAGTAGATCGAGATAAGCCCAAAAAGCAGCCCCTGGCTGACCTCTTCAAAATACAGCGCGGCGCATGCCGCGATAAACAACAAGAAAAAGACGCCCCCAAAGAGCCGCTGGGTACGCTCGTACCGGGCACGAATAGGGGCAATAAAAGCCTCATAGGCCTCAAAGCTCATAGGGCTATCTGCGGTGGTCAGGTCATGCGCAAGGTTCATTCTTATCTTCCTCTTATTGGTAAAACTCCCGATAGGGATCCGCACGCGTACATGGCACTGTGATACGTTGCGCAGTTACTTACAACGATACACACAGGAGCCAGTTATGACCCTTACCCATCGTGTCCTGCGGAGGTCTTTCGCCGCCATTATCGCCTCTGCAGCGATTTTCTCACTGCCAGCGGTTCAGGCTCAGCAGCAGTTCGTCAATGTTCTTACGGGAGGCCAGGCAGGGGTCTACTACCCGCTCGGGGTAGCGCTGTCGCAGGTCTACGCCAAGGCAATCCCTAATGTCCGGTCCACGGCACAGGTGACAAAGGCCTCGGCCGAAAACCTCAACCTGCTTCAGGCAGGCCGCGGTGAACTGGCCTTCACCCTGGCCGACGCCTTATCAGACGCCTGGAATGGCGTAGAAGATGCCGGGTTCAAGACCAAGCTCGATAAGCTTCGGGGCCTGTCTGCCACGTACAACAACTACATCCAGATTGTTGCCAATGTCGACTCAGGTATCAGAACCCTTGCGGACCTCAAAGGCAAGAGGCTTTCGGTGGGCGCCGCGCGTTCGGGCACGGAACTCAATGCCCGTGCGATCTTCCGGGCAGCAGGGCTTACCTACAACGACCTCGCCAGGGTGGAATATCTGCCATTTGCCGAGTCAGTAGAGCTCATCAAGAACCGCCAGCTCGATGCCACCCTGCAGTCTGCGGGGCTTGGGGTTGCCTCCATCCGTGACCTGTCCACCGCAATCAAGATCGTGGTTATTCCTATCCCTGCCGATGTTGTGGCCAAGGTCGGTGATCCTGCCTACCAGCCTACGGTTATTCCAGCCAATACCTACACCGGGCAGACCACCGATATTCCTACGGCAGCGATCCCCAACTTCCTGGTGACCCATACGGGCGTGTCGGATGAGCTTGCCTATCAAATGACCAAGGCCCTGTATGACAACCTTGATACGATGCATGCCGCCCACAACGCCGCGAAGGCAATGCAACGGCCCAATGCCACAAAAGGAATGCCCGTACCGCTCCACCCAGGCGCTGAGCGCTACTACCGTGAAGTGGGTGTTCTAAAGTAAACCCTCGAAGAGTCCGTGGTCCCGCCCCGCTTTCCCGAAAGGAAGGCGGGGCGTTTCTCTAGGTGGGCCTCCAAGGGACAGATACGTGACCGATACCGCTCTCGGTAGTTATTTCACGCAGAACAAGACCAAGCCCATCTTCTGGGTGGCGGTTGCCTTCTGCCTCTTCCAGCTCGTCATGTCCTCGTTTCACCCGCTCTCAAGCCAGGTGATTCGCGCCTTTCATGTAGGTTTTTTGCTTCTGCTTATTTACCTGATCTATCCCGCATCGCCTCAAGAGGGCCGGCGCACTGGCCCAATTTCGTGGGTATTGGCCTGGGCAGGGTTTGGACTGAGCTTTTATCACTGGATCTACGAGGCCGACCTTACCGTGCGAGCCGGCGAACTCATCCCCGCCGACTGGGTGGTAGGAATCGTCACCATCGTATTGGTATTTGAAGCTGCCCGACGCGTCATGGGGCTTGGACTGCCGATCATCTGCGCGGTTTTCTTGGCCTACGCCATGTTTGGAGAATACCTGCCCGGCGCACTGGCCCACCGGGGCTTCGGTCTTGATCAGGTCGTGGGCACCCTGGGCTTTGGCACAGAAGGTATTTTTGGCACGCCAACCTATGTCTCTTCCACCTATATTTTTCTCTTTATTCTCTTTGGCGCTTTTCTCGAGCAAGCCGGTATGATCCGGCTATTCACCGACTTCGCTATGGGTACGGTGGGGCATACCCGTGGCGGCCCTGCAAAGGTTGCGGTGATCTCCTCCGGGCTGATGGGAACGATTAATGGGTCGGGAGTGGCCAACGTCGTCACCACCGGCCAACTCACCATTCCCCTGATGAAGCAATTTGGCTATCGACCAGCCTTTGCCGGGGGCGTAGAGGCAACCTCAAGCATGGGGGGGCAGATCATGCCCCCCGTGATGGGCGCTGTGGCGTTCATCATGGCCGAGACTATTAATGTGCCGTACCTGCAGATCTGTATCGCAGCGCTCATTCCTGCCTTGCTCTATTTCACCACCGCCTTCTGGATGGTGCATCTCGAGGCCGGCCGGTGCTCGCTGCTCGGGCTTCCCAAAGACCAGTGCCCCGACCCCTTTGCCGCTATCAAGAAGCAGTGGTATCTCATCATTCCACTGGCAGGCCTGGTCGGCCTGCTTTTCTCCGGATTTACGCCCTTATTCTCGGGCAGCGTTGGCCTGGCGCTCACCATCATTCTGATATTCGGAGTCTGTGTTGCCTCAGGCCTACCGAGTCTGCCGCTACGCATGGTCTTTTGGATCCTGCTAGGCATAGGCTGCTCGGGATTTTTTGCCTACGGGGTGGGCATCTTTTTTGTTGTCATCTTCCTGCTTATTGGCCTGAGCTATGCCGTGCGCCAGGGGCAAGACACACGGTCCTTGGCCCTCAAGGCCATGGTGGAAGGGGCCCGGCATGCCCTGCCGGTAGGCATTGCCTGCGCCCTGGTAGGGGTCATCATCGGTGTCATCAACCTTACAGGGGTTGCGGCCGAAGTGGGTGGCAAGGTCATCGGCATTGGGGAGCAGAGCCTCTTTCTGGCGCTTTTTCTCACCATGATCACCTGCCTGGTGCTTGGCATGGGCATTCCCACGATCCCCAACTACATCATTACCAGTTCGTTGGCCGCGCCCATACTGCTTGAACTGGGAGTGCCCCTGATCGTCTCGCACATGTTTGTCTTTTACTTTGGCATCATGGCAGACCTCACGCCGCCGGTGGCCCTTGCGGCCTTCGCCGCCGCGCCGATTGCCAAAGAGCGGGGGCTGAAGATCAGTCTGCAGGCCATACGCGTTGCCATTGCGGGATTTATTGTTCCCTATATGGCTGTCTATAGCCCAGCGCTCATGCTGCAGGCAGGCACCTGGCTCGATACCACCTGGATCGTCTTCAAGGCGCTGGTGGCCATTGGCATGTGGGGGGCTGGGGCTATCGGGTTTCTCCTTGGGCCTCTGGCCTGGTGGGAGAGGCTATGGCAGGCACCTGGCTCGATACCACCTGGATCGTCTTCAAGGCGCTGGTGGCCATTGGCATGTGGGGGGCTGGGGCTATCGGATTTCTCCTTGGGCCTCTGGCCTGGTGGGAGAGGCTATGGGCGATTGGTGCCGCAAGCCTGTTGGTGGTCGCCCTGCCAATAACCGACGAAATCGGGCTTGGCCTGGTGGCCCTGTTGATAGCCTGGCACTACTGGCGGCAGCGGCGTATCGCAGCGGGGCAGATCGCACCCCCAACCCCGTAGGCAGGGTTCACGGGGAGTGGCGACCGTAGGCAGCAGCATACTGGGTATCTGCCTTGCCCTGGAGGCTGCCATGAGCCCAGCGACAACCGTATTCATTCCCACAGAATCCTTTACGCTCGCCTGGACCCATTCCATTGAGAAGCAGCGCTGGGAAGAAGACTACCGGGTGGCCCGTGATGCTCAGGTTCGGGCGGGTCAAGGGGAAGATTCCGGTATCCTGCTGGTGCCTGTGCGGGCGCGCGTAAAGGGATCTGGGGCCGGTATGGAACCCGGGCCCGACAGCCAGTTAATCGATGGCTGGTTCCAGTACCAACCTGCGCAGGTGGCTCTGCCCACATTACGACTGTCGCGGTCGTTTTTTACCGAAGACTTCAGTCTCTGCCTTGCAGATACCTGCCGCAATATGTCTAAAATAATGCCCTCCGATGGCGGGGTTACCCTGCTCTGGGCCTGCGAAAAAACTTCGCCATGAAGACCCCACAACGTCACATTTCCTGACAAAATCCCGGCCACGATGAAGAAGTTTGTGAGCAAGTGGCTGCCCGCACCCGAAACCATTCACTCCAGCCGCCTGCTGCGCTGGCTTGGCCCTTTGCTACATCGTCCCTGGCTCTGGCAGTTCAACCGCCGAACCGTACCCAAAAGCGTTGCTATCGGGGTGTTCTGGGGTTTTCTTATTCCGGTTCTGCAGAGCGTCGGCGCTGTGGTCTGTGCCATTTTGTTTCGCGCCAATATTCCTGTTGCAATCTTTAGCACGCTGATATCAAACCCATTTACCTATGCGCCGATCTTTATTCTGGCCTATCAACTGGGAACCCTGATCCTCGGGCAGCCTCCTGACCCCGCCTCGATAGCGGCCATGGAAGGCACCGTGCTCCCGACCGAACCCGCCTCATTATTTAGCTGGCATGCGGTGGGCGATGTCGCTAAGCCCATGTTTCTGGGTCTGTCTATCTTCGCCGTGGTGGGAGCAGTAATCTCCTACTTTCTCACCATTGCCCTGTGGCGGATTGTGATCGCCGTACGAGTCAGCAGAAAACAACAACGACTGGCAAAAGACAGAAAAGCCGAATCGAATACAACTCGGAACAGAGACAGCCTCAAATAATCTTCGAGAAACGCGCGCGGTCGCGATCGGCCTGCAGATATTTGTCAAAGACCATACCAATAGCCCGCACCAAGAACCAGCCTAATTCGGTCACTTGGATTCCTGCAGGCTCTATGACTACAAGCCCATGGTCTGCAAGGTCCTCCAGAGACTCCAGCTCAGCAGCAAAGTAGCTCTTTAAGTCGATGAGATAGCTCGTCTCGAAGGCCTGAAAGTCAATCTCGCCTTGGCACATGACAGACATGATTACCGCCTTGCGAATCAGGTCGTCCCGAGACATGGCCATGCCACGCACGATCGGCAGGCGGCCTTGGTCTAGCGCATCTTTGTATTCCTCGATTGTTTTGGCGTTCTGGCTGTAGCTGCCTGCCATGCGTCCGATAGCCGATAAGCCCAGAGCAATAAGGTCGCAGTCCGGCTGGGTGCTGTAGCCCTGAAAGTTGCGATGCAGCCTTCCCTGTCTTTTCGCAACCGCTAGGGCATCGTCGGGCAGGGCAAAGTGGTCCATGCCTACGTAGACATAGCCCGCCCGTGCTGGCGAGTTACCACTTTATTGCAGGCGCAGTAGTAACACACCGACTCGCAAAAAGGAATATGTAAATACAAAGACAGGGGGAAGGACTGGCCAGACCCTCTTCGCTGTGTCAGAGCCTGGATATAATTCTCTTGTGTAAATGCTTCGACAAACCGGTCTGCAGTCGGGTAAGAGGTGTACCTTGGCCCAGGCACATCAAACTGGCGAAGGAGGTCACTTGAAATGAGATGGGTCACGTTTAGTACTCCCTTTCGCCATCAAGCGGCAGATAGAAGATGTACCTTGGCCCAGGCACATCAAACTGGCGAAGGAGGTCACTTGAAATGAGATGGGTCACGTTTAGTACTCCCTTTCGCCATCAAGCGGCAGATAGAAGAGATAGAGGAGATCGAAGAGTTGTAGTAGGTATAGACGGGGTTTCCACACTTTCAGTGTGCCGTCGCGTCCCCTTACCTGCTTTGATGAAGATCAAACCATGAATGCCCAGAGCTGCAAATCATCGTGAACGATCCAGCCTGCCGCAGGTAGTGCGAAAAAGCCCCTAAAAGGCAAGCTTTTCGGCCTCCAAGAAGGCCAGGCTCGTGTATTTCCCAATGTTGCTATCAAAGCCAGCAGTGCGCGCCGCGCGAGACTTTACCCTGGGGTCCTCAAGCACCAGGGCCCCTTCCAATCCAATGACGTCTCTGGCTATTCACACTGTTCCTCTCTTTTTTATGCCTCCACGCCCATGAGCCAGGCGACCACCGAGAAGCTGAAAAAGGACACCACGGTAGTCACCAGGATAATACGGGCGATCCGGCTATTGTCCGCACCGAAGCGCTCTGCAAGCAAAGAGACATTGCTCGCAGAAGGCAGCGCCGCACACAAGACCATGACTGCCAAGGTCTTCGGATCAGGACCATAGGCTAGGGAGATCAGTGCCATGCCAAGCACCCAGATTAGTAGGGGATGTACCAATAACTTTAAAACCACAACATCCAGGTAGGGCTGATGCTGAAAATCGGCCCGCTGGGCATAGACCGCGGAACGCCAAAGCACAGCCCCAATGGTAAAAAGTGCCACGGGCGAGGCGGCATTGCTTAAGAGCCCCACTAGTTTCTCTACCGGCCCATATAGAGTGATTCCGAGCCAAGAGGAAGCCGCTCCCACAACAATGGCAATCGGCATGGGGTTTCGCACAATCGCCTTAAAAGAAGAGACCAACGTCGTCCAGGCGCCGCCCTTATGGTCCGACTCAGCCAGAGCTAGACAGCCAGACGAGATAAACACCATGTCAATGATAATCATTAGTATTAAGGGCCCGGCCGCCTCGGCACCCATGAGCGTGACCAAAAGCGGCACCCCAATAAATCCGGCATTTGGAAAGGCGGCCGTGATCGCCCCAAAGGCCCCGTCCTTCAAGGAAAGCCCCCTACGACGCGCCCAGGCTACGGCCAGCCCCACCAGAATGAGGCCCGTGGCCAGATAGACCAAGGCTACTCGGGGATCTACTAATTTCTCAAATGGAGTTTTTGACCCAAACTCAAAAAGCATGCAAGGAAGGGCAAAATACAGCACAAAGCCGTTAAGCCCTGGGATCGCCGACAGTGGCACCATTCCTGCCCTTGCGGCAATATAGCCCATTAACACCAGTCCGAAAAAAGGTGCCGTGACCAGGAAAATAGCGTCCAATCCCCCTCCCTTCGCGCTTGCGGTACGCTTAGCCTTCTGTTCATTATCCCCCCTCAAAGGAATTGTTCATGTTCAGCCTCTCCCTTAGAAGCTTATGTAGTGGTGTACTTCTCTCCGCCCTGGTTCTTGCCAATGGCTGTGTGTCTGCGCAGCAGCAACTCGGTGATGATAAATACCGGCCATCAGTCGGGCAGGAAGGTAAAGACGTCATCTGGGTGCCCACCCCCGATGAAATGGTCAATCGAATGCTCATGACCGCCGGTGTTACCTCAGACGATCTCGTCTACGACCTCGGCGCAGGCGATGGCAAGATCGCTATTGCTGCAGCCCGCCAGTTCGGTGCCCAGGCTGTGGGCATTGAGTTCAACCCCGACATGGCTTCCCTCGCCCAGCGTAATGCCGAGCGCGCTGGTGTGGGCGGCAAGGTCAAGATCATTCGTGGGGATATCTTCGTAGAAGATTTCTCCAAGGCAAACGTGGTAACGCTCTACCTGCTGCCCGACCTCAATCTTCGACTGCGGCCCATCATCCTGAAAATGAAACCGGGCACCAGGGTGGCCTCGCATTCCTTCGACATGGGAGACTGGGAGGCTGACCAAAACATTCAAACCTCAGTGGCACGAGGCTTCTACTGGGTGGTACCGGCCCAGGTCGCGGGCGACTGGTCCCTGAAGATTCCTGGGCAGACCAAGCCAGCCCAGCTCAAGGTCACCCAAAAATACCAAATGCTCCAGGGCACCATTACCATCAACGGCCAGACCATTCCCATAGAGTCCGCCCGTATGCATGGCGCAGAAATGCGGTTCGAGTATCCTACAGCGGACAAGAAATCCAAAGTGTCTGTTACTGCCACCGTCAGTGGACGGCAGCTTACGGGCCAGTTGATCACCACAGCCCCCGCTGTGGAGTTCTCCGGACAGCGTTAACTGTCTGCTTTTTTAAGACCCCGTTGTGGTAATGCTCTACTCCCGTCAGTCCAAAACTTTCGCACGAATGTGTTACCCCGTCATTCAACTCCCATAAAAAAGGCCCGCCGACCATGTCCACCCCTTCCGACACCTCAAGTCAGACATCTGAGCCGCAAAAGGTACTCAAGGCCCTGGCTGCGATTTCCATTGTGGTGGGGATCGTGGTCGGGGCCGGTATCTTTAAGACCCCAAGCATGGTGGCTGGAATCACCCAAGATGCAGGCTGGCTGGTAACGGTATGGGTGGCTGGGGCCGTAATCTCACTTGCAGGTGCCTTGGTCTATGCAGAACTCTGCACCCGGTATCCGCATACCGGAGGCGACTATCACTTTCTTACTCGCGCCTTTGGAAAGGATGTTTCCTTTCTCTACGCCTGGGCAAAGGCCATGGTCATTAATACCGGTTCAATCGCCCTTTTAGCCTTTGTGTTTGGCGACTACATGACCAGGGTATTTAGCCTCGGGGAGTACTCCTCAGCACTCTGGGCCTTTGGCATTGTGTCAGTACTCACAACGACCAACCTGGTGGGCCTGCATGCGTCCAGCCGTATCCAAACGGTTCTTGTTATCCTGCTGCTCACCGGCCTCGCCGCTATCGTCGTGGCAGGGTTTTCCGCGGCCCGTCCCGAGACCATTCCCACCGCTGCCTTTGCCACAACACCGCCCATGGGACTCCTGGGTCTCGCGATGGTCTTTGTACTTCTCACCTTCGGGGGATGGAATGAGGCGGCCTATATTTCCTCAGAGGTAAAGGGAGGGCCCCGGGCGATCGTGCGCGTTCTAGTCATCAGCCTGGCCGTCATTACCGGTATTTATCTGCTGGTAAATATCGCGCTTCTCTTCGGTCTTGGTCTTTCAGGTCTGGCCGCCAGTAAGGCTGCTGGGGCCGATGTTCTAGGCATCTTTTTAGGCCCCTGGGCTGAAAAGGCGCTGGGTCTTTTGGTGGCAATTGCAGCCCTCACCAGCATCAACTCCACCATGATCGTGGGGGCGCGCACCAACCATGCCCTGGGTAAAGACTGGGTCTCCCTAAGGGGTCTGGGCCAGTGGCAGGCGGACCGGGGAACACCGGTCACGGCGCATCTCGTGCAGGCCGCCATTGCCCTGGCCTTAATTGTCTTTGGTGCCTTTCAGGCCGATGGCTTTGAGGCCATGGTGGAGTTCACGGCTCCGGTGTTCTGGAGCTTCTTATTTCTCGTAGGCATTTCGCTTTTCATTGCACGCTGGCGCGACGCATCGGGCAACACCACCGCAGCCGATATCTTTCGGGTTCCGCTCTACCCCATCACTCCAATCTTGTTCTGCCTGGCCTGCGGCTACCTTGCCTACTCAAGTATTAGCTACGCGGCAAGCAAAGAGGCAGTGCATATTTCACTGTGGGTGATGGCTGTGGGCGTTGCTGCGCTTCTTATTCTTAAGGGTTTGCGAACCCGCAGTGGCCAAAACACGGCCACCGAGGGCGGTACCCAGCCTTAATAAACCTTAGTCTCTGCCTTAGTCTTTGTGCTCCGTGATGAAGTCCACGATGGCGAGCACCATGCCACCAATCAAAATAAGTGTGATATCGATCTGGGGAAGCTTGACGACATAAGGCGTAAAAAAAGCCAAAAGAAGGGCTAGGCCAATAAACCCCCCCAGCTTGGTTTTCTTAGTTTCTAAGGTACGCCCGGATTCGCTATCGGTATTTTTAGTAGATGTCATTCGCTACTCCTTTGGTCAAAGGTACGCACAAGCCAACGCAAGGCGCGCAGTAACCGCCCGTCTTGTAGGTAAGGGCCGACCGCCTGCACCCCAAGCGGAAGGCCGTTTTCCCCGCTTAGAAAGGGGAGGCTTACACAGGGCAGACCGCCAAAGGTCCACACCGTTTGCATAATCGGGTTACCGGTTGACGAGAGCCCCTCGGGGGCGGTGCCGAGCGCTGCGGGACAGAGGATGGCATCGTAGATGTCGAAAAACTCACCAAATGCATCTGTCACGTGGTCTATTCGAGACTGGGCCATGAGATAGTCTACTGCCTTAATGCCCTGGGCTTTTTCAAGCCGGGCCTGCAGCCCAGAACTTAGCTGCTGCCTATGGTGGCTCCATTCTCTGGTCAGAGACGCAGCAAGCTCAGCCTCGTAGACAACCGAGTGCCAGTCGACCGCCTTGTTCACCACATCAGGAAGAACAAGCTTGTCGATATCAGACCCCATGAGCTCTAGAAATGCCTCATAGGCCTCACGGGCATCGGGCGCCACCTGGTCCCACCAGGGGGTATGCACAAAGCAGAACCGAGGAGGAATCGGAAAGTCTTCACTGCAGATATCGAAGAAGCGGTGCGGAGACCGCCCCTTTGTTGCGGGGTCGCGACCGTCATCGCCCGACACAACCTGGGCCAGTGCAGCCATATCTTCAAGGCTTCTACCAAAAAAACCCACCTGGTCTAGAGAAGGCGACGTCTCAAAGATACCTGTACGCGGAATCAGCCCGAAACTCGGCTTAAACCCATAGACCCCACAAAATGACGCCGGCCGAATGACCGAACCATTGGTCTGTGTACCTATGGACACGGGTACAAATCCGGCTGCAACGGCCGCGGCAGATCCGCTGGAGGACCCACCTGGCGTATGCCGTGGGTTGTGGGGGTTGCGGGTCTTTGCAGGGTGAAAGGTCGCGAACTCAGTGGTGGCTGTCTTTCCAAGAATCAGACCACCAGCACGCCGAATCCGTCGGGCAACGGTGGCGTCAGCAATGGCATAACGGCCTTCGTAGATCGGGCTGCCGTAGGAAGTAGGAAAGTCTTCGGTATCGACAATATCTTTGAGGCCAACAGAAACCCCATAAAGGGCCCCTGGCTGTTGGCCGGACTGCTTGACCTGCTCCAGGGTGTCAATCTGAGCATTACGCTCTGCCTCACCCAGGGCAACAAAGGCCGCCACCTCGTGATCCGCCATTTCAACAAAGGCACCATGCGCGCCCAGCGTAGATCGAATATCAAGACGACCCGAAACGAAGGCAGATCTCCAGTCTTCGACCAGAAACTCGGTCGTCGGCTTAACGCCTGACATTAGAGGCTCTTGAAGATATTGGGGTCCACCACCGACTCATCGTTGGGATCGTAGGGAATCTCTTTGGCCTGCCCAAAGAACTGATCAGGCAGATAGGTGACCAGGCTGGGATAGGCATAGGTCAGCGCTAAGGTAAGAATCACCAAACCCACGAACGGAAAACAGCCCTTAAAGATGGTCCATAGTTGCAGGTCTCGCGGGGCCACCCCTTTGAGGTAATACGCCGACATTGCCATAGGTGGCGTTAAAAATGACGTCTGCAGGTTGATGGCAATGAGGATTCCAAACAGAATGGGATCGACATCAAATATGGGCAGGAGCGGCAGGAATATCGGCACAAAGATAACAATGATCTCTGACCACTCAAGAGGCCATCCCAAAATAAAGATAATCAACTGCGCAAGCAGCAGAAACTGCACAGGCGTTAGGTCAAGCGCCATAATGGCGTCTTTAACGATATGCTCGCCGCCCAGGTACGAGAACACCGACGAGAAGGTGGCTGCACCCACGAACAAAAAGCAGACCATTGCTGTGGTTCGGGCCGTGAGATAGACCGACTCACGGAGACGGGTCCAGCTAAAGGCACGATAGGCGACTGCCAGAATAATGCCGCCAAGTGCCCCCATGGCAGCCGCCTCTGACGGCGTTGCAAGACCAAACAAGATGCTTCCTAGTACCGCCATAATCAGCGCAAACAAAGGCACAAAGGCCTTGAGAACCATTAAAGCGCTCTCGAGCACTGTATAGGTGGCAACATCTTTAGGCTTTGGGCAAAGCGATGGGTTAATCACTGCGCGTGTGATTACATAGACCACATAAAGACCAGCCAGCAGAAAACCAGGAATCAAGGCGGCCGCGTATAGCTTGACAACAGAGACACTTGCGGTGGCCGCATAGACAATTAAGAGAATAGAGGGGGGAATAAGGATGCCTAGGGTACCCCCCGCGGTAATGACGCCACTGGAGAGCTTTTGGTCGTAACCTGCCTTTAGCATGGCGGGCAAAGCAATAAGCCCCATAAGCGTTACCACTGCACCCACAATTCCCGTTGCGGTAGCAAACAGGGCGCAGGTAACTAGGGCTGCCACCGCCATGGAACCAGGCAAAAACCGAAGACCCACCTGAAGACTCAGGAACAAACGATCCAGAATATTCGCCCGTTCGATGATATAGCCCATGAACAAAAAGAGCGGGATCGAGATCAAGACGTCGTTATTCATAACACTAAAGGTGTTCTGAACAAAGAGATAAAAGATTCGATTTTCGAGAATGGCGGAGGCAGGATCCCAGTAGGCGTACATGCCAAATCCTATGCCCATTGCCATCAGCGTGAAGGCAATAGGAAAGCCCAGAAAAATAACGAGGATAAAGAGCCCCAGCATTACCAGGGCGATAACGGGATCACTCATACGGCTTCCTTATTTCCATGTTCCTGCTGCAAAACTACCTCGAGTTCTTCGACATCACCCTCCCGCCCAGGCCATTTGCCCTCACGGATACAAATAATGCAGCGCATCACTTCGGCGATTCCGCCAAGCGCCAGGGTGACGCCCGCCACAAAGATCACCAGCTTAAGCGGCCAGACGGGAACGCCGGCGGGGCTATTCACACTGGATTCCAGGATACTGGCCGACTGAAAACCATACTGAGACCCGGTGTAGACCATGGCGAAAATACCGGGGAAGAAGAAAAAGATGTAGAGAACCAGGTCGAGCCGCGCCTGGGTGGTGGGCTTCCACTTGCGGTAGATAAAGTCACCACGCACATGAGAGCCACGCGATAGGGCATAGGCGCCAGACATCATAAAAAGCGCGCCATAGAGCATGTAGCTCATGTCAAAGGCCCAGACGGTAGGCGAATTGAGCACGTAGCGCATAAAGACTTCGAAGCAGGTGCTGGCGGTAAGTACCAGAACACACCAGGCGAACGAGTGGCCAATGGACTTGTTAAGAGAGTCGATGGCGCGGACCAGATTAAGCATGGTTAGGTTTTCCTAAATATTTTGACCCAGCCTAATTAAAAAGAGCTGCTGCGAACTCGCCGCAGCAGCTCTGACAACTAAGACTGCAAATTAACGCGGTAGCTTAATCTTCTGGACATGCTCATAGGCCATCTTGTAATTGGCCTCGTTGGTGTAGTGGTAGAAACCAACCCGCTTCGACCATGCCTTAAAGGAGTCATTAACCTCCTTGAACATATCGACTTCTTTCTCTAGCTTGGGAACCACTTTGTCCCAGGCCGCCAGCTGACCGCGATAGACGTCGTCGGTAGTACGGGACACCTGAACCTTATGCTTCACGATCAGTTCCTGAAGGTCTTTGGAGTACTGGTCATGGGCTAGAGCGGTCGATGCTAAAGAGGCTGCTTCGGCACCGTACTTGAGGATGGCCTTGAGGTCTGCGGGAAGGGCGTTGTACTTATCCTTATTGAAGATGATCTCAAAGAACTCCTGGGCCTGGTGGAACGAACCCATTGAGTAGAATTTCGCCACATCCTGAGCACCAAAACGCATATCGGCAGTGGGGTTGTTGAACTCGAAGGCATCGATCACGCCGCGCTGCATGGCGGGAACAATTTCGCCACCGGGCAACTGTGCCACGGCCATGCCCATTTCTTGGAGCATATCGGCCGCCAGGCCAATAGTGCGGTACTTAAAGCCTTTGAGCTCAGCGGCCTTTCTGGGGGGCGTCTTTTTAAACCAGCCCAGGGGCTGGGAGGGCATGGGGAAGGAGAAAAACCCAACCACATTGAGCCCCATTTTGGCTACGAGCTTGTCCCAGAGCTGCTGGCCACCACCTGCGTAGATCCAGGTGAGACCGATCTCGGGCGTAGCGCCGCTCACAGGGCCGGTGCCAAAGAGAGAAGCGGTCTTGTTCTTTCCGTACCAGTAGCCAGACACATGGTGGCCGCCATCGAGAACGCCCTTGCTAACGGCATCGATAATTTCAAACGTTTTCACCACTGCGCCAGTGGGCAGATACTCCAGGCGGAGGCGGCCGCCGGCCATCTCGTTAACACGGTCGACATACTGCTTGGCCATGTCGGAGAAGATCTCATTCGGGCCCCAGGAGCCTTGGATCTTTAGAACAACGGGCGACTGGGCTACGGACACCATGGGAAAGCCCGCAATGGGGGCAGCAACTGCGGCGGTGGCGGCTTTACCGAAAAATTTACGGCGTCCCTTGACGGCCGCATCGGCTGTTTTTGTTACCTCGGCAACTTCTTTTGTAGAGTGGTTCATGGAGTCTCCTTGTTGAACACAGTGTGACAAATTCCACCAAATACAAGACACGACGACATTCATGCCTTGCGGAATTAGGTCAAAGCGTTACGAGTGTACAGAAACCGGCAACTTGCAGGGCAGCCCAAACCTCGGTACTTTCCCCCAGATGATTCGCGGACTTGTTATTCTGCTGGCCTTTCAGAGCCTTGGTGAACTTGTTGCAAAGGGGCTTTCTCTGCCTATTCCGGGGCCGGTCGCCGGGCTGGTGTTTCTGCTTGCTTTTTTATTGGTGCGCAAAAAGACTGATCCCGACCTAGGGGCAGTCTCAGCAGCCTTTAGCCAGCACCTAGGCCTGCTCTTTGTGCCCGCTGCCGTGGGCGTGGTGATCTTCATTCCGCAACTAGCCGAGCATGCCCTTGCCATCGGGGTCGCGCTTCTGGGCAGCGTTGCCTTGGCGATCGGTATCACTGCCTTCCTTCTAACATTTTTGGGGAGAAAACCCCGTGACTGACCTGCAGGAAATCTGGGTCTATCTGTCGGGTAGTCCGCTCTTTAGCCTGGTTCTTACCCTATTTGCGTACCACCTGGGGCTCACCGCCTATGAGAAATCGGGCAAATCCCCCCTAGCCAATCCTGTGGCGATTGCCATTCTGATTGTGATCGCCACCCTTTTGACAAGCGGCCTTTCCTACGAACAATACTTCGAAGGGGCGCAGTTCATCCATTTTCTGCTGGGAACGGCCACGGTATCTCTGGCAGTACCCATCGCGCAAGGGTTTCATATGCTCAAAGGGAGAATGGCTGGCCTGCTGCTTGCCTTGCTCATGGGCGGGACGGTATCGATTGTGTCTGCCGTGGGCATTGGCCTGGCCTTTGGGGTGCCATCGAGTCTTTTGCTGCCAATGTTTGCCAAGTCGGTCACCGCCCCCATCGCTATGGGGATTGTCGATGCCTCTGGCATCTCGCCAACCCTTACCGCGATCTATGCAGTGACCACGGGAATTCTTGGGGCGATCATTGCCCGATATGTGCTCGATGGACTTCGCATAAAAGACTGGACAGTGCGCGGCTTTGCAATTGGGGTCGCTGCCCATGGCATTGGCACCTCGCGGGCCTTCTCAGTGCATCCCCAGGCGGGGGCATTCTCAAGCCTGGGGATGGGGATGCACGGCATCCTTGGGGCCATTATCCTGCCCCCACTGCTACCCTGGCTCACCCAAGGGCTAAAGGCCCTCGCGTAGAGCCTCTGGCTGTCGGTTGGGTTTTTCCAGCGCAGCGGCGGCCTGCTGGCGCTCTTCGGGAAATGCTGCATCAAGCAGCTGCTGCGTGTAGGGATGACGCGGGGCACGCAGAATATGGTGGGTTGGCCCAAACTCAACGATCTTGCCCTTCTGCATAACCAGACAACGATGGGCTACCGCACGAATCACCGCCAGATCGTGAGAGACAAAGACATAGGTGAGCTTCTTGTCCTGCTGCAGCCGCACCAGCAACTCTAAGATCTGCTGCTGAATCGAGACATCCAGGGCACTGGTGGGCTCATCGAGCACAATCAGCTCGGGCTCAACAATCACCGCCCGCGCAATCGCAATGCGCTGCCGCTGGCCCCCAGAGAACTCATGAGGGTAGCGGCTAAGGCTCTCGGCTGCCAGCCCAACCTCCTGCAGAATCGCATGGCAACGGTCAAGACGCTCCGAGCGAGACAGCTGCGGGTGGTGCAAGGCAGCGAGACAGCTGCGGGTGGTGCAAGGCGAGGCCTTCCTCGAGAATCTGCCGAATCGTAAGCCGCGGCGAAAGCGCGCTGTAAGGGTCTTGAAAGACTGGCTGAAAACGGCGGCGTGCAGCCCGCAAGTCCGCACCGGAGAGCCCAAGAATCTCGACATCCCCCAGCTTTACCTGACCGGAAACCCGCGCGGGACCCAGCCTCATTATCGACATCCCCAGCGTGGTCTTGCCCGACCCGGACTCCCCAACAACGCCCAAGGTCTCCCCCCGCGAAACGACAAAACTCTCTTTCTGTAGGGCAACAAAAGACCGCTGGTGAAACCAGCCGCTAGGAAGCAGAAAGGCGCTGTGCAACTGGCGTACATCCAAAAGGACATCGCGCTTGCCTGGCACGCCAACCATCTGCTTGGGCTGACTTTGAATGAGCCGTCGGGTGTAGGGATGCCCCGGACGACGAAAGAGTTCGTCTACTGGCCCCTGCTCTACGACCCGACCGGTCTGCATCACGGCCACACGCTGCGCAAAACGCCTTACCAGCGGTAGGTCATGGGTTATCAACAGAATAGCCATGCCCGAGTCATCCTGGAGGTCGATGAGCAGGTCGAGCACCTGCTGCCGCAGGCTGACATCGAGCGCGGTAGTCGGCTCATCGGCGATCAGCAGCGCCGGACGGCAGGCCAAGGCCATGGCGATTAAGACACGCTGCCGCTGCCCCCCGGAGAGCTGATGCGGATAGGCCCGTGCGCGTCGGTCTGCATCATCGAGCCCAACCCGCTCAAGGATCTCGACTGCACGCGCATGCGCCTGATACTCCGTAAGGCCTTCGTGGGTCTCCAGCACCTCACCGATTTGCCTGCCAATGGTAAGCAAGGGATTGAGGGCTGACATGGGCTCTTGAAAGACCATTGCGATTTCCCGTCCCCGAATCTGGCGCATGCGGGCGGCGGTAGCCGCAGCCAGGTCTTCGCCTTTCCAGAGGATCTGTCCCTCTTGGAAAACATCTGGCAGCAGGCCAAGAATCGATAGGGCGGATACCGTTTTTCCGGAGCCGGATTCGCCCACAAGGGCGAGCCGTTCGCCGGGCATGAGCGAAAGGTTCAGCCCGTCAACGACATAAGGCGTCTCTGCGCTGGGCGAGGTGAATCGAAGGCTCAGGCCACGAATATCCAGCAAAGGGGAAAGCGACTCAGCCACGTCGGGTATCCAAGGCATCCCGCAGGGCTTCGCCAATGAAGATGAGGAGCAGCAAGGTGCCCACCAGAACACCGAAAGTTGTCACCGTAATCCACCAGGCATCAAGGTTGTCTTTACCCTGGGCCAGCAGCTCGCCCAGGCTTGGGGTAGAGGTGGGCACCCCCAGGCCAAGAAAATCCAGGCTGGTCAACGCAAGAATAGAGGCCGTCATGCGAAACGGCAGAAAAGCAATAACCGGCGTCAGGCTATTGGGCAGCACATGCCGCCAGATGATCTGTAGGTTAGACAGCCCCAGGGCCCGCGCCGCCATGACATAGTCGAGCATGCGATTACGCAGAAACTCCGCCCGCACATAGTCCGATGCGATTACGCAGAAACTCCGCCCGCACATAGTCCGACAGCCCCATCCAGCCAAAGAGCGAAAGAATCACCAGAAGCACCAGCAGCCCCGGCTCAAAAATCGAGGCCAAAATAATAAGCAGGTAAAGCTCCGGAACCGATCCCCAGACCTCAATGAACCGCTGAAAAAACAGGTCTATCCGGCCGGCAAAGTAGCCTTGCAGCGCCCCAAAAAAAATGCCGAGCACCACGCCAATTGCAGTGAGCGCCAGGCCAAAGAGCACAGACACTCGAAACCCGTAGAGCAAACGGGCCGCGACATCCCGGCCACGGTCGTCAGTGCCAAACCAGTTGTCAAGAGAGGGCGCCGCAGGATTGGGCGACTGCGAGAAATAATTCAGGGTGTTGAAGCTATACCGATTCAGGGGATAAATGGCCCAGTTCCCAGGCGCCGACAGCTGACTGCGAATAAAGGGGTCCAGGTAGTCTGCGGGTGTGGCAAAGTCTCCGCCAAAGGTTGTCTCTGGATAGTCGACCATCAAAGGGAAGTAGAACTTTTTCTCGTAGGAGACGATGATCGGCCGATCATTAGACAGGATCTCGGCAAACAGGCTCACCACAAAAAGCGTCAGAAAAATCCAAAGACTGATGCGCCCTCTGCGGTTGGCCTGAAACCGCAGCCAGGCCCGGCGACCCGGTGAAAGACTCTCTGGCAGTGCAGTATCGCTAGGCACGGGAGGCCTCAAACTGCACCCTGGGATCTACAAAGACGTACAAAATGTCATTCACCAACTTGGCCAAAAGCCCCAGCACCGAGAAGAAGAACAGGGTGCCCATAACCACCGGATAGTCGCGGCGTATCACAGCCTCATAGGACAGCAGCCCCAGTCCATCAAGCGAAAAAAGCGTCTCAATAAGAAGCGCCCCGGTAAAAAAGGCCGCCACAAAGGCCGCTGGAAACCCCGTAACGATGGGAATGAGGGCATTACGCAGCACATGCCGCCAGAGCACGGTGCGCTCATCAAGCCCCTTAGCCCGCGCGGTTAAAACATACTGACGTCGAATCTCTTCGAGCATGGTGTTCTTGGTAAGCATCGTAATTACGGCAAAGCTGCCAAGGACGAGACAGGTAAGCGGCAGTGCAAGGTGCCAAAAGTAATCCATAACCTTTCCGATAAGACTGAGCTGCTCAAAATCGTCGCTGGTGAGTCCGCGCAGCGGGAACAACTGCAGAAAACTTCCTCCACCAAAAAACACAAGCATGATGACCCCTAGGACAAAGCCCGGAATGGCATAGCCCACGAGGATGGCCAGGCTGGTCATGAGGTCAAACTGCGACCCATGGCGTACCGCCTTTGAGATTCCCATAGGAATAGACACCAGGTAGGTAATCAGAAAGCTCCAGAGCCCCAGGCTCGCAGAAACAGGTAGCTTCTCTACAATCAATTCCCAGACGCTTCTACTATGAAAGAAACTGGTGCCAAGGTCGAGCCTGAGAAATCCCACCACCATATCGATAAACCGCTCGTGTACTGGCTTGTCAAAGCCATACAGGGCCTTTATCTCTTCAAGCTTCTGCGGGTCTACACCCACCCGGCCACGATAGACCCCGCCGGTCTGGCCCACATCGCCCGCTGCCGAACCCCCGGGGACCGCAAGCCCGGCCGAGCCGCCTCCCATTGCGGCGCCGTGGTCACCCTTAAGCATCTGCACCATCTGCTCGACCGGCCCACCAGGGACAAACTGAATCAGGGTAAAGGTTACAAGTAAGATGCCCAACAAGGTGGGCACCATAAACAAGAGGCGCTTGATGATGTAACGCAGAAGGGCTGGAGACATAGTTATCGGTTCCACCACCAGGCCGCCATGGCCCAGTCTTCAGAATGATAGTAAAGCGGAATCTGGGTCGGGGACTCCAGCCCGCGGCGATAGGCCACCCGGTGCACGCGATTATGCCAATGGGCAATCGCATAATGGCCATGACGCAGCATCCGGTCGAGAACCCGCGCGGCGGTTACCATTTCCGTCCGGCTGGACACTGACAGCAGATGGGAAATGGCAGCATCCACCAGGGCACTTTCCAGGCCAATATAGTTATCGGCCCCAGGCTGACCCGCCGATTCGGAGGTGAATCGAAACAGTAGTTCATTGCCCGGGTTCTGACTCGACAGGTACCAGTGCACCATCATGTCGTAGTCGTAGTCATCGATGCGCTTTTTGTATAACGAGTTGTCGGTGACCCGGGTATCCGCAACGATGCCAAGCTTGGCAAGGTTGCGTGCAAACGGGGCGATTACCCGTTCCCAGTTGCGCTGGTTAATCAGAATCTCAAACCGGAAGGTCTCTCCCTTTTGGTTGCGAAGTACGCCGTTCTGTATGGTCCAGCCTGCCTCTGCCAGCAGCTGTCGGGCACGCCGCAGGTTCTCACGCAGGCCATTGGGGCCCTTGACCAGCGATGGCATCGGTACTGGCCCGAGAAGCTCTGGCCGAAGCGACTGACCGCTACGCTGGGCGAGACGCTCCATCAGGGCAAGCTCATCGGGGTCGGGCCTGCCCGTGGCAGCCATTTCGGTATTAGTAAAATAGGAATCGGAGCGCTGGTACTGGTCGTAGAAGAGCTGCCGATTCATCCACTCAAAGTCCATGGCCAGACCAATGGCCTCGCGTACCCGAGCATCCTGAAAGATCGGACGACGCAGATTGAAATAAAAGGCCTGCAGACCCGCCGCATTGGAGTTCGGAAGCTCTTTGATCTTTAACTCGCCGCGGTCAAAGGGGCGGCCTTTGTAAGACCGGGCCCAGTTCTTGGCAACATTCTCGTGAATAAAATCAAACTCGCCTGCCTTGAGCGCCTCGAGCCGGGCAAATACGTCTTTGTAGTAGCGAAAGCTGATCCGGTCGAAATTAAACTGTCCCGTGCGGGTGGGATGGTTCTTAGCCCAATAGTCTGCGCGGCGCTCGTAGACAATGGATCGGCCCAGGTCTACCCGTCCCACTGCGTACGGTCCAGAGCCAATAGGGGTCTGCAGTATCCACTGGTCAAAGGGCAGGCCAGCCCCCCACTGACGCGAGAACACCGGCACACTGGCCACGGTCATATGGAGCTCACGGTTACGCCGGATAAAGTCAAAGCGAATGGTCCGCTCATCGACGACCACTGCCTCGCGGACATCGGCCCAGTAGTTGCGCCAGATGGGGCTGGCCTGGGGGCTGCGCAGTGTGTCAAAACTAAACTTGACATCGGCAGCAAGCACAGGCGCGCCATTGGAGAACCGGGCATTAGGGTTGAGCCGAAAGCTCATTGAAAGGCCATTGGGCGCAAGCCGCATCTGCTCAGCGAGCAGACCATACATGGCCATAGGCTCGTCGAGGCTGCCAATGGCCAGTGGCTCAAATACCAGGTCGATAATCCCGCGCGCGGCAATTCCTTTGAGGGTAAACGGATTGAGCTTATCGAAGCTCCCCATAGCCGCAAGCCGCAGCTCGCCGCCTTTGGGCGCATCGCGACGGGCATAGTCAAAATGGGTAAACCCTGGGGGGTACTTGGGCTGGGCGCCCAAGGCCATGGCCGACACATACCCCAGGCCTTCCAATGCATTCTGCGCGCGACCCTCGGAACGGGCTGCAGCCCAGAGGGCGAGCGCCGCGCAGAAAAAACACAGAAAGGTTTGAGAAAGGGGACGCATCATGCCCCGGTAGTGTACCGAACGGCTGCCGATTTACACTGGATGGTTTCTTAGCGCCAAAAAAGACGCGCCAGACCCCAAAAGACCTTGCCGCAGTGGCACGTCTAAAATAGGAAGGGTCTGGACATCAATATTTCAAAAAAGGTTGTCTACCTATGGGGTTTCTCGCGCAGAAAAAGATACTCGTCACCGGCCTGCTCTCCAACCGCTCTATCGCCTATGGCATCGCCCAGGCCTGCCGTGCCCAGGGAGCCGAACTGGCCTTCACCTACCAGAACGAGCGGTTTGAAGGGCGGGTGCGGGAGATGGCCGCTGAGTTCGGCAGTGCCATCTGCCTGCCCTGCGATGTCTCCGAAGACAGCCAGATAAGCCAAGCCATGACCGCACTGGCTGGGACATGGGATGGCCTTGATGGGCTGGTCCATGCCATTGCCTACGCCCCACGAGAGGCGATTGCCGGAGACTTTCTCGATGGCCTGAGCCGGGAAGCATTTCGTATCGCCCATGATGTCTCGAGCTACAGTTTTCCAGCCCTGGCGAAGGCCGCTATGCCCCTGATGCAGGGCCGGCAGGCGGCGCTGGTGTCGCTTACCTACCTGGGCGCCGAAAGGGTGGTTCCCGGCTACAACACCATGGGCCTTGCGAAGGCAAGCCTTGAGGCAGCCGTGCGTTATATGGCGGCAAGCCTTGGGCCCAAGGGTATCCGGGTCAACGGGGTGTCTGCGGGGCCCATTAAAACCCTCGCAGCCAGTGGAATCAAAGGGTTCGGTCAGATCCTGTCGGTGGTAGAGAAAAATGCACCACTACGGCGCAACGTGACCATTCACGATGTTGGTAACGTCTGCGCCTTCCTGCTGTCTGACCTCGCAGCAGGCATTACCGGTGAGGTCACCTATGTGGATGCTGGGTTCAATACCGTGGCCTCCGGCCTCGACGCAGACTGAGCCCAGAGAATCATGCAGGCCTACCATGACCTCATGCGCTACGTGCTTGCCCATGGCATAGAGAAGTCCGACCGTACCGGCACTGGCACGCGGTCGGTCTTTGGCTGGCAGATGCGGTTTGCGCTGGAACACGGGTTCCCCCTAGTGACCACCAAAAAAGTGCACACCAAGAGCATCGTGCATGAGCTTCTCTGGTTTCTGCGTGGGGAGACCAACGTGAAGTCTCTACAACAGGCAGGGGTCACGATCTGGGATGAATGGGCTGACGCCCAAGGCGAACTCGGGCCCGTCTATGGCAGACAGTGGCGCGCCTGGCCCGACCCCCGCTCCAACGACCCCGAACATGCCATCGATCAGATCGCCTGGGTGATTGATGAGATAAGGCGCAATCCAGACTCACGGCGGCTGATCGTGAGTGCCTGGAACGTAGGACAGATCCCGCAGATGGCCTTGGCACCCTGTCACGCCTTCTTCCAGTTTTATGTAGCCCAGGGAAAGCTCTCCTGCCAGCTCTACCAGCGCAGTGCCGATATCTTTCTGGGCGTGCCGTTCAATATCGCCAGCTACGCTTTACTAACCCACCTGATAGCCGCCCAGACCAACCTGGCCGTTGGCGACTTTGTCTGGACAGGCGGGGACTGCCACCTCTACACCAACCATTTTGCGCAGGCCCGCGAGCAGCTCAGCCGCGCGCCGCTGCCCCTGCCAACGCTGCGGCTGCTCAGGCAACCGGCCACCATTTTCGACTATGCCTATGAGGACATACTGATCGAGGGATACCAAAGCCACCCGGCCATTAAAGCCCCTGTGGCGGTGTAGAACGGGCGGCAGCCATGAGGGAGCCGAAGGAGCCCAGTCTGCCGCCGGCTGGCGCAAGGGGCCTCACCGTCTCTCTCATTGCCGCAGTGGCCCAAAACGGCTGCATTGGGAAAGGCAACGATCTGCCCTGGCATATTCCCGAAGACCTCCAGCGATTCAAGTCGCTCACCTCCGGCCAGACGGTGTTCATGGGGCGAAAGACCTATGACTCCATCGTCGCGCGTCTGGGTAAGCCGCTTCCTGGGAGAAGGCACTGGGTTCTTACGCGACAGCCCGACTGGCATCCGGCGGCTGCCCATGCCGCCCAGGTGCAGCGACTGTCCAGTCTGGCTGAGGCTATAGACCAAGCCCATCGAGAAGGTCTGCAGTCACTCTGGGTGATCGGGGGCGCCGACATCTATGCCCAGGCGCTCTGCTATGCCGATGCCCTCGAGCTTACCGAGGTCGGGGTCGATGTAGACGGAGACGCATTCTTTCCCGACTGGGGAACGCAGCGGTTTTCTGCCAGTTTCTCGTTACAAGAAGAAGGCCCCTGGGCGAATTCTGCTCAGGGGCTTCGATACCGGTTTCTGCGCTTTGCCCGAAAGCAGTCTAGCCCGGTGGCGGCAGTGGTGCTTGCAGCAGGCCAGGGCAGCCGAATGGGCAGCCGGCCCAAGAGTCTCATCAAGGTGCAAGGTCAGCCGCTCATTTTGAGGCTACTGGCAACCCTCAGAGTCTCAGGCATTGACCAGATCTCAGTTGTCTTGGGCTACTACGCAGACGAGATTGCAGCGGTGCTTGCTGGCGCAGGCGTAACCATTCTTCGAAACCCGCAGCCCGAGCGAGGTCAGGCCTCTTCCCAAAAGATTGGCTTAGCCAGCCTAACGACCGAGGCCAAGGCGGTCATGGTGGTGCTGGCCGATCAGCCCTATCTGGAGAAAGAGGATCTTCAGCAGCTCCTATCTGCATTCGAAAAACGGCCGCCCGATATCCAGTTTGTCTTTCCCCGCGTATGCGGCATTCCGGGCAACCCAGTCATCATGACTGCAGACCTGGCGCGGTTTTTTGCCCAACAAGACCCTCCCCTCGAGGGCCGTCAATGGCGTGCGGAAAATCCTCAGGCATGCCTGGGGTTTGAATCCAACAGCCGGCATTTCATCGAAGACCTTGATACGCCAGAAGACCTTGCCATGCTTCAGGCCAGTCGCCGAAACACCGTAATACGCGGCCCCCAGTAGGCGGAAATCAGGCTGTCGATCCGTACCGTGCCGCCCTCGTTGGGCGCATGCACAAACCGGTTCTGACCCACGTAAATGCCAACATGAGAAAACGGATGGCCCGAGGTGTTGAAGAAAACAAGGTCTCCGGGCAGACGGTCTTCGACGGTAATCTCTTGCCCGAATCGGCTCATTTCGGCTACAGTTCGGGGCAGCTGCAGACCCTGAGCCCGTCGGGCAACGTAGACCACGAGCCCGCTGCAGTCAAAGCCCCCCTGGGGCGTGTTTCCTCCCCAGCGATAGGGCACCCCCACCAGCCCAATCGCATGAATGGCCACTTCTGAAAGCCCGATCTGGTGGGACTCTTGCCGCGCGGGGGGGATGCGTATCCCAGAAGACGGCGCCTCGGCACCCGAAGGTGGTCGCGCCGGATCTGGCACGCTGGCGCATCCTGAGAGCAGCACCATGCCCAGGGTCACCGAAATATTACCTAGCCGAGTCGGCATGGCCTAGTTCTTGCGGCGCTTCCAGTCGGAGTCTGAGACCATGGCCAGGTCTGCCTTCAGATCCTTCAGGCTTTCCAGGCCAACCGCCAGCCGAATCAGTCCCTGAGTAATGCCCGCCCGTTGGCGTGCCTCCTCAGGTATACGCCCATGGGTGGTTGAGCCCGGATGGGTAATGATGCTGCGGGTATCGCCAAGGTTTCCGGTAACCGAAAAGATCCGCACGCCGTCGACCAGCGCCCAGGCCCGCTCGCGTGCCTGGTCTGAATTTTCCGCACGCAGCTCAAAGGAGACAATCGCGCCCCCAAGCGACTGCTGCCGCATGGCCAGTGCGTGCTGCGGATGCGAGGGCAGCCCTGGGTAGAGCACCCGCGCGACAGCGGGCTGCTGTTCAAGCCATTGGGCCAGCGCCAGGGCATTCTCGGAATGTGCCCGCATGCGCACGGCAAGTGTTTCGAGCGACTTGAGCAAGACCCAGGCATTAAAGGGTGAAAGCGAGGGGCCACAGGTACGCACCACCTGTCGCACCGGATCAACCAGAGCCCGCGGGCCAGCGATAGCCCCGCCCAGCACCCTGCCCTGACCATCAATGTACTTGGTGGCCGAATGCAAGACCAGATCTACCGGAAAACGTAAAGGGCGCTGCAAGGCTGGGGTACAGAAACAGTTATCGACAACCGATAAGACACCCGCCTTTTGGGCAATCTCACCAATAGCCTGAAGGTCGGCAATCTCAGTCAGCGGGTTAGACGGGGTTTCCAGATAAAACAGCTTTGTATTAGGGCCAATCGCGTCCTTCCAGGCCTGCGGGTCGGTAAGAGCCACGTACCGAATGCCTACGCCAAACTTGGCCATGAAGTTGTCAAAGAGCTGGATAGTGGCGCCAAATAAACTACCCGTAGTGACGATCTCATCACCGGCCTTCAGGTGGCCCAGACACAGCGCGAGGATGGCAGACATGCCCGAGGCGGTGGCCACACAGTCTTCGGCATCCTCAAGCGTGGCAAGCCGCGCTTCAAACATTTGTACGGAGGGATTAGTGAATCGGGAATAGACCATGCCCGGCTCGGTATTCTGAAACCGCCGGGCTGCCTCAGCAGCGTCTTCAAAGACGAAGCTTGAGCTCAGAAAGAGCGCCTCGGAATGCTCGCCAAACGCAGACCGCTCGGTGCCGGCCCTTATAGCACGGGTTTCAAAACCCCAGTCATCGGCAGAATCAGGCAATGGGAGAGACATACCACTCCATTTGAAATGGGTTAAGCCGCCTGGCGCGACAGCTCAAGACGATCTAACAGGGCACTGGTAACGTCACCCGTAACATAGTGGCCATCAAAACAAGAGGCTTCAAGACCGGTCAAAGCCGGATTGAAGCCACGCACGTCAGACTTCATCGCGGCAATATCCTGATACACCAGGTCGTCCGCACCAATGGCATGACAGATCTCTGCGTCGCTGCGGCCATGGGCGATAAGCTCCTGGCGGCTGGGCATGTCAATACCATAGACATTGGGAAACCGCACCGGCGGTGCAGCCGATGCAAAGATAACGCCTCGGGCGCCGGACTCACGGGCCATCTGCACGATCTCCCGACTGGTGGTTCCACGAACGATAGAATCGTCTACCACCAGGACACGTTTACCCTTGAACTCCGAGCCAATGGCATTGAGCTTTTGACGCACCGATTTCCGCCGCACCTCCTGCCCCGGCATGATAAAGGTACGGCCCACATACCGGTTTTTGATAAACCCTTCGCGATAGGAAAGGCCCAGGCGCATGGCCAGTTGCAGGGCCGCGGGGCGACTCGAGTCGGGTATGGGCATCACGACGTCGATATCACCCTTGGGAAACTTTTCCGCCACCAGTCCTGCCAGGGTCTCGCCCATGCGCAGCCGCGCATCATAAACAGCAACCCCATCGATCAGGGAGTCGGGCCGCGCAAAATAGACATACTCAAATACACAAGGCACGCGCATGGTGTGATGGGCACAGGTCTTTGAAAATACCTCACCGCCTTGGGTAATCACGATACACTCCCCAGGCGCAATGTCGCGCACCAGGCGATAGCCTAGACCCTCTAGGGCAACAGACTCTGAGGCCAGCATGTATTCGGGCCTGCCCTTGGGCCCCTCGAGCTGCCCCAAGGCCAAAGGCCGAATACCAAACGGGTCACGAAACCCGATAACGCCAAAGCCAGGAATCATGGCAACGCAGGCATAGGCACCACGCACCCGCTGATGCAGCATGGTGACGGCATCAAACACGGCCTCCGGGTCGAGCGTCAGGCCGCTGACCGCCTTTTGCAGTTCGTGGGCAAAGACATTGAGAAGCACCTCAGAGTCAGACTCTGTGTTGATATGCCTGCGGTCACGGCGATACATATCGTCTTGCAGTTCGGGCGCGTTGGTGAGGTTTCCGTTATGTCCGAGCACAATCCCAAAGGGCGCATTCACATAAAAAGGCTGGGCCTCTTCGGCACTCATGGCGCTGCCTGCCGTGGGATAGCGCACATGGCCAATACCCATTTCTCCCTGCAGATTGCGCATGTCACGCGTGCGAAAGACATCGCGAACCAGGCCATTACCCCGGGCCAGACCGATGCGCTTGCCCTGGGCGGTTGCGATGCCCGCAGCATCCTGGCCACGATGCTGCAGAAGCAATAAAGCATCGTAGAGCATCTGGTTCACCGGACCTGTCGAGACGATTCCTACCACTCCGCACATATGGCGCAACCCCTCATGAAAAGTGCTGTGCGGCACGCACAAGCCGCTCGGTAAGAAAACCAGGTGCCCATGGCGCTAGGAGATCCATAGTCTTCTCGAGCACAGGACGCACCCGCGCATCCTGCCAGGCAAGATCGGACCGCAGCGAGGTTGCCGTTGCCAACAGAGCCAGTAGTCCGCAGATAAGCAGACCTCGAACAAGGCCAAAGCCCGCGCCAAGAATACGATTAAACCAGGACAGGCCCATGGCCTGTGTCATTACCGAGAGCACCTGCCCTAGCCATTGCCCGAGAAAGAGCACCAGAACAAAAACCGCGCCAAATCCAAGGCCATGCCGCACGCTGGCACCGAGACCTTCGGGCATCCACTCGGCCGCATACTGGGCAAGCGCCCCTGCGGAAAAAAATGCCAAGACCCAGAGCCCAATCGCATATACCTCTTGAACCAGCCCACGAAACAGGGCCAATAGGGTTGAGGCGCCCACCAGGACAATAAACACCAGGTCGACCCAGGTAAGCGAAAGCGCTGTCATGCGAAACCGCTAGGGCCGCACCAGAAATGGCGTATAGCCCTGCGCCCGGGCACGCTCCTGGTAGGCCTTCGCCTGGGCCTCATTAAACGGCCCAACACGCACACGATAGCGAACGCCCTGTGCAGAAGGGACCGACTGCACTGCGGCGGTATACCCCAGTCCACGTACCTTTGCGGCCATGGCAGCAGCCGCCTCTTGCGACTCATAAGCCCCGAGTTGCACAAACCAGGCCCGAGATCCTCCAGGATTGGCTACGCCGGATGCACGCGACTGTGCCTTCGGATCGTTCGAGCCCGAGACTGCGGTATCGGGCGTCACCACAATCACCGTAGGCGTCTCATGTCTCTCGGAAGATAGGGCAGCAGAAGGCGTGCTCGCGGCATCAGACTCAGCGGCTGCCGCAGGCGCGCCGGAAGCGGGCGACCGCAGATCGGGGTTGACATCGCGCACCGGCATAAGCACCACGAAGTCTTGGGCCAGCGGCCTTGGTTCTTGCAGCATGAGCTGAGAGGCCGCTGTTGCCACCACGAGCGAGAAGACCAAAGCGCCCAAAAGCCGCCAACGGGCGCGGCGTTTCTGGTCTGCACCAGGGTCTGACCCCTCTGAATCAGAGCGACGATAGGCAGACTGAGAAGAACCGAGGTCAGTGGGCATAGGGAGAATGGGGCGCCTGACCAACAGACTGGGCCTGCGGCCAGACCGCCGCGATCGTCATAAAGGAACCGAAGACCACGATTCTATCACTGGCCTGCGCCTGACCTTTGGCATGCACGAAGGCCTCTTCTGGGCTGCTAAAGGCCAAGACCTGTGGCGTCTCTAGGGGCAGTTCCGAGGGCGATAGCGAAGAGATCACCTGCTGCACCACCGACTGTAGGGCCTCGGCCGATCGCGCACGCCTGCCTAAGCTCGGATCCTCGAGACCGGCCAGGCACCAGACATCTATGCGGCCTGCCAGCCTCTGGATCATTGCTACAGCGTCTTTATCCGAGAGAATCCCTACCACCGCAAAGGTGCGGGGGAAAAATCCCATCTGGTCCAGGTTTGTGGCAAGAACCCCCGCCGCCTGCGGGTTGTGGGCAACATCGAGAACCACAGCCGGCTGGCCAGGAAGCACCTGAAAACGCCCCGGGAGACTCACCATTGCCAGGCCTTGGCGCACACCCCCCTGCGACACGGGAATTTTGTCCTGTAGCGCCACGAGCGCTGCCAGGGCCGCCGAGGCATTAAGTAGCTGATTGGCCCCCCGCAAGGCCGGATAGGCCATCGCGTTACGGCGAACGCCCCGCCCAGACCAGCCCCACTGCTGGCGATCGCCCTGGAAGTTAAAGTCTTTTCCAAGCTGCCAGAGGTCGGCTCCAAGGGCATTGGCCACCTCTGCCACCGAAGAGGGGGGGACCGGATCTCCCAACACCAGGGGCCTTCCGGCCCTGGCGATGTGGGCCTTTTCCCAGCCAATCTTTTCACGGGTGTCACCGAGAAATTCCTGATGATCGAGGTCGATAGAGGTGAGAACCGCTGCATGGCTTGCCAAGACGTTTACTGCGTCGAGCCTACCGCCTAGGCCGACCTCAAAAATGGCAACATCACAGGGGCTTTGGGCCACCTGCACCATAGCCGCCAGCGTGGTGAGTTCAAAATAGGTAAGGGTTTGTTTCGGCGCCTGAGAGGCTGCGGCTTCGACTGCCTGCAGGGCGGTCAGCCAGTCCTCGGCGGGGCAAGGCTCGGTGTCAAACCGCAGGCGTTCCTCAAAGCTCAGAAGGTGCGGCGAGGTGTAACAGGCCACCCGATAGCCCGACTGCATCAGGATGCTCTCGAGAAAGGCGCAGGTGGAACCTTTACCGTTGGTACCGCCGACGACAATCACGGTGCAATCCAGGCCAATTCCATCGGGCCCCTTCGAAAATCCCAGCCGCGAAGCGACCTCAAACACACGCTCAAGACCGAGACGGATGCCAGCCCCCCTCCGCTCCAGAAAACGAGTGAGCCATTGGTCAAGGGCTGACGAGTGGGAACCGCCTGACAATGGACTTACCTCCGAGGGCACTGAAAAAGCGGTCTAGACCAGCCCGCCGGGTCTACGACGTCAGGGCCGTCTCGGGCTGGCGCAATAACATCGCCAACATGCTGGCAATCTCATCGCGCATCTGACGGCGGTCCACAATCCGATCGACCGCCCCTTTTTGTAGCAGAAACTCGGCCCTTTGAAATCCCTCCGGAAGCTTCTCACGAACGGTTTGTTCAATAACCCGCGGTCCGGCAAAACCAATCAGCGCCTTAGGCTCAGCAATTACAAGGTCGGCCACAAAGGCAAAGCTCGCCGATACCCCACCCATGGTTGGGTCGGTGAGAACCGACACATAGGGCAGGCGGGCGCGCGACAGGCGCTCGATCGCCGCAGTGGTCTTTGCCATTTGCATGAGCGAGAACAGCCCCTCCTGCATCCGGGCTCCGCCGCTTGCGGCAAAGGACACAAAAGGCAGTCGGGCCTCAATCGCGGCCTCCACACCCCGGGCAAACCGCTCACCCACCACCGAGCCCATGGAGCCACCCATAAACTCAAACTCAAAGCAGGCCACGACCACGGGTAAGCCGCGTATGGCGCCCGACATCACCACGATCGCATCCTGCTCACTGGTGTCGGACTGCGCCTCCACAAGCCTATCGGGATAACGGCGACTGTCTTTAAACTTCAGGCTATCGACCGGTATCACCTCCTGGCCGATTTCATGCCGACCCTCCTGATCAAGCAGGTGATCCAGTCGATGGCGCGCCCTGATGCGCAGGTGATGGCTGCAGGTTGGGCAGACCTGCAGGTTTTTTTCGAGGTCGGTTTTATACAGTACCGAGTCGCAGGCGGGACACTTGAGCCAGAGCCCCTCTGGCACGGCACGCCGTCGCGACTCATTGTGCTGGATTCGGGGTGGCAACAGCTTTTCAATCCAGCTCATCAGGCCGCTCCTGTTAAGGGGTGGCATCGGGTGTCGAGTGCCTGTCGGACCTCCTGGATGAACCCAGAGGCCGCTCCCACCGGATCTTGGCTGGCCTGTACGCAATTTTCCATCAGGCGAATCAACGCACTTCCGATGACCACCGCATCTGCATGATTACCAACAGCGACAGCGGCCTGGGCGTCGGAGATGCCAAACCCGACGCCAACGGGCATGTCTGTAAAGCCGCGAATCTGCGCCACACGCGCCTGAACATCGGAGGCGTTCAGGTTGCCCGCCCCGGTTACCCCTTTTAGAGACACGTAATACACATAGCCAGACCCCAGCCGTGCCACCTGGGCCATGCGCTTTTCCGAGGAGGTTGGTGCCAGCAGAAAGATCGGGTCGATGCCCGCCGTCCGCAGCATCTGGCTAAACAACTCGCATTCCTCCGGCGGGTAGTCAACGACAAGCACACCATCCACCCCGGCCCGAGCTGCCGCCTGGGCAAAGGCCTCGCTGCCGAATCGTTCGATGGGGTTCGCGTAGCCCATCAGCACCACCGGGGTATCCGAATCCTTCTGACGAAATTCCGCTACCCAGTCTATGCAGTCTTGAAGACTCACGCCACGAGCCAAGGCGCGTTCACTAGAGCGCTGGATAACCGGGCCATCGGCCATCGGGTCTGAGAAGGGAACCCCGAGTTCAATGACATCGGCACCGGCGGCGGCAAGCTGGTGCATCAGCCCTATCGTGCCCTCGCGCGAGGGGTCACCGGCGGTGATATACGGTATGAGCGCCCGGCGACCCTGGGCGCGCAGAGCAGAAAACCGAGCCCGCATTCGGGCTGAGGCAGCCGGAAGGCCTTGATGCGAAGCGGCGGTTTCAGCCAATTTAGAGCGTGAGCCCGCTGGCCTGCGCTACCGTGTGCATGTCTTTATCACCGCGGCCAGACAGGTTCACCAGAATAATCTGGTCTTTGTCTAGCTGCGGCGCAAGCTTGGCCGCGTAGGCCAGTGCATGGCTGGTTTCCAGGGCTGGAATAATGCCTTCGATGCGGCAGCAGGTGTGGAAGGCATCAAGGGCTTCGCTATCGTTAACCGGAACATAACAGGCCCGTCCAGAGTCTTTAAGCCAGGCATGCTCTGGGCCCACCCCGGGATAGTCGAGGCCGGCAGATATGGAATGGGTTTCAATGATCTGGCCATTAGCGTCTTGCAGCAGGTAGGTGCGGTTGCCATGCAACACCCCTGGGGTTCCGGCCGATAACGATGCCGCGTGATGGCCAGTTGCAAGACCCTCACCGCCCGCCTCAACGCCAACAAGACTGACGCCAGGCTTGTCGATGTAGTCATAAAAAATACCCATGGCATTGCTGCCCCCGCCCACACAGGCGAGAACAAAATCGGGCTGGCGGCCGGCAATCTCGGGCATCTGCCAGAGACACTCCTTTCCCACCACCGAATTAAAGTCACGCACCATGGAAGGATAAGGATGCGGACCCGCCACGGTGCCTATGATGTAGAAAGTGTCCTCAACATTGGTTACCCAGTCGCGCATGGCCTCATTTAACGCATCTTTGAGAGTCTTGGATCCGCTATGAACAGGCACCACCTCGGCGCCCAAGAGCTTCATGCGATAGACATTGGCAGCCTGACGTGCAACATCGGTGGCTCCCATATAGACCACGCACTGCATGCCGAAACGCGCCGCCACCGTGGCAGTAGCCACGCCATGCTGGCCGGCCCCGGTTTCGGCAATCACCCGAGGCTTACCCATGCGCTTTGCCAGCAAGGCCTGGCCGATGGTGTTGTTCACCTTATGCGCCCCGGTATGGTTCAGGTCTTCGCGTTTGAAATAAATCTGTGCGCCGCCAAGCTGTTCCGACCAGCGCCGCGCATGATAAATCGGGCTGGGCCTACCCACAAAATGCTTTAACTCATGGTGAAACTCCCGTTGAAACTCGGGATCGGTCTTACTTTTTTCGTAGGCTTCTTTCAGGGCATCGAGGGCAAAGACCAGGGTCTCGGAGACAAAGCTGCCCCCGTAGGGACCAAAGTGTCCCGAGGCATCAGGGTAGTTGTAGGGAAGGTCATTCGGTTTCATAGAAAGAGCCTCTGAGCAACACTACTGCGGTTTAGGTTGGCCTTACCAAGTCAAACTCTCGCACGGCCTGAACAAAGGCACGCATCCGAACGGGATCCTTTACGCCTTTCTGCACCCGCCCATTAATCACCTGCTCAACACCACTTGATACGTCGATTGCGGGCGGCGAGAGATCGGCCAAGGCCTGGGCAATATTTTCAAGGCGCAGCCCCCCACTGAGAACCCAGTGGCGCCCCAGGGATCGTGACATGCCCGACAAAAGCCCCCAGTCGAAGACATGCCCACTGCCACCAAAGCCTATGGAGTCGGCGTCAAACAACACCGCCTGCGCCAGGACCCGCCACGCCTCGAATTCTAACAGGTGCGTCTGCACAATAGCCGCAGCGGGTACGGAAGGATCAGATGGGGGCCCCGCAGAGGCTGGCAGCCGAATCGCCTTGACTATCGGGCGCCCGAGACCGGCATAGTGGTGTGGCTGCTCATCGCCGTGCAGCTGTATGTGACTGAGACCCACCTGATCGGCCACACGCAAAATTTCTTCTTGGGGGGTGTTTACAAAAAGCCCCACCAGAGATACCCAGGCAGGGACATAGCGGGCCAGCGTGGCCGCCTGCGCAATGGTGACCGACCGGGGACTGGGCGCGTAGAAGACCAGCCCAATGGCATCGGCACCGATATCCACGGCTGCCTCCACGTCTTGCGGACGGGTAAGGCCGCAGATCTTAATGCGGGTGCGGCACAAGGAAGGGGTATTGGCTGTCATGGTGCTATGGGGGGATCGTACGCGACATGCCGCAGACAGAGGCCCTGGGCAGGAAAGGTGCGGCCCGCCTGGCTGCGGTCGCGTGATTGCAGCACCTTAGCGATCGATTGCGGCGGTCGCGCCCCACGCCCCACCTCAAAGACCACACCCATGATGTTGCGCACCATATGATGCAGAAAGGCATTGCCCCTGATCTCTAGCGTTATCACCGGGCCATCCTGAGAAAAACGCGCACCGTGAATGGTCCGCACCGGCGAGGCGGCCTGACAGTCTGTTGCCCGAAAGGCCGAAAAGTCATGGGTACCGATCAGTTGATCAACACCGGCCTGCATAGCGGCGAGGTCGAGTGGCTGAAAGACCCAGGTGGCAAACCGGGCATGCAGTGGGGAGTCCACCGGGTGGTTATAGATCGTGTAGGTATACATGCGTGACAGGGCAGAGAACCGGGCATGGAAGTCTTCGGAAACCCGCCTGGCCCAGCGCACCCGAATGGCAGCAGGCAGAAAGGTGTTGACCCCTCGCACCCAGTTCCAGTCTGGCCGGTCTACCGAGGCCGTGATATGCACCACCTGCCCGCTGGCATGCACTCCCGCATCGGTGCGGCCAGCAGACACCGTCTCTACCGGGCCGCCCACAAACTGCGCAAGCGCGCTTTCGAGATGGTCTTGCACCGTATTGCCGCTAGGCTGGGTCTGCCAGCCCTCGAAGTCTGTGCCGTCGTACTCCAGACCGAAGGCAAGCTTCATTCACAGCAGAATACGAAGCACACGGCGCAGGGGCTCAGCAGCCCCCCAGAGCAACTGGTCACCGATAGTAAAGGCACCGAGATATTGCGGCCCCATGGCAAGCTTACGAAGGCGGCCCACGGGAATGGTGAGGGTTCCAGTCACCTGCACAGGGGTCAGCCCATGAATACTGGCCTCTTTGGTGTTTGGGATCACCCGCACCCAGTCGTTATCCTGGGCAATTATCTGCTCGATCTCTGGCAGAGGAACGTCTTTTTTCAACTTGATCAACAAGGACTGGCTGTGGCAACGCATGGCGCCAATACGAATGCAGGTGGAATCGATTGGCACCGGCGCGGCAGAAAACCCTGGGCCTCGGCCAAGGATCTTGTTGGTTTCCGCGCCGCCCTTCCACTCCTCAAGGCTGGTGCCGTCCCCACGGTCGGCATCGATCCAGGGAATGAGGCTACCGGCCAGGGGCACCAGAAAGTTCTGGGTCTCCTGCGGCGACAGACCCTTTTGAGCGGCCAAGACCTTTCGGTCGATATCGAGAATGGCGCTGGCCGGGTCGTCTAAGAGGCCATGCACTGCAGAATTGAGCGTCCCCATCTGGGTGAGCAGCTCGCGCATATGTTGGGCACCGCCGCCTGAGGCGGCCTGGTAGGTCGTTGCCGACATGAACTCGACGAGGTCGGCCTTAAACAAGGCACCAAGGCCCATGAGCATGCAGCTCACCGTGCAGTTGCCACCAATGAAGTCCTTAATGCCACGGTTTAAGGCGGCATCAATAACATTGCGATTGACGGGATCCAACACGATCACCGCATCTTCGGCCATGCGCAGCGTCTTGGCAGCATCGATCCAGAAGCCCTTCCAGCCCTTGGCCCGCAAGGGGTCGTAGACCGCCTTGGTGTAGTCGCTGCCCTGGCAGGTAAGCACCAGATCGCAGTCGGAAAGCGCCTGAAGGTCATGGGCATCGTAGAGCCGGGCCTCGGTCTTGGGCAGGCCCGCGATCTCTTTGGGCAGGCTGCCCCCAGCGTTCGATGTCGAAAAGAACCGGGCTTCAAAAAGGCCGAAGTCATTCTCTTCACGCATGCGATGCATCAGCACCGACCCCACCATTCCCCGCCAGCCTACGAATCCAACCTTCATTGCATCCTCAAAATAAAAATTAAAAAATGATCTGTCGCATAGGCCTGAGGCGCGAACCCGCGGGTCTTAGCCCAGGGCCGCCACCACCGCTGCGCCCATAGCGGCTGTACCCACCCGCCTTGACCCCGGGCGGTCAATATCTGCCGTGGCAAGGCCATCGGCAAGCACCCTGCGCACCGCCGACTCAATGGCATGGGCTGCCGCCTCTAGCCCAAAGGTATAGCGCAGCATCATCGCTGCCGAGAGAATCGTGGCAAGTGGATTGGCCTTGTCCTGGCCAGCAATATCGGGCGCCGAGCCATGGATGGGCTCATAGAGCCCTTTGTTGTTCGCATCGAGTGAGGCCGAGGGCAGCATGCCAATTGAGCCGGTAAGCATCGAGGCCTCATCGGACAGGATGTCACCAAACATGTTGCCGGTAACCATAACGTCAAACTGCTTGGGGTTCTTCAGCAGCTGCATCGCCGCATTATCCACATACATATGGCTCAAGGACACGTCGGGGTATTCCTTGCCCAGGCCCGTCATGACATCCCGCCATAACTGGGTAGTCTCCAGGACATTGGCCTTATCCACCGAACAGAGCCTGCGGCCGCGTTTGCGGGCTGCCTCAAAGGCAACCCGGCCGATGCGCAGAATTTCGCTCTCGCGATAGACCATGGTGTCAAAGCCCTCACGCTCGCCATTGTCCAGAATGCGCACCCCTCGGGGCTGGCCGAAATAAATGTCGCCCGTCAATTCCCGCAGAATGAGCAGGTCCATGCCCGATACCACCTCTGGCTTGAGGGTGGAGGCACTGGCAAGCTCCGGAAAAATAATGGCCGGTCGAAGATTGGCAAAGAGCCCAAGAGACTTGCGCAGCCCAAGAATTGCCTGCTCCGGCCGCAGTTCCCGGGGAAGATTGTCTAGAGAAAAGTCACCCACTGCGCCAAACAAGATCGCCTGCGACTGCTGCGCCAGCCTGAGGGTGACTTCGGGCAGGGGATGCCCACTGGCACGATAGCCAGCGCCGCCCACCTCGGCAGACCCCAGGTTTAAACCAAAATGTCCCTGGGCTGCCAGTCGACGGAGCACGGCCACCGCCTCGCGGGTGATCTCCGGGCCGATGCCATCACCCGCCAGTACCGCAATGTTAAGCGTCGTTGTCATGCCAAGGCCTTATGCAGATCTGTTCCCAGCCAAGGCTTTTCTGCTAGGCGGCGGGCCTCGTAAGCCTTGATCTTGTCGGCCTTCTGCAGCGTCAGGCCAATGTCATCGAGTCCATTGATCAGACAGTGCTTGCGAAAGGCATCCACCTCAAAGGTGCGCTCAAAAACCGTACCGTCAGGGGCGCGACCGCGAACCATCTGGGCGGGCAGGTCGACGGTGAGACGAAAACCAGGGCTAGACGCAGTCATCTGAAAAAGGGCGTCGACATCTGCCTCGGTTAACACGACCGGCAGCAGACCGTTTTTAAAACAGTTGTTAAAAAAGATGTCCGCATACGAGGGAGCGATTAGGACCCGAAAGCCGAAATCTTCAAGTGCCCATGGAGCGTGTTCGCGCGACGAGCCACAGCCAAAGTTACGACGCGCCAGAAGAATGCTCGCCCCCTTGTACCGAGGCTGGTTGAGCACGAAGTCTTCGCGCAGAGGGCGTTTGCCGCAGTCCATGCCCGGCTCGCCTTCGTTGGCATACCGCCAGGCATCGAAAAGGTTAGGCCCGAAGCCCGAACGCTTGATCGACTTCAGAAACTGCTTAGGAATAATGGCATCGGTATCGACGTTGGCCCGGTCGACTGGGGCCACCAGGCCATCATGAACGGTAAGTGGATTCATAGCGTGCCATTCCTTTACGACGATGAAAGCTGTCTGACATCGATAAAATGACCGGTAACACCCGCTGCGGCGGCCATCGCGGGCGATACCAGGTGGGTGCGACCGCCCGCGCCCTGGCGGCCTTCGAAATTCCGGTTACTGGTTGAGGCGCATCGCTCACCGGGCTCGAGCCGGTCGGCATTCATGGCAAGGCACATAGAACAGCCTGGCTCACGCCATTCAAAACCCGCCTCGCGAAAGACCTTGTCCAGTCCTTCGGCCTCGGCCTGCGCCTTTACAAGGCCTGAACCAGGGACTACCAAGGCAAGCTTCACCGACTCTGCCTTCTTGCGGCCCTTGACCACGGCCGCGGCCGCCCGCAGGTCTTCGATACGGGAATTGGTACAGGACCCGATAAAGACTTTATCGATGTATATCTCCGACATCGGCGTGTTGGCCTTGAGCCCCATGTAATCGAGCGCACGGGTCATACCCTCGCGCCGGGCCGCGTCGGGCTCGGCAGAAGGATCTGGCACCCGCGCTCCGACAGGGACCACCATCTCGGGTGATGTACCCCAGGTAACCTGGGGCGCGATCGTCTCTGCGCGGATCTCAACGACCCGGTCGAAGACAGCATCGGGGTCGGAATGTAGCGTCTTCCAGTAGGCAAAGGCCTGCTCCCAGGCCGTACCGGTGGGCGCAAGCGGCTTGCCACGCACATAGGATTCGGTGGTGGCATCAAAGGCCACCATGCCGGCCCGGGCACCTGCCTCAATGGCCATGTTGCAGACGGTCATGCGGCCTTCCATGGAGAGGCCACGAATCGCACTGCCCGCAAACTCAATGGCATAGCCGGTGCCGCCTGCGGTTCCAATAGCGCCGATTACGGCCAAAACAATGTCTTTGGCGGTGACACCCGCGCCCAAGGTGCCGTCGACTCGCACCAGAAGATTCTTTGCCTTTTTCATCAACAGGCACTGGGTGGCCAGAACATGCTCGACCTCCGAGGTGCCAATGCCAAAGGCAAGGCAGGCAAAGGCGCCATGGGTGCTGGTATGCGAGTCGCCACAGACCACAGTCATTCCCGGCAGGGTCGCCCCCTGCTCTGGGCCGATGACATGCACGATGCCCTGTCGTTTATCTGTAATGTTGAAGTACTTCAGGCCCCAGGTCTTGGCATTGGCATCGAGCGTTTCCACCTGCAGCCGCGAAACAGGATCTGCAATGCCCTTAGACCGGTCGGTGGTGGGCACATTGTGGTCGACCACCGCCAGGTTCGCCGAATTGCGCCACAACGGCCGGCCCGCAAGTTCCAGGCCCTCAAAGGCCTGGGGGCTTGTCACCTCGTGGACAAGATGCCGATCAATATAAATAAGACAGGTACCGTCTTCCTGACGGTCGACCACATGCTCTTCCCAGAGCTTGTCATACAAAGTGGGCATACGAGACCTCTTTACTTATTCGCTACGCTAGACATCGCGGCCTAAAGACCTAGCAATAATTTGAAAGCATCAGGACGCGCTTAGATCTCTATTATGACGCCTGCCCCTTAGCGCCGTCTTGCCCCACCTCGGGCACCTCCGAAGAGCCCAGCCGTCGGTCTCGGGCGGCTACCCAGAGGGCCATTAGAAAGCCCAATACCGCGGCCGCAGCAGAGAACCAGAAGCTCGCCTCGGGCATGATCGCCTCCCAGAGCCAGCCTGCAAGGATTCCGCCCAAAGACCCCCCGAGCCCATAGGCGGCCATCGTATACAACGCCTGTCCTCGCGCCTGGGACTGCGCAGGAAACCACTGCTGCACCAGGCCCACAGAGGCACTGTGGTGCAGCCCAAAGGTGACTGCATGCAGCAACTGGGCAATGATCAGCACCGCAAGGTTTCCTTGTGATACGGCAATCAAAACGAACCGCAGGATCGTGACCAGATAGCTTGCGAGCCATACCCGGCGCAGACTCCAGCGCCGAAACACCAGCCTTTGAAACTGAAAGACAGCGATCTCGGCGACCACACCCAGGGTCCAGAGCAGACCAATCGCCAAGCGGCTGTAGCCATGGCCCTCCAGCCAGAGCGAGAAAAGCGTGTAGAGAGGCGCATGGGACAGAAGCATTAGAAAAGATGCCAACAAAAACCCTCGCACATGGGGCTGGGCCAAGACCTGCTTGAAGGCCAGCGCAGGCGTTGTAAGGTCATGTACGGGACGGGCAGGAAGCCTTCCGGCAGACCATGCCACCAGGCTTAAGAGCAGCATCAGGCCCATGGGCAGAACCCCAATACCAAACCGGTCGAAGGCCCATCCACTGACCAGGACTGCTGCGATAAACCCCACCGAACCCCAGACCCTTACCCTGCCGTAACGCCCGAGGTCTCCCTGGCTGGTCTGCATTGCCAGAGACTCGGCAATAGGTACCTGACCCGTGAGAAAAAGGCTCATGGCAAAGAGCACAAAAAAGAGCGCCCAGAAAGACCAGTCAAAGACCAAGAGCCCGGCCATCGCAAGCGCTGCAACCGCAGACCAGCGCAACAGTATCGGCACCTGTGCGGGGGAGGCACGATCTGCCAGCCAGCCCCAGAAAGGCGGGCCGATCACCCGGGTCCATTGCAAGGGCGAGACAACTACGCCGATTTCCGCAGGCGAGAACCCGCGCCCGTTCAGCCAGAGTGAAAGGTAGGGGGCGAACAGGCCTACGTAGGAGAAGTAACTGGCGAAAAACACCGCCAGTGGTCGAAAGGTCTGCGACACTGCGAGAAAAAACCGGCCTAGCTGCGGGGGGTGTGGTCGTCGGTGACTGCTCTATCCGAGACGAGGGCCTGGCCCGCTATCGGCGCCAAGGGCGTACGCACGTCTGCATTCTGGCCACGATGACGAAGGGCATGGTCTATGAGCACAAGCGCGAGCATGGCCTCAGCAATGGGCGTTGCACGAATGCCCACACAGGGGTCATGCCGTCCATGGGTCTCCACCATGACCGGTTCCCCCTGCAGGTTTATCGACGGCCGCGGGGTGCGAATACTCGATGTGGGCTTAATTGCAATGGCTACTGTCACCGGCTGTCCGGTAGAGATTCCACCCAAGACCCCGCCGGCATGGTTGCTGAGAAACCCGTTCGGCGTCATCGGGTCTCCATGCTCAGAGCCGCGCTGCGCAACACTGGCAAACCCCGCCCCAATCTCGACCCCTTTTACCGCATTGATTCCCATCATGGCAGAGGCAATGTCGGCATCCAGGCGATCAAAAACCGGCTCGCCCCAGCCGGCCGGAACGCCCTGGGCCTCGACACAGATGCGCGCGCCGCAGGAGTCTCCGGCCTTGCGCAGGCCATCCATATAGTCCTCTAAGGCAGCGATCTGAGACTGATTGGGCGCAAAGAACGGGTTCTGAGAGACATACGCCCAGTCTTCAAAGGCAATCGCAAGCTCTCCCAGTTGGGCCATATAGCCACGAATCTGGATGCCATAGCGCTGGGCAAGCCATTTCTTGGCAATGGCAGCCGCCGCTACGCGAACAGCGGTTTCGCGCGCAGAAGATCGCCCCCCTCCCCGGTAGTCCCGCATGCCATATTTCTGCAGATAGGCATAGTCGGCATGCCCTGGGCGAAAGGTGTTCTTAATGTCGCCGTAGTCTTTGCTGCGCTGATCCTGGTTACGAATGAGCAGGGCAATCGGGGTGCCTGTGGTCACACCCTCGAACACGCCGGATAGTATCTCTACTGAGTCTGGCTCTTGTCGCTGGGTAACATGCCGAGAGCTGCCAGGGCGCCTGCGGTCAAGCTCCGGCTGAATGTCGGCCTCAGACAGTGCCAGCCCGGGCGGGCAGCCATCTACAACACAGCCGATCGCGGGCCCGTGCGACTCTCCGAACGAGGTGACACAAAAAGAGCGGCCAAAGGTATTTCCAGACATGACCGCATTCTACTGCGGCCAGGCATCCAGTACGGCCGAGAGCCGCTGCTGCACCAGTTGCGGACCCAAAACCTCCATCACCTTATCAATCGACGGTGTCTCGGTTTTCCCCAACAGAATGACCCGCAGGGCCATGGCAAGCTGCGGCATCTTCAGTCCATGATCGGCTAGCACCGTCTTCATGGCCTGCGAGATCGCTGCTGCCGCAAACGGCTCAGGCAGTCGCGAAGCGAAGTCCCGCAAGGCCTTTGGAACCGCTCCTTGCAGCCGCTCGGTGAGCATTACGGGATCGGGCTGCACGGGGCTATAGAACATCGCTGAGGCCTCAGCGAGTGCAACCAGGGTATTGGCCCGTTCTTTAAGCAGGTCGCACACGGCATCAAGCCTTGGCAGACCCGGTAACACCCCCAGTTCGGCGGCAAGCCGGGGGGCCGTCTTCTGGGCCAGCACCGCTCCGGTCATCTGCCTCAGGTAGTGGTTGTTGAGCCACTGCAGCTTCTCAAAATCAAACTGCGCAGCCGACTTGCTGCAGCTCTCCAGGGCAAACCAGGATACAAACTCGTCCATGGAAAAGACCTCATCGTCGCCATGGCTCCAGCCCAGTCGAGCAAGGTAGTTACACAGCGCCTCGGGGAGATAGCCGTCTTCGTCATATTGCATGACCGAAACGGCCCCGTGACGCTTTGATAACTTCTCGCCATCCGGGCCATGGATCATGGGCAGATGGGCGTAACTCGGAACACTGGCGCCGAGCGCCTTGAGGATATTGATCTGACGCGGGGTATTGTTGATATGGTCATCACCTCGAATCACATGGCTGATACGCATATCCATGTCATCGACAACAACACAAAAGTTATAGGTGGGCGTGCCATCGGCACGGGCAATAATCAGGTCATCTAACTCGCTGTTAGAGATACTGATCTGACCCTTCACACCGTCTTGCCAAGATACCGTGCCCTCATCCGGGTTACGAAACCGCACCACCGGCGCGCGGTCTGGTGGAACCACCAGACCCCGCCGCTGCGCCAGCTCGGGGCGCCAACGACCGTCATACCGGGGCTTGGCGCCACGGGCACGCTGCTCTTCACGCATCGCATCGAGCTCTTCTTTGCTGCTGTAGCAGTAATAGGCCTGCCCCGATTCGAGCATCTGGGTAATCACCTGCCGATACCGAGGCATGTGCTGCATCTGGTAGAACGGTCCTTCATCGGGATACAGCCCGAGCCAGGCCATGCCATCCAAAATTGCCTGCACCGCCTCGGGGGTGGAGCGCTCGAGATCGGTATCTTCGATACGCAGAATGAACTGACCACCATGCCGTCGGGCGTAGGCCCAGCAGTACAAGGCCGTTCGCGCCCCCCCAACATGCAGATATCCGGTGGGGCTGGGTGCAAAACGCGTTCGAACGATCACGGGAATCAGTGCCTCCAAAAAACCAAAATATAACCCTGTTCCACGACAGAGCCCCTGACCAGAGTCAAACTTCAGGCGAACTTTTCGGGGCGGGTCCTATCAAAAAGTGTATGGACACGCGCTTACCCTCAGTCTTTCTTCGGGCCAGTTCGATTGGCATCGTACTGGCCATTCTTGCTGCCTGTGGAAATGGTCGCGAAAAACCGCCCTCCACGCTTCGGCCCGATGCTGCGCAGAAGTCGCAGCAGGAACAGCAGGCCAAAAGAGAACGGGAAAAGCGTATTCGCAACACCCAAGACTGTTACATCGAAGAGCGCAGGCTCAACCCCAATCAGCACACCACCTGCATCTATCGCTGCCCCGACGGCAAAATAGAGAGCGAAAATGTGGCGCCTGGCTTCTACTGCCCCACCGTTCTCAATGTGATGAAGCGCTAGCCTGCAGATCGCGGCGCAGCGCAGTCACAGTCCCGTCCGCAATTTTCGTCGGCCCGAACCCGTTTATCATGGCGGGCCATGCCCAACATCGAATTTCAGGTCGACCGATCGGCCATCGACCGGCTCAGTCCATCGGCAACCACGCAGGAAAGACTGCGGCTTTTCAAAGACCTGCAGCTGTCCGGTCCACAGCGTCTGCTCTATAAGCTCTGGGCCAGTAGGTCCCTTGCTACGGTGGTATTCCGGCCGAACCAGACGATCCAACATGCCGGCGAGATTCCCCATTCCGCGTATGTCGTACTCGCCGGTCGGGTACTGGTGCAGGAAAAGGATAAGACCTTTCTGCTCGGGCCTGGGGCAGTAATCGGCCTAGCCGAAGGGCTCTGCGAGATCCCTTGCCATCACAACTACCGCGCCACCGAGGTGGTCAACTGCAAAGAGATTCCGCTGGATACCGCGTGTCGCGAGGTAAGCCGCGTCAACGCGGGGCTCAAGGGCGTCTTTCGTCTCACCCTGCAAAAGATCCTCGTTGAGCGCGCCCAGATCCCGCTCTGGCTGAAATAGCATGACACCGGAGCCCGATCCCATCGATCGCGTCTTAAAAGACGCGGCAATCCGCAACACCGAGATCCGCGCCGAGACCCAGCAGGCCGCTATCGACCTAGAACGTCTTATTCAGTTTGTCGTGGGCTCAGACGAGATACCCGAGGAGTTTCGGCCGAAGTTGCTGGCAGAAAAACCCGACCTTCCCTGGTCTATTTCCAGCGAGTCTACAGCCAGTGCAAGGCCCGAAGGCCCCTCCAGCGACTTCGCACACCGTGCAACACCAGAAGTCTCCGCAAGCGACTTCGCAGCAGGCGCAACCCCGGAACTAGTCTCCGCAAGCGACTTCGCAGCAGGCGCAACCCCGGAACTCGGCCCCTCCAGCGACTTTGCAGCCGGTGCAGGGTCAGGGCCCGCTGCAGAGGAATCGGTTTTTTCGGGTGGCCCGAGCCGCACAAGCCGACACGACGATGAACAGGACTTCTCTGCTGCAAAGACCCCTGCCGCAGACCGCGGTGGGCCAGGGCATGCTCCCCCCAACGAGCCGCCCACGCCCCTCGATCCGCAGAATCTCAGGCCGGAAGACGGCGGCGTTGCCCTCGCCTATGCGGCCGGTGACATGCTCTTTTCCAAAGGAGATGCGGCCGAGTTATTTTTCGTTATCACCGAAGGACAGGTCTCGCTTTTTGAGCCCACCACCGGCTATGAAATGGCAGTCATCGGGCCCGGAGACTCCCTGGGTGAGCAGTCAATTCTCATGGGGGGCGTCCATACCCTTTCTGCCCGAGCAGTAACGCGGGTGGTCTGTACCACGGTGCGTGCCGATAGGCTGAGAACCATTCTTGATCAACAGTCTGGGGTGGTGAGGCCTGTGTTTGAGGCAGTCTTGCTGCAGCTTTCCATGCATAACGAACTGCGTGCGCGATAGGCTGAGAACCATTCTTGATCAACAGTCTGGGGTCGTGAAGCCTGTGTTTGAGGCAGTCTTGCTGCAGCTTTCCATGCATAACGAACTGCGTGCGCAAGGCAACCGGCTCAGCCTCTAAAAAGACAATCTATGATCGCGTTCTATACCGATCGGTTCGTCCTGCCGCTGCCCCAAGGCCATCGGTTTCCGATGGAAAAATACCGGCTGCTTCGTCAGAGGGTGGCCGAACAGCTTCCGGCAGTGCATCTTCAAGAACCCCCCGCCGCAACGGATCGGGAGCTCTTGCGCATTCACAGGCCCAGCTATGTGCAGAGGCTTGTGTCAGGCAGTCTTTCGCAGGCGGAACAAAAGATCATCGGATTTCCTTGGTCAGCGGCCATGGTCGAGCGATCCCGGCGATCCGCCGGTGCCACCCTTGCGGCCTGTCGTGCCGCGGTTTCCGCCCGAACCATCGCGGTCAATCTCGCAGGGGGAACCCATCACGCCTATCCGGATCGTGGCGAGGGGTTCTGCTGCTTTAACGATGCGGCAGTAGCAGCCAGGACCATGCAGGCCGAAGGGCTCGCCCAAAAGGTGTTAATTCTCGACCTAGATGTGCATCAGGGAAACGGCACGGCGGTCTGCTTTCAGAACGATCCCAGTATATTTACTGCCTCTATTCATGGTGAGAATAACTACCCCTTTCAGAAAGAGGTCTCCGATCTCGACCGCAGCCTGCCAAACGGCACCTCGGACGCCGACTACCTGGAATGCCTGGAGAACGTGCTGCTCGAGATTAGCCAACGATTCGCACCCGACCTCATGATCTATCTTGCCGGCGCAGACCCCCTGGCCTCTGACAGACTGGGGCGACTATCGCTGTCCCATGAGGGGCTGCGTGCCCGGGACCAACAGGTGCTGGCCTTCGCCCAAGCCCGTAACCTACCAACTGCCGTGACCATGGCCGGCGGCTATGCCCATCCCATTTCAGATACGGTTGTGGCCCATTTCAACACCGTTGCGCTTTGCTATGAGGCCTTCTGTACCCGCGCTGAGCCATGAAAGGCCTTGGCGCTTAACCCCTCAGGCCTGACCCGGATTGCGCAGACAACCCGGCAGGCCCGATCGACCGGCATACACCGCATGGGCGCCGAGGGCCTCTTCAATGCGCAGCGCCTCGTTCCACTTTGCCATGCGCTCAGAGCGGGCGAAGGACCCCACCTTCAGTTGCCCCGCATTCCATCCAATAGCCAGGTGCACGATCATCACGTCTTCGGTTTCGCCAGAACGGGCAGAAACCACCTTGCCCCAGCCAAACCGGTTGGCCGCCTGCATGGCAGAAAAAGTCTCTGATATGGTTCCCACCTGATTGGGCTTTAGCAATACCGCATTGCATGCGCCCTGCTCGGCTGCCGCATTCACCAGTTCGGCGCGTGTGACCAGGTAGTCATCTCCGACAATTTGAATGTGATCGCCCCAGCGCTGTGTGAATGCCTGCATGCCAGGCGTATCGTCTTCTGCCACGGGGTCTTCAATCGAAAGAATCGGGTAGCGGTCAATCCAGCCCGAGAGCACCTCGATCCATTCGTCTGTTGTATAACGCCTTCCTTCTAGCCCAAGCTGATAAAAGCCCCCGTGACGAAACTCCGATGCCGCAATATCCAGAGAAATCGCCACCTGATCAAACCGATAGCCCGCCCGGGTAATGGCACGGGCAAGCATCTCAAGGGCCTGCTCGTTTGAGTCAAAGTCAGGCCACCAGCCCCCCTCATCGGCCACTCCGGCCCGCCTGCCCTGCTCCTGCATTAACTGACCCGCCGTTCGATAGACCTCTGCGGTCATTACCATGGCCTCATCGAATGACTGCGCTCCAACAGGCATAACCAGGAAATCCTGAATATCCACACGCCGACCGGCATGGGCGCCGCCCCCGAAGATTTGAATCTCTGGCAGCGGAAGCCGAACCTCCGCACCCGCAGACAGATACTTCCAGATCGGCAAAGACGCGTCTCTCGCGGCTGCATCAAGAACAGCAAAGGAAGTGGCAATCAGGGCGTTCCCACCTATCTCGTGGCGGGTCGCAGAGGGGTCAAGTGCCATGAGCCTCTGATCAATAGAGAGACGATCGGCAATCGGCATGCCCCGAATCGCTGGGGCGATATGCGCGCGAATATTGTGCAGGGCCTTCTGTACGTCCATCCCCCCAAGGCTCTCACCGCCGTCTCGGAGGTCAACTGCCTCGCGGCTTCCCCGTGAGGCGCCTGCCGGTGCAACACCCCTGCCGACAACGCCGTTAGACAGACCCACCTCCACCTCAACTGTTGGACGCCCCCGGGAATCCCAGATGCGGCGGGCATGCACTGCCTGTACTAGGTGAGCCATGCGTTATTACTCCAATCGAGAAGAAGATCTGACGGTGACGCCGAGGGCCTGAGAAGATGCGCAATAGCAAAAGCCCGCACCCGCTCTTGGTCACGAGGGTCGGTCAGGTATTCCACGGGCGACTTACCATCGACGCGGGCGAGCAACATGGCGGCCAGAAGCTCCGCAACCCTGCCATGAAACTGCTCCAAGGGCTCCCACGCCACATGCGCCGCATAGGCCTGCATCAGTCGCGTAAAGCTGAGAAAAAACTGGCTACGGTATTCCGGCTGCCAGACCGACTTGAGCAACAGATGATTCAGGCAGAAGGCAAGGTCGAATGCAGGATCGCCATAGACGGCACACTCGGCATCCAGAAACACTGGGCCATTTGGACCCACCAGTATGTTTTTAGGGCTTACATCCCCGTGCACCAGGGCCCTGCGCATCTGGTGTGTGCGATCTACCAATGCCATTAACACCGGGGCCACAGAAGCATGCCTTTGCGAAGCAGCAACAAAGTATGGATCCAGACGCAGGGCATAGAACTGGTCCTGATTTGCAAACGCTTCTGCAACATCGGCTCGGTTGGCAGTTACCGCATGAATCCTTCCAAGACGATCACCCACCGCTTCCGCGGTATTCCCATCTACCTGGCCGTCGCGAAGCTGCCCCTTCCATACCGGATAGTCCTCTTCTGGAAGGTATTGCATTGCGAAGCTCTGTGTCGCCAAGTCTTGCCCCAAGACCCGGGGCACCCAGGCGGGATCAATCGCCGAGACCCGTTGAATCCAGGCAACCTCGGCCTGGTTGCGCTCCACAGGAGCATGCCAGACCGCAGCCACTCTGAGTTGGGGCAGGGCTCTTTTAACGCAAAAACGAGACTCGCCTGAGTCAACACGCACAATAACCGAGGAGACCCCCCCGACCAGAGGCGTTAGCTGTGGGCTCTGGCGCCCCCGCCCCAGACCCATACGGTCTATAGCGTCATGCAAGACAGCGCGCTCAGCATCGGAAATTTCCATAGCCATGAAGTATCGCGTAAAAACGCTTGGCGCCAGGCGAAAAGCCTTTGATACACCGTAAGCCACGTATTAACTGACGGCAAGCATCAGCACCAGATACCGCCCTGTCTTGGCCAGGCCTACCAGCAGCAGAAAACGCCAGAAAGGCTCTCGCATCACCCCGGCAGCAACCGTAATCGGATCACCAATAACAGGCATCCAGCTTAGAAGAAGAGACCATCGTCCCCACCGGGCATACCAGGCCTGCGCGCGGGCTAGGGCCTGCGGACCCACCGGAAACCAGCGGCGGCCTTTAAACCGCTCCAGGCCGCGCCCCAATAGCCAGTTCACCACAGCACCCAAAGTATTCCCAAGGCTTGCCACAGTAAGTAGCGCCAGCGCCGGAGCCGCTTCAGCAATCAGATAGGCCATAAACACGGCCTCGGACTGCATGGGAAGAATAGTTGCGGCAACTAAGGCCGAGAGAAATAGGCTGCCGTAGACCGCCAGTTCAGAGAGCGCCAAGCGCCTTACCCCAGAGACTGCCATGGCGCATTGTCACGGACCGGGTCGTATAGTGGGAAGACCACCTCCACCGAGGCACCATCGGGCGCATAGCAATGAGACCCGGTAAGCGTCCCGCCGTGGCTCTGAGCCACTAGCCGGGACAGCCAGAGCCCTACGCCGGAGCCATCTGGCTTTGAACTGAAAAAAACCTGCGGATCCTGCGGGCTGAACTGGTTTGGGAACCCCGGCCCGTCATCCCGCACAGTAACTACCACGCGGTCCTGCCGCCTTGCGACGGACAGCCAGATGTTTCCCTTTTTATGGCTATCGCGAATCGCCTCTATTGCGTTATTGAGCAGGTTTAACAGCAAGGATTGAATCTGCACCTTGTCACCCTTAATAATCGATCGATCGACAAAATCCTGGTGCAGAAGAATCTGTTCCTCCCGGCAGTGGCTTTCCACGATTGCGGCCACCGACGCGGCAAGATCAGACAGAACAAGCGGCTCATGCACCGTAGCACCCTTTTGAAACAGGCTGCGAAGCCGGCTTACCACCCCATAAAGACGCTCCGACTCAGAGGTAACCTCGCGCAAGGCGTCGTGCGCTGCCTCAGAACCCGGTAAGGTAGGCAATACCCTTTCGACAAACCCAAGGTTAAGACGTATCGCGGTAAGCGGCTGGCTAAGTTCGTGGGTAAGGCTACCTGCCAACATTCCGAGCCCTGAGACAGTATTCATCACCGAGACCCGCTTAAGATGGTCATTACGCTCCTCAAGAACCTTTTGCAGCTGCTGGTTGATCTGCTCGGCATCCACCAGCTGATCCATCACCCGTTGCTTCTGAACCGCAAGGCGTTCGACCCGCAGCTGAAAAAATCCGAAATGCCCGATGACAAACCCAATAAGGGCCAGCAATAAAATTACTGACTGATCAACACTTGGATGAAAAGTATCCTGCCGGCCATCGATATCTGCCATAAGGCCCAAGGCTCTCACCAGAAATCCAAAGCCGATCATGAGACCCATTACCGCTAAGAGCAAGGCACCCGACCTACCCGTAACCCGGGATACTCGCACCGCCTGCACCGCAAACTCCAAGAAAAAATATAGGTGAACCAGATTCACGAAAATCATGCGATGAGCAGGCTCGGTGTCAGTCACCACCATGGTCCCGAAGACGCCCAGATACAGGGCAGCAACCACCCCATAGCGCCTCAGAAGGCTCTGTTGCATCGTGTGGGCCGGTAGATCCTGCTCCATCATCAGAACCGCGGCGCGACAGAGATATGCCGCCGCAAAGGCCGTATGGGCCAGGAAGAAACTCATCCAGTCGGGCACCACGCCACGCAGACCCACCAGCACCGCCCCCAGCCCCATGGATATCCAGGCCAGGTTCCAGACCAGTGTCTGCCGATCGGATTTAGAACGGATCGCCAGATAAAGCGTAAAGGGCACTGCCAGATAGACAATACCCACCACCAGGTACATCGTTCTAATGTCCATCCACGCCTGCCCACCCTAGAAAACATCGTAAATAGAAATCTGCTGATGAGCAGTGTATCTTCCGTTGCCCCCAGCGGGCTTTATGGTCAGATCCTACTTTCGGGCAGAATGGCGATGAATCGTAATCCCATGACCTCAGGCCCTTTCAAAGGTAACAAGACCTCTCTCCCGACCAAGCCATGTCAGGCCTGCGGGCGCCCCATGACCTGGCGCAAGCGCTGGGCGAAGAACTGGGAACAGGTAAAGTTCTGCTCAGACCGTTGCCGGGCAAGCAGAAAGAGTGAGCGAACTTAGTGTTGGCCGCCCTGCACCACCCGTAACGCGAGCAAAGTAAAAAAACGCACCAGATAAGGATTCCTCCCATGGCTCAGTATGTAATGTCGATGCTGCGTGTCAGCAAGGTTGTTCCGCCCAAGCGACAGATCATCAAAGATATCTCCTTGTCCTTTTTTCCCGGCGCTAAGATTGGACTGCTCGGGCTCAATGGTTCCGGAAAGTCCACGGTGCTCAAGATCATGGCCGGGGCCGACAAGGAATATGACGGCGAGGTGCAACACCTTCCTGGCATCTCTATTGGCTACCTGCCGCAAGAGCCCGCGATTGATCCTGAGATCTCGGTACGCGATGCTGTGGCAGCTGGCCTCGGCGCGGTGTCGTCTGCCCAGCAGCGGCTCGAGGAAATCTATGCCGCCTATGCAGAGCCCGATGCAGACTTCGACAAGCTCGCCGAGGAACAGGCTCGTCTTGAGTCGATCATTGCCGCCTCCGGCCCCGATGCGGAAACCCAGATGGAAATCGCCGCCGATGCCCTACGACTGCCCCCCTGGGAGGCCAAGATTGCCCATCTCTCGGGAGGCGAAAAACGCCGCGTGGCCCTATGCACGCTGCTGCTGTCTAAGCCCGACATGCTGCTTCTCGATGAGCCCACCAACCATTTGGATGCCGAATCGGTAGACTGGCTTGAGCAGTTCCTCACGCGTTTCCCGGGAACCGTCGTAGCCGTTACCCATGACCGCTACTTTCTGGACAACGCTGCGCAATGGATTCTCGAACTAGACCGCGGCCATGGCATTCCCTGGAAAGGGAACTACTCGAGCTGGCTTGCGCAGAAGGACGAGCGGCTCGCCCAAGAGAACAAACAGGTTGATGCGCACATGCGCGCCATGAAGCAGGAGCTTGAGTGGGTTCGGCAGAACCCCAAGGCAAGACAGGCTAAGTCTAAGGCGCGGCTTGCCCGGTTCGAAGAGCTCAACAGTCTCGAATACCAGAAACGCAACGAGACCCAAGAGATATTCATTCCCCCAGGGGAGCGACTTGGTGATCAGGTGATTACGTTTTCAGAGGTATCGAAATCTTTTGGAGACCGCCTCTTAATCGATCAGCTGTCCTTCTCGATTCCACCGGGTGCCATTGTCGGAATCATTGGCCCCAACGGTGCCGGTAAATCCACCCTCTTTAAGATGATCCAGGGTCGCGAGAAACCCGATGCGGGCACCATCGAAATCGGTCAGACCGTAAAGATCGCGGCAGTAGACCAGTCACGCGAGGGGCTTGAAGACGGCAGAACGGTATTTGACGCTATTGCAGATGGCGCCGATATTCTTACGGTTGGCCGGTTCGAAATGCCTGCCCGCGCCTATCTGGGGCGATTTAACTTCAAGGGCGCAGACCAGGGCAAGGTGGTCGGCAACCTCTCTGGGGGAGAACGCGGGCGGCTGCACCTGGCCAAGACCCTGATTCAGGGGGGAAATGTGTTGCTGCTCGATGAGCCTTCAAACGACCTGGATGTCGAAACCCTTCGGGCACTCGAAGACGCCCTGCTGGAATTTGCCGGATGCGTGCTCGTTATCTCTCACGATCGCTGGTTTCTTGACCGGATCGCCACCCATATCCTGGCCTGCGAGGGCGACTCTCACTGGGAGTTTTTTACCGGAAATTATCAGGAATACGAGGAAGACAAAAGGCGCCGCCTCGGCGAGGAAGGCGCCAAGCCGAGGCGGATTCGCTATAAGCCGGTAACGCGATGATCGATACTGCGATGACCCAGCCGTTCTTTACTGCATGCTCCTGAGCGCCTGAATCCGCTCATCAAGCGGGGGATGGCTCATGAACAGGCGCTTAAAGCCATGGCCCATGCCCCCGCTAATGCCAAAGGCCTCGAGCTGCTCCGGCAGGTGGGGCTGCTTAATGGAAGCCTGCAGGCGCTCAAGCGCGGCAATCATCTTCTGGCGACTGGCCAGGGCGGCGCCCCCCGCATCAGCCCGGTACTCGCGAATCCGGCTAAACCACATAACAATGGCGCTTGCAAGAATGCCAAGTACGATCTGGGCGATGATCGCGGTGACCCAGTAGGCAGGCCCGTGGCCACTTTCGGTTTTAAAGACTACCCGGTCAATAAAGTGGCCTAACACCCGAGACAAGAAGAAGACAAAAGTGTTCACCACGCCCTGGATGAGCGCCAGGGTGATCATGTCACCGTTGGCTACGTGGCTCACCTCGTGGGCGAGCACGGCTTCCACCTCATCGCGGGTCATTCCCTGAAGCAGACCCGTACTAACAGCAACAAGGGCATCGTTTCGGAACATGCCGGTGGCAAAGGCATTGAGATCGGGAGACTCATAGATGGCCACCTCGGGCATACCGATACCTGCCTGCTGTGCCTGACGCTCAACCGTGCGTACCAGCCATTGCTCAAGCTCGGTGCGCGGCTGGTTAATCACCTGGGCATTGGTCATCTGCTTGGCCATGAATTTGGACATGGCCAGAGACACCAATGAGCCGGTCATTCCCACCACGGCCGATAAGACCAGAAGCGCGCCAAGGTCGAGCCCCACCCCCGCCTCGTCCAGCACATTGCCGATTCCAAAGACGGAGATAATGATGGACAGCACCAGCATGACTGCCAGGTTTGTCAGGAGAAAGAGAAAAATACGCTTCATAGAGTCGACTCACAAATAAAAGGGCGTTGAGACGGAAAGAAAAGAGGGAGAACCGCTAGCTGACCACAGTGGCCTTAGATGGGGACACGGGCCAAAAGTTTCAAGGCTATGTCGTCTCTTTGCCTTCTGAAATAAGTATCATTCTAGAACGGGCACAGGAGGAAAGACCGTAATGTCGCCGATGCTGCAACGACTGGCCCAGCTAAACTGGACCCTGTTAGCTATTCTCGCGATCGGTGAGGCCAGCCTCGTAGGAGGACTGGCGTGGATCTTTTGGGAGGAGGTATGGCCCTTGGTTTTTCTTGTCTGGTTTGGCGTCAGTATGCTGGCCTACGGGATAGTGAAGCATATCTCAGGCAACCCGCCCCGTCCGGACTAGGCTAAACGCCAACCCGCCCAGCAAAAAAACAAACGCTGCCAGCAGCAACAAGCCAGTGACTTCGGTTTGCTTGTGCTGGCGAAAGACAATGGTGCGGCCCATTGCCTCATAAATTCGGTGCAGCTCCGAGACACTGGCAGCGCTGAAGTATTCCGCCGAGGTCTCAGCCGCCACCCATTTCAAAATATCTTCCTCCAGCCGCACCCGCATGGACATGCCGGCGGCCTTCAGCAGAGCACCCTGTGTGGTTCCAACGCCAACGGTGTAGATGCGTATGCCCTGCTGGGCTGCAAATCGCGCCATCGTGCGCACATCGGGGGGCATATTGTCTGCCCCGTCCGACAGCAGCACGATTGCAAGGTCGTCGCGCTTAGCAACGGGCGAGAGCGGCAGGTCAGCCTCCTTAAAGGTTCCATCCAGAATGGCCTGCAGTGGCACACTTCCGGGAGGTAGTAACGCAGACATACCCACCGCTATGCCGGCGCCAAGCGCCGAACCCTGCTGAAGTGCAATTCCGTCGAGTACGGTGAACAGGGCATCGCGATTGGTAGTGGGCATCTGAGAGATCGTCGCCGTTGCTGCCACAGTGACCAGGCCCAGCTTCATCTGGGGGGGCTGCCGAGAGATAAACCTGCGAATTGCCTCCGAGGCCGCTTCAATTCGGTTTGGCGCCACATCATCGGCGCGCATGCTGCCCGAGATATCCAGCACCAGCATCACGGCATCCACCCGTTGCGGGAGCATCACCACTGCCTGCGGCCTGGCCGCGGCCAGTATGAGTATTCCAAGCCCGACAATCACAAGTGAAAAGGGCAGATGCGGCCAACGACTTCGCGGTACTGCTTGCATGCGCCAGAACCCTTTCGGATTACTCGGATCTTGGCGGATGCGACGGGCCCGGTAGAACAACCAGGCCAGAGGCAGAATTACGAGCAGCCAGAGCATCTGCGGCCACAGCCAGGAAATTTCCCCCAGCCTCATGTTCTTGACTGATTTCTGACTGGCAAGTGCCTTCGCTTCTTTCGCAAAGATAGGTAGGTCACCAACTGCGGCGCAAGAGGAATGTTGGTTTGAATCCGGAGAAGATCGGCTCCCGCGCCACGGCAGATATCGGCAAGGGCCTTATCGCGGTCCGCGACAATCTGCTTGTACCGCGACCGAATCACGGGGTCACTGGTGTCAATCAGGCACTGTGACCCCGACTCGGAGTCTTCTACCGTAACCAGACCAATGTCTGGAATACTGCGCTCGACCGGATCAATAATCCGAACACAGAGCACCTCGTGACGATAGGCCAACTGCCGAAGCCAGTCTTCCCATCCTGGCGCGGCCAGAAAGTCTGACAAGACAATCACAAGGCTTCGGCGACGAATCGCAGCACAGGCACGCCGTAGCATGGGCGCAAGCGGCGTTCCCCCTGTAGAACCCGCCTGATTTATTCGGCCAGAGTGGGCCGCCGAAGGCGCTCGCCCGGCATGCTCGCCAAAGAGCCGTGCCAGGCGCATCTGGTGTTGCTGCCCGGCACCGGGTGGCAGCATGACCGCGGGCGACGCCCCGTGACCATCATGGAACAAGGCGGCAAATCGATCAGCCTGGCGCACAAACAGGCTCGCAAGCATATCGGCACACTGCTGGGCAGCATAATGCTTCGGAACGCCAGTGGAGGAAAAAGCCATTGAGGCCGAGGTGTCGATAAGAAACCAGGCGGTCAGCTCACGTTCCTCATAAAAGGTTCGTACATGCAGGGTGCCTGTGCGGGCGGTTACATTCCAGTCGATATGACGCACATCTTCCCCGGGGAGGTATTCCCGAATATCTGATAGCCGCATCCCCGGACCCTGCAACAGAGTCTCGTGGTCACCCTGCGACAGGCCATCGAGCCTGCGCATAACAGGCCAGGCCAGTGACTGCGGCAGAAACCGTTTACCGGCTTGGGCAGCAGGCGCAGCCTGGACTGACTCTGGTGCTGCCGGCTGGCTAATGCGGCGCAGAAACCTGAACATGGCTATCGAAGGGCTTATCAGGGGCTGGTACGGCAGTCAAAACCTGTCGCACGATGTCGTCGGCGGTCACCCCCTCGGCGAGTGCATCGTAGGAGAGCACCAGACGATGGCGAAGCACGTCTGCGGCGATATCGGTCATGTCTTGGGGCAGCACGTAGCTGCGGCCGCGCAGAAAAGCCAGCGCCCGGGAGGCTTCCACCAGGCCAAGCGTTGCCCGAGGGCTGGCGCCAAAGCGCAGCAAGCGGCCCATATCGGCAAGGCCAAACCGGGCTGGCTCGCGTGTCGCAGCAACCAGATGCACCGCATGCTGTATCAGCCGGGCATCCACCTGGCCCTCACGACAGTCGTCTTGTAGTTCTCTGAGTCGCACCATGTCGAGAACCGGAGCAGTCTGAATCGGGCGACCCGTAAAACGCTGCGCTATTGCAAACTCCTCTTCTTCGGTCGGGTAGCCAATAAGCACCTTCATCATAAACCGGTCCATCTGCGCTTCCGGAAGGGGATAGGTGCCTTCGGTCTCAATCGGGTTTTGTGTGGCCATCACGAGAAAGGGCTGTGGCACAAAGTGGGTCTGCCCCGAAATGGTTACCTGCCTTTCCTGCATGACCTCCAACAGGGCACTCTGCACCTTTGCGGGGGCACGGTTAATCTCATCGGCGAGCAGCAGGTTATTAAATACCGGGCCAAGTACGGTGCTGAACTCTGCCGTCTTTTGGTTAAAGATGCGCGTGCCTGTCATATCAGAAGGCAGAAGGTCTGGGGTGAACTGCACCCGACCAAAACTTCCCTGCAATGCGCCTGCCAGGGTCTTTACCGTGAGGGTCTTCGCTAGGCCTGGTACCCCTTCGATCAGCAGATGACCCCGCGCCAAAAGCGCAACGAGAACGCGTTCGAGAAACCTGTCCTGCCCGACCACGACACGCTTTACCTCATAGAGAAGCCGCTCCATTAGGGCTGCGCTGTCTGCGATACGCTCGGCAGAGGGTGGGGCTGGGGCACTGGCGGCTGCACTGCCCCAGGAATCATTCGATACGGTCATCTGTCAGTCCTTTTACGAGATAAAACATGCCGCACAGGCTGGCTGCAAAGAGGGTTTCGGGTGGTGATCAAAACGGTGGAATTCCCACACCGCCGGCGGCCGCCTCGATCGTTACCGCAAAACCAATACCAATAAACGTGCCTGCTTTTGTGGGGTTCAAAATCGCCGTGACAATGCCGATCACCTCGCCCGCCATGTTCACAAGGGGGCCCCCTGAATTTCCAGGGTTGGCAGCCGCGTCGAACTGGATAAGCCCTGTCATCACGGGACGGTCATCCTGCGACCGAAACTCTCGGTTTAGGCCCGATACAACCCCCGAGGACACCGACATCGCCAGGCCAAACGGGAACCCCACCACCAGAACCTCAGTACCCGGAGATACCCGGGTACTCGATCCCATCACAGCCGGCTCCAGGTCGTCCGGAATGCGCTGGGGTCGCAGAAGAGCCAGGTCTTGCGCCGGCATCACGGCAATCACAGAAGCCGCCGACTGCATACCATTGGAAAAGACCACCTCAAGGCGCTCCATGCCTCGAATAACATGGAAGTTTGTCAACAGCGTGCCGTCATCGACAATCACCACACCAGTGCCCGCGCCAATCTCTTTTTCCGGTTCCTTAGGGCGTTTGGGATCGCGGCCAAATCCCCTTACCCGAACAACGGCTGGAATGATCTTTTCTGCTGCACTTGCTGAACGCGAGGGAAGATCGGTATCCTGCAATACGCGCATCACTGCGGCATCAATATCACGCTGGCTGACAGGCGTTGGCTTTTCTGAAAACAAAAATACCGCCAAGACCACGAGTCCAATGCACAGCGATACGATGCTGATGATCCAGTGCGCCAAGGGGTTGTGCCTCATGCAGCAAACTTAACACAGCATCTTTGTCAATGGCAGGATAGTTCACGGGAGACTCTTTCAATGCGGTTCTTTTGGCCCGATATGCTCTGGTCTCTGCTGCTGGTGCCGCTTTTGGTTGGAGGGTATATCTGGCTGCAAAGGCGGCGGGTGAGGAACGCGGTTCTGTCCTCCGAAATCTCTGCGCTAGTGCTTGCGCAGTCTGGGCGTCGGTCATGGCGAAGGCACGTTCCACCCGGCCTGTGTCTTGCGGCTCTCACCTGCGCACTGATCGGCACTGCAGGACCCAACGCCCGGATTGTGCTTCCCGCAGACTATATGACCCTTATTCTGGCCATGGATGTCTCCCGCAGCATGCTGGCAGAGGACGTTCCTCCAAATCGCATAAAGGCCAGCCAGGAGGCGGTCAAGGAGTTCGTCAAGGGGCTTCCCTCCAGTGTCCGACTCGGCCTGATTACCTTTGCAGGCACCGCCCAGCGGGCGCATGTCATCACCGATAACCGGCAAGAGATTTATGAGGCTATCGACCGGTTTCAGTTACAGCGGGGAACCGCAACCGGAAGCGGGCTTTTATTGTCGCTCGATATGCTGATGCCCGAGGCTGGAATTGACCTTGAGGCATCGGTCTACCGCTGGAACACCTACCCGGGCGGCCCATCCGTATCGGCATCGACTGCATTGGAAAACGCCGTACCACCAGGTTCCTATCGAAATGGTGCGATCGTCCTGCTGTCCGACGGCAGAAGAACCACCGGACCAGATCCCCTGGAGGCCGCGCGGCTTGCGGCCCGCCTCGGGGTGCGAGTACATACAGTGGCATTCGGTACCCCAGAGGGCTTTATTCCTGGCTTTGAGGGGTTTTCTTTTTATGCGCGGGTGGATGAAGAAACGCTACGACAGATGGCACAGATTACACAGGGCGAGTTCTTTAGAGCGTCTAACGCCAATGACCTGCAGGGAATCTACGCCCATCTGGCCAGCAAGATTCGGCTGGAACGCCAGGATACCCAGGTAAGTGCGCTATTTGGGCTGAGCGCGCTCGTACTCATGCTTGCCGCGGTGGGCCTGTCGCTTACCTGGTTTCGGGTTGGCGCTACCAGAGTTGAATTACGGTGACAGTTTACTTAATTCCCGTTGGGAATTAAGTAAACTGTCACCGTAATTAAGTAAACTGTCACCGTAATTACGTAATTCCTCCGTAATTCCCGCAACGCCAATAAAGCGGAAACAAACGGCCATGGTGCTTACTCTGCTTGCGGAACTGGTTCTGATAGCGCACCTACTGCTGGCCACGCTGATAACACTGGGGCTTATTGCGATTCCTATCGGCGGGGTTTTGCAATGGCCATGGGTACGCAATCGACGGCTGAGGCTAGTACACGCAGGCCTCATGGTGTTTGTGGCCCTGGAGGCTGTTCTGGGAATTACCTGCCCACTGACCACCATTGAACACCAACTTCGCGGCAGCCAGGCTCCCGAGTTTTTCCTGGCAGACCTTGCCTCTGATCTTCTCTACTGGAACCTACCCCTTGAATTCTTTGTTATTGGCTATCTTCTTGCTGCAGCCTGGGTAGGCTTCCTTTGGTGGAAGATCCCGCCGAACGGGGCTAAAGGGGCTAAGGGGGCTAATCGGCCTAACGCGCCTGGCGGGCCTGACGCTTAAACAATACCCATGCCGTGTTGACCCCGGTCAGGAGCATGATCGGCCAGAGAAAGCTACACAGCAGCACCCAGAAGCTACGCCCATCGAAAAGATTCGGCTCATGTGTAGGCAACGACTGGGTCGGGCCTTCACTGAAAAGATGCCGACGGGAAAAAGTAAAAAACCCAAAGCAGGCGCCGAAAATAAGAAAGGCAACGATGTAAGCGTTCATGCAGTCTCCTAGCCATACTGCAACGATCGGCCCCTTCGCGCTAGCGTGTTAGCCGCTTCGCCCAAGGGGAATAAGGTGCCAGAAACAGGAATGTCAGAAATAGTTTACGTCAATGTTGTAAATTATGGTATACACAAAAGGCCCCTGTCCTCTCTATGAATAACTATCCTCGGGGAAGAGGCGAGCCAGTAAGCCGTCCGATCTGTTCGCCGGAGTACCCCAGTTGGGAAAGCAGTTCATACGAGTGCTCGCCAGCATGGGGCGGTTGCAGCCTTAGGCCGAGACGATGCTCATTCATCGCCAAAGGCAATAGGGCTGCCTGGGCTAGCCGCCCAGCCTTTGGGCCGTCTGTGAGACGAACCGGTACAAAGCCCCCGGCAGCGTTTAAGTGAGGGTCTTCAAGCAGATCATGCGGGGCAGTAATTGGGGCGAAGGGAAGCCCCTCCTGCTCAAAAATGGCGCTCAGCGCCTGCCTACTAAATCCTTGAACCCTTTCCCTGATGACGGGAATCAACCACGCGCGCGCCTGAACCCGCTGGTTATTTGACGAAAGGCGCTCGTCCGCAAGAAGGTCGTCGAAACCCAGGGCCCGGCAAAAGGTAACCCATTGTGTATCACTAACAACGGCCAGAAAGATCTGCTCTCCTTGAGTGACCGAAAAAACGTCGTAAATACCCCAGGCTGAGACCCGATCTGGCATGGGAGAGGCGGGTACTCCCGTTGCTGCGTACTGCATGATGTGCTGGGCTACCAGAAAGACATTGTTCTCGAACAGGGCACTCTGCACCAACTGCCCCATGCCCGTATGCTGCCTCTGTGCCAAAGCCGCCATGATGCCGATGGCTCCAAACATCCCCCCCATAATGTCATTGACAGAGGCACCCGCTCGTAATGGATCGCCGGGCCGGCCAGTCATGTAGGCCAGCCCGCCCATCATCTGCACCACTTCGTCAAGCGCGGTGCGATGCTCATAGGGCCCAGGCAGAAAACCCTTTAGGCTCGCATAGACCAGTCGTGGATTTCGGTTTTTTAGCGTTGGGTAATCCAGACCAAGCCTGTGCATGGTGCCCGGTCTAAAGTTTTCTAAGACCACGTCGGCAGTATCAATCAGTTGCAAGGCAGCCTCGCGGCCTTCCGGTGTCTGTAAGTTTAGGGTGAGGCTTTTCTTATTACGGTTGAACAGGGGAAAGAAACCAGCCCCCGAGCCAAGAAGACCACGCGTACTGTCGCCCGATGGCGGCTCGACCTTTATCACCTCCGCCCCAAGATCCGCCAACACAAGCCCGCAAGAAGGGCCCATGACCATATGTGCAAACTCCACCACCCGCAGACCCTCATAGGGCAGCGACTTAACACTCTTAGCAGCGACTTAACACTCTTACTCATGCCGGCCCGCCCACAAAGCCTTTTGGTAGCCCTGCTAGCGGCGTCATGCCGTAAAGCGCCTCGCCAGGCAGAGCCCTCTGTAGAACAGCTCTCGCACGCATAAGCCCTTCAAAATGAATACCTGTTGAAAGACCCATGGACTCAAACATGAATACCAGATCCTCAGTAACCACATTCCCAGAAGCACCCGGCGCATAAGGGCAGCCGCCAAGCCCGGCCAATGAACTGTCGAACGCACGAACCCCAGCCTCAAAAGCGGCAAGCACATTAGCCAGGCCAAGCCCTCGAGTGTTATGTAAATGGGCAGCTCCAGCCCGAATCCCCAGTTCCGCCCCCAGACGCCTAAAGAGATTGCCTACCGAGGCCGGATTGGCCATGCCTGTCGTATCCGAAAGCCCCACCTCATCGGCACCCGCATCGGCGCAGGCAAGGGCCAGTCGGATGACAGCATCCGGCGCAATAGGGCCTTGCAGAGTGCATCCAAAGGCAGTAGAAATGCCGACCTCAAGCCGCACAGAGCGCACGCTTTGCTGCGATTGCGACTGGTTATAGTCCCGTAGCGCCAGGGCTATCGCCCGAACTTCGGCAACCATTTCCTCTGGTGTCTTGCGCACATTGGCCAGGCTATGGGCAGGGCTGGCTGACACCGGAACCGTGAGCTTGTGCACCCCCGCCTGTAGCGCTCGCTCTGCTCCGCGGAGGTTCGGAACCAGAGCCATCACCGTCAGCCCTGGCCGACTCAGTGCGTGAGCCACCACCTGTGCGGTATCCGCAAGCTGCGGAAGGAGCCTTGCAGGAACAAATGATCCAACCTCAATCTCACAAACTCCCGCCTCAGAAAGCGCATCAATCCACCTGCACTTTGCCTCGGTTGACATGATAGTGCTTACAGACTGAAGACCATCGCGTGGACCAACCTCGCTAATTAATATATCCATAGGCGGGCGCTTCACATCGAAATCGAAACTAGATCAACATCCATAACGCGCTAGCCTTTATTGCAATTGTGCTGCCTGCCTGCTCCGCCAATGCCTGTAAACGGGCTGGGCGAGGAGCAGCAGTAGAGCAATGCCAAGCAGGGTGGCTGAGATTGGGCGAGTAAGGAAAGTAGTCCACTGGCCCTGACTAATGGTGAGGGCCTGCCGAAGCGACTGCTCGGCCATGGGCGCAAGGATAAGTCCCATCAACACCGGTGGCGCCGGAAAGTCGAACCGCCGCATCAGGTAGCCCAGCAGTCCAAAAACAAAAAGCAGCCCGACATTAAACACGGAGTTTCCTGCGCTGTAGACGCCGATAATGGAAACAATAATGATTCCTGCATAAAGCCAGGGAGGGGGAATCTTAAGCAGCTTTACCCACAGCCCAATAAGTGGCAGGTTAAGAACCAGCAGAATCACATTACCGATGTAGAGACTGGCAATGAGAGTCCAGACCAGGTTGCTATTAGAGGTAAAAAGCTGTGGCCCAGTCTGGATGCCATAACTCTCAAAGGCGGAAAGCATGATGGCGGCGGTCGCCGACGTCGGGATCCCGAGCGTTAGCAAGGGCATTAACACACCGGCAGCCGAAGCGTTATTGGCCGCCTCCGGCCCCGCTACGCCCTCAATGGCCCCCTTGCCAAACTCCTCGGGGTGTTTGGATAGTTTTTTCTCAGTGTAATAAGACAGCAGCGTTGGCAACTCCGCCCCACCTGCCGGCATTGCCCCAATCGGAAATCCGAAAAGCGTACCTCGTAGCCATGCCTTCCAAGACCTTGCCCAGTCGCTGGCACTCATCCAGAGGCGCCCTGACACTCCTAGCAGCGCGCTTGGTTTGCTACTGCGACCCTGCCATGCCAGATAAAGAGCTTCTCCTACTGCAAATATACCCACTGCCGCAATCGTAATTTCAATGCCATCGAGCAGCTCCGGCTGACCAAAAGTAAAACGCATCTGTCCAGTCTGCAGGTCGATACCCACCATGCCCAACAGAAGCCCGAGTCCCAGCGCAATGAGGCCCCGCAAGAGGGAGTTTCCAAGTACCGACGTGACTGCAACAAGGGCGAGCACCATCAGGCTGAAATACTCCGCAGGTCCGAATGCCAGAGCGGCCTCAACAACGACTGGCGCAAAAAATGTCAAGGCTAGGGTGCCCAGCGTACCTGCTACAAAGCTGCCAATTGCTGCTGTGGCAAGAGCCTGCCCGGCGCGGCCCTGCCGGGCCATCTTGTTGCCCTCAAGGGCAGTCATTACCGAGGCGGTCTCACCGGGGGTATTCAGGAGAATAGATGTAGTAGAACCCCCGTAAGCTGCCCCATAGTAAATGCCAGCAAACATTACGAACATGCTGGTTGCAGGAACATGGTAAGTAAGCGGAAGTAACAATGCAATCGTAAGCGCCGGGCCTATTCCAGGCAGAACCCCCACCATGGTTCCCACCAGGCAACCGATGAAACCCCACATCAAGGTAGTAGGGGTCAGGGCGGAGGCAAACCCGCCCAACAGCGCCTCAAAAGCTTCCATATGCGGCTAAAACCCGAACGGGGTTGCCGGCCCGATACCGATCCCTAAAACCTTTGAGAACAAAATCCAAAAGCTGGAAGAGACCGAACCACAGATCAGGGCCGACTTTAGATTAAGCGGTGCATCAAATGCCCGGGCGATGAGCATGCCGCAGAGCGTGGCCGGTAAAACAAAGCCCGCGAAAGAGACCATGACCACAAAAACCATCCCCCCAGACAGCAGAGATGCCATTCGCCACTGGCTGCCAGCAAGGGCAGTCTGCCCTGGTGCCTGGGACTCATCGGGCTGTCGTCCCCGCCAGGCGCCATAGGAATAAAAGACTGCGACAATCGACAACATCGCTACGATGCCTGCAGGCACCAGCGCTGGCCCGACTGCCATCTGAATCGCTGAGACCGGAATCACGCCAACCTGCCATGCGGCCACAATACAAATGGCCACCAGGACCAGGCTAGCGTGTGCCGGGGTCATGCTAGCCCTAAATCTTTCATCAGGACCGTAGTTCTCTCAATATCCCAGTTAACCTCACGGATAAAGGGTTGCTCGGTAAGAAAAGCGTCTGTCCACTTACGAGTCACGAGTTCTTTCTTCCAGCCATCAGTGGCCACAGTGCGGGAGACAAAGTCAATCAGGCCATTGCGTTGGGCATCCGAGATGCCGGGAGGCGCAAAGACTCCGCGCCAGTTCGCCATTACCACATCCACTCCAAGCTCTGTCATTGTTGGAACAGTCGTGCCTGGAATACGGCTTCGCCCAGAAGTTGCCAACGGAATCATGCGTCCCGCCTTTATCATCTCTTCAAACTCAGAATAGCCTGAGATTCCCGCGGTGACTTGGCCACCTACGATCGCTGCATTGGCAGGACCGCCCCCGGCAAATCCCACATAGGCAGCATCTTTTGGATTGCGCCCCAAGGCCTTGATGAGTAGCCCCAAAATGAGATGGTCTGTACCCCCAGCACTACCCCCGGCCACGGACACCGCCTTCGGATTCTCACGCAAGGCAGCAATCAGCTCATTCCAGGTCTTAATCTTTCCGCCTGCTGGCACCACGATAACACCAGCCTCTTCGGTAAGCCGGGCGATTGGCGTCACATCTCTCATGGTAACGGGACTCTTATTTGCAATGGCCGCACCAACCATCACCGACCCGCCGACCATGAGACTGTTGCCCTGACTCTTTCGCTGGTTAACAAACCGCGGCAACCCCACCATGCCCCCTGCCCCACCAACATTCTCAAACTGCATATTGCCGACGAGCCCTGCCGCCTTAGCAGCCCGCTCTAGTGCCCGAGCGGTGCTATCCCACCCCCCGCCGGGGGCAGCGGGAACAAACATATTGATCGACTCAAACATGGGCTTACCCTGGGCCCATGCTGGCAATGCAAACGAGGGCACGGCGATGGCGCCCAGCTTAAAAAAAGAGCGCCTTGAAGCCAACATCTTGTAAGGCGATTTCTCAGTATTCATAATTGTCTCCGCAAATTAAAAGGAAAATAACTGCCCGTGGGATATGAAACGAAGGCAGAAAAGTTTTATCAGATAGAATTTTAATTTGTCTGATGAACTTTTTAATTATGGTTACAGGGCACTCCAATCCCATCAAGTGAGGGCAAACCCCAATGCCACGAAGTCCAGTGACATTACAACCACCGCAGGGGCTCATGGCCCCAGGGGGAGTCACATCCGTCGATCGGGCCTTGAGCCTGTTGGACTGCTTCGACGAAAACAGCCCAACGCTCTCCATAACTGAACTCGCCGAACGCAAGAACCTTCACAAGAGTACTGTTCTACGGCTCCTTGCATCGCTCCAACATGCAGGAATTGTGATCAAGTCGCAGGAAAAGCTATGGTCACTAGGTCCCAAGGTGCCTCGGTTGTATGCAGCCTACACCAAGGGCTTTTCTTATGAAGCGACTATTAGGCCTTTGATGGTCGCCCTAATGAAACGTACTAATGAGTGTGTCTCCTTTCATGCCAGGCGGGGCAACCAACGGGTATGCCTGCTGCGCGTGGACTGTAGCCAACCCCTTCGAGACCATATCCGCGAGGGCGACCTGCTGCCTTTAAATAAAGGATCGGGGGGTCGCGTCCTGCTCGCCTTCTCCGGAAAGAAAGGCCCGCGGTTCGACACCATAAGAGCAAACGGAGGCATCGCTATTGTGGGTGACCGCGTTCCCGGGCTTGCGGGTGCTTCCGCTCCAGTGTTCAGCAGTACCGGCCAGTTGGTCGGTGCATTAACGCTCACTGCACCTGAGACGCGTTTTAAAATAGCTTTTCTTAATGACGTCAAGAAAACCGCAGCGCAGGTATCGCAATTACTTTAAGCAGCCCTTACCGGATCATTAGCATTCATTCGTAACGAGCCCGGCCGCCAGTGACCGCTGGCATGGTCCGCCAGTGACCGCTGGCATGGTTAGGCTCATCTGCACATACGGTTACAGGCAACTATTTCTCGCCCCTCCCCTGCATCTCCCTCACTGACTTTTGCCGAAGATCCATCTTCTGCATCTTGCCTGTGGGCCCGAGAGGGATGGCATCTACGAAGATGACATCGTCTGGAATCTGCCACTTCGGTACCTTGCCCTCATAGAAGACGAGCAGGGCCTGCTTTGTAACCTGCATATCCTTTTTGACAACCACGAAGATCACCGGCCGCTCATCCCATTTGGGATCCGGCCGGCCAATACAGGCAGCCATGGCTACTGCCGGATGGGCCATGGCAATGTTCTCAAGGGCAATAGAGCTGATCCACTCCCCACCAGACTT
>Ga0194115_10000089_pt1 | contig 137575 bp, 171 predicted proteins | sample TA2MahsurfametaG_3_FD_148656 | JGI IMG/M metagenome (GOLD analysis project Ga0194115, IMG submission 148656) | Freshwater microbial communities from Lake Tanganyika, Tanzania - TA2015002 Mahale S4 surface | ecosystem: Environmental > Aquatic > Freshwater > Lake | place: Tanzania: Lake... | reverse complement strand
ACCTTTCCCAATATAATACGGAGAATATCTATCTTCACGCAAATAAGCGTAAACATAATACTTTTTCATCTGCTTTGTTTGTGGTTATAGTTATTTATACAAGAAAAGGAGCATTTCTGCTCCCAATTCTTTGCTTGAATAACCACAAACAAGCACTAATATTTATCAACCAAGAATACTCTGTCTCCACTCTTCACTCATATTCACCATAATTGCTTCTGCTGCTTCTGGTGTTTCAGCATATCCTTCATCAAGGAGGTGTGAAAGAAGTACATCATATATATCTACTTGCTCATTCGTATCCTCTCCACGCGCTGCACGAAGTCTTCTATCTCTCTTAATCCTCAACTCTCTTTTAAATTCTCTTTGATTTTCATGATCACTTGTTTGAATTCTTGGTTGTGGACTTTGCTTGCGTCCACCACTTGCATCCTTGCGACCAAAGGTTTTAACATCTGCTGCTCTATCTGCATGTTCTCCTGCCTTTGCTCCAAACTTTTTCTCAATACGACCTTTGAGTTTATTGGTTTTTGCTACTCTATTAGGAGCATCATCACCTTCAAACTCACCAGTTCTTCTTTGAGCATATGTACTAGTAGCAGTCTTCTGTGATATTTCATCAAGTTGCTGATTTTCAACAACTTCTAAATATGCTTCTTGAAGATTACGAAGTTCTTGTGCGTCCATTTTACGAATACTTTTTAGTTATTTATAAAATACAAGAATATAAAAAAACGGGGTGTTGGACCCCGTATTTTTTCATTCGGTTTCTACCGCTTTTCCTTTCTTACCAATATTATACTTCTGTTCTAAAATCCAATCACCTTTGTCTTTGTAGGCAAGAACTTTGATTTGATTGAGGGGTGCAATGTCTGTTACAGCACTTTCCTTTACAACCGTAATCAGTCCCCAGTCAGCAAGAAGACGAACAATACGATTGCGGCGTTGAACATCATTCACAGTTAGATTGGCGTGTTTACCATCCAGAGCAAACAGTTCCTTAAAGTGAACGATATAATATCTGCCTTGCTTATGAAGAATATGAGCACTTTGATAGAGTTTTTTCTCTTTTCTCGATGCAACTCCGATACGAGTCAAAGTTTCACGAACTTTCAAAAAATCATCAGGTTCATTTAGAACGACCTCTACCATCATATCGGGAGACCAGTTTACTTGTGGTTCAATTGTTTGGTTAGTCATTTTGTTCCGCCAGTTTCAAGTCGTTTTTTAATAAAATCTAGTTGTTCTTTATTTAGAATTTTCAAAGCTTGAGATGCCTTCTCATTACTATAACTATAGTATTTTTTAATGCATTCTAAATCTTTGACTTTATCTTTACGGAGCCAGGGAGAAAATCTCTTCCTTTTCCTCAGACTATTTAGGTAAAATGAATACTGCATATCTTTATCAAGACTATGGTACATATTCATTTCATTTGCAAAAAGAATGCAATCAATATGTCCAGATAGACATCGATTAATAACATAAGGAGAGTATTCTTTTTTTGAATCTGGATCACTTTCCATCAAATCTTCTTTGGTGAAGTTAATGGAGTTCAACCAATCTTTAAGTTCGTAAGTCATCGTATAATTTGAATTTCGTCGTCATCGGTCCAAAGTTCAACTCTGGTTCTTAGTCTTCCTTCTTCCTTTAGTTTTTCATATCTCTTAGTTGCTTTCTTTTTCCACCAAAAGATAATGTTTTCCAAGTAGAACTTATCCCAATTTGGACCAGGAATAAGTTTATCTTGTTCCCCAAGGATTACTTCACGCACATTTGAATAACCATAGTCGGAAATATAAAATCTTTTCTTCTGAGTAAGGTTAAATGCCATATCAATTACACGATTAAACTCATCAAGTTTTTGTTTATCTTGAAGAGAGTTACGAATAATTGAGATCATCTTTGTCTGGCGCTTCATCTTTTTTGATGATGCTTTGTTATCAGTCAAAGGAGTATTGTTATTCAGGTATGTAAACCTATCGTGCAATTTATGGAATACATCGTCGTGAAGAAGAGGTAAGAACTTACTCTCAGTCAAACCTTTATATCTCATAAAAGGTTTTAGACCATCATATTGAGATGCATCTGTAGTTGAACCATAAAGAGAAGTTGTCTCAAAAAGGGCGATGTCTTTTTCAAAGACTTGATTAAGTGTTTCTCTTGCATAATGAGAACAACAAAGTAGTGCTAGAAGTTTACCGCCAAGATAATTGTATCCAAATGGTTGTGATGGAACAATCACAAAACCCATAGCTGCGTGACGATTAAAGATGGAGAGATCTGGTGTTTTTCCTAACCATTCATTTCTTGGTTTTGAATTGATTGTTGGAGAACCAAAACGGATAAATCCAATAACCTTACCAGTATTCTTTTCAAAAACCATCCAACGTAGTTCTCTACCAGGAATATTTGATTCATTGTTATGAGAAGACACAACTCTCAGAAGAGTGTTGTAGTGTTCTTGAGGTAGTGCTTGCTGGAAACGGTCACCAACAAACTTGATATCAAACTCCATATCTTCTGGATGAATATCTTCATTGAAGAACTCATCGTGCAATGGAGCAAGTGTATTAGAACTCTTGATTACTTCCTTCTTCACAAAACGCAAATAATCCTCAATATTTCCCATCTGAGAGAAATACTCAATAAATTCATCTGCTGCCCACAGAGCGTCTTGTTCAGAAATAATCATTGAATTAGTTTTTTGGATGGAGTTATGATCTTATTAAACATCATATCATATTGCTTTACAACACCTTCATCAGGTTCTGCAACATAGACCACGAAGATTTTTTCCACGGTCAATTCTTTTTCAGTCTTACTGAGTAGAGGAGCCCAAGGAACAAATCCAAGAGTTCCACTTCCAGTGGGAACTGCAACGATTGCGTCCTGAATAACAATATTATTATCAGTCTCTTTGTTTAGGGTTGCAATAAGGTCTTCTCCAGAAGACATTCGAATAAGTTTTACAGTCATTTGAATTCACACTCACACATAATTTCAGTTAAAGCAGCAAGAAGATTTACTTCTTGGTCAGCCACGAACGCACATTGGTATTGATACTTAGCAATAACAAGAACGGCAGCAGGAATAGATTGGGGTGAAAGACAATCAAAAGTGGCGTCATAAATCCTGCGAAGTAGGCTACTAGCATCGTTGTCCAAGTTGGAGACCACCCACTTTCGGACTTCAGTAAAGTTCTTATCTTTGAGATTCTTAATGAGTTCATTTACAGAGATGTCTGAGAAAGATGCAAGAATGCCCGAGTCGATTTTTCCTCCTGTAGAATACCTTTGGCATTCATTGAGGACCCTACGAAAATCTGGGAAGTGTTTTGATACAAGTTCCGCAACGACTTTTTGATCATATTCAATTTTTTCCTGATCCAGGATTGATTGAAGTCGTTGAAAGAAACTACCCGCAAGTTGAACTCTTTGCTTCCCTTTGATGGTGAAGTCAATGACTGCACATCGGGAGTGAAGGGGTTCAATAATCTTGTTCTTGTAGTTGCAGGTGAAGATGAATCGGCAGTTGCTATAAAATGCCTCAATATTCGCCCGTAGTAGGAGTTGTACGTCGTTTCCTGTGTTATCCGCCTCATCGATGATGATGACCTTGTGTTTAGAAGATCCCGTAAGTGAGACGGTCGAAGCAAAGTTCTTTGCTTGGTTTCGTACAGTATCCAAGAAACGTCCTTCGTCGGATCCATTGATGACATAATAATCTGCCCCCAATTCATTACATAATGCTTTTGCGATTGTAGTTTTACCAATACCAGGAGGGCCAGCAAGAAGGAGATTGGGAATCTCACCTTTTGCTACAAACTCCTTAAAGGTTTTTTTAGTTTCATCAGGAAGAATACAGTCATCAATTACTTGAGGACGGTATTTTTCCACATAAAGAAATTCACTTGTCATAATTTAGATCCATTCAGGTTTTCTTTCTGGCATACGAAGATAATTAGATGCAACCCAAGGTTTGGATGCAATATACATCTTGTAAGCAGTAAAAGTGTCGATGCTTGTGTCAAATTTAAATTCATCTGGCATTGCTCGTGCAAATGAAGTTACTTCAGTAATCTTCCCCTTGGGAAACAAATAATAAGCATCCACAAGTGTTTTATAACACGAATGAGTTTTATTATACCGCAAAGTGTACTCATCACACAAATTAAGTCCGTGTTTAATTAACCAATAAGCATTGTGGATATTTTTCATTGCCCATTTGGTGCAAGGATGATTGCGAAAGGCACCTTTTTCGGTTTTGTAAGGAGTGTTATCAGTCTTATATAAAGGACCATATCTGTGTCCCCACTTTTCAGAAGCAACAATGGAAAGCATCTGACAACACTCTAACGGCATTTTAACAATGTGTTTGTCAGGAAGACAAATAGCACTCTCAGCAGGCCAAGGAGAAGTCACAAAAATGTTCATTACAAAGGTTGCGGACCACCAATAATTATAGCAGAGGGAACTTGTGCTTGAGCAATCTTTTTTGCTTGTGATTGACTTGTTGCTTCGACCACAAGTTCCAGATATCTACCATCTCCAGGGATTTTATACTTTACAGAATATTTCATCCAAAAGTAGAGTCAGGTTCAAGGGCGATATGATAAGTCACATCAAATCCAGTGTTCTTGAAACGTGACAAAAGTTTGCTGGAAATAACAACTTCATAATTGCCAGGAATAATCTTGATGTTTTCTACCTTGAAGTTGAAAGAGAAAGTTTCATCGGTTTCACCAACGACCACAGAGAAGTCGTTGGATGTGTCATTCTTCTTATCACGAACAACCAGTTTCACCACACCTGCTTCACCAACCACAGACAAGTCAGGAAGTTGATAAACAGCAGCAGCTTTAAGGAGTTTATCAAGTTCTTTGGTATCAAGAAGGAAACAAACATCTTCACTCGGCAGAACAATATCTTTATCAGGAGGAGTGATAATTACATTAGGATCTGCAAAGAAATATTTGGAGCGTGACTTACCTTCCTTAATAACCACATATCCATCATTTTGGAAATCTAGTTCTGCATTTTGATGCAGATTAAGGCCGTTCAAGAACTGATTAAGGTCATAGATTCCAAAGTCTTTAGGCAGTTCTTCTTCAATTGTTGCCTCAGCAAGAATGTTCTTCATCACAGAAATAGTGCGAAGAGAACTACCTTCTTTGAAGAGGATAGACTGATTGATAGAAGAAAAGTTCTTCAGCAGAGTCAGAGTTTTGTCAGAGAGTTTCATAATAATCAGCGAAATTCAGAGAGACCATTATCTTTGCGGGTGTAGTGTCCATCAAAGTGGAGCAGCAGCATAGCATAGTGAATTACTTTGAGCAAATCACGCTTGTTGCGTCCATCCTTGTCACCATAGCGGCTACCATACTTAATGATGTTTGCTTGACAGAATCCAGCAGCAAGTTCTTTTGCTGCCATTAAGTCAATTGTTTGTACATCTTTGTAGTCTTGTTCGTGACCACAATAATGACTCCCATAAGTGCTAGTCACATAATCTTCAACATCTTTGAGAATTTTGTCTTCGTTGTATTTCCAGAGATGATTTTTTGTTTCAGGCATAGTAATAGTAAAAGTTGATTCAATCATAAAAAAGAGGGAAGGCACATTTACCTTCCCCAATTATATCAGAAAGGAGTGGGTTGGTCAATGTTAGGATTGTAATCCACCTGTTCAGTAGGCATCTGGAAATCTGCATCGACCTTATCATAGAGTTCGATGAAAGCCATTTTAGTTTCATCATCAAACCTAGCAGTACAGACATCAATTGCCTTTGCTTTGTTACCAAAGATACTATAGGCACGGATAATGTGAACCAGACGGCGAGTGCTGATGATTTCCTCAATACCACCATCATAGAAGGTCTTGCGGATGATGTCTGCCCAATCAACCAAACGCTTACAGAAGTCACGGTCTTCCACCTGCAGATCCAGAGCGATGCCTTCCAGGATCTTTTGCTCAGTAGCAGGGGCAGGATAGGACTGCTCAAAGGTCACAGGGAAACGCTCAAGGAAGGCTTCGTTGAGAACGTTAGTGCCGATAAAGCGACCGTCATCAGAACCCTTACCCTTGGTGTTTGCGGTTGCGAACACGTTGAATCCAGCGGCAGGTTTTACGAAACGACCAATCTTCTTAAGGAATACACCTTTACCTTCTAGCACGGATTGTAGACAAAGGATTTTGTTGGAGGCAAGGTCAATCTCGTCAAGGAGCAGGATCGCTCCACGTTCGAGTGCTTCAATGACAGGACCATTGTGCCAAACAGTGGCACCATCAACAAGGCGGAAACCACCAATAAGGTCATCTTCATCAGTTTCAATCGTAATATTTACACGGATCAGTTCACGCTTAAGTTGAGCACACGCTTGCTCCACAGAGAACGTTTTACCGTTACCCGAAAGACCCGTAATGAACGCAGGATAAAAAATACGGGACTGAATAATTTTCTTAATATCACCAAAGTTACCAAACTTGACGAAGGTATCATCTTTATCAGGAATAAGATTTTGTTCGATAGGAGGAACCACAGAGGGTGCTTGGAAAGTACGTTCGATTTCTTCTACTTTTTGTTGAGTCACTTCAAGATTCCATTTACCACGGCCAATTTTGAATTGTTCAAGTTTTTTAGTTACAGTTTGATAGTTAGCATCGTTCAGATTACACCAGGCACGAATATCAGCACCAGTGACACTGTTGCCATAAAGGTTCTGAAGAGAAGTGCGGATGTAGTCGGAGGAGAGTGCCATTCGTTTGCTTTGTTTCAACCTAGTCATTATAAACGAAAAAAGGGTCCTCTTGGGACCCCTGTGGTCAGTTTGCCAACTGGTTCTTGAGTTCTCTTAGATACTCTTCACTGGCAATACGACCAATATACCCTGGGTAATATTTATTAACTAAAGCAGGGACTCCCATAGCAGTTGTGCTGCCATTGCATTTAATCCATACTTCTTTGGTATCATATTTTAAAACATGTTCAAATGGAAACTTGGTTTTCATATTTTTTACATTCACTCATAAATTGTGCAAAGGTCTTTCCTTCTTTAAGTTTAGCCATTTGAACTCCAGTTTTAGGATTTCTTTCTCCCATACCAAGTTTACCATATATTCTGCCTCTCTGCTCAGCACCTTCCTCATCACTTCTTTTTCTTTTTTTACCAGTGGAATGAATAGCAGTAGGAGTATTGGTTGCAACTCCTTTCTTTTCTTTCATTTTTTCTTTTGTGGTTTTCAAAGCACTCACAAATGCCCTTGCTTTTTGACCAGGATCTTTGATTGATTTTTTTGGAGAACCGACAGTTATATCGTGAACTGGAGAATCTTTTTTGGCTCCAGTCTTATGAAACTGTTTTTTCAACTCTTTACTTTGTGGTTTATCTCCTTCTTTATGTTGTTTCTTAGCAGTATGAGCAGCATACTCTGCAGGAGACTTATGAGTTCTTACCCAAACAGGAACATCTTTTCCACTTTTTTCAATTTCAGGTTCTCTTACTGGACCTTTTTTTCTAAATCCAGCACGAGCAACATCTTTTCTAGCAGCACCTTCAGAACCAGGAATGGGCATAGTGCCCGATTTCCCAGACTTTTTCATTTTCATTAATGTCCTTTCGTCAAGGTAATCTTCCTGGAACTGCATTTTTACAAAAATACTTTTCATATATTTATGCCACCAAAGATATGAACTCACCTAGAACTTTCTTATTCAGTTTTTTAGTCTTCAAAGACTTAACAAATGCAGATTTGATTTGTGACTTAGTTGCACACTCTTCAACTTCAAACTCAGTGTCCTGAGAAAGTGCAGTTGCAGACATTGCAAAATATGCATCATAACCAGACTTAGTAATAGTAAAACTCTTTAGTTTCTTCCAGTCACTTTGAATTTTTTCATACTCTTTATCATTATGTGAATGGTAAAGTTGAATAAACCTGCTTGCATTGCGACTTTCAAGAACACGAATACCAATAAAGTTTGTGGAAGAAAACTTATCCTTCAAATTATTGAGAAGGACATCAGTAAATTCGTGATAACCATAACCAAACATATAAGTAGTTCCAAGTTTGCGATCACGAAGAAATGTAGTCAACGGATTAATATTCCCAGTACCAAGAGTTGGTCCATTTTCCCAACGACGATTCACCTCCCTGTGATAGACAAGTTGATTTGCTTCTCCATCAGTTAGGACAATACACTGCACCTTCTGCAGTTTATTTTCTTTTTGAAATTTAGGAAGAATTTGATGTAGAGCAATTAGAGCTTCATTCAAAGGAGTTCCAGAAAGTGCAAGACGACTGGAATAAGTATATGGAGAAGTGTATGTTCTACCAAAGCAATAAGCGAGACGCCAGATATTCAACATTTGATGCTCAAGTTCTTTACCAGAAACTTTACTGGTAAGAATATTCATCATAGAAAATGTCTCATCAATACAAATCAAACTTTCTTTCTTTTGATAGTGAGGAGTTCGATCGGCTGCGAGATAACGATCATTCTCATAATCATACTCACCACGACGCCACTCATTAGTAAAAGCATAAACCTCAAAAGGAATAGAAACTTTTTTACAGAACCAAACAAGGTTGAAGAGTTGCTTGCAAGTATCAAGCATCACATCACACATAGAACCACTCCAGTCCAGCACAAATACCAAACCATGATTCTTACCATCAGGAATCACAGAAACTTTCTTGAACAAATCTTCATTGTATTTGTAGGTATGAAGACGAGTAGTATCAAGAACACCTGTGCGAGCAGTTGATGCACGAGCATACTGATCTGCTGCCTTACGGCACTCAAACTCTTTCACAAGATAATTTACTTCTTTCTGAGCAGAAGACTTAAACTTCTTAAAGTCAAGATCAGATTCCTTGTAAAGATTTACTGGAGTATAATTTTGCCTCTCAGCGTGTTCATTGTGAATTTTCTGTTGATGAGTAAATGAATCGTTAATATCTTTGTGAACCTCAGAGTTTTTACCAATCACAGTGTCAAGATTTACTTGAGGAATTTCAACATAGACATTCTCATAACCATTATCATTTACTAGATCACGAATCTTATCCTCTAGAGAATCAGCTGTACGAACTTCGGGTTCATCCTCATTAGAAGAACTTAGTGGTGTTTGATCACCTTGAGCAGTGCCGCCATAAGACTCTTCAGACTCTTTTTCGGAGGAGTTATCACTCTCACTTTCTTGCTCGGAAGAGGAGTCATTACTCTCCACAAAATCCCCTGCAGGAGACTGCGAATTTCCTTGAGTTTCGTGAGAATCGAAGTCAGCAACCTTTTGCTGTTGCTCCTTTTCCTTCTTGCAGTATTTGTAAAGTTCTTCAGCAGCAAGCAATGCGTCCGCAAAACTTTCACACGCACCAATCAAATTGATGATTTCCTTTTCTTCAGGTTTAAAATCAAGAGTGATGAAGTTACCGATCTTGAAGTAAAGGTTTACACGGTCAGCAAGATTAAAAGTGGAAATATCTTCATCAGAAACTTGGAAGAAATCTTCTTCATTTAATTCCTTATATCCATTGAAGAAAGTCTTAGCAAGTCCAGCATACTTGCGCTTCATCAGTTTCTCGATGCGAGCATCCTCAACCACATTCACAAATTGAGGAGGAATCTTATGTTTTTGAATCCAGTCTTCATCAGGAGTAAAGAGAGCGTGGCCAACTTCGTGCCCCACAAGAAGATCATAGACAAGGTTACTTGCTTTCTCCCAAAGGGGAAGAGTCAACACACGAGTATGAACATTAAAACAAGCAGTAGAAACTTTCTTATGTTCCACCACCAAATCTTCAGTGGCAAGAAGTTTCGCAAGTTGAGATTTGATTTCGTGGCGAACAGACATTTGATTCGTTTCGTATGAGACCATCATAAAACGAAAGGTCGCCCTTTGGACGACCCATATGACGCTTTTTGAACTGGGCTAGTCTTGCTTTTGCTTGCCTCAGTGCTTGCGGTTTTAATTTTCGTTTTTGTTCTTTTTTAGAATGGTGCTTCCAGTTTGGGACTTGCATTGTTCTTAGGTGGTTCAGGCCACCATACGAGAAAAACCTTTAACCTTCTCAAACTTTATGACACTTTCAAATTTGTCCTCTAAACCATTCTTATGAGAGATCACGAATACATTAGTATCTTTAATGACATATCTAATAATTTTTAGAAAGTCGTCAGTTCCAAATCCATCGAGTGATGAATCAAATACTTCATCAAAGAAAATCACATTGACATTGGCTGAATTTTTGAGTTTGGCAACTTCTCTCCAAGCAAATGTCAATGAAAGATTGATACGAGATTTCTCACCTTCACTAAATGAACTATATGAAAAATCTTCGTGAATTGGTGACTGAATTGTTTCGTTAAACTCTTCGTCTAGAGTAAAATTGATGTAAAAGTCCATCATTTGTAGGTATCTGTTCACCTGCTGATTAATTAATGGCAGATACTTTTTAATGATTTTAGTTTTTACACCACCGTCTTTTAGAAGACTGTATGAAAAATCGTAATATTTAATTGTTTCTTTTTGAGTAGAAAGATCATCAAATGTAGATTGAAGTTCTTTCTTAAACAACTCTAACTTTTCATGTTCAGTATTTCGATTTTCAAGTTGTTCGGTAATTCTTTGAATTTCCGATTCAAGATTTCTGATTTGTCGTTGACATCCAGAGATCTTAATATTGTTTTGAGAAATGCCATACGTTAGGTTTGTAACCTCTTTCGAGAGAATTGTAAATTGACGCTCACGATCCTCTTCCTCTTTAATTGCCTCCTCTAGTTCTTTGTAACCAGATTGCAACTCATTAGTCTTATTTTGAGCGTCTGCAATTTTATTTAGTCTAAAGGACTCATCGATTGATTGTGTGCAAGTGGGGCATACCGTATTGCCACTAAAGAACTTGTGCTCTTTTACTATCGTAGATACTTTTTGTGATATCTTACCCTTAAGATTATTAAGCTTACTGAGTTTATCCGAAGACCCAACATAATCTTCAAGATTTTTTTGCTTTACAAAAATATCCTCTTCAAGTAGAGCATTCTCTTTCATAAAGGTTTCAATTTCTACATCTAGAGAAGAAATTATACTTTGACTTTTTTTAATATTTTCCTTTCCTCTATTTTCAAGTTCTTCAATAAAGTTTTTTTGCATTTTAACTTTATCGTCCAGAGACTCCTTTTTAAGTTCAAGAGTCCTGATATTTTCTTTAAGAGATCTTAACTTATCTTTAATGATATTATTCATAGAAGAGAATATCTTAATATCCAAGAGATCCTCAATTACCTCTCTTCTATGAGAAGGAGATAGTTGCATAAATGGAACAAAATTACTACTACCTAGAATCACAATCTGAGTGAAAGATTTATAATTCATTTTTAGTATTGTTTGTTCAAACCACTTCTGTTGATCAACTACAGAAGAGCTTTGATCAATGAGGGAATCGTTTCTATAAATTTCAAAAATACTTGGTTTGATTCCACGACGAACTTTAAAGGAAGTTTTTCCTACAGTGAACTCAATTTCAACCAAACAATCTTTATCATTTGTAGAGTTGATAAGTTGAGGTTTGTTAATTCCACGAAATGATTTGCCAAACAACACAAAAGTCATGGCATCAAGAACAGTACTCTTTCCTGCGCCATTCGTACCAATAATTAATGTTGTTGCTGACTTTTGAAAGTCAACTTCCGAAAATTGATTTCCTGTTGAAAGGAAGTTTTTCCAACGAATTTTTTCAAATAAAATCATTTTTAATATTTTGATCAGGTGGAATTACAATATCGTCAGGTGTAAAGACAATATATTGATAATCGTGAAGTTCGCAAGCTTTGATTATTAGTTCGTCATCAATTTCCATCACATTCATATCAGGATAGTCTCGGTCTTCAAGCATCATAGCAAATCTTGTTGCATCATCCTCGTGTTCCCAAATATAGAGAACTTGTTCTCCATCTTCGTTTTTTACGGAATAAGCACCTTCCTCTTCCCTACCATCTAATGTGATTATATACATTACTATACCATTTCGCAAGCTTCCTGGTAAATATCGCTAATCATTTTTTGAACGATGGATTTATCCATATCAATTTCTGCATCCTGAATATATCTATTCAAAATAGATAATGTATTTTCAGACTCAAACACCTCAAAGTTTTCTAGATCTTCAATTTGAAAATTTTCTACGATTTTGAGTTCTGCAATATTTTCAGAATACAGTTTATCAATGAATTTTTCAAAATCTTTAATATCTGATTTTTTTCTTACTACAATCTTTACAATTTTTTCTTTGTATTGTCTAGTATCAAATGTTTGATATGGAGTATCATTATAATAAATGATATGAAACATTTGATATGGATTGTCTACTGGAGTGTGTTCTAACGTTTCGGTGTCAAAAATAGTAAATCCTCGCTTATCATTTACATCATTCCAATAAATTTCATAAGGATTTCCTAGATAGAAAATTTTTCCATTATTAGAACGAGTGTGATAATGTCCAGAAAAAACTCTATCAAATTTATCAAAAACATTACCCTCCATTCCGTGTTCCATAACTAGACCTGGATATGGAGAAAACCCAGAGAGTTCAAGATGGCCCATTGCAACTTTTGCTTTGGTATTTTTAATCATCTTGAAAGACTTTTCTTCATTCTCAGAGTTAATCCAAGGAAGAAAAAGAATCTTTGTATTACCAACAACAACTTCTTCTGGATCAGAAATAACTTTTACGTTATTGTATTCACGTAGAAGCAAATCAACAGCATTAATTTGATTGGTATTCTTATAATATGCGGTATGATTTCCTACAACAGTAATAACATTACAACCAAGCTCTTTCAAACGGTCGTAATAATTATTCTTTGCCCAAGAAAGTGCTGAAAAATCAATTCCTTTACGACTATCAAATGTATCACCCATATCAATGACAGTTGTAATCCCGTACTGTTCCAGCGTCGGGAAAAAAATGTCATTGTAGAATTTCAAAAAATAATCGTGAAAAAGTTTAGAATTTTTTCTGGCACCAAAGTGTTGGTCAGTAATAATTGCAACTTTCATTCAATAACGAAGCTTGATGTGGACATTCTCCTTAATAGAATTATAGTCTGAATAGTTGCCACCGTCAATAGTATTGTCATCAACAAAAACCTCATCAAACCCAGTTCTCTCTAGAATTTTATTTTTAATTTCTAATTGACGTTTTTCTCTTTGAATGCGGCGAAGGAAAGCGTAGTGAATGATTTGAGTAAAGTATGCAAAAGGATTCTGGGACTTCTCAGGATTGAAATTGTGAATGTACTGGACACAGTTTTCAATACCGTCAGAAATCATATCATCAATAAAAATATAATTGATGAAATTGGTCTTATAAGATAAGTGAGTTGCGATCTTAAGAAAACACTCACCAAGATAATTTGTAATTCTTGGTTTTGGTTCTCCCTTTTCAACTGCAAGAGCAACGTTCTTTTTATACTCAATCAGTGCTGCAAGAAACTCTTTGTTATTGACGTAATGTTCTGACCTTCTTCTTTTTGTCATTACCGTTGTAGTTATCATAAGAATACCTAATTTATTATGTATAGATTATACCATTTTAATTTTCAAACTACAAGTACTTGACATAGCCCTGTAATTATTGTTATAATCTGCCTTGTCAGGTTTGAAGGATAGGCCTTAGCTATTTTTAAAGATCTTTTCTAAGAGATCTTTAGCATCATTAACGTTTGCAAGATATCCCATCTTACGAGATAAAGTTGGTTTATTATGTTTAACGTTACTGTTCTTACGAACAAATGACTGATAAACTGAGATCATTTCAACATCATTTGATTCTGCCATTGTTAAAACATCGTTCATATTAACTATAAAAAGATCTTCTGTAGTGGTCTTTAACCAAGGTTCTATTTTATATCCCATAATATCTCCAGAACGATTCTTAATTTCACCAATAATAACAGGATTCACTACAAGCAATAAAAGTTCATTCTCTTCTTCTGTTGGCATTGCTTTGCAGAAGATTTCTTCACCTGTTTTTAATTTGATTGTTGCATAAAATTCTTCTTCAATCATACTTTTAAATTTACAGTGATTATTTCATAATTGAATTGCTCTTCATTATAAATTTTAATTCTTTCTATGAAGTGATTAAGTGTATAATTTTTTCTTGAGTTATAAGTACAATCATCAGATATATCATACAACATTGCTTTACTCTTATCTTTTCCTTTTCTTAGGACTCTTCCAATTGACTGTAAATTACGTATTCTAGATTTGCTTGGAGAAGCAAAAACGACATTATGTAAATTTCGAATGTTGATTCCTGTCGAAAATACTCCGTATGAAGCAACGATAATTGCATCCGTTTCACGTTCAGTAATTTCTCTAATTTCTTCTCTCTCAACTGTAGCTACACCACCGTGAACAAAAAATACTTTTCTATTTTCACCAACACTGTTATTTATTAATTCATATAAAGGTCGACCGTGAGCTTCGATCCTAGAAAAAAGAACTAAAGTATTTCCTTTTAGATCTAATACAAGATTTTTTATAAACTTGTTCCTTTTTTCATTTCCTATAATGAATTGAACTTCATCTTCAAACGTTTCAAACTTTTGAGGTTTGTGCTTTAAGACTAAACAACGTATGTTTAATTTAGATACGTGGCCTTGTTCCATCAATTCTGCAGTTCTTGTAACTTTATATGATGGTCCAAATACTCCTTCAAGAACCCATTTATGAGTCTGAGTTCCATCTAATGTACCTGTAAATCCAAAACGATATTTTGCGTGATGAAGCTTAGTCATAATTGATATCAAAGACTTACTTTTAAAAAGGTGCGCTTCATCACCAATAATTACTTCATAGTCTTCAAAAAATGACTTGTCTTGAGTATAGATAGATTGCCAAGTAGTAATAGTTACGGGGTGAGTGTTGTTTCTTTCTCTTCCTCCATATATTTTATAGCAATATGAATCAGCATCCCATCCGTAATCACAAAAGTCCTTATACATTTGTTCTACAAGAGATGTCGTTGGAACAACTAAAAGTATTTTTTTCTGCTTATCAACGTAATACCTTACGAGCGAATAAATCATCAGACTTTTGCCTGATGCAGTGGGACTTATCAATAGTTTTCTATTATGTTTTAGAGCATCGTGTACTCCCTCTATTTGATACTGCCGAGGAGAGTGAGTGCAAATAGAAGACATATAATCTTTTACGCCTTCAAATGATATTTCTTCATTAACTTCAAATGGAAGGCCGTAATACTTATTATCTTTAAACTGATAATTATATCCGTGTATTTTTAACTTTGAAACGACTTTATCAAGGAGACCAGCATAGATTTCTCCCGTATGAACCGATAGCAATTTTATTTGTCCATCCCAATGTTTGTTGCGATATTGGGACATAAACTTAGAACCTGGAACTTCAAATGTAAAATACTGTTGAAGTTCATATAAAATATGAGGTTCACATTCTAACTTGATGTAAACCTCATTTTTCTTATGAATTGTTACGTCACTCATAAACAATAATAATTGCTATGAGTATTTATTTACCCTAGACCAGACTGAAATCTCATATACTCGATTGCATTTTTAACTTGATAAGTTCGATTAGCAATCATCTTTAAAATACTTTCAATATACGAAAGCATTACATCATAATATTCAACCTTTAAAGATATTTGAGAAAGTTTATTATCAGCATCTAGATATTTTTGAAGAGTATCTTTGTCTCTGATTTTTTTGGGAAATGGATCTTCTTGATATACTTCTGGATCTGCCTTTCCCGAATAATATTCATATCTTTCGTGTCGTACATTTCTTTTTTGTTGTTCGGCTCTTTTTCTCAAAAGAAGAATATTATTATACAACTCATAGTATTTTGAGTGTAAGATTGGAATATTCAAAGATTCTGTATGCAAATTATCTATATCTATTTTGGAATCTTTTTCCCACATTTTTTGGATAGTATCCAAATCAATATTCATAAATTATTTCCGTTTGCATCTACTATATTATACACCATATACTTAAATGTTACATCTGCTGTAAAATACTGATTATCAGTATTAGTGGCATCAAATTCCAGTGGAGACATCATATATGGAAACATTGATTTAAACACAACCTTAAAGTTGAAGTTTTGTGTGCTGTTTAAAGCAATCAAGGTTCCATCGGAATATAAGTTCATATCTGACTTATATGGTTGTTCAAATTTGTCATTAGTATTTTGCCAATCATAGATCTGTTGGAGGCTCTCTGGGAATCCAAGACCTCTGATCCAATTTTGAATTTCCATATAATTTTCAAGATTTTCATCAACCAAAAATCTTAATGAAAAATCATCAAATTGAATTTTATCACCGGGAACTGGAATGTCATTCAAATAGTTTGGTCGTGTTGCAACTCCCAAAGTCAAACCTGGAATATTTGCAGTATTAGTTAAAAAAGCAACTTTTGGTGCTCTGTTTAAAGTAAACTTAAATCCAACTGTGGATAAAAAGTTTCTATTACCTATTTGATTGCCGCCGTAAGTACCAGACATTTTTTTAACTATTTAGAATAAAAAAGGGGTCCTTTCGGACCCCCAGAAAAATGTGAACCGTGATCACATAAGGTTCTTAACGAGAACTCTTCTGTAGTAACGGTTTGCACTTGCATTGAGTTTACCCAGTGAGGTAGCAGCTCCAGAGGAGAGACCGCCTTCAGCGAATGGGTTAGCAACAATGCCATAACGAGTCTTAAAGCCGATTTTTGGCTGGAAGGTGTTCTCGCCAACGGCACGAACCATTTGGAGAGGAACGTATGGGCAATAGAACAGACCTGCGTCATAAGGTGAAGAACCCTTATAACCAACAACGTAATACTGGTTAGAATCTACGTTTGCAGCATATGGGTCGATGTAGACGCGGAACTTACCAAGCAGAGTACCTGCGAAGGTGTTACCAGTGTCATCAACGTTCAGGTTAGCGTTGAGTGCAGGGGTGTAATCAAGAACACCAGCCATACTCAGTGCTGAAGCAACGTCAGCGGAGCATAGGATGATGTTACCTTTTCCTCTACGAGTTCTTTGTGCGATTGCGTTAGCATCACGCTCGATTTGGAACAGGAGACCCTTGAACTTCTCAACAGACCAACGACCGTTTGAATCAACGTCGAGGTCAAAAGTACCAGCAGTAGCAACGTTTGCCTGAGCACCAGCTTCAGCAACGTTATAGATGGTACGGATAACTTCGCGGTTGATTTCAGCGAGGATCTCGGTTGAAAGAATGTTGGCAAGTTCTGCCTCAGCATTCAGACCGTGAATCGCCTTGAGGTCTTGAGCGAGCTCAAGTGAGTACTCAGCCTTCAGAGCGCGTGACTTTGCAGTAACGGTGACTTTCTCGATTGAGAATGCCATCTCGTTGAATGCAACACTGGAACCGAGGTTCTCAGCGTCACCAGTGTGCATACCACCACTCAGGGTGTATGGGGTTGCAGCTGCAGCATTCAGCAGACCAGGGTTGGTTCCGCTCTGAGCAGCGGTAGTACCGATACCAGCACCACCAGCGTAGTCGCTACCCTGAGTCAGGGTGTTAGTTGCGTTCTGTGCAGAGAAGCGAGTATCTGCTTCGTTGAACAGTGCTTCAGCGCCAGACTGGTTGGTGTAGCGTGAACGCATTGCGAAAATCAGTCCAGTAGGACCGTTCATTGGTTGAACGCCAGCCAGGTCATATGCGACCAGGTTGGGCATTGCACGGCGGATCAGAGAGATCAGAACAGGGTCGAAACCTGCTACAGGACCGCCAGCGGTTGCACCACCACCAAAACCACCACCAGCACCAGTGCCGTTAGCAGAGTTGGTTGGAGCTTCGGTCAGGAATGAACCTGACTGTGCAAAGGATTGCTCCTCTCTAAGGAATTTCTCTTGGTTTTCGAGCAGGACAGCGGTTACAGCTCTTCTGTGTGAATCTTTGATAGGATCAAGACCCTCATAGTTCAGAAGGGGAGCCCACTTTTCCTGCAGATGCTCGTTATTGAACATTTGCGTTTACCTCTTTAAAAGTGTGTTTGTTTAATGTTAATTTCAGTTTTTGGGCGAAGTAACTGAAAGAGCTTTTAGATAAGCATTCATTGAATCTGAGTAATACTCAGGAGCAACGTCTACTCCTTCAGAAAGAGTTTCAGTTTTTGCCTTTGGAGAAACTGCCTTTGAAGGAAAATATGATTCCTTCAGAGTTTCCAGTTTTTCACGATATTGTGCCTCACTTTCAAACTCAACACTTTCGGCAAGTGAAGCGAGCTTATCTTTCTGAGAAAGTGCTAGACCCTCAGAAATCTCATCAAAGATTCCTTCTGCAACCGACTCTGCGAGACGCTTGTTCAGATGGATATTTTTCTCAATTTGCTCGTTGAGTTTTTCTTCCATTTCATCAAGTTTTTCTACCATGCTATGGAGTATATCATATTTTTCTTCAGGGATTGTTACATAATGTTCTTCAAAAAGACCTTTCAGACCTGAGAGGAATGACTCTGAGAGTTCTTCCTTCAGACCTTGCTCAACTGCTAGTTGATTCTCGGTCATCCATTCTTCGGCAACATACTCTAGGTATGCATCGACACGCTCTTCAAGAACGGTCTTAATTTCAGCAACCTCTTCAATAAGGCGCTCTTCATATTGAACTTCTAAAGTTTCTTTAATATCGGAAACCTTACTTCTGAGAGCAGCTTCGAAAATAGTTTTCGCTTTCTCTTGGAATTCTTCGGAGAGTTCTTCACCAGAAAGAAGTGCATTGACATCTTCATCGATGTCAAACTCTTCCTTCATTTCTTCTTCATCCTCTTCATCTTCATCCTCTTCATCTTCATCCTCTTCCTTTTCCTCGGCTTCGGAAACTACCTCTTCATCTTCGAGTTCTTCTTCATCAACAAGATCCTCATCCTCATAATCTTCTTCTTCCTTAACAGCACCAGGCTTTAAGTGACCCATTGCATCTGCTGCTTTAGCACCCTTAGTTACAACATTCTTAACTTGCTTAAGTGCTGCACCGGGTGTTTTGAGATGAGCAGACTCATCATCTGGTCTGTAGTTGTCTGGAGTAGGACCTCCAAGATCTTCCCAACTGCCAGTTTGACCATCAACCATTACATTAGAAGCATTGCTTCCAGCCTTAGGCATTGGATCTGCTGCCTTAGCATTAACATTAACGGCAGTTTTGGATTGCTTTGTGCCTACTTCCATTTCTTGTAATTGTGTACCACGAGACATTTGAACTCTCCGATTTACCTTTATTAAATCTATATTTATTTATAATATGATAAATTACACTAATTATAGTGAATTTAAGAAATCGTTGAAGAGTTTAATTTTATGCTCTTCAAGTTTTCTTTGATCAACTAAAGTGTTAATTCTTCTTCTAGTGTTCTCGGCAAGTTTTTCACGTAGAACACCACCATCCCAAATCCATTCCTTTCCTTCCATAATTCCCTGAACAAAAGCGTCAGGAGCGGAAGGATCTGCTACGATATCAGCAGCAGTTGCAAGCATAAAGTCTTCACCAACTTCCTTATATCCTTCTCTGGTTTCTCTCAATGAACCAATTCCACGAGAAGAAACACCAAGAGTTACTCCATCACTTAAAAGAGATTCTGCAATCTTTCCCATTGGAGTTGACAGGATTTGAGCCTTACCAATGAAGTTGTTACCTTCACGTTGAAGTTCTACAATCTTGTGAGAAACTCTATCCAAGTTAACTGTTGGACCATCTGGGTGGCCAAGTTCTCCTAGAGCACGACCTTTTTGAACATACTGCTCATTGTATCGGTTAACTTCTCTTTCCATTACAGGCATACGGTATACTCTACCGTTTCTGTTTACCTGTTCAGCCTGAAGAAAAATTCCTTTAATAAAAAGAGATTTTTTACCATCAGATTCTTCAGTGAGAACTTCTACTTTTTCGATTTCTTCTCTGATTAGTTTCATTGTTTTAGTTGGTAAGTCCTACTTTTGATGCCTTAATTGCTGAAGATGTCCAAATAACATCAGATGGAAGTTTTTCTAAAAATTCAATCGAACTCGCAGGCATTGAAAAATAATTAGTAGATGCTGCTCCAACTACAGTCGAAACACCAACAGTAACTATACCTGCAGTATTATTATGAAGTCTCACACAACTAGCACTACTAATGCTAGTTGCAGTCCCAGCCGTTGTGCTTGTAGCAACTTCAGTTTCAATTATTTTTGTTCTTTGCATTGGTATAATAAAGACCTTATAAGTTATTTATTATTTCTTATAATTCGTTCTTAATTAGCAACATAACTCTCACCAACTTGTTGTGGTTGTTCTGGTTGAGAATTAATATAAAGATTTCCTGTAAAATCACCAGCAATATTAACCGATTCAGATATAAATTGCTTGAATGATTTCATTTTTATTCCTCTTCGGTTTCTTCTTCCTCTTCACCAAATAGAGTCGCTGCAACGGCTGGTCTGAATGAATCAACCTTTTCTGCGGCTTTTGAAAATAGAAGATCTTTGATTTTATCGCTAATTTGTGACGGTGACTCGTCAGCCACAATTATATCCATTAATTCGTCCATAGTAATTGTAGATTGAAAATCTTCTGCTATTTATATCTCTCCACCCTTAGGGGTTTTCATTTCTGCAGATTTTCCATCAGCAACTGTTGCATTACCTTGTGATTCTAAATCTGGTTCAACTACTGGTTGACCCAAATCCATTCCAGGTTCCATTGGTTGTCCTGTTGCTGGGTCAATAGGTGCATTTGGATCTGGAATTACCCCATCATCAATTTCTTTCTGAATAAGTACATCTTGTTCAACAATTTCTTGATCAGTCTGACGTAAAATTTTGCGTCTAATATAATCTTGCGAGTAGTACTTACCAACATAAGGTTCCGCAGTTGCTACTAGATTTAGTCTTTCTGTTAGGAGTTCTGCATCCTTTAGTTCGGAGAAATGGTTGTCATATAAGAAATCATATTGAATATGCTCACTCATTTTTTCCCAATCTTCTGGGGTAATAATATTTTTGAGAAGCAACTGTGTTCTCAACATATCATTAAACATATTTGCAAAACGCTTTCTCAAGCGTCCTACAAATTTAGTAAACTTAAGTTCATCACGTAGAATTTCTGAAGATCTTCCTAGGTTAAATCCACCTTCGCCTTCAATTCTAGATGAAGGTACATTCAGAGACTTGTATAATTTTTTCTGGAAATAATTAATGTCAGTAATTTCACCAAGATTTTGTCCACCAGGTAAAGTTGAGATTTCAGTTCCTCTACCACCTTCACGGCGAGGCAACCAGAAATCCTCAAGCATACTCATAAATTTCTTATCATCCCGAATTTCTCCAGTTGATGCATCATAAACTAGTTTATTACGATAACGCATCATAACATCACGTAGATATTGTTCTGCCTTTACTTTTGGAAGATTACCTACATCAATATAGAAAATTCTTCTTTCTGGAGCCCTTGACAAACGATAGATGACCAAAGAATCTTCAATCATACGAAGTTGATTGAGAGACTTAATTGCTTTATGGAGATATGAAAGAACTGTTCCTTTATTTCTATCTACCAAACCTGACGTGCAATATGTAATTGCGTCTTTTGCAATTTTGATTCCGCCACCAACAGACTGATTTGACATACCTGTCGCGCCAGCTGTTGTTGCAAGTTTTGGATTGTATTGAAAATACTCTTCAATCTCAGGGAACATATAGTCCTCTGGATTTTGAACTCCAATTCCTCCAATTTTAATTGAATTATTTTCTTTCGAATTCTTTTTTTGTTGACGTACATAACGCATCTTTAATGCGTCGATGTATCGAAGTTCTTGGATTCCCTCTTGGGGATTTTTGAGATCGATTACTTTATGATAATACAATCTACCGTCAATATACCAATTTCTATAGATCTCGTGTGCTTTCTTGTCAAAATCTAATAAATCTAAGATATGCTTAAATTCTTCTCTAATCTTTCTTTTGATACCATCACTTGCATTCAAATTTGAAAGTTCAATTTCAATAGGACTATCATAAGTATCTGATACGATAGCCTCACTAATAATATCTTCAATGGCGCTATCAACTTCTGGGTGAAGAGCCATTTCACGATATCTTTTTATCAAATCAAATTCAGTTCTATAAACACCTTCAATATCTACATATGAACCAAAAAATCCTGACGTTAAGTAATGATCAACCCCGTCCTCATTATTTTGAGGAACGGGGGATACTACGCCAGGAGATTGGGATTGATTATCCTCAATTGAAAATCCAAAGAGTTTTGCCATTATTAAAGTTTAACTTCTATTCTAATATTTATGATTCTTTTGGAGCGGTAGGATACCAGAACTGAACTTGGAATTCCACAGTAAATTCTTCTATAGTATCAGAAGTATCATAAGATAAATCAATCTGTGAAATGTTAGTTGGGAAAATGTCTACAAACTCATATTGAGCAAGTATGTTTGCATTTCCACCACTTCCTTTACCAACTTCTGAATTAACAGCACCACGACCCAACTGTCTCACTGTAGCACTTGTCATATATGAATTGGGTTCGGTGAGACCGCTGTGATCCGAATACTGAGCAATGTTTTGCATCCAAGACTCAAATACTCTTCTGTACATAAAGTCTTCATCATTAATAACAGTGATAGTCCAAGTATCAAAGGTTCTGTCACCAGCTACCTTTAAGATACGACCTCTAAAGGGCACATCAATTGGTGCAATGTTAGAAGCGGGAAGAGCAGCTGCTTTACATAAAAATGGAAACTTTTGTGCATCATATACCCCATCACCGTCACCCTGAACTCCAATCTGAGGTTGTACTCCTGGAGGAAGCGATGGCAAAGTGACTTCAAATAGATTTGGGCGAACACCGCCACCACTCAATTTAGTTTTAAATTCGGAAAGACTTCTGATTTGTGCCATTGGTTTAATCTCCTGTTAAGTTTATTTAAAAATCAAACTGTGCCAGCAACTTCTTCAAAACTTACTCCCGTTCTAGTTGCCACGAAGGTCAGAGTCACATAGTTAATTGATTTAGCTGGTTTCAGGAAGATATCAGCTCTGAATTCATTATTATCAATTACGTCAGGAGTGTTATTTGATGCGTCACATTTTACGAGGAAACCATAGAGACCTCTCTTTGCCTGAACGTCGCGGAGATATGGTTCAACAATGTTTACAAAGTTTGCTCTAGTGATTTCATCATTCAATTCGAACAGTTGTGCTTGAGCAGTTCTTTCGAGTGCTTGCTCAACGGTCAGGAACAGGCGGCGAACATTAATTCTATCGAAAGCAGAAGCATAACCCAGAGCAGTCTTATCTCCGAAGAGAAGAATACCAATTCCAGGTTGGTTCACGATAGAATTAATTCTCTGTGGATAAAGTTGATCTCTCTGCGCCTTATTTGGATTGTATGCAAGTTTGATTGCATTGTTTAAGATTCCTCTTTGCTGTCCTGCAGGTGAGAACCAAGGATATGCAAAGATGGAAGTTCTCACACAAAGACCAGCAACGTCCGCATTGCAGGGAATATAACGGAACCTGTTATTAAACCTATCGTAGGTGTACTTATAACCACTATCAAAGATAGCATATGATGTTGATGAAAGTGGTGAGAAGAACTCAAGAATGTTGTCAGTTTGTGTGTCAGAGTTAGTAATGTCAACAACGTCAGCTCTGTGTGGAGAAATTACTGCTACACAGTCTTTTCTTGAATTTGCAATAGAAATAAGTTGATTTGCTTTCGCTTGTGATTCAAACTTATTAGTTAATCCAGGACCCATAATCAGGTAATCTAGAGGAACTTCATCTCTATTTGAGAATAGATTGTATGAAGTGATTAGATCACCAAGAGTAGCTACCATTCCGCCTTGATCGGAATAGTCCTTTCCTCCAGTTAGTTTATAGGTTACGTTACCTAATGCACTGTAAACCTTGTCTTGTGCAACTTCATTCCACAAACCTTGAGTTGTGGTATATGCGGTAAATGCGGTGCTGAATCCAGTAGGAACAACATCTTCATTTACATTTAGATCATCTGAAGGGTTGTCTCCAACATAAACATAGTTTGAATATAGTGCAAGGTAGTTCTTCCACCAGATCTTTTGTGGTGAGTTAACTGCAGAAACTGCATCTAGAGCCTTGGAAAGACCAATATGCTTTTCTACAAGGTTTCCTTGAATACCTGTTACCGTTCCCAGATCGTCAATGATTGCAATGTGGATTTCATCGCTCTTACCGTTTCTTTCTGTAGTGTAAGCAGAAGTTCCTGGTTTTGGAGCAATAGACTTCCAGTAAATTGCTGTGTTCTCTAGTTGTAGGACTTGGTTATCATACCAGTCTAAAATTGGGTTAGAACCAGTGTTAATACTTGCTGTTGTAGTTCCTACTCCAGCGTTGGTAACAACACTTACAGTTAAAGTTCCACCAGGAGTTGCTGGTTTAAATGACTGTAACTGTGTTTTAGGTGCATATGAAACCTTTGTTACTGTTCCATTGGAAGAAACTAAGGAATCAATCTTAACATCAAGAGTGCTAGCACCAACTCCAGTAATTATTCCCTTTAAATAACCGTTAAAGAGAGATGTGGTTCCAATTCCTGTTGAAACTACATTAGTCAATGCTGTTGTTACTGCAAAACCAACTTGTGCCATTGCGGTTGCAGCAGCACCAACGTGAAGAATTTGGTCTGCCTTGTCGTCAATTACACAAACTTTAAGGTTATTTGACCAAGCACCTGGGGTTTTTGCTGCAAAAATATAGTTTGCAATATCATCAGCATAATTTGCTTCATAATCATCAAAGTTCTTGATCTTTAATGCTGGTTCTCCAGCGGTTGAAACGCCTGCTGCGTTGCGAATAGCATTAGCGTTAACTAGATTGTCACCATTAGTTCTTACAACCTTAAGTACACCACCATATGAAAGGAATGAGGATGCACTCATCCAATATTCATATTGGGCATCGGTTGATAAAGGCTTACCGAAAACATTAATGAGTTCGTTTTCTGTGGTAATATCAATTGGTTCATCTACTGGACCAATAGCAAAGGGACCAGCAATTGCACCGATATTATCCAGTACATTATCAGCTCTTCCTACTGTTAAATCAACCTCACGGATAAGTACGCCGGGAGACAATTGAGGAGTCGCCATTTAATTTCTCCTAATCTCAGTTTATCTGAAATTATTTATAAAAAGGGGTTATTTCATATGCAGAAACAATGCACGAACATCACCAGTCAGGGTATTCTGACACAAAAGACACTGATTTATTTCTTCTAGATTCTGAAACTCTTTTTATAGCGCAACTTTTACACTCATAAGAATAGGAAGACAACTGATATTTATTTTTTCGCATTCTATAAAATCCATCAATTAAATCTTTGACTTGTCCACAGGACTTACATTTTCTTTCTGACAAATATAAATGTTCCAATTCAAATTGATCATCTACATCCATTAAACATAGTCCCACATATATGACATATCGCCATATTCGTCAGTGAACCATCTTTCACCAGTTTCATCTATGAAACTACTATCTTCAGTACCGTCCACTACAAATCCAAATGGAGCCATATCTTGCTCAATTTGATTTTTCTGCTCTTCATATAATCTTTTTCTTACATCTTGATCAGTAAGTTCTTTGAAGTAGTCTTGAACTACTAACCAAGAATAGATTACTAAACACATTGCAAGATCGTCATTGCAACCATCTTCCGCTTCAAATGAATTGTTTTTTTGAATAAACGTAGTAAGTTCACTTATAATGTCGTAGTCTTTAAACAGTAACTTTTCTTCTTCGATTAAAGTCTTTAAGTTTAAGCATCCAACTTTTTTAACAGTCTTAGACATTTTTACACCAAGTTGAGTTTTCTTTCCAGAAAATCCTTGACCAACAATTTGCCCCGCCCTGCCCCTCATTGAGCACATAAGTAAATTATTATATTCCAAATCATATTGAATAATACTTGCAACCTGATCTCCAATATCATTTACTTCGCATAAAATATAAGCGTTATTATAACTTTTTGCTATGTCGTGAATGATGCTTGGAAAAAGCATCGGTTTTATTTCATTATTTCTATATTTTGCAACTATTTCGTGTGGATATTTAGTTATATCTACTACAACAAATGCTGAGTAGTCATTACCAACACCTCTTGCAACGTCAACAGTAATAATGTAATCGTGTTCCTCAATAGGATCATCGAAAACATCTAATCCAGCATTTCTTGCCTTTGGATTCTCATAAACAAGATTTCTCAATTTGCTAGGAGCAATCAAAGTATCAACAGATCCTAAGAATTCACACTCAAACTCAACCTTAAATTGTTGTTCTGATGTGTTTGCAATAGTTTGTGCTTTCCACTTTTCATCCCTACCAGGAACCTCAGACCAATGAACATCTGTTGGAATATACTCATTTTTACTTCTTTCAGCATCGTGCCAAATTTTGTAAAAATGATTCATCCCGTGAGGGGTAGAAACAATAATTACCTTAGTGTTTTTACCAGATGAAATAGTAGGATAAACAGAACTGAAAAACTGATCAGCAATGTGGTTAGGAATAAACGCAAATTCGTCCAGGAATATAATATTATAAGATCCACCGCGTACCGCAGAGGCGCTAGTAGAAGCAGCAATAATTTTTGACCCATTTTCCAACTCCAAAGAAGCTTTGTTCCAAGTCATCACACCTTGCTGTAACCACTTGGGTAGATTTTCATATGCTGTTTGCAATCTATCTAGTAGATCTTTTGCGGTCGATGCTTTGTTAGCAAGAATTGCAATATTTACATTATCATTAAAAATTGCGTAATGCAAAAGATAAGAAACAACGATGGTTGACTTTCCAGACTGTCTTGGAAGTTTACAAACATTAAATCTATGATTATGAAAACGATCGATCATCGTTTCCTGAAAAGGATATGGTTTAAATGGTTGTAAACCATAATCCAATGTGACAATCTGAATATAATTTTTTGCAAAGTAGATCGGATCTTCTTGACACCTAGCAAACTCTAGAACCTGTTCTTCAGTAAATTCAACAACAGTATTTGCCTTCTTAAGAAGAGGATTGCCTAGATAATGGTCAGCCATAATAAAGACCTAAAAAATTAATTACAATTCCAACGACGCAAAGCTTTATTGATTCTTGAATCTGGATCTCGTGCAGTTTCTGCGCTAGTTAGTCTCTTTTTCATTCCACTCATTCTTGAGCAAAAAGATTTGCGACGATTTGCATCCTTTGATCCTTTTTTAAGTTCTGACGGATCTTTTGTAACTGCTGTTTTTAATTTTGATCCTGGGTTTTCTTTGCGATAAGCATTTACTGCTTTTTGACTCAGACCATCAGTTTTATCTTTACGATTTACCGACTGCCAATCTTCATCAATTTCAACTTCTTCACCCATTGGTTTTACATAATTTTTATTTGGTCCTGGTTTTGCAGAACTTCCACCTTGTAGACCAACTTGAATTAATGGTTGTCCTTGTGTGAGCTCTGATACTGAGTGATGAACAACTACAGAACCTGGGTATACCTTTTGCAATTCATCAGTAACTTCTTTTCTGGTTGGAAGTTTTGATTGAGAAAAGAACATACGAAGAGCGTAGTACTTTCCTCTCCATTGAAGAGTTACGGCAATAACATTTCCAGTCTGTGCTTGAAGTCTGGTTGCTTCTGCAACAAGAGGTTCTGGTTTAATGATATCAATGATTTCTGCAAAAGTATTTCCATTTGCATCTTCAATGGTTACACTTTCATTTGCAGATTTCCAACCACCACCTTTCGACTTATACCACTTTGAAGCCCATCCATTGGCATATGCACTTGGATAAACATCAAACTTTTTCTTTGCAAGAGATTTTGCTCTTGACCATAATGCGGGATTAGTTGGTTTGTTCTCTTCACTCAGAGATTCTGCTTCAATCTCAAGAAGAATCTTCTCTGCTAATGGAATATCTTCCTCTTTTACACAATTTGGAACAACTCTCTTACCTTTCTTTTTCATTCCAACTTGCTTATATCCTACCCAACAAGATTCCTGAAATTCCGCTTCACCACTGTTGAGATAATCTGCGGCAGTGTCAAGATAATCTGTTGCTTTCGTAATTTTTGATTGAACCCACGCTTCTAAATTTCCTTCACCTTTAGAAACTCTAGAATTTATTCTCTTAACAGCATCCATAAGAGTTTTGAGTTCTCCTCTAACCATAGAGTACTCTTCATCTTTTATAGAAATTTTATCCCAAGTTTTTTCGCCATAAGAACATTGATATCTTGTTTCCCTTTTATCACACAGAGGACAATATCTTTCTTCCTCGTGATTAAGTTCTTCAGAAATTTTATTAGAAACCATTTTTGGTTTTCCTCCTTTTTCTTTACGGTCTGCTACTGGGTCTTCTTCTCTTTTTCTTCTTACGGCGGAAGCAATTTGACTCTTTGACATCTTTGCAGCCTTTTCATTTGATAAACACTTTGGTTTTGATTCTCCAGGCTCACGGGCACAAGGTCCGATTGCTTCACCTTTAGAATTAAACCTTCTCCAATTTCCCTCTGGGTGAGATTTTGAAAACCAGTCTCGTAAGTCTTCATTGACTTTAACATCCTTAAATTTTTTGTGATGCTTTTTAGCATCCGCTTCCATTTTTTTCAATCTTGTATAATAATCTGATATTTCATCCAAATGTTGAAGAGCAATTTCTCTTGCCAATTTGTGATCTTTTGTATGCTCGTGCTCAATAGGTTCACCCATTTTGAGTTGCTTCTCAATGAAAGAAACATCTAGGCGATGCTTCTCAGCAATTTCTTCAACTGTTTTAAATGGCTTAAATTGTTCGTTCATTTAACTGGTTTTGACTTAGTTTCTTCGCCCTTTGCTCTCTTTTTTCTTGCCGCACAATGAGCGCGTTGAGAAAACCCTTTAGGATTGGAGCAATCAATACTCTTCTTATATTTATTACCCCAATCTTCTTGAAATTGCCTAAACGTTTTCATTTTTCACATTTCCTTTTTGGGCTTTTAATAATTTAGACAATTCTGCGGTTGAACCTACAAAAAGAGCATTAGTGACGTTTGTTGGACCACTAACTTGTTTAACCTCTTCAATATCCTTTAGTTTCTTTTGAAGATCCATCAACTTTTCTGTTGCATCAGCAACGTTTTTAATTAATTGACCGGCAACTTCATAAGCCCTTGCTTGCTCAGTTTCTTGTGCAAGTTCTAAAATACCATTTATTGCTTCTTGACCTTTTTCTATAATTGAATATAGATTTCCTCTAGTGTATTCATAATCCTTTTTTATATCACTAATAGAACTATTGATATTTTGTGGTTGATCTTCCTTTTTAGTAAGATCAATATTAGATTCTATAATCTCGGTTTCAACGTTGAAAACCTCATTTAACTTATCAAAATTTTTAGACATAAATTATCACTCAAAAGAAATTCCACTAAATCCAAAATCGTCCCCTAGTTCTATTAGATCGGTGTCCGCACTCGTTATTAACATAACCTGAGTTCCAGAAACGTGATCTGATATATTGGTACTATAAGAACCCCTCTCAACTGTTAATATATTTCCATTTTTATTAGTTATTTTAAGAGTTTCATTATCTAAAGTAATATGTGAATTAACTGAAATTGATGAAGAGTTTTGTACAGAAATTGTTCCATCTGCAACTAAAACGTCGGCAGCCAAAGTAGTTACAACGTTATTAGTGTAACTCTTTGCTGCAACTGATTCTTGCGAATATGTAAGATCTCTCGTTGTTGATTGAGAATCTCCAGAAACAAATCCAAGAGAAACCTTTTTGATAATATCTGTAGATACACTGGAAGATACGGGTCCAAAAAGATATGTCTTTGCAGTAAATCTTAATGTATAAATGAGTACTCTTCTAGTTGTAAAATTTCCTTCATAATCATCTTGCATTGAGATGTTATCAAGCACTACAGGTATGTCTCTTTTTTCTCCAATAGACTCAATTAAGTTAACAGTTAAGTTATAAGATGGTTGAAAATATGGAACTATTTGTTCTATAATTTGCAACATATCATCATTAATTTTGCACATAATGCTCAGTTCAAATTCCATATTATATGGAACTGGCATATATGTTTTTCTTACGTCTGTAGAGTCGGTGACAGACTTTGATAAAAAAGTTTGAGTTGTTGTTACCTTTCTAGTAGGATCATATGTTAAACCAACAAATTCAAATGACATTCTTGGCAGAGTTATTTGAATTGGTTTATTTAATTCAGGTTGTTGCTCAAGTCTTGCAAGAAACTTTTGAGTAGGTCCGTATGCAAGAGGAACCTTGATTACAGAAAATACATCGTTATTATCATTTTTCTTTTTAATCGAGATATCATTGAAAAGATTTCCAAATGATATTATAGTTTTTCTTAATATCTCGTGATAAAAATATTCAAACATTTTTACACTAAACGATGTATACTATTTAACAACTTAAGGATTTCCGAAAGGATTGGACTCTGTAAAATCCATTATACTATCACCTATCGTTTCTATGTCGCTGTTTTGAGCGAACTTGTCCTCAACGTTGTACGTATTTATACTTCTCAGACTGTAAACCGCGCCAGAGTCTTGTCCAGTTATATTTTCTCCAGCTGCAAATGAACCAGAGATTGTAGAAACTTCCAGAATTTTTGTAGTAGAGTTCCAAGATTTAACTCTACCAGTAACACTACTAGAACTTCCTACCACCACTTCATTGTAAATATATGTACCATAACCAACGACGACGTTTGGAGAAGAAATTGTAATAGTTGGTGCAGTAGTATATCCCAAACCGGAATTTGTAATTCTAATAGAGGTTACTATTCCAGCACCACTGATTGATGCAACAACAGTCGCTTGAATTGAAGAAATTCCAGTAACAGTAACTGTTGGAGGAACCAAATATCCAGACCCTCCGTTTGTTACTGTGATAATTCCTACAATGCCATTTCCAATTACTGTTGTAGCAGCTGCTCCTGATCCACCGCCACCAATAAATGTAACTCTAGGTGCAACAGTATAACCTGCTCCAGCATTTATCAACTGAACTCCTTGTACCCTACCCAGATTTTGATCTCCCTCACACAAGTCCACAATACCTGTAAGTAGAGTTGCAATTCCAACAGCAGTAACTCCTCCACTTGGTGCAGAAGAGAAAGCAACTTTTGGTGGAGTTGTATAACCAGATCCTCTATTAGTGATATTTACAAATCTAACACCACCATTTACGATAGCAGATGTTGCGGTTGCAGTTATTCCAATACCAACCAGTTGTAAAATTTGTAGATTAGCATATTGACCTCTGTCTCCAAAATTATCTCCGCTTCCATCACCATCACCTACAGCATTAGGATTATCAATAAAGTCAACACCAGTATCAATGACTTCATCTTCATATCTAAAGAGTTCACAGGTCAATTCATAAACATAGTTTTTCTTCAGTTGGTAGAATGGTTTTTCGTGCTCAACATATTTAATTTCAAATATTTTATTTCCTAGAGGAAAATAAATTAGATCTCCTTCTTTTGGTCTAGTTGTTAGTTTTGCATCGGGAAGATTTTTAATCAAAACCGATATATAATTTTCAAATCTCTCTTTTGAAAGAATCAATGTGAGATCATCAAGTTCTTGAATACCAAACTTTGATAATATTGTTCCTTGGCCACTATATCCCTCATATGAATCAACATATGCCTCAATTGGATATGCAAAACTAAACTGTGACTCTATTACCTCTTCAATAACTTTCTTTTCAGTTGCGTATTGTCTTGGGAGATAATAGACATCAACACCATAGATTTTGAGATGTTCATTTATAAGATCTTGGATTAGACCTTGTTCTGAACCTGAACCTTGGAGAAAAAATGGATTTAACATATTTTTATCCTATCATATCCAGAGGTGGAAGTTCGTAAGTAGAAGACATTTTCTCCATCAAAGTATCAATTTCTCTTTGTGCATCATCGAATAATTGTCTTCCATTTAATTCAACACCACCTGGAAGTTTAACACCTTGGAATTTGATTAAATTCTGACCCCATTGTCTCTTAATTAATGAAGTGAGATAAGGTTTTAAGAAAGAATCATTCCAAACTCTTGAATAATCGCTCGGATCCAACATTCTATAACAATCAATAACAATATATTGTCCAACAGCAAGACTTGCCCAATCAATATCGAGGTAAAGTCTGTCCTGTCTCTTATTAAATCTAATTTGCTTTTGAGTAGTTAGAAGAAAATCAATATCTTCAAGATATCTTTTAACCATAGAATATGTTAAAAGTTCAGTAGATCCCCAGTAGTAAATATCGTTCAAGAATAACTGATACTTAATGCTGAACATTCCACTCGAAATTGAGTTGGATCCTTCAAAAGAATAAATTTTATTTACTCCAATTACGTGAGGAGGAACTTGTAAGTAATTACTATTTTCATAGTAACTGAAAGTTCCTATTCCTGCAGTAGCGGAAGTAGAAGCAACTCCGACACCAGAGATGCCCTTAGCACGCCCTCTATCGATGTCTTCTTGGGTTATTTGATACTTTAAGTATGTTTGATAGACACCATCAAAATGCCTTTCTTGGAAAAATTGAATGGCATCATCTACAAGATCATCAATCTGTTCATCAGCGACATTTATTTCTAAAACTGGAGCTCCCAGTTTTCTTAAACAATAGTCAATTAATTCTTGTCTTGTAGATGGTTGTGCCATTAGAGTTTAGATATAGTTTCTTGTTGTTTTAGGTATAATTTAATGTACATTTTAGAAAAATTTCTTAGTACTTCAATATCATCTATACTATCTATATTCCTAGCGTGTTTTTCATATTCAAACATTTTTGTAATGTTTTCAAGATCTATGTCATCTGGGTTCATTGTGCTATCTTCCTCAATAAGTCTTTTATTTCATTCAAATCATTTTTAATATTAATCATTTCTTGTTCCATTTCAACCATTTTTTCATTCTGTTCATTCTTTCGATTTTTCATAGCAATATAATTATTATATTCAGTTTTGTTTGTATTCAAAATAGCATTTGTTTCAGGATCTCTTAAAAGATTTGAATTCTCTTTTAGTGGAATGTAGTTATTCATAGTCTTATGCCAGAGCAATGGCTCTTATATCTTTAACTTTTGGAACGTATGCCTGATTTGTTGAAGTCATAATCAATTTAATTCTATAGTATCTAAATCCAGGAAGATTATTTACAGTGAACTCATACTCTCGGTATCCTTCGATTGGAGTTTCAAAAAGAAGACTGCTATTCTTTGAGACAAATGTGTCTGGTCTTCCATCACTTTGAGAAGGATCAAGAGTCTCTAAAAGATTATTCAAATTATTATATCCAGGGAAAGGTATAAAGATTGGATTTGGATTTTCCTCAGAGTCTATAGAATAAAGTGCTCTTATATCAGAGTAAACATTAACATCAGCATTTACATATAGTTTTATAGATGTTGCAGGTGTTTCCAATCTAATTGGCTTGGAAACATATAAAAACGCTGATGGATCAGTTGTTAGTGAATTAATTCTTCCATCAGTATTATATTCATCATCAGCAACAATCTGGTTAATTCTGTTGGAGGTAGTGATTACACTTACTCTTGTAGTATCAATAATTGGTGATAGTCTTGGGTCAAAAGTTCTTAAAGATAAAATCATATTGAAGGACTTGTTTCCTGGGAGAAGTCCAAGAAGATTATCCTCATTAACTTTGGAGCAAATAATTCTAGGTGAATCAAAATAATTCAAACCATTTAGAGAAACCTGTTGATAACCTTCATCTACAAATGAGATTTCTGAACCAGAAATACTCTTTCCAGATACAGTTCTTACTGTAGCATCAATATTTGTTTGATTAGGAACAAATGTCTGAACAATTGGAGTAAGAACTTCAAAAGGCATATTTTGAGTTGCTTTTACATTTGTTCCCCCATCAGACTTAGTTATAGCAAATCTAAGAACTGGACTAATATCATTGACACCACTTCCACTTCTATTGGTAATAACTTTTGCACCTTGTGTTGAACCAGTATTGTCTATTCTGAGTGAATAGTAATCTAATCCAACAGGAACAGATATGGTTGCATCTTGAAGTCTGTGAGTTTTGTTAATTCTTAGTAGAGAAACTCCATTGAGTTCATACTTATAAACAAAACTACCACTTAGATGCTCTTCAGTCGTCGTAGAATCAATTCCTCTAGAAACAACGTTAATGGTGTTTCCTGTTACTGAGGTATACTTTACAATTTCATTACCAATAAGAGCATATCCGGGGTTTGTTGTCCCTACACCAACACCTTCAAAAGTTGTAAAGTTTGTAGAACTTGCTATCTGCAATGGTCCAGTGAATGTTGCAGAAATATCTGCAGTTGATGTTGTTGGCGAAGAATCTGGAAGAATGTTTGTTAAAGTAACATAATTTAAGGAGGAGTGCATTCCGTGATTGAGATGTTTCACTCTGAAATGTAATCCATCATCTACAGTTACTACTGGAGAAGTAAGAGTAACATTTCCTCCAACTGAAGCATTTAGTTCAACTAGAGAACCAGAATTATTATAATACTTGATAGTATTACCAACACCAGTTCCCGTGGCAAATGTTCCTTGAACTTGATCAATAATAAGTTCATTGAAGGCGTTTACTGCACCAACAGAAAGTCTTAGATTCTTTCCTAGTGAAGTTATACCTAATTGAGTTACAGTAAGAACATCACCAACTTGATATCCACTACCACTGCTGTTTATAGTTGCTGCAACCGCAACACCATTTACAATGGTAATATTGGCCGTAGCGTTTCTTCCACTACCAGTTACAGATGTTAGAGAAGCATTGGTATAAGTTATTCCATCAGTTGCTGGAGTATATCCAACACCTGCATTGATAATAGAAAGATTGGTGGCAAGACCAACGGCACCGACATAAACACCAGTAGCATTAGTGCTTGGTTGTAAAATTCTATTTCCAATAGTTAAACTGGAGTCTTGAATAGTAGATCCCAATCCGACTCTAACCTTACAAGAAATTAAATCTAGTGGATTTCTAGTTAATGTAGGAATTTGTGCATTTCCTTCATTTAGAATTGGATTATAGAAATTAACTGTTCCTGGAGTAGTTACAAATTCAGCTCTGTATAGTTTAAACTTCAGATCTTCAAACTGGCTTGGAGTCCAGGTAGATGCGTTTTGTGATTTAAATAGTGATCCAAGAGTAGGTTGCGTTGATACAATTACTTGAGATGATTCTGGACCGCTAGCAGTCCTAATATCAACTTCTCCAAGTCTAGAAATCCAAACAGTATATGAAGTTGAGTTTGAAAGAAGAACAATTGCATATTCTTGCCTTCCTTCCAAGTAAACGGGAGACTCAAAGGTGAATGTTGTTGCAACAGAACCATCATTAGATAGATTAACTTTGTCAGGTTCTAAAACAACTTCACTGAATGGCAGAACTGTTCTTGTTGGAGTTCCTAACTCCACAGTTCTAATTTGACAAGTTACTGGTAACTGGGAATCTTTTGTTTTAAAGTAAACATCTACTTTGGTTAAGAAAACACCAGTTACATCATCACAAGCAAATGATTGCGCTAGTGGGTCAATGTATAGACCAGTAAATGCTCCTGAAGTCTCAGTTTGAGTTGTTGTGGTTGTTTCAACTCTAGCATTTCTTACTGAAACAATTTTTTCTTGTACAGTCTGGACAGTTCCTGTAGATAAGAACTTCTCTTCACCACTACTGAGTGCTTCTCCTGGTATTGGATTATTGTTTGCAATACTTGTAAGTTTGAAGGTTTTCAGTCCTACATCAAATTTTGGATTTGATGTAACATTTGGATTTGGAATGAAGAAAGATCCAATAATTGTTCCAATATTATCAGTCACTAGTTGAGTATTTACAACTGTTGCTGTTGCACCACTAATGAGACCTTTTAAGTTATATCCAGTCTTTACAATTCCAAAGTATTGACCTTGTGATTGTGTTGCTAGAGAAGCGGTATCAATGTTTAAAATTGTTGAAGTTGAAGAATATGTCGCAGGTATTGTTTGATTTGTATTGTATGGATTTGTTGTGTATATGTCAGATGGATCATTAAAGGGGCCGTACTTGTGATTTGATTTTGCTACTCTAAATCTAATCTCAGAATTAGTAGATGGTTGTGTGTTTAGATTTACATTAGCAGGATATGCAACTACAGTTTCTCCAATCTGGAAAGTTCCAGATGACATTGTAATTTGTAGAAGTTTGGAGAAACAAAGATCGTTTACGTCTCTACCATCAAAGAATGCATAAACACGAGAATTTGGTCTAAATCTCTTTGCGGTAAATTGAACATTTCTCGATCTCATATATGGAATGAGATCAACAGAAACCACAGCATCACCAAGAGATTTTGATTCAAAAACTTCTCTTACTATAGTTTGTGTTCCAACTCTCTGTCTGATTGCATCAACAACTTGAACATATAGTCCCCCAGTAGGTATTGTTCCATTTCGATTAAATTCATCGCTAGCACCAATCCACTGTTTTGGACCTAACAAAGTTCCTCCAGGTCCAACACCTGGACCCCAACCACCAAATCTAGCAAGTGTTGCTATTGATTCTGGAGTTCCTCCTTGAGAAGCGGGCCGCGCATCAACCCAACGTGGGGTTCCAAAACCAAGAGTAGTCCAAGATCCCCAAATTACAGGTCCAATACCTGTTTGTGGGTTTACTCCCGCTGTCTGAGAAAGTTGGTTTAGTGTAGCTAAGTAGTCACCTTCAATTTGAATCGTCTTTGGTTCAATTCTTACAGTATCAATCCAAATATCTGAAGATGGATTTAATTCAATTGTTCCTTCCCAGAAAGAAATAATATATGGAGTTACGTTTTCGACTCTAGTTGCATATGGTTGATTCAACCATTCAACTTCAGAATAATCTAAACAAATAATATCTCCAACTTTTGTTATATTAGTTCCTTGGATATCTTCTTTTCTAAGATTTACAAAATCTTCGTTTGAAGTAACACCTAAACCTACTGTACCTTTAGTTCCAATTAAAAGATCAATAGCATTTGTATAGTGAGAAGGTCTCAACTCTCCTCTGAAAGGATCAATAGAATTTCTAATTCCTATTCTCGTTTCTTGAGTTGCAAGAGATGAAAAATTGTCAACAAAGAATCCAGATTTAAATCTATTTAACCCATTTGCATCAGAAATAAACAAGTTAGAGGTATCAGTTTCTAGTAAAGAAAGAGTTGAGTAATACTCAAGATTTTTAATTCTGGTCTCAAGTTTTGCGATATCAGACATTTGATATCTCTTATACGAGAAAGATGTAACAGTTGCTTTTTTAGTCTCGTATAAGAATGGTGGAAGTGCAATCTTTGCAATTTCTAATGATTCATCAACCGATTGGGGAGAATTTGGAATATCGTCAGGAATTCCTTGTTGAATACTAAATTTACCATCTCGTGATAGGAAAATTCTATCTATTCTTGGTAGATAATAATCATAAGATAAAGTAATATCTTCGTCAGAAGCAAGGATATTTGTCGAGCTATTACCTGTTTGTGTAAATACTCTACCATTAAACTCAAATGGTGATCTTGCTCCAGAGGAAACCGTATAATCAGAAACTCTTGGTCTTATATCAAGAATATCAGTGCTTCTGATTCCGTTAAAGTATGGAACTTCTGTGCGATAATCAAACAGTTCGTATGAATTTGCTGTAGTGATATCACCAGTGTCTTGAGTATCAAAATATGCATTTTCAAAATATACCTTAATTTTCTTTTGTGGTTCTAAAGAATCTTCAGTTCTGATAATTTTTCCATAATCATAGAATGTTTCTTTTTGACCATTATCAAATGTATATGATTTTGTTATATTTTTGCTGGAGATATTAATAGATGATACTACACCACCATAACCAGATTCTTCAAATTTAACTACTTCATCTGGGATAAATGAAAGATCGTTCAGGTAAATAAAAGATATTTCATTGTCACTTCCTGTAATTTTTTCGGCACAAATAGCTTGAGCACCGCTTGTTTGTCCGACAAATTTTTCTCCAATAATGAGTTCTGTATTCTTTGTGGAAGGTGTTGTTAGGGATGAAAGAACAACCCTAGGCGCAGATGGGTCAGAAGTATCATATGATTCAAAGATACCATAAACACCAATAATATCTGGAACGTTCAAACAGATCTCTTTGTCTTGAACTCTTGTTCCGTATGGATATAATCCTGCCCCATAATCAAGACCATCATTTCTGGTTGTAGTTCCAATTCCAGAAGAACTTAAATTTGATTTGCTTACAATTAAAGTATTAACTCTATTTTTTCTCTTAATTTTTGAAGTTACATTTATTTTCTTCAGAGTAGTAATTAAATTAGCCCCCGTATCTGATGCAACTGATAAATTATAGAATTTAATAGTCTTTCCATCTGCAGATCTTTCAAATTTTTCTGCTCCAAGTGGTTCAATAATACCATCTGATCTAACTAAAGAATATCTTTCCTCATCAAAAGGTAAGAATGTTTCATTTGTTCCTGCAGTTAAAATATCAGTAGAATTACTTGTAATATTGACAGTTTGATTTTTTCTAATTACCAGATTTGACTCTGTTAAATCAACGTTAGAAACATTTTGATTTGATAGTGCTGTAAATAAAGTATTATCAGATGAAGCATCTAATTTTGTTCCAATCAGAGTAAAATCTGAAACGGATATATTTGATGTTGGAGGAAATCCTTCACATACTCCTGTTACAGTTGTTATTCCAGAAATAGTTAATTTAGTTGCTTGAGTATCGCTAATTATACTATCAACTTTTGCAAAGTTGGGTAATCCTCTCGTATTGCTAGTATTTGTAAATTTTACATAATTTCCGACTTGGAAACTATTGACATAATTTAGACTTGGAATTGTAACTGTACTGATTCCTGCTGGAGTTGCTGCACTAATAGATGCAATACCAACAACAAGAAAATCTGATGGGATGCAGTCACCGCTAAAAACTTTTCCTGATGAGTTTACACCACGAATTGATCTAACGTCTTTCAGTCCATAAGAAGTAGTTGCAACAGAAATATGAGATTTTTCTATTCCATTGAATCTAAAACTCTCATTATCGAAAAATTCACCATTAACATTGTATAGATTTAAAGATTTTGAGTTTGATACATTCTGATATAGATAACCAACAGCGCCACTTGCCTTTCCTTCAACATAAGTTGGAACGCTTAAGGTGATTGGCTCATTCAGAGTGACTTTTGTGAATGATTGGATATCATATAGAGAAATTTCCCACTCATTTAATGCTAAGTTTGAAGCATTATAAGATCCACTTTCCAACGCATAATCAAAAACTCTTGCGATTCCAATGGTATCACCAGCACCTACTGATGAATCAACTCCTATTCTATCACTTCTCAATTCTACAAAATAAGTATTTCCGACACCAATAGTTGGACCACCAAAAACTTTGTTTAACTTTAAAGTTGGTCCAGTTGAATATTGTAAAGATTGAGTTCCTGAACTCTTTTTAGTTCTTGGTTTTGGAGCATCTAAAAATGTTGGAGCTTGAACTTCAACTTCATATCCCCTAATATATGCTTTTCCTGGGGATACTTTATATACTAAAAGATCTTCCGAAGGTACATTTCCTTGATACGTTAAAGATCCTTCTTTATAAATTCCATTATTTCCAAGACCATCATCTAACGACTCTGTGCAGGTAACATCAAATCTTTGAACATAATAATCACCAGATTCTTCAAAAGTTCTCTTTGCAAACTTATCGTTAATAAGGTTATATTGAGTATCATTAGGTACATTCCTAACGACACCTCTTTGAATCTGAGCAATTTCTATAAAATTATCTACGTTTAATTCGTCTAAACCTTTCTTGTCTAATACAGCTGTTATTTTTAGTCTATCTGCTCCAGGCGCTGCATAGTTATTAAATCCCTGTGCATTATCAGTTAGATATTCATCTACATCAGATGTTACAATTTCTTCTAAAACAGTAAAACCAATTCTATAATCAGGTTTATTGGTATACTGATCTAGTATGATAGTTTGTGTATCAACAGCAACAAAATAACCTCTAAGGTAATAAACACCTTCAGAAACTTTAAAGGCAGATCCTAGTGATGTTGAATTAGTAGGGATTGTAGACGCAAAGGGTTCATTTTCTAGTAAAATTATATTTGAGAGAGAAATAGTCTCCTCAAGAATTAAATTTTCACCATCTACAAAAGATGAAACTGCATTATCTGATGTTCCAGAATTCAGATAACTTACATACAGAGTTGCATTTCCTCTTTCAGAATCTACAGAAATCAAATAGTTTTCTACTTGAGCTCTTACTCCAGATGTCTCTCCACGAACTCTCTTTCCAACTAAATATGAGATATAAGAAGATACTTCAGTCCCCAAAAATGTATTATTGATTTCTACGGCATTGTACTGGCCAATATAAGTTGTTTGACCAGGAATTACCTTGGCACCTTCTTTAAAAATATGGTCACCAAATCTTTCAATTTGATTTTGAATTAAAGATTGTAAAGTCGTTAATTCTCTTGCCTGAATAGGATACCCTGGCTTGAATAAAACCTTATAGTAACCCTTGTCTTTTCCTCCAATATCTGGTTGATGAAAGTCATCAAAATATGGAGAGACGTTAAGATTAGTTTGTTGAGGCATAATTCTTTAGAATTGCAAAATGACTTTAATATCTTCTTTTTGATTTGATGATCTAGTTATGGCAGGTCTGTTATCTACATAAATTATGTTTCCAGTGTACTTTTGAACCTCTGGATTTGATACACCCTTGTCAAAAGACTGCCCAAGATTATATGTCCTATTATTTATTACCGTTGTGAAGCCAGTATAAGAAGTTGTAATGGATAATCCACTTGTATCTCCCCCAACTATTGTTAGAGAACCTCCGGTTCCTGGAGTTGCAGTAAATCTATGAAGTTTAAATCCATATTTTGGAGTAGTGTTTCTTGTCCCATTTGTGTTAAATCCAGCAAGATTCCTATCTTGCCAATACTTCAATACTCCTGTAGACTGATCATATGAAATTACTCTACCAACAGCAGTAGAACCAAGTCCAATAGTTTGAGTTATTTCAGTGTCTGCAATAAAATTAGCAAAACTATATCCAATACCAGATAATCTTAAAGCATAAACAGCACTTGCCTGATCACTACTCAAAAGTTCTTCTGTACTTCCATAAGACTTTGGATTTTCTATAATTCCAATTCTAGCAACTTCATTACCAGTTATAAAATCTGGATTCTGAGTATTATTGGAAATTCTTGAATAGATCAGAACATTATAAGCACCAAGTTCTTTATAAACATCTTTTCCGTGACCTCCTGAAGGAGGAATAATTATATTGAAAACGGGAGATGTTGAACCAGTTGGAACATTGCCAGATGCTAAGTCTAGAGTTCCAAAGGTATATCCAGATCCTCCATTGGATATGGTAACAGACTCTACCTTTTCCTCATTATTAATTACAACTGTAGCGGTGGCACCATTTCCATCACCATTGATTGGAACGTTTGTATATACGTTTGCTGTTCCTAAACCAACTCCTCTATTCTGAATGATAACTGCCTTGAGTTGTCCACTAGTTGATGCATTATCTCTTACTGTTGCATATAAATTATTTGTTTCCCAATCTTTGGGAACAGGCACATAATTTGTGGATTCAAATTTAATCAGATCACTAGGTTTAATAGTGTACAAGTATTTCCACAAATAACCATCACCACTAGAACCAGCAGATCTTGGTTCTAGATCAGTAAAAATTGGTTCATCTAGAGATGGATTTCCCTCAAAATTGTTTTCTGGGGATGCTCCATTATGAATGCAAACATAAACTCTATAATCACTATTCAGAACATAATAGTTACTATTATACAGATTTGTTTCATTATCAGTTGGGTTTGGATCCAACGCACTGATATCGTGTCTGTACATACTATATGTTTGTCCAGAAGTCCAAACATTTTTTCTAACTACTTGAGTAACATCTCCTCCAGTTACTCTTTTCAATCCAATCATAGTGTCCCAATATTCGTTCAATTGATTAACATTATCAATTGGAGATGGAGGCGTCACATTCCATTCTGTATCAATATCAGTTGGATTTGGAAGTCCAATAAAAGTATAGTAGGAGTTAGAAACTGATCCAACTCCAGTTACAAAATTTTTAGCATTTAATATACGAATTTGGTCAGTGATTATAGCGGACATTTTTTGTTTTTTTCTTTATTTATGAGTTATAATCAGAAGACTTGAGCGGGAATACTCTTCTAACAATTGCAGATGTACTTATTCCAGTAGAACCATTTGTGGTATATGCATTAAATTCCAAGGTATCAGATCTTGAACCAAGGTTGATTCTACCCCAGGAATATTCTCCATAAAAACTTGTTAGAGATGAACCGACAAAGGAATCAAAAGATGAGACACTAACAGTGACCCTTCTAACATTTGTTAAACCTATTCCCTGGATGTTTCTCTGCTCAATTGATGATGCGGCAACCTCATAAACATTATCTAAGCATTGAGTTCCAATTCCAAGAACGGAACCATTTTGATATAGAGAGGTGAATCCACTTCCTACATTGGAGTTATGAACTGTAAAGTAGAATCCAGTCTGTATTCCACTGATATTTGTAGATCCTGATCCAGTCACTGTGGAATTTCTAATATAAGAATTTAAAGGTATGAACAGATCAAAAACTAATCCAGTTGAAGCAACTCCTACAGATGTTGTTGTTACACCAACTATAACACCAAAATCACCTTCATAACTTGAAACAACATTCTTTTCTAGTTTTATGGTTGGTGGAGCAATTAAAATTGATGGGGGATCAATTGAAGAATAACCCGTTCCAGCATTAACAATAGAAATTGAGGTTACTGATCCTCCACTTATAACTGAGGTTACGATTGCTGTAGTTCCAATTCCTATTGGTGAAGAAATAACAACATCTGGAGATGTGCTATATCCTACACCACCATTCGAAATATAAATGTTAGTTATAGTTCCAGCAATAGAAACTGAAGCAGTTGCAGCAGCTCCAACCAAATCTTCTTGTGATATAAGTTCTATAGTCTTTTGTTTAACGTTTCCTGGAACTTCATTATTTGGATCAAAGAAAGTTTTTACACTCTCTACAAATATTTGAGTTGATGCTGAACCAACTGATTGAATGATATTTGTGGTTGGATTTACAAGAGGTTCGTATAAAGATCTTGCTTTACTTACTATCTTTCCATTAATAATTAAATCACTAGTTTGCTTACACCAAGTAACTGGTCTTAAGCAGTTTGGATCATTTGATATTCCAACACCATTATATGGAGTAGTGTAAACAGAATCTGTAGATTCAACAAGAGTTACTACTCTTTCCTCCTGAGTTGTGGAATTTGCACAGGTATTTTTATTTTTAACAATAGTTAAATCATCACCTTCTTTTATAGTTTCAACTATATCAACGTCAACAACGTCAACCTGCGATGTTCCTCTATAGAAAACTACCTTACACTTGTCACCAGAATTTGGAATATTTTCAACAGGTCCTTTTGGAGCCTCAGTAAAGGTAATAAAACTACCTCCATTGAATTGATAAGATTCACCAGGAACCTGTAAAATATCATTAATAAAGATGAGTAATGTGTCTCTTACGCTAATATTAGATCCTTTTTTAGCTCTTATGGTAACTGGACTGTTATTTAATCTCAACTGGAACACTTTTCTGGTTCCATCAAAGAATCTTTCAAAACTATCTAATACTTGAAGTTGACCAACGTTCCAACCAGCAAACTCATCATAGAAAACTCTTTCTATGTTCAATCTAAATTCTGAGAAAGGAATGTTTGGATTTGTAGGAATTCCTGTTAATCCACCAACGGGAACAGTAAGAAGTTCTGTATTTCCATATGCATAACCAGTATTTGTAATTTCAAAATTAATTACACTAGAACCCTGACCTACAATAATATCAACCTTAGCTTCAGATCCAATTCCATTTCCAGGTGAAGATGAACTATAAACTAGTGGAATATTTGAATAAGGTAATGGTGAATCAATAAGAACAATAGGAGGTTGAGATGATGTGAATCCTGTTCCTGGATTTGTAATTACAATATTAGTTGAAATGTGCCCATTTGTTACCGTGGTAAATCCAATAAACGTCTCATAATTTCTATTGCCATATGAAGTTTGAACGCCAATGTTTACAATACCAGATGTTGGGGAATTTAATCGTACAACTGCGGTATTGGAAGTTCCAACTCCTACAGTAGAAGAAGATGCTACATTAATTCTTACAAAGGTGTCTCCAATACTTACAATGTTTGCAGCCTTAATGTCTCCGACACTAATTGAATTTGATGTTGAGAAATTAAGTTTTCCAAAAACTCCATTTTGGTTTGCAATGTAAAGTACAGTGCTTCCAATTCCGATCGGATGGTTTACTACAGTTTCAATTTCGTATGATGATGAACCTCTGTATCCAGAACCAATAGTACCAATTCCGAAGGAACTGATAGTACCCAATCCAGATATTATTGCAGTAGCTCCTGCAGATACTAGAGGTTGATATCCAAGACCTCCTGTAGACCCTACAGCGATGATAACACCTCCGATAGGTACACTAGCACTGTTTGGATCCGAAAGGACGGATGCGGGAGAACCTGTAAATGTAATACTAGTAATTCCTGCAGTTTCCTGAATAATATAGTCTTTGGTTGCTATTTGATCACCTTGTGGTTCTTGGAATACTCCATTTATCAGAACAATAGCGTTACCTGTAGCAATTCCAGTAACATTTTGTGAGTTTACCTTCAGATCAAAATCATCTACTGTTCCGATAAATTGATGAGAAATATCATCAAAAATGTAGTTAGTTGAATAAGTATCAACCGTCGAATTTATAGTTCCAGACCTTATGAAGGATCTTCCATGGAATTTAGAACTTGTCGTTATTCCAGTCCAATCTCTCTCGTTTGGTGAATTTGTTGTAGAACCTATTGGAGTGTTTCCTTCAGGTGCGTCTACAAAATAAATCTTATTATTAACAATATTGTAATTACCATTAACTTTTGTGATCAAAGATCCAGATGAGTGTGCTGCGGATACAGTTCCCATCCAAGGTCTATCAACCAACACAACTGTTGTAGAACCAAAACCAACGGTGTTGATTTTCATTATTTCATTACCAATCTTGATTAAATCACCACCATAGAATGAAGTAATTCCAACAAAATTCAATCTAGCATCAAAACTTGTAATAGTTGATGCCAAACTTGTAGTAACTGCTGTTGATACTATAGGTGATTGAATGAAATTATCAATACTAATTAATACCCTAGAGTTTTGATTGGATGAAGTGAGTGTATGCTTACTTCCTATTCCAACACTTGTGAAATTAAGTGGTATTGCTACTTCAGATAAAGCATCTTGTGCGGATCGAGCAAGTTTAATCTTTGCCTCATCAACTTTAATAGCATAAACTGTAGATGGAAGAAGGGAAGTGGTTCCAATTCCAGCAAAAGATGTTGATGCAATTCCAATAGCATTTGTTACATTTGAAGATGGTGAGGTATAAGTTAGTTTTTCTCCAGTTACGAAGAAGTGATTTGGAATTAGAATAGTATTTGTAGCAACATCAACCGTTGTTGAACTGCTACCAACAAATGTGCGCTCAAAAATTTGATTTCCTTTATGAGTTAAATTGAAATCTTTTCTGACCGATTTTTCAATACCGGTATATTCTCCATAACCAGACTCAATTTCGCCATTGTTAAGATCTATTAATGCAAGTTCAATTTCATCATCCTGAAGACTGAGAGAATTTTGGAAAACTCTAACTTGAGTCTCTGTATTTGCATTAGGAGTAAAATATAGATTTACTTTATTTGAAGTAGTTGTGCCTATTCCAATTGTTCCAATTCCGCTTCCAGTTTCAATAATTCCATATTCAACAAAATATGCATTATCATCATCAGTTATTGAAACAACCTCCGACATTCTATATTGGTTATTTGTAAGATCTTCAATACTTACAATGCAATATGAAGATTCGTGTGGTGATTGGAACTGAGAAATTTGAACTTGAACTGGAGCCGTAGTAGAAGCTATTGAAGTAACTGTAGAATTGAGATCACCAGTTTGTAAAACTGTTGTTCCAACTCCAACTGAAGAAGTATTTGATATTGATACACAAATAGTGTTTGCTATCAAGGATGCTCCCAATCCAACTCTTGGAACAAAATCAACATTAATTAGTGATGAAAGTGCATCATAATAAACCACATAGGTTCCTATACCAGGAGATCCAAATGAGGTCAGATTGTCATTAGAAAGTTGACCGTACTCCAACAGGTTAACATCAGTACCGTCAAAAAGAACACTAAGTTCATTTGATTGGTAAACATTATTATCTACATCATTTACAAGAACTAAAATCTTAGAAGACCTATATGTTGATGCAATTCCAACAACAGTTGTAGTTATTCCAGACTGAATTTCTATGCTATCAGTTACAATGTTTACAGAATCTCCTAGAGAAACTGTTCCAATTCCAGAGAATGCATCTTCTAATCCATAAGAAACGTGAGAAACATTATAATCATTTACTTCAAAATCAATTGGATAATAAAGAAATTGTAAATCTAATCCAGAAATTTTGAAATCAAAAGATCCAAGATCTCTATAAGTATTGACTTTTGCATATTGATTCGAAAATATATTGGATCCATCGTGGAGAACCGAAATCAACATTAATTGACGTTCTTTAGAAAATACCTTATCTCTAATGTGAACAAAATATTTTCTATAATGAGAATCAACACTTGAATACCCAACTACAGAAAAATTGGTTGGTCTTGGAGTGCTGTTGAATTGTGGACTTATATCATCAATTAGTAATACTCTGTTTCCAATTGACTCAGAATAATCCATCAAAGTTTTATTATTGAATAAAATTTGATTGGATAGTGTCTCCGAGGCAATTGAGAAAGAAGTTTCGGTTACCAAATCAAAATTAAATGTACAGTTGGTATCAACTTCTTCAACAATATCAACCAAAGTTTCGGTTGCATTTTGAGCTATTATTGGTGATCCAGAAACTGAAGGAGAAGACTCAACTATTAGATCACTAAACTTTAGGAATCCTGATGTATGATTGAGTGAATCTACAGCACTATCCCAAACATCATATGAAACTTTGGACTTAAGAGAATATGAAAAATCTTGATAGTATTCATTGTCATGAACTCTTTGAGTAGAATTGTTGAGAATACCAGTCTCATACTCCCATCCACTAGAAACTAAAGAACTACTATCTAGATTTACATACGCATCAAAATCAATTTTGCTTCTAATTATTCCTTGCGTATTTGAGGTCTTACCAGTTACAGTTTCTCCAATTTTAAAATCACTATCGGAAGAAACTTTTAATAACTCAATGTTTGAGTTCCAACTTTCAATAACACCATTATAACCATTTGTAGTTTCAACTTCTTCACCAATGATAAAGTTATTCTTCTTCAAGATTGCCTTAAAGGTTGGGAAATCCTTTTCTGGAATGATTCTTCCAGAAGTAATTTCCGAATCAAAAATACCTGGATATTCTCCATCAGATAAGAAGTCAGAAAGATTATATGTTACTGATCCTATACCACCAATATTTTGATCGACTTCTGTTAATGTAAAGAGTTGATAGTTATATTGAGAAGAATTATATCCTTTTCCTAAAGTTGTAATTCCAATATTTTCAATTAAAACACGATCACCAACTTCAAATGGGAATGTATTATCCGTGCTAAATCCAACACCCATCTTAACAGTGACATTTTTAGTTGATGGGTTAAATGATATAGATCCAATTCCTACGCCATTAGAATTATTTACAGGGATAAAGATTGGATCAACATTGGAGATTCCAAAAGTGTTCTTTTCAATCTTTAATTCTTTACTTCTAAAATCAAATCTCAATATAACATCATTTACAACATTTTTTCTAAATCCATCTAAAACAATAATTCTAGGAGGAACCAAGTAATTTTTACCATATGTAAGAACATCAATTTTTTCAAATGAAGTTAATTGTTCCATTTTCAAAATTTCTGGAACATTAACTATTGGTTTTAAAGTAAAGTCTGTTGGATAATTAAATCCAATATCATCAATTTTTGTTGATATAATTTTTCCAATTGATCTACTTTGAGGTTCTAAAATAGCACCAGAACCATTTTGAGTAGAAACGGTTGAAATTCCTGGTAATACTTTATAATTTATTCCTCTATTATTAACTTTAATCTTTGTTATAGATCCAGATTCTGTTAATGATGAAGTATCATAAGTTATAAAGGCTTCGGAAGTAGTGTATGAAGATTTTTCGGGTACATTCTGAATATCATAACTAAATGTTGTGCTAGTTATTCCTGAAACAGAATAAGATCCACTATATCCGCTGTTTAATAATGTTATTTGATTGTTGTTAACAACCTCTTTATCAATAATTTTTTCAAATTTATCACTATTTCTTGTAATTGAATTATCTAAAGGAGTCAAGTCGTAATAAAGTGTTGTTGGAGTAGTATTTTTAATTCTAATGGTTACTGATGCAGATTCATCAATACCAACTCTTCCAGTAGATCTAATTACTTCAAAATTATTAGACTGTACAGAAGAATCAAATAAGAAATTGAATTCAGAATCTTTAAAGATATTAAATTCAAAGGCAGGATATCTTTGTAGATTTCTTACAACAGATAAAGATGAATCTGATAAATCAAATTTAACAGATGAATTTTTATAGAGTTTGATTGGTGGATTTATTGGCGAAAGTGTTCCATCAGTTGCAGATGTAATATCAACAAATATTGGATTTTCAGAAAAAACTTTGTGTCTATCTTCACATAATTTTATCTTGTCTTTAGTAAAGGAAAATACATAATAAATTCTATTGTTTTCCAATCCACCAGATGGTGAGTTTGCAGTGTATACTACTTTATCCCCATTCTTAAAGTCATGATTTTGTAAGTAAATAGAATTTTCAGTTAAATCAATATCTGAGGATAAGAAACTCTTAGGATTGATTAGAATTCTTCTATTATAATCATCATACTTTACAATAATAGTAGATCCTATAGATGGATTTACATCAATTTTTACATTATCTTTTAAATTGAGGTTGTGAGTAGATGCAGTCGATACAGTTACTGTGTTCTTACTTACTAAACACTTAAGAACATTATTTTTTACAGTTGTAAAACTGTGATATACACCGGTACCGATTCCAGTGAAATACAAAATACTATTAGAAGTACTTGCAACTCCTACAAAGTTACCAGAGGAGTTCAAATATACTTTAACAGTTGAAATTCCAATTAGATCATCTGAAAACTTGGCTGCATAAACTGTTTGTAAATTTGTAAGAGATGATGTTGAAATACCATTTGTGGATATGGAAATAGGGCTTCCATTACCACTTGAGTAGATTAGTAAATCTCCAGTTTTTAATTGGTGATTTGGTAAATACAAAGTTCTTGTTGGTATGAACTTTTGTGTGACTCCAACTCCGGGGTTTGAGAATGATAATGTTGTTCCAATCCCTACTCCGGCAATAGTTCCTAATCCAACTGTTTCAATTGGATTGAAATATAATTTTCTATCAATTTCAAAATTATTTTGTCCCTTGATATTGTGTGTAAAAGTAAAGGTTCTTGAATCATTGTAAATTACTGTTGTTGCAGTGTGTGCTGCACCAGTTGTTCCATTATATTCTCTGTTAACTCTTATTCTAGATTGTGCTAGGTCAATATTAAGGACTTTTACTTTTTCAGATTCAATGGTTAAAATATCATCTTCTCTAAGATATGGGAAAGAAATATTACCATCAACAAAGATGTATGTGGTAATACCGGTAGTTGCTGAGTTTGCTAACTCTTGAGTTAGAATATAAAAACTAGAAGATACTCCTATGTTATACGATCCGTAGATATCTGATGTAGAAGTATTAATTCCCGAAATACGGGTAAGATTATCATTGTTTAAATTATGGGGATATTCGGTAAATGCAATTATTTCACCACCACGAGATGGTAATAATTGAACATCAGTAATGAAAGTTGTACCAACACTAATGTTCGAAACTGTTTTTCCAGAAACTCTTTCTACAGTTGCATTTGCATTTACTCCGCCGCTATTTAAATTATCAAAGATAACAGAATTATTTACCTTATAGTTTACTCCTCCAGTTAAAATACCAACAGATTCAATTGTTCCTACCGATGTGGATATAATTGTAGAATTGTGATTCTTAAAGTTATTTGGATTAAAGATATAATCATAGTAACTGGTTCTTAAGAATGATGTATTTCTAAACCAATCTGTCTCATTAAGATCTATTGAATTTTGATTGGAAAATGCACTGAAATTAAATTTATTTGGTTTTGACTTAAAGCTGTCTCCAATTAAATATGGGAACTTGGGTTTTCTATAATTATTGAATACTCCACCAACAGAAGGAAGAGATTCTATAGAAGCAAAATATGCATATGTACCATTTGGATAATCTGGTGTTACACAGAATCTTCCATTATGTTCATCAAGATCAGAATTTCCAATATAATCGTGATCTTCTATAAAAAATCCTAATGGATATGATAGTTTTCCATCAACATATTCGGGAGGTCTGTTCGCTTTCAGTGTAGCAACATAACCAGAAGTTAGTAACTTGACTGTTCCTCCTGATTTTTCAGTATAACCATATGGGCCATAAATTGGATTTCCATCATATGCCCAACCAATTATTGGTGAATGATTTTTTGAAGAAATTTCTACGCCAGCATTATTTTTAATAATATCAGTATCAACTTTTAAATTATCAATAGAGCGTGAATATACAGACTCGCGCAGTTTTCTTGGAGCATATAGATGATAATATTGTAACTGTTCTTTCTTGTTAGATGATACCTCTAAGAATCCGTCATCAGCTCCAATATTGTGAATATTCTTTTCTACAACATTAATTGTCCATTTTTGGATATTTGCATTTAGATTGCATCCTTGACCTGCAGGAATCACACTGATGGAGGTTCCTGGTGTATAATTATTTCCTCCTCTAATGATTTTAACGGAGATAATTTCTCCATTAGAAATTATCGGTGTTAACTTGGCACCATAACCATCACCCCTTATCACAAGATCAGGTGGTGAATTATATTCAGATCCTCCAGAAAGGACTAAAACATCAACTATTGAACCATTTGATACTACTGGTTGAAGTTCTGCATTTTTACCACTCTTCAATATAAAGTTAGGTTGCTTCACAAAGTTAATAATCTCAGAGCTTCCATATGAAGAACCGGATTCAACAACATCAATAGATTCTAGTTCACCTCTGAAAACTGGTTGGATTTTTGCCTCAAAAATGCTTAGATCTTGATTGAACAGTGTAGTAATTCCAATATTGCCAGAAACTGTTACAGTAATCTCAGGATATTTGAAGAACTGAGTTCCTAATCCAGAAGATCTCAGATTAACGTATTTTTTGCTATCATAGTAAAAATACTCTGAAGTATTTCCAACTCCTACTTCACAAAGTTTAAAATTATTAAAGTCAACAACATCTACAAAATAAGTTGTACTTGGTACAAGTCCTTCTATTGATGTTCCTTCAGAATAATAGGTTACTTTTTCTCCACTGGAATAACCGTGTCTATTAATATTAATTTGATCTATTGCAGTATTAACTCCTACTATAGATCTTTTTTTAGTGCAATATCCAGAACCAGAATTTATAACTTCAATTCCGGCAATAATTTTTTTACTTGAGTAAGATTTAAGTTCCTGAACTCCCGCACCAGGAGACAAGGAAATAGTATTTAATCCAACGATAGCATCATCTTGGTTGGAATGTAATTTAATCGTATTGAAATCTACTACAGAAACATAATAATCTGAATTTGTAACTAATCCAGAAACTGCAGTTTGTCCGTAGTTATTGTATATTACTCTCTCAGAATTTCTAAATTTGTGATAAGTTGTAAATCCGATTGTATTATTGTTGGTATTAATACCAGACAGAGCATTAAAAAATACGTTATGCTCAACATCTTTTAATGTAACTTCAGCAAGAGCACCTGTTCCATTACCTCCAGTAATTGTAATTACTGGTTTTGAAATATAATCAAATCCTGGGTCTTTGAGATCAATTCTTTTCAGAGATCCAATTACTGAACAAGTTCCTGTTGCACCAACTCCAGTTGGATCACTTATTTCAAGCACTGGTGGGTTAATAACATCATAATTAGATCCAGGTGATGTTACGTCAATACTTTCAAGTTTTCCATAGAAAATAGAGTCTTGGGACTTATAATTTAAAATTTCTACACCATTAACAAGTATACCAACAGATCCTGGTTTTGTTTCGTGACCTCCACCAAAATCTACTGGATCTTTAATCTCCCTTAAAATATTTTGAGGATAAAGAGACTTATTATAAAAATCAATATAATCTAATTTATTTCCACTTATAGAACCTGTAAAAGTTACAAACTCACCTTCATACAGATTTGATCTACTTCTAGCAAGTTTTATTGAGGTATTATCAACTCTCTTAACAAAATATATTCCTGAATTTAATCCTAAGAATGTTTGATTTTCTGGACCACTATAATAAACAGAATCACCTGTATATAATTCGTGATCAGATAAATTTGGATTTGATGTGGAAAGATTTAAAGTTGTATCTTCACTATAAATCCCATCTTGAAGTACAAAAGATTTATTAAATGCATTAATACTTACAGGGTCTATACCACTATAATAACTTGGAATTGATGAGGATGAAACTAAAATTTCATCCTTGAAATTTAGGTATGTATTTTGAACGTTTGTAGTATAATTGGAGATATTTGGATACTTTAAGGAGAATGCCTTTGAGATTGTTTTTCTTAAAGTATAATCTATTGTCTGATTTAAACTTTGCCCAAAAGATGTAGTAAAAGTATTGGAATCGACTATTCCAATTACTGTTCCAGTTACACCTCTAATAGTGTTACTCGTTAATGTTACTCTATCACCAACGTTGATTGAATTTTCATTTGGAGTTCTTAAATTATAGATATATTCATTTCTACCTTCATCTCTTCTGATAAAACTAGTAATTCTTACTGATTCGTATCTATTTGGGATATTTAAAATCCACTCATTCTTTTTAGAATCATCACTTATGATACCTAAAGATTTAATTCTAATTTTTTCATTAGGTGAAAAATAATATGTGTCACCTTCTATTTTCAAATCAGAAAGTACTGATCTAACTCTCAGTTTAACTTCACTTGAGTCTTCTTTCGAATATCCAAAGCAATAAACATCCAGAGTTACTGGAGACCCAGCCTCAAAGGCAATAGAAAGACCTTGTACGCCTAAAAACTGTGTATTTGTCTTATCAGCATAAGTAACAGTTTCCTCTACTCCCTGACTGTTTCTGATAATTAATGTGCCAGAAACAGGGAATCCTACTGTAGAGTCAACATCAATAAATGTAGATCCAATAGAAGTTTCTAAAGTTAGTGTTGTTTTTGGATGAACAGAAAAAGTTCCAAAGACACTTCCTCTTAGGTTAATATCTTTAGCATAATCATAATCCAAACTTATTTTATAATAACTTTCTTCAGAAAAACTAACCTTTTCTACCTTAGATATTGAACCGTAAGCCTTGGGGATATTATATTGAGAATATTCATTCTGATACAAAGTTTGGTTCAGTAATTGATAAGGATCACCTTCAACCAATTCCGTGACCAAATCTAAACTAACTCTATAACCAGCAGAAGAGGGTTTGATTAAAAAGTCTCTTGGTTTGATAACTTGAACATCTTCTCCGTATAATGCTCTGAAAAGGAGTTCAAATGACTGATCAGTTCCTTTTGAGGTATAGAAGTCATTTGACTGCTTTATGAAGACGTTCTGATTGATTTCGCTGGATAACCTATCTTCAAATCCAGGAATAAATTGCTTTTTAACTTTTTTAAGAAATTCTTTTAGAAAAAGAACATTTAAGTTAATTACTTTAGTTCCTAAAGTATGTTCTTGCGCTTCACTCTGACTAAAAATTAACTTATCAGTTTTTTGCGAATCTTCGTATGACGTTACACCACTGAATCCTCTTGAACAACCAGATAAAGTATCTGGATACTCGAAAGTTGGGTTAGACTTTGAAAGAGCGGAATATAAGATAATTTCATCATCAATCTTAACCAGTCCATTGGTTTCTGGGAAACCTTTAATGGTTGTTGGATCAATTCTGATATCAGTTTCAAAAAAACTAATATCTTGAGTAAGAGTAGTCTCTTCAACTAAATTTGTAAGATTATCAATCTTTAAATATCTGTCAATATTCTCAAGTAAATCTTTTGGAGCACCTTGATATTCTTGAGATTTGTAATATTGAGTTAAGAATTCTGCTACAAGAGGAAAGTCCTCTCGCACAAAGGAAGGAAGTTGATTTTTTACAACTGAAGAAACTTTTACTCTATTTTCTGTCATTACTTTATCTTACAAGAAGTCCGTTTGAATAACTTGAGGATACGATGTAGTCTTTTCCTGAAGGATTTGTTCCAGATAAGATTTTATCTGGAATGATTTCAACATTGGTATTATTAATATCTAGGGACAAATACAAGTCCTGTAATCCGATAACATCATTTGAATATGGAACCGCAGAAATTTCAATTGTGGAGCTTCCATCTTTCTGCAATGTGGTTGATGAGATGTTTATTGGATTCAATAAAATTTCACCTTTGATATAATCTATAGTTCCAACATTGTTTCTAACAATTATTGGACTATTGGTTGCAGACAATTTAAATAAGAAAACTCTACCCTTGAGACCATTTGCATCAGGCAAATCACCAAGATATAAAGTATCATTAAGACCCGCTATTTTAAATCCAGAAGACTTAATATTATAACCACTCATATTTTTGATATTAAAGCGGTTTCCATAACAAATCTCATACTTTGTAAACGCATTCAGATTCACCGACAAATCTCTTCTAATGACAATTGTGGTAATGTTTGATGTAATTGCCTGATCACTATCATCAATAAGTTTTAAGAACTTACTATATTTAAATCGTGAACCAAAACCATTCAGTTCGGATGATTTAGAATAGTTTTCTATATTAGAAGATACTGTAGTTTTAAGTTGTGAACTACTTTGACTTTGATTTGTATTGTAATAAACTTTACTATTTACTTCAATAAAGAGATACTTAAGGTCGATAATCTCAGTGACAATTCCCGCTACAGAGTATTTTCTTAAATCTCTTTGAATATTCTCTTTAATGGTATTTGATAAGTAATTACCATTTGTTGGTTTGATGCTAATAAAAACCTTCCCATACTTTGGTGGTGATAGTTCTTCACCGCCAAAAACGGATATTGACTTAGCCTCTGGATATACTAAAGAAACCAAAGATTCATAGTCACTTGCAGTTACTGCTCTGTTTTTAGTTGAAAAGTACTTTGGTGCATATTTACGTATTGCATCAACACTTTGAATCGCAGCTCCACCAAATGATGGTGTATTCGTAGTGACGAGTGATATTCCAGAAGTAACAACAACTTCAGTTGAACCATTCAAATATGTAATTCTTCCTGCAAAAGAGAATGAAGAAATATTATTTCCATTCTCTCCATTACAGACATTATAACTTACTTCGATTACATTTCCATCGGATAGTTGTCTTCCAAAAACACCATCACCAAAAATAAGTTCATATTGGCCGTCTTCAATCTCTTGAATCAGATATATGTTTGAATTCGCAGTAACGTTAAACAGATTCTCTGCTAAGGTATATACGGTCCTACTTGTAGAATATTGGTTACTCTTTACTGTAACTTTAATTGTAGAAGTATCAATTCCAGTATTTGGAAGGATAAATCTTTGTTTCTTATTATAAGGATCTTTTACAAAATTAGTAACTACAAAATTACCCTCAACAATATCTACATTGTCAAACAATGCAATATTATTGACTACAGGAACGGTCTTATCTTCAGAGATTGTAAATGCATAACTGACGTTTCCAAAAACATTACCTGTAGAACAAACAACTCCCCTTTTCAGGGTCATTGTTAAAGGTGTTGTAGAGAACTCAGTAGTATCTACAAAGAGAGAAATATTTGCCTTTGCTGCTTTTCTTGATCTTGGAACATAACCAATATTTCTTGCAAGAGAAACAACATTTTCACGAAGTGTTGCCGAGTCAATAAAAACCTCATTGCTAACCATATTAGCATTATATGAGGAAATATATGTGTTATAAGCAAGAACATCAACAAGTACGGAAAGATTTGATCCTTCAAAATCATAGTCAGTAAAATTTGAATTCGATCTGAGATAATCTCTAATCGAAATTTTTAACTGATCAAAGTCTAACCCTGTGAAATTTACTAGTGCCATTTATCGAGTTGACTGTAGAGCGAATGATAATTGCTGCGGTAAAACATCAATGCCAATGATTCTATAACGAATGGTTACGTTAAACTCATTTTCATCGAAATTTGGATTTACATCCACACCAATCAATCTAACTCTTGGTTCATAATTTTCAATTGTATTTCTGATTTCATCTTGAATAATCGATGCTGTAATGTCATCGATATTTTCAAATAATGAACGACTCACTCTTGAACCAAGATTTTCATTGAAAAAACGCTCTCCAGGTAGGGTAAGAACAAGATTACGCACTGAACGAGCAATGGCACTCTCATTTTTAAGAGCAATCAAGTCCGAGGTCAGAGGACTGACCTGGAAAGTCATACTTAAATCTTTAAAACTCTTACTTACCCTCTCTAGAGGCATAAAAATACTATAAATCTATCTTATTTATTAGGGTTTTTTGACTTCATAGAGGGGTTCAGTCCCATAATCCCAGTCATCATAGTCTTCATCATTTCGAATTTGTGAATGAATTTCGTTCTGATGGAAAAAATCGTGTTTTTTGGGTGTTAAATCGTCATTTGCGATCTCACGAAGCATTTTTTGCTTGCCAATCTTACTTTCCCACCCATATTCACTTGCCAAATATTCGGTTCCCCACTGATTTATCATAAAATTTTGGTCCTTATCAACTTTTTTAGTCATTTTTGCTACTGATTCGTGAAAATCAGAACTTTTTAAGGGGTTTCTATCCCTTTAATCAACTAAAAATCCTTTTCGAAGATAATCTGAATCTTCAATATACTTATATTTACCATCATTCAAAACTTTTTGGCCATTCCAGACAGGAATCGCAACATTATTTCCATAACGAAAGTCAGGATTGCGTCTAAAATGTACCTCAATCAAGTTTCCACCAATGAATTCACAGTTTATCCACTCATAATTACCTTTTAGATCATTTAAGATATTTGGAAATTCTATAAAGTTTTCTATTTTTTCCCACTTAGTCCACTTATAGAGAGGACTTTCCGGTTCCCTATATCCCTTTACAGTTAGAGCAGGCTTTTTCCGACAGTAATCAACACTTATATGATCACCTTCAAAGATTTCACACCAGAACTCAGAAGGATGCAAAGAGTCTGTGAGATTTTCTATCCACTCTCTACGAGAGAAACGCCCCATACCCAATAAGTTAAAAGAGGGACGCACAATATAAAAGTCGGACTTAGGAACTGGAATCCCCGAAGGTCCACAGTTATATCCTAAAATCCGACTTAGAAATAATTTATTATAAACCCAAAGATCTTCATTGTGAATGATATCCCACTCTTCAGAAGAATCTAGGAGATACATTATGGTTTTCCCTGTCCTCTATAACGTTTCCTTGCACCATTTCGTGAACTGGAAGCGTATTTTGTATGCTTCCCAAGTCCCTGACGAGTTGATTTGGGTTTAGATTCAATCTTTTGTTCATTCAACGAAGGCCGTTTTGCCATTTAAATTTCCTCCAATTCAAGTTGAGATACATCAAAGTCTTTATTATGATAGAACTCTTGAGAAAGTTCTTCAAGAATCTCAGTACATTCCTCGTAACTGAGATTCTGATATATTTTACGTCCTTTGTAGAGGATGTTAAACATTAGATTACGCGAGTCTTTTCGTGTCCTACTCGAATACGTGGATCACACCAAATCTCAAATCCTGTCTCTTTTGCATCGAGACAGAATGAAACATCTTCTCCACACATATCTTGAACTGCACCAGATTCAAATACTTGCATCTTCGGAGCAAACCAAGGATACTCAAGATTTTCAAAGACACCGTTCTTAATCAGAACCCATCCAAATCCAGTATAATCAACGGTAAATGGCTTACGACGCTTCTGAATTGATTCAACGGTTTCGTGATTCATCACACCACCGTTCTTACGGAAATCATCTTCTTCCAACCAATGAGCAACTGAAGTTGTGTGACCATCTTCTGTAGCATACCATCCAGCAACGATTTCTTTTTCTTCCCCTTCAGCAGAAAGAGCCATATCACAAAGTTGCCAGAACTTCTCAGTGTTGAATACAATGTCACTATCAATCCAAAGTTGATAATCATATTGTAGTTTACCATCCCAAGGAATTTGCTTCGGACCACGGAGAACATTTGCACCAAGCACTTTACAACGTGCAAAGTTTACCATTGATGAGTAATCCTGAGAAATCTGAATACTCATATTGTTTTGTACCAGATCAAAACAAAGTTGTACAAATGCCTTCAGAAAAATAAACGAACATCCTCTGCCAGGAAGACAGAAAACAATCGATTTTCCTTTCATTCTTTCTTTGATAGCCTCATAGTCCCATTGCTCTGCTGCTGGTTTGGGAGATGCTGCTTTTACTGTAAATCCTTTTGCCATAAGATTGTTTTTGTTTCAGTTCAATTTTATCAGTTTATATATGTCTTGTCAATGAGATGACTCAAAGACAATTGCCTTATTTGTCAGTACTTCTTCGTATGAAAGTATCGAATGATCTGACACTAATTCTGCAAGGCGCTTGAGGGCGATCCAGGTTGTATGAAACTCGTCTTCCGTCAAAGAATGGTAGATGCACTTTCCCTGAGCATAGATGTGATAAATTTTTTCTCCGGAAATTTTTTCCATAATCCTTATCTTGTCACAGCATTATATATGAGAACTAAAAGAAACCCAAGTGGCACCCAGATTATCTTAGGATATCGTATTAACCATCCTGCAAGTACAACCTTCCAGAAATTCCAATAAGGTTTTTGTTTCTTATTTGTATAGTAAAAGGGTCTCATAGGTCCTTGTGGCCACGGAAAATTTTTTTATGTCTTATAGTTCTCACGCTCTTTGTCACCTCTGTAGGTTAGGGTAGTTATGGGTTTTTATAACGGCAGGGCGGGCGGACATAACGCCGCCGTTATACCCATAACTGCCATTCACGAATGCTCCGAACGAATGGGAGGGGGGTCACCCCACCCCACGGTAGTCGGTGTGAAGTCCTGCCAGTTCGGCGGCGGTGAATCCGTCGAACCCTTCCCGAGCATAAGCAGCGGAGGAGTGGGAGTTGATCTGGGGGCGACCCTTCACAACGTTGGTGCTAACCCAGATGGTCTGGCGGGTCGTGCGGTCGGATGCGATGTTGTAGAGTGCCATTGGTCGGTGTCGGTTGGACTGAAAGAATTGTAGCACGGATCAGACCAGGCGGCGGGCGTGTTTGCGGATCTCACCAGCGGAGATGCTGACGCCGATGCGGGGATCCTTTGCCTTGCCGTTGCGCTTGGTGGCGTACTGGCGTTCTGCCTTAGGGAGCAGCAGGGAGAGCACCGTATCAGAATCCAGAACCCAAACCTCAGCAACCTGGGCACCCTCATAGCGGGCGTAATAGTGGCGGGGGTAGCATCCGATCTTATGGTCGATCAGATAGGCCTCCTGCTCTTCCCAGGTCGGTTGAACGCTGATGCCGTTGTAGGTCGCAGAGATCTGAGCGCCGATGGTGCTTTTGTACTCTACAGGGGTGCCATCCGCTTCGAAGGCATCAGCACCGCTGTACGTATCGGCAACGGTGTGGCCCAGCAGGCAGGCAAGGTGGATCTCACGGGAACGGGCATAGGACATCGGATCACCGGCGTTCAGAGCATCCGCTGCCTCATACAGAGCGGCGAAGGCATCCAGGTATTGTTGCTGGGCGGTGGTGATGGTGGCGGTGTTCATCGGTGAGTTGCTTCGGTCCCCTTAGTATAAGGCCCCCTGCGGATCATCCGAGGGGGCCAGTGGTCAGAGTCAGAACTGGATGGGCTCGGCGGTCGGTTGTGCGCTATCGTCGCTAGGGTTGGCGATGGTCTCCAGAATCTTAAGGATGCTGTCGCCGTTGGTGCCTTGACGGAGCAGGGACAGAGCCAGGTCGCGGGTCATTTCAGAAAGGGGTAGGATGGTTGAAGCAGTCTTTAGGGCGCTGCAGTTCCCATTGGTCAGAGTGCTTCCTGTTCGTTCAGGATGCCGTAGACAACCTCAAACCCGTTATGGGTGCGGTAGATGCCAAGGTAGGCAGGACCGATGCTCACTGCCGCTGCCTCATCACCGACACGGGGGCGGGTAGCGAGGGCAGCGTAGAACAGAGGAGCAAGGAAGCGAGGGGTGCGGATCAAGCGGAATCGGGTGGTGGTGATCATAAGGATTCTACAGGGTCGGAAAGGTCAGAATGCGAGCAGTTGATCCACTTCCCATTGTGTCACAGTCTGAACAGCGCCACCGCAGTTCTTGGCAAGCCACTTGTTAATGTGCTTGGTGGTGGTGGCGCTCCACTTGTGGGCAGTGCGGATCCATCCCTTCCCAGGCACAAGGGCAGCAACGGGGGTCGTGTAGGAGACCAGTACACAAGTGCCATCGGCAAGTTGCACTTCGGTCATGTTGCTGCCGATCTGTTGGACGATCATCGGGGGTTGTCTGAACTGAGATCAGTATAAGGGGTCAGGGTGGGGTCTGTGGCGACCCCTTGTGCCACTAGTCAGTCTGTCACATCCTCCACCAGTTCGGGATAAAAGTGACTAATCTCTTCAATCAGTTGCTTTTCACTATACTTATCAAGGTCAGCATCCATAAAATCAAACAACAATGCCATTGCATCTTTGATGTCCATATCATCAAGAACCTGATTGATGTAGGCGTCTTGAAGTTCAGTGCGGTACATAATCAGATCAGAACGTGACGATAATCAATGGATTTGATGCACCAACCTGTCCACGAAGTGATCTCTTCAATGAGATCATCTTCATCATCTGCTTCCCAGATGTGTCCTACTGTATCCTCGATGATGTCAGATTTCTCCTCAGGATGTAGATCCTCATCATCAAAATCAAACTCGATTGCAGTAACTTGAAATTGCATTGTTTCAGTAATCGTAGGAAGCGTTCAAATACTCATTGAGGTTGAAATCATCAGAGTCATCGAACTCTGGAATGTCGAAGATTTCACCAGGGGCATCTTGAATCTCACCCCAGAAGTCAGTGTCGAAATCCATTGAAATCCCTCAGCAACAAACGTAGTATGGCACGAATCCAGGACCTCCACAAGGGAGGATGTGGCACTTGTTTAGGTGGCACACTGAAATCGACCGTTGGTGAAGTTGGCGTGAGAGAATACCTCACGATTCACCAGTTTGAACATACCAAACTCATTGGTCATTACGTAACCCTCAGAGTCAATTCTTTCATAGCCGTTATGAGGAGAACCCAGATAAGCTGCAGGCCCATTGTTACGACAAAGGAACAGACAATCATCCTTAATCGACTTCACCAGTGCCCACAAACGCAACAGGTTAGCATCACAATCAAAGTCCTCAGGGTTGACTTCTTCACCAGCACGAATGCAGGCATTCAGTTGTTGCTTGATCTTCTGTGCTTCCTTATCAGTTACAAACGTTGCAAGAGTAGACATTTGACGAGCAAATCCACAGACTTCTTTTACATCAGCGAACGATTCTTGACCGTGTGCAATGTATACATCAGGTTTCACAAACTTCACACAGGGAGTATCAGTGATGATAAAGTTCATCGGATACGCTACAGCATCCCGCAGATCCTTTTCTGCAACGTAGTAAGTGTGAGGTGCAACAATGATCTCTTCAGTTACTACTTCACCAAACTGGTAAGTAATCGTGTTGGGGCAATACTCATCACTACCGCCAAAACCAATAAAATCCCCTTGAATGATACCATCGATGCGAGGCAGATAATCAAAACAAGCACGAAGAATAGACGCAACCTCACCTTGATAGAACGCATCAATTTCTTCATAATTGTGTGCAATACGAATCTTTACTTTGTTGAACACAGCTTTGGTGCCAACGAAGAACTTACCGTTCGCAGGATTCTTACCCCATACAATTGCAGGGGCACCATCAATCTTTACACTCAGGAATCCTGCAGCAGTAAACCAATCAAGAACAGAAAGGTCACCCGTGAGGATGGTATCTTCGGGGTGTTCGAGGTGTTTGTTTTGCATACGGTTAGTATGGCACGGATCAGCACCCAACGCAATGGGTCGTGGTCAGTTCGGGAAGTGGCACTGGCTGCCCACGAATGCCCCCGTGGCTGCCTTATAATATGGGGACAATCGGATGAGAGGCGGGGTAGCCTCTAAGACGAAAACCATCGCCACCGCCCCTGCTAAAAAATATTTAAAATAAAAGTATAAAAAAAGGGAGGGAATTAATCCCCCCATTCTTATCAGCAATCGCGGAAGATGTGGCAAGAACGATAGGTGCTACCATCACTGCAGGAAGTGTAATCATAATGCAGCGAAGTTTCCCACGTTGCTTCCCAATCCACTACAATTCCTTCAGGGATGTTGCAACCCATTTCATTGTAGAAAGATTCTGCAAACTCTGCCTCATCTTGATAGCAACCTTGATAACGTTCGTCGCAATCTTCAATGTCAGAAACGCATCCCATTTCATCAATGAGAGCATCTACTGCTTCATAACCGATTGCTTCACCAACACGCACATACTCTTCATAAAAGAGAACGAAGTTGGTCTCATTACGCTCATCGATGAACTCAAGCATATCATCGAGAGCATAGTTCTCCTCCAGAAGCTCATCGATCTTAGCAACTGCATCTTCGTGCAGCATTTCACGATAGGAAGCAGTCAGAGTCACGGTCATCGGTTGGTGTCTCAGGAACGAATGTAATGTAGAACGGATTGGGGAGCATTGCAACCCCCCTTGTGGCAGTTCTCAGAGTGTCACACAGGCACCCCTGCGGATTTGATTGTAACCATTGCCAAAATACCCCAGATTTGCTTGATGCATTCCATAGTAATATCGGCGGGCATTTGTTTCACTCAGATCGAAATGTTCTGCCATTTTAGCAAACGAATGCTTAGGGTAACATTTGCGATAATTGTTCAACATTTCACACCAGAACTTAGCGTGTTCAGTGAACCGAATGCTTTTCTCAGGGTGAACAGAAACAGGACGCATTTGGTGTTCCTTTGTTTGAACGAATGTAATGTAAACCAGAATCAGGAGAACCGCAAGGGGTCTTGTGCCACTAGTCAGACTGTCACAGGTTTGTGGCGCATGGGCACATCGAAAGTTGTAACTTTGTGCCCATTAACTTTCGCCCAACCATACATCAGGGCATCCTCTCTAGATACAAACTTTTGCTTGAATGTGTGGGCAATTGTATACTTAAAGTATGTGTTGCCATTCTTCTGAATCCTGCTAGAATACACCCAGCAGTTGTATCCATGCTTTCCTTTGTTAACTACAACAGGAGATGGAGTTGCCTTTTCGGGTGATACTTTCTTGAGCATGATCTCGTGTGTGGTTGACTGAATCAGTATAGGGTCAGGGGGTGGGGTCTGTGGCGACCCCGTGTGCCAGTTCTCAGGTTGGCACAAGACCGAACCGTTCGATCATAATGTCACGAACATGTTCGCGGTCGAAACTATCACCATCGCACCAACGTGTGCCAGGAGTTGTCAAGTACTGTATGGTGGCGTCGATGATCATTGCATCAGTTACATTCATCGAGTAGATACCACCAGGGCCATAGAATGAACGAACGTAGTTAACAAATTCCATCAGACAAATTCGGCGAGGTAGTAATCCAGAGTCAACTCAAGTTCTGCTGCTTTCTGTTCCCATTCAACCCATTCTTCATCAGAAGCATCATTCAGGAAATCTTCCCGAGTATACTCAAAAGCAGGACCGCACATAGTCAGTTTTCAACCGAACGAATGTAATATACCAGGATTCACTTCCCTTTGGTAGTTTTCTGTGCCACTTTTACTTCTGGCACATCAGTATTCACCAGAACCTGAAGCTTGCCCACAATGGTATCAACGAAGCGCAGAACAGTTTGTAACACCTTACGTGTCTTTTCTGCCCCATTGTTCTCATTGAAGGAGCGAATCATAAATGTCACAATTCCCACCACAATCGCGGCAATTGTTGCAACATTGAGCATCAGGGTTTGGTAGAATTTCTTGGAAAAGTCTTGCATGGTTTTGTGTAGAGAATTAACCACATTGCAAATATACCAGGTTCCACAGGGGTTTGGTGAATATTATGGACAGTTCTACAAGTGGCACAAAGACATAAAAAAATCTCCCGATTCTTGGTAGAATGGGAGATCTTAAGAGATAAACTTAAGGAGACTGAACTATAGTTTCTACCAGCGGTCAGGTGTACTCAGGTCTTCGACATAAGAGTTAACCTTCTCCGCAGGCTCAAGTTCGAGTACACGTTCCCACTGAATCTGATGAGGATTCATATCTGGAAACACCTCTAGCTCTAACGTGATGCGATACTTAGTCTTTGTTGCAGACAGATAAGAACTAGACATAAGAACTCGAACTCCTGAAAAACTATGTGTATAGTATACGTGAATCTAGAAGGTGTGTCAAGTTATTGTGTGCGAATCTCGAAGTGTTCACGAGACCCTTGACAGTATATATGCGAATCTAGTAAGAATCTAGATGTATTGTGTGAATCTCGAAATGAATCTAGTATATGATGATATGATGATATGATGATATCTCGAAGTGTTTATGTGATTGATGCGAATCTCGAAATGATTACGAGAACTTATGTGAATCTAGTATGATATAACGATATAATGATATGATGTGAATCTAGTTTGATTATAAGGTATTGTGCGAATCTCGAAGTAACTATGAGACCTATGCGAATCTCGAAGTGTCTTGTGTGTGCGAATCTAGTGCGTCTCTGCGAATCTCGTGCGCGTCCCTTGACAACTCAGAGACCTTGTGCTAAGCTGCCGACGTGTAAGATCACAAGGATCCGAAGGGTTTATAAGGGTATTATAAGGTATTAACATAAGATATCTAAGGGTTTATAAGATATCTAAGGGTATTATAGGGTATTAAAAGAGTATTCATCACACCTTTTATTGAGAATGATTATCAATAACAAAATAATAGGCTATGATTTAAAAAGCCGTTTTTTTATTATTTTAATATCATATTATCGTTATATTAACTTAAATGCTTAGTTTTTTCAGTATCAAACACTGTGAACCTTGCGATACCTAAACACATAAGAACAGTCTCATGCTCTCTACTTTCTCTTGGTGTTTTCTTATACAGATACCTTCTCTGATAAGCACAACACCATACATTATAATAGATCTTATCCTTCTCCGACATATACTTCAAAGTCCATTACTTTACCATACTTAAAGTGTATTCTACATCGTGGCCAATCATCATAAGAACCATTCCATTGTGCAGGATAGATCTCAACATAATCGGTGATGTAACAGGGTTCTACCTTACCGTGTTTTCCAGTTGGAATCCATTCATAATTTAAGAATAAATGTTTTGAATCATATCGTTCATCATCCTCTTTAATATCTTCATAAGTATGTGTTTCTTTATAAGTCAATTCATACAAACATCCATCAGGTGCAATCCAATATCTTGACATAGCACGAGCAAGTCCTTTGGTTTGCATTGGTACATTAGTGAAGTGCTCTCCTAGGTTATAAGAAGAATGAATGTCATCATATAATCCCATTAGTCTACCTCCACATCTTCTGTAAGGTCTTTCATTCGTTTGATAAGAAGTTCATCCATCGGAATGACTTTCTCTTTACCAGTTTCAATATCTTCAACCAGTTGTTGTAGATGTTCTAAAAACTCTTTTGGTAGAGTGTCATCATCACCAAGATAAGACCAGAAGCAATCACGACACTCTTCATATGGATCATCATACCACATCAGAGCATAATCTTTCCAGTTACCAGTCATCAAATCAGCCCAGTTTTGGAATGAATGTTTAATGCTCTGCCATCCAGTCATCCAACAATGCATAATCCAGTAATCAAACCAGTTCATTTTAGTTTTTCTTTTTGCTGTTCCTGGTACTACTCTACTATACATATCTGGATTTTTCAACATCACGTCTTTCAGTTTCTAATTTCTGAAGATAGTCCATAATGACCTTGATAAAGTCTTCTTCTGTCCAGGTGTTGAAAATACTTTCCGTAGGAGAATTCTCATCCCAGGAGATGGTAAATGTGTTGTCTTCATTGTGTGTTACCTCAATAGTCATTTTTCTTCATCCCAAGGTGCTTTACGACTTAACACTCTGGCAATCTTTTCATTATACTCTGGTGGTTTGTTGATTGCTTCTATTAGTTTATCATATGCCTCTTCTGAAACATAAATGACTGGTGGTTTCTGGTCCAACCTCAACTTTCTTTCTGGTGAGATAGTAATATTGTACGGATCCTCATAAGGGAAAATATATTCCATATACCACCCGAGATTTAATCCTTCCCAGAATTCTTGGTAGCCCCATTCATCACCATCATTATAACAATCCAGACAGTTCAAAAAGTTATGAAAACCATCAAGGAAGAGTTCAAGTTTTGTTGGTTCTTCGAATCTCACGGGGTTTCATTACTCCAATAATACCTCAGTTTATCACCATCTGCAGAAATATTCAAGTGATAGATTTTACCATCATCACCATAAACACCAATCCAAAGTGTGCGTTCATTCATACTTTCCAGATGAAACATTTGAATGTCTTGAAGCACAATCTCATCAGGATTTTCAGTAAATCTGCTCACTTCAACACCTCATCAACATCAACATCACCATAATCATCAATACCAAGTTCAAACTTTCTTACAAAATCAATAAGGTCCGTTGCCTCCTGTTCATAAACATAATGACAACCCTCATTATCACTTTCAGCATAGTTTGAGAAGTAATCATCCATCACTACCATAATCGCAAGAGCACGGGATTTGTCGTGCTTTGTGATTGCAGTGTGTGGGTGTGCTACAATCTTTGTGATACACTCAAACAACTCTTCACGAGTGTAAGAGAATGCAATTGTATTTGGGTTTAGTCCGTAAGTCATTCATCATCCTCCCAGAAGTTCTTCCATTCTACCTTATCTTCATCAGTCATTTCTTCAATGATAAAAGCACTTACATTAGATTGCAGAAGACCCAAATCTTTGACAATCAGATTTGCAACATCATTTCCCAAATAATCACCAAACTCTTCTGGACTATTCAATTCATCAAATTGGTGTTCAGCAGGATTGAACTTCACACAGAATGTAACTTTATATCCCTCAACACAATCCTTTGACTTACGCAATACCTCTTTGCGTTCATCAATTTGTTTTTCAAGTTGTTGGAGTTCTTTGTAGGAGAGTTTAGAAATGTCAGTCATTCAACCAACTCCATATGCTTCAAGAATTCCACGAGCAAGAGCAATCGCCAAATCCTTCTGTGAAATACTCATATCTTCACGAGCACCACCAGAACAAGAAGTAATGAAAATACCAGCATTATCTACTGTTAGTTCTACTCGTTCAGATTGATTTTCATTTTCAGGATTAGTCCACTGGAAGACATCAATCTTACTACGGAGCACATCAGTTCCAGGAATGAGAGTGTAGAAGTTAGACATTAGAGTTCTGTGTGTACGAGTGTATTATAGGGCATCCAGGTCGGTTCTGGTGTGTCCTTGTGTCAGTTTGTAAGGTGTCACAAGGCTCCTCAACACCCTACGAATAAACTGAATAGAACTATAAAACTCTTGTCCGTCTTGTCCGCCAATCACAATCCAATCAACCTTTTCAAGGGCAAGTTGAATTTTTTCATTTGTGGTGAGTTCCTCAAAAGGCTTATTTGCAAGTTCTCTTCGGTGTGCTTCTTCAAAGATATAATCGGGATAGTTTTCAGTCATCGTAGTTTCTCCCTAATCATTCGGATACACTCATTCCATTTATAACTGTTGGTATCATGCTCTTTGAGCAACCACATATCAATCTGGTCTACCAAATCCTCAATAGATGTTTCACTATCCCAATCACCATGAACTGTGAATACATCACCCCACCAATCATAAATCAAATCGTACAGGGTTTTTGATTTAGGATAAGCATACTTGATTTTATCAAATACACCCTGGGTCTCATCATTCAACTCAACATACTTATCAATCAGTTTGAGTTCTTCAAGTGTGAGTTCAAGTGTGATTTTGTCAGTCATCATACCCACCCAGCAAAACTAAAGATGTATTCAAGTCCCCAGTCTAATGTATGAGGTGGTAATTCGTCAATATGATTGAATGCAAGTCGTCTTGCTTTCAAGATGCGTTCTTTACCTATCGCAAGTAGATTTGCTTTAGATCCTTTGAGAAACTCATTAAAATCTTCTTGATTGTTTTGTTTCGCACCAGAGATATACAATCGTCTCATTTCAGTCATCAGTTCTTTTGTTTCGGGTGCAAAGGTAACAACCTTATCTCCTACAGGTATCTCCTGTCGTTTCATACAACCCATAGAAAACTTCATAGCGTCTCTGACTTCATCAACCGTCAGTGTATCATCATCTCCACTACGATAGGAGTGTTGAATGACACCATTTGTGCATTCAATCACACGCAACAGGGCTAGTTTATCTTGTTCTACATCAGGCAAGGATGAAAATCTTTCTGTCCAGTCAATCATAATCAAAATCCTTTCTTCTTCTTATTCTTTGGTTCTTTGTGATCTAGAACTTCAACGTGACTTAAAAAGTTACCACCACTCTCTAACCACCTACGCCGCACATCTTCATAATTATCAAAGACAACGGTATTACCATTGCTCATTATCAATTTATAATCGTGACGAAGATAGGGTTCGTCAGATGTTTGACGAAAATATCGTGGGTCAGAAGAGTCAATAATTTGAGTCATTCGAGTGTAATCGCAGTGCGTGGTGTTAAAGGTGTTCGGTGGATAGATGATGCTTTGAATATTTTAGCAAAGGAAGAGTCCCATACAAGTTCTTCATCTGCCTCTGTTAGCGGACCCCAACGGGAGGTAGCAAGTGCTGATTTGAGTAGTGTTTTAATAAGATCAATCATTGTTCCCATACCATTTGATGGTTTTTGATTTAGATTTGTATGCACCTATTATAAGACCCCTGACTGTGGAAGTCAAGGGTCGGGAGACGGTTTTTAGATTGAGCTATGACTTAATAATTTCCTGCATATTCGTTTACAATTTTGTTGGTCTTCATCGCACTCAATTAAACAATTAAAATAGTCATTAATCAAATCATTTTGCTCGTTACATCGGTCTACGGTATCCTCAAAATGTTTCCATCCAGATAGTTGATTGTAAGAAATTAAGTTGTGCATAATGTCCTCCACGCACAAAGAATATCATAATGAAGAGTTTTCGTTCATTTGTATCACCACATATATTCTACTACTATTTATATGTTTTGTGTTAATTTTCTGATATTACGCAATAAAAATTTATGCCTATTGTGATTCTATGAGAAGCATTTGATTTCATTTGTCAGAAATACTTCACTGTTCCCATACCATTTGATGTGATAGTTTGTCTCTTAACTCATTAATTCTTTTATCATCATACTGCTGAAAGTTTCCTTTCTTCTCTACTTTTTTATAATAGTGTAGAGCATTAATAATTATACCATACTCTTCCATCGTGATATCAATTTTCATAACTCAATTGAATAATCTTTGATATATCTATTGTTGCGAAGAATACCTGCAATCCTACAACATCCCAAGTTTTAATTTTAATGGAGAACGGAACCATTACTAAACCACCAATCAAACGAAACCAACAACCAGTTTTGACATCAACATAAAGAAGAATAAAGTATCCTATTATGAGTAGAATGCTTCCAATAATACGAAGAGATGTTGGTGTTAATTTCATCACATTTCTCCAAGTGTATGAATGACTGGTTTTTCGTGTGCAAGAATGTGGTAAAGATCTGGATTCTTTGCTGCTGATACTGGAATAAACTCAGTCTTATCATCAAATTCTTCATCACGAATTGCTTGGTTAATGACTATTGACCCTTCTTCTCCAGACCAAGAACGATGAAAGGTCATCTTTGGAATCACAAGAGCACCAGAAGAACGATTAAGATGCACGATATGATAAGGATATCTCCATTCGGGATTCACTAACTCAAACGTGCGAATACCTTGAAGAACACGATTGTGGTCTACTTGATGATAGTGAATATAAAATTGCTTTGCTCCTACAATATCATCAGGAGGACTGATAGCAGGACCTTCATGAACCACGAGGTCTGATGCATTAGATCCTTCCACAGAAATATCATAAAAGATAACTGATTGAGTTTCACGGAATACTCTGTGCTTTTTAAAGGTTACTTCGCTCATTACATTTTCATTTTTAATACTTGTGCCGTTACTTCTTGTTGTTTCATATACAACTTTAACATACCTTTGAGTGAAAGTTGCAGTTCCTCTACATTCTCACAATTATCAATATTTCTTGCTAATTTTTCATACTCAAACATCTTTGATGGACTTATGAGTATAATATCATCTGGATTTCCTATCATTTTTTATAAAACTCTATTTTAGGTTCAGTTTCTTGCTCATCCAACTCCTCCCTATAGTCCCATTTCCAAGTGCGTTCAAGAATACCAATATCAAAACCGAATTTATAAACCCAGAATAAAATACTCAAAGTAGAACCAGAACCAGATTTAATTTGAATATAAGGCCAAGATGGATAATCATTCCAACTTACAGATGCTTGAAGTAAACTCCATCCTTTTACATTAAGAACCTGAACATACCATTCGTGTCCAAAGTCTTCACGATGCTTAAAGTTGATCAGGTTCATTCTGCTGCTCTCCATTTCTTTCTCATTATAACATACTCTGGGTCATATGCTGCCTTATCTCTTACTTCTTTGAAGATTGTTGCCGATCTCGCTTTGACACAATGTAGTGCGACTGGCGACTGGGGTTTAACGGAACCATCACTAGCATACTTTTTTCCATCAGGATGATTTGCATACCTGCGGGCGCGTGTAAAACCCATTTCAAGAAATTTCCGTGACATGTCCATACCAATGAAGTCTCCAGAGGATTTATAATCACAGAACATTCTGTATATTTTATCAGCAGATTTGCGAGCCACAGATTCATTTACAAATCTCCAATGCTTACAAATATCGTCTGTATAAGGGCGAACCAATAAAACTCCTTGCTCACCCCTTCCAATGCGATAAAGTTTGCGATTCTCTGGAAGTGTAAAGTCCAGAACTTTATAGTCCAGGGCATAATTGAACTCTTTCATTGTTATTACTTATGCGTCAGACTCTCTGTTGTCTCTTGAATTGTGTGAACTCCGCGATCTAACATTGGAGCAAGTCCAGAGAATCCAACGGTTGCAGATGCAACTCCAAGAATGAAACCAAACAGAAATCCTTTCATTTGTGAACTGGTTTAACGTAGACAGCAACTAAATTACCTGTTTTGTCCTGATCCAGAAGTTCCTTAGAAACTTCAGTAGGAGTACCTGTGCATTTCATTGCGACATAATACTCAGAACCATCTTTCCATTTGAACCCAACGCGGTAGGTTTTCATAATCAGCACGCTCCGTACATAGGGTTTGCAAGTTGAGGAAGATTAGAATTGTCACGGGTCTCAGTGTAACCAATAGCAACACGTTCCCGAATCTCCCGAAGCATCTCAATACGATTCAGACACTTCTTAGACATTTGATTTCCAGCAGCCTTGAAGGTCAGAACTTTCAGATACCACTCTTGTGAAATATCACCATAAGGAGTTTTGATAGGGTAGAAGTCCACGATCATATTACCATCCTTGCTGGTCAGTTGAGGGGTCTGAGCGAGTGCTGTCATTGTGGTTCCCCTGATTACCTCTATATTATAGAGCACACAAGAGACCTGTGGAGTCCCCTGTGTGCCACTTATTGAACTGTCAGTCCCTGGTGCCCAAGTAGTAAAGAATACCACCTAAGATACTAACAGGAACTATAATCCACCAGTATTCTACAATCAACCAGAGTCCAACAAGAATAGCAATTAACCATACAGTTCCATCAAGGTCAAAAGAAGAACCTGATGAACCACCAGAACTTACTTGGCGTAGATTTACAATTTGTTGAACATCACCGTGCTTTGCATAGATCTGTTCCTTTGCTCCAGAGAATGTTGCAGCTTCAACCTCAGTGTTGATGCGACCAACCCGAGAGTTTGCAAATACTTCTGCTCTCCAAGTTGCCATTACCAAGTTCCTCTTTGAATGTAGATTTTGCGGACTTCCTGATGCAGAAAATGTCGAAGTTTAGGGTCGGTAGTGTTATCAAAAGCAAGATACAATCGTTTCAGGTATTCATCTTGTGTGGCACCTATGTTACCATCACCACCGATGTCGTTGAGTGATGAACCAGCAACAACTTTGCTCTTGCCGAAGTTACCAGACACACGCCCAGTTGTTCTCAGTTTAGGACGAATCTTTGAGAGGTTAGAGTAAGTCATCGGGGAAACTTGTGGTTACAATCAGGGCACACCCAATGATTGATACGATCTTCACCAAGCAATTCAATACCAATCACACGACTATAAAAATAGGGTGGAGAATAGTTTTCCCAGTATTCTTGTGGAATCAGTTTTTCAACCCAATTTGCACCACATTCGGGACAATTTTCAAGTTTTGTGATGTCAGTGTAAGTCATCGTGCAATAATGTCCAGAGTTTCCAATAGCATCATAGAAAGTTCCAACTGACTGAGAGTGAGTTATTTGTATAAATACCCCCCGCTCCAATCTGCATGTTCCAGCAGGTATTCACGATCAGCAATCAATCGCAGGTCATAACGAACACCTTTGGCAGGAGACTTCCATGATGCAGTTTTATACACTTCGCCAGTGTTCTTGTCAATGAAAGCATGAGCAGAGCGTTGTCCACCACCATCAACAAAAATGATTTTGTGATACTTTTTACCAGTCTCGATGGTATAATCAATGTCGCACTTACCAGACTTGAGTTCATCAATCTTGCGCTGATGATAACCAGGAACTGCATCAAATCGCTCAACAGAACGCTGATGAGAACGAATCGAGTGTTGACGATAGTTGTCTTTCAATGCTTCAATCAGCAGCAGAGTATTCTTGAGAACATTCTCTGCGATGGTTTGTTGTGCTTGTGCTTGCATGGTAGGAGTGCTCATCGGCATCTGTTGCGTATGTAAGTATTATAGGGGAAGCACTGCCTCGCTACGGGTCCGTTGTGCCAGTTTGGAAGGTGGCACACTCAACTCCTCCATAATGATTTGTTTTGGTAGAAAGTTCCAGCAATAGTAACTGCTGCTGAATGTAATCTTGTCGTTTGGTCTACCATCAGGGCTATGAAACTTCATCCGCTTATCAAACATTAGTAGTTGCAGATCCTTATCCTTGAACAACTGCTTAGGAGCACTATCATTCAACCAAGTGTTAGTCATAATGAGAGCAAATGGTTTCTCAAATGATAATGCTCGCTCGAAGAACTTGCGCTTGTTTGTAAATGGTGGATTAGATACGATTACATCCCAGTTGTCAGGTTCATAGGTGAGAAAGTCTTGATTATAATTGATATGAGTAAAGACTACCTCATTCTGCTTACTAATCTGTTTGACAAACTCACTATCAATCGTATCAAATGGACACCAAACAACTGCATCTTTAGGGATGTATTTGAGAATTGGAGTTACACCGTAAAACGGAGTGTAACATTCGTCATTGTTACCCTCAGAAAACATCAGTTTTCCACTATCAAGTTGTTTCATCAGTCATTAATATCCCATCAAGATGATCAATTTCGTGTTGTATAATCCTTGCGGTCAAGCCTCTGTGTGTCTCTAAATGTGGATGTCCAGCAAGGTTGCGATATTTAATTGTGATTGAACTATACCTATTCTTTTTGATGAATGTCTCAGGGATACTCAAACATCCCTCTTCATCCATTTCAGTTTCTTCAGAATGAAATATAATTTCTGGATTGATAAGAACTTTGATTGATTGATTATCGGTGATTACAATGATACGCTTGTTAATACCACATTGTGGAGCAGAAAGTCCTACACCATTGTTTTTAACCATTAGGTCAACAAGTGCTGCACAAGTGGTACGAACAGTATCGTCTATTTTATCAATCCGCTTGCTCTTTACTCTTAGAGCTTTGTGTCCCTCCGTCAGTATTTCCATAGGAGTTGTGCAGATTCTTTATATAGTTGGCAATTTGTTGAGTTTCATCCCATTCCCAAATTGTACCATCTTTTTGTGTGTAAGTTCTTACAGTCATACTTTTTCAAAATGTACAGAATTAAATCTACCAGATATACCTTGAAGTGTCAACTTTGTATGCCAGGTATGCACATCGACACGTTCTACAATGTAATGAGTGTTTAAAGTAAGAATGTCCCTAGGATCGTTGTTACCAGCACCCCAGTGAACTTGTTCATCTATTGCACCAATGTATGCAACAGTATCTCCTACTCTAAAACGTTCCATTTTTTTTAAATTAGTTAGAGTTTATAGTTATCCTTTGTAGAATAAGTTTTAGAGTCAGGCCATCCTTCCTGCTGTCCTTTCAAATAGAACCTTGTTGCTCGTACACATTCTTCCTCATTCAGTGCTGTAATGATGCACTTACCATCTTTATCGTATGAATCCCACAACCCATACTTTTTCTCTTCAACATAGAAACAATCGTCAATCATTTCTCGGTTTTGTTTTGTATTTTTTGATTCCAATTGCTGTTGTTCCTTTAAGTTTTTTGACATAGTTTTCTCTGTAATCATCATATGGAAAGTATGCATTATGCTGTAGTTTTCTTTTACCATCCTTTACGAACCATTCTAATGCAAAAGGAAATACTTTATGAAATGGTTGTACTTCTGGTTGTGGATCAATTCTTTTTGAAATCATTTGACTCTTTCAACATTTGAGTAGTCTATGTCATTCCAATGTCTAATTACACCCGCAACAATAAAACAGTTTGTAATCAGATAGGTTGCAAAGATGATAGTTCTTACAATTGAAATGATGTCTGCTTCTTTATCATTCTTCCCGTGTTTTTCACCAAGCGAATAAGACCAGAGTCTCCATATTGTCCTGTGTTTTTTATTCTTCATCCTTTTTCTTGAAGACTTTTTTGTCGCATTCATTACAATATGTAGAGTATCCGTATTTGAAGTTCTTGACTGCTTGAAAATACTCAGAAGTCAAAGGTTTTACTTCATCACACGCTTGGCACTGGTATTCACTTGGGCGTGACAATGATTTCTTTTGCCCCAACACTCTTGACATAAGACTGCCAGGCAAATGCATCATCAAGTTTGAAAAAGACCGCAGACTGTTTAGCATAACCTCTTTGCTTTGGCTTTAGATATGATACTTCATATTTCATTTTTCTTCAAGCGATGTGATCAGATGAAACTCAAAGGTAGGAACAACAACACGTACATCTTTTGATCTGTGTTTACCTTTATGCACAAGAATTGAAATTGATTGTTCACTTACAAAGGCAATTGCGCCAGTAACGTGCTTGTAAGACACTGTAGTTCCTTCAACAAATACCACTCAGATCCTCCATAAAAATGTATTCTTCAGGTTCTTCACCATCTACAACAAACTCAAGATATAGCGCATCAGAGTCGTCAATACGATCATCAGACACTAAAACACACATTCTCTCACTCCAATAAGCATCAAGCTCATCAAGTGATTGCTCTCGGATTTCGTTAATAAAGTCATTCATTGGAAACAAGCCTCAAGTGGTGTCAATTTGGGTTTCATTGATGAGTATGGTGTAGTGTCTCTAATGTCTACTACACTACCAACTGTCTTTGCATTGATTGGAGCGTGGTAGGATTTTGTTTTTGTATTCCAGAATCCCCAGATAGAACGTACAGGAGACCCGTTGTTATAATCAAAACGGTAATGATTGCGGATCCATATTCCAACAACATTCCGTTTGAATTCTTCAAATTCATAACTGTATCCTTTAGGAGCAGTGTGAGGAAACTCAAAGGTCGTCAAGGCGTTCATCGAATTCTTTAATAATTCTAATCTCTTCTTGGAGAGACTCAATCATTCGATACAATTCTTCAATTTTATCTTGATGCATTTTTTTGAGATTTGTCAGCATATTGCCAGCGTGTTGAACGTTAGGTTGAGAACTCATAATCAGGTCGTAAAAGATTCAACAATACGGGATTCTTCTTCATCCACAAGAGCAAAGCGAGGGGCAGCAACTACGCGCTCCATAATTTTACTCTCATATCGGTCATCATAGTCATCTGAGTCTCTCAAAATATCGTGACACTCAACATCATTTTCAGAAATGACATTGATTACGCCACCATACTCAGAAGAGGGAAAAGGAACCCAGTAGTCAACGATGTACAGATATTTCATTTGTTTTTGTAAATTACTCCTTGATTTTAGCAGTGTATTGGAAATTGGTCAACTGTCTTTGAAGTTCGCAACGAACTGAAATGAGGCGTCCATAAAGAAACTTTTGATACTCATTGTCCTCCAACAAGTTGGTAAGGTTGTCAACTTGCATCAGTGCAAAGATTAGTTTGGTTTGTTGGTCCATTTTGCCTCATCTCTTGGATGAATAACTTTGTAATAATATGTAAGTAGCAGAGAAACAAGTGCTACCAACATAAGGTAGATAAAGATTCCGACTGCTAATGTCATTTGATTTCAATACTTGGAGGTTTCTTTAGGTTCTCCATTGCTTGTTGACGATAGTGTGCTTTATACATTGCATCATCACGCTGGATTAGAAAGACATTCCATCCAAGAATTGCAATAAGAGCGAAAAAGATGTAAGAAATGTGCCTACTGTTCACGGATTACCCTCAGGCGATTTGGATTGTAACCTTCATTGATAAGAGATTCAATACGCTCAGTTGCTTGCGGCTTTGTCAGTTTAGATGCAATAGGAGTCCATCCAACGGTGCAAAATTCTTCAATTGTGTAAAGATCTTCTGTCATACTGCAAGTGCTCCAGAGGGAATTTCAACAATTTTGGGAAGTTCGAGACCAAGTGAATTGATTTCATAGCAAACCCACTTACCATTACGGAAGAGATAGTGATACTCTTCGGCATTGATGGAAAGCAGATACTCACAAAGGTCAGCATCAAGACGCGGAGGACAATCTTCACCACGCTGAGAATAATACTCAGGTCCATAAACACCCTTAACTGCACTATCATCCCAGCGAGAATCAGTCCAGCAAGAACTCATATCGCCACCATCAATCAGTTCTTCAGCAAGAGAACGTGCATTGTAATGAGTCTTCAGGATGCGACCCAACCACTCAGGATAACCGTCCCAGTGGTGATAGACAGACAGAATAGAACCATCTTTGAGTTCAAGACCGATGCGAGCACGAGTTGCCATTGGGGCGTCTGTCGATTACTCATATATTATAAGGGGTCCCCAGTGCCCTGAGATCCCCCCGTGTGCCAGTTTGAGAACTGTCTCAGCAACTATACATAAGTGCTCCGAGCCCAGCACCAAATAAAGTCCAACCGCTAGTATTTTTATAAGAGTTAGACCAACTTCCAGATGAACTGTTTCGGTTATATTTACGATTCCAACTGCCACTATTTTGCCATCCAGAACCACCAGATAGAGCACTTGCAAGACCAGCACCCATAGCTGCACCAGCGGCAGGATTACAAATCCTACGATTATAAGTTGGTTGTTGATATGTTACAGGACCTCCAGAACCACAAGAGGTAGTATAACTAACACGATTTACATAACCAGGAATATAATTTCCATACTGGTCATAATAACCAGGAACGTAATTTTCTTGATATGTCTTACAAACTTGATAGTAATTTGTTTGCTGTGCAACTGCTGAAGTAGGAACAAGAATTCCTGCAGCAATTATAGCGGTGATGACTGCTTTCATTTTGTGTGAGACTATTTTTATAATATAGCAAAAAGGAGAAATCTGTGCAACTTCTCCTGTGCCACTTATTTAACTGGAGTAGGATCTCCTTTACCTTCAAGAGATCTTACCATAAGATCAGTAAACCTTTCCATCTTTTCAAAATGAACTGATGCTGGATCATATTTAATTGCTTCTTTGAGGGCAATCAGTTCATCCCATTCTTCTTGTGTTAGATTAGGACCGCCTGATCTTGCTTGTGTCATAGATTTCTCATTGAATATAAGTTAATTATACCACTATGTATACCTATGTGATGGTTCCTTAACATTGTTTTCGGAGTGTTGTTACAGTTCTTTATGAATTAAAAAATGTATCAAATCCACCAGAATCACCGTGAATACGATTCTCAAGTTTATCCATTAAACTATCGAGACTTTGAAGTGCTTCGATCTCTTGAATGACTTTAGAAATTGTTGTGCAAACTACTGGTCGTTCTTGACGAGCTGCGAATGCCAAAGCATTTCTTAGACTTTGTTCTGCTTCCTTTAGACTTTCTTCTACAGATTTACTTAGAGCCATTTACTTTCCTCATTTCAAAACTACCATCATTGCGATCAATCCATTCTACAGTATCACCCTCTTTAAGTCCGGCAATTTGAAGTAAATCATCAGGCAACTCAATATAACAATCTCCAGTCAATCCATCAACTTGAGTAGAAAGTTGCCACTTTACAACTTTGTCATTGTTAACTCTCAAATATTCTTCGTGACTTGATTCCCAAAAGTCACTCCAAGCATCTTGGCATTCGGGTGAAGAATTATTCGCATCACAACTCAAGATTTTATTTAAATAATCATCATACTTGTTATTGTCAACACCACTATTCAAAAGTCCAAGAAGTTCATTTGCACGACTTGCTTGATCTTTATGATAATAATAACTTTCTTTTACCACACCAACAATTACATCATAAATCTCCTGCGGTGTTGCTCCACTCGCAGACATTGCATCGTTTAGCCAATTCTCAAGATTTTCAAGCGAATATTTTTTGTAGTCCATTGATGTTGATGAATTTTTTTTTAATTTTACCAATGAAATTTCAATTAGTCAATAGTTTTATTGATATGATTCTCTATTACAAGCATATCAACACGAGCATCTAAAGAGTTTTCGAGACGATAAAGTTCATTAGTTAATGAAATATTTTCATCCTCAAGTTTAAGTATTCTTTCTTCAAGTTCTTCAATTTTTTCAGCAACAGATTTAGTCACCCAGTTATCATCAAAGCAAGTAATTGTAGAACTAAAGTTAAAGATACTATCCAACCATTTTTTCATCCATAATCTCCCTAAAATATCTTTGATACGCCATAAATCTTTGAAGTGATGGTTTAACCTCAAGGCTTTCACAGCACCTTATGTATGAGATAAATTCATACCGAGGTGCTGTAGGATCAGTGTCACTCATTCAGATTTTCTTCCTCCGCAGTCATTGCTTCAATCTCTTCATCAAGATACTGTTCAGCATCAGGATTCTCACATCGTGCAAGTTTTGCTTTCAGGTCACGAACTTGCTTTTCCAGTTCATAATTCTTATTCTCCAGAGGAATGACTTTGCTTCTATATTCTTCTGCAAGAAACAAGTCATACTCATCAGCAACTTTCTTCATATCCTCAAAACTACGCATATCATTAAATGCAAGAGCACAAGCACCTTTCATAATACCTTGCTCACAATGTCCCATCGTGCGAGCAATCGTTCCAAAGAAGCGGAACAATTGAATACTGTTGAGGTCTTCAGTAGGAATTTCAAAGGTATAATGCTCTTCCGGAAGTGTCTCATCATCATAAACACCATACCCATTAGAGGTCCATTCGGTGTCAAAAGAAACTTTGAGTCGTGCTTTGTAGGTCATTGGTATGAATTTATATGTACCTACTATAAAACCTCCTGACTACAAAGTCAAGAGGTAGTGGACAGTTTACTTTTTGTCTTTTAGTTCTTTCATCAGTTCTTCTGCCATCCTCATAGATTTTCTTTTCATTCGATATGCTACGATTGGATTTGCAGGATTATTTTTTAACCACCAATAAAAAATTGCCCACTTGATCTGCAACTGTTTACCAAGAATTATAATGTACTTGGCGAAACTTTGATCAGTAACAATAAAATATGCAAGAATACAAAATATAGTCAGATATGTATAATATGAGGTCATTGAATAGGCCTCTTAGTGTATAGGTATTCTATAAGATCAAGTTTGATCTCATCAAGTTCTTTTTCACATCCAAGATGTTTTGCCAATTCTCTAATGTCGCTGTGATGTTTTTGGAGATCTTCCAGCATTAAATCGATTGCTGATCTATATACACTCATTTCTTTTTCTCCTGAACAACAATTACTGGACATCTAGGGATAACATTGCGAATTTCTTGTACGATTTCGGTTTTTTGAACCTCAGTCAGTCCAATAACCCTATGTATTTTGTTTATTATCGCAAAGGCTTGCGAACAAGAAATCACGGTTGAAAGTAAAACAACCATAACTTTCCTTTATTCTATTACTATTTAATACAGTTTATAAAATTTTAATAATTAGTCCCAACTTACATTTTGTACTAGGAATCCAGGCATTACATATGTCCAGACACCAAGTTCCTGAACACCACCAACTTTATAATCCCACTTATATTCAAATTGATTATGACTATCCCAAGTCATATAACCTTTCTCTTTATCAAATCGTCCTTTGATTGTTAGTCGATGTTTATTGGAATAAATGTTACGAGTTCGAAGTGCTCCACCTTTTTCACGGGTTTCAACTACTACACAAGTATCAGGATAAGTTTGAATACCTTGCTCTAGAATACAAGGAGTTTCATAACGAAATGGACGATATGTTTTAACTTCCTGTGCAAATACAGGAGAAGAGAACAAAAGTGCAGTAAGAAGAATCAGTTTTTTCATTTTACAATACTCCAATGTTCGTTACCAGTTTTTTGAACCCAAAAGCAATACTGCCTATTCAGAGAAACAAGAAACATCATATCGTCAATTTCTTGCTCTACAAGGCAAGCGTGAAATGAATTCATAATGTTCACAAAGCGATTCTTTGCCTTAGAACTCTTAGGAATTACATTTACAAATTTTTGTTTGGTTTTAATCATTGTGATTTGATTGAAACTGTATTATAAGTGATAAAGGGGTCAATTGACAAACACTGTACCAGTTTGAGGACTGGATCTATGTATTTTAATAAACTTCTGTGCTTGATTTACGGTGCTCACATCAGTCAATTGTTCTCCGTTGTAGATAATAACCAACCGTTTCCCCCAGGGTACAGCAGCGTATCCATCTTTGGTTTCAAATCCTTCTTTCATACTAGGAATTTCTCCTCATAATTCAATAGTTCTTGTGGTACGTCCAGTATATTAGACTGGACTTCTTCTGCAAGGTTCCAACGTGTTTTACCTTCAGGTCTCTGATACAATTTGATTCCCAAATAATTGTACTTCAAATTAGTGGGAACTTTGACCTGATAAGTGTTACCATCATTGGAAGTTAGTGCCGAAAGAGCTTCATTTTCCTCCTGAGTGACCACGATGGTGCGGGTGGAGTACCAGTAGACCCTCTGGAATGCCTCAAGCGAAGAAAGATGGGTTTCTGGGTTGTCCAGTATCATTCTGCAGATAAATTGGGGTGATAAGCAGTGATCTAAGACCGTTTTCCCCCTTTTTTCTTTGTTTTTAAGTGCATTCTCCGTGATAAACCCCGTTGGATTCGGGTTCCCCGCGTCAAAAACGCCAAAATAGTAGATGCGGGTGATGGGTCGGGCGAACTCGGGTTTCCCCCAGTTCCCCAGGTTGCAGCGGAGACCGTGATAGGCAGTCTCACAGTAGGGTTTCCAATCTTTCATTGCCACTTAGGTCCCTCAAACCAGCAGGTTAGACTATGGCGAACACCAGAGGTAACTGGATTCACCTGATGATACTTGAACGACGGAAAGCAGATAACAGTTCCCTGAGAACGTAGAGCGTTCTGATCAGGAATCACATCACAGTCAAAGAGTTCCAACTCTCCTCCAGTGTATTGGGTGGGATCTGTCAATTGTAGCACACACGTCAGTTTACGATGGTAGGGCGTTGGATTGACCCAGAATACATCTTGATGCTTACTGTACTTACCTTTATATTCGGAGTTGTACTCTGCAAGTTGCATCAGTTTGAGAACCTTAAGGTCAAATCCAAACCAGTAATCATTGGCCTTCTTCGCAATTTTCCACATTTCAGCGAATACATCTTGAAATTGTTCGACCTCCAACCATTTAACTTTGCTTTTTCTGATCTTTTCGTTTGCAGGAATGCCATCTACTCCCAGAGCACCGTCACTCAGGGGTAGATTTTTAGACCTTTCTAGAATAATCTGACAATCAGATGCACTGAAGTGATTCTCAAAGCAACACCATTCACCCCTCATAATCACCTCCGAATGGTAGAAACAGCAACATCGCCCTGCTCAAAGATAATGTCCACAACATTCTGGATCTTCTTTGCAGCGTTGGCAGTAGACTTGGAGAACACAGGGCAGATCACCAGACCATAAGATTTGGTGTATTCCTGCAGGTTACCAGCAGCAATCTGACCGTTACTAATACCAGCAGCATCATCAGGATGCAGACGAAGAGTACGGCCAACAGTCTGACCGATACCAACAATGTCCATATCGCGCATAAAGACCACTGCCTCCAGTGCAGCGATGTTGATACCCTCAGCAAGAATGCTGTGATGAAGAACCACAAACTTCTTGTCAGGATTGCGACCCCAGGCATTCAGAGTGTCAAAGAACACCTCACGGTTCACTTTGTTACCGTCGATGAATGCACCGTGCTTAGAAGTAATGTGCATCACAGAATAACCTTGCAGAGCAAGAACGTGAGCAAAGTCAGTCTCAGACAGCAGATTGATGATGTGCTTGGTTGCCTTGGCACAAATCAGAATCTTGTTGACAGGATTCTCCTCCAGAACTTCCAGAAGATTGTCACGGTCACGCTGAGCGATGTTGTCACCTTTCTGAACCATCTGCAGTTGCTTAGCAACAACCTTAGGAGGAATGATGTAACCACCATTCACAAGTTCAGGAGCAGGAACTTTGGCAATGATCTGACCATAGACTTCGGTCAGATTCATACCAGGCTTGGAGATGGTGGCAGAATACTTAGGAGTTGCAGTGAAGAAGTAGCAACGCTTTGCTTCCTGACTGAAATACTCAACAGCAGGAAAGAAGTGGCGTTGAACGCTGTTGTGTGCCTCATCGAAGTAAATCGTATCTACATCAATTCCTGCCTTGGCAAGTTGACCAAGAGAGTTGTAAGTGGTGAAGATCAGTTTGTGTTTGGGAGCATCAGGATTGAATGCACAAGTCACAATTTGATTCCAGTGCTGAATCTCAGAGGGTTTCGTGGTGCTGAAGTGATGAGTCTCACCACTGTGAACGTGCAGAACAGCAACGTTAGTGATAAACTCAAGGTACTCAGAAGACAGCTGCTCAGCAAGCAGAATGCGAGGAGCAACAACTACAACAGTCTTAGGAGTTTCAGATTGAAACACACGCATTGCATCAAAGATACCCACATTGGTCTTACCACCACCAGTGGGAAACACACAGATACCTTTCAGATACTTAGCAAGAGCGTCAAGTGCTTTTTGTTGGTGAGGACGCAGTTGGAACACAGGTCTCATCAGTTGAATATGGGAATATTATAACGGAAAAAGGACCCCCGCAGGAGTCCAGTGTGACAGTTTAGAAACTGGTTCAGAAAGAATCGCAGCGAGCGACAATTTGACCTTTGATTTCCTTTTCAGGAGTCAGATTACCTTTTTTACGATTAGAATTGCAAAGATTAGTGATTGCATTCACAAAGTCCTTGTTTTTGGAAGTAAAGAAAGCTTCCTCAACAATTCCTTCACAAGTCATATAATTGTTGACACGATTGCATACTTGAAGAACTTGAAGCCAAGCACCCTTAGTATCTTTAGTGCTGCCAATCACCATAGACTGTTTACGAACCTTGTTCTTGAAGTAACCTACGATAAAGTCACAAGTATCAAAGGTTTTACCAGTCTTTTCCTCATAGATAGGTACAACGACCTTATCAAAGTTGTAAAGTGCCTTGATCAGGTATGCAGAGATTTCTTTAGAATCAGACTCTTTATCCCAATTGATTTCTTCGGAAAGAGTTTTTACAATCTTCGTAAGAACATTCGGACGATCGTCGTTGTTTGCCCATCCTACAAGGCGTTCGATCTCACGAACCTTCGTGATGCAGCATTTTGCACCAGAAACAAGAGGAAATTCGTGCGAAACGGGTTGCCAAGTAAGATAAGGAATACTCAGATAGAAAGCACGAGTATTCAGAGCACTTTGCTCACCAAGTTGACAACGGTGCTCCAACTTTTCCCAATCTTTGGTAGTGTTAATCGACTTAACTTCCCGATAGAAAATATTAGAAGCTTCCAGTTCACGAGTTTTTTTAGGAACGTTCGAGTTAAAAGCAACCACACGACCTCTAATAGTCATAGTAAGGTCAGTTGAAGCGGCAATAGCCAATGCCTGCATCGTAGTGTGCTGCTTTTTGGTTACTTGAAACTTACCAGTTCTTTCGTCAAAGATAAAAACAGGAGTTTCGGATTCTTGAAAATTAACTTTAAACTTATAGTTTTTGAAGTTTTCTTCACAAAAATCAGGTTGAATCAAACGAATCTGTCCCTGTGCATACTCAATAAGGTTGGCAGGAACTGCAACAGAGAAAGTTTTCTTTTCTTCAGTCTGTTCTTTTTGTTTCTGAACAAAATCTTCTACAGAAAGAGCACATTCTCCTTCGGGATAGATTACTGCAACTTGGTCTTTATTATCTTCGACCATTTTAAAAAGTTTAGAAAATTTAGGATCTTCAAGAAGTTTGAGACCAGAAACTTTCTGAGAATAAGAACCGACTTGATTGTCGGCAAAAGAAACGGTAGTCATAATGACAAAATGAAAGTAAGGTAAACACGCTTTAAGGCAGCGGAACCGTCAGATTGGTTGGTTTCCCTCCCTCACCGACTCAAGTAATATAAGACATCTGAGTGGGAATGTCAACCTGTATGTGCCACTTGTTCATCCGTCACATTACTTCCAAGAACTCGTACAATCAAATCCAATGATCTTTGTTGTGGTCTCTGTCCCCATCCATACCATTTACCTTTCTTTCCATTATGATAAGGTGGAATTTTACCGACTGAATAGTATTGTTCAGCAGTTAAATCATAAATTTTCTTACCATCTTGTAACCACCAATGATACTCATTACGATAATCAGTTCCAACCATTGGAACTAATAAATCAGTATCCATCAAGTAGAACAATGCTTGTGTAGATGGATAGCAATATCCATACATTGGATTTGTTTTATTTTCTGGACGATACCTAGGTGTCAAAAGATCTGGTGTGAGATTGCGTTTAATCAACCCCATCACCAGACTTAGGTTGTTTTCAGAGTATCGATAAGGTTCAAAGGATAATCTACGAGTCTCTATAATATCCTTTCTATTGTATCGATGACGTTCAACAGTTTTCATAAGATTCTTAAAGAAATATTTAGCCAACTTGTCTTCAAACCCAACAAAGGTATTCTAGAGGGATTGTTGGGTATCTGTCAAGTAGTTTAGATATTCCTCGTAGAGCACTTTTTCCATTATGAAAGATTGTTGTTCCCACGGTTGATCAGAATAGTCCAGATGAGAATGATCAATACCCCTCCAATGTCTCTTACCATACTTATCTCGAAGAGCACCCTTAACGTGCTGATTAATGTGCCACAACTCGTGAAGTAATACAATTGTATAGTGTTCTAGTGACAATCGATTATGCATCTCGATCTCAAATGCCCGAGGTCTATGGTCACAATCAGTCACACCAACCCATCCATAAACTCCATCACGCAACATTCCGCGATGATTGACAGAGACTTCCAATTTGTAACGCGGAAGTTCTTTTTGAATAAACCAATTTACAATTTTTTCACAGCGTTTCTTGCTGTAATTGTATCCACTAGTGTATAATGAAAGCATCAGAATACAAAGTTCAAAAGAGCTGCAGAAACTTTTGTTGTCCAGTGAATGAACCACACAAAGGAACCAACAAAAATCAGACGATCTAGACTTGAATACTTCATAGGTGTCTGTGGTTGCTCAGACACTATAAGACCCCTCACAGGCGATTCTGGAGGGGTCTAGGACAGTTTTTAGACTGTCATATCGATTTTGTTTTCGTCGTAAACAAAGATACCATCATGAGGTAAATCAATATACCTGCGGTCATTGAAGTAAATTCTTTTTCCGGCAAATTGAACTCTTGCTTTTCTTGGTCCAAGAATTGAAATCAAATCCTGAATAATTTCTTCGTTTGCCTTATGAGCAATTTGATGAACAATCATGAAATGATACTTGTCAAAAAATTCTACAGCTCCATCTTCTCCTGCTGGTGGGCATGGATGCTCCACAGAACAATAGCATCCTAGTTCATTATGCATTTCTAGACAGCAAGTATATGGTTTTGAAAATAGTTTACGTAGTAGTTTCTTCATCGATATCTCTCACAATTAATACTTGATTTACTTCATCCCATTCAAAAGTTTGTGTTATTGGACCTGGTTCTGGAATTGAATATTTATTCCATGTTTGAGTTTCTTCATTCCATAAGAAATAGAATCCTTCTTCAACTGGAATAGGAATGGGTGGTTCCCATCTTAGGGATTGTTCATTTAACACCCATGAAGGATTAGTTTCTGGTTTTGGTGATATAAATGCATCTCTAGTTCTATCATAAGTATCTCCAATACAAGCAAACTTGCTTCTAAAATTATTATTATAAGAAGTTTGAACCCATTCAGTATCATACCCAAAAAGTTCTTTCAAAAATGCAATACCAAGAACTTCATTCTCTTGTCCATTTTCATCAATTAGTTCGTCGTCAGATACTGCAACTAATCTTTCAACTATATTATTGTTGATTATCTTTGCGAAATTTGCCATTGTTTTTATGGGTATAAGTAACGAATACCAACTCTTCCTCTACCACCAGAACCTCCATCCATAGTAGTAAATCCACCCTGTCCTGGGTTGTTTGCTCCACCACCACCAGCACCGCCAGTATTTATTGTACCATTACCGGCAAGAGTTCTTGTGACTGGAACGCCTGGAAATGCAAACGAATATCTTCCTCCAGGACCACCACCACCAGGACCACCACCACCAGGCCCATAAGTTCCCGGTGGGTATGGGAAGTACACCATTGAACCTCCACCACCACCGCCAGAATAAGTTCCTCCACCGACAGTCCATCCTACTGGTGAGCCAGGTCCTCCATTACCAGCAGTAGTTCCTGCAGCACCTCCAGTAGATCCAGAACCTCCGCCACCTCCACCACTTCTTACATTTGGGTTTGGAACTGATTGAGCTCCACCAGCGTTTCCTTGTCCAGGAGTTCCGGAACCTACACTACCACCAGGGGAAAATCCACCACCACCAGAACCACCAGGAGAACCACCAGCACCCCCACCAGTTGATGTAATTGTAGAGAATATTGATGGACTTCCATTTCCACTAGAACCACCACCAGGTCCTACTGTAATTGGATAGTTTGTTGCTGTGATTGGGAATCCAGTTCCAGTTCTAAATCCACCAGCACCTCCACCACCACCTGCAGCAACACCAGGAGCAGCTGCTCCACCACCACCGCCTGCAACCACAAAATACTCAACTGTATTACGAGTTGGTGGTGCTGAACTAACACTGAAAGTATCTGTTGTATCAAAAATATGATATCTATAGCCATCACCAGGAGTAGATGTTGTACCTCCTGTTGCAGTTAATCCAGCACTTTTACCTCTCAAATCATTCATTGAGATTGTCGTTGCTGGTGTTGAAAAAGGAGAACCTGCTAAGTTTCTTACTCCACTATCATTTAATGAAATAGTGGATGTTGAAGGATTACTAAGTTCAGTGTTTACCTGGCTCATTGAAATTGAAGCAGGTGCTGATGGTAAAACCATATGTTATTTCTCCTTCTTGTTCCAGGGAAAATCTTCTTCTTTGACCAACACTCGGTTCACTCTTGATTTATTAATTTCAATCTCGATTTGATTATTTATTTGCTCTTCATTTACTACAGATTTAATCCAATTAATTATGTCCTGCTTTTTTAGATCAGAATATGGAATAAAAGAATTTGGTTTAAGTTGTTCTTCGGTAAATTCTGTTTTTCTTTTTACCGAGCCTTTATGATAGTCTATTGAATCAACACCAATTTTTTCCCAGAGAACTTCAACAACTACGTCATCAATTGAATTTCTAGTTTCTTTTGTTAAAGAATGTATTCTCCAAGTATATTTCATAATGTTTTTAGGTATTTATGTTTTTTAATGAAATATATAATATTTTTTAAGAACCAATAAGAACAAATAGTCCCGAAGTACCGGGATTTCCAGAAGTTCCTCTGTATGGCGATGTAGGATTTCCTGCAGTTGTTCCGGTTCCACCAGTTGTCGAGCCTCCAGTAACACTTGGATGAATATATCCAGAACCTCCACCGCCGGCACGTCCAGATTGACCTGCAGTACCATTTCCCCCCTTGTTGCCGCCGCCACCACCATTAAATCCTCCTCCTCCGCCGCCTCCAGAACCTTGATTAATACCTCTAGTTACACCAGTTCCTCCGGTAAACGAACCTGGTATTGATTGTCCACCCCCACCACCACCACTTCCAGGCGCAGATTGTCCCGAAGTTCCTCCTCCAGCACCGCCGATATGTGTTGGTGGTTGGTTACCGGCATCAGTTCCGTTTCCACCCCCACCACCACCTGCCATTATTCTTGCATTTGGTTGTGAAATTGAAGATACAAATAATCCCGTATATCCACCACCAGCACCACCAAAGGCATCTGGACCTCCACCGGGACCACCAGAACCAAATGGTGATGCAAATTGAGTTTGTGCAGCACTTCCTCCAACAACAAATACATAATTTGTTCCTGGAGATAAAGTTAAAGTTCCTGAAGATGATCCTCCAGCTCCACCACCACCAGACACATTATCATTACCTCTAGATCCACCAGCTCCCCACATAATAAATGGGGCACTAAATGGAGCATTAACTGTCATAACGTATTGCCCAGCAGTGCTGACACTAAATCCACTAGATTTAGGTACAGTAGTTACATTTCCTTGGTTTGCTGTTGGATAGTACGATATTTGTACAGCACTCTTACCTCTCAAGTTATCCATTGAGATAGTACCACTAGGAACACCCGCCAGTGCTCTTACGTTTGCTTGATTAAGCGAGATAGTAGTTGCTGATGGACTGATGCCAAGTTCTGTATTGACTTGGCTCATTGAAATAGTACCTGTTGGAAGTACCATCTATTATTCCTCCACTACATTCCAAGGAAACTCGCCATCATTTATTTGAATCCAATTAGACTTTGCTTTCTCTATTTCTGCTTCAATACCTTGATTTACTGAATCTTCATTAATAAAATCTTTCACCCAATTAATCAGAATTTCTTCCGTTAATTGCTCATAAGGTACAAAAGAGCTCTCATCAATATCTTCGATATTAAAGTTTGCTGCTGCCTTTACGGAACCAGTATAACCATCCTCATCAATACCAAATTTTTCCCATACAACCGTGAATACTACACTATCAATAGTATTTATAGTTCTCTTTGTAAGCGAATGTATTTTCCAAGTATAGTTTATCATTTTTTCAAGTTATTAATTTCTTCTTTAAGTGTATTTATTTGCTCTTGCTGCTCTTTGATTGCTTCGACAAGAAGTGGAACTAATCTTTCATATTGAATAGTAAGGTAGTTTTCTCCTGATTTTGATATATTTTGTTCTCCATTCCAATCTTGGTCAAATGGTGCTGGTGCTACCGCTTGAGGAAGAACTTCTTGAACTTCTTGTGCAATCAAACCAATGTCATTTGTTTCGTGTTTTGGAGTGAATCCTAGTTCTTTTGATTTCTCATTCCAATCAAAAGTATATCCATTCAGTTTCTGTATTTTATCTAATGGAGTTTCAATATGTTTGAAGTTTTCTTTTAATCTACGGTCTGATGAATATGCAGTGATGTTTGATGTTGCTGTAATTGCACCAGTAACATTAGTATCAATTTGTGGATTAAAAGATGCTCCAGAAGGAGAATAATACCAAACACCTCTCCCATTGGTGCCATCATACATACCTTGATTTCCGCCAGCAGCAACTGTTTGTCCATAAAAATAGACATTAGTTGTTCCATTATTAAAAATTATAACTCTTTCTGCTGCTGTTGTGTTGAATGATAAATTTGCAGTAAAAGTTTGAGCAGCACTCCAAGTATTAGAACCATTCATAAGAGGAATAGTTGCGCCTGATGTTCCCACATTATACCCATCAAGCAAGTCAGCATTTAAGTTGCTTACTACAGTCGTTGAAGAAACTGTAAGTGGTGCAGTTCCTGTTGCTACTGTAGAAATTAATTGTGATGATGCTCTTATGGAACCTGATACATCTAATTTTGCTGTTGGATTTGTGGTTCCTACACCAATACTACCACTCACATAAGCACCACCAGTGACTTGAAGTGGTTGTGATGCTGTTCCTGTAGCACTTGTAGAACCGACTAAGAGATTGCCACCAGTAACTTGAACACCAGAACGAGCTGTTACAATACCAATAGAATCAACATTGGTTACGTCTTCATAAGTTAAGGTTCCTGCAATAGAAACATTTCCAGTAAATGTTGCTGCAGTACCAGTAATATTTCCATTAAATGTTGTTGCAGATATAACACCAGTAGAAGGATTGAACGATAACTTAGTAGTCGAAACTTTCGATGCTGTAATTGTTCCTGAAGTTTGTGCAGTTAATACTGGATACAAAGTTTGATTAGTGCTTGTGTCATCAACAACTGTAGAACCTGCTCCAGTTAATCCAGAGCCATCACCAACAAAACTTGTTGCAGTGATAACACCAGTTGCAACAATACCATTAGTTATGGTAAGTCCAGTGCCAACATTAATTTTATTGTTGATACCATCAATCGTAACTGATGAAGAACCAACAGTTAGAATACCAGTAACTCTTGCGTCACCATTAACAATAAGAGCAGTAGAGCCAACTCCAACCTGAACATAATTCCCAAGAGTGGTAATACCAGTGACTTTTAGATTTCCATTAATTACCAAGTCATCTGTAGATAGACTAACAGCCTTATATCCAACAACTTCTACAACATCTCCATTTTGTGCAGCACTTGTAAGACCAACTGTTGTACCGTTAGTTGCAGTATAGTCATCACCAGAAACTAGACGAGCACCATTTAAATAAACATCAACATATCCAATTGTATATCCATTGGTTAATGTAAAGTTTGTTTGAACTCCAGTGACATTATAAGATTGTGCATTTCTCGATAGTGGAGCAGTATTCAGTGCTGTAATGAAGTAATCAGTTTCAGTATTTGGAGCACTTGCAAATCTAATCGTTGAAGAACTAACTGTATATGCAGTTGTGGGTTCTTGAATAACACCACCAAGAGAAACTAAAAGTTGTTGTTCATTCAGTGGGAAGTAATTATTACCATTGTACTGCATCGTAAATGCAGTTGTAATTCCATTAAATGATGGAGTCAGAGTAATAATATAATTATCCGCTGATGTTAGAGCAGAAACTCCAGCACCTGCACCACCCGTTGATATAATTGTTACATTACCTGTGGATTGGTCAATTGAAATACCAGAACCAGCAGTAATGGAAGTAACAATACCTGTCAGATTAGTCCCAGAACCAGAGAATGAGGTTGCCGTGACAATACCAGAAACTTTTACGTTACCAGTAACATCTAGTTTTGATGTTGGATTTGTAGTTCCAATGCCAACATTAGAGAGTGTATGAATACCAGCAGAATTTTGTACAAAAAATCCTTCACCACTTCCACCACCACCAGTTGCAGTGATGGTTACATTACCTGTAGATTGGTTGATTGAAATACCAGTTCCGGCAGTTAATGAAGTTACAATGCCTGTTAATTGGGAACCAGATCCAGAGAATGAAGATGCTGTGACGACACCAGAAACATTAGCACCAGATGAAGTGATAATGCCACTAAAATTACCTGATGTTGCAGTGAGCACACCAACAGAAATACCATTTGTGGTGCTATTGCCTCTACCTGTTACTGAGTTTAAAGTATCAGTTTCTGAATATGATGTTAAATATGTGCTTGTATCAACTGAACCATCAGCCTTTAAAAACTGACTTGAAGTTCCACCAGATTTAACAAAAGAAGTAGCCGTGACAACACCAACAACTATATTAGGTGTTCCTGTTAATCCTTGTGCAACAGTTGCAATACCAGCAGTTGATGCAAAACTTACATTAATATCATAAGTTCCAGATAATCTTGCAGAATTAATGGTCCCTGTAGTGATATTTGCAGCATCTGCAAGATTAGTCGCAGTGGTTGCAGTTCCTGTAACGTTACCAGTGAGAGCACCAACAAATGTAGTTGCAGTAACAACACCTGTTGCATTAATTCCACTACGAGCAGTGATTTGGTAGGGAGTGTCAATAAAATTAGCAGCGTTGGATACTGCATTACCCATACCAGCATGATTAGAGCACTGATAATGTAGAACAATCGGTGTGGTATCTACAATAGTGATTTCAGTATATGCACCAGCACTACCAGCAGTTCCGTTTGTTGTTACATTAGTAGTGTATTGAGTTGTTCTATTTGCTTCCAGGTAAAAACGAAGTGGATGAGAACTATTACTACCGTCTGCTTGATCAAAGCGATAGGTTTTTCCTGGAAGTAATGTTATAAAGGGAGATTCTGCCCCGTCAATAAAGTATCCTTGAGAAGATCCAGATCCAAAGTAACGATGATTCGCTGTTTTATTTGCGACTGTGACCGTAAAAGTTTTTGTAGCAGAACTTGCCGTTCCTAAAAGTGTTTGATATCCATTAAAACTAGATGCAGTTACAACTCCACTAAAATGTCCATCACCGACAACAGAAAGTTTTGATGTTGGAATTGTGGAACCAACACCTACATTTCCAGCAGTAAAGTTAATATCATAAGAATCCGTTCCCGTCCCTACGTTCCAAGGGTTAACGGTAAAAACTGTAGTTCCTATACCAACGTTTTTAGAGGCAAATACCTTTCCGTCATATGTGTTTAAAGCTATTTCCCCAAGAGGAACTTGCGTCTCATTGGGAATTTTGCCAGGTACAGATGACCTTTTAAACCGTACTTTTGGATCAGACATTCAACCTCATCTTTGGTATATACCGTAGAACTCTTATATAAGAGTTTTTATTATTTATTGGAAATCTTCTTCAGGTTTTTCAGGTCTTTTAGATTTTGTCTTTAATTTTTCCAATTCATCACTTAAAGATTTTACAGTTGAACTTAATTTTTCAACCTGTGTTTCTAGTACAATATTTGTATTGTATAGTTCAAATGCTTTCTGTTGATATTTTGCAAGAACAGATTTCAAATCGTCTTCAGACATAAAAAAAGGAGGAGATAACTCCTCCTATTTAGAAATTAATACGAAACTTAGAAGGTTCCTGCGTCAATCGTGATATTTTCCAAGAATCTCTCAGTTCCTGTGCAGGAAATTACTTGTGAAGTTCCAGCACAATCAGTTACCCAAAGAGAACTGATTTCAATTGGTGCATATGTAGTGAATGTAATTTGTGGAGTATTATTGTCATTTCCATCACCAGCAGTGACTTCTGAACCAAACTTAAATCTACCATCTGCGTGTTCCCAGACAACACCAGATTTCTTAGCACCTGATGAGTTATAGTTGAAGATAACTCCAAGGTCCCAAGTAGTTGAAGAGCCAGGAGCACTTCCATTTACAACACCAAGTTCAATAGTACGATCTTCGACTGTGAGTGAAGCAGTGTTAACCTGTGTTGTGGAACCGTTAACATAAAGATTTCCACCAACAGTAAGGTCAGAACTTGTAATGACATTGGATGCAAAAGTGGAAACGCCAGTTACGTTAACACCACCTGCACCAACAGTGAGTCCATTTGCACCAAAAGTTAGGTTTGCGCTATCTTGAAGAGAACCAGAAGTTCCTGCAAGAACAACTCTACCTGAAGTTAGGTCTGAAACTGTTGCAGATGATAATGTCGTTTCACCACCACTAATATCTGCACCACCATTACCATCTATTAATCCAGAAACTGTAGCGATACCACTAGCACTGATGTGTCTTGTAGTTACATCAACACCAATAGAAGCACCACCAGTTACTTGAAGTCCACCAACATAAAGATTATTATCAATATAAACATTAGAAGTGGTAAAGGTAGTTACGCCGACAACCGTAATTAAATCTCCACCACTATCTCCAAGATTTACATTTCCAGCAAGAGTGCTGATACCACTGACTAAAACATCACCAGTGAATTCTGCGTGTTGTGTAGTAAGTTTATTAGCACCGGGATTGTAGTAAATACCATCATCAGTATAGACAGTCTCATTGGTTGCAGAGCCATTGTGACTATCAACAAAGGTTATATAATAGTTTGCTGCATTATTACTTGCAGTAACAGTCTTAACTTGGTCGGCAGAAGATACGTTACCAACTAATGAACCATAGAAAGTTGATGCACTGACAGAAGTATCACCAACAGTTACACCAGTTCCGACAGCAAGGCGAACTCCATTCGCCATTGTTGTGGTTCCGATTGCAACGCCATAGTTGAAACCAAATGCATCAGTCCCAAATCCAAGAGTTCCACTCTTGAACCACATTAATTGCTTATAAGTGCTTGGAAGTGTATTGATTCCAGAAGCATTAAAGTCTGCTAATGGAGTCCCTTCGGTAGATGCAATTGCAACACCACCGTGATTTGCAGTGGTATCATTTGGAGTAATCGATGTAGTATATCCAAGAACAATATCTTTGTTCTCAATGAAAACATCAGAACCACGTAAAGTAACAGTGGTTCCACCAAGAGAAATATTTCCAGTTACATCCAGGTCACCGATGATATCAACGTGGTCATTGATTACAGTAGTTCCTGCAGCAGAATCTAGATAAAGACTTCCTGTTGTGGTATCAACAACTCCATTTCCACCAATTCCAAGTCTTACATCATCAGCAACTAAACCAGTTGCAAATGTACCAACTCCAGAGAATGCTGCGTGTCTCCATCTCTTTGGAGTTGAGTTGGCACCAATATCATAAGTATTATCGGCGTTTGGAATTAAGTTTGAAACAAACTCGCCAGCGACGTTGATATCATCAGTATCACTATCACCAAGATTGATAGTACCACCCTTAAATGTTGCAACACCAACAAACTCAGAGTATCCCTGAACGTTTAAGTTTCCTCCAACTGTTACGTTCTTATTGACTCCTAAACCACCATCAATCTGAACCGCACCTGTGTTAGCATCTCCTAAGGTGTTATCAGTTGTATTGCTAAATGTGGTAATACCAGAAAAGTCTGCGTTAGTATTTACATCTAGATAAGAACCACCAATTGTGGTAATTCCAGAGAATACTGCGTTTAGGGAACCACTAGACCAAGAAAGATTACCACTACCGTCGTTAGTCAGGACAGTTTGACTACTACCTTGTGTACCTGGCAGAACATAAGTTACGTTTCCTGCAAGAGTATCAGGTGACTTAAGTGCTACGTAGTTTGAACCGTCTTTATCAACTAACTTAAAGCGAAGGGAAGTTGTTCCATCTTCTCTTAACCAATAACGATGAGAACCAAAGAATTTATTACCAGAAACTGAGGTATCAAAACCTACAAACAAGTCAAAATTATTTAAAGAAAATCCAGGTTCCCCTGGACGTAATGCTGGTATAGTTCCTCCTACACCTGCGTTACCTCTTTTAAACTGCAGTACTGGAGCAGCCATTCCCTTTCTCCACTAGTTTTTCCCTTAGTATTATTTAGAAAACTTAAAAACTGCCTGCATCAAGATCAATGCGGTCATCGAGATCGATATCGACACGATCTAGGAATGCTGTTGCGTAACCAACAAGTCCTGGTTGTGTTGTTTCAGTTGCAGCTGCGGCATTCAGAACTACATCTGGATTGACATCTTTCCATTTTCCAGATGATGCATCGTACATTAAGACATACTTATCATTCGCTCCACTGATTTCTACGTCTGTAAGTTCGTCTAGGTTCATTGGAGTAATCTCAAGTTTGTATGAGAGATTTGCTTTTCGGTTAAGGGGTTGAGAAATTTTTGCTGAAAAATTATTTCCTGAAGACAGTGTTACTTTATATGTCATACAGAAACACTCTCCTCTACCATTGCTGTTCCTTTAATGACTTTTGTCTTCTTAGTTGCAACCGTTAATACAACATCAAAGTAATTTCTTCCCGCTTTTAAAGTTGCAGTTTGTTCGGCGGTTAAGGTTAATTTAATTGTTCCTGTTCCTGCAGTGATTGTTTTTGAAAACTCTACGGAACTAGTTGCTGTTGGATGCTTACGAATTGATGCATAAGTCGTTCCAAGTTGACTCAAAACAGCAGCAGAACTGTCTGATTCAAAAAGATTGAAAGTCACCTCAAAATCTGTGCCCTTTTCAATAATTATATTGGTAATTTCAGCGACAGCCATTTTACTTCTGGTGTTTTAAGTATTTATTAATTTTATGAAAGGATGAAGTTTATTGGACTAAATCCTCCTCCTCCTCCTCCGCCGCCACCAGTTACATTTATTGTAGCGATACCTGATGATACTGTTACTGTGGAAATACCTGCACCTCTCAAATCAATAAAAGTTACACCAGTTCCTACTGTTACTCCAAATGTTCCAATACCAACACCATTGAATAAAGTTTGACCATTTAGTCGAATTGATGTTGCGGTAACTACACCAAGAATATTGGCATTTTGTAACGTAACCCCAGAAGAATGCAAGTCTGAACTTCCGATTCTAAAACCATTACTATGAATGGTCGTTGCTGAACCTACATTAATCTGAGTTCCACTTAGAGTAATTCCAGAACCAACATTTGCTGATGTCGCAGTTACAATACCAGCAAAGTTTGCTCCACCTTGAGCATCACCGACAAGTTGTACTTTTGTTCTAGACATTATGGTTTTTTAGGTATTTATGAGTTAATTCTAGTTTGGATACCACCTTCATTATAATCTTTTTGAGTATTTATTATAGAGAATATGCTTTTACAAGAACATAAAGCCACCCATTACTCCCAGAGTTTCCAAAGTTATTAAAATAAATTGTCCTTCCACTGGTTGGTATGTGTTGACTGGAATACCATACACCAAAGAATGGGCTGTATCCATCTGTTTCACCATTATAAGTAAGAGTAATTGCCTGACGAGTTAGTGTTCCAAATTGTCCTGATGGTTGCTGTCCCCTTGATCCAACCCAGTTTGTTTGATTTGTTAAAACGTTTCTACCCAAAACAAAATTCTGGTGATCGCTGGAATTAGCAGTTGCAAAAACATCAGCAAGAACATAACGAGCAGTTGAGGGTATGGTGGATGGATTTAGTGTAATTGCTTGTGAAGTTACACCACCAGTAAAAGACCATTCTGTTACTCCTGGTGTTACTTCCACCCATTGAATAATATTATCATTTCCTATTTTAATATTTCTCTTAACTTGTAAATCTCCATATGCAAGATCAATTGTCACACCTGGACTATTAGTTCCACCACCAACAAAAGAAATACTGTTTGCTGGAACAGTATATTCACCAGACTCTGATAAAGATGAGTCAATATTTCTATGATATATTCCCCAGTTCGAATTAGAGTCTGCTGGATCTCTGAATATCCAAAAATCTCTATCATTGGGTGATCCTTCAATTGCAACATTGGTAGAAGGATTATTAGTTTTATATGTTGTTAAAACTGTTCCATAAGGAACTGTAAATCTATTTGCTCTAGCAGTTCCATTCACATCAAGTTTTGCTTGTGGATTTGTGGTTCCTATGCCGATATTACCAGTTAACCTGTAGATATCATTACCAGTTCCTGCAGTCCATCTAGATGCAACAAAAGGACTTCCGTTTTGATTTAAAGTTCCCGTGAAGTTAATATCATTAAAAGTACCAATACCAGAAGAATTTAAATTGACAATACTTAATCCAGTTGAGTGTAAATCAGAACTTCCGATTCTAAATCCACTAGTATGAATGGTTGTAGCAGAACCTACATTAACCTGATCAGTTGTTCCATTAAGAGTAACTGAACTTGTTCCAATTGTAAGAATACCAGTAACTCTTGTGTTTCCTTCTACAATTAACGTTGTGTTTCCAGTTCCAATCTTGACAGTACCAAGAGCATTGGTAACTGTTGAAATTCCGGAAACATATAAATCTCCAGAGGTATTCCAAGAAGGCCCTCCAGTCGATAACTTAATTGGTGTTATAGAACCATCAGCAACAATTGCAGTTCCAATCGGTACAGCAGGGCCTAGTGAAACTCCGGAGAATGTTAATCCAGAACTTGGTGCGGTTGTGAAAGTAATATTTGATGATGAAATTGTATAATCAGTAATTGGCGCTTGAACTACACCACCAAGAACAATTCTAAGTTGTTGTGCATTCGCAGGATAGAATGGTATTCCGGATTCTGTAAGTGCGAATGTTACAGTTGAATCATTAAAAGAACCAGAAATATCATCAAGAATTACAATTTCTTTTGTTGATTGTGGAGTAAAACTTTGCCAGACATATCCATCCCACTTGAAAGAAAACCCAGAAGTGTTATCTGTATAAACTTCATTTACAGTAGGTGCGTCTGGAAAGTTAAGTGCCATTATAGTTTTTTAGGTATTTATGAAACAGTATTAGATGCTGCTTCTTGATTTTTTTCTTCTACTGTTTTCACTAGACCCTCTTCATATGCAGCTAAAACCATATCTGGTTTGTTGGTTGCCGTGATGGGTTGATTATTATCTAACTTATGCTTTACATATAAGTCACAAATCTCATCAATTGCAATACGAGCACGGTTGTGTGCTGCGTTATCAATCCAATCTTGTGGATCAGCAGCGACATATTCCATTGCTTTGGTTTCTGCTTCAGTTAGAGTAACGGTGTAATCCATATTAAGTTCTTTTTTGAGTATTTATTATCCTAATAACCAAGCGCCCCAAGATGATTCACTCCACCAGGCCTGTGCAGTTCCACCATTCAGACCTCCCTTTGGTCTTAATGTATCACCAGCAGCAAGGTCCATAATACCAGAACAAGACATCGCCATATAATTAGACCAAGCTTCATTAGTACCATTAATTTGGTGAATAAACACTGTATGAGTATTATTTTTTGATATAAAAATTCTAATGTAACTATTTTGAACAAAGTTTGCAGTTTCCCATCTCATATTAAAAAATGTATAGTATTTTCCAGCAACTGGTGCTGTGAAGATGCCTGTTCCAGTGTTGTAATGATTTCCTGTGTTAAATCCACCTGTTTGAGAAGTTATATTGAATAAAGTTCCAAGCATAGCAGTATCACCAGTTGCTGGTTGGTTAGCAGCACCAGCATTATCACTAGAAGCGAAAAAACCAGGTTGATAAGGCATCGTCACCCTACCAGAACTATCAATGATTATTCTATTATCACCATTATTATATAAAGTCATTGGAGTTGCTTCTGTATTTTGAATAGAGAAAACACCTCCCATAGTTTTTATAACACGACCTTTATAGTCTTGACCTGGATGAGTAAAGTCGATGTATGAACTGGCACTACTGTTGCGACAGCAAATGTCTAAAGCAAAATCATTTGTCCCACCTTCACCAATATGAACTCCTGGTTGCGTTGGATAATTGTTTCTTGAACCTGCAACGTGGAGAGAAGAACTTGGATTTGTGGTTCCTATGCCCAGATTACCATCGGCAGTCAAACTCATTCTTAAATGAGCACTGCTAAGATTAGAAGTATTAGAACCACTATCACCAGCATAAAAATCTAATCTTTGTCCAACACCAAATATATTAGCATTTCCAAATCCAACAGAATATCTTGGATTTGTTGCATCTGGAAAAACTAAACACGGAGTTGTATAGGATGTAGTACGGATGTGAAGTTTTGCCAGTGGATTATCGGTGCCTATGCCGACATTACCACTTGAATCTATACGGGCTCTTTCATTACCTGCTGCCCTAAAAGCAATAAAACCAGAAGCATTAGAACCATTTAATGTAAGTCCTGATGATGAAGTTTGTTCTACAGCAGTTGCACTTATTCTTAGTCCATCCGAACCATCTTGAATGTGTAATTTCTGTGCCGGTACTGTGGTTCCTATACCAATACTACCACTCACATAAGCACCACCAGTTACCTGTAATCTCTGACTTGCAGTACCTGTAGAAGTAGCAGAACCAACGATTAAACTCGTGTCACCTAAACTTAAACTTGTGATGCCAGAAATAACCAGTCCTTCATCAGCAAAGGTGACTGTTCCGAGTCCACTTCTGTTCTTGATATTGTTTACTCTAAGTTCAGATGCCATTATAGTTTTTTAGGTATTTATGAAACAGTATTAGATGCTGCTTCTTGATTTCTTTGTACTGCTGTAGTGACTAATCCCTCTTCAAAAGCCGCTAGAACCATATCTGGTTTGTTTGTAACTGTGATAGGAAGATTGTTATCTAGTTTATGCTTAACATAGATATCACAGATTTCATCGATAGCAATACGTGCTCTGTTGGTTGCTGCATTATCAATCCATTCTTGTGGAGATGCAGTAACATATTCTAATGCTTTATTTTCTGCTTCGGTTAAAGTAATAGTATAATCCATAAGTCTTTTTTGAGTATTTATTATGATAGAAGAATACCACTAAAGTGGCAGTGTCCCATATAAACTTGCATACCCGAAAAACTTTGCCAATCACCAACCGTAACATAGTCATTAGCACTTAATGAGAGTATTGCAGATTGTGACATTGCAGCACCAGAATCCATCTGAAGATTGTTATAATTTAACCCATTTACTTTAATAACACATCTACCGGCCACGATGTTAACGAAAACAGACCATGTAATCAAATATCTTCCTGCGATTGGAGCAGTAAATCTATAGTTTGTTGTGTTGAAATGATTTCCAATATTCGTTATAGCATCATTGAATGGTAAATCTGCTCCATTTGTAAGCGTATAGTTACTATTTGCTCCTCTTGCATAAAAATATGGTTGAGATGCTTTCAAAACTCTACCGGAAGAATCTATTTGCATATACGGAGAACTGGTCCAACCACCATTCACGAAACGAAGTTGAGGACCAGATAAACCATTACCTGTTGATACTATACTCCATTCATTACTTACTCCTGCTTGTTTACCTATCAAAGTAACCATAGATGATTGAATAGAACCTGTCGTGGTTGCCTTTATAATAGCATCATTGGAAGTTGCTATATCTAAAACTACACTCGGATTTGTGGTTCCTATACCAAGATTACCACTTCCAGTAACTCTTAATCTTTCATTAGTTAAAACAGCACTATCATTAGAAAAACCATCTCTACCAACATTAATCGCAAAGTATTCAGTTCCCCAAACTCCTGCAAATCCACCAACTAAATCAACTGCTCTTCTTGGACCTCTATCTGATGGAAAGTTTGCAAATGTTGGATAAAAAGAATAAACACCTATTTCTCCACTTGTTACACCAATACCAGCTGCTGCAAATTGAGAAGCATTGGAAGATGCTGCATTTGTAGAAAGTCCTGCAATTACTCCAATTGACAGTGGATAAGGTGAATAAGTTGGATTTGAAATTGCTCTAATTGCATTTCCACTTGTTACAAAAACATCAAGTTTAGTGGATGGATTTGTGATTCCTATGCCGACATTACCACTAAAGTATCCACCACCAGTAACCTGAAGTCTTTGAGATGCAGTACCAGTAGAAGTAGCAGAACCTATAAGAACAGGACCATTAGTAAAAGTACCAATACCTGAGGCATTAATACTCGTAACACCTGATAAATCCATTCCACTGATGGACAAACCACCATCAGATGCAGAGATAGTATCAGTTTGTCCGTTTATCTGAATTCCCATTGTGGTTTTTTAGGTATTTATGATAACCCAAGAAGATCTTTGAGTTCTTGTACTGTAAGTCCTGATGCCTCTAGTTTCTGTTGAGCAGTTAGAGGTTCTGGTTCGGGAATGGGGTCTGGTTCATCCGCCGGGAGCGGGCTGTTGCCGTCTTCCAGCCAGCGCAGGTATGCCTGATAGTCGGTGTTGGCAGGGTCGAAGGGGATGACTTTTGTGCCTTGCTCAGTAATACTCAAAACGTACTGCTGACCAAACCCGTCCCGTGAAAGTTTGTATGTCATAGTTCCGCACTCCAGTCAATCCAAGCGTTTGTTGTGTTGTTTGCGTTCAGGATAACTGCTTGACCACTTACCATCGTCGCTGTTATGTCGATTGTCATCTGTTTGTAATCAAGTGAATACTGAGACACTGGAGCCAACGCTGTGATGTTTCCTGATGATTGTGAAGCGTTCCAGTCCGCCAAGGCTGAGTAACCGCCTACTGGTAACGCTCTCATTGATACAGGAAGTGAAACGATTGATTGCCCGTTTGTCGTTGAATAGGCTCGACCAACCCCAGCGTTGGCATAACTTGAGCCAGCTTTCAAACGGTAGTAATACCTCTGACACAACGCCAGCTCCTGCCCAAAGCTGCGCCGCTCAAAAACAGAAGCTACTGGACCTTCTTCTAACTGAACTTGTGTGATATCATACCAAACTGTATCTGCCGATGCGGTATTACCTAGATTAGCAAACAGAAAACGAAGGTCAATATTTCCAGCATTTGACGGCACAGTAGCAGTTATACTGTATTTTGTCCAAGTAGTTGGTAAGGCACCATTAGCAAGTTGTAAAGTTCCAACACCAGTAATCGGACTTGTTGTAGCAAAAGTCGCATCAACACTAGTTGGAAACCCAAAATATGCACTCCAGTTTCCGTATGCGGTGGCGGTGCTACTACTTACTGTTGCCGCACTAAACTTGACCCAGAATGATGCCGTAACAGTTTTTCCACGTAAGTCATACATATTCACGTTTTCAATTTTTTGCCCCAGAGTAATTCTGGTTCCGCTTGCTGCTTGTGCTGTTGTGCTTGAACTTGCTCTTAAAGCATAACGAGTGACCATTCCAGAATAGGTATCAGCAATAGAAACTCTCTGATGGCGAGCTTTTTGGTATTCTGCTGTTCCAGACCAACGATCTGCTAGATAAAAGTTAGTTGACCCATCAAGAAAAGTAACAGAAGTTCCTCTTTGCCAAATTTCAAAATCTCCATTTATGATCCGGTTTTTTGATCCAGAAATAGGTCCATCATTAATACTAGTTACATAAGCAGTCGTAACACCAATAGTACTTACACCAACAATGGATGTTACATTAATACTATTAAAAGTACTAATACCACTGGTGTTATTCAGATTGACATTATTAAATGCTATACCCGTTCCATTTACATTATAAAAGTCAATAGCAGTTCCAAGAGCCGTTAGACTTGTGATACCTGCGATACTGTTGGGTCTAATTACTGTCATTGTTCTTTCTCCTTATACGACAACATAATTACCATCAACAGTCAAAGTCCCTTCGATTGTTACTGGACCTGCCATTATGCCGTTAAAGTTCGTACCAATATAATGATTTCCTGAAAGAACATTATCAACAACAATCATTCCATTTGAAACATAAAGTCCCTTAAATGAATTGCCAGCACCTGTTAAGTTTGAATTATCTAGATTTGTAGTATTAACACCAACTGATTTACTTGTTGCAATACCAGCAGTATATGATGTCCAAGTTCCGCCAGCACCAGAAGAAAAAACAACTCCGTTTTGTGTTAAGTTTCCGGAAAAGTTGACATTACCTACAATATCTAACTTATAACCAGGAACAGTCGTACCAATTCCAACACGGTCATTGGCAATATCTACAAAGATATTATTATCAGAAACTAAATTCGAAGTCTGGCGGGTCTTTCCCATTGGATATTATAGTTTTAGGTATTTAGGTTCCTACAGGTCTCTCAAATGGAGTTCCTTCCTGAACAATTCCATCACCATCACCATCTCGTGCATTTGGATTATAACCTTCTGGTAGCATCCAAGACGTGGTATCTTCATCCCAATAATAGTAATCACCTTCTGGTTTAGGAGTTGGTGCTTCCCATTGACCAGTAGTTTCATTCAAAATCCAAGAAGGATATGGACTAGGACCTATAAACATATCAAGGTCTTCGTTGTAAGTATCACCTTGTCCAGCATACTTACCCCTAAAGTTTCCGCGATATGAGGTTCTTACCCATCTACGGTCTGCACCGTGGTGAGTATGAAGATGGTTTACACCAAGTTCTTCTACTTCATTACCATTCTCATCGGTGATAATCTCATTGTCCATATAGACAACATAGATTACCTCATTATTTTCATTAAGTTCTGCGTAGTGTGCCATAAGATTTTTTATGATTATTTATTAAACGTATGGATATCTGATTGCAACGATACCGAAACCACCTTTGCCTACGACTGTAGTGGAATTTGTATATGATTTTATACCCATTTTTTTATACCAAATATCTAAAAATAACAATTCCACTTTGTCCAGACGATCCACTAGATGGTTGTGATGCAGATCCAGATCCACCATTTCCTACAGTTGCTGGTAAAACTGGCCATGGATTGTATGGTCCAGGTGCCCTTCCCCCCGCTGTCGGATTATTTGGTGCAGCACCATTACCACCTGCATAAGTTGCAGATGTTGATGCTATTGGATTTGCAAAATTACTGCCACCATATTGAGTCTGGTTTCCAGACCCTCCTCCCTGAGTTCCATTTGACACACTTATTCCACCCCCACAACCTCCCCATCCTCCTCCATCTCCGGGAAAGTTTAATCCCGAAGTACCAGTTGAACTATCTGCTCTATAAACATTTCCTGCAGCACCACCACCTCTAGATGGAGTTTCATTGGCGTTACCTTCATTTGATCCACCACCACCCGCACCACCACCGCCAGCAACATAATATGTTGATCCAGCATAAACTCCGGACCAACCTCCTCCACCACCACCGCCACCAGAAGTACCACCAGGTCCTGCATTTCCACCAGTTCCACCACCATTTGATCCCGCAGTACCTCCACCAGTATTAGCAACGGCACTTAAACCACCACCGCCGCCTCCACCGACTGCTGCGGTAAAGGAACCAGAACTTAGAGTAAATGTTGCTAAAGATGCACCACCACCTCCTCCACCACCTCCAGGAGGAACATCCCATCCCCCACCTCCACCTCCTCCTCCAATAGAAAGGATTTCAACTGATTTAGAGCCCACAACAGTAAAAGTTCCGGGTGTAGTAAAAACGTGATAGATGTATCCATCACCAGGAGTTGATGGATTTCCACCAGATGCGGTAAATGATAAAGAGGTATCTCCAATAGTAACTGTAGAACTCGTAGCAACAATAGTTCCACTTGTACTATCAATTCTAACTTGTAACTGAAATGATTCTGAACCTTCGGTTGTTAAGTCATTTGCTAATGTTAATGCAACTGAACCAGTTCCGCCAGTAACATTAAAAGAACCACTAGTAGCACCTCCGCTAAAATCAGAGGCGTTAATAGTTCCCGAAACAGTATTCAGTGTCCAATATAACGTAGTGCCATCATCGACATAATTAGTTGTTATTGTAAATGTAACTGTTGAACCTTCGTTTACTGAAGATGTTGAAGGTGATACTGAGTATGTTCTATATGTTAATGGTATTGCACCTCCACCACGAAAAAAAGTATTTCTAAAATAACTCAGTAAGTGTCCGTCACTTCGGTTATTAAATCCCTTATTATTATTCGAACTTCTTGAACCCATTGTTTTTCAACCTCAAATATCAGTATCGCCAATGATTTGATAATTTACAATGCTGCCAATACCAGTTCCACCTGATGTTGGTGCTGTAATTTCAACAACAATCTTATCAGAACCAGTTAAAACCAATGGATAATTGGTCTCAAAGAAGAATGTTTCATTAGAAGCAAGGTCTACTCTTGCCAATCTATATGCAGTGACAGCCAAACCAGTTACTGGAGTTGATGTACCTGTAGGATAAATGTAGAGAGAAGAAGTGGCAGTTCCAAGACCGGTGTTATGCATAATAACACTACGGATATAAGTCGTGGATGCAATACCAACTCCACCAGCAGTTGAAGTAACTCCAACAGTAAAAATACCAACAGTGGCAATACCAGTTACTGATTGTATATTCAAAAGTTCAGTTCTTTTAAGTGCCATCTTATTGCTTTTTAAGTTATTTAGGAAAATAATGCAGCATCGAGTTCATTAAACCCCGTAGGTATATTTAGATTCGTTAGATTTGCTCCAGAACCACTGAAAGAACTTGCAGTGACTATTCCAGTTACTTTTACATCTCCAGTAACTGTAAGTTTTGATGTTGGATTTGTGGTTCCAATACCAACATTAGAAAGTGTATGAATACCTACAATAGTATAACTCCATCTATCATCACCAGCAACACCTCTACCCATCGTGTATTCAACAATATCAATGATGTCTCCTAGTGATGCTGCTTCAGTTAATACAACGGAAGTTCCACTAGTAGCTGTAAATTCCGTTGGACTTAATCTGACACCATTAAGATATACATCGATAAATCCAACAGTATAAGGAGTGGTAAATGTTGTCTGTCCTGCAGTTGCTGTAAATGCTGTTTCATTCTTAGCAGCAACTAATCCACCACCTTCATTAAATGGTGCAGAGTCAACCCATACTGCAGTTGAACCAATACCTAAAGTAACCTCATTATAGTAAACAAAGGTTCTTGCATAATCAATATGATAGAACAAATCACCATTTGATGGAGATGCAGGAAACTGTGTTCCAATTCCAATTGCACCAGAACTTCCTCCGCCTCCTTCAAAGAAGATGGTTACGATACCAACATTAGAATCATAAAAAGTTGTAGAAACCCCAGCACCTTTTAGGTCAATAAAAGTAACACCATAACCAACAACACCACCAGTGGTTCCAATACCAATACCAGATTGTGGTAATCCTGTTAGGTTACTTCCGTCTCCATAAAAGGCAGTAGCAGTTACAACACCAGCAACTGTGATATTAGTATCAACTGATTGTGATTGTAACTTTGTAAGAGACATTATATCTTAGTTTTTAGGTATTTATCTGACTAACCACTCCTCTACATTTTCATCAATGTCTTGCATCTTAATCCAACGATTTCCGATGACTTGACCTTTACGAACTCTAAGTTTTCCAACAAGACCTACAGCATCCCATTCTTGCCTATCTTCTCTTGAAACATATTCTTGGTCCGGATCGTATTCTGGATTTAACTTACGATGAGTGAAACGATTACCTTTGTCATCGTGAGTTTTAATTGTTGTCTCAGTAGGAACTGTAATGTCTTCTGGTAAGTTCCAGTCCTCATAAGAATGCTCTTTACCATCTTCATCAGTCCACTCTACAACATTATGTTCTTCGAAGATATAACGATTGAATGAATCTTTTAAGTATTTCTCTGCCCACTTATTCCAAGAAGTATCACCAACGACTGATGGATTACCTGAGATTACTCCGATGATATCTTCACCTTCTTCAGCAATCTTAATCTTATTTCCAACTAAGGATACTGTATAACCTACACGGTCCTCATTGTTGGCGTTTCCATCTGCCCATTCGAACATTTCTGCATAGTCAGCGCCACCGCCGTTCCAAGAGCCGTCTGCATATGCTTGACCATCACCACGAAGGTTGAACTCCACGTCTCCAAGATTTCCCGACCAACCAACAAAAAACGAATATGCAATATTTGCAGCACGGTCTACATTTGCTGCTATAACTCTTGTGGCAAGACTTGCATTTGTAGACCTTAACCACATCGTGTTATCGTTTTGAGTTTGATAAAACTCATGAAAAGCACCTGCTGTATCTTGATAACCTCCAATATTTGATGCTTTGAAATATCCACCATATGTAATTCTTGCTTTCTCTGTTGGCAAGGAGTTTTCATTTGAATTAAAAGTGGCACCAAAAATTATATTTGCCCCACTACTAAGATTGTTAATCTCAGGAACTCTTTGGAACCAAATACCGGCAGCATAAGAAGGATTTGCAACGTCTCTATAACAATCTGCAAATATTCCCGAATGTACAAAAATAGCATCTGTTTGATTTCTATTCGAAAAAACAATACTTGGTACTGCTGCGACTGTTCCTGCACTTGAAGATTTATCTAAATTTAGACCTCCCTTTATATTTACGGATGAAATTGAACCAATACCAATATTACCTGAAGAATTAAGAACCATCCTGAAATAATTCGTTCCATTATCAAAAAGATAAAAACTATTAGGTGAAATAGTTTCTGCCGAACCTCTTGCACCAACTTCCCAATCACTTCCATTTGTTAGGAATTTTAAAGTTGTTCGGTCAGTATTTGTAGTAGATTCAAGGGCAAGAATATCTCCAGAACTAACAATATGAGTTTTATATGAAGGATTAGTAACTCCAACACCCAAACTACCACTCACATAAGCACCACCACCTACTTGAAGTTTTTGATTGGAAGTTCCTGTTGCTGCTGATGTACCTACAAGAGTATTACCACCATAAGCATTTAATGTTATATCTTTTTTAACAGTATTTGCTTTATTTGCAGATTCAATTGAAAAAGTATTACCAGAATTGTCTGCATAAAGTGCAAGGTATGCATCTCCAGCAAGTCCTCCTGTACGAAAAACTCCAAATACATCAAGTGTATATGCTGGATTTGTGGTTCCTATACCAATACTACCACTCACATAAGCACCACCAGTCACTTGTAATGTCTGACTTGCGGTTCCTGTGGTTGATGCACTTCCAATCAGAACTTCTCCACCAGTTCCTAAATCAATGTTAGAACTTGTACCTGATGGATTTTGAAGTTTAATTGTCTTTAAAGTACTCACGATTATCTCTTATTTTTTAGGTATTTATCTGACCAACCATTCTTCAACAGTTGCACTAATATCCTGCATCTTAACCCAAGTTGACTTTATAAGTTGACCTTTACGAACTCTAAGTTTGCCCATCATACCAACAGCATCCCATTCAGGTCTTTGCTCTCTTGAAATATATTCTTGGTCTGGATTGTATTCTGGATTTAACTTTCGATGAGTAAAACGAACACCATTATCATCGTGAGTCTTTATTAAAGCATTTTCTGGAACTACAATATCATTAGGTAAGTTCCAGTCCTCATAAGAATGTTCTTTACCATCTTCATTAGTCCACTCTATGACATTATGTTCTTCGTAAATATACCGATTAAAATCATCCCTTAGATACTTTTGTGACCATTTGTTCCAGGCAGTATCACCAAGAACAGAAGGATTGCCAGAAACTACACCAATAATATTTTCGCCTTCTTCAGCAATCTTAATCTTATTTCCTACGAGAGATACAGTATAACCTACCCTATCTTCATTATTAGGGTTGCCATCTGCCCATTCGAACATTTCAGCATAGTCAGCACCAGTAACATAGTTGTTATCACCAAAGACAGTTCCAGCACCATCAACTCTAAATTCAGTATCTGCTGTACTTGCATTAAATGCGAAGAAATAATGGAAAGCAGTAGATGCACTTCTGTTTGCTTGTGAAAAAACAATTAGTTCTGGATAAGAGGCACTATCTGCGTGGAAAGCCGCCGTTCTAGAATTGCTTGTTTGATAGACAAAAAACTTTTGCCCTGCTGATGCACCACCAATACCGAAGTTACCACTTACATCTATACGTGCTCTTTCAGAATTTGAAGTATAAAAAGTAATAGGTGCTGCTTCTGATGTAAGTAAACTAAGTTCCCCAGTTCCTCTATGTGCTAATCTAGATAATGCATTTGCCCCAGTGTTATCTCTAATAATTCTTAAACCATAATCTGTATATGTAGTATCTCCTACAAAATCAATATATGCATATGCATTTGTTGTTTGACCTCTTCCAAGTTCAATAACACTATTACTTCCATAATCAGTAAATCTTGCTTTTCCGGCAACATCTAATTTAAATTCGGAATCTGGATTTGTAAGACCTACACCAAGATTTCCACTAACATAAGCACCACCAGTCACCTGTAATGTCTGATTTGCAGTACCAGTAGAAGTACCTGAACCAATCACTACAGGAGCATTTGCAAAACTTGTAATACCAGTAGTGCTCTGAACAATAATACTTCCAGTTGTTGATGGTAAAGTGATTGTATTATTTGCCGCCGTTGCCGCTGCTTGGATTTCTACATATCCACTTGAAGTACCGTTAAGACGTAATTTAGACACTTTATTTCAGTTACTTTTTAGGTATTTATGATAAGCATTATAGTTCTGCAGAATAAGCAATTGCATCTGGCATTAGTTGTCCTGCAAGATTTGCCCCATAGTTATTTGATATTGTAAGAGTCACATACGAATTAGAAACTACTTCAGTGATAGAAGTAATATTGTAAAAAGCAAGTGCTGGTCGGTGTATTTTTTGTGTTCCATTTATTAAACTTACATTTGGAACAGTTCTCAATGGATGCCTAAATCCAACTGGTGCGACAAAGGCATTATTTAGTTCGTTCATTGCACCTTGAGAAGAAAAATTGGTTTGATAATACCTCTGACACAATCGCAACTCATCTCCAAAACTTCGTCTCTCAAACTCAGTCGCAGTAGGCCCAACCTCTAACTGAACACCAGTCAGGAAGAAGTTATTACCAGCAGTTGCTAAAAAGTTCACTTGCCCGACTGCTCTGTTTGCGGATGTAGTATGCCAGGTGGTGCCTAGTGTTCCTCCAGAATAAGTAGAACCTGCTGCTAAAAACCAAGCAACATAAAGCGAAGCACCATTATCATTATCAAAAACACCAGTTGTATCAGCAGGATATGTTAATGTCTTCTTTTCCCAGGTGTTTGCGGTATCAATTGTATAAGATTTTGATACCTGACGATTATTATCATTATCATAAAGTTCAGCAATATAAGTTCCTGTTAGACTCGAACGAACCCAGAAGGATAGTGTAAATTGTTGAGCATTTGCAGTTCCTTTTTTAAATCCCTGAACATTAAAACCTTCTATGAGTTGAGTTATGAGCGCATATTGACCTGCTGCTAATGATGCATCTGCAGTGGTGACTCTGTAATGAAGAGCACTACTAAATCCATCGGCATAAGCATTACCACCGACAGTGGAGTTCATTGTGGTCTGACCTGCAGACACAGCACCATCCATACTGTGCCCTATTGCAAATCTATCAGTCGTATAAGCACCACTAGTTGTGGTTCCAGCAGTTCCAGTAAATCCTCTCTGATTGACCACCATAGAACCGTTGATGATGACATTACGAGAACCACCTAATTGACCATCATTAATACTAGTTACATAAGCAGTCGTAACACCAATAGTACTTACACCAACAATACTTGTAGTATCAATATCTACGTTATTACCTACCTTAATATCACTTGTACCAATAGTAACTGCTGTACCAACTGTAATACCAGTAGAACCGTCTAATCTTATCGGCATTTCTTATTACTTTTTGAGTATTTAGACTACAACCAGTGTAGAACCACTTTGAACCGTTACTGTGTATCCAGTTCCAACAGTAATCGGTCCAATCATCAGTGCATTCTTTCCTGCAGGTACAGTAACGTTTGCATTAATATCTGCATCCATCATGTAAACACCATCACTGATTGAGATAGTTCCAACAACTTGAAGAGCCCCTTCAGATGATGCAGTACCAGTGACTGATGCTGTATTGATTCCTACAAGACCACTAAAAGTTGCAGCAGCACCTACAACATTATTAACTTCAATGTCAGGAATACCAGTAAGTCCTTGTGCAAGAGTTGCAATACCAGCAGTAGAAGCATAAGATGCATCACCACCACCAGTAATACTAATATCAACTACATTACCATTAATAGCAAAAGTATTACCAAGTCCAATGAAGTTTAATGTGGTAATACCAGTTCCAATGACAGTTCCTGCTGATTGGATACCAACACCACTCGAAAATGCAGAACCCCCTTGATATAAGGTTCCACTAAAACTTACATCCCCATTTACATCTAATGTATACTGAGGAATCGTAGAACCTATACCAACTTTATTGCCTGTTGCTGTGATGTAAGATATTCCACCAACATCGGACAGGTTTCTTGCTCTTGACATTCTGATGTTTTTAGGTATTTATGAAAAAACTCCACGCATTGGTGGAGTTTCATATCATTCTTCTGTTTCTTCTACTTCTTCTTTTTCTGGTTCTGGAAGTGTAACACCAACTTGTTGGAGATATTCTAATGCTCCTTGAATCTTAAGAGCCATTTCTCGTTTTGAAACAATCGCTCTATCAAGTTCTTGAATTTCTTGAATGAGAGTCTTCTGTTGTTCCAGAAGATTTGCTAGATGTCCTTGTTGTTCGTTCATAGTTTTTATGTACTTCAGTGTCTTATTTAGTTACCTCTGTCATTGGCAAAGTGTGACCTTTGACCATCGGCAAGAACATAATGAAAGAAGATTTGATGATAATATAATCCTTCTTTTTCCACTTTTGCTCCATACCAAGTTCTTTTGTATTCTCTTGGAAGTGGCTCTCTCCAATGAGGTCTTTCACAACCTTTGTAAATCATACCATCACCAGGACCAAGAATCACTGAACGATTTTCACCTTTCTTGATGATTTCAGTTTTCTTATCATCACTATAAGTATCTGGTGTCTTAATCCAAATAGGCCAAGGATTGTTTATATTACTACCGACGTGAATAGTCACTGAGATTTCACAAGCAGGACGGTCTGCGTGATTTGAAAGTGCCTGTCCTGGATTATAAAACCTATCGTAATAGTAGGTATTATAAAGTCTCTTACCAATTGCTTGCTCAAGTTTCATACGAATCTGTGAGTGTGCATACTTATAAGGAGGCCAATAGTATCTGGAAGTAGAACCTTCTACTTGATTTTCTACTGGTATATGACTGAATTTTTCAATCTTACCATAATAATTATACTGACCTTTGACTTCTGGTGGTTCACAATAAAGGTCTTGTGGATCCCATAGAGTTCTTAGGACCAAATAACCATCACGGTCAAATTGTTCATTACCTGTTGGTGAAGTTCCTGCATTGACTCTTTCTTGAAAATCAATTTGCTCTTGTGTCATTCCTTCCATTTTATTACCTCCATCGTGATTCAACGCCACCGGTTTCCCACACACCATCCAACGATACTCTTACGAATACCTTTAGTTACTTTCTGAACTCTGTGTTGTGCTCGTGAGTCAAACAGAATAATGGTTCCACGCTTTCTCGGAGCAAAATAAGAACCACCTGCCTCATCAAGGAATTGTAAGTTACCACCTTCATAAGTATCAGGATCAGAAAGAAGCAAACTGAAAGATAACTTTCTTACTTTCTCGCAGTTTTCATTTACAAAGTCTTGAAACTGTTCTGCACCGTGGCCACGATTTCCCTGTGATACTGGTTTGTAATGTGTTGCAAGTCCAGAGTCATTGTGCCAACCATAATATTCACCTTCTCCATATACAGTATATTGAAGACTTTCGCCATCAATATTTGTTAGGTCATACAGAAAGTTCTCACGGTTTGCACGTTGAACATAGTGCCATACGAAACCAGAAACCCAATGAGTTGTAGGAACCCAGGCATTCTTTGCGTTTCTTTTATCTTTATCTACAGTTCCAAAATCACCACCACCAACTCTTGAATCTTGGAGTTGTGGATCAAAAGTTTCTGCAAGGTCTTCTTCAATTAAGTCAATAACTTTTTCTGGAAGGTCTGTGAAGTACCAAATTGACTGATAGGCCAAAGGTCATCTCCTTATAATCTATTCAACGATATTATATATTACTTAAGGTTTTATGTCAAATCTTTTTCCACTCTTTATTATTTTCGTCCCAAACATAAACATCACCATCATTAGGATAAGGAACTGGTGCAACCCATTTAGTTCCATTCCAAACCCAAGAAGAAAATGAACGGGTTTTAAACCCTAAAATAGAATCAGTATCAAAGTCATAAATGTGATTTGTAAGATATTCTTCACTAGGAACTGGTCTTAAATGATATAATTCTAGAACCTTGGAGATTGATAATATTTCTTGTCCAGTAAAATCTATAGTTAAAAAGAACTTGTCAATATAATTGTTGATATCAGAGTACATTTGCGATAAACTTAAAAACTCAGAATAAAGAACATTAATCTCAAATCTAGTTGCTGCTTCTTTTCTTAGTCTTTGGGAGAATGAAGTTCTTTTAAATTCATTCCAGAACTCTGATATTTTAAATCTTGTGCGAATATTCTCTTCTGCATCATATTTAATAATAGAAAGTTCTTGTTCAGTTAAATCTACAATATCATATTCAAGACCATTCCATACTAACTTCTGAGTTTCAGCATCAAACAATGGTTTAGTAACAGGACCAATAAACCCATAAGAATGTAATTCTTCATCAGTTAATTCATTGAGAGCAGTAACTGAACTTCCATCATCTAAACGAATGCGTTCGGGAAGTCCTTGAGGTTCTTGACCTTTGTAAGAATAGAAGTTCATTGTAGGTTTCTGTAATATGGTGTCCAGGTTTGATTTTCTTCATTCCATTCCCAAGTATAGTTTTCACCATCTTCTGGTTTTGGAATTGGTGGTTCCCACTCATCAGTTGTCACATTATAAGTCCAAGAATCGTGGAGTTTAGTTTCTGTAAAGATATCAGTTTCTGGAATGTATTTTTTACCAATACCAGCAAATCTCTTACGGAAAGTTTTATTATATGAAGTCTGAACCCATTTTGTACTCTGTCCAAACAAGTTTTTACAGAACTGAATACCAATCTCTTCACTTTCCTGACCATTTTCATCAAGAATATCTTCGTTTCCAATAACAAGAACTTCCGTTACAAAGTTATTTTCATCTAGACGTGCAAAGTGTGCCATTATTGATTTCCTCCTTATGGTGTGACTTGGTATCTTACGACTACTATTCCGGAACCACCAGCACCAGAGTTATTAGTTCCAACTTGTGGTCTTCCTCCAGCACCTCCTCCACCTCCTCCAGTGTTTGCCCTTGCTGCTCCTCCAGCTCCGCCGTTGGGATTGCCAGGAGAACCACCATCAAGAGCAGCCCCTCCGGCCGCTCCTGGCCCTGTGGGGTGGGAACCACCACCACCACCTGCACCTCCTCTTCCACTAACGTTACCATAACCACCACTGTGTGTCCCACCACCACCACCACCGCCAGCAAAGAAACCGGAGGTAGGTGCTAATGCAGGAACACCAATAATAGGACCAGAAAACCCAAAAGGAGTAAAATCAAAACCATTTCCACCAGCGCCGCCGCTGCCGCCAGGGGCGGGGCCCCCACCCGCGGCACCAGCACCACCACCACCAGACCCGCCACCGCTTGGCGCTGAGCCGCCTCCATTTCCATAAAGTGTTGCCGGTATTCCTTGTGGTTGTGTTGGTTGTGTTGCAGTTCCGCCAGCGGGGAATCCACTTCTCACACCACCTCCACCAGAACCTCCAGATCTTCCAGATCTAACACCAGCAATACCACCAGAACCTCCACCGTTTGCAACGATTAATGTTGGTCCTCCTGGATTTAAAATATAAGAAGGATTGCCATCGGAGTTTTGATCAGGAGCACCCGCACCTACACCAACAGTATAAGTTCCTGCTGCCAGTGCATATCCAGCAACACGAACTACACCACCACCTCCACCACCTCCACCACCACCATCATTATCTATGGCAGGATTAATATTACCACCTGCTCCACCGCCAGCAACACAAAGAATATCAACAGTAACGGGACTTGTAATGGTAAGAGTACCTGTTGATGTAAAAGTTCTGTAAGTATAACCATTACCAGGAGTGGCAGTAGTACCTCCTGGTCCTTGAAGAATTGGAATAAAAGGTGCTGGAGTTGCTCCTAAGAACTTTTGATTATCTCCAGTTTTTTGTACACCAAATTTTGTAAATTGTCCAAATCCAAATGCCATTATTGTACTCTCCTATTATGCAATCTCTTCGTAAGAAATAATATATTCTAAGTCACTATTTGCACTTGCTGATCCGGTAATTGAAGTATTTTCTTCCAAATAAATTGGACTGTCTTTTCCTAAAGCAATTAATGTTGCATCAGCAGCAACTGCAACTGTAGAAACAATTCTATAATTTGTTCCTGCTCCTGCAGCTGCTGTATTGAAAGAAATTGTTGCGTCAGCACTTGAGGCACCATCAACATTAGAAACAATGATGGTATTAATTTTAAAAACTTTGCCAGAACTTGATGCATTCGATAGCAAAGATACAGTTGAAGTTGTCAATGCTCCTGCAACTGATCTTCCATAAATTGAAGTAACACTTACAATATTTGGTGCCGCCATCTATATTTCTCCGTGCAAAGACATTCTTTAAATTATGATATATTTATCTATTTTCACTCAATTTATCAACCTTATCTGAGAGTTCTTTAATTGCCTCAATCAGAACTCCAATCAGGTTACCATATGCAACGGATTTTAATCCATCATCTGCAGTCTTCACAACCTCAGGGACAATCTTTTCAACCTCTTGTGCAACCACACCAATTTGCAGTGGATTTCCTTCCAAGTCCTTACGATTGAATCTAACACCACGAAGTGAATTCACCATTTCAAGAGCATTTGAAATAGTCTCAATGTTTTCTTTTAAAGAAACATCAGAATATGCTGTAACGTTTCCTGATGCAGTTAGGTCATTTGTTGAAGGATTGTACGTAATTCCAGCATCAGTGTAAAGTGTTTCTGCCGTTGCACTTCCATTATCAGAATCGACAAATGTTAGGTAATGAGTAGCCGCAGTTGATCTTGTAGTTGTTTTGATTTGGTCTGCTGATGATGCTGAAGTTGCAGAGGAAGCATTGCCAGTTAGAGTTGCAGTGATTGTACCAGCACTAAAGTTTCCACTTGCATCACGAGCAACTAAAGTTGATGCAGTATTTGCGCTAGTAGCATTTGTTGCAATTGTAACTGCCGCTGAGCCATTATATGAAGTTCCAGTTAAATAAGTACCAAAAGTCAATGTATTCAGATTACTTCCCAGAGAAATACCTGAAATTGTAGATGCTGAAAGTTTTGTAATGTCAATTGCAGCACCAGTTGCAATATCAGCATTGACAAGTGAATTGGAAAGACTTAATTTTCCATAAGTTATTGCTGCACCAGTTGCAATATCAGCATTAACAATTGAATTTGTTAAACTTAACTTACCATAAGTAATTCCAGCGGCGGCGGCAATATCAATATTTGTAATCGCTCCATCAGCAATCAAACCAGCAGTAACAACTCCCACACTTCCTGTACTGATAAGAGTTCCTGTTTCTGCAGGAAGAGTGAGTGTACCTGATGCTGTTGCTGATGCTGTAAGAATAGTATTTCCAGATGATGAACCTACAAAACTTGCGCCAATACCATTAATTCTTGGTGAAGTAAATATCTTATTGGTAAGAGTCTGGGAGTCAGTATCGCCAACTAATCCGCCAGAAGGAGGAGTTCTTCCTTGGAATAAATCTGCGTTTAGATTATTGACAAGAGTTGTTGATGATACTGTAAGTGGAGCAGTTCCAGAAGATACAGTTGATACAAATCTAGATGCTGTGATGATACCACTAAATGAACCATTTCCAGTGACTGTTAATGCACTCGTTGCATTTGTAGTTCCAATTCCAACGTTTCTAGTTGTGGTGATTCCAGCACCATTAACAACCCAACCATCTGTTGCAATTCCTACAATACCACTTAATGTTGCTCCATTTCCGTAGAAATTGGTTGCAGTAATGATACCTGTTACTCCAACATTTCCATTGAAGTTTGTTTCACCAACTACCGTAAACTTATGAGTAGCAACTGTTGTTCCTATTCCAACATTTGGAGTGGCCTCAGTAGTAATTCCAATACTCTGAGAATCATCATCAATGTGTATAAAAGAACCAAATTGTGATAGTTCTCTATTTCTGATACTCATTGCTTTCTCCTTATATTTTTATTTATTAAACAGCAACAGTGCTGAGAGTACCAGAGTCATCAACAATAAGACGATACTGTGTTCCATTTGGTGATGTAAGAATGACACCAGATGAAGTATCTACGCCAACTCTTACATTTCCACTAAAAGTAGAAATACCAGAAACATTTAACGTTTCAAGAGACGTATTTCCTTTTACTGTAAGGGCACTCGTTGCATTGGTAGTTCCAATACCAACACCAGTAGAAGTAATCGTTAATTTATTAACTGCTGCAGTTGATACTCCAACTTGCTCAAAAGTACCTGTAGTGTTAAAACCTAGAACATCAAATCTATGTTCTCCTGCAAATAATCTTATTCTATCTGGACCTGCTACTCCCGCAGTATCGTTTCCTTTGAATAGTAATAGTTCAGATCTTTCTGCTTCAGGTCCAGAATAATCATAAATTCTTTCACCAATATAAGTGTGTTGATATGGAAGTTCTGTACCAACATTTAATGGACCGTCTTTGTAAGTTCCATAGAATGTAATATAATTTGAAGTTGTTGAAATACCAACTCTAATATTTCCATCAACTTGCAATTTTTCACCAGGGTTTGTGGTTCCTATTCCAACCAATCCAGCACTAGTTGTGGTAATAACTGTTCCACCAGTTCCAATATTGAGTGTGCCTGAGGTTGTGACACCAGAAACTGAAAGTCCACCAATAGTGTTGATACTATATGGAGTATTGATGAAGTTTGAATTCGTTTGAACCGAATTACCCATATAACCGTGATTGACACACTGATAATGTAAAACAATCGGTGTTGTGTCAGTAACAATAATTTCTGTATAAGCACCAGCACTTCCAGCGGTTCCGTTAAAAGTTACATTTGTCGTGTATTGTGTTGTTTTATCTGCCTCTAGATAAAACCTAAGTTGATGAGTGGCGTTAGATGCATTTGCCTGGTCAAAACGATATGTTTTTCCAGGTAACAATGTAATAAATGGAGACTCTTTATCATCAATATAGTATCCACTAGCAGAACCAGTTCCAAAGTAACGATGGTTTGCTGTTTTTGAAGCAACGGTGACGACAAATGTCTCTGTTGTAGAACTTGCAGCACCTACAAGTGCCTTATAGTCAGAAAGTTGTCTGACGGTAGCAATACCAGAAATATTCAGTTGCTTGGAGAATAATGTTGTTCCAGTGACTGTGGTGATACCAGCGAAAGTTGAAAGACCAGATATGTTTAGACTAGAACCATCTATGGTTCCAACAGTAATATTTGGAGTTCCTGTAAGATCTTGAGCAACTGTTGCTATACCAGCACTTGATGAATAAGTTGTATTGTTATTATCTGAGATATAGACAGTAACACCAACTCCACTATTGATCGCAGTTACAGAGGCACCAACGAAGTTAAGAGACGTAATACTCAGTGGAGTTCCAGTTGTGATACCTTGATTTTGAATTGTAATACCTTGAATACCACTTGTACCAGCTCCAAGAGAAGAAACTGCATAAGCAATAACCTCAATAGATTCACCACCGAAACACGCTTGATTGAGCGTAATTGATACACCATCGTTTGCAGTGAATTCTGTTGGTGCTAACTTAACACCATTGATATAAACATCTACTAGTCCAACTGTGTAAGTATATGAAATGCTTGTTTGTGCTGGAGCTGCAATAATTGTTGTAGAGGTTCTTGCAGTTGGAGTTGAGATCCAGTTAACACCAGAACCAGTTGAAATTAAATACTGACCATTAGAACCTACAGTCCCACCGATACTAATTGTAGAACTAGTTAAATCTAGATTTGTTGGAATTGCATTTGTAGCAGTGACTGTAGAAAATGCTACGGTTGGATTTGAAATTGCTCCAATATTCAAACTTGATACTGTTAAAGCAGTTGCAACTAATGTTGTAATTGTTGCAATTCCACTTACATTTAAGTTAGTGGCACCAATACCACCATTAACTTCTAGAGTGTAATTTAAAACAGTGGTTCCAATACCAACTCTATCAACGTCAGGATTGGCATAGATTAGATTATCAGAAACTTCAACACCGTGCTTAATGACAAAATTCTTATTAACTGCCATATGGGTTCACTCTCCCCCAAGTGTTTTTATTATTTATGGTGCCAAAGTAATTATAACTTTACCATAAGTTTCATTACTTCCACCTATAGTAGAACTAATAATGGTAAAAGATCTATCAGTATATCCACTACCACCACTGGTAGGATTATTATTACCACTGTATGTACCACCAATGACACCATAACCACTACCTTGATTACCAGTGTTTCTGAAATGTTCTTGAGAATTACTTGATTTATATCCTCTTTGAATTAATGCAGTATTGGTAACTAATTGTCCATCTCGGACTCTAAATTGAGTGCTTCCTGGTATGTCTGAACAAGGTGTAATATTTCTATAATAACTTCCAATCGGACATTGATAAGCAACACCAATACCAGAGAACATACTATCAACATATCTTCCCAATGAGTTATTAAGACCACCTTGAACAATTTCTGCTGCTCCGCGAATCGGATTTCCATTATTTCCAACGGCAATTCCTACTCCACCACCAGCAGCATTTGCAACTCTGTCACATCCCGAACCAACTGCAGCCATTAAACTTGCCTTTCTATAAATGAAGATTGCTCTTCCAGTATCATCTCTAGTTACTACATATTCAACGTTTCTTTGCATTACAAATTCGATCAATGAGTAACCACCTTGTCCTCCATTATTGCTACCTTTTCCACCATAAATTTCTGCACGTACTCTAATATCTCTTTCTGATGCATAAAGAATTTGTAGAGGTCTCGTAGAATCAAAATTAAGAATAAGTGGACTACCTGCCAAATCAACCTGACCAGTGGTTGCAAGAATTGCACTTGTCTCAGATGCAAACTCGTAGTTAATAGAGTTTCTTCCTGGAGTTACTGTATAGTTAATTTCATTTGATTGTAATGGTGAGTTTACTGCGGATGGATGTGATACATCTACAGCAATTTCATATTGCCCAACATTTGAACCTCCAATCGTAAGATTTGGTGTTGTTACTCCTGAAGCAGTAAATGTTGCTCCTGTGATAGTATTTGTCCCACCATTCAGAGAAATTCCATTAAGTTTCCAACGATAAGATAATTGATTATTCGTGCCATTACTTACACTTGCGGCAACAGCAAATATTGTAGAAGTTGTTGTTGAAGAAGATTGACTCGTTGGTTGTTGAGTAATTGTTATTACAGGTCTTACGGTTAAGGTAACAGTGTTGGAAAGTAAAGGAGAATTAAGAGCGTTTGCAGTATTTCCAGAACGATTAAAATTAACCTGACAGTAATATTGTGCTCCGTTTAATGCACCAACATCAGAGACAGTGAGACTTGTTCCTGTTGCACCTGAAATTGCTCCAGAACCAACTCTATACCACTGATAGGATAAACTGCCCGATGCTCCTGATGTGAATGAAGAATTAATTGTAAAAGTACCAGGAGTTTCTGGGAAATTTGTAACGATAGGATCTGTATTTTGTCCTGGAGCCACAGAAAGAATAGTAAACTTAAAAGAACCGTTTCTATTTGTAATTACGCCACCACCCGCAGAATCTGTTGTTGAATATGAACCACCAGTTACTAATGTTGGATTAAAATAACTAGAACCGCCGCCGCCAGCCCCTGCACCTTCAGATCCACCACCACCACCGCCAAAATATCCACCACCGCCTCCAGCACCTTCAGCATTTCCATTTCCTCCTGTTAATGCAGAACCTGCCTGCCCACCACGAGCTCCAAGACCTCCAGAAGTTTGTGTGGCACCTTTACCCGCTCTGCTTCCATTTGAACCATCTGATCCATTTGGAAGTCCACCATTGCCTCCACTTGCAGGATCTTCAGAAGCACCTCCACCACCCGATGCAATTAAAAGAGCATTTGCTTGTGTTGCAGATAGTAAAAATAGACCAGTATATCCACCGCCTTGAGCACCAGGATATGATCCTCCCGTAGTTTCTGCTTTTAATCCCGCACCAGTAAAAGTTGCTGCAAGATTATTAAAACTTCTACTACTGGCACCAGCACCACCAACTCTTACCTTATATGATTGTCCAGCATTAAAGGTTAAAGTTCCCTGAACATAACCACCTAAACCTCCAACTTGCCTGTCAACTCCACCTCTTTGACCAAAACCACCCATTGCACCAACAAGGTAAGTTCTTGCAGTAAAACTTACATTAGGTGTAAGTGTATACTCAACACCAGGAGCAAAATCTTGGAAGGTTGTGATATTATTCAGATTGATTGATGTAGTCCCATTAGGAGTTGCTGGTGATATTGTCATTATGGGAATGACAGGAGGACCAGCAGTAACTACCTGATATGCAGGAGTTGCTGTTGCATTCTGTGGTTGAGTTGCAATTGTAATAGAAGGTGGATTGATATCTAGATTACTAGGAGTTTTTCTGAAGAATTGGTGATTTGATCTCATGAGAAGTTCTGACCTCCGACAACGCCATAGAGAGTTGCTCCACCATCAAAAGTAGTGAATGAGTAAACATCTCTTGCACCAGCAATATTTGTAACCGTTGGAACAATACCTGAAGCCCAGTACACAGGAATTTGAACACCAAATGCATTAAAGAATGTATCAATAGAAACTAAGAATGGAGTTGAACCTTGAGTAATTGAAATTGTGAAAGATGTTGAATTTGATCCAGATGGTGGATTGAGTAAAGTAAATCTATTAATATTTGAAGATGGTGTGAGTGTAAATGTTTGTCCATCATTAAGATTAACATTCACATTCAAGGATGCTACAGAAAGTGCTGTGACACCTTCATAATAACTCTTAAACTTGGCACGTCCATTAACTTCCAGAAGTTCACTTGGAGATGCAACACCTAGACCAATTCTACCTCCAGAAGTTACTGTAAGTGCGGATCCAACAGAGAAACTTGTATTGACTACACCAACACCTGTTGTAACAATACCTGCTCTAATGTTTCCAGTTGCACTATCAAGTCTGAATGAAGTGCTCGTAAGCATTCCACTTACAACTGCTCCAGAATTTGCAGTAACTGGACCATTGAAGATTGATCTGTTATTTACATAAAGATCAGTTAATCCAGTTCCAACAGCACCAACTTCAAGAACAAATCTTGGTCTTGAAGTTCCTACACCAACATTATCAGATACTTGTGTATTATAAATGCCAGTGCCAAGTCCAGAAGCAACCTGAGACCAACCACTAGAAGCAACGTTTAGATTAGTGATTCCGCTACCATCACCAACAAGGAATCCTGCGGTAAGAGTAGAACCAACATTTAAGGTTCCAGTAATTGTAGCACCACCAGATACTCTTGCACTTCCAACTACATTTAACTTAAACTGATTTGCAGTTGTTCCAATACCAACACCATTTGCATCTACACAGAATAATGTGGTTCCAGAACCAACTCTGAGTTTACAATCACCAGGTGAGGTTGTAGAAATACCGAGTTGATCAACAAGGAGAACATTCGAAGTATTTGAAAGACTAATTCCTCCGAACTTGTACCAATCATTATCAGCAGTGTAAACCCAACCAATGGATCCTCCCTTAACAGGAGTTGAGTTATAAACAACATCTCCAGGGTTTCCTGAGATTGTTGGTTCAGTATTTCCTACAGTATATTTTCTGGATACTTTAGTATCACCTTGGAGGAACAGTGAATTCGCTTCAATACCTTTTGATGAGTTTGATGTAATCTTATTGTTAAAGATTACTGGTCCATCAAATTCGGAGATAATATTCTGATCCGAACCACCTTCTACACGGATAGAACGGCTGATGGAAACTTCAAGAGGAGTAAGAACATCAAATCCAATGTTGAGTCCTGTAGAACCTAAATCTTCACCAGTTACCGTTGGAATTGGTGAGTCAAATACTTCCTCTTGTCCTGTTGCTGAATTAACTTTCTTATTACCAACGTAGAAGTCGCCATCATTATTCATTCCAGTGAAGACGTTAATACCACCATCAATCTTTGTTGATTGAGCTAGAAGTTCTTCCTGACCAGTAATCTGTCTATCTTGACGATCTGGTAGCGCAGTAGAATAGTTACCAGGACCAAAACCAACATATTCAAAAGTATGTCCAGATGCACGGATAATTGAATTTCTACGGAACTCAATTGGATCACACTTGATTCTTCTTACGACACTATTGCTTCCGTGTGCTGCTGCTCTTGTTCCAAGAACTCCACGGAAAACTGAAATTGGATTAGTTCCAGTTGTGGTTGTCTTGACCCTTACAATCTCATTATCAATGCTCAAATAATCTCCAATATTAATGTCATAATTTTCAATGTTTGTGATTGAGATAGTGTCAGTTGTAGTATCAGAAATTGGAGACGCAAGAGTAGTAGTAATTCCTGCATATTTTGTAAACAGTCTTCCAGAACCACTATCATTAGTAAAGTCTATATTACCACCACTTGAACTATATCCTGGGTGATGAATATAAAGAGTTCCTGAAATTGTAGGAGCAAAAGTATTAATTCCTACATTTAAGGTGAATGATGTTGAAGAACCAACTCTCTTAACTACAAAGTCATCGTTATAGAAACTCTCGGAAGCACCACTTAGACGAACTTTATTATCAACCTTAAGTCCATGGTAATCACTGGTTGTTACAATACCAAGACCTGTTGTTGGATTGTAACTAAATGCAGAGACAACTACTGATCTTCCGGATAGATATGCAGTTGAATTTGAAGTAACTACAGATCCAATTCCAAGAGTTGTAGCAGCTCCAATGCTTCTAGTAGATTCAACAACAATCTGCTTTGGTTTTCCGATTGGAACATCAGTAATTCTATAGATCTCATTATATCCATCATAAGTTTTCGATCTAATAGCATCAATTACAAGAGTATCTCCAATGTTGTTGTATATTTTGGTTACATTTACAACACCAACTGTATGTCCAGTAGTAGTTGCGATACCTACGACAGATAGTGTATTACCAATACCGTAAGCACTGCCGCCGTCCATAATCTTGACAGCGGTAATATTTCCACTTGCATTAACAGTGACTCTAGCAGTAGCATCAGATCCAGTGACTGAAGCACCAATACTTACGAGTTTTGCATTATAAAATGTTTGTGCGGATCCATTTCCATATCCAGCACCACTATTAGCAATTCCAACTTGAATAATACGGTTCAAACCGTGGTTATAATCTGTATGAATTGTATGCCCAACACCAGACAAGGAAACAATATCTGTAATACCAATTCCAGAGCGAGAATCTAGAAGAGAAGCATTAAGAGTTTCTTTTGTAATACTGTGCTGAGGATCATCAATTGCAACTTGACCAATTGGATTTGGAAGTGCAAAAGATACAGATGGTTTTGGATCTGATGTTGGATTATCTCTATTTGTCTGAGGATAGAAATTCTGAATTGGTTGAGAGAATCTCAGATTAGTAAATGGAGTTACATTTGGACTATTGGATGAATTTAGGACAAACAGATGATAGATACCATCTTGCTTTCCTGGAATATATTTTTGAACTTCTTGTGATCGGTAGATGTAATAAGTTCCATTATATTTCTTACGTGCAAATCTTGGAAGATCTGCATCACGAGTAGTAGTATCATTCGTGAAAGTTCCTGGATTTGTTTCCAGTGAATAATTAAACTCTTTTGTACTTGGAACAGAAGTTACAGTATATGTTCCATTATAACCAGTGGGTGTTACTTTTTCAATCTTAACACGATCACCAACTCTCAGTCCGTGAGGAAGTTCTGATGTTATCGTGGTAATTCCAGAAGTCCAAGTTGCATTTGCAACGAATTTTGGATTTCTTAGTTCATTTTCATTTGTAAGAGTTGCTCCAGAAACACTGAAATATGCAGCGTTCTCTGCATCAGTATATCCACTGGAGTTTGTTGATTCTTGAATTACAAATCCATCAATAGGTGGTCTAGCAGTGGTAATTCCAGATCCTGCTGGAATACAATATCTCAATCTATAAACAGTATCTACTAAGCCTCTATTATCAGTTCTTCTAGTAATATAAGTTCTTGATGTTGCATCACCAAGATTTGTTGCACCCAATGAACGAATTTGAGAATAGATTCCATTCTCTGTTGATGCAGCAGATACGTTTAGATACCACTGATTTTGTGTTGTATCATACTGAATTGGGTGGCCAATATCCCCAGATTGTTTATCACTTACTCTACTTATAACTGTTAGAGTTCCCCCTGCAGTGTTGAAGGTTAATGTAGTTGGTGAACTATTAATTGCATCGTTCAGAGTTTGTGCTACTTTTATTTGTGTTGATCCAATTCCAGTTGCACTTGTAACAGCATAATAAATTCTATTACTTTCTAAACCATCTGGTAGTTGTCCTGTATTGCTGATGATACGAATAGATTCGCCAGAAATAAATGAGTGGTCTGTTGCAAATCCTAAAGTGTTGTTAGAAATATTACCAACAATTAAGCTCTTTTCTGAAGTTGATGTAGAGAATCCTACACCATTATCAGGCATCACAATACGTGATGAGTATTCTGTAGTGACTCCAGATTGAGAAACAAGAACCTTTAGAGTATCCCCATACTTTGCACCAATTCGATATCCTTCTACAGAACTTTCTGGTGATATATCCTGATTGGTTTCACCATATAAGTACAAACGTGAAGTTGTTGCAGCTCCTGCAGATACTGAAGTAGTTACTCCTACATCAATTGCAGTAAATTCAACACTAACTTCCTCAGTTTCAAGTTCCTTAGGTGGAACAATATGAGTTACATATCCAACATCATCTCTTGGGAATACATCTTTTCTATATCCCGATGCAACAAGTGACTTAGCACCGAAGTTAGAGTTAGAGTTTGTAATGGATTGATCTCCACCACCTTCAGCGACAAAGTGACCTGCAAAACCAATTGCAAAGATTGAAACTAACTGAAGAATAGATCCATTCGAACACTTAATATGATAGTTTTCATAATCAGGTTTGTAAAGTGCTGTAGAATCGGTATTAATATTTGCGTTTGCAGGAACCTCTGCACCTTGATAGATTCCTGTTGTTGAATTATATTTTACAAATGCGTTTCTATCTTTCTGTAGACCAATACCAGTAAACTGGGCAACAACCATCGATTTGAAACCTGTTGCATTATTTCCATCTGCGTGAAGACCGCACATACCATAAACAGATCTCAATGAAATATTGAAGACGTATGGTGATGCAGAAGAAACTGTATCAACAACTAGATTTACAAGAGCTCCTGCTGTTGATGGTAGAGCAACTTCTGGTGGATTTGATACTTCGTATTGGAATTGAGTATCACTAACACGATTACTGACTACAAATTGTCCATTATAACTTGTTGCTCCAGTTGTTGGAACACCTTCAACACGAATTGGAGTGTCAACATCAAGACCACCAAGTTCTTCTGTAGTTGTAACAGTAATTGTTGTGGTGGGTGTTACACCATTACCTGCCTTGATGCTACTGATTCCAACTGTTCCTCCAGTTGCTCCAACAATACGATATTCATCAACTTTTGGTTGAATGTCAATAGCATTTGAAGGATAATCTGGTTGAATTTCTCTTCCAGAAGATGGACCATATACAAGTCCAATCTTTTCATAATACATATCAAGATCAGTACGATCTGTAGAGTAAGTCTGAAACTCGTCATCAATGTTTACACTATTAATACCATCAGCATACTCAAAGCAAGTGAGTTTATGGTGCGAAAAGTTAGGAATAAATGTATTAGTAGTGTAGTCCTTATAAATGAAACTATTTGGACTTGCATCAAAAATGGTAAATTGCCACAAGTAGCAAGAACCTGTCAATCTAAAAATTGCAGATCTCTCAATATTATCGTTTTCTGGGTTTGGTACGTATTTTGGACGGATCGTGGTTTTTCTTAGATCCATACCAACGATTGATGTACCACGAGGTAAAATTACACCCCCGTGAATACTATTCATTTTATAGAGAGCATTATTATCAGTTGTTAAATCAAAGTTTGTACTAAGACCAAATTGAGAAAAATCTGTAGAGGTAGTGCCGTTTCTCAATCTGAAGTTTGTTACGCCACCAGAGACACCATCAGGTATCCAACCAGGACGGTTATCAATTAAATGCTCTCCAGGATAAACAAGAATAGTTGTTTTTCCAAATCTATCATTATCTAAACCTGCCTGCCACGAAAATCTTGCAGACTCAATTAAAGCTCTTTGAATCGTTTTGAACGGTCTTGTTAAAGAATTTCCTTGATTTTCAATACTGTCAGTAGCATCAAGGTCATTTGGATTAACATAAAGAATATTTCCACGAACATTCTTGATGAAATTATCTAAGCGACTGAGTGGCATCTTATTCGCACTTTGAGTTCTATTATGATTTATTTAGACACAAGAAAACCCCCGATTGCTCGGAGGTTTTCAAGTTAGCACTTAGGCAATTCCTTCACACGGGCTTGTATATTTTACCACTTTTCCTCTTTCCAAGTCAAGCGTTTTTGTAGTTCTTTATCAAATACCATAAGGTATCTATGCTTTCTACTTCTATCTCTCCATTCACCTTCAGAACCTTTTACTTTTCCACGAGAGTGTTTAGTTCCGTCTGAATAGTAGAAATCTTTTTTTCTATCCGTGAGACCGTAGTACTTAAAGTTGCAAGCGCGATAAATTGTACCAGAATGGTGATTTGAATCAGCATAAGAAAGGATTGCTTTAACTTCAGTATCTTTCCGAAGTTGTCTAATCGCTCTTGAAACAAACCAAGAAGTGATGTTATATTCCAAAGACTGGATATCAGGTCTGATGCAGAGTCTTGAGAGTTCAAAGAGTCCTTGTTGTTCGTTTCTTTCAAGACCAAATGCTCCTTTTGCTATTTCTGGAACTGGGAGACCAGTAAAAATGCAGACGCCAACAGACCCACCAATATTAAGGACATCTGTGAATGACTTTCTGTAAAGTGAGTAATTATATCCACTCTTGAAATCTTTTGATTCGTCTTTAAGATAATGGTAAGTATAAAGAAGTTCTTTGATTTCTTCTTTACTCACTTTATCTAGGTAAAAATCCGATTTCATCTAAGTATTTTTACTCAGTTTGTTTGCATTCTAACATATATTCTACAGTGTTTGCAACATCATTCATTGCATCACGAAGAAATGGTTGTTGACCAGATTCTTGCTTAAGGATAGGACGTGAATCATCAGTAAGAACCCAACGCCACTGCTTCATATCCTTACAATACCAAAGATTAATTTTCATTCTTGAAATATTCCAGTCGAATCCAGTTGATAAGTGCGTTGACTTCCATTCGGTCTTCTTCGGACCATTCGAGAGCATCTTTAACTCTAGCATAACAGGTAAGTGCATCAATTGCGAGTTGTCTATCTCTTTGTGAAATTAGTGACATTGGAGTTTATAGAACTCAAGCCCCCAGACGGAATTGAACCGTCCTCTCCGCTTTACAAGAGCGGTACATCGCCACTTAATGCTTTAGAGGCAAATTAATCAGCAGGTAACATTTCTGGATTTTCCAGTTCCAACTCATATAAGAGTGGATGACATTCTTCAAGCATTAAGTAGTATGATGCTTGATAAAGGTCTTCTGGTTCAAAACGTCTTTCGTTATCTGCTAATTTGATTAATTCCAAATCGAATATTGATTCGTCTGGAAGGTCATCAAAAGTAAAAGGAATTGAATTTATAAAATACATCAGAACTATTTGAGTTCCGCGATTATACCAAACGTATCTGGCATCTATTCTGTACTTCATAGAATAGTTCCTTACTTTTGTTTATTTAGAGGTAGAACCTCATACCCGTGGGCGGATTCGAACCGCCCCTGGAGGAGTTTTAAGCTCCCTGTCTCTGCCGCTGGACTACACGGGCAAAAAACTTACACTTCGTAAGTAGTAGGATTATACTTGATAAACTCCCAGAATGTCAACTTCATTTCTTTTTGTGACATTCCACAGTGCTTTGCTGCTTTAGGGAGATTCCACTTGGCACAAAAGAGTGCTTCATTTGCCTCTTTTACATTATCTGGAGTGGTTTTGATTGGTTCCTCTTTGAGGTCTTTGTATGAAATCTTATAAGGCATACTTAAAAAAATCTAATAGAGCAATTTTTTGCCGGAAAAATTTTTGGACCTAAAATGGAACTTAAAGTTGATTTGCGTATGACAGAGAATCTTCATTGACTTGTGAACGAACCACATCAAGAACGTTTATAAACTGATCTACAGTTTCACAAGTTACAACCTTTTCATTACCAAGACTTGAGTAAAGGTTAAAGGTACGCTTACTGGTATCAACCACGCACCGAGTCAAATACTCATCATTCATTTGGGGTGTCTCTTGATTACCCACTTATTATAGGGGAAGACCCTAGGGGTGTCAAGGGCTAGTCTGAGTGTTGATTCTATCTGCGAACTGTTCACCATTGTATTGTGGGTCTGGATAATCCTTCCAACTGTCCCCACGATACTCAACCACAAGAGCATTTACATCCTTTCTTTCAGCATAAACGTGATAAAAACAATCAATTGGCATTCCTCCATTTGATTGAAGATATATTTTACTATCATCCCATCTTTTTATAATCACATCTTGATGGGATCCAATTGGTTGAAGTTGAACACTAATGCTTTCGATGTGTACTAAGTCTTTCCAATACCAAGGCAAATCAATCTCGGTTTTATTTCTTACTCTACCTCTAAAATATACTCCAACTTCTGGACCCTCAATACACGCATAACGAAGCCTATGTCCTTCACCATTTGACGGGTGAACCATATCAAAAGGTTTTGGTCTTGAGTCTGCTACATTAAATCTCTCGGATAAATCACCAATGTTTGGATGGTTAAAAAATGCATTACCAGAGACATATAGAGGATATTCTCTTCCTCTAGGTCCTTTAATATAAACAGCATGTGGTGCAGAACCACAATCATCATTTTCCAAAGGACCAACCATTAAGGTTGCTTCAATACTTGAATAAGAACCATCATTACCAATCTGAACTGGTCCTTGAAGATATGCAGCACCATCTACCCTCTGCTCACCTCTACCAAGAGCTTCTGGTTTTGATGTTGTGTTTGTAACAAATAATTGACCATGAATTAATTCAACATCACTTGATGATGACATAAATTACTCCTTATTTTGAACTTGGTTTTACTGATGCTAGACCTCTTGGATTAATTGCGAATCCTGGTTTTTTAAGTGCGCTCGCGGCACTTAATTTTTGAAAAGATCCTGCGGTCATTTTCATAATGTTTTCCGCTGTGGTATTTATTTCTCCAGATGAAAAGATACTGCAAGTTTCGGTAGCATCAATATTGATTCTCTTTGCTTTTAATTTAATCTCTTCATCTGCGTCTAGGTTAATATATCCATTACTGTTGTCACTTCCTCTTGCAATTAACTGAATGTTCTCAGCATTGACTTTAAAAGTTCCTTTCGTAAGAATTTCAATGTTTCCTTTCGAAAGTCCATTACCGCCCGCAGAACTGATATAAATTCCAACATCACCTGGTTGAATATTATCTCCAGCAATTACTTGATAACGTCCTCTACATCTTGACCAAATCCATCCTTCTCTAGGACTTGTCTGATCAATCGTAATAAATTCAAGACCTCCTTGACCTTGAAGCATAATGGATGATTTGGCCTGATCCTTATGGATGTGACCAAATCTTAGATTTCCATCCTTTGTTCTTACGTCTTTAATTTCTTTATTGACTGATTTCATTAAAATACCTTACCTACACAATCAATGACTTGAACAACCGCTGCTCCTTCAGGAACAGAGAATGGTTTATAAAGTTGACCTTCAACAGTTGCTGCTGTTGTTGGAAGTGGTTTTGCAGGAACAACTTGCTCTTCAATAGGAAGCGTTGGATCAACTCTAGTGACTTTAAAGATAGTTGTAAATGTAGCATTAAATCCAGTTGGAGAATCTGTGCGAATATCTGGAAGATCTTCATACCCACAACCACCTGTGAGGATATTTATTCTTTCAATTTGCCCTCTCTCATTAATCACAGGTTCTGCTACTGTACCATTGTTTGGTGTAATAATAAGTTTGTCTCCAGGACGATATCCAAATCCTCCATCCAGAACAACAATCTCTTCAATACACAAAATTACTGGATATTGGGGTCCAAATACTTCTGGTCTTGGTGTTGGTACAGGAACTAATGGTTGAGTAATAACTTCATCTTCTTCCAATTCTCTAGGAGGACCATCAGGAGGATAATATTTGTCACCCTTTTTTACCAAAATTGGTCTATCAATTTGAACAACGTAATACTTTCCGTCTGCGGTTGTTACAAAACCTTCATCGGGATCTTTCCATACTCTTTCATTACCCCCTAAACTTCCATCAGGAGATGGCAAATAACCATCTCCTGGAGCAGTAATTGTAATATTTTTTATCTGTTTTCCAAGTCTATCAATTCCATCTCCCGCTTTAGGTCTATTGTTACCAGTTTCTGGTTCCATATTGACTATTAACTTTCCACCAGATCCTTTACCACAACCATCCATTAGTTCAGCAAATGGAACGTTTTGATATCCATAACCAGGATTTACAATATCGAAACCAATTACTGATGATGAGATGGGACTTATGACAGCATTTGCCATTGCTCCCCATCCATCTCCACCAAAAAATTGAACTAATGGTGGTCCACAAAACTGAGGATCGGTGGGGCAAGATGGTGCTGTTGGAAGAGTATCTTCTGGAATTAACCTTTCAACTTCTTGAAACGTTAATACACTCTCAACTCCATCACCATTTTGAAAATAGAATTTTCTTGTTGGGTCAGCTTGATGAACTTTACGAGCATCATCAACGGTTAATCCATTAATTCTTTTGCCTTCACTATCAACAAAGGCTACTTTGATTACATTTTTTGGTAGAATACCTGAGAAAAACTTAGATTTCATAATTCATACCTTAATATAAAGTGAACGAAGGATCTGGGTCACTATCTTTCTTTCCAGAGTTAATTTCATCACGTAGTTTTGGAGTCTCATTCTTAACTTGATTATCAACGTATGTAGCAAACTTTTGAAGATCTTCTGGATTATTCTTTGCGGATGTTCTTAGTTGTCCAATACCGCTTGTATTACTTTCAGAACCAACATAAATTTCATATTCCTTAGCAGTTTCAACCAGAGAACTTACCTGACCAGTAAATGCATCTGTGCTTGCGCCAGAAACTTGATAATCTCCATTAAATGTAGTATTAGAAACAATATTGGACATAACAGGATTTGCGGTATTTGCACCTTTACCAGTTGCAGATTGATTATCACCTGTTGGTGTAGGTGCAGCATCTCCACCAGGAAGTGCAGATCTATCTTGAGATATTTCTTGATATTTTACAGCAGATTGTGTATCTTCGCAAGAGAAGAATTGAAGAATTCCAGGAACATAGTCAAGAGCATTAAATAAGTTTCCTGCAACTTTGCCTAAACCTCCACCAACAAGACCTCCTACCAAACTTCCAATACCTCCAGCAAGACCTCCAGTAATTGTTCCTAGAAGAGCATTAATTGGAGTAAAGATTCCATCCAGTGTGCTCATAAGAGGATCTAAAATTGTATCAATAAAGTCACCCATTATTGATTCAGCAGCACAAAGGGGAGCATTAATAAAACGATCGAGTACATTTTCTAGTAAACCAGTAAATGTTCCTTGAAGTCCTTTGATAATTTTGTTCATTACACAAGAAAGTTTGTCACAACCTTTCTGACTAATTTCTAGAAGTTGAGGAACTTCAGTGGGGAACAAATATGGAACAACAGACTTGACACCATCAGAGATCTTTTTAGAGATATATCCTCTTACTCCATTCAACATTCCTTTTGCAAATCCTGCCATTTCAAAAGCAGCATTTGAAACTGTTGATTTTATTTTTTCAGTGAATTCTAAAACACCTGTTGCAAATGAAGATGCCTGATTATAAATTCTTTTTAATTCTTCAACAACATTCAACAGATTTTTCATTGTCCGTTGAATCCCTTTCATCTTAGAGTTTCCTTGTTTGGAAACATCAAGTAAAGGAACTTTTATTTTACTATCCTTATCCTGATCGGTTTTAGACTGAACTTCTACGTGTTGTGCTTCTGTTGTTGATAATGGAGAACCATTTAAGATTCTATCATCAGGAACTTTAGCTGCAGTTTGTGGAGATCCTTCAGTATAAGTATCATTAAACTGCTGATAACCTTTATTACAGTTTCCGCTGGAAGCAGAGGCACCTGGTTGTCTTGATGCCTTTACAGTTGCGGCAAGAACCAACCTTTCAATTTCTTTTGAATCCTTTCCTTCTACCTTTGCTTTTTGTCTTGCTTCAGATGCTGCCTTAAAAACTGCAGATGAAGGAGTCTTAGATGGATCTAAGAGTTTCTTAAGTTGATCAATACTCAATTGATCAACGTTAGGAGGTACTGGTTTATTTGCAAGACTACCTGGACCACGAACAGGTGTTGGTGGTTTAGATACTGTAGGTTTTCCACCAGTTGGAGATGGAGTTGCTACTGGTTGGTTTGGAGCTGGTTCTGCTCTCTTCTTAGGAACATTGTTATTTGAATTACCAATCACTCCCACAATGTAGGGTTCTTGCCCTGCCATTCCATCCTTGAAGAATCCAAAGACAACAGAACCAGATTCAATTGATGGAGTGATTGACGCCCCACCGTGACCAGATCCTGCAGTAACTGGCATCACCACTTGAGCCTTAACTGTTTCTTCTGGTTTTAGTTTATCTACATCTCCAGTATGCCAGTTGAAGACACGGACATTATATCTGTGTCCCCAACCTTTAATTGCGTTTAAACCTTCAAAAGTTTCTGCCTGAACATTTTCATCCCAAGTAGTTTTTGATTCTACTCGTCCAATCCACCAAGGAGGATTTACAAAAAATTGTGGATTAAAGGCACTTCCCGTAGTTACATCAGACATAATTAATCATCATATATTCTACATTCAAGTGCAGTTGGGTTTAGATCACAATAAAGTTCTAATGGTGTTGGATCGTGTTCATCATCTGGATGATTCACTTGATATTTTTCAAGTGAATATAATTCATCTTCTAGATGACGACGACGTTGTGAATTAGTATCTGGATTATCCAGTTCATCACGATCATCATTGATGTGTTGGGAAAGTGTTCTATCCATATTGAACACACAGTTAGTTGTTATTATTTATAGTGCTGGAGGTTGATCTCTCCTACCTTCAAGATAATCAATCTCTGCTTGATTGAGACCTAACTCTTTATAACTTGCTCCAGATTGGAGTCCTTCACTAACTGCCTCCCAGTAATCCGCAGTTGCTCCATAATATTGTGATTCTGCAAGGTTCGCTTCTGCTTCTAATGCATCTGCAACATCAGCATCAGTGACTCCTTTACCAGTGACTCCTTGACCTTCAGAGAAAATACCTTGTCCCTGATTATTAACTCCTTGTCCAACTCCTGTTGGTGCAGGTTCTTGCTTTTTAGACAACATTGGTTTTCTACCATAAGAATCACGAATGAGTTCTAAAGATGTAAAGCACTGTTGTTGTGGGTCAATACGATGGCAAAGTGCAGATATCATATAGATGCCACTCATTCTTGGGTTTGCTGTTGTATTTGTTTTGGTTGATTGCTCAGGGAAATCACAGAAGATAAGTTGACCAACCTCCAAACTATAATCACCAAAGATTGTGATGTTGGCCTTTACAGTGTATGCTTGATTATATCTTGCAGTTGCTGAAGAAAGATACTTCGCTTTATCAGTATCCAATTCTTTTGCTTCATCAATCGGTTTTAATCCACCAATTGATTCACTTCCAGTAAAAAATCTTGATGGTTTTGATACAAAATCTTTGAACAAATTTTTTCCATACTCAGTTCCAGCAGCAGTAATTGCAGACTCCTGTGTCGTAATATCCAAAGGATTGCAGTTAAAAGAACTTTCAAATGAATTGAATAGATTTACTGAGGTATTGAAAGTTCCCATTGTGAGTTGGTCTTTCATATCAGCACTATCAACAAAGTCATATTCTAAAATCTTTGCATCATATCCCGTAGGTATAACAGTGGAAGTTGTGTTGTTGTAGATGTATTTCTTAACTGGATTCTGTCCAAACAGAGTATCAATTGATTTAAATTTATAACCAGATTTTGTCTCAAAGAAAAAGTATCCAGAACTTAATCCTAGGGCACTTGTATTTTCACGAATAGATTGACCAGCAAGCCACATAATAAACCAAAACGGTTTTTTCATAGTACCAATAAAAGAACGTGTGTTCTTAGTTGGTTCAATATCTAACTTCTTTTGAGTTTTTAAAACATCCTTTAAAATCTTATTCAGAGAATCCGAAATTTTTCCATCGTAACGTTTATCAACTCTCACACTTTCATTTTTCAAATATTCTTTTGATACTAATTCTAATATCTCAATATCTTTGAGTTTATCAGTTATTCGTTCTCTTCCAGTAATGTGCAATTCATTTGCAGTTGTCTTGAAAGATATCTTTTGTTCTTGAGAATCCTCAAGTTCAATGTGAACCTTTTCAGTTCCTGTAAGTTTAATTTGTTCAGATGCTGTAGTTCCATTATCTCCTTGTCCAGTATCCACAACAATGATGGTCATTCTTACTGTCTCCGACAAAAGATTCTCATAATAATATAACTCAGCAACACCACCATTGAATGGGAGTTCTTTACCCGTTGCATTTGAGAATATTTTAAATACAGGTATATTACTTGAATTTAGAGTCATATTATCCTAGTTGAGCAAGTGTTTGTTCAAACATATCATTTGTACTATTTACACCGCCACCAGCGGCAATCATAGAAGAACCTCCGCCATTTGCTGCGCCTGCTCCGCCATTTAGTCCTCCTCCCCCACCACCACCAACTAAAAATACTTCTATAATCTGAGGTTCGCCACCATAAGGCATTTCATAATCAGTATAACCAGAAATTGCTTTAAGTTTTTCAATAATTGATGGTGCTCTTGCAACTAGTTGTGCTCTGTTTTCAATACTAATAA